>OCRL01000008.1_pt1 | contig 621592 bp, 498 predicted proteins | sample 1496021 | NCBI WGS metagenome assembly OCRL01 (sample SAMN04168690, study PRJEB22393) | synthetic metagenome | isolation source: purchased from BEI Resources HM-276D
ACTACTCAGAACAACCCTCTCAAAACAAACGGTCCGAAAAACCCAGACCCCTCCAACACACCGTGCGACGGCTTCGTGTTGTGCCCCCCTGCCGGCATGAAGGGCGCACGTCACCTACAAAACCTGGACGCGCCGGTTGGCGCGAAAAACTTCGCGCACAGGACGTACAAACATGGCGAGATTGAAACCAACAACACCACTGCTCGCTTCCCCGAGCTCACCAATGAAACCGCCAGCACCTTTGCAAGCCCTCAACACCCGGAAAACCAGCATTTTCCCCACACAAAGGCGTCACCGGTTTCAAGCCAGCGCTCACACAAGGTCGCAAAGGCGTCACCAGTTTCACCACAGCGAAGCGATGCACTAGATACAGAACCAATGCACCAGATAGCGCAGCAGTGCACTGGCAACTAAGCAGTGCATCGCCCGCGCATGTAGTGCAATACCCCTGAGCAACAAGCTCAACCACGGAAAAGAGACCTCCCCAATTCCGCATGCAATTCCAATAATCAAGCCTCACACTATGAAACACCCGTGAAGGAATTGCATGCGAACTTACTGGGGCGGCGGGGCCAGACCCCCAGATAGTCGCACGTAATTCGATTGCCTGAGCTTTCAACAAAGCACCGAAACATTGGAATTCCAACAACATGAATTCATAGTTTGAAACAGTCGCAGGCAAATTACGTGCGAAATCAATGAGGCCGCGCCGGGGCCTGGCCGGGCGCGGGCGCATGTTCAGGCCTGTGAGGCCCAGGCGGCGCATCGACTGGGCGACCGCCCGCACACCCACATCCACACCGCCGCGCATGAGAGCATGGCGGATGCGAGGAGCCCCATACGTGCCACCCGACACCTCGTGTTCCCAGGCCACCGCCTCATCCACACGCCTGCGCACCAGCGCACGCTCACCCCGTGTGGGACGCTCGGTATTTCCACGCGTCATAGCCTGCGCGCGTGCCCCCTCAAACCTGAGCCATCACAGCGATCGAGGAGGAAGCCTTCTGCAAGTTCAGCAGTTCAAACCGCTGGTGTTGTGGTGATGCGAAGAAGGCGCTGGCTTTCCCACAAACTCATTCTCCTTCTCCAGCTCGCGCACCCGCCAACGCACAGCAGTGATCTCAGCTTCCATCTCGCGTGGATCAGGACGGCCCTCACGCACAGCCTGGCGCCGCACGCGTTCGAGTGTGACCCACCGGCCCACCACCGACTCACCCAGTCCTCAATCCCGAGCCACAGACGCAATCTGTAGACCCCGTATCCACCACCACAGCCGGGGCATCGCGACGATACTCCGGCGTCAAACGACGACGAGTTCCCATAACAGGCACCCCACTGGCCGCAGACACACACCCGCTTCACGAAGAGTCAACAACGCCAGCCTAAGCCCAGCCCGAGGTCCTTGAAGACAGTGGGGGTACAAGTCCGCTCATCATCAAGGACCTCGACCTCAACCCCCGACCAACACCCACTCACCCACACTCAACTCAGAAGAGCCAGTTTTCTGGCTCCTCATAATTGAGGGTGTAGTTCGGGTTTGAATCCGCCGACACAACGTCGCCTCGCTGATACCCAGCACGCGGCAGGCCTGGGCCATACTCATGCCCTCACCTCCCAACGCCTCGGCCTTCTCCAGCTTCACGACAATCTACTCAGGCGTGTGCTTCGAGAACTTCCTCATGGTCATCCATTCTGCCCGGCAACAAGCAGCCGGGACTACTCAGAACAACCCTCTCACAACAAACGGACCAAAAAACCCAGACCCCTCCACCGAGATGGGCGTGTACTTCATGCCCTCTTCCAGGACAGCGATTTTGTTGCCGTTCCTCGCCCCACCGAAAGTCTGGGTCCATGATTCGCGTACTCTGGCTGGGTCACTGATGACACCTGGGGGCTCCAAGACGCCTCCGGGTGCTGCACCGTTGGCGAAGAAGCTGCCCCCGTAGTCTTCGCAGGCTTGGGCCATGCTGATCGCGTTTGTCGCCATCGCAATCGGTGAGTACCCGACCAGTCCGTCGAAGCCGAGGCCTGGGATGTGCAGGACCTCAGACGATGACAGGACCACTCGCTCGTATTGGGCGTTGGGTGGTTCGTCTGTGGTGCGCTGATACTCGCAATACAGCCGGCCCGCGCTGTCGCGCCCCACGGCCATGCGGTTTGGCATGAGCGGATACAAGCCAATGACCTCGCCGCGCCCGTTGCGGATGACCTGGGCGTAGGCGTTGCCCCACAGCAGCAGGTAGGTCATGAGCGTTTCCCGGAACACGAAGCTCGTCATCTCCGGGTTGGGTTCGTCGTGCAGGAGCCGGTAGAGCGGATGGTCGGGAGCTTTCTCTTTTCCACCATCTGCGCGCACCCGGTACACGTGCAACGGCAGGCCCCCGATCGCCTCGGCCAGAATCCGCACACACGAGTACACCGCGGTCATCTGCATAGCGGAGCGCTCGGTCACCGCACGGCCGCTACTCGCGGGCCCGATAAGGAAGCTGTAGGATGAGCCCAGGGTCTGGTCGGTGGCCTTGTGCGTAGCATTGTTTCGTATCCATGTATTCAGGCCCATAGGGTGCTCCTCGGAGAAATAAGCAGCAGTTAGCGAGGTACGACATGTCAGGCAGCACTGAATTCGAGGAAGTTCGTGTTGAAATCGAACGAGACGGAAAGCCTGTTGTCGTTGCCTTCCAAGGGCGCCGCTTGAGTCGCGTCGCATACGTGCGTGACGGTCGAGAAACCGTCTACCGTGCCTACGCCACCCCGAAAGACAAGATCGCGGTCACCAAGCGCTCCGCGGTGGCGTGGCAGGCAAGCGCTCACCTGAACGAAGAAACCTGGGCCGACATCGCGAACGGCAATGAGTGGTGGCAGCCCACCTACGCACTCTTCGTCGCTGACACGTGGGAAGAACTCCGCACGCAGCTCGATGCCGAGATCGTAGCCAAGCTACAGGGCAAAGCCGAGCCCGTCCCAGTCGAACACCTCGACCTCTAGCCCGCTTACAGCACCAACATGCCGCGCGAGTCGTAGACGGATTCGTTGTGTTGTCCGCCGTTTCGGTTAGCTCGGTCGAGGGCCATGATGGTGGCGACGACTCCGTCGATTGTCTCGGTGGATTTGGCTCTATCGGGTTTGATGTTTCCGGCAGGGCCCAGCAGCGGTGGCGGCAGGACCAGGCCAGGCTTCGAGACGGCGCACCGGGCCACACGCCAGCACGCCAGGTGCCGCCGGTGTGGAGGGCGCCGGAGGGACCTGCCGCAGTGCCGGTGGGCGGCGGCGGGGCCTGGCCGGACAACGAGCCGACGCGCCGAGCGAAGCTCGCAGCGCGGACGGCTCGCGGGCGGGCCGCCGCCCACCGGCACACACAGCGGCCGGCTCTCCGGCACCCGGAACAGCAGCGACGCAACACGCAACGCAAACGCGCGGCAGCCCGCCGGGCCGCCGCGCGTTCACGCAACTGTACACGCACTCAGCGCAGTCGCGCAGCCACCACCTCGGCGACCTGGACCGCATTCAGGGCAGCGCCCTTGCGCAGGTTGTCACCGGAGACAACCAGGACGAGGCCACGGTTGCCGTCGACGGCCTGGTCATGACGGATGCGGCCGACGAGGACCTCGTCGCGGCCGGCCGCCTCGAGCGGGGTCGGGACGTCGACGACGCGCACGCCGGGGGCCTGCGCCAGCAGAGCACGCGCCTGGTCGGGCGTGATGTCGCCGGCGAACTCCGCGTGGATGGTGAGGGTGTGGCCGGTGTAGACGGGGACGCGCACGCAGGTGCCGGACACGGCGAGGTCCGGGGCGTGCAGGATGCGGCGCGACTCGTTGCGCAGCTTCTGCTCCTCGTCGGTTTCCTCGGAGCCGTCGTCGACGATGGAGCCAGCGAGCGGCACGACGTCGAAGGCGATGGGCGCGACGTACACGCCGGGCTCGGGCAGGGTGACAGCGCGGCCGTCGAGGGCCAGGCCCGCGAGGTCCTGCTTGACGCCGGCCTCGATCTGGCTGGTCAGCTCGGCGACGCCGGCGCGGCCCGAGCCGGAGACGGCCTGGTAGGAGGACACGAAGAGGCGCTTGATGCCGCCGGCCGCCTCGACGAGGGGCTTGAGGACGGGCATCGCGGCCATGGTGGTGCAGTTGGGGTTCGCGATGATGCCCTTGGGGCGGTTGTCGACGTCGTCGGGGTTGACCTCGGACACGACGAGCGGAACCTCGGGGTCCTTGCGCCACGCGGAGGAGTTGTCGACGACGACCGCGCCGGCGGCCGCGAACTTGGGGGCGTACTCGCGCGAGGCGGTGGCGCCCGCGGAGAACACGGCAATGTCGATGCCGGAGTAGTCGGCCGTCGCGACGTCCTCGACGACGATGTCCTGGCCCGTGAAGGTCAGGGTCTGGCCCGCGGAGCGCGCGGACGAGAAGAATCGAATCGTCTCGACCGGGAAACCCCGCTCCTCCAGCAGGGTGCGCATGACTCGGCCGACCTGGCCGGTAGCGCCGACGACGGCGACATTGAATCCACTCATGGTGTTCTCCTTGTGTTGGTGCGCGCGCCCATACGACGGGGCGAACGCTGGGTGAAATCTATGGGGACGAGGCCGGGGCGCACTCTCGGGAGCGCCGGAACGGTGCGGATGAGCAGAACCCGGCCCTGGCCTCGTCGATGAACGATCAGCGGCCGGTGCCGCCGTAGACGACGGCCTCGGTTTCGGAGGCGTCGAGGCCGAAGGCGGTATGGACGGCCTGGACGGCGCGATCGAGGTCGTCGAGGCGGGTGACGACGGAGATGCGGATCTCGGAGGTGGAGATCAGGTCGATGTTGATGCCCGCGTCGGACAGGGCGCTGAAGAGGCGCGCGGACACGCCGGGGTTGGTGCGCATGCCGACGCCGACGAGGCTGAGCTTGCCGATGTTGGGGTTGTAGCGCAGCTCGTTGAAGCCGATCTCGTCGCGGTGGGCTTCGAGAGCGTCGAGGGCCTTCTGCGCGTCACCTTCGGGCAGGGTGAAGGTGATGTTGGCCTTCGTGGGGTCGGAGATCGGCAGGTTCTGGACGATCATGTCGATGTTAGCGCCGACCTCGGCGACGACGGCGAAGACGCGGGCGGCGACGCCGGGGCTATTCGGCACGTCGGTGACGGTGATCTTGTCCTGGGAGCGGTCGTGAGCGATACCGGAGATGACGGGCTTTTCCATGGCGTTTTCCTCGGGAGACTTCAGGGCTGCGTCGGGCACGAGGCCCTTGAGTTCAGGGTTTGCGGGGGAGTCGGAGATCCAGGTGCCGTTCTTCTCGGAGAACGAGGAGCGCACGTGCAGGGGGACCCCGTAGCGGCGCGCGAATTCGACGGCGCGCAGGTGGAGGATCTTGGCGCCGTGCGCGGCCATTTCCAGGGTTTCTTCCTGGGTGAGGGTGCGCAGGCGGTGGGCCTTGGGGACGATGCGCGGGTCGGCGGAGAAGAGGCCGTCGACGTCCGTGTAGATTTCGCACACGTCGGCGTGGAGGGCCGCGGCGAGGGCGACGGCGGTCGTGTCGGAACCTCCGCGGCCCAGCGTCGTCACGTCGTCGTCTTTGGAGATGCCCTGGAAGCCGGCGACGATGGCGACCTGGCCGTCCTTGATGGCGCGGGCGACGCGCTCGGGGACCATGCCGACGATCTGTGCGGCACCGAAATGGCTGTCCGTTTTGATGCCGGCCTGCGCGCCGGTGTAGGCGCGGGCTTCGACGCCGAGTTCGTTGACAGCCATCGCGAGGAGGGCCATCGAGATGCGCTCGCCGGCCGACAGGAGGATGTCCATTTCGCGCTCGGGCGGGGCGTCCGTGAGGGCTGCGGCCGAGTCGAGCAGGTCGTCGGTCGTGTCACCCATCGCCGATACGACGACAACGACGCGGTGTCCCGCGTTGTGTGTGTCCACGATGCGCTGGGCGACGCGCTTCATGGCTTCGGTATCAGCGACGGAAGAACCGCCGTACTTTTGCACGATCAGTGCCACTAGAGCCTCATTTCTATCTGTACGTGCCGATTCGCACGCCTTCGGGTGGCGCACACCACCACAACAATCCTACGGCCCGCCAGGCATCGCGCCTCGAAAGACCGGCATGTGGGCGCAGGTGACATGGGACGCGCCGGGGCGACCCAGGCCACACGTACCTTTTATGCCCGGAATTGCAACGATCCTGATCAGCGTACGGACCCGCCGTCCGCGCAGGCGCGCTCAGGCGGCGGGCAATGTCACGTCGATGACGGTCCCCTTCTCGGAGTCGACCAGCCGCACGGACCCGCCCATCGCGCGGGCGAGCGACTCGACGATCGACATTCCCAGGCCCGAGGAGCCGTGACCGTCGCGCGTACGCGAGGAGTCGCCGCGCACGAAACGGTCGAAGACGCGGTCGCGGATCTCGGCCGGGATGCCGGGACCGTCGTCCGCGACGCGCAGGGTCACCATCGACGAGGCCGGGGCACCCTTCGCGGGTTCCGCCCCCTGGGGTACGCGGGTCAGCGAGACGGTCACGCATGTGCCAGCGGGCGTGTGCACGCGAGCGTTCGCGAGGAGGTTCGTGAGGATCTGGCGCAGTGCAGCCTCGTCGCCGAGGACTTGCACGTCGACTGCCTCGCCGAGCGCCCACGCATGGTCGGGAGCGACCACGTGGGCATCTGACAGAGCGTCCAGTATCAGCGGGATAACGTCGACATTCTCCCGTTTGAGAGCGCGGTCTCCGTCCAGGCGGGCCAGCGTCAGCATCTCCTCCACGAGGGACGCCATCCGCGCCCCCTCCGAGGAGATGCGCTCGAGCGCCTGGGTCCGTGAGGCCTCGTCAATGTCGCGGCGCGCGAGCTGCGCGTAGCCCTGCACGGAGGCCAGCGGCGTGCGCAACTCGTGCGAGGCGTCGGCGACGAACTGGCGCAGCTTCGCCTCGCTGCGGGCGCGACGTTCCATGCCGTCTTCGACCGCGTCGATCATCGAGTTCAGGGCCCCCGCAACGTCCGCGACCTCGACGGGGCCGGAGGTGGCCTCCTCGCCGACGCGGGTCAGCTCCTCGGCATCGTCAGCCAGGTCGCGGCTCGCGATATCCGCGGCCGCCGCGCGCACGACACCGAGGGGACGCAGCTCGCGGCGCACCCACGCGCGACCAGCGAAACCCGCCGCGATAGCGACGACGAGGGACAGGCCCACCTCAACCGCAACAAGCATGAAGATGACGTCGTCGACGCTGTCCATCTGCACGCCCACGAGAACAGTCTTGCCATCGACGACCTGGGAGGTCGCTCGGAACGTGCCCAGCCCCTTCAGGCGCACGGTGTGCGGGGCGCCATCCGTCGGCACATCGGCAAGGATCGCCAGCGCACGCTCATCCAGGTACTTCACCGAGAAGTTGGAGATGACCGCGCCGGCTGCCTCCCCATCCTCGCTCACATACTGGAGTGTGCCCTCGGAAATGCCAGACCCGCCGAAGCCGGGTCCCGTGGGCCCACCGGGAATGACCGGCCCGCCAGGACGTGGCCCACGGCCGCCAGACTGGGACATCGTTCGTGTGCCGTCGTCGCCGTCAGCGCTCGCGTCCGCGTCGCCCCCCTCCACTTTCGGGTCCGGCGCATCATCAACATCCAGATGCTCTCCCGCGCGCTGGGCAAGGCGATGCAACTCGGAGTCCATGTTCCCGAGCATCCAGGAGCGCATCACCAGGGTGGACGCGGCCACCATGACAATGAGCGCGAGAGCCACGCACACGGCCAACGCTCGCGACAGGCGCCCGGCGAGGGACCGACGCCGCGTCACTGGGGCTCCCGCATGATGTAACCGGCGCCGCGCACCGTGCGAATGAGGGCCGGGCGATCCGCGTCGATCTTCTTACGCAGGTAGGAGATGTACAGCTCAACGACGTTGACCTGGCCGCCGAAGTCGTAGCTCCACACGGCGTCCAGAATCTTCTGCTTGGACAGCACGATTCCAGCGTTTTCCATGAGATACCGGAGCAATTCGAACTCAGTGTTCGTTAACGTGATTTCTTCCCCGCCACGGCGAACATCGTGAGAATCCACATCGAGAGTCAGATCGGCGACCTGCAGCACCGTCGACGCCGCCTGCTGGGTGCGCCCCGCCCGGCGCAGCAGCCCCTCCACGCGGGCCGCCACTTCGTCTAGGTCGAAGGGCTTCGTCACGTAGTCATCCGCGCCCGCGCGCAATCCCTGCACGCGATCCGCGACCGCATCGCGGGCGGTGAGGAAAAGGACCGGCAGCTCCGGGTCGCGAGCGCGCAGGCGCTCCAGCGTCTCCAGACCATCCATGCGCGGCATCTGCACGTCGAGGATCACGACGTCCGGGTGGAAGCTCGTCGCCTTCGCTAGGGCGTCCAGGCCGTCCTTCGCCGTTGCCGTCTCCCAGCCCTCGTGGCGCAAGGCCTGCGACAGCAGGTCCGCCAGCATCGCCTCGTCGTCAACAACCAGTACTCGGGGCGCGTCTGACCTCGCCTGGGTCGCCATCATGGCCTCCTCACGTGTCGGAGCGTTACCCTCCGATTGTGTCACACGTGCGTCACCGACAGGGGGACGCGCGGCCCCCAGCGCGACAAACTCTGCGGGTCGCGGGCAGGACGGGTGCCGCGGCGCCTGGGGTGCCCGCTCGAACACAACGCGAGGCCGTACCCGCCCGCGCGTTGAGAGCGCGAGGCAGCCACGGCCTCGTCGATGAGAGCCTAGAGGCGGCGGCGCCCCTCGAGCGCGCGGCCCAGCGTCACCGAGTCCGCGTACTCCAGGTCGCCGCCCATGGGCAGGCCCATCGCCAAGCGCGAGGTCTCGACACCCATCGTGGAGAGCATGCGCGCGAGGTAGGCGGCCGTCGCCTCGCCCTCGACGTTCGGGTTGGTCGCCAGGATGACCTCGACGACGGTGCCGTCCGCGAGGCGGCTCATGAGCGAGGCGATGTTCAGCTGGTCGGGCCCCACCCCGTGAATCGGATCGATGACGCCGCCGAGGACGTGGTAGCGACCGCGGAACACGCGCGCGCCCTCGATCGCCTGGATGTCCTTGGGCTCCTGGACGACGCAGATCACGCTGGGGTCGCGGCGCACGTCGCGGCAGATGGAGCACTCGTCCTCTTCCGTGAGATTGCCGCAGATGTCGCAGTGACGCACACGCCCGCGCACGGCGTTGATCGCGTCGACGAGGCGCGCGACGTCCTCGGGCTCCGCGTCCAGGACGTGCATGGCCATGCGCTGCGCGGACTTCGGGCCGATGCCGGGCAGCTGCCCAAACTGGTCGATGAGGTCGGCCAGGGCGCCGTCGTACATGTCAGTATCCTCCCTCGGTCATCTTTTCTTCGATGACGCGTCCGCCGAGGATCTCCAGGACCGCTGCCAGGCCGATTATCTGCGAGTTTTCGATATCTTCGTCGTCGATGCTGGCGCTATCGTCGTCGGCTGCGTGAGTGCGGGTCGAGTCGACGGCAGCCTCACGCTGAGCCTTCTCGCGCAGGGCGGCCTCGGCGGCGGCGCGTCCGGTCAGCGGCCCGTCGGGCGCAGCTGTGGCGTTGCGCTGGGGTTCCGGGGCGCCGAATCCGGGTGCGGGATCCGACGTCGGCTCAGGGGCTGCCGCCAGCCAGGCGGGGGCCTGCGCGGGAGCGCTCGGGGCCGCACTGATCGGAGTCACATCGGCCGGGGCTGTGGACTCCGGCGGGGCCCACGAGTCGGCACCGTCATCGAAGTTCACGGACGCACCCCCGGAGATGACGACCGGGTCTCCCCATCCCGTCGGGGTCGACGGCGTGTGCGCGGCGGGCTCGATGGGCGCATCATCGAAGACAGGGGACGAGGCCGGGGCCGGCTCGGGCTGCACGGGTGCGTCCGCCGGATCGTCGGCGGGCTCCGGGTCGCCCGGGTAGCGGAAGACCGTGAAGGAACGCTTGCGCGGGGCCGCGTCACCGTTCGGGGACGAGGCCTGGGCGGCCTCGGGCGTATCGGCGGGAGCCTGTGCGAGGGCACGGGCAGCTCGCTCGGGTAGCGCGGGGCGCTCGACGGGCTGCGGGTCTGGGGCGCGGGTAATCGGTGCCGGTGCGGGCGCGACGGGTTCATCGCGTCGGATCGGCGTCACCGTCGCAGGCTCGGGCCAGGCGGATTCCACCGGCTCCGGCTCGAGAGCGGGTTCGGGGGCGCGAGCGGTTGTGGGCCAACCGGATTGTGCGGGCTCCGGCGGGAGCACGGGCTCGGGCCAACCGGTGTCAGCCGACTCGAGGTCGCCCTGGGGTGCCGCCTGCGCGGCGGCCTCATCAAAAGGGGGCGGCTCCGAAACCCAGCTGCCAGGCTGAAAGTGTTGCGCGGCAGGGCCGGGGTGCGATGCCTGCGCCGACGGGCCGGTCGTCGCGGCTCCGCCCGAGGCCTGCCCGACCTGCGCGGATACGCTCACGGTCAGACCGGTGACCTCGTTGATGGCCTTTTCGACGTCGGCCGCGCGGGGGCCCCGCGAGAAGGCGTTGACCATGGCCTCGACGGGGAAGAGGAGGACCACCTGGGAGCCGTCAACGGCACCGAGCTGGGCGTTGCCACCGACCATCGACCACGTGACGCGGCTGATGGAGGACAGGCGCTCGACGACCTCGTTCCAGCGGCCACGGAGCATGTCGGCGTTGCGGCCCCAAGCCGGGGCCTCTGCGCGGGCGGGCGTCTCCGAGCGCTGCGGCGCGCTGGATTCGTGGCGCTGCTGCGGAGGCGCGGCGGGGCGCGGCTCGGCTTGGGCGGGCGTGGCCTCGCGGGCGGGTGCCGTTTCGTGGGCGGCCTCGTGGCGCGGGGCCTCCTGTCGCGCGGCCTGTGCCGGAGCGGAGCTCGGCTCCGGGGCCACAGGCTTCTGAGCGGACCAGTCGGGGCCGCTCCCCCACGCGGGCATGCCCTGGGGAGCAGGCGCGGCAGACGATGCGGGCGCCTGAGCGGCCGGGGCCGAAACCTCGGCGCGCTCCTGCTTCTTGCGAGCCAGGGCCTCGCGGGCCTCGCGGGCGCCGAAACGACCCGAGGAGGCCTTGGACGACGATGGCGCGGAAGCCTCTCGCGGCGCTCCCCCACCGGTCATGCCAACCGTGCCCTGCACGGGGGCCTGGGCGGGGCCGGGGGAAGGCACGAGGATGCGGCCGACGAGGAGCTCGAGCTGCAGGCGAGGCGAGGTCGCACCCGTCATGGCGCGCAGGGCCTCGTCGGTCAGGTCGGCGGCACGGGATAGGCCGTGCGGCCCCCAGTTCTGCGCCTGGCGCTGCATGCGCTCGAACTGGTCGTGCGGGGTGTCCGCCAGGACGTCGCGCGCGCCGTCGCCGGCGACCGCGATGATGAGGAGGTCGCGCAGACGTTGCAGGAGGTCCTCGACGAAGCGGCGCGGGTCGTGGCCGGACTCGACCATGCGCTCGACGACGCGGAAGGCCGCGGCGCCGTCGCCACCCGCAAGAGCGTCGACGGATTCATCCAGCAGCGCGGAGTCCGTGTAGCCGAGCAGCGCGACGGCCGTCTGATAGGTGACCTGGCCATCAATCGCGCCGGCCATCAGCTGGTCGAGCACCGACAGGGTGTCGCGCACCGAGCCGCCGCCCGCGCGCATCACGAGGGTCAGGACGCCCTCGCCCACGCCGATGTGCTCCTCGGAGCACAGGCCCGTCAGGTAGGGGCCGAGGACATCCGGCGGCACCAGGCGGAACGGGTAGTGGTGGGTACGCGAACGGATCGTGCCGATGACGCGCTCGGGTTCGGTCGTCGCGAAGACGAACTTGACGTGCTCGGGCGGCTCCTCGACGAGCTTGAGCAGCGCGTTAAAGCCCTGGTTCGTGACCATGTGGGCCTCGTCGATGATGAAGATCTTGTAGCGGTCGCGCACCGGCGCGAAGGTGGCGCGCTCGCGCAGGTCGCGCGCGTCGTCGACGCCGCCGTGCGAGGCCGCGTCGATCTCAACGACGTCGAGCGAACCGGGGCCGCCGGTGGCCAGCTCACGACACGATTCGCACTGGCCGCACGGGGTGTCCGTGGGGCCCTGCGCGCAGTTCAGGCAGCGCGCCAGGATGCGCGCCGAGGTGGTCTTGCCGCATCCGCGCGGCCCGGAGAACAGGTACGCGTGCGTCACGCGATTCGCGCGGAGCGCCGCCTTGAGCGGCTCCGTCACGTGTTCCTGGCCGATCACCTGATCAAAGGTGTCGGGGCGATACCGGCGATACAGAGCTGTGGTCACCCCTCCAGGGTAGTGGGTGACGTCGTCGTTTGCGTATCACCGCCCCCTCACGCTCACATGCGGTCCACGGATTCAGTCGTCCTTACCCGTCGCCACCGACGTCACCAGCGTAACGCCGGGCAAGAAAAGATGACACCAACGACGGCACCCAAACGCCCTCCTCGCAAACCCCCGACGCTTACCATTGATTCATCACAGTGAAGAATTGGTCATCACACGTGAATGAGGTGCAATCATGAGAAACATCAGTGTCCGCCTCCTACGATGCATCGACGCATCGGCGGCCACGATCGCTTGCATCGGCCTATTTCCGCTGGCCGCAACAGCCTCGGGCGCGAAGGATATCCCGTCGGTCGATGCCTCCTCGCCTTTCGCGGCGGCCAGTCCCGACGTCGGCTCCGAGGCAACCGATCCAAGCGGCCACGAGGATTCATCCCCCGCGGCCGATGCTTCCGGGCCGACCTCGGAACGCCAAGCGACCTCCCAGGCCGACGCGGCCACCGATTCAGTGGAAACCCCCTCCTTAGATCACGATTCCGCCTCGGCTGACACAGAGAGAGAACCGACGAGTCCGGAGGCAACCTCCGGCCATTGGGTTCGCCACGAGGCCGGCTGGCGCTACGAGCTAGTGGACGGGACGTGGATGAAGGACGGCATCTTCGACGTGGAGGGACGCCGCTACGCGTTCGACGCTCGGGGCTACGTCCCCGTCGGATGGTACAAGGACCCAAGTGGCGCATGGTATGCGTCGACCGAGAACGGCGTGCGCACAGGCTGGTACCACGAGGGAGGTTCGTGGTACCACCTCGGTGACGGCGGCACAATGACGACCGGCTGGCTTTCCTCGGGCGGTTCCTGGTACTACCTGTCGGCAGGCGGACAGATGGTCACCGGCTGGTCCCACATTGACGGCTCCTGGTACCACTTCGATGCATCCGGGGCGATGAACGCCTCGAAATGGGTGCGTTCGGGTTCGTGGTACTACCTGGGGAACAGCGGTGCGATGGCAACCGGTTGGTTCATCGCCGGAGGCAGGTGGTACTACGCGGAATCGAACGGAGCGATGACCACCGGGTGGGTTCTCTCCGACGGCTCCTGGTACCACCTGGATTCCTCTGGCGCGCTCTCCACCGGCTGGCTGCGCGACGGGGGCGGGAGCTGGTACTACCTGGATTCAGCCCGAGGCGGCGCGATGGCCACCGGGTGGTCCCAGGTCGGCGGAACGTGGAACTACTTCGACCGTTGGAAGGGCTTCTGGGTGAGCGATCGGGCGGGGTTCGAGGCCGACTGGAACTACGCCAAGAGCCTGTACAGCCCCACGAACTACCTGGTCGTGGTGGACACCAACGCCCCCCACTGCATGACCTTCTACTGGGCTGACGGATCGTGGCAGCCGCTTACCGACATGCCGTGCTCCGTAGGCAAACCCTCAACGCCGACGATCACAGGAACGTTCACCATCAAGAACCGAGGTCGCTCCTTCGGGCACGGCTACACCGCCTACTGGTGGACGCAATTCTCGGGAGACTACCTTTTCCACTCGGTCCTCTACTACGAGGGCACCTACACCATCATGGATGGAACCCTGGGTGGACACGTCTCGCACGGGTGCGTGCGCTTGCGCTACGAGGATGCCAAGTGGCTCCACGACACGATCCCCTCGGGGACTTACGTGACGATCTACTGACTCCTCCACGCTCGTGAGGCAACCCGCGTCGATGCTGACACTGCCCGCATCTGGCCGCGCGCCCCGCACGTGTGAGGGCCCGAGACTCACGCCTCGGGCCCTCACACGTCACTCACTTCCTGCGCCGTCTGGCGTGCACGGCGGTGACACCCGCCATGGCGAGCAACGCGGCCCAACCAACCACCGTGTCTGCACCGGTGCGCGCCAACGCTCCCGCCGCAGAGGGAAGAATCGGATTCGAGGGGATAACGATGGGGGCCAACGGGAAGTCCACATCGTCCTTGACCTCACCCTCAGACAAGGTCACTTCGAGGGTCGTCGTAGCTACTGCCTCGTACCCGGTAGGTACCTCAATGGCGACGGTGTAGGTGCCGGGAAGCAGCCCGTCAAAGCGGTATGAACCGTTGGCATCGCTGGTTTGACGGGCAATCTCCGTCCCGGATCCGTCACTCAGGATAACGACGACTCCGCTCAGGCTATCCTCGCCGGGGTCCTGCGTCCCGTTACGGTTGGCGTCAATCCAGACGCGGTCTCCGACGGAGGCCGGGGACACGAAACCAAAGTCAACGCCTTCAACGGAGCCAGTCTCGGCAGACACACTCACCTGCGCGACAACGGTCTTATCGTTGATCTGTCCGCGACCCTTGTAGGCCTGCGTGGGCACGAGGCCAGCCAGGTCACCCGAATCGGTGCCAACGACACTGACGCGGTAGGTCCCCAGAGCGATTCCGACGAACTGGTAGCGCCCGTCCTGATCGGTCGTGGCAGTCAGAGGCTGGCCATCCTGTCCGTTCACCGGTTGTCCATCCGCGTCCAGCAGGGCCACCGTGACTCCCGCGAAGGGGGTTTCCTGGTCGCTCTTCGAGTACGAGGCATTGGAGTCTCGGTAGACGAGCCCACCCAGGTTGTATCCACCCTTGAAGTCGGCCGATGCCCGGTTGTTGGTCGTGTCGTCACCCGACTGATCCTGATGGGTTATCTGAGCGACATTCGACACGAGAGTTCCGGCACTATCAGACTCGATGCGAACAGTGATCACCAGGGTCCGCGACTCTCCCGAGGCAATGACCTGATCGGACAGATCCCACGCCCCCGAGGCCTGGTCGAAGGTGCCGTCGCCGGTTGCTGACACGAAGGACACCCCCGCGGGCAGCGGGTCCGAGGCGGTCACGCCGGTGGCGGGTCCGGGACCGTTGTTGGTGACGGTCAGCGTGTAGCTGATCTGCTTGCCCGGCGTGAACTGGAAGTCCTTCTGTTCGTCAGCGCTGGGGCTGGTGATCACCTTCGCGATGGCGGTGTCGGCCGAGATGGAGAATGCCCAATCCTGATCAGTGCGGGTCATGTGGTCGCCGGTCAGTGTGAACTCGTTGGTGAGGGTCCACTCATTCCCAGGTGTGCGATCGGTGTCGCCGCCTGGCGCGCGTGTCTGCACGTTCAGCAGGGCCTCGGCCTTCGTCAACGAATCGCGGTCGACCTCGATTGTGTAGTCTCCGGGCAACAGGTCGCTGAAGCGGTAGGAACCCTGTGCGTCCGTCACCGCTTCGTAGGTTGCCGTAGCACCCTCCGGGCCGCGCCAGGTGAGCTTCACGGTGACACCGGCCAACGGGCGATCTCCCTGATCGGGCTCAGCTCCACCGCTGTGGTTGACGTCGACGAAGATGCGGTCACCGACCACTCCGGTGCCGACGGCGCCGAAGTCGATGGTGTCCTCGCTGCTGCCCTGCTCGAGCGTCACGTCAGCGTTGTCACCGTTCGAGTCTGCCTTCGGGTCACTGCCCGCACTCACCTGAGTCGGGGTGTATCCGGCCGGCGCCTGGAAGGACACCTTGTAGGTGCCCGGCAAGAGGTTCTCGAAGGTGTAATGCCCCTGCTCATCGGTCACGGCATCGGCCACGTCGCGGCCGTCAGCATCGGTGACGGGGCCGCCGTTGACGGCTGTGAGCCTCACGCGGACACCGGGAAGTTTCGGTTCGTCGGCACCTTGCAGGCCATCACGGTTCACGTCGATCCAGGTGGTGTCGCCGATCGAAGCGGGCTTGACTCGACCGAAGTTGACGTCAACGACCGAGCCCGTGGCCTTGGCAATCGACACGTCCGCGGTGTTCTTGTAGCGGCTGTTGTATGCCTCCGTGGGCTTTGTTCCCTGCAGCGGACCACCATCGGGATCCACGATGCTCACCCGGTAGTCGCCCAGGGGCAGTCGCGTGAAGGCGTATGTTCCATCCGCCTTCGTCTCAGCCGTCACCGGTTGAGAGTCGCTGCCCAGGACCGGCGTCCCATCCGGATGCGTCAGTGCCAGGCGCACTCCCGCGTACGGAGTCTCATTGTTGCCAGCGCTGAACGAGGCGTCGGCATCGTTGTACACCTTGCCGGAGAGCACGTATCCGGCGCTCAGGTCAGCGGACGCGGTGTTATCCGATGCATCGTCGCCAATCTGGTCTTGCCGGGCCACCGTCACGGTGTTGGTGACGACGCGTCCGGCCGCCTCGGGCGTGACTCGTACGGTGATGGTCACCGAACGGGTCGCGTCCTTGTCAATCACCTGATCGGACAGATCCCACAGTCCTGTGTCGGCAGAATACGTCCCGTCTCCGGCCGACCTGACGAACTCAACGCCGGCGGGCAATGGATCGTTGGCACTCCACCCGGTGACCGGGCTGGGTCCGCGGTTCGTCATCGTCAGCGTGTAGGTCACTTCGGCACCGGGTTCGAAGCCACCGTCAGGCTCTGTCGCAGGGCTGGTGATTGCCTTTTCGACCGATGTATTCGCCGGTCCGGTGAACGCAAAGTCCTGCGATCCAACCATCATGTGTGTCGGCACCAGGCTGACTTTCGATGTCAGGGATAGCTGCTGCCCCACAGAAGCAACCATGTCACCCGAAGGCGCGTGCGTCTGAGCCGTGCACTCGGGGCAGATGCGCGCCAACGAGTCCCTATCAACGGTCACCGTGTAGTCTCCGGGAGCCAGGTCCGTGAAGGAATAGTGTCCATCGGCGTCCGTCTGTGTTTCGATGGTTGTGTCCGTCCCGCCATCTCGGCGTGTCAGTGTCACTGTCACGCCGGCGAGGGGACGATCCACGGAGGTCGGAACAGCTCCACCCTGGTTGTTGATATCCCAGATCAGCGTTCCCTCAACGCGGCCGTCAGCGACCAGCCCCAGGTCAAAGGTGTCATCCACCTGGCTCTGCTTCAGCGAGAACAAGCTATTGTCCCCATTGGAGTCGATAGCACGATCCTCACCCACCTGGCTGGTTGTCGCCGAATACCCTTCGGGAAGGAAAAACAGGAGTCGATACTGGACGTCCGAGTTTTTCGGAGTCGGGAGCAAGTTGTCGAAATGATACTCGCCATTCTCATCGGTAAAGACCTGCTGCACCGGATTTCCGGACGCATCGAGCGCTCCCAGATCATCCGAATACATGACGTACACGCCTACGTGTGGGACTCCTCGTTCTCCCTCATCCTGGAGTCCGTTCTTATTCGCGTCAAACCACACGCGATTACCGATTTTTGCCGGCTTCGTGAAACCAAAGTCCACGTTCGAGGCATCGGGAGATTGTTGCGTCAAGGCGATCGGCGACGTGGTCGAGGAATCAACGCCAGCGTACGAGCGGTCCGGCGAACGGCCCCACGCATAGGTCGCGGTGTAGTCATCCATAGACACCTGCGCGCCATCCACTGTAGCGGTTCCTCGAGTGATCCTGACGGAGTAGGTTCCCATGGGCAGCCCCGGGAAGCTGTATGCTCCGTGAGCGTCGGTCGTCGTTGTAACTTCAGCTCCGCTGCCGTCCAAGACAGGCCGGCCATTGCTGTCGAGCAGGGTCAGCGTCACTCCCTCAAACGGCGGCTCGCCATCATCCGCACGATTCCAGTCTGCGTCGGCATCGTTATAGACGAGGCCCGAAATAGTGCCGCCAACGGAGATATCAGCGGACGCCTCGTTGTTGGACGGGTCGCGATCGATCTGATCGTATTGACCTATTTCCGCACGATTCGTGATGGTGCGTCCCTTGGTTGTGTCGCTGATCTTGGCGAGGATGTAAAGAGTTGAGCTGGCCCACACGGGCAAGTTGGTACCCGCCTGCTCCGAGGGCATCACCTGCCACGTGCTCGAGGCGGGGTCATAGTTTCCGTTCTCCACCGTCCCGGCGCAGGGGACGACGGGTTGCTGATCGCCACCCGGGGGGCATAGGCGCGTGTAGGACGCCACGTACTCAACCCCTTCGGGCAGTGCGTCGCTCACAGTAATGCCCGAAGCCGCAGCCGGACCGTTGTTCACGACGCTAATCCTGTAGAGAACGTAGTCGCCAGCGCTCAGCAGCTGTCGTGGTGTGGCGGTCTGCGGCAATCCGTCCCCGTCCAGCACCGGCTGGCCGCTGTCCACGACGGCCTTGACGGCATCCTTGCTCAGCGCCAGGTCGGTGACAACTTCAATACCAACCTTCGGCGCTTCAGAGGGCAAGAGGTAGAGGGTCTTGCCATTTTGATCGTAGCCACCGGAAAGCGCAGCAGAGTTCCACGCCGTGTAGTTCGCGTCTGCCGGTGAGGTTATAGGCGCAACAAAGCGAATCTTCTCTCCCGGCGCGATATCGCGGTTCATGACCAGTCGGAAACCGGTAACGTCGGCAAGGTTTGCCGGAGCGTCACCCCATGCGTTGGGGGTACATCCGGCGGGCGCCTGATTCATGGCGCCACCAGCGCTGAGCACCTCTCCGCGACACGGATTCAGTGCAGTCGTGTACTGCACAGTGATGTCGGAGGCCGGAACTGCAGAGACTGTTGCCTCCTGACCCGGCGTTACGGTGACGGACTCAAAAGTCCACTGAGTCGAGTTAATCTGCGGCTTCCACTTCGATCCTCGCTCCTGGGAGGCTGCTGGACCGACCCCGGTGTCGCCGAGGTGAGGCAACAGGTCGTAGGCCACTGCCTGCTTCAGAGCCACATTACCGGTGTTGGAAATCGTAAAGCGATATGCACCGTCTGATCCGGGGTCAATCTGAGCAATCTTGGGGGAGGAGACGAAGTCGGCGTCGCGGTTGCCACGCACCTCCTTTTCGATGGTCATGCCCGGGGAAACAGCGACGACAAAGGACGAGGGGGTCTCGCACATGTAGTCGGTGGTGCCTCCGCTCCCGTTAAGATCGAGAGTATCTTGCGCGACAACTGCTCGGGGGCAATACTCCCTCAGGCGGAAGGATGAGGTTCTGGTGTAGGGCTCGACCTCGGAGTCGATGAACTTCGCCTGCACCCGATTCTCGACCTTGCCCGCGCTGAGGCGCGAGTCAGTCTTCGTCTCCAGAATCACGCGCAGCAGGTTGTAGGAGGGGGTGGGCACAGTCAGGCGAATCAGCGTTCTCCCTGTCCCCTCATAGTTTTTGATGATCTCACGCTTGATCTGGGAGACGTCGTAGGGGGAGCCATCAGGGTTCTTCAGAGCGGTTTCTCTAAACGCCGAATCAGGGATCTCGTCCATATCCACGCCGAGCGGCAGCAGATCCGTCACCACAAACGGTGCAGCAAGGCCATTATCTTCAGGATTCCTGATGGAAACGCTCAGTGTGAGGGGGAGGCGATCGCCCGACTTTACCAAACCGCGTGGGGCGTCCACCGACGGGTGCAGCGACGGGAAGTCCGTTTTGACACGATTCCACGAACACAGGTTGTCGTTGGAGGCTAGAACCCGTCCGCTTGCTACGTCTGTCAACGTCGCAGAGGCGCAGTTCTGCACGCGAACGTATTCGTCGGACTTCACGTAGTTGAAGTAGGATTCAGGCTTGGATGCGGGGTTGTACCGTGAGTCAAAATCAGACGGTTCCTCGCGCGGAAAGTCTTCCGGAACATGTCCGCGGAACCACACTGTGGCACCGTTACCCGGGGCGATATCCGATTCAATACGGATGCGCGTAATGTACTGCCCCTCCGGGAGTTCCACACGTTTCGTTTCCGTCTGGTTGTTGAGCACCACGTGCTCGCCCGTGTTGGTCCAGTACTCCCAGTTCCACCCGTCTTCGGATCCGTTAGGACGGAAGATATAGAAGTCGTAGGGCCCGACGAGGGAAGGTTTGTCACAGTTACCTGCTGCCGCATCCTGCGTGCTCCAGGTGCACGGCAAGGTATCGTCCCACACCTGGTGCAGGGTTGTATTGCCTGAGTTGTTGACGGCGAAACGCCACTGGTACGTACCCTTGCGGAACGCCCCGTTATAGTCATCTCCCTGCTTAGAGATGTTGCCACGAGGATTCGACGGAGCGAATCCGTGGGTTGCCTGAGACGACTTACTGTAGGTGACGGCGGGGTTGTTCTTTTGCTCAGCGGTGATCGTCGCCGTGTTGGTCACCTGATCGCTAATGTCGTAGCTTCCCTGCGGGTATCTCAGGACAACCGTGTTTTGGATGGGGTTTTGCCAACTCCACGAATCGTAGCTCCACGTCACCGTACGCGTTACCGAGTCATAGACGCCGCCACCGGTCGCAGAAACAAACTCCGCACCTTCAGGCAACGGGTCGACAACCTTGATGTTTTGCAGCTCAACGAAACCAATGCCGTTTTGGTTGCCGTTGTATGCCGAGCCGTTCCAGCGAATACCGACATAGTTGGAATCGGTGTTATCAATCTGTTGGTATCCGTAGCGCAGCTGGTAGGAGGCCGTCGACCCGAAAGCAGGGGGTGCACCCAACTTCTTTTTCTCGATGGCAACATCCGACGATGCCGTCAATGTGGTGGTTGCACGCGCATCAACAGATTCAGCGTTCTTCGCGCTGAAGGAGGCAGTCACATCGACCGTGGACCCGTCGGGGGCATCATTGTTCGGGTACCACCAGTTGATCTGCAACCGGTCGGAAGTGCCCGCAGCCAGGGGCTCTTTCATGTAGAAGGTGAGGCGGTACAGACCGGATCCGGCGAAGGGGTAGGAGGGGACCAGACGCTGCACGTTATTCCCCGACACCACGCTCGCAGCCATCCGGGTCGTCAGGACCTGCCCGTCGGGTGTTGTGGGAGCTGGGATATCCACGGTGATGACGCCGCCGCGACACGGCACGTTGACCGATGAGCACGCGAAGTTAACAGTGGTGATCTGCGTGTCGCGAACCTTGACTCGATCGGCATCATTGGCGATTGTCATCGTCAGATTCGCCGTATCCTGTGCCTCGTCTATTGAACGACGTGACCTGGCGCGCGGCTGATCGGACCCATCAGTCTGACCATCACTCTCGTCCCCGGCCGGGAGCCCACCCGCTTGTTCCTCAGGCGTTGCTGTCGACGCCGGGGGGATCGGCCCGTCGGAGTCTCCAGAGACGGTTCCTTCAGGTGCATCGGCGCCATCGGAGGCGACCTGAGCAGCGTCGGCTTCCTGCGTCGCTTCATGCTGCGCCGCAAAAGCCGGTGTCGTCAGGGGAGTCAGGAAGCCAGCCAAGAATGACAGGACGATCACTGCGTACAGCATGGCATAGCGAGCAGCTCTGTTGGAGTGCCGCGAGTGCAGGGGGCGTAGGCGTTGCATATTATCCTCTTTGTTCGTCTGAGCCCTTTGCGCATCACACCAGAGACGTTGCAGGCAAAGCTGTGAACAGCCAGCGACGCGCACCACACACTAGGATACTGACTAACGTTATCCATGTAATTTCTTAATAACAATGATCGATGTGATCTTTACCATCTGACCCATGCGGCCTGCGAGAACACTTTTATAAACTACTTTCAGGCTTGACACTTATCATCTCGGTCAGAATTAGAAGCACCCCTGTGAATAATCGCCGGCACTCTGATTTTAATTGGCCTAAATTCCAACAGTAGTCACTCCACCCTCACCTGAAGCTGCACGCACAATGACCATCGGGGCAAGACAGGCGCATGCCTCGACACAACGATCTGTTACTTGCTGGAACAATGAACTACCAACGCAACACTCGCCCCACACACAACGGCGCACTGTCCATCAGTTCACAACGAGGGTGCCTCAATGTTGACCAAGCCCTCTTCAGATCCTTCTCAACACCCACTCATCGGCGCACAGCACCTACCCTGTCCCACCGGAGCGCCCTGTCGCACCCAAGCGCCCCATCATCGAGTCACGGGACTTCGGTGGGCTCCACACGACGGGAAGACCACATAGTGACGCAGCTCCACGCCCCCATGAGGCGACGAGTACCAGCGTCACAAGTCGCCCAACAGTCCCGCTATTCGTGCCACCCCTGACGCTTAATGACGGCCGTGACAATCACTCTACAAGCAACGAAATCCCCCGGGATTCCGATGGAATCCCGGGGGATACGCGCGGAGACGGCGGGATTTGAACCCGCGAGGGGCTATGCACCCCTACCTCCTTAGCAGGGAGGCGCACTCGACCGGACTATGCGACGTCTCCAGTGCCGACTACTTTAGGGCATTTTCGCCGCGAGCGCGAACGTGCGCCCGCCGCAATGCCCATGGGCGGCCGGCTCGGCGGAGGGCGAGGGATTCGAACCCCCGGTGCCATCGCTGACACAACGGTTTTCAAGACCGTCTCTTTCGGCCACTCAGACAGCCCTCCTAACTCCATTTATCCTACAGGACGAGGCCCGGGGATGCGACCCTCGCATCCCCGGGCCCGAGCCCATCAGAGATCCGATGCGTCAGCCGCGCAGGCCGAAGAAGTTCCAGGACTTCTTGTCGGGGGCCGGTTCCTCGGGGCGGTCGAGGAGGCCGCGCGAGAGCGCGGGGGCCGTCGGGGGCCACAGCGGCAGGCGGATCGCGAGCGTCGCCTGGACGGCATGGTAGACGTCCCAGCGCGACGACTTCGCAGGCTGCACGTTCTCGTTACAGGGGCCGAGGCGACGCACCCACCGACCGGGCTGGCTGATGAGGTAGTCGTGGATGTAGTCGACGAAGGAGCGGTAGCAGTGCTCGAAGTGCTCGACGTCGGAGATACGCGCGCCGTCGTCCAGCATGGCGCGGCGCACGGCGACGGTGGCACACACGCCCTCGCAGACGACCCACTGCTGATGTTCGTCCTCGCCGGGTACGGGGTCGCCCTCGTCGTTGACGCCTGTGGAGAAGCCGGGATTGCCGTCGGTGCGACGCCAGCCGTCGACGCGGGCACGCTCGAAGAGCTCGGTTCCCATCTCGAGGAGGTAGTCGGGTACGGTCCACCCCATTGAGCGCAGGCCGGCACGCACCTGCAGCGCGAAGCGCGCAAGCTGCATGGAGTGGCCAGTGACGTAGCCCTCGTAGTAGCGGCGCCCATCGTTCAGAAGCTTGCCGGCCTCGGGGCTGGGTTGCCAGTTCTCGTCAAAATACTCGGGGATGCGCCAGCCATTCTTGGAGGCGATCTTGTAGGCGAAGGCCGTCATCTTCTCGGCGCGGTCGAGCCATTCGGGCTCGGTTGTCGCCTCGGCCGCGGCCATGTAGGCCTCGATCGTGTGGATGAGGGTGCCGAGGGTGTGGACGGGGACGGGCTCGTTGAAGGCCTCGTCATACTGATCCCACACGAGGCCGAAGTCGTCGGTCCAGAGCTCCTTCTGCTCCTCAAGCATGCGGTTGAGCAACTCGTGGGCTCCGGGGCGGTTTGCGACCGTCGCAGCGGCGACGCCCAGTAGCGCGTACACCGTGTGGTACTGCGACTTGACGCGCGCATCCTCGTCCCACGGTACGCCGTGACCGTCGGCATCAGGCTCGGGCTTGATCGCGAACCACATGCCGCCGTTGACGGGGTCCGTGAAGTAGTTGGTGAGTGCCTTGACGGCGTGGTCGGCGTAGCGACGAGTGCCGGGCAGCCCCATGAGCGCGCCCAGCGAGAACACGTAGGCCATGCGACCAGTGACGGCCAGGTCAATCGATCGGGTCGGATCGGGCTTTCCATCAGCATCGAGGTGCGCGAAACCAGTCGCAACGATCGCGCCTTCTGCCTCTTCAATGAGTGCCTGCATGTGGCCGCTCAGCCAACGGTTATGTTCGATAGAATCAAACCATCCCACGATGTTCCTCCTGACAACACAGTCACGGTCTGCGGTGACCGACATCTCATAGGATAGTCGCTCGGCGCCGATTTTGGGAAAACGTGCATATCCCTATTTCTTCCCCGGGGACGAGGCCGGGGCCGCCCCCGCTCTCACCTGGCCTTTTTCACCTTCCCAGCCACGGCCTCGAACAAGAGAAAACAAGGAAAAGTCCACGCCGTGGGACGGTGCTACACACAAAGGGACGTAACGTGCAACACTGTCCCTATGCATGAACGAGCTGGCACACGTGCCCTACCTGAAGACCTCATCAACGTCGACGATGTCATCTCCGCTTACTACGACATCGTGCCCGACCCGACCGACGTGGGACAGCGCGTCGCGTTCGGCACCTCGGGTCACCGCGGATCCTCGCTGGACGCCAAGTTCAACGAGGCGCACATCATCGCCATCACCGCTGCGATCATCGAGTACCGCGCCTCCCAGGGCTTCAACGGTCCTCTGTTTATCGGCCGCGACACCCACGCCCTGAGCGAGCCCGCGTGGCGCACCGCCCTGGAGGTCCTCGCGGCCGCCGGCATCGACACGCGCATCGACTCGCGCGGCTCCTACACGCCCACCCCCGCCGTGTCCGTCGCCATCCTCGGCGCGAACGGCGCCCCGGGTAACCTGCGCACCGAGGGCGACGGCCTGGCCGACGGCATCGTCGTCACCCCCAGCCACAACCCCCCGCGCGACGGCGGCTTCAAGTACAACCCACCTCACGGCGGCCCCGCCGACACCGACGCAACCGGCTGGATCGCTGCGCGCGCGAATGAGTTCCTCGACTCGGGTGAATGGAAGAACGTTCCCCGCGTCACCGGCTCCGATCTGCTGCACGACCCGAATATCAAGCCCTTTGACTACCTGGACTACTACGTCTCGCAGCTCGACCAGGTCATCGACATCGAGGCCATCCGTAACGCGGGCGTGCGCATCGGCGCCGACCCGCTCGGCGGCGCGTCCATCGACTACTGGGCGGCCATCGGTGAGCACTACGGCCTCGACCTGACCGTCGTGAACCCCGAGGTCGATCCGGCGTGGCCGTTCATGACCCTGGACTGGGACGGCAAGATCCGCATGGACTGCTCCTCGCCCTACGCGATGGCTTCCCTGCGCGAGGCCATGACCCCCGACGCCGAGGGCAACACCCCCTACGACATCGCGACCGGCAACGACGCGGACTCGGACCGCCACGGCATCGTCACCCCCGACGGCCTCATGAACCCGAACCACTTCCTGGCCGTCGCCATCGAGTACCTGTTCACGCACCGCCCCGGCTGGAACGCCGACGCAGCCGTGGGCAAGACCCTCGTGTCCTCCGCGCTCATCGACCGCGTCGTCGCCACCATGGGCCGCGACCTCATCGAGGTGCCCGTGGGCTTCAAGTACTTCGTCCCCGGCCTGCTGTCCGGCACCGTCGGTTTCGGCGGCGAGGAGAGCGCGGGAGCCTCGTTCCTGCGCAAGGACGGCACCGTGTGGTCGACCGACAAGGACGGCATCATCCTGGCGCTGCTCGCCTCGGAGATCCTGGCCGTGACCGGCAAGACCCCCTCCCAGCTGCACGAGGAGCAGGTCGAGCGCTTCGGCGCCTCCGCCTACGCCCGCATCGACGCGGCTGCTTCTCGCGAGGAGAAGGCGAAGCTGGCGGCCCTGTCCGCGGACGACGTGACCGCGACCGAGCTGGCCGGCGACCCGATCGTCGCGAAGTTGGTGCGCGCGCCCGGCAACGACGCGCCCATCGGCGGCCTGAAGGTGACGACCGAGTCCGCGTGGTTCGCGGCTCGCCCGTCCGGCACCGAGGACGTCTACAAGATCTACGGCGAGTCCTTCAAGGGTGCCGAGCACCTGGCGCAGGTCCAGGAGGCCGCCAAACAGGTCGTGTCCGACGCCCTGAACGGCTGACGCTCTGACGCTGCCCGCTCACGCGGGTTGCGAAGGGGGGCGGCGCTCGATTGAGCGCCGCCCCCCTTCGTCATCTAGCAGGTTGCTGAGTTGGATCTCGTCACGACTGCGTGCCTGCGGCAACGTCGGCGAACCAGTCCGGCACGCGTCCGGGGATATCCGCCAGCTCCTGAGGATTAGCGGACGTTCCATCGCTGCGCAGGTATCCCGTGTAATAGTTGACCGACGTCAACCAACTCTCCGAAACCATGACATCAACAGTCGTTCCATAGCGTTCACTCGTCCACGCCAAGACGGTGTCTGTCGTTCCGCCATCGCCCGCATCGGTACTGCGACGCAGGTCAAAACCGAGGGGCTTAAGCTCGGTATCAAATGCCTCTCGCACACGCTCCGGATCGTGCTCATCAAAGTCGTACGAGCGCGAAATCAATCGGTACAGCGTCTGGTCACCAACGCCATACTGCGAAATGTAGTCTGTCCCGTAGTAACTACGGTAGTTGTCACGCGTCATGACCTTGTTGCGTGCCCGGATAATCGCTGGTTCCACGTCTCGCTTGAACGCCTCAATGGATTCAAGAGACGCGGCTCGCTCCAGGTCTTTCTTTTGTTCCGGGTTCATTCCTTTTCCTCCTCCGAACGGTACGCACGCGGCGCACGCCACTGCTAGAACAACCGCGAGGACCCCAAAGAGCGGACGCCTCACTTCTTACCCCGCCCCGCGATGACCTTCGAGATATCGTCGAGCGCCTTGCTTCCCTCGTTGAAGTATCCACCGTGCTTCTGGAACGCGTAGGGCTGCGACTCATCGATCTTGTCGCCAACATCGCCGGACAGGTGGTTGTAGCCCGGCATCTTGGCGGGATCTTTTCCAAATCGTAAATCGTCGCCCATGCCCTGCACCCGGTCTTGTTCGATGTCCGTGGCGCTCACCCAGGCGTGTCCCTTCTCGAGCTTGAACTCGGAGACGTCCTGAACACCCGCGCCCGGAGAGCCGAACTGGATGAGGTCGTCCACGACGCCGGGATTGACCTTGGTGAGCGCGATGCCGGCGGTCGTCGACCCGAAGGAGTGGCCGGCAACGCTAATGTGGGCATCGCCCGCCGGTCCGGCTTCGCGCGAGGCATCCAGGCCGTTGAGGAATCCAGCCAGCTTGTCCGCGCCCTTCTGCGCGTAGCCGATATCCGCAACCTCTGCAATATTCTGGGGCGCCTCGTATCCCAGGTAGGAAATCATCGCAACGCTCTCGCCATTGCTATGCTTCCTCACGTTCGCACCCATGACCTTAGCATCGTCGTCGTACTTGCCCAAGTTGGTCGCCACGTTGGAGTAGAGGCCAGGAACGATCACACCCACGTGATCAGCCGTGTCGACGTTGCCCTGGGCGACAGCTGCGGTGACGTGCTTGCCCGAGGTGTCCAGACTGAGAAGCTGGCGTTGTATTCCGTCTCCATCCGGCCAGGGCTCCTCGCGATCGATCGTGTCCTTGACATTATGGAGCGCCTTCACACGCTCTTCGACGAGCTCCAGCTCCTGGCGCTCGCGGCGCGAGGGATGCAAGCCGTAGCGCTTCTTGAGACGCTCAAGCTTCTTCTCTTCCCGCTTGGTGGCGTCCTCCAGGTAAATACGATTCGCCTTGTTACGCGACGTTCCGTCGATACCGTTCAGGTTGCCGATCTCCTGGGGGTGAGCCTTGATCATCTGCTCTTTTTCGGCGTCGCTGAGCGACGACCACCACTTGGCCACTTCCTTCTCGGAGGCGCCCTTAGGCGGCAGCTTCAGATCCTTCTTCGGGACGCGCGTTCCCGTGGTCGCCCCATTCGCGTAGGAGCCTGCTCCACCACCCAGGGCCGCGAGCTTGCTCTGCGCGTTCTGGACAACACTTCTCGCCTTCTGGACAATCGCGCTCACCTGGTCGGAGACGATCTTCATGTTCTTCTTGATCGTCACCGTATCTGCTGGAGACACGTTGTGCGGTCCCACGTACTGAACGGATCCATCCGCCCCGATATGGATGGAGTGGTTCGCGGCGGTGCCGTCGAGCTTCCTGGCAGCCGTACCGACGGTTTCAGCACCCTCCGAGGCCTCGCTGAGGATACTCGCGATGGCCTCCATCTTGACCGCCTGCTCTTCGATTTCCACGCGAAGCTTCAACAGCGCACGACGGGCAGCATTGACCGTGTTCCCCTGACCGGTCAGGGAGCTCAGGTTGGCATCAAGGCTCTCAGAGGCACTCTTGAGGGACTCCACGTTTTTGTCATAGACCTGCGCTTGCTGGCTGAGGGACGAACCCTCCCACTGCAGGAGATCAGACCACTTCATTGTTACGACTACCCTCCGAGTTCTGCGCTAAAGCGATTGAATCCCAGATTCCGCGGCTCGATTGGATCCACCATCGGGGTCGGATTTCCCATCGTGGGCCGCGGGATGGGAGGCACCTTGGGAAGCTCAATGGCAGGTTTCGGAAGGGGGTGAGGCCCCCTCGGCCCCGTGACAATGGGAGAAATGGGCATGACGGGGTCAAAGGGCATGGGCTCGACCTTCGGCCGACCGGTGCCAGGGTTCGGTCGGCGGTGGCCACGAGTCCCCTCGCCCGGGTGGTGACCACCCCTCTGCTTGCCCGGGTCACCGGGAAGACGCGGGCCGCGCTGAGGCGGATTGCCGCCGCTGATCGGCGAGGGAAGAGGAACCAGTCGCGGGTTCTTACGACTGTCTCCGCCGCCGCCCGGACCGGAGTGGCCGCAGTCGTCGCCATTGATGATCGAGCCGATGAGCTGGCCGTTCTCTTCCTCCGCGGCGATGAAGTCTCGTTCGGCGGCCTCGAGGGCGTCAGCGTGTTCCTCCAGCTTCATACTGGTCTTCACGCACTGGTCGGCAACTTTCTCTTCAACTGCCTGCATGGGTGAGGCAAGGTTAGCGCCGGGCATCGCCGAAGCGAACGCGCTCGCCCCTCCTTCCGGGCGTGCAGACCGGACAGCGTCCGCGGTTTCACGCGAGGTCGCGGCAAGCTTCGGGAACTCACCCGCAACGAAGGACAGATCGCTCATCATTGACTCCATTGAATACTGACCGGTGACACAGGCAATATTACTGGATGAATATCTTCGTCGCACCGACTCACCACAACTGCGCGGCAGATAGTTCTTCCACATCACCAACCAGTTTCACCGCTTTTATCCCTAGAAAATTGCGAGCAAGGTCGCTACCTTGGCACTGTCCCCAGATGGGAACACCGGCAACGCCCACCTACTCCAGGAGCCCACATGAGCGAGGCATCCCGCCCACCCGCACGCAACGCGGGACCGGATGCGCCAGCCCAGGCCTCGTCGATAGCGACGACGAGGCCTCCCATCCCCCGGCTGCCCGCCGGCCGCCTCGCGTTCCTGCTCCTCGCGGGCGTCGCGCTCCTCGCGGGCCTTGACGCATCCCTCGTGCGCCTGGGGGCGCTCGCACCCGTGGCCGCGACGAGCCTGGGGACCGTGCACGGACTCCTCATGATCTACGGGTTCCTGGGCACCGCGATCTGCCTCGAGCGCGCGGTCGCCCTGCAGTCCGACGGGCGGCGCGCGTGGGCGTACGCCGCTCCCCTACTCACCGGGGCCGGCGGAATCAGCGCGGTCATCATCTCCCTGAACGAGGGGGTGCGCGAGGTGCTCACGAACCTCCCGGTCCCCCGCTTCCTGGCCGCCCACCTGCCCGGATTCACGCCCGAGCGGATGATGCCCGGTTTCCTCGTCACCCTCGGCATGGCGCTGCTGACGGCGATCTACTGCTACGTGTGGGCGCGCCGTCAGGCCACCCACGCGGTCCTCATCCAGCTGATGGGCGCTCTCATTGGCCTGGGAGGCATCCTCCTGTGGTGGCGAGGCCTCGAGACTGCGCGCGCGGTGCCGTGGTGGCTCGCGTTCCTGATCGTCACGATCATCGGCGAGCGCGTCGAACTCGCGCGCCTCGCCTTCGCGTCCGGCTCGACCGAGCGGCGCATCACAGCCGAGAGCGCCGCGCTCATGGTAGGCCTGACCGTCGCGCTCTACTCCCCGACGATCGGTTACCCCCTGATCGGCCTGAGCCTGGGTGTCCTCATGGCCGACACCGCGTGGCACGACGTCGCGCGCGGCACGGTGCGCATGAAGGGCCTGCCGCGCCTGGCGGCCGTGTGCATGCTGAGCGGCTACGCGTGGGCGCTCGTGCCCGCGCTGATGTGGATTATTGCGCCGCCCACCTTCGATGGCTACGGCTACGACGCCGGCGTCCACGCGATCACGATCGGCTTCGTCGTCTCGATGCTGCTCGCCCACGCGCCCGTTATCATCCCGGCAGTCGCCCGACGCGAGGTACCCTACCACGGCGCCATGTGGGTCCCCTTCGCGTTCCTGCAGGTCTCCCTCCTCCTGCGCCTCCTCGCGGGCGCGCGCGAGGCCGCCTACCCGTGGCGCCTGGGCGGCACCCTCGGGGTCGTCGGCATGCTCCTCTTCGTCGCCACGACGCTGACGGTGACGATACGCCGGGCGCGCGCGAACGCTCGGGAGGCACGATGAACAAGCCCCGCGTTCCCCGCACCGACCGCGCGACCACCGTCTGGATGTGCGCGGCAGCCGTCGCCGCGGCGATCACGATCGTCGCCCGAGGCCGCATCCCGCAGAACCTGTGGACGATGATCCACCTGGTGACCCTCGGCGTCCTGTCAAACGGGATTTTCCAGTGGTCCTGGTACTTCACGCGCGCGCTCGCACACCTGGCCCCGGACGATCGGCGGGCCGGGCGCGACAACACCGTGCGCATCACGGCGTTTAATCTCTCCCTGCTGCTCCTCATCGGTGGCATGTGGTCGGGCTTGTGGCACGCGACCGTCACGGGTGCGACCGTTGTTGGGTTGATCGCGGCCTGGCACGGGTGGGCGCTGCTCACCGCGTCCCGCGAGCGCCTGGCCTCGCGGTTCGCGGTCATCATCCGCTACTACATCGCGGCCGCGTTCTTCCTGGTGGTTGGCGCGACGCTGGCGGGTTTCATCACGGCGGCCATGTTCGACGCGGACGCTCCCACGTGGTTGGCCGAGGCCCGGGACCGCCTGACGGTCGCCCACGCGCTGGCGGGGATCGCCGGATGGGTGGGCCTGACGATGGGTGGAACCCTGGTGACGCTGGGGCCAACCGCGATGCGCACGCGCATGGATCCGCGAGCCGTGTCCTTTGCGACGAGCGCGCTGCCCCTGTGGGTGGCCGCGCTTCTCGTCGCCGGCACGGGCGCTGTGGCAGGGTCGATGCGCGTGACTTCCGTGGGTCTCCTCGTCGTCGTGGGCGCGGCCACCCTGGGCGTGGGCGTTCCGCTGGTCCGCGTGGCGCTTAAGAAGGGGCCGGCTGAATACGGTGCGTGGTCTCTCATGCTGGGCGCCGCATGGATCCTCGTTGCCGGCGCGGGAGCGTCCCTGCGCGCCTTCCAGGCGACGGACGCGACCGGGCTGCGCTCGGCTTTCCTCGCGTGGATGCCGATCCTGGGCGCGGCCGGGCTGGGCCAGCTCTTTGTCGGCGCGCTCACCTACCTGATGCCCGTCGTGATTGGCGGCGGCCCGTCCGCGGTGCGCGTCGGCGTCGGCGTGCTCGAGGCCGGGGCGCCCATCCGGGAGGCGGCTCGCAACGTGGCCGCGGTCCTCGCGCTCGCCGTCGCATCCCTGGGCGGAACCTCCGCCGAACGCCTCACCATCGCCGCGTGGGTGGTCCTGCTGGCCACCTACCTTGTTGACATCGTCCTCATGGCCCGCTGCGGCGTCGCCCAGGCGCGCGCCAAACGCGCCGCCGCTTCATCCCCCACCACACAAGGAGGCAGCCGTGGCTGACCTGAACCTGTCCGCTTCGCCGTCGTCGGGAGGCAAGAAGCCGAAGACGCCCGCCCCGAAAGTCCCCACGACGGGAAGCCCCAAGCTGCGCATGAGCCCTGCGGGCGATCACTCGCCCGTGAGCCGCACGGCCGGAGCGATCGTCGGCGTCGTCTCCGTCGTGGCGCTCGCTCTCGCGATCTTCCTGTCCAACCCGTCCGCGCCCACGACGCAGAGCACGGGAACGGGGACCGGGACCACGACCTCGTCTGTGACGCCGACCGGACACACGACCCGCGTGTCGGTGGGGGTCGAGGGCATCGCTTTCACACCAAACCACATTGAGGTGCCGGTTGGCGACCGCCTGGTCATTGACTTCACGAACTCGGGGGACCAGCGCCATGACCTGGTATTTGAGACGGGCGTGTCGTCCGGGTCGCTCGCGTCGGGTGAGACAAAGGAACTGGACCTCGGCATCATCTCCGGCGACGTCGAGGGCTGGTGCTCCCTACCGGGACACCGTGAGCTCGGCATGACCCTGCACGTGCAGGCCACGGGCGCGTCATCGTCGTCCTCGTCCTCCTCGGGAACCTCGGCCTCGGGCAGCCACGCGCACCACGGGCACGACCACGGCCAAGACGCCGCCGCCGGTCCCGCCACCCCGACGGCCCTGACGGACTACGCGGCGACCATCGACGCGCGAGACCCTGTGCTGCCGCCCGCCACGAACGAGACCGAGCGCCACTACACCTTCACGGTCACCGAGCAGACCGTCAACGTGACGAGCTCACTGACGCGCGAGTCGTGGACCTTCAACGGGGACGCTCCCGGCCCGATCCTGCGCGGACACATCGGCGACACCTTCCATATCACGCTCGTCAACAACGGGACGATGAGCCACTCGCTGGACTTCCACGCGGGCCTCGTCGCCCCCGACAACGTCATGCGCTCGATCGAGCCCGGGCAGACGCTCGAGTACACCTTCGTCGCCAAGAACGCGGGCATCTGGCTCTACCACTGCTCGACCGCGCCCATGTCGATGCACATCGCAAACGGCATGTTCGGGGCCGTCATCATCGACCCGACCGACCTGGATAAGGTCGACCGCGAGTACGTCATGGTTGCCTCCGAGCTCTACCTGGGCGCGGACGGGCAGCCCGCTGACGCCTCGCTCCTGTCGGCCCTGCAGCCCAACGCGATGGCCTTCAACGGCGTGCCCTTCCAGTACAAGGCGCACCCGATCCAGATCAAGACCAACGAGCGCGTGCGCGTGTGGGTCATGGACGCGGGCCCGAACCTGGCAACCACCTTCCACGTCGTGGGTACCCAGTTCGACACCGTGTGGCGCGAGGGCGCCTACGTGATCCGAGGCGGCGGAAGCGGCGGCGGCTGGGGACAGGTCCTCACACTGGGCGCCGCCGAGGGCGGATTCGTCGAGTTCACGCCGCTCGAGGCCGGCCACTACACCTTCGTCAACCACGCTCTCTCCCTGGCGGAAAAGGGCCAGGTCGGCGTCTTCGAGGTGACCGACTAGACCTTTCCCCGTTCCCCGGCCACGGCCTCGTCCTTTTTGACGAGGCCGTGGCTTTTTCGCGGATTCCCCTCCCCGTGCGGAGGGTCCGAATGGTTACGAACACCCCATTCCACTTGGCTTTCGGCACGCTGCACGGCGATAGAATGGATGGATGCTCGGCACCTATCTTGACATTCTGCGTTACCGCCAGTCCTGGAAATTCTCCGCGGCTGGACTTGTGCTACGCATGCCGATGTCCATGGTGGGACTGTCAACGATCCTCATGGTGCGCACTGAGTACGGCAACTACACGCTGGCCGGCGCGGTTTCCGCAGTCAACATCATCGTCATGGCGATTTGCGCGCCCATTCTCGCGCGCCACGTCGACCGCTACGGGCAGCTGCGCGTCATGGGTCCCGCGTGGGTCATCGCGACCCTGTCGATGTGTGGCCTCGTCGCCGCCGTCTTCATGCACGCCCCCGAGTGGCTACTCTTCATCCCGGCGGCCCTCGCGGGCGCCACGTGGGGAGCGCCCGGTGCGCTCGTGCGCTCGCGCTGGTCGACGATCCTGCACAAGCCGGGCCAGCTGTCGACCGCCTACGCCCTCGAGTCTGCGGTCGACGAGTTTGTCTACATCGTGGGCCCCGTGCTCTCCACGGTCCTGGGCACCGCCCTGCACCCGGCCACCGGCCTCATTATCTCAATCGTCAGTCTGGCGGTGGGCGGCGCTCTCTTCCTGTCGCGCCGCGACTCCGAGCCCGCGATCATCCCCTACGATCCGAGCGCCCCGCGCGAGTCCGTTATCCGCAAGCCCGTCGTCCTCGTCATGGCCGCGACCTACATCGGCATGGGTATGACGTTCGGCGCGATGGAAGTGTCGATGGTCAGCTTCACCGAGGAGCTGGGTGCCCCCGCACTCGGCGGCATCCTCCTGGCCCTCTTCTCGATCGGCTCACTGACGGCCGCCCTCGTGTACGGCGCACGCACGTGGAGGCGCCCCACCTGGCAGCTCTTCGTCATCGGCGTGATCGCGATGGCGATCGGCATGAGCCTGTTCCCCGTGGCATTCAGCGTCTGGACAATGGCCATTGTCATCCTCATCACGGGCCTCACCTGCGCCCCCACGATGACGAACGTCAACGTCATTATCCAGAATTCCGTCTCCCCCGCGAAGCTCACCGAGGGCCTGACCTGGATGTCCACCTCGATCAACCTGGGCACGTCGCTGGGCACGGCGATCGCCGGACCCGCGATCGACGCAATCGGCGCGCGCGGCGGCCTGTTCACCATGGCCGGCGCGGGGTGGGCGATGGTCCTCTTCATGCTCATCGGCCTGCCCGCGCTGCGTAAGGGCACCGCGGCCACCCCCAAGCCCACGCTGCCCCTCGACTGAGGACGCAACCCCCTCGATTCTTGCGCCCGCACGGGCGCGAGGACCTATGATTGCCATCATGCGCCTCCGACCGCCCCTCATCGACAACGAATCACCGTCGCTCGCGCTCGCCCTGACGGCAGGCGTGGGTGAATTTGCCTCGTCTCTGCTGGTCGCCGCCATGTCGCAGGGCTGGTACTACCCGGGCGTGGTCGGATTCGGCGGCATCGGCTCTGAACGCAGCGCCCGCATCCTCGGCCGCGTCCTCATGGCGCGCGGCGACGACGGTCGTTCCTGGCTGCAGACCCGGCGCGGATGGCGCCAGTTCTTCAACGCGCAGGTCCCCCGCCAGCCCGTGCTCATCACGGTCGGCAACGCGCGCCGACTCACCTTCGCGGACCGCGGCGGATTCGTCGACATGACGATTCTGGGCCACGGCCTCGAGCCCGGCTGGCACGACGCGACCATCCAGGTCCTGCACGCGGGCGACGTGCGCGCACTCGGCCTGTCCGAGGACACCGCCACCAAACTCGCGACCACTCTGCGCACGGCGACCCCTCTGCCTGCCCCGGCCTCGGCGATGTACGAGCGCCCCCGCAAGGGCCATATCCGCGCCGGCCGCCCCACCTCCGTTCGACTGCGCATCGTGTCGGATCACGAGCATTTCGGCGTGGTCTCTGACATCGATGACACCGTCATGGTGTCGATGCTCCCGCGCCTGGTCACGGCCGCGAAGCACGCCTTCCTGGACCGTGTATCTTCGCGCGAGGCCGTCCCCGGCATGGCGCACCTGCTGACAACGCTGACGACGTCGTCGGCCTCGTCGGAGGTCGTGCCCGAGGGCACCCACGCCCCCATCATGTACCTGTCCACCGGCGCGTGGAACGTCGTGCCGACGGTGCGTTCCTTCCTGGAGCGCTCCGGCTACCCGGCCGGCGGCTTCCTCATGACGGACTTCGGCCCCTCGAATACGGGATGGTTCCGTTCGGGGCCTGAGCACAAGCGCCGCGAGCTGCGCCGCCTGGCCCGCATGTTCCCGCACATGCGCTGGCTCCTCGTCGGCGACGACGGACAGCACGACCCGGAGATCTACGCGGAGTTCGCTCGCGAGTTCCCGCAGTACGTCGCGGGCATCGCGATTCGTTCCCTGTCCGAGATCGAGCAGTTCATGGCGCACGGCAGCTTCGAGGCCATGGTGCCCGACGCCCTGTGGACCGTCCCTGAGTCCGTCCCCGTCTGGTACGGGTCGGACGGCGAGGCGCTCCTGGAGAACATACGAGGCCGTGGCACGGCCGGGCCGCTGACCGGCCGCTAACCGCGACGTCCCCATCGCCCGCGGCTCTCTACGCTCAACGAGCGCCGCAGCCGATGCGAAAAGGCCGCCCACTCGGGGCGGCCTTTTCTTCTGTCTTAGTCCTGCTTCGTGCCCGACATCGGTCGGCACTTCGCGGGCTGCTCGATCGAGTCGTTGGACTTGAGGACTCGCTGCACGTCCTCGGCGCTCATCGTGTCGTCGTAGAAGGTGCCAAGTTCGACCGTGACGGTAGCATCCTCAGCGTCGCTGAGGCGCACGTGGGAGCCGGGGAAGAATCGGGCCACCGAATAGGCGGCGTCCACCGAGTCCGCGCGTGCCGTGATGCGCACCTTGCCGGTGTATTCGACGTCCGAGTTCGCCGGTTCCTCGGTCTGGAAGCCGGCGGTTGAGAGCATATCCGTGGCCTTGGAGGCCAGGCCCTGGTGCTGGGTCGTGTTGATGACCGTGACGGTGACCTGCGAGGGGGCCACGGGCTTCGCGTCCACCTTCGGACACGGGATGTCACCGGTCTCGGCGTACTTGACCTTGACGGAGAAGTCATTGCCGAACGGGACGGGAACGATTCCCGTGAACACGAGGGCGGCCGCCACCGCGGCCACTATCATCGCGATGCCGATGATAGCGAACGTCGTGTTCTGGCGCTGCTGACGCTCGCGCAGGAAACGCTGACGCGGAGTGAGGGCAGGGCGGGGCGCGTTCGGAGTACTCACAGCATCCACCCTAGCTAATAGGGGCGGCCCGAGGCCAGACAACGCCCCGTCAGGCACATTACATCTCGCCCACACGTCCCACTCAGCGTTACAGTTAGGTCACCCTGAGTAACGGGGCCATTACACGCGCTACCACCCCTCGAAGGGCACCGCCGTGTGCTAGGCGCCCCGTCCTCGTTCACCCCCACCGAAAAGAGGACCGCGATGAGCTTCCTGGATTCCGACCTGCTCGCCCGCATCCACGAGCGCGCCGCCGACGCGGACGCCGCCAACACCTACCCCGAGAAGGATCTGGAGGAGCTGCACGAGGCCGGATACCTGTCGGCCTTCGTCCCCACCGAATTCGGGGGCGCGGGTCTGAGCCTGACCGAGATCGCCGCCGAGCAGACGGCGCTAGCCAAAGCGGCTCCCGGCACGGCACTGGGCATCAACATGCACCAGATCATCGTCGGCCTCGGTCGCTACCTGGTCGCCAACGGCAACGCGCGCGGTGAGCAGATCCTGCGCGACGCCGTCGCCGGCGAGGTCTTTGGCTTCGGCATCTCCGAGCCAGGCAACGACCTCGTGCTCTTCGGCTCCACAACGCGCGCGATCGCGACCGCAGACGGCGGCTACTCCTTCGAGGGCACCAAGATCTTCACCTCCCTGTCTCCCGTGTGGACGCGCCTGCTCATCTTCGGGCGCGCAGAGACCGAGGAGGGCCCCAAGTCCGTGTTCGGCATCGTCCACCGCGACGACGAGGGTTATTCGATCAAGGACGACTGGAACACGCTGGGTATGCGCGCCACCCAGTCCATGACGACCCTGCTCGAGGGCGTGACCGTGCCCGAGGAGCGCATCCTCACGATCACGGATCCGGGACCGAGTGCCGACCCGGTCATCTTCGGCATTTTCTCCCACTTCGAGATCCTGCTGGCCGCCACCTACCAGGGCGTCGGCGAGCGCGCGGTCGAGGTGGCCGCCGAGCACGTGGCAACGCGCCGCTCGGTGAAAAACCAGACGACCTACTCCAACGACCCCGACATCCGCTGGCGCATCGCCGAGGCCGCCCTCATCATGAACGCGGTCGGCCCGCAGATCCGCGAGCTTGCGCGCGACATCGACGAGGGCGCGGACCGCGGTCGCGGGTGGATGCCGCAGCTGTCCGCCGCGAAGAACGCGGCCGCCGAGGCCACGCTGCGCGCCGTCGAGCAGGCCATGCGCGCATGCGGCGGCAGCGCCTACTACAACACGCACGAACTCTCGCGCCTGTACCGCGACGCGCTCGCCGGCCTCTTCCAGCCCTCCGATCAGGAGTCCCTGCACGCCGCGTGGGCAAACCTGATCCTGGGCCCCATCGAGAAGGCTCAGTAGGCTTGCGCAGACTTAAGGGGCGGGCCCGAGGATGTCCTCGGGCCCGCCCCTGTTATGCGCGTGATGTCAGTCGTTCCAGCTGAACTTCTGGGGGCCGATCTCGCCGGTCGTACCGGTCATCCAGCCGCCGCGTGCCAGCGCGAAGGACTGGCCGGTCTTCGTGTTCCAGCAGCTGATGCCATCCTGGGTGGAGTGGCAGGCGTAGTCACCCTTGGTCGCTGCGGCGCCGTACGCGAGGGCGTTGCCGCCGCCCGGCACCGCGGCCTCGCAGGACTGGCCCGCCTTGTCCTTCGAGGCGGTGAGGACGCCGACCTGGCTGCCGGAGCAGGAGGCGTATCCGTCCTCGGCCCAGTCGGATTCCTTGATGCCGCAGCTGACGCCATCAGCGGTGAAGGAACAGGTGATGTTGCCGGACGGGGACGAGAAAGAGTCCACGGTGATCGCGCCGGCGGGCGCCGGGTACTTGACGGGTTCCTCCGTGGTCGCGCTCGGGGAGGGCGTCGCGTGTGCGGGCGACGAAGAGGAGGCCGAGGGGGTCGCGTCCGAGCTCGTGGCCGGGCCCTCGTATCCGCGCGTGAAGACGTAGATGACGAAGCCGAGAAGGATCACGGCGATCAGGCCAAGGATGCCCAGGACGACGCCCATCATCGGGAAGCCACGGCGTTCCTTCTCTTCCTTCGGCGCAGCCTCCTGCGAGACAGTGGGCTGCACCTGGTGGGAGGCGCCGGCGCCCGGGTAGGCCTGCGGCGCGGACTGGGGGCGCGCGGGGGTACCCGACGCGCTGGGGTAGGACGAGCCGAAGGACGCGCTCGGGTAGACGGCGGTCGCCTCGGGATCCTGAGCCCCCTTACTGCCTATGATGGACTGACGCTGCACCTGGGCGACGACCTGCTCGCGAGCACCCACCTGCGGGACAGGAGCATTCGTGCCGACGACCGCAGAGTAGGGGGTGGTGCGCTCGACCTGCGAGTAGGAGTTCACGCCACCCTGACCGAGGACGTACATGCCGGATTCGGAGGTACGGATCGACGAGCCGGCGACCGCGCCGGACACGTCTCCGTGCATAACGAGGTAGCCGTTGGAGTCGATGTAGCCGTCATAGTCGTCGCGAGCCTCGAGGGCCGCGTTGACCTGCGGGTCGTTGAACTGGTGCAACCAGTCAAGCAGCCCGCGATAAGCGTGCGGATGCGCGGCCACGGCCGGGCGCAGCTCGGGGTAGCGGTACGCCAGCTGGCGCAGCGCTTCGGCGTCGGTCGACGGGTCCTGGGCAGCCGCCGCAGGATCGTCGAAGTGCAGCTCTTCAGCCATCGAAACTCCAGACTTCACGGTCACGAGGTTGTTACACAATACCGCGATCAGTGGTCACAAGTGAAACCTTCCCCATATTTATTCCCAACATGCGGCGCTGTCACTTGACAAATGCTCTACGAGTCCCCACGGAAGATAAACCTCTCAAAGTCCAGCGTTTCGATGTCCCGCGCGAGGGAACGAACCTGGTCGTCCCACCCAGGCCTCGTCGCGGAAAAGCCGTCGGGCGTCCCCAGGTCGCGCGCCTGCTGAAGGGCGAAGATCCTCACCCCCATCTCGCGTGCCCGCGCCGCCACCTCGAAGCCGTCTCCAGGGCCGTCCGGGTAGACGGTCAGGCGCACCTCGTGGTCCACCTCAGGGTGAGCCAAAACGATGCTCAGCGACTCCCACGCCCGCTCGCCCGCGCCGCTGCGCCCGGCCACAGCCTCGTAATTGCCCCGGGTTGCCTTCACGTCGATGCCCACCCAGTCGACGAGGCCCGCGCCGAGCAGCTCCTTGAGGCGCCTCGGGTAGGGTCCCGCGGTATGCAAGCCCACGCCAAAGCCGAGCTCGCGCACGCGCGCCATCGCCGCCCCGAGCGCGATCTGGCGGGTCGCCTCGCCGCCGGAAAACACGACGCCATCAAGGAGGCCTCGCCTGCGCGCCAGCAGATCCTCGAGCGCTCCCCACGCGACCACGCCCGGGATGCGCGGGTCGATAATCGCACTGTTGTGGCAGTACGGGCACGCCCACGGGCACCCCTGCAGGAACAGGGACGCCGCGAATTTCCCCGGCCAGTCCACGGTCGACATCGGCACGAGGCCGGCGATCTGCAGGTCGTCCGGCGTCCACTCGCGCGCATCCCGCCCCCCGACGAGGCCGGGGACGCCCAGGCTCAGCGTGCCCTCCCGGGTTGCCCCGGCATCGTCGTCATGGGGACGGGCGCCCACGTCAGCGACTCCCCGCGGGAGGGAACGCGCTGACGAGCTCACCGTGCGCATCCGCGGCGCTCTCAGAGAACATCTGGCGCTCGTGGTACTCGCCCTTCTTGCCGATGTTGAAGGACTGGACCGGGCGGAAGTAGCCCATGACGCGCGTCCACACCTCGCAGGCCTGCGGCTCCGCGTGGGGGTGGGCAGCCGCGCACTTCTCACAGGTGAAGTGCTCACCAGCCAGGTAGCCGTGGACCGGGCAGATCGAGAAGGTCGGCGTGATCGTGATGTAGGGGACCTTGAAGGCCGTCAGCGAGCGGCGCACCATCTCTTTGCAGGCCTCGCCCGAGGACACGCGCTCACCCATGTACAGGTGCAGGACCGTGCCGCCCGTGTACTTGCCCTGCAGGACCTCCTGATCCTCAAGGGCCTGGAACGGATCATCCGTGTATCCCACGGGAAGCTGCGAGGAGTTCGTGTAGTAGGGCTCATCGGGCGTGCCCGCATGGATGATGTCGGCGAAGCGCTTTCGGTCCTCCTTCGCGAAGCGGTAGGTCGTCCCCTCCGCGGGGGTCGCCTCCAGGTTGTACATGTGGCCGGTGGCCTCCTGGAGCTCGACCATGCGCTCGCGCACTCGATCCAGGATGCGCACGCACATGTCGAAGCCGCGCGGGTCCGTCAGGTCGTAGGCGTCGTCGCTGAAGTTGCGCACCATCTCGTTCATGCCGTTGACGCCGATCGTCGAGAAGTGGTTATCAAGCGTGCCCAGGTATCGCTGCGAGTAGGGGAAGAGGCCGTGGTCCATGTGGTACTGGATGGTCTCGCGCTTGATTTCGAGGGACTTCGAGGCCAGGTCGATGAGCTCATCCATGCGCGCGACAAGACCCTCCTCGTCGCCCTTGTAGAGGTAGCCGAGGCGCGCCATATTGAGCGTGACCACGCCAATCGAGCCGGTCAGCTCCGCCGATCCGAAGAGGCCGTTGCCGCGCTTGAGGAGCTCACGCAGGTCCAGCTGCAGGCGGCAGCACATGGAGCGGATCATGTGCGGGTCCAGGTCGGAGTTGATGAAGTTCTGGAAGTAGGGCAGGCCATACTTCGCGGTCATCTCGAAAAGGGCGTCGACATTCTCGCCCTCCCAGTCGAAGTCGGGCGTGATGTTGTAGGTCGGGATCGGGAACGTGAAGACGCGGCCGTCCGCGTCGCCGCCCGTCATGACCTCGATGAACGCACGGTTGATGAGGTTCATTTCCCGCTGCAGCTCACCGTAGGTGAAGTCGACGACCTCGTCACCGATGAGGGGATGCTCGTCCGCGAGGTCATCCGGGCACGTCCAGTCGAAGGTCAGGTTCGTGAACGGGCACTGGCTGCCCCAACGCGAGGGCACGTTCAGGTTGTAGATGAGCTCCTGCATGCACTGCACGACGTCCTCGTACTCCATGTCGTCCAGGCGCACGAAGGGGGCCATGTAGGTGTCGAAGGAGGAGAATGCCTGGGCGCCCGCCCACTCGTTCTGGAGAGTGCCGAGGAAGTTGACGATCTGGCCGCACGCCGAGGAGAAGTGCTTGGGCGGGGCCGAGGCGATCGCGCCGCCCACGCCGTTGAAGCCCTCCTGGATGAGGCGCTTGAGGGACCAGCCGGCGCAGTATCCGGCGAACATGTCGAGGTCGTGAATGTGGTAGTCGCCCTCGCGGTGCGGCGCGCCGATCTCGGGGGTGTAGACGTGTTCGAGCCAGTAGTTGGCGACGATCTTGCCCGCCGAGTTCAGGACGAGTCCGCCGAGCGAATACCCCTGGTTCGCGTTGGCATTCACCCGCCAATCGGAGCGGTCGAGGTACTCCTGCACGGTTGCGATGGCGTCGACGTCGTAGCGGGGTGCGCTAGTCATTGTTCTTCCTGTCTTGATTCCGTTGTGTGCCGCGGGCTGCTGGGCACTGGGTGGGAGATGTGTGTGGTGTCGTGGGACTGCGTGGGGCGGCGTGCGCCTCTGACCCTGCGCTTCGGTGGGCGGCGGGCCGGTACTGCTGTTCGGTCGCGTGATCGACACGTCGTGGATGCTCCACCCTCGTGGGGCGAGGCCGTAGCACTGTGGGTGGAGGTGGTTTCCTCCGCCCGGCGTGAGGCTCCCCTAGATCTAGGGGAACGCGACCATCAATCACTAGATGTAATGCTTGATGCGAACAGTGACCACTATATCTAGTGTCATACGTGCGTCAGAAGCACGACGCGCGCGACGATCAGTTCCGCTCATCACGCGCGCGCTTTTTCAGCATCCACCGAGGACTAACGTCCCATTGTGGAGCCGCGCCCCGCGCTCCCCAGCCTGCCGCCAACACAGCGAGGCCGCGACCGGAAACACGGCCACGGCCTCGTTGAGACAGTCGGACGAATCAGATGAGGAAGGGCAGCTTCTTGACGAGCCCCAGGCCCTTCCACCACGAGCCCAGGCCGAGCGTATCGCCCGCGCTGGTCAGCGGAATCAGGATGAGAACGAGAGCGTAGACCAGGTGCTCATTGACGACCGGATTGAGGGAACCCCACACCCACGGGGCGACCGCCGCGTACATGAAGCCCAGCATGACAACGCCTGCGACAGCCGCGAGGCGCGTGCCAATGCCCAGCAGGAAGGCCAGGCCGATACCCAGGAGGCCCAGCATGAACAGCCAATCCATGGCGGGCATGGCCAGCGACTCGAAGAAGGAGGCCAGGGGCTTGCCGGTCGTCGCGCCCGTCAGGTAGCTCTGCGCCGGCGTGCCGCCGTTGATCCACGCGCGCGAGGGGCCCGTCGAATAGTGCAGGCCAAACGTCTTATCCAGGAACGACCACAGGAAAATGAAGCCGACCGCGATGCGCAGCAGGGCCAGGACGAAGCGCGCGGGCTTGGAGGTGACGACGGCTGATGCGGGACGAGGCATGTCAGTCCTTTCGGGACGGAACTGCAGGTGGGCGTTGTGTGGGCGTCGACAGCGTGCCGCCCTCTCCCATTATCCACTGCCCAAACCCCGCAACGCTAGGGACATTCCACCAGCCCAGCCCAACTGGAAGATGGCACGAGGTTGATGGACCCTTCGAGCAAACAACTGCACACAAGTGGCGGCCCAGCGAAACCCGTGACACCACTGCTCAGGCGTCCAGGGGCAACCTTGAAACCAGCGACACCTTTGCTCGCCCACAATGCCGCAAAGACACACATTTCGAGCGAGCAAAGGTAATGGCGGTTTCACCCACGCACAAAGACCGGGCCACAAAGGTGACAGCGGTTTCAGCCTGGCAACGCGTTGCACCGAAAAGGCAAGCAATGCGGCAAGCGAGGTGTGGACGCGACACCTGTGCGGTGACGACGGGGCCTGACCGGGCTCCGAGACGACGCGCCAATCAGCGACCCGGCCCCACTGGCGTGGAGGGCGCCGGAGGGACCGGAGGGCACGGGCGGGCTTCGAGACGCGGCGCCGAGCGAAGCGAAGTCGCCTAGTCTCGCGGGCGGCCGGGCCCTCCGGCGCCCGGAACACCCGTGGAGCCACAAGCAACACACGCAGGAAGGACGACGCGCCGAGCGAAGCTCGCGGCGCGGACGGCCAGCGGGCGGGCCGCCACCCACCGGCACACACAGCGGCCGGGCCCGACAGCGCCCGGAACACCAGCAGCGCTCAGAAGGAATTACTCGCCCGCGAGGCGGTCAACCTCGTGCATGATGAGGCCGCACACGGCGCTCACCCACGCGACGGCTGCGACGCCGAGGACGCGGGAACGCCAGGGCCTTAGCTGCAGGAAGTCCTCAAAACCGTAGCCGGATCCTGGGGACGCGGCGGACATACTGAAGCCCCACATGGCGGCGCCGGTGGCCAGCAGCGCGATGACGATGAGTCCGAGGCTCACCCACACCATGACGCGTTGGACTTTCGCGCCGTGTCGGGGGCGCCGCTCGATGGGCGACAGGGCGAGGGCCCACGCCCCAGCGATGAGGGCGGCGGTAATGACGTCGGAGGGGCGGTGCCAGCCTTCCATCATGACGGACACGCCCATGAGGGATGTCCACGCCCAGCCGATCCACGCGGACGGGCTGCGGAACCACTGGGGCGCGACCACGATGAGGGCCAGCGACAGGGTGACGGCGACGGTGGTGTGCCCGGAGGGCAGGGAGTTGCCGGCACCCGTCGTGACGCCCAGATTCGGGCGGGTGAGGATGTAATCCTTGAGGATCTGCGTCGTGATGTTAGCGCCGATGACAGCGCCGAGGGCACGCCCTGCGAGCGTGGGCCGCCGTCGCGCAGCGGCAACGAGGGCGACGACGATGCCGGCCGCGACCATAACGGGCACGGACACGATGCCGGTGATGAGGGTGGAGAAGGCCTCGTAGCGCCTCGCGGAGCGCATCGTGCCCTCCATGAGGATCGTGTCGAGGACCTGCCCGGGCGCGGTCGAGAGCGCCACGTGACTGATGAGCATCGTCAGCACCAGGCAGGTGGCGACTCCCCCGAGGCGTCGGGCGAGCTTGCGCCGGTACCAGGAGTCGGAGGTCAGGCGACGAGGCTGGGGCCCGCTCGCCGGGGCCTCGCCGTTGGTCTGGGGGCCGGGAGCGCGCCCTCGGGTGGGCCGCTGGGTAGCGGGGGCGCTGTCCGCTCGGGAGGAGCGACCGGCGGTCTCGGCGGATGCCGACAAGCGCGCGCGGGGGCGCACGGGGCGTGAGCCTTTGGTGTAGGACTCGTCGACGGTGGGGTCGGAGGGCAGGGCGGCGTTGGGGTCGTCCATGGTGTCCTCCGTTCGTGTCGATGCGATATTTCGTATCCACTGTAGTGGAGGGACGCGCGGGCGCGTGTATTGGTTCCGCTTTCTCGCGAATCGAAGGCAAGCACACAGCGGGTGGGCGGCCGGCGTACCTGCCCTCTCCTCGTTGAAAAGGCGTGGGAGGCCCCGTGTCAAGACTTGTCGGACAACGTGGGCGCGCGCGGGAGAGAGGCCTCGGTTACAGTGGGGGTGTCCGATTCTGTATGTCTCACGCGGGAGTTGTCAGTGGCTGCATCTTCACCTGTCAGCACCGATCGCATTCGGGATTTGCTGCGTTCCCGGGACGTGCGTTTCGGCGACTACAACGAGGGCGAGCTGGCGTATCTGACGCCGAACGCCGCTTTTTTCTGGAATGCGACAAACCCTCAGATTTTGCAGTTGCGCGCTCAGTGGCGCGGGATTGCGCGCACGCCGGAGCAGTTCGGTGAGCTTGCCCGCGAGGTCGCGGCCTGCAATTCGACGCGCACGGGCCCGAAGGCGTACTTGGCGCCCCTGGAGGATGGCACGCAGTACGGCCTGATCGCAGAGTGCAACGTTGTGGTCATGTCGGGACTTACGCAGGCTCAGTTGGATAATTTCTTTGAGACGTCCATGTCGATGATCATGGGTTTCTTCGCGGATCTTGAGGTGACGTTGCCCGGGTTCGTCGATTGGGATTCCCAGGGTCGGGAGGTGTCGCTGTGAACGTTCCATACCTGGTGCCCGAGGATGAGGTAACCCCCTACCCGGCCGATTTTGAGCGGGTCGTTCAGGCCGTGCGCGAGATGGGTTACGCGCTGGACGTGATCGAGAAGGGTCGTGCGGCGGGCGCTATTTTTGACGAGATTCCGTTCCTCGTGTCTTTCGATGCGGCGGGTCGCTTCCTGTCGATTCGCGCGCTGTGGGAGTCGGATCTGCCGGCCGAGAGCGCGGAGCCCGCGCTGTTCGCGACGGCCGACAACTGGAATCGCGAGAAGTATTTCCCGACGGTGTACACGGCGACCTCACCGGAGGGGACGCTGGGCGTGTACGCGGATTTCGTGGTGGACACGGAGGCCGGCCTGTCAGACGTGCAGCTGCGTGACGCGATTTCGTCGGGTATTTCGACAGGTATCGCGGCAATCCAGTACGTGAAGGAGTCCGCCTCCGAGGCGCTGGGGCTCGGTGAATCCGGGCGCGAATGAGCGCTGACCTCTCACCTTCTTCACAGACGTCTTCGTCGAACGAGGCCGGGGCTTCCTCGCCCGGTCAGGCACGCAATGGCCTGTCCTCTCCTTCTCCCGCGCACCTGCTCGATGTTCTGGAGCGCATGAGCGCCGAGGATGATCGGCTGCTCGGCCACGTGACGCTGCCGGGCCGATCGGGAAAGATCGCGGATTGGCCGCAGTGGGTGTCGCCCGCGGTCGTGGACGCGTGGGCACGCCGGGGCGTGGAGCACCCGTGGATTCATCAGCGCGAGGCCTTGGACGCTGTGCGCGAGGGCCTTGACCCCGTGCTCGCGACGGGCACGGGGTCTGGCAAGTCGCTGGCCGCGTGGACGCCGATCCTCTCCGACCTGGTGGAGGCCGAGGATTCCTCGCGTATTTCCGCGATTCACCGCCGCCCGACGGCCCTGTACCTGGCTCCGACGAAGGCTCTGGCGGCGGACCAGCTGGCTTCGCTCATGTCGCTGCTCGGCCAGGATGGCAAGTCCGCCGACGCACAGGCGAGCGCAGGCGCGGAAGGAAGCCCCAGCCTCGTCGATGAGAGGCTGCGCCGCGTGCGCGCGACGACCGTGGACGGGGATACGCCGCGCGAGGCGAAGGAGTGGGCGCGCGCGGGCGCTGACCTGATCCTGTCGAACCCTGATTTCCTGCACTACGTGATGCTGCCGTCGCACCAGCGGTGGTCGCGTTTCCTGGCGTCGCTGCGCCTCATCGTCATCGACGAGGCCCACCATTGGCGAGGCGTGACCGGCTCGCACATCGCGCTGGTCGTGCGCCGTCTGCTGCGCGTCGCCCACCACCTGGGGGCGGATCCGCGCGTCGTCATGCTGAGCGCGACCGTGCGCGACGCGGCTGCGGTCGGGCACGCGCTCACGGGCCGCGACGCGGTCGCCATCACCGAGGACGGATCGCCTGCGGGCGCCCACGAGCTGGTGCTGTGGCAGGGCGCGATCATGGCCGACGAGTCCGAAGTCGACATCTCTTCTTTCTTGGAGGCCCTCGACGCGCCGCCCGGCACGGCCACCCTCAAGGTCCCGATCGTTCGACGCAGCGCCGGGGTTGAGGCCGCCAACCTGGCCACCGCTTTCGTCGAGGAGGGGGCGCGCCTCCTCGCCTTCGTGCGTTCTCGCGCGGGGGCCGAGGCCGTGGCCGCTCAGGTGCGCGACCGGCTCTCGGCGCGTGGTTCCGCGAACGCAGGCCGGGTGGGCGCGTATCGCGGCGGTTACCTGCCCGAGGAGCGCCGAGCGCTCGAGGAGGCGATCCGCACGGGAGGAGTGCGGGCGCTCGCCACGACGTCCGCACTTGAAATGGGCCTGGACATCTCAGGCCTGGACGCGACGATCACGGTCGGCTGGCCGGGCACGCGCGCGTCCCTGCGCCAGCAGATCGGGCGCGCGGGTCGCGCGGGCGCGCCGGGCACGTCCGTACTCATCGCTTCCGCCAACCCTCTCGACGCGTACCTGGTGCGCCACCCGGAGCACATTCTCGGCGAGGTCGAGGCCTCCGTCATCGACCCCTCCAACCCGTGGGTGCTGGCCCCACACGTCGCCGCCGCGGCTGCCGAGATACCGATCACCCCATCCGATATCACCTACTTTGGCCAGGAACTGCGAGGCGTGACCGAGCGCCTCGTCGCCGACGGGTATCTCAAGCACAGGCCCGCCGGATACTTCTGGGACGCCACTCGTGCCGAGCGTCCCAGCGACCTCACCGACCTGCGCGGAGCCGCCGGCGACGTCCAGATCGTCGACGCGGCCACCGGCACCGTCGTCGGCACCATCGACCAGGCCTCCGCCGACGCCCACGTCTTCCCCGGCGCCATCTACATCCACCAGGGGCGCACCTTCCACGTGCTGAGCCTCACCTCCCTCGCCACACCCACCGCTCCCGCCACCCAGGGGTGGCCACGCGCACTCCTGCCCGAGGCCCCGGGCGGCACCCGGGGAACCGAGCGCCTCGGGGGCGGGGAGCGGGAGGGGGCCCAGGCCTCGTCGATCATCATCCCACCCGCGCGGACGGGCGACGCGCGCGTCGCCCTGGTCGAGGAGGTGCGCACTCCCCTGCGCACACGCTCGACGACCCACACGAGCGTCGAGGTCTGCGCGATCGAGGAGACCTACGTGTGCGGGGACGGCACGGTCACCTGGCATCACGGGCCGACGAACGTGTCGACGCGGGTCACCGACTATGACCTGCTGCGCCTGCCCGGGCTCGAATTCATCCGCAACATCGAGCTGTTCCTACCCACCCACACGCTGCCAACGAAGTCCACGTGGTTCACCCTCACCCCGACGGCGCTGGCCACGATGGGGATCGAGGCCGCGGACCTGGCGGGAACCCTGCACGCCACCGAGCACGCGATGATCGGGATCCTGCCCATCGTCGCGACCTGCGACCGCTGGGACCTGGGTGGCCTGTCCACCGAGCTGCACGACGACACGGGCGCGCCCACCGTCTTTATCCACGATGCGTTCCGAGGCGGCGCCGGGCACGTGCTCGCCGGCTTTCACAGCGCGCGGTCCTGGGTGGCCGCGACCCTCGAGGCCATCTCCTCCTGCGACTGCGAGTCCGGGTGCCCACGCTGCGTCCAGTCCCCCAAGTGCGGCAACGGCAACGAACCCCTGTCCAAACAGGGCGCGATCACGCTGCTTGCCTATTTGTTGCAGCGAGCACCCGGGGCGTGATGCGGTGCCGTCATATGACTTGTTTTCTTGAACGCCTGATCATATGCTGATCAGCGTCTCATTTTATTCCGCAGGACACGTGTTTGGCGGACTCGCTACGCAGGAGGTGCGCCGTGGCTGACGTCGCTTTCGATTCCAACAAGCATGCCCAAACTCGGCAGGATGTCGAGCACGGGGGGGCGGCAATAGCCTCCAGCTCCGAGGCAATCGCCCGCCTTACGGACGGACAAAACGAGCGCTTTTGGACCGATGAGGCGGGCCCTCAGGCACTGCGGAACGCCTTTATCGCCTTCCTCGGCGCCTGCGGTGATATCGCCACTAACGAGCGCGACACTCTCCGCTCCTTCGGGCGCAATGTCGATCAGGCGATCGAGGACTTTGCCGCCGTTGAGCAGGCAACGGGGGACGAGCTGAAGGCGCTTCGCGACTCGATGGGGGACCCGTCGGTCTACACGTCACCGACGCCCCCCTCCGCGTCACCTGCCGGGGGGTCAGCACCGAGCACCGATCCCGCGACGACGGCTGGCACCAATGGCGCGCCCACCCAGGAAGCACAGACAGAGTTCTGAGCCGAGACGCACGATAGGAGACAGACCATGGTGAGCAGCCCCATGTATGACCGCCTCATGAAGTTCGTTGAGGGAGTCGAGGAGTCCCACAAGCTCAGCGGCTACGATTGCGAACATTCCACGATCATTGCCGGAATAGGCATGATGAGCGCCAGCGTGTCCCACTTCAAGGAATACCAGGGATTCGAGGGACAGACGGGCGAGGCCATTGACGGCTGGATCGATCAGGCGCAGAAACGCTACAGCAGCGAACGACAGGCGTACGTGACCGGAACCGAGCACTACGTCGAGGGTCGACGCTTGCTGATGCACGCCGCCGAGGATGCAAAGCTCCTGTCCCCAACCCTCCTGGACAAGGCCACCGAGTCAATGCGGGATCTTGCTCAGGTCGTCATTCCGGTCGCAAAGCACATGGGTCCATTCGGAGAGCCCATCAACACGATCGCCACGACCGGCGCTGCCTACGTGGACGCGATCGAGGCGCAGGCAAACGCACAGCGCGAGGCCGCAGCCACGGCGATCCTGCAGCGTGTCAACGACGAGGCGCAGAAGCTCGCCGACCAGTTGCACGCGCACACGGAGGAGCTTAAGGAGATTAAGGACGGTATTGATGATAGGTATTTTCCTTCCCACCCAGGCCCCTCTAGCCCATCCGTGTCGAATCAATTAAGCCAGGGCAACATGTGGGTCTCACCCCACGAGGCAGGCGTATACGGGGCCAGCCGCGATGACGACTACGGCCGTTCCGACCTTCGGGGTCAAGGATCGGGCCTGTACGCGGACGGATACGACGAGGGCGGTCCGATCAGCGACCGCATCATGTCCTCGAAGCGCATTCCCAACCAATACATCTCCGAAGGAGAGCTTGGATCCCGTCTGAACCCCGTCACCGATCCGCAGGACCTGATGGATATTGACCTGCTGCACACGCGCGTCAACGGTGACCGTCACGCGAACGGCGTCATCGGCGGTCATACTCCCGCTTCTCCCGTCGATCGCGATCACCCTCTATGGCGTCTCAACGGTGGCCCTGCCAGCGAATCGTCGACGGCTGGTCGCCTCGGCGGCACCGGTATGCTCGGCGCAGGGGCACTGGGCCTTCGCGGGTCCGCTCGCATGGGTTCTGCCGCATCCAGCATGGGTCGAGCCGGTGGAGCGGGAGCCGGAGGATCGGCTGCTTCAGCTGCCCTGCGTACCGGTTCCTACTCCGGTGCCGGATTCGGCAAGTACACGCCGCCAACTCCTGCGGGTGCGACGGGGGTTGGTGCCAACGGAGCCTCTGGAGTGACGGGCATGTCAGGGGCGTCCGGCGCGAATGGCGCTGGAAGCTCCACGGCCGGCGGTCGCACCCAGGGAGCCGGCGGTTTCATGGGCGCTGGTGGCGCTGGCGCCGGAGGAAAGAGGGACGAGAAGAAGGCCCAGCGACGCCGCTACACGCCGTTCCGCTTTGAGGACGATGAGGACGAGCTGCCCGAGGGCTACGTGAACCCCATGTCGCAGACCTACGGGTCCGACAAGGACATCGCCCCTGTACCTCGCAAGGACGACGGATGGGATCCCCGCCAATGGTGACACGCACGAACAGCACTGCACGCCTGCTTGGCGTTGCGGCCTCGACCCTGGCGCTCGCCACGGGTGCCACCGCACTACCCTCCGGCCCGGCCCATGCGGCGGACACCATCACAGCCGCCGACCAGCCCTATTTCGCGTACTACCACCTCGACCAGGCGCGCGCGAAGGGCTACACCGGGCAGGGAGTCACCATCGCAATCCTGGACGGCGAGGTCGACACCAGTGCGCCCGAGCTGGCGGGTGCCGACATCACCGATAAATCGCCCTGCACGGTGACGTCTTCAACTGCATCCATCAGCCACGGTACCGCCATGGCCGCCCTCCTCGTGGCGCACGACTACGGCATCGCTCCCGATGCAAAAATCCTCTCATACCGATTGGTTTTTTCCGATGACTCAGCTGGCTCAGATTGTTCGGGCGTCTCTGGTATTGACAAGAATGAAGCCTCATCGCTGATCAATACTGCGATTAATGACGGCGCTCAGATCATCAGTATTTCATCGTCTAACAAGGCTGGAACGACTCCTCTCAAGTGGGCAATAGCACGAGCAATATCCCAGGGGATCATCATCACCGCGGCCGCCGGTAATGATGCAAAGAACGAAACGGATGTCACCTACGAAAAATGGTCCGGTGTCATCGGCGTAACTGCCATTGATATCAACGGGAACTTCCAAGATTACTCCTCATGGGGCGAAGGCGTCGTCAGCGCAGCTGTAGGAGGTCCTTTGAAGGCGCGGAATTATTCGAACGGACAGCTTGAAGAGGTCAACGGCACATCCGTCTCGACTCCTCTCGTCGCTGGCTCTCTCGCGCTCGCCCGCCAGAAGTGGCCCCAGGCCACCACGAATCAGCTCCTTCAGCTTCTCATTCACACGGGGACCAACCCGGACCACACGTGGAACAAGTACACGGGTTACGGCGGTGTTGCGCCCGGTGCAATGGTCAACACGGACCCCAGCCAGTATCCGGATGAGAATCCTCTGGCAGTCAAGGACGGCGGTTCCAGTCCGACGCCCGACGAGGTTAAGCAGTACACCGACGGTGTGGTCTCTCCCTTTGAGATCGCCTACGACAACTCCTACATATACCGGGGCCTGGACGAGAACAAGATCGGCGACAGCCGAAACCCCTACCCCACTCACCTGGGGACCAGCCCGCGCTACCACGGCAAGTAAGCCCACGGGGGCGCGGGGCGTCGTTTGGTGTGTCCGCTTGATGCCTAGCTATGGCTACCAACCAGCAATTTCGCATGCAATTCCCCCGCGACTCTTTCAAACATTGAATTTGCATTGTTGGAAGTGCGCCACTTTCAGGCATTGCTGAAACTTCATCCAATCGAATTGCATGCGGAATTGGGGGATGAAGACTCATCTCTATAACCGCGCTTGTTCCTCGCGGCATTGCGCTACTTACGGGAGTATGCACTGCCTAGTAGCTAGCGCAATGGTGTGCGAGCGGGTGCACTGCTTGCCTATTCGGTGCGACGCGTTGCCGGGCTTGAAACCGGTGACACCTTTGCAGGTCTGTGTGGGTGCGGGCTTGAAACCGGTGACGCCTTTGCGTGGGGAAAATGCTGGTTTTCCGGGTGTTGTGGGCTCGCAATGGTGCTGTTGGTTTCATTGGTCGGCCTCGGGGAGGCGTGCAGTGGTGCTGTCGGTTTCATTGTGCTCCATGCTGGTGCCTTCCGTGCATTGGGGACGTCAAGGCTCGGGACATGGTGGGGATTTTGCACTACATGAAGCTCTCCGGCCGCGTGTCACCGGCGTGTCGCGGTTCTAATGACGCTATTTCCCCCATTTGGTGGTGCGATCACCGCCTGACGCAGCGCATGGTGACCCTCGTGTCGTGCAATTTCCCCCGTTTGGTGGTGGTGAGGCCGCAACGTGAGGTGGTGTGCTCGCCAAAGTGCAGACCCATTGGGTCACAACAGCCAAAAATAGGCCGTTTTGGATGAATGGGTCTGTACTTTGGCGGATTCGGTGTCACTCTCGGTGTGCTGCTCGCACACGAACCCCTCAACGTGCGCGTTAACCCGTTGATACGCACGTAAACCCCTAGATGTGCACCTGGGCGGGGCTGCCTACGTGCATGTCATCGGGCCCGCGTGCGGGTAAGAGGGCCCGGGTGCATGTCATCGGGCCCGCGTGCGGGTAAGAGGGCCCAGGCGCAGGTCATCGGGCCCACGTGCGCAGGACGCGTTCACAGAAACAGAAGCGGGGCCTGACGACTCGCAGGCATCCCGACGCCCTCTATCTATATGCCCAGGGAGACGACGGAGGCAAGACCCCGAAGGGTCCCACCTCTCGTTGCACGCGGTGGCCGCGCCGTCGGCGCTGACAAGTCACGCTACCAGCAACACGCAGTGTCCTATAACCCCGCATCCGTGACATCGCTCGGGCCGAATGCGCTCAGTGCACGAAACCCGCCAGCACATACTCGAAGGGGCCGGCCATAAGGCCGACCCCTTCGAGTATCCCATCAACACAGTGCAAGTCTTCTGATGCGCTCCCTTTCTCGGCTCACCCTTTGTGGGTGTCGCCCTTGGCTTGATGACTATTAGTGTACGGACCCCACCTGTGGGAACCATTGAACGAACCTGGCAATTTCCTGTGAATTTTTCACCGCTCGGGTCCGGCGCGCGCCCGAGCACTCACATTCGTTGAATAACCGGCGATTCTTACTGGCTGCGTGAGGACCACCAGGCAGTCGAGATCACGCACCTCGCAGGATTGAACGCCCACGCCATTCGCCTCAGCAACGGCGAAGGCCGCCCCGCATGGCCGCTCCCCCACGTCCTCCCAGCCGGCCGTTGCTGACTGCTCTGCCCCGGCCAGAGCCGCCAGGTCGGCGACGGCCTGCAGGCGCACCCGCTCGCGGTGGGCGACGCCAACACCGCCAAGGACCACCACAAGCACAAGGGCCAGGACGATGAGCCCCACGGAATTGATGGTCCCCGACCCTTCCTCGTCGGAACGGTCGCCGGCACGCCCATACACGACAGGCTCACCTCGGTACACAGCCGCCACCCTACCTCGTGATCGCAGCGTCACGGCAGGTCCCCCTCGTCGATGGTGGTCACCGAGCATCGGGCGATGCCCCCGACCCAGCCGGCTGCCCCTCGGTAGGGGGCGGTGCCGGTGACGCTCACCCACCCGCCGGTGCGTGTCACCTCGTAGGATCCGGGCGGGTAGGAGGCCGAGGCCGCTCCCTGCGGGTCGGTCTGCCCGATGGAGGCGGCCCGCGCGCCCTCGCGCACCGCCTGACACAGGGATGTTCCGGTCATCCCCGCCTGAGCAGCAGCGACGATGACACCGACGACGAGGGTGACGGCGACGAAACCGATGGCGTGTTCGACGGTGACGTATCCGTTCTCGTCGCTGTTCATCGGGTGTTGAGCGCCTCCTGAATGATGGATTCGAGGGCGGCTCGCACCGTGTCCGATTTGAGGATTACGATGAGCAGGCCCGCGAATCCGGCGGCTGCGATGGTGCCGATCGCGTACTCGACGGTGGTCGCGCCCTCCTCGGGGTCGCGCCCCTCGGTGGGCTCGGCCGTGGTCCGGGGCCGCAGGGCCCGAACTCCCTCCTGCACGGCCGCCATCGCGATGAGCTGAGCGCGCGTGGCTGCGCAGTCGATTCTGTCGATGATCGTCATTGATCTGTCCTTTCTTCCGTTGCGCGCGGTCGCGCGCAGGGCCAGTGTGCGCGGGACCGTCCCACGTTTCCAGGCGGATTCGCACCCCTGTGGATAACCAACGAGGCCCCGCAACCCCTGTGGATAACCCGCCTACACGCCGATTCCTCCCACGAGATGCGCAAGCAGGGGTGCGATACCCAGGGACAGGAAGGCGGGCAGGAAGAAGACGCCGAGCGGACCGACAAGGCGGACGCTCAGCTCCTCGGCCTGCGCCTTCGCATCGACGAGGCGGGAGCGACGCTCCCACGCGGCACTGCGAGCGAGCAGCGTTTCCGGGGAGGTTCCGCTGGTCCACGAGGCCTCAAGCGCATCACGCAGGGGATGGCTCCACTCGGGGGTGTCCTCCCATGCGTCCGCCCAGGTCGCCCCGAGCCGCAGCGAGGCGGCGGCCCACGTCAGTGCCTCGGTGGTACTGGCGTCGGCCAATGCGTCGAGAGCGCGGGGAATTGCCGCGCCGCAGGCCAGGGCGGAGGCAACGAGGTCGCAGGCAAGCGCGCCGTCTATCCCCTCCTCGACGCGCCTGCACCGAGCAAGGATCCGTCGACACGAGGCGACGCCCGCCGCCCACGCGGCCACACCCACGAAGGCGCACATCCGCCCCGCTGCTCCTCCCATGTAGAACTGCCAGGGCGATGCCCCCAACGCGAGCGCGCACGCGATCCCCACGAGGGGAAGGGCCGCGAGGACACGCGCGGACATGAGCGGGCCGGCGGCGGCGACGCGACGCGCCTCCTCGAGCGCCTGCGCGTCGTCTATCGCGCTGCCGATCGCGTCGAGAACGTCGGCGAGGGGCGCTCCGAGGTCGTGGCTGAATCGGCAGGCGAGGGCGACGGATGCGGCGCTCACACGGGATGCGGCCACTCCCGGTGCCCTTTCTACTCTGCGCAGGGAGCGCCAGCGCGTCGGCGCGCGCGCCCACTCGTCGAGGACGGCAGGGTAGGAATCATCCACGCCGACGCTCCCTCCCGCATCGATGCGCGCCAATGCGAGGCCCCAGGCAAGGGAGGTGGGGGCTCCCGCGCGCAGACGGGTCGCAACCTCAGCGACGAGGAGGGAGAGCTCGCGCGGGGTGGGTGGGCCCTGTGCGCGGCCTCGGTGGCGCGCGGATCTTCCCGGCCCGGGGATTAGCCGACCCCACCGCCCCCGGGCCTCGCGCCCCGGGCTACGGACGCACGTCGGCCGCGCCCATGCGCGCGCGATGCGCTTCTCACGCGCTCCCCGATACACCGCAACACAACACTGACAACACAACGCAACCACGCTTATAACGAACACGCTGACCGCCGCCAGATCGCCAAGGCCGAGGCAGTCCGCGAACGCATCCCAGCCCGCCCTCATAGCCCGACCCGTCGGGCGAGGGAGGCCCATACCTCATGCGTGGTGACGCAGCCATCGGCGGTGGCGCTGAGCGCGAGAGCGCACTCAAGAGACCCGCGAGCGCGCGTGAGGACCCCGACCTCGGACACCCATCGGTGCCCGGAGGGGGCTCGGCGCAGGTGGAGGACGGCGTCGATGGCGCTGGCGGCCTGGGCGGCGACGGCATGCTCGCTCATCCCGGCGAGCGCTCCGAGGGCGGCAAGCCGTGCGGGCACGTCGTGCGCCCCGTTGGCGTGGATCGTCGCCCAACCGCCGTCGTGCCCGGTGTTGAGGGCGGTGAGGACGTCGCGCACTTCGGGGCCTCGGCACTCGCCGAGGACGAGGCGGTCGGGGCGCATGCGCATGGCCGCGCGCACGAGGTCGGCGAGGGTGACCGCGCCCCTCCCCTCGACGTTAGGGGCGCGCTCGATGAGGTGCACGCAGTGCGGATGAGCGGGCGCGATTTCTGTGACCTCTTCGATGCAGACGATCCGCTCACCAGCGGGGACAAGGGCGAGCGCGGCGCTCAGGAGCGTCGTTTTCCCACTTCCGGTTGCCCCGCTGACGAGGACGTTCGCGCGCGAGGCGACAAGGGCCCGCAGGAGCGTCCCCACCGCGCCGGGCAGAGTCCCACAGGCCGCGAGATCCGAGATGCCCAGCCGACGGGTGCCAAGGACGCGCAGGGAGATGAGTGTGCCGGATCCCGACACGGGCGCGAGGACCGCGTGGAGGCGCACGCCCCCGGGCAGGGTGCCGTCCGCGATGGGGCGCGCATCGTCGAGGCGCACGCCGCTGGCGCTCGCGAGGCGGATGGCGGCGCGGCGGGCGTCCGCCTCGTCTCTGATACCGGCGTCCACGCGGACGAGGCCGCCTCCTCGATCGACCCACGCCTGAGTGCCGTTGATGAGGACGTCGGTGACGGCTGGGTCGTCGAGGAGGCTCGCGAGGGGCGGGTCCATGCCGCGTTGCCGGGCGCGTAGGGTCTCCAGGGTGGAGGTGACCGCGGCGGCTCCGCAGCCAGGCGGCGCGGACGCGGCGGCCGCACGAGCGGGGTCCTCACCGCGGGCGAGCAGGCGCAGCGCGTCACGCATGGCGCGCCTCGATCGCGAGGAGCTCGCCCGGTGACGACACGGCCCCGCCTGCACACGCGGTGGAGGCGGATTCGAGGGCGCGGATGAGGCCGCGCAGGTCCCGCCCGGGGCGCGTTGGGGCGCGCAGGATGGAACCGGGGGCGCACGCGCGCAGACCGGCTCCCCAACGCTCACCAGCACTCACAAGCGTGATCGCGGGACATGGAGGGGGAACCGCCGTGCATGTCGCTGACAGTGCGGCGGCCCCCTCCACGTCCCCGTGGGTCACGACGATAAGCGCGTCGGCGTGGATCGCGGACACACATCGGGCGGCTCGCTCGTCCCATCGGCCCGCGTCCACGATAAGGGGCGCGTCGAGGGATCGGCACGCGGCGACCACGCGGGGATCGTCGGCGGCGGCACCGCCTCGGGAGTCCCCGACGAGGGCCCGCACGCCCCCGACGACGGGCAGGTGCTCACGCAGCGACGGTAGATAGGAGTCCTCGGATGCGTCGAGATCCGCCCAGCGTACGCCGGGCACATCATGGTCAGCCGCGAGCGCGACACCGGGCACGGACCCGGATGCGTCGACGACGACTGCTTCGCCAGACCTCGCTCGGCGGGCACCGCGCTCCCCGCGCCGCACACCCCCTCGGACACTCCGACGACTCCCGCGCTCGCGTGCCAGCAGCCGCACAATGCCGGTGACCCCAACCCCGCCGGCGATCCCGGCGACCACCCACACCGCACCCGATCGTCGCGTGCGGGAGGATGCCTCGGCAATGAGGGACACGAGAAGCGCGGTGTCCACCGGTAGTCTCACCTGACCGCCCTGCCCGACGCGCACGCAGGGTGTTCCCTCGGGCACGGGAGCCGACGCGGAGGCGAGGATTAACGAGGCTTGGCCCGGGTTCGAGCACACGCGCGCCCCTGCGAGCACTACGGCATTGCGCACGCCGTCGAGGTCGGGTGGAACGAGTCCGATGAGGGCGACGGTTCCTCGATGTGGGGCGACATGGGCGTTCATAAGACGACGATGCGCCCGCACCGGTAATCTGGTCCACCCGCGTGCGCGTCCCTGTGGACAACGCCAACCCGAGGTGCGAGGCTGTGCATAGAGGGGTCCGATGGAGGACCCCTGTGGATTGAGCCAACGCTGGAGTAAACGCAATGGTACGCGCGGCCTTTTTCGACCTGGATAAGACGATTCTGGACACGTCCTCGAACGTGGCTCTGTCCGGCCCGTTCATCGAGGCCGGCCTCATGAATCGGCGCACCGCACTCACCTCCGTCCTGGTTCAGCTGCCCTACCTGCTCGCGGGCGCGGACGAATCGCGCATGGAGCAAATGGCGCAGGCACTGGGACGCATGGGGCGAGGCTGGAACGCCGCGTTCCTTGAGGCAACGGTGGAGGACGCGCTCGAGCGCACGATCCAGCCCGTCTGCTACGCGCAGGCGCTCGCGCGCATCGAGCAGCACAAGCGCGCGGGAGACATCATCGTCATCGCCTCGGCATCGGTCGAGCAGGTGGTACGTCCCATCGCGCAGATGCTGGGGGCGGACGAGGTCCTCGCCTCGCGCGCAGCGGTCGACGAGGACGGGTGTTTCACGGGCGAGATCACGCACTTCAACCAGGCGCAGGGCAAGGCGGATGCCTGCGAGGCCCTGGCTCGCGCGCGCGGCTGGGACCTGTCAGACTGCTCGGCCTACTCGGATTCGGTGTCAGACGCGCCGCTCCTGCGCCTCGTCGGCCACCCCTACGCGGTCAACCCGGACCGCGGCCTGCGCGAGATGGCGCAGCGCGAAGGCTGGCCCACCCTCACGTTCACGTCCACGGTGCGCGTCCTGCCGCGCGAGGTTCCTACGCCCGCGAAGGTCGCGGTGCCTTTCATCGCCGGCGTCGCCGTGGGCGCGGCGGCCTGCGCGCTCCTGCGCCGCTGAGAAACAGCCCTAGGAGAGGCGGCCTGCCTGCACGTGGCGGGCGACGTCGCGCCCCACCTGGGCGCCGTAGACGACTCCCGCACAGTAGTGGATGATCCACCGGGCCAGGCCGGCCTCGTCGGCGCTCACCCACCCGGCGAGTTCGCGTCCCGCGCGCGCCGGATCGAGCGCGTCGTAGGCGCTGGGCACGCACACACCGGTTGGGTCGACGCCTCGGGTCACGAGGATCCAGCGCGCCAGTCCGCCTCCCACGACGGACGAGGCCGGGTCAAAGACACGCCGGAAACGGAAATGTGCGGTCAGGGCGGCAGCGACGGCGAGGCCGGGCGCATCGCAGCACGTGTAGGCGAGGGCGGGCGCGAGCAGGGACGGGTCGGCGGGCACGGCGACGGACCGCGACTCGACGAGGCCGGCGGCAACGAGACCCGAGCAGGCATCCCTGTGCAGTCCAGCGATCAGCGCGGGCAGGGGCGTGGGGGCGACGCGCGCACCGCCTTGGGAGCGGGTGTTGAGCGCGGGGAAGCGCGAGGCCAGGTTCCACTGCGAGCGCCAGATCCCCAGCGCGAGGGCAGCCCCCGGATCCGAGGCCGCTCCCCCTTCGTCAGCCATGGACAGGGCACGCACGTCGTCGACGCTCGTGCGGGCGCCCTCGATGATGGACAGGGCGGCGGCCTCGCGCACAGCGGCCTCCGCGCGCGCTTCCTCCCAGCCTCGGCGCAGTCCCTCACTAAAGCGCAGGTCGGCGAGTGCCGTGTGGGCCTCGTTCATGGCGGAGGCGACGTCAGGGCAGGCTGCCGCCGCGCACAACACGGCGGGTGCGGGGTCGACGAGGGCTTCGATACTCACCCCTCTACACTAGGGGCATGACGCTTTTGCAGCATCGAAACCTCTCCGCGCGCCTGCGCTCGGGGTTGTTTGCGTTCGTTTTCGCCCCGATCGCCCTGGTGTTCCTGGGGTCCTCGATGGTTGACGTGCAGGCGTTGGCCTCGGTCGGCCAGCCCTTGGCCTCGGTCGAGGGACTCATCGGCATGGCGCTCGCGTCACTGCTGCTGGCCCTCATCGCCCTCAATTGCGAGGAGTCGAGCGCGGGCATGGTCGTAACCTTCGTGTGGTCGATCGTCGTGGGGGTGGCCCAGTTCTTCGGCGTGGCGCGCCTTCCTTTTCTCATGAAGTCATCCGTGGGCGCCGAGGATGTCATCGCGGGTGTGTCCTGGTGCCTGTACCCGGTGTGCATGTCGCTCATGCTTGGTGCGTGCGCGCTGACGATCAAGTCGGTGCGAGTGCGCGCCGGTAAGAGCACGCGCGTGCCTCTGGCCCGCGTACACCGCCACGGATTCGGGACGACGGTAGCGCTTCCCGCAGCGGTCGCGGCGGGCACGCTGATGGTCGCGGCGGCCCCCTCGGACACGACAAACGTCGCGGCCATGGGCCTGGAGGGGGTCACCGAGGGCTTCGAGCCGATGCACTGGCTCGCGCTCGGAGCGGGCATCGCGTTCGCGGTGCTCGTCGTGAGCGCCCGCTGGTCGATCACGGGCACGCAGATCGCGAGCTGGTTCATTTTGGTGCTCCCCACGTACGTGGTCCTGCCCGTGTGGGCGTCGCTGACGGGCAACGTGATCGTCCCCGGCCCGTCCCTGCTGACGAAGATGGCGCTCGCGAGCCCGCCGCTGGCGGCGCTCGGAATGGCGACCGGCTGCGCTTCGATGGGTGTCCTGTGGGCCCGCGTGCGGGCGCTCAAGAAGCTCGAGACGGATGAGGATTCGACGGCAAAAGAAGGGCCTGCCGAGGGCTAATGCGCGTAAGCGCTCACGCTGACCGTAATATGTGGGCAGATACAAGGAGGAAGCATGTCTGATATCGAGTTTGACGCCCAGCGCGACCGCGCCGAGGAGGCACCTGACAACCTGGTGCTGACCGGTGAGGAAATCGAGCTGCCCGGTGAGGATTCCGACGCGTCGGCGATCATCGGCGAGTCCAGCGACCCCATCCACACGGGCGAAATCGAGGCGGTCGCAATCGGCGGCCTGACGGGCCGCGTGCCCGCCGCAGCGCCGCTCAAGCCGACGATCGAGGACAAGATCTCCACGGGCGAGCTGCCCGTCGTGTCCGCCCCCGAGGGCGATCTCCCGGTCGTTTCTTCCTCCGACGAGGCCGGCTCCGCCCCCGAGCAGGAGCAGGCTGAGCAGGATTCTCCCGCCGACGCTCCGGCCGCCGACCAGGGCGCCGATGAGTCTGCCGCGGCCGACGCTCCGTCCGCAGAGGCGACCGATGAGCCCGAGACCACCGACGAGGCCCCCGCTGAGGACGTGACCGAGGAGCAGGCTCCCGCAGAGGACACCGCTTCCGACGAGCACGCCCACACCTCGTCGAACGAGGAGGGCGAGCAGCCCGAGGCCTCCGCGGACCAGGCGGAAGAAGGTGAGAATTCCTTTGCTTCCCTGCTCTCCTCCGCAGACGAGGACGCCGCAGACGAGGCGACCGAGGACGTGACCGAGGATCCGGAGCCCGCGCTCGCCCCCGTGATGACGCCCGCGCAGGCGGCCGCCGCCCTGAGCGAGGCCAACGACGAGGCAACCGACGATACCTCCGACGAGGCCGAGGCCCCCTCGAGCGACGATCAGCCCTCCGAGGACGAGGTCGCCAAGAGCGAGGTCGCCGCGGTCGGTGGCGCTGCCGCCGAGGCCTCCGCGCACTCGCCGTCCTCGCGCCGCTCCATGATCTTCGGTGACGACGAGACCCTGTCCTCCTCGATTCCCGCAGTCGCGGCCGAAGAGGAGAACACTCCCGCCGAAACCTCCGCGGAGGAAGAACCCGAGGCTGAGGAGGACGCCCCCTTCACCGAGCCGACGACCCAGCTGCCGACGCAGGACACCGAGGCCTCGTACTCCTTCGAGGATCAGGATGCCGCCGAGGCCGCACGCCCGCGCCGCCGCTCCCTGCTGGGCCAGGGCGACGAGGACAGCGAGGCGGCGACCCTGGCCGCCATCGCGGCGACCGCCACGCGCGGCGACAAGTCCGACGCGCCTTCGAGCCTGGACGACGAGCTCTTCTCCGCCGCCCCCGAGATCACGGAGATGCCCTCGCGCACGGGCGCCCACTGGCTGTCCTTCCTGCTCTTCCTGCTGCTCGTGCCCGCCGGCTGGTACCTGGCCGCCGACGCGGGTGCCCGCATGACCCTGGCGGACGCCGCCCCCATGTACACGGGCGTCGCCTCGATCGTGGCCCTGGGCGAGGTCCTCGGCGCGATCATCATCTCCGCGATCCTTTTCGTGACCGCGCGCCGCTCGTCGCTGGGCGCATGGCTGATGGGCATCGTGACCCTCATCGTGGGTCTGCCATGGCTCATGGCCCCCGGCATCACCAAAGCATCGGTGCTGTCCGCGCTCACCGCGCTGACCAACACGGGCTCGCTGGGCGCGAACCTCTCGCACCACCTGCAGGCCTCCGGCTATTCCGGCCGCTTCGCCCTGCTGGGCATCGCCCTCATGGGCCTGGCGTACGTGTCCCACTCGGCGCGCCGCACCGGTCGCGCCGAGGAGGCGCTGCGCGTCTCGCTGGAGGCCACCAACCCGGCGGGTGCCTTCTACTCCAAGCGCGCCCGTAAGAAGGCGGCGAAAGAAGCGGCCCGCAAGTGAAAACTCTGATTCCCGCCAGCGCGATCGAGCTCGAGGGTCCGTGGACCCATCGGCACGTGAGCGCTGGCGGCGCCGCATTCCACGTCGCTGACATGGGCGAGGGCATGGACCATGCGCTCGTCCTCCTGCACGGCTTCCCCGAGCACTGGTGGGCGTGGCGCGACGTCCTGCCCGCCCTCGCGGAGTCGACCTCGCGCGTGTTCGCCCTTGATTTGCGAGGCTTCGGCACCTCCGACCTGACGCGCGGAGACTGCGACCTACAGCAGATGGCGAACGATGTGATCGGCGTTGTGCGCGCCCTCGGCGTGGCTTCGTTCTCCGTGGCCGGCATGGGGATTGGCGGCACGGTCGCGTGGATGATCGGTGCCCTGGCGCCCCTCGAACTGCGATCGGTGGCCGTCCTGTCGGCACCCCACCCCCTCGGGGTCCAGCCCGTGATTGGTCACGCACCCTGGGCGGGTGGCCGCCTCCTGCAGGGTCGCCTCGCGCTGCCCACCGGGCGTGAGCGCGCGCTGCGTTCGGGCTCTCTCGTGACGACCGTGTTCCGCGCGTGGGCCTCGCCCGGGAACGTCAACGCCCTCGTCTCCCAGTCAGGCACGTACCGCGCCGCGCTGCGTCGCCCCTTCGCGGCGCATACCGCCCTGCGCGGCCTGAGCGCCGCCCGCAAGATCTCGCGCGAAGAGCGCCGGCTGCTGTCGGAGCCTGTGCGTGTGCCCGTCCTATCCCTGGTGGGGCGCGACGACGGGGCATGGTCGGCGCTGGATCACGCGGCCGACGCCCAGTTCGTGGACGCGCCGCTGACGCAGATCGTCATTCGCGAGGCCGGACACTTCCTCCCCGAAGAAGCACCGCAGGTTGTGGCCGAGGCTCTGTCAGAGCACGTCTGCACCCACGCCAAGTAGCCTATTTTTCATTAGACAGATCACACAAAACGCGAAATGAAGCCCATTTCACCTGATAGATAGGGCATAATGGTGTGATGCGCGGTACCTTCTCGTGAGTGGTATTACGTATGGGATCCACTGCGCAATCCAAATCGAAACGCCCGAGCAATCGGGCACGAGCGGAAGGAGCTCCGCACCATGATCGGTGACGGAAACTTCATCAGCCAGGTGCCGCTGTTCGGTGGCCTTGATGATGCACAGCAGGTGTCCCTCCAGCAGAAGATGGGTCATACGACCCTGCGTCGCGGAGAGACTCTCTTCGACGAAGGCGATCTCGGCGATCGCCTGTACATCGTGACCGAGGGCAAGGTGAAGCTCGGCCACACGTCCAGCGACGGCCGCGAGTCTCTGCTCGCAGTCCTGGGCCCCGGAGAGATCATCGGTGAGCTCACGCTCTTCGATCCGGGTCCGCGCTCGACCACCGCAACCGCCGTTTCTCCGGCGTCCCTCCTCTACCTCGAGCACGAGGATCTCATGCACGTGCTCGACACCAACCCGACCCTTGCCAAGCACATGCTGCGCGCCCTCGCTCAGCGCCTGCGCCGCACCAACGAGTCCCTCTCGGATCTCGTGTTCTCCGACGTTCCCGGCCGCGTCGCCAAGGCCCTCCTGGACCTTGCAGATCGCTTCGGCACCGCGACCGACAAGGGTGTCCACGTCCCCCACGACCTCACGCAGGAAGAGCTCGCCCAGCTGGTCGGCGCCTCCCGCGAGACCGTGAACAAGTCTCTGGCCGACTTCGTGTCGCGCGGCTGGATCCGTCTGGAAGGTCGCGCCGTGACCCTCCTCGACGTCGATCGCCTGGCGCGTCGCGCTCGCTGACCGCAGCCTACACAGGGTTGGGCCCGGCTCCTCACGGTGCCGGGCCCAACCTTTTGCTTGACGATATGAACGAGGCCGTGGTCCCTCGTGCGTTGTCCGCACGTGCCGACCACGGCCTCGTTAACGCGCAGAGCTGCTGCGCGTCAGTTCTGAACGGCGGGTGCTTCCTCAATCGGACGCTTGAGGTAGGCCACCAGATTCTCGGAACCCGTGGGTCCGGGGATCACCTGGACGAGTTCCCACCCGTCGGCGCCCCACTGGTCGAGGATTGCTTTCGTCGCGTGCGTGAGCAGCGGAATCGTGGAGTATTCCCATTTAGTCATGGCCCTATCCTACCCGCCCGCCAACTGGGGGCGCACGAAGGACAGGACCTTCGGAACGTGGGGGCTGCGGAGCTCGCGGGCGAGCGGCTCGTCGGAGGTGCGCAACCATTCCAGCCAATTGTCCGCGTGAGGATAGTGGCGCAGTATCGCTCGACGTTCGCGTTCCGTCAGACCGCCCCACACGCCGTAGTTAGCCTCAGAGTCGAGAGCATCGGCGAGACATTCGAGGCGAACCTCACATTCGTAGCAGCGCATACGAACCTGACGCTGGGAGGCACCCTGCACGAACAGCACGTCCGGTTCGATGGACGCGCAGAGCGCGCGGGCGACCCAGCTCTGGTCGTCGCCTTGCGTTGACATCGTGGAACTCCACCTCACTGTAGTTCGAGCCCTGCCTGTGACCATACACACATGCGTGTGTGGGCGCAAACGCTGCGACCACTATCGAAGGCCCCTCGAGGTGATTCATCAGGCAATTCTTACGCGTCGCCAAACGCCAGATGAGCGGGCCGACACGTAAGCTAGGAATATGTCGCACTCTCACTCTCGCGCTGTCCGACCGGCCCAGCTGCTCGCGCTGCTGCTGGCGTTCCTGAGCGTGTCCTCGCTCATGGGCGTCGTCACGGCCGGCATGCTCGTCCCTGTCGCGGGTCCCACCGCACTGGTGGCGAAGTCGGTTCCCTCCGTCTTCAACGAGCTGCCCGGTGACCTGCAGACCGTGGCCCCGGCCGAGGAGTCCCAGCTCCTCGATTCGTCCGGCGGCGTGATCGCGCACTTCTACGACAAGCAGCGCATCGTGGTGCCCAGCGCCAACATCGCTGACGTTATGAAGAAGGCAATCGTCGCGATCGAAGATAAGCGCTTTTACGAGCACAACGGCGTCGATCCCACAGGCATTGCTCGCGCGCTCGTGACGAACCTGGGCGAGAGCGGCCGCCAGGGCGCTTCGACGATCACCCAGCAGTACGTGCGTAACTCGCTGGCAGAGCGCGGCTACCTCGAGGGTGACGCGGAGCAGGTGAGCGCGGCAACCGAACAGACCACCGAGCGTAAGCTGCGCGAAATCAAGTACGCGCTGGCACTTGAGAAGACCCAGTCGAAGGACGACATCCTGACGGGTTACCTCAACATCGCCCCCTTCGGTCCCATCACCTACGGTGTCGAGGCCGCCTCGCAGCGCTACTTCTCCAAGTCTGCGTCGGAGCTCAACTATCTGGAGTCTGCGCTCCTCGCCGGCCTCGTCCAGTCCCCCGTCCAGTACGATCCACTGACCCACCCGGAAGCCGCTCAGGCACGCCGCGACACGGTCCTGGCAACGATGCTTGACCAGGGCGTCATCACGCAGGAAGAGTACGACGAGGGCGTCGCGACGACGGTCGATTCGATGCTCCATCCGACGGTGTCCTCGGAGGGTTGCTCCGGCGCGGAGTCCTCAAAGGCCTACTTCTGCGACTACGTCCTCTCTCAGTTCCTGGAGGACCCGACGTTCGGCGCGACGCGTATCGAGCGCGAGCGAGTGCTCAAGACCCAGGGCATTACAATCCGTACGACGCTGGACTCCGCGAAGCAAGACGCAGCCTATGCCTCCCTGACGAACGCGATTCCCGTGGGCGACGCCTCCGGCCTGAACGACGCGCTCGTCTCGCTGGAACCACGCACCGGCAAGGTGCTTGCGATGGCCCAGAACACGGCCTACGGCATCGAGGCTGGCCAGACGATGTCGAACTACTCGGCCGACGGTAACTTCCAGGTGGGCTCGACCTTCAAGGTGTTCACGCTCCTGCAGTGGTTCAAGGAGGGACACTCGGCCTACGAAACCGTGGGTTCGGCCAACACCTTCTATCCGAACGGCTCCTTCAAGTGCGACGGCCGCTCCATCACGACCGAGGGCTACCAGGTCAACGACCTCGCGGGTAAGACGGGCACGATGAACGTCGTGCGCGCCACCGGCCAGTCGGTCAACCAGGCCTTCGTGAACATGGCGTCGCGCGTGGACTTCTGCTCGATCTTCGAGACCGCCTACGACATGGGCATCACGGAGGACGGCGAGGTTCCGTCTCCCTTCCCCGCCAACATCCTCGGTTCCGTGTCGAGCTCCCCGCTACAGATGGCCTCCGTGTTCGCGACGATCGCAAACTCCGGCCAGCAGTGCAAGCCCCAGTCCATCGAGTCCGTGACCGACCGCGACGAGAACGTTCTCAAGGAGTTTGCAGCGGACTGCAAGGAGGTCATCTCCGCTGACATCGCGAACAAGACGGCGGCACTTCTGACGGCCTCTGCCGGCCAGTACTACACGTCGACTCGTCTGGGCGACGGCCGTCCCTTCGCCGCGAAGTCGGGTACGACCGACGGCCACGCCAACACGTGGCTGACCGGCTTCACCCCCTCGCTCGCCACTGCCGCGTGGGTGGGCCACGGCGACAACTCCTCTCAGGAAGTTTCTGGCGTCGTCATCAACGGCGTGTACCACAGCGAGATCTTCGGTGAAACCTACGTCGGCCAGAACATCTGGGCGCCCTACATGACGCAGGCGCTGGCGGGCACACCCATTGAGGCCGTCTCAAACGCGAACATCGGTGCGACGACGCCTCAGCGCGGCGCGACTCCAACTCCCGCACCGAGCGCGTCACCCAACAGCAATGACCACTGACGTCACGTCTGCACTCGCAGGGGCCACGGCCTCGTCCACTCGACGAGGCCGTGGCCTCCTGCGCACCGCGGGAGCGATCGTCGGCGGCCTGGGACTCGCTGGGCTGGCCGCGGGCGGCGCGGCACTCGCGTGGGGATCGATAGAGCGCACGATGCCGGTGCTACGCCGCTACGACGTCCCCATTCAGGGCGACGTTCCAGAGGTGACGATCCTCCAGATCGCAGACCTGCACCTGTTCCCCGGACAGGATTTTCTCCTGCGTTTCCTGTCCGATGTCGCAGCCTCAGAGCGCTTCGACATGGTCGTAGCGACCGGGGACAACTTCGGATCTATGGATGCGCTGGACATGGTGATGGACGCCTATCGCCCGTTCCTGTCCTATCCGGGCGCTTTCGTGCTCGGGTCGAACGACTACTACTCGCCAATTCCGAAGCGCTGGAGCCGCTACCTGTCACGATCAAAGCCACACCCCGTGCGGGTTGTTCCCGATCTTCCCTACCTGCCGATGGTGCGTCGCATGCGTCAGGCTGGCTGGGTCGATCTGTCGAATGCTTCCGGCACGATCAGCCTGCCCACCGGCACCGTGTCTTTGCTGGGCACGGATGACGCTCATATCCACCGGGATCGTGTGGTAGCGCCGGCCTCGTCATGGGCAGCGCCGGGCGTTCTGCACCTGGGCGTCACACACGCCCCCTACACGCGCGTCGTGTCCGCGCTGACGTCGGCAGGCTCGGACCTGATCCTCGCCGGGCACACGCACGGCGGCCAGATCGGCATTCCCGGAGCCGGGGCGATCATCACGAACTGCGACATTTCACGCCCCTACGCGAAGGGCTTGAAGCGGTGGGAGGCTCCGGACGGTACTGAGGCGTGGCTGCACGTCTCGGCTGGCCTGGGAACCTCACGCTACGCAAAGATTCGCATCGCGACGCGCCCCGAGGCGTCTCTGCTGCACGTGCACCCCGCGTAGGAGGGTGTCACCACGGCCGGCTGCCGGGCTTTCTGGGCTCCACGCAGCCAGACAACATGCGGCGTGGACCACACTTCGAGTGCTCACTCCGTCTCCGTTTGGGAATATCGACAGGGTGAGGCTATACTCGAACGGCACCGGGGTGTGGCGCAGCTTGGTAGCGCGCTTCGTTCGGGACGAAGAGGCCGTGGGTTCAAATCCCGCCACCCCGACCGGTAGTCGCCGGGACCACAAGGTCCCGGCGACTTTTGTATAGGCCCTATGCTCAGAATCACTGACCAATGGGTCGAAAGCGCACGATCGCCCATTAGACTAAGGTCGTCCCCATCACTCACTTTGAGGAGAATCTTTATGAAGCGTCGTCTTGCAGCAGCCCTGCTCATCATCACGCTCCCCTTGGGCATGGCAGCATGCCACGGAACGAAGTCCCGCAAGGCCACGCCCAGCACCCCGGCGCCTGCTGCGACAGCCAACGCCAACCCGACCCAGGCCCCCGGCCAGACCCCCGCTCCGACGCAGGCCCCCGGCCAGACCCCCGGCCAGGCCCCCGGTGCCTCCGGCCAGTCCGTCGAGCAGGCCTGCAGCCTGGTCGACAGCCAGCTGAGGTCATTCGCCGACAGCTACAGCGACCCCAACGACTTCGCGCAGGCACTGGCAGCTGCTGAGGCCACCATCAATACTCTGAATTCTCCGCAGATCACCAACCCCGACGTGAAGCAGGCGTCCAGCAAGGTGGCCTCGGCCCTCTCGGACATGGTCAACTTCGGCAAGAAGTACCAGTCGAACCCGAATGCCGCAGACCCGAATGAAGCTCAGCGGTTGACGGAGAACCTGACCACGTCGCTGTACACGCTCGGCAACCTGTGCCCCGCGATGCTGAAGTAATGACGCGACTGTAAGCGCTCAGTCATTGATCGCATAGCGATTGGGGGCGGCCCAATGGGCAGCCCCCAATCGCTATATTCGACTCAGTGACTAATCAGTGCTGGTATCCGCACTTGTTGAACAGTTCCGTCTGCTTCGCGCTGAGATCTTCCATGATCTTGTGGTACTCCTCGAGCTTCTGGACGTCCATACTCAACGGGTCCGCCTTCAGGACACCCGAGTTGTCAGCGGCGGCGCGCCATCCGGCCGCGACCTGATCGACGGACTCCTTAATCTCCTTGTTGGTGATTCTCTTCGATGCCTCTTCGTAGGTGGTGGCAAACGTGGTGTAGGTGTCGGTGATGTTGGCAGCGTCACCATTCTGTGCTGAATTCACGAGGGCGAGGCCCGCGTCCTTGAGAGGCTTCTCGAGCAGCTTGCAGGCGTCAGCCTTCGACTGGGACCCACAGGCGGCCATACCCAGGGGAAGAAGGGTCACGAGGATCGCGGCAACGCGATCCAGAACATGAGCTCGCACCAGGAGACGCTCACCAACCTGTGCAACGTGGACAAGTGAGCAACCACTGACTCATGAGCAACGCAGGAGGGGCGGCCCAATGCGCCGCCCCTCCGCACTGTTTGCTCGACCGATAACCAGAGCTGGGGATCAGCGTCCTCGCGCCCCGGCCTCATCCATTTAGGCCTGTCCGCCGTTCTTCCAGCGACGGAAGAACATCGCCAGCAGCGCGCCGGACAGGTTGTGCCACACGGAGAATACGGCTGCCGGGAGCGCGGTCTCCGGGGTGGAGGCGAAGTGGGTCTTCGCCAACGTCGCGGCGAGCGCCGAGTTCTGCATGCCGACCTCGATTGCGGTCGTCCGCGACGCCTTGTCGGAGCCGCGGCCGGCGCGTCCGGCCAGGTAGCCGAAGAGGTAGCCCAGGAGGTTGTGGCAGATGACCACGGCAATGATGAGAGCGCCAGAGGTCAGGATCTTGTTGACCGAGCCAGACACGACGACCAGCAGCACGTAGCAGATACCAAACACGGAGATCCAGGGGAGAAGCGGCAGGATCTTCTCCACAAACTTGCCCGCGACGAAGCGCACGATGAAGCCGCCCAGGACGGGGGCGAGAACCATCAGCAGGATGTTCTTCGCCATCGCCGCGCCATCAACCGGCATGCGATTACCCACCAGCCAGGCGGTGAGCAGGGGCGTCATGAGGGGCGCGAGCAACGTCGAGATCGAGGTCATGGTGACCGACAGCGCGACGTCCGCCTTCGCCAGGTAGGAGATCACGTTCGAGGCCGTACCACCGGGCGCACAGCCGACGAGGATGACGCCGACCGCGACCGCGTCGGGCAGACCGAACACGTAGCACAGTGCCCAACCGACGAGGGGCATGATCAGGTACTGGGCGACAACACCCACGACCACGGGCAGCGGACGCTTGACGATGAGCCCAAAGTCGGGCAGCGTCAGGGTTAGGCCCATGCCGAACATGATGACGCCGAGCGCCCAGTTCACGCCGGGAGCTAGCGGCTTGAACGTGTCGGGCGTGATCATGGCGATCGCGAAGGCCGCCAGGATCAGCAGTGGGAAGACCGTGACGGCGATGCGCGCGCTGCGATCTTCGGGGGAAAGGACGGGGGATTGAGTTGTAACTGCGTCTGATGTGGACATACCCCCCATATTTCACCGATTGTTAAATCATTCCCGCTTCAGTCTCACGTTGTGACCCTCCCAGTATTGAGCTTCACAGGCGTACTTCATTAAGCTAAGGCTATGCACAGTGCAGCGCCGCAGACTCAGACAACGCCCGAACGCACCGCGGATGGCGTCACCAATCGCGCACCGGGGCGCCCAAAGCCGCGCCACCACAACAATCCCCGCATGCGTAAGCTTGCCCGCAACGGTTGGATCTCCGACCAGCACGGCGCGTGGACGATGATGGCTTTCCCGCCGCTGCTCGGGTGGGCGCTGTCCTTCACCTTCTCGTGGACGGTCGTCCTCATGCTGGTCGCATGGGCGATGGCCTTCCAGATGTTCTCCGCCGTGTGCCTGTGGGTCAAGACACCCGCCAAGCGCCGCTCTCGCATTGCCCCCGCGGTCCTGACCTACGGCCTGCTCGCGGCGCTCCCCGGCGCTACCCTCCTGGCCCTGCGCCCACAGCTGCTGTGGTGGGCGATCGCTTTCGTACCCCTGGCCTCATCCGCGATCTACCTCGTGTGGAAGGGCCGCGAGCGCTCCCTGGGTGCCCGCGCGGCCTCGATCCTAGCGGGTAACATCATGGGACCCGTGGCGTTCTCGCTGGCGATCGCAGACGGTTCACCGGCTGCGGTGACCCTCAACGCGTGGGCGACGTGCGCCGCGTTCGGCCTGCACTACATCGGCACTGTTCCGCTGGTTCGGTCGATGATCCGCGGTCGTAAGGACCCGCGCTGGGCGATGGGTTCCACGCTGCTGCACGCGGTGTTCACGCTGTGCACGGCTGTGGCGTGGTGGTTCGGCGCGCTCGAGATCTGGCCTGTCCTCATGTGGGCGTGCCTGACCGCGCGCGCGTGGGTGATGCCGACGCTGAACCGGACCCGCGCACGCCCCTTCTCGCCCAAGCTCATCGGATTCAGCGAGCTCGGCTGGTCGCTTCTTCTCATCGCCTCGCTGCTGATTCCGTAATCCGCTGCACCCCGGTGGGTGGTCGTGGGCGCGTCCGTTTCGTCGGGCGCGCCCATTGGCATGCTGACCCTACGCGCCGATGCCCACGGTGCGCGCGAATTCAACGGCCACGGACAGGAAGCGGTCGTTCTGCTCGCGCGAGCCGACCGAGACTCGGACGCCCACGCGGAAGGGGCGCACGATGAGGCCGACGCGCGCGCATGCCTCGACGAGGCCGTAGACGTCGCCTCGTATCAGGTAGAAGTTCGACTGACTGTCGGGGATGTCGTAGCCGAGTCCGCGCAGGGCAGGGATGATGCGCTCGCGCTCGGCGATGATCTCGGCGACCGCGCGCTGCACGCCCTCGGCATCCTTCAGGGAGGCGAGGGCCGCGGCGAGCGCGAGAGAACTGACGCCGAAGGGGACGAGGAGGGCCTGGATCGCGCCGATCACCTCGGGATCACCGATGGCGTAGCCGACGCGCACGCCGGCCAGGGCGTGGGCCTTGGAGAACGTGCGCATGACGATGACGTTGGGGTATTCCTCGATGAGGGGGACCGCGGTGCGCACGCCGGGCTTGGTCGCGAAGTCGATGTAGGCCTCGTCGACGATGACCATGACGTCGTCGGGGACGTCAGCGACGAAGCCGGCGATCTCCTCGTAGGTGAGGGCCGGGCCGGTCGGATTGTTGGGAGAACAGACGATCACGGCGACGGTGTCGGGCGTGATCGCGGCGCGCATGGCGTTGAGGTCGTGGGTGGCGTCCGGGAGGAGCTCGACGGGCACGGGGTCGCCGCCCACGGAGGGAATGGCGATCGGGTAGGACTCGAAGGAGCGCCAGGGGAAGACGACCTGGCTGCCGGGCTGGCAGACGGCGGACAGTGCGGCGACGAGGATCGCCGAGGAACCAGTACCCACACAAACCTGGTCGGCACCGACGCCGAAGCGCTGCGCGAGGGCCTCGCGCAGGGGCGCGGCCGTCAGGTCGGGGTAGCGGTTGATCGTCTCGAGTTCGCGGGCGATCGCCTCGAGCACCGCGGGGCTCGGCGGCGTCGGCATCTCGTTGGAGGAGATTTTGACGGCGTCAGGCGCGGTCTTGCTGGGAACGTAGCGAGGCAGGGAGGCGACGGCGGGACGGATGCGCAGGTTGGTCATGTGTGTAGTCCTATCCCATGGACTTGAACCGTGCAAACATCATCCCACTGCGCAAGAATGGAGAAATGGACTTTATTGCTCGTTTATTGGCCACGATGGCCGGCCTGTGGGTGACGACCCGCGTGGTCTCGTCGATCTCGATCGAGTCGTCGTCGGCGTCGCAAACCGTCATCGTTCTGGCGGCCGTCGCCCTGGTGTTCACTGCGGTGAACTCGATCATCAAGCCGATCGTGACGACTCTGGCGTTCCCCCTGTACCTCCTGACTTTCGGCCTGTTTGCCCTGGTGACGAACTCTCTGCTCTTCGCACTGACGGGGTGGCTGTCCACGTCGCTCGGATTCCCCATGACGACGGGCGGCTTCTGGTCCTGCCTGTTCGGCGCGGTCATCACCTCCGTGGTGTCCTCGATTGTCTCGGGCATCCTGCGGGATAAGAAGGACAAGCGGGACTGACGTATCGGTTCCCCTCTCCGTCGAGGCGCATTACCCCTGGGTGATGCGCCTTGTTTGATAGTGGTGGATGGTGGTCTGTGTGTCCTGGCTGAGGCCGAGCGCCTGGGTGCGGCGGGCCTCGGCGGCCGCCAGGGCGCTCAGGCCCGGATCGGAGGAGGCCCGGGCGGCGTCCAGAGTGCTTCGGATTTCGTCCACGTACAGCGGCGCGCTGTGCGAGGAGGGAACCGGGTCTTCGGGGTGAGCCGCGGCCTCGTAGTCGTGGAACCTGACGGTCGTCACGTTGTCTCCGCGGGTCGCGTTCCCGTCCAGACCGGGAACGATGTCGCCCGAGTTTTCGTAGGAGAGGACGGGTACGTCGCTGGGCGCAACCGTCGCCGTGGGCGAGCCGGCGGTGACGACGGAGACGACGTTGTAGCGTGCGCGTACGGCGGGGTCGGCGGCCAGCTGAGCCGCCATGATGCCGCCCTGCGAGTGGCCGGCAAACTCGACGGCCTCCTCGGGTGTGATACCGGCCGCGTCCATGGCTTCCATGATCGCGTCGAGCTGATCCGAGGCCATTCCCGCCACGCCCTGCAGGTTGGTGGTCATGTCCTGAGGGCCCGACTGCCCGATGGCGAAGGACTGGGTACCTCGAATGTCGACGGTCCACGAGCGGGTCGTCGCGCCATCCTCCCCCACGGTCACGTGTTCCTCGATGGCGATCTCTCCGTTGTCGGCGTCGCCTCCGCGCATGTCGACGATGTGCTCGATGGTGTCGGCGCTGGTAGTGATGCCCTCGTAGTGGGTGTCGGGTGCCGCGTCGGGCATGGCCGCGAGCGCGGCCTGTGTTCGCGCGTCGAGGGCACCGGACGGAATACGTGCGGCGGCCTCGCTGTGATGGACGCGCGCGTTCCCGTCCGTTCCCCGAACCGCAACCCCGTAGCTGGCTCCGTGCCCACAACCCATGCGGTTGTAGAGGGCGGCTACCACCCAGGGCACAGCGAGCGCGGCGATACCGGAGGCGGGCTGCGTGGAGGTTGAGTTCAGGTCCTGGCTCACCCCCTGCCCGGCCAGTGACTGCGCGACGCCTCGGAACGCAGGCAGGGAATTCACGTCGAGGGCGAATCTGCCGAGGTCACGCTGGAACAATGCCCCGGACTCCTCGTCCCCGTGCAGAGCGAAGGAGACGCCGTCGATCGCGGTGTTCCACAGGTCCCTCCTGCGTACCATGGTCGTCATCTCGGGTAGGAGGACCGCGGGCAACCAGGGCACTCCCGCGCTCGCGGATGCGTCCTGAAACCCGTGGTAGAGCGCCACGCCACCAGCGGCCAGGGCACCGCCTGGGGAGAGGGCGAGCGCTCCGAGGCTCCGCCAGCTGAGCTGCGCCCCCAACGGGCTGCCGGGGACTGCCTCCCACAGGGAGGCGGCTGCGTTCGCATCCGCGTACGTGAGGGCCACGTCCTGCATCTTCCACCGCAGGTCGTCGACGCTGGACTCGAGAGAGTCGAGGGCACTGATGGCGGCGCTGATCGCGCAGATGAGTGCAGCAGCCGTTTCCGGGGCAAACAGCGAGGCCAGGTCGGCCTCGGCGAGGGCGGCGTTGAGCGCAAGGCGCGCGGGTCCGATCGAGAGGTTCTCTTCGTACGTGACGAGGGTGTGCGTGGCGCACAGCTCGTTGACGTCGACGCTGAAGGAGCCCGAGGACACGGACACGTGTCGGTTCGGATCGAAAGCCACGGTCACCACGCTCCCAGCATGACGAGTTCGGGATGAAGTACTGCTGATTCGGCGGACTCGGAGAGGCTACGCGCGAGGCCCTGCGTCCGCTCCGTGTCAAAGGCTGGGATGAGGTCAAGGGCCTGTTGGATCTGGTCGAGGACTGCCTGAGCGCCGGCGATGGTTTCGCCGCAGCGCGCCCGGTAGGAGTCGCCTCCCACTCCCGTCCACTGCGGGCACGTCGCGCCCACAAGTACCCCGCGCAGGCCGTCGACGAGGCCCTGGGCGGCTTGGAGGGACAGGCCTGGGCTGGTCGGATCGAGGATCATGGTGTCTCCCATCATCGGAAGAGTCGTTGCTTGTCCTCGCACGCTACGCCGTCCCACTCCCCCACCACCAGCCGCGCAGCGCCCCCTGTGGATAAGCGCCCGACGCCACCCGCCCCTGTGGACGACACACCCGGGGCCCTCACGCGCACACCCACTCAGCCCCGGCCTCGTACGTTACCCACGCCACGAACCACCGAGCGGACTCTACGTCCCGATGGCCCCTCGTTCTGGGAAAATAGGGGTATGAGCGACACGATGACACTGTTCTCCACTGCCCACGGCTATTCGGACCTGGCGGGCGGGGGTGAACCGCTCAGCCCGCTGGACGGCCGCTACCGCGCGGTGGCCGCGCCCCTGGCGAACTACCTGTCCGAGGCGGGCCTGAACCGCGCGCGCGTGCACGTCGAGATCGAGTGGCTGATTTTCCTGCTCGACAACTCGGTCCTGCCCGGCGCACCCACGCTGACCGACGCCGAGCGCGACTACCTGCGCGCCCTCACGCGCGACTTCGGCGCCGACCACATCAAGCGCCTGGGTGAGTTCGAGGCCGTCACCCGCCACGACGTCAAGGCCGTCGAGTACCTGATCGGCGAATACCTCGAGGCGGCCTCCGAGAAGCTGGGCGAGGGCACGAATCTGCCGTCGCTGCGCGAGGTCGTCCACATCTTTTGCACCTCCGAGGACATCAACAACCTGGCGTACGCGCTGACCATCAAGGCGGCGACCGAGCAGGTGTGGCTGCCCGCGATCCGCGCGCTCCGCGATCGCCTGCGTGGCCTCGCCGAGGCCGGGGCGGATGTCCCGATGCTGGCGCACACGCACGGACAGCCGGCGACCCCGGTGACGGTCGGCAAGGAGATGGCTGTGTTCGCGCACCGCCTGTCCCGCCAGATCAAGCGCGTCGAGGCCACGGAGTACCTGGGCAAGATTAACGGCGCGACGGGCACGTGGGCTGCGCACGTCGTGTCGGTGCCGGGCGCGGATTGGCCGACGCTGGCCCGCTCGTTCGTGGAGGGCCTGGGCCTGACGTGGAACCCGCTAACCACGCAGATCGAGTCGCACGACTGGCAGGCCGAGCTGTACGCGGACGTGGCGCGCGCTGGTCGTATCGCCCACAACTTGGCGACGGACGCATGGACCTACATTTCGATGGATTACTTCCACCAGAACCTGGCGGCGCAGGGCTCGACGGGCTCGTCGACGATGCCGCACAAGGTCAACCCGATCCGCTTCGAGAACGCGGAGGCGAACCTGGAGGTGTCGAACGCGCTGCTGGATTCGCTGGGCGCGACGCTGGTGACCAGCCGCATGCAGCGCGACCTGACGGATTCGACGACGCAGCGCAACGTGGGCGTCGCGTTCGGTCACGCGGTGCTGGCCTACGACAACCTGGTGCGTGGCCTGGATGGCATCGAGATCAACGCGGCTCGCATGGCCCGCGACTTGGATGCGAATTGGGCCGTGCTCGGCGAGGCCGTCCAGCAGGCGATGCGCGCCGCCGCGATCGCGGGCGCGACCGGCATGGCGAACCCGTACGAGCGCCTCAAGGAGCTGACGCGCGGCCACGAGGTGGGCGCGGAAGACATGCGCGAGTTCATCGCGGGCCTGGGGCTGCCGGCCGAGGTGGAGGAGCGCCTCCTCGCCCTGACCCCCGCGACCTACATCGGCCTGTCCGAGCGCCTGGCGCGCTGGGAGGCCTGAACTCTATCGGTTGGGGCGGCGGGTGCGCGGTTGGTCCGCGCCTCGCCGCCTTTCCCGTTTCTGCCCTGTATCGACGAGGCCGGGGCAGTTTTACGAGCCCGACTGGGTGCCGCTCTGGGTACCGGATTGTGGGGTGACGTGAGCGCCCGTGGTCAGTGTGGGGACCGGGTGCAGGTCCGGGTTCGTGTTGTCGCTGATCGTCACGTGCATGCCCGGGAACGCCTCCTCCACCGAGGGCAGAACGAACTGACCGGGATCATCCAGGGGCTTATTCGTCGGCAAACACGCGGAGCGCGACCTCACGGCGATAGAGTCCTCCGAAAACTTGAACTCGACAAGGCCGCCATAGTTGTCGATCAGCTGAATACCCCGAGTAGCATCCCTATCGATTTGCTTGTCAACCTGCACGGCCACCGCCCAATCGGGCTTGTTTTCTGTCACCAGTTTCTCGAGTCGCTCAAAGGACATCGACGGAGCCACCGTGGTGTAGCCAACCACCCGATACCCCTGGGTATCACCAGTGCCACACACTTGCACATACGGCAGGCCCATCACCGTCAGCTCACCACCGGTCTCGGCAGCCACCGGCACAGCCACACTCGATATCTCCGGCAGCTGACGGCTTATGTACTCTTCAATGCTCACACGCTCAGGAAAGGGAACGAACTCAGCATCGCGCGACTTTGCTGCATGACACCCACCCAACACGGCCACCACCACGACGCACCACGCACCCACGCGTACTGGGGTCCATTTCTTTGTCATGTTCATTCCCCCGTCTGCGCTCCGGACTGAATCCCCGACTGCGGACGCAACTCAGGATTCTCACCGCCGTTATCGTCATAGGCCCGCACGATTGTCAGATTCGGAAACATCTCTTCGGGGCTAGGCAGCGGATAAGACGAGCGCGGAGTGTCCGGATCGAGAGGCTGGGACGGGAACATACACCCCGAATACAAACTAATGATAATGCGGTCCTGAGCCTCGTGGTGATAGAAAATCAGACTATTCCCGTAGCCATCCCCGACAGCAACAGAGCGAGAGTTGAGTTTATCTCTGCGTACCGGATCCCACGAATAGCCGAAGCCGTTACGCTGCGCCCCCTCAACGACAATCCGGCGCAAATCCTCATAATCGATCGTAGGAATAACCATCGAATCCCAATGGATATCCATATCGGTCGTATCCGTCGTCAAGCAACCGTCGACTCGATTCTTGCCACCGACTTCTAGCACGCCACCGGACTCGACAACGACCTCCTCGATGATGCCCAGATACCGGGGCAGGGTATCCCTGATGTGAACCTCCGTCGTCTGCCCCTCAGAGATCGGGATACTCCCACTGCCGCGCCCAAAATACAGGTCAGCATCATCCGGTAGGCTCGGAATACACGCCGCCAGAAGCAACGAGGCGCAGGCAGCAGTGGCCGCCATTTTCCACCGAGAACTCATGCCATCACTCCCCCGACTGGGCACCGCTTTGGGGCCCCGACTGGGCACCGCTCTGCGCGTCGGACTGTGGGTCGGCTTGGGCACCGAGGGTCAGCGTAGGAACCGGATGCAGATCCGGGTTCGTGTTGTCGCTGATCGTCACGTGCACGCCCGGGAACGCCTCCTCCACCGACGGCAGGACGAACTGACCGGGATCGTTCAGGGCGTGGGAGGTGGGCAGGCACGAGGAGTAGGAACTCATCTCGATACCGGTCTCGGTATACTTGAACTCAGCCGAATTGCCGTCGTTGTCCGTGAAGTAAATCCTCCGACTCCCATCTTCACGGAAGTCGTTTTGGACCCACAGACCAGACACACCGTCACGCCTATGGGCCCTCACGGCCTCCTCCAGCCGATCAAAGGAAATCTGCGGAGCCGCCGTGCTGTAGCCAAAAACCCGATAGCCCTGCGTATTGTCGATCCCGCACGCCTGCACGTAGGGCAGGCCCATCACCGTCAGCTCACCGCCCGTCTCGGCGGCCACCTGCCCGGCCATGCGCGATATCTCTGGCAGCCGACGACTCATGTACTCCTCAAAGCCCACACGCTGACGGAAAGGAACGAGCTCTCCCTTGCGCGGCATGGCCGCATCCCACCCGTACAAACCGGCCACCACCACGACCGCGGCGAGACCAACACGCGCTGGCGTCCACCTCATCGCCCTCAACTCCCCGACTGCTGGTCTGCATCCGTCGCCACCTGACGGAAAATCAACGGATTCTTCTGCTTATTCGCATCGTACGCGTCGACGACTGTTAAGCGAGGGAACATATCTTGCACGGATGGGAGCGCAAATTGGCCGTAGATGTCCCTGGAACGCAAAGACGGCAGACACCCGGAGGAAAATTGGACAAAGATAACGTCATTCTCGAAGTGATCAAATATGAGAGAATTGCCATCCTGGTCGCCAAGACCAACACTACGCATATTCTCCTTATCCCGAGGAACCGGATCCGTCGAATAACTGTACCCGTAGCGCTGAGCAGCATCTCCGACAATCCGGCGCAGATCCTCATAATCGATCAGCGGAATATTAAAGCGAACCGCACTAATCTCGTACCCATTGACTGCAGATCGACAGGCCCAACTCTCCGAGTGCCCGACGTCAGCGATAACCCCTCCCGATTCCATCGCAACCTCCTCGATAATGCTCATGTACCGAGGCATCGTGCCGCTGACAAAGGCCTCCAACGTCTGGCGTTCGGTCACGGGAACGCTTCCGCTATCTGGGTAGGGGACAGAGTCCGGCAGTTCCGGAAAACAAGCCGCCAAAAGCAGCGAGGAACAAGCAGCGCCCACCAGCGTGACCAGCTGTTTCCGACTCATTTCCTCTCCATCGTATCTGCAATGACCTTACCGATGTCTTCGAGCGAGTAGTTATGTTCATTCGGTTTCGCCCTATAGAAATACGCGGAGTGGTTCACATACTTGCCGGCGTTTGGGTCTGGGTTATATCCATCTCCCCCACTCGCGTCACCTGAGAGGTGCCCGATGCCCTCCAGCTCCTTGGGATCACGCCCAAAGGAGCTATCGGGCCCCATTCCCTGAACCTCGTCGTGTAGCGGAATCGCCGAGACCCACGTATGTTCGGGGTTCACCCCCAGCGTCCCGACAGAATGCACAGCTGCGCCCGGGGAACCCGTGTACACGAAGTCATCGACAACGTCCTTACCGATGCTACGCATCGCGATGCCCGCCGTCGCGACCGTCACCGACCGCAGGCCACTAGAGGCCTCGCTCGTGCGGTCGCGCAGGACTTCGAGGTCCCCCTCTTCGATGACAAGATCGGCGGCCATGATGCTCCTTCAACGTCACTTCGGTGCCGATAAGCCAGACCCTACCAAACGGTCATAAGGCGAACAACAGCGCCCCCAAGGGGTGGGACACCCCGCCTTACCGAAAAGACGAGGCCGACTCTCGCCGGCCGGTCACGGCCTCCAGGCGGGGTCGCACTCGGGCGCGCCGTAGCGGTCGTAGAGCTCGTCGGGGCGGGCGATCTCGTCGGCGAAGCCGAGGGCGCTCATGTCGACGACCGTGTCGGTCTGCGCACCGGAGGCCTCGAGGTCGTCGACCTCGTCGTGAGCGAGGAGGACTCGGGCGCGTACGCTGACCGGCGCCATCTCGGGATTGTTCCAGGTTGCCCGGGTGATCGCGTCGAGGGCGCGTGTGGCAGCCTCGTGCTCCGACAGCGCGTCCGAGGAGGCCACCACGACGTCAATGGACACGAGGGAGGGGCGCCCGAAGCCCTCGCCAACCTCGACGTGGACGACGCGGCGCGGCGCGCGACCCTCACTCGCACCGGCCTCGTGCGCACGCACAGGGAAGCCGGAGTCGAGCGCCGCGGTCGCCAGGTCAACGAAGCGCTGCGTGCGCCCGGTGCCCCTCGTTGAGGACAGGGCGCGCCACGCGATGCCCGCACCCAGGGCGCCCACGCCGAGCGCGCCGATCATGAGCGGCCCGGCGATCTGCGGGAGCCGACCGCGCAGGCCCGCGGAGGCCGCCTTGTTGACGGGGGTCGAGACGCGCATCCATCGGCGCACCTCGCGCAGGGGGGCGTTGGGGTCGGTCATGACCTGTCCTTTCTGAGGGAGGAGAGGGCGGAAGCGATGCGCGGCGGGAGGGCCGCGCGGCGCCTGGCTCGGGCGATACGGGGCAGGCGGGGGGCCGTGACCGCATAGTCGATCGGGTAGGTGGCAGGTTCGAAGGAGCCCCCGCGTTCAAGCGCGGCGACCGTGTCCCACGTGCTCTCGGAGGTCGGGGTCAGGATGTCCTGCCAGATCTCGTAGTGCATGACGCGGGTGTCCTCGCCCGGCGCGGGTAGGAAATCCTGCAGGGCCGCCATCGACGAGGCCAGCCGGCCCCACGGGGTCACGCGAACCTTGCGCTCGAGGAGGCGGACGGTCTCCGTGTACGTCGAGGAGGAGTGCGCGTAGTAGAGGGGGCGGGTACGAGGCCTCACGAGGCTCCGTCCAACGGTGACGCGCCGGTCGGGGGCACGGTCGGGCGAGCCGTCGAGGCTCGGCATGACGTCCTGGTCGTGGTAGACGGCAACGGTCACCACGTCGGGGCGCACGCGGATGCGCCGGTTCGGGCCGCCCGTGGACAGGATGCCAGCGACGTTAACCCCGGCCTCGTCGGGAGGGACCGAGGCGAGGGCGGCGGCGACAATCCCGCCCTGGGAGTGGCCGCAGATGAGGACGCGCTCGCGCGGCCACCGCTCGGTGGGTACCCCATCTCGTTCCATGGCAGCGTGCAGCGCGCGCACGACGCCGACGCTCATCGCGCTTTCCAGGCCGAGCATGAGGCGGATGTTCGTCTCGGCGTCGGCGGGGTTATTGGTGGAGCGCCAGGTCATGGACTCGGTGCCGACCAGGGAGAGGAGCCAGCGGCGGGCATCGCCCTCACCGACGCGGGTGATCTTGACGGCGGGGCCGATCGTGCGCGACCAGTAGAGCTCGTCGATATCGGCGCACATGTCGGAGAGGAGCGCGGGGGCGTCGACGCGGCGAATCTGGGCCTCGGGGTGGCCGGGGAGCGGCTCCTGGAAGGCGGGGTCAGCGTCGGAGTCACGCAGGAGTGCGACGTGGACCGCGCCGCCGCGCAGCGCGCCCACAGCGGTGCCAATCGTGAGCATGCCGGTCATGAGGGCGTCGTATCCGCGCCTGGGGATGAGGGGCAGCATGCGCGCCATGCGCCCGTCCCTGTCTGCGCCGATCGCAACGACCGTTCGCGCCCACGCGCGCCCGACGGTCGCGGTGCGCCGGGCGACGTGCGAGAGGGAGCGGATGAGGAGGGTGTCGAGGCCGGGGGTATCGAAGAAGATACGCTGCGATTTTTCGCTGATCGCGGTTCCCATGTCGTCCGAGAGGGAGCGCGCGCGGGCGCGCACGTCCTCGGGTAGGGCGGAGATTTCCGCGAGCGCTCCGACTGCGACCGTGGCCGCGAGGGCGGGCAGGACGGGGGCGACTTTGAGGCGCAGGTAGAGGCCGGGGTAGGCCTGGGGGACGCGGCGAATCGCGCGGTAGCGCTGACGCGGGCGTCGCTTCATGTCCCCTCCTTACCTGTGTGCTGCCTCCACCCTACGGCGGGTGGGAGCCGGGCGCGCCGCATTGGGGGATGCGTGTCGCCACCCCCACAGCCCGTGTTGACGGCACCCCCTTGACACCCATACCCCCTAGGGGTATTATCTACACCATCTTATCCTGATCGTTTTTACCCATCATCTCGACCCCGACCGGGTTGAGCGAAAGGAACGTCATGAGCACTCCCCACCATTCCGGCGATCACCCCGCTCCGGAAACAGACCACACCCACCACCCGGATCATGCCAGCCACGAACATCACGCAGATGCCGACACCCACGGCCAGGCGATGCCCCACGGTCACCCGCACTCTGCCCTGGACGAAGACCACCACGTTCATGATCACGGCGAACACGCCGGGCACAGCACCGCAATGTTTCGGGAACGCTTCTGGTGGTCGCTGATTCTGTCCATTCCCGTCGTTATTTTCAGCCCCATGGTCGCCCACCTGCTCGGCTACCCCCTCCCGGTATTCCCCGGATCCACCTGGGTTCCCCCGGTACTGGACACGATCATCTTCGTCTACGGCGGAACGCCTTTCCTCAAGGGTGGATGGACGGAACTGAAATCCCGCCAACCCGGGATGATGCTCCTGATTGCCATGGCCATCACCGTTGCGTTTGTCGCCTCCTGGGTCACCACTCTGGGGCTGGGCGGTTTTGACCTGGACTTCTGGTGGGAGCTGGCCCTGCTGGTGACCATCATGCTGCTGGGCCACTGGCTGGAGATGCGCGCTCTCGGGGGTGCGTCCTCCGCGCTTGACGCGCTGGCTGCCCTGCTGCCGGATGAGGCCGAGAAAGTCATTGACGGGATCACCCGCACCGTGGCCACCTCCGAGCTGGTCGTCGACGACGTCGTGCTGGTGAGGGCCGGTGCCCGGGTGCCGGCCGACGGAACCATCATCGACGGAGCCGCCGAATTCGATGAGGCGATGATCACCGGTGAATCCCGTCCCGTCTTCCGAGACACCGGTGACAGGGTGGTCGCCGGTACCGTGGCCACCGACAACACCGTCCGCGTCCGGGTGGAGGCGACCGGCGGGGACACCGCCCTGGCCGGGATCCAACGCATGGTTGCCGACGCACAGGAGTCCTCCTCCCGGGCTCAGGCCCTGGCGGATCGGGCGGCGGCGTTGTTGTTCTGGTTCGCGCTGATCTCTGCTCTGATCACCGCGGTGGTGTGGACCATCATCGGTAGCCCGGACGATGCCGTGGTGCGCACGGTCACGGTGCTGGTCATCGCCTGTCCGCACGCCCTGGGCCTGGCGATTCCGCTGGTCATTGCGATCTCCACCGAGCGGGCCGCGAAATCCGGGGTGCTTATCAAGGACCGGATGGCGCTCGAGCGGATGCGCACCATCGACGTGGTGCTCTTCGATAAAACCGGCACCCTGACTGAGGGTGCGCACACGGTCACCGGTGTCGCGGCAGCTGTCGGCGTCACCGAGGGCGAGCTGCTGGCCCTGGCCGCCGCCGCGGAGGCCGACAGCGAGCACCCCGTGGCCCGCGCCATCGTGGCGGCCGCGGCCGCCCATCCCGAGGCCTCTCGTCGGCAAATCCGTGCAACTGGTTTCAGCGCCGCCTCCGGCCGGGGGGTCCGGGCCACTGTCGATGGCGCTGAGATCCTCGTGGGCGGGCCGAACATGCTGCGCGAGTTCAACCTCACCACCCCGGCCGAGCTCACCGATACCACCAGCGCCTGGACCGGGCGTGGGGCCGGTGTGCTCCATATTGTCCGCGACGGTCAGATTATCGGTGCGGTGGCCGTCGAGGACAAGATCCGCCCCGAATCCCGCGCCGCCGTGAAAGCCCTGCAGGACCGCGGGGTGAAGGTCGCGATGATCACCGGTGACGCGCAGCAGGTGGCCCATGCGGTTGGCCAGGACCTAGGGATTGATGAGGTCTTCGCCGAGGTCCTGCCCCAGGACAAGGACACCAAGGTCACCCAGTTACAGGAGCGTGGCCTGAGCGTGGCCATGGTCGGCGACGGTGTCAACGACGCCCCGGCCCTGGCCCGCGCCGAGGTCGGTGTTGCCATCGGGGCCGGCACGGATGTGGCGATGGAATCCGCCGGAGTGGTCCTGGCCAGTGACGATCCCCGGGCAATATTGTCGATGATTAAGCTCTCGCAGGCCAGCTACCGCAAGATGATCCAGAACCTCATCTGGGCGTCCGGTTACAACATCTTGGCCGTGCCCCTGGCCGCCGGCGTGCTCGCCTCTAGCGGCATTCTGCTTCCCCCGGCTGCTGCTGCGGTGTTGATGTCGCTGTCGACGATTGTGGTGGCGCTTAACGCTCAGCTGCTGCGCCGGATTGATCTGGACCCGGCCCGCCTGGCTCCCACCAGTCCGAAGGAGGAACACGCCACGCCTACTCCGGCATCCACCGCCGTCCACTGATCCACCACTTCTCTCCACTGCCCCCATATGCCCCTGAAAGGCTCCACCATGAAGCGCACCCTATGTTCTTTCCGCTCTCGCCGCGGCCTCCACCCTGGCGCTGGCCGCCTGCGGTAAGGCCACCGAGTCAGGCAACACCGACGCCACCACCTCGGCCACCAGCACTGCGACGACTACCGCTGAGACGACCGAGACCACCATGGCAACGACTGAGACGGACGGGGAGATCTCCGCCGATTACAACGACGCGGACATCATGTTTGCCCAGATAATGATCCCCCATCACCAGCAGGCCGTGGAGATGAGTGAGATGCTCCTGGCCAAGGAGGGTATCCCCGCCCAGGTCGTGGAGTTTGCCCAGGGGGTTATTGTGAACTGCGGGCCGGGGCTGGGCGCGCCGCATTGGGGGATGCGTGTCGCCACCCCCACAGCCCGTGTTGACGGCACCCCCTTGACACCCATACCCCCTAGGGGTACTATCACTTCCATGAGCAACGAGCACGGATACCACGGCAACACCGAGAATCATCTCGCGCGCCTGCGCCGCATCGAGGGCCAGGTGCGCGGCCTGCAGCGCATGATCTCGCAGGGCGAGTACTGCATCGACATCCTCACACAGGTCTCGGCCGTCCAGTCCGCGCTCGATTCGGTCGCGGTCAACCTGCTCAAAGACCACATGAACCACTGCGTCGTCACGGCGGCGCGCGAATCCGACGAGGCCGCGCAGGCCAAAGTCGACGAGGCGGCCGCGGCCATCGCGCGCCTCATCAAGTCCTAATAACAAGGAGACATCATGACCACCGAGATCGATCGCACCATTGAACTGTCCGTCGACGGCATGACCTGCGGCCACTGCGTGATGAGCGTCAGCGAGGAGCTGAGCGAGATCCCCGGCGTCAAGAACGTCGAGGTCATCCTCAACTCGGGCGGCACCTCCAAGGTGACGGTCCTGACCGACACGCCCCTGGACGACGCGGCGCTGAGCGACGCGGTCTCCGAGGCCGGCTTCACGCTGGTCGGCATCGCCCGCGACTTCTGAGGATTTCCACGCCTCAACGACGAGGCCGGGGCACTTTCCCCGGCCTCGTTTCCTTTCACCAAATACATACCCCCGGAGGGTACCCATGTCCACTGACTCCATGACGACCACTCCCCCGGCCGCCCTTTCTGCTCCTGAGGCCAACCCGGCCTCGGACCCGACCCCCCAGGTGGGTGAGGGAACCCGCGCCCACGCCGCCGACCTGCGCCGACGCCTCATCGTCTGCGCGCCGCTGGGCATCCTCGCGATGATTCTGTCGATGGTGCCCGCCTGGCAGTTCACGGGGTGGCAGTGGGTCGTCGCGGCGGCCTCGATCCCGGTGGTCACGTGGGGCGCGTGGCCCTTCCACCGGGCGGCCTTCGCAGCGGGTCGCCACGGGGCGACGACGATGGACACGCTGGTCTCCCTCGGCGTCATCTCCTCGACGCTGTGGAGCTGGTGGGCGCTGCTGTGGGGCGGCGCCGGAGAGCTCGGCATGCGCATGCACATGAGCCTGATACCGCGCGCAGCTCACGCCGGCCACGCGGAGATCTACTTCGAGGGCGCGTGCATGATCGTCGTGTTCCTGCTGACGGGACGCTACATGGAGGCGCGCGCACGCTACCGCGCGGGCGACGCGCTGCGTTCGCTGCTGAGCATGGGCGCGAAGGAGGCGACGCTCGTGAGCGTCGACCCCGCGACCGGCGAGCGCTCCGAGAGCGTCGTGCACGCCTCGTCCCTGCAGGTCGGCGACCTGTTCACGGTGCGCCCGGGCGAGAAGGTGGCAACCGACGGCGTCATCGTCGAGGGTTCCTCCGCCCTGGACACCTCGCTCCTGACGGGCGAGTCCGTGCCCGTGGACGCCGCCCCCGGCGACGCGGTGACGGGTGCGACCGTCAACACGTGGGGCTCCCTGCTGGTGCGCGCCACGCGCGTCGGCTCGGACACGACGCTCGCGCAGATGGGGCGCATGGTCGCCGAGGCCCAGGCAGGTAAGGCGCCCGTCCAGCGACTCGCGGACCAGATCTCCGGCGTGTTCGTGCCGATCGTCATCGTTGTTTCCTTGCTGACGCTCGGGGGCTGGCTGCTCGCGGGCGGCGGCGTGCAGGCCGCGTTCACAGCTGCCGTCGCCGTTCTGGTCGTGGCGTGCCCGTGCGCGCTCGGCCTGGCCACGCCCACCGCGATCCTCGTCGGGTCGGGTCGCGCCTCGCAGCTGGGCATCCTCATCAAGAACGCGGAAATTCTCGAGCAGACGCGCTCGATCGACACGATGCTGCTGGACAAGACGGGCACGGTCACGACGGGCGTCATGTCCCTCGAGTCGGTCGCGGTCGCGCCCGGTGCGGGCGAGGCCTCGGCCCTGTCCCTGGCCGCCTCCGTTGAGTCCCTCTCCGAGCACCCGGTCGCCCGCGCCATCGCGTTGGGTGCCGCAGACCGAGGCCTGTCGCTCGTCCCGGTAACCGCGTTCGCGAACCAGCCCGGACTCGGCGTCGTCGGCATCACCGCCCAGGGCGGCGTACTGGTCGGGCGCCCGTCGTGGCTGGCTTCCCTGGGCATCGACGTGCCCACTTCCCTCCTTGATGCCGTGCGCGAGGCCGAGGCCTCGGGCGCCTCCGCCGTCGTCGCCGCCCTCGCGCCGCAGCTCGGCCAAGTGGCGACCACCGAAGCCGTCACCCCCATGCCGGAGGCCCACACGCACGTCGTCCTGCCCGGCCCCGACGCCAAACTGCCCCTCGCGACGCTCACCATGAGCGTGGGCGGCATGACCTGCGCATCCTGCGTTAGCCGCGTCGAACGCAAGCTCGGCAAGCTCGACGGCGTGAAGGCAGAGGTCAACCTCGCCACCGAATCCGCTCGCATCACACTCACCGCCCCTCACAGCGACGAGGAGCTCGAGGCCGTCGTCAACGCCGCCGGGTATTCCGGCACCATCACCTCCCGTTCTGAGGCCGCGACCGCCGATGGCGCACCCGCGGCTGGCGGCAGCGCGAGTGGGGATACCGGTACCCCCACCCAGACGGGCACCACCCCGGGCACGGGCGAGCGGGAGGGGGCCCCGGCCTCGTCCCTGGTGATACCCGAGCGCGTCGAGGGCAGTGCGATCGCCGCGCTGATCGTGCGCGACACGGTGAAGGACTCCTCCGCGGATGCGATCGCCCAGCTGCGCGAGCTCGGCATCGAACCGATCCTGCTGACCGGCGATAACGAGGCGGCGGCCCGCCACGTCGCGGATCAGGTCGGGATCGAGCGCGTCATCGCGGGCGTCCTGCCCGACGGCAAGCGCGACACCGTCGCTGACCTGCAGGCCGAGGGTCGCACGGTCGCGATGGTGGGCGACGGCGTGAACGACGCGGCCGCCCTCGCGCAGGCGAGCGCGAAGGGCCTGGGCATCGCGATGGGATCGGGCACGGATGTGGCGATCGAGGTCGCGGACATGACGCTCATGAACTCGTCGCTGACATCGGCAGCGACCGCGATCCGGGTGTCGCGCCGGACGCTGCGCATCATCAAGGAGAACCTGTTCTGGGCGTTCTTCTACAACGTGCTGATGGTGCCGCTGGCGATCGCGGGCCTGCTCTCCCCCATGCTGGCGAGCGCCGCGATGGCGTGCTCGTCGGTGTTCGTGGTCCTCAACTCGCTGCGCCTGCGCCGAGCACGATAGGGGTGTACCGCGGGCGCCTCGGATGCGCTCTCGCACCTCCCGTGAAACCGGGACCACCCCTGCACGGCACTCCGCGCTCGCTCTCGGTCCTCGCGTGAAACCCAGACCACCCCCGTATGCCCGATTCGCCCCAGTTCGACGTATTCGGCGCCAGCAGGGGCGGTCTCGGTTTCACTGGACCAACAACTCCACGCCGCAGGGGCGGCTTCGGTTTCACCGGACCAACAACCCCACGCCGCAGGGGCGGTCTCGGTTTCACGACCACTTGCCAATCGGCAGAAGCCAGCATCATCACCGTCAACCCGGCCTAGTCGGCACCAAACAGGCTCGCCTCACCACGCAGCACTTTACCGACCTATTAGGATCGTTATATGATTCCATGTAATATGGCAGCAGGCTCGGAGAGGGGACGATCGGCGCATCATGAAACCCTTGCGAACATGGCTCACCGTCGCGGGCGTTGTCGCCATTGGCGATCAAGCGTTCTTTGTTACCTTGAGCCTCTTTCTCCTCTCGTTCTACGGATCCGCAATTGCAGCTTCCTTCCTGACTGTCGCCTCGGTGACCCGGCTGTGTCTGATCCTCGCTGGAGGATACGCTGCGGATCGCTGGTCTCCCTACCGCTGCGTCCAAGTGGGGCTCGCATTACGCATCGTCGCCTTCCTTCTCGTCGGCTGCGACTCCCTGCAAGGCCCACATGTTCCCCTCCTGTCGTGCGGCATCGTTCTCTTCGGCGCGGGCGACGGTCTCTACCTGCCTTCTTCGGGCGCGCTCCTCAAGCGGCTGACCTCCCACGGGGACTTCTCTCGCACTATCTCCTGGGTCCAGGTCATCACGAGTGTCGCAACGGGACTCGCTGGCGCATCGAGCGGATTCAGCTTTGAAACCGTCCCCTTACACGCGTTGTTTCTGACGTTTGCGCTGCTAGCAGCAGTCGCACTCGCATTGTTCTGCGCGATTCCAAACGTCGCCGCAGCAACACAAGCAGACGACCAACCCCCGCAGACTCAGGCTCCCTCTATTGCTTCCGTCTCCCTCAAGGAGGTCGTCACACGAAATGGGGGAACCGTCGCAATCGGCCTGGTCACCGCTCTCCTGATCGACGCATCGCTATCCGGGATCATGAACATCGTGCTCCCAGCACGCTACCTTGAACTCGGATGGGGAGGTGGGACCTTTGGTGCCGCAGTGTGCGTCTTTGCCCTCGGTGGCGTTGTCGGAGGACTCATCGCATCGCGTATTCCCAGCGACCGCACAACAGCGCGCAACAGGGTTATCAACTGTGGGATCCTCGTGTTTGCCGCGCTTACTTGCGCCCAGTACATCGCAGTTTCGAGTTCACTATCACTGCTCCTCGTCGCCGCTTCAGGTTTCGGCGCTGGAGTAGTCGCACCGACTCTGATCGGCGATATCATGAACAGCACCCCCGAGTCCTTCGCTGGGCGCATCTACTCTGCTATCAACCTGGTGACCTACGGATCAGCGCCCGTCGCCTACGCGGCATGCGGATTCATCATGACTCGTTTCTCGACCTCCGCGCCCTTCCTGGTTGGCGCGGTGTTGCTCGCACTCGGAGGACTCGCAAGGATCATCGCGACATTCAAGTCTTCCTAGAGCACCAGAACAGCCCCATACATCGGCCGAAGGCACCACATGAAACCCAGACCACCCCTGCATGGCACCCCGCGCCCGCCCTCGGTCCTCCCGTGAAACCGGGACCGCCCCTGCATGGCCGATTCACCCCAATTCGACGCATTCGGCGCCAGCAGGGGCGGTCTCGGTTTCACCGGACCAACAACCCCACGCCGCAGGGGTGGTCTCGGTTTCACCACCGCCCCTCGAGCACCGCGCATGCCTGCCCGAGTTCCCTCGCGGGCTAACCACGAGCAGCGGCTAGCAGCCCACGCGGCCCGGTTTGGGTGGAGCCGCGCCCGCCACAGCCATGCACGCCGCGCCTCGGGCATGTCGCTGCCCAAACAGCCGGTGCCCACCCTCACGAGGTGCGTCGCGCGACGCGGAAGCCCTGCTTGGCGTAGACGGTCTCGTATGAGTGGCCGGGGTGGGCGGCGCTCCCCCACGACTCGGCGTCGACCTGCTGGTCACCCCACGCGTAGGAGCGCGCGTCGATGACGACATACTCCGGAGGGGTATCCATGGTGCCGGTCGTTCCCACCCAGTAGACCTCACGACCGGGCACGAGGCGCGCAAGCAGCGTCGTGTCAGTTTCGACGCTCACCCCCTCGGGCACCGCGTCGAGCGCGCCGAGGGCGGCGGCCATGCGCGGATCCTCCTTGAGGTCGGGCAGGTGCCACAACGGAAGGGACGAGGCCGTGAGAGCCAACGACGCAGCGGGCACGCACGCCACCGCCCAGGCCGCCACGCGCCAGCCCAGGTTCGACGAGGCCGGGGCCTCGTCACGAGATTGCGCCGCCAAATCGGCGGCGGCGCGCTCGGGCGCGAGCCACTGGTCGATGACGTCGAGCAGCGAGCACGCCGCGATGGGAACGAGCACTGCGTTGTAGTGCCACGAGTCCCAGCCGTAGTAGCTCTCCAGCGAGCCCGCGAAGCGCCACGCGAGCGTCGGGGCCACCAGCGCGAACCACGGGGAGGCAGTGCCCACAAAGCCGGCCCCGGCGGCCAGCACGATGAGGGTCACGAGCTTGACAGAGGGGGTCGTCAGAATGTCCCACAGGGAAGGGATTGCGCGCGCGGCGGTGGTTCCGCCGGTCGGCGTGCCCGCGCCCGTCGCGGCACCATCGAGGGAATAGGCCCACGTGCCCGCCGGGTTCATCGCCGGGAGCAGCACCTTCACCGTCACCACAAATGCGACGATACCGAACAGCGCGTACGCTATCGACCGCAGGACAGCAGACCGCCCTTCGCCTCGGCGCCGCCACGCGAGAGCGAGGCCAGCAACGAAGACCGTCAGCCCGAGATCCTCCTTGACAAGGACGAGGGGCGCCAGCCACGCCATGCACGCACCCCAGCGCCGCTCGACGAAGGCGACACCCCCGAACGCCAGCAGCGGGACGGCCATGCAGACCTCGTGGAACTGGGCACCGACCGCGCCCTGCAACCCCCACCCGAGCCCGTAGGCAAGCCCGACGAGGAGGGCACCGCCTCGGCCGAGGAGGCGCTGCGCGAGGCGCGCGATGGGCAGGACCGACGCGGCGATCAGCAGGTCCTGGACGACGAGGAGGGTGAGCGCCGAGGGGAAGAGACGAAAGATCGGTCCCAGGAGCGCCAGGATCGGGTGGAAGTGATCGCCCAGCAGGTTGTAGCCCGGCCCCTTGATGGGGACGATGGGCGCCTCGAAGCGCGAGTATGCCTGGACGGCCTCGGCGAAGATGCCCAGGTCCCAGGAGGGGGCGACGAGCGCACGCCACTGCGCCACCGAGTAGCAGACATAGAGCGCGCCGACGGCGCACGCAATGACGGCTGGTAGCCACCAGGTCGCGATGAAGCGACCGACGGCTAATCGATCCGGGCCCTTCACCCGACCATCTCCGTGCGGCGCGCGTCGGAAGGATCAGAGGCCTCCGCCTCGTCGCGGGCCGAGGCGGGGGCCGGGTAGGGCACGCCGATCCCCTGTTCATGGTCGGCGCGGCGCTTCGAGCGCGCGTCGGAGTGGAAGAGCTGGCTAACCGTGGCGCGCACGGCATCGAACATGCGTGCCGGGCGGTTGAGCGAGCCGAGCGAGCGGTCCGCGCCCGAGTGCGCGAAGTTGCAGGGGACCTCCATGACGGAGAGCCCCGCGCGCAGAACGTTGATCGTCGTGGAGGCCTCGAGCACGTAGCGGCCCGCGAAGGGCATGGCTGCGTCGATGGCCTCGCGCGTCAGGCAGCGCTGGTAGCTGAGGGGGTAGTGGCAGTTCCAGCCGGTCTTGCGGCGGATGAGCCGGCGGGCGACGCCCGGCCCGTAGCCCGAGTACTCGCGTCCCGTGGCTGGGACGGCGATCGCCATGTCGGCCTGGCGCGCAAAGACGGCCTCGACGAGGGCGGTGGCCTCGACCGCGGACTCCCCGAGGTCGGGCGACAGGAGCAGGATGTGGCGGGGCGGCCCGTCGGGGCGGTCGCGCATGGCGGCGACCTTCACGCCGGTCTCGATCGCCGAGGCGCGCCCTCGCTCGACGGAGTGGCGCACGACGACGGCGCCGGCGGCACGGGCGGCGCGGCCGGTGTCGTCCGTGGAACCATCGTCGACGACAATGAGGAGGTCAACGCTGGGTATCGCGCGGCATGCGCGCACGGTGGCCGCGACGGCGCGTCCGACGTTGTGCGCAGCGATGACGGCGGCGACGCGCTGCGGCTGGGAACCTCGAGATCCGGCGGGATAGTTCACGACTAACAGTCTACGGGCGGCGGGACGTAATCGCGTCCCGCCGCCCGTAATGTGAGCGACAAACCTGTCTCAACGACAGGTAAAAATGTGCTTAGCGGATCGTCACAGCTCGAGAGACGAGGCCCTGACGTGCGCGACGTTCCTTGTCATCCAGGCGCTCGGTGACCTTCAGGGCCTCCTCGAGGGCCTTGGCAAGGGCCTGCGTGCCGGGCGCGACGTCGGCCGCGCTGGCACCCTCAGGCAGCTCGAAGACCGGGACGATCAGGCCGCACGCGCGGAAGGAACCCACGTAGCGGGAGCCCTCGCCGACGTTGGCCTCGCCGCGTGCGGCCAGGCGGGCGAGCGCGTCGAAGAGCTTGGTCTCGTCGTTGTCCGTCAGGAAACGCACGAAGTTACGGTTCATCTCGCACCAGTACGCGCCGGGAACGCCGGGCACGGGCTCGGTCGGAATGATCTCGTCGCGGTTCTGCTCGAGGGCGCGACGCGTCTGGTCGTCGATCTCCTCGGACGGGTCGAACCAGAAGGAGAAGTCCTCCTCGAGCTTCATGTCCGTGAAGCTGTCGGCGTCGACGATGTCCTGGAGACGCTCGGAGGGCTCGCGCACGTCGATCGAAATGACGCCCTCGTCGCCCGCCTCCTTCGCAGCGATGGCTGCGAGCAGCGCAGCGCCCGCGTCGTGGCTGAGGTCCGCGGAGTTCGAGCGGGTCTGCAGCGCAACGAGGATGCGGCCGTCGGGGCGCACCATCGCAGGGTGGCCCTCGGGCAGGAGAGTGACGAAGTCGAATTCGACGGCGCCGTGGTCGGCGTCGGTACGTGCGGTCAGCGTGGCCGCCGGGATGAGCTCGCGCATGGCGACCAGCTCGATCTCCTTCGGCAGACCCTCGTAGGGGCGCGCAACGAAGGGGATCGGCGGGCGATACGCCTTGAGCTTGGCGGGATCGGTGACCTTCTTACGGCGGCTAGCTTTACCCATGGGTGTAATCGTAGCGGGTTTCGCCCAATCGACGAGGTGGGGGCTGGGCGAGCCGGTCCACTCACCCCAGCCCGTGCCTCGTCAGCGGGCGGCACCCCGGGCGATGACCTCCACGCCGGGCAGGGCCGCGCGGTACGCGTCGAGGAAGCGCTCGTACCCGGCCACGCCCTCGGGGGTAGGCACGAGGGTGGAGACGGAAGCACCCGCGAAGACCCGCTCGGAGAGGTAGTCCGGCAGGGCGAGTGCGGCCTCGTCCCCTGCGAGGACCGCACGGTAGCGCGCGAGCACCGCGATACCCCACGCGCCACCCTCGCCCGCTGTGTCGCCCACGGAGACGGGGATGTTCAGCGAGTCCGCGAGGATCTGCTGGGCGACGCCCGGGGTCTTGAAGAGGCCGCCGTGAGCGAAGAGGGAGTCGAGGTGCACACCCTCGCCGCGAAGAATGTCGACGCCGATGCGCACGGCCGCGAAGATGCTCATGAGCTGGGCGCGCACCGCGTTCGCGAGGCTGACGCGCGCGTCGGCGGTGTGAGTGAAGACCGGCTGCGCGGCTTCCTGGCCGACGAGGGGCTCGGCGGACAGCGTGTTGTAGGCCATGACGCCACCGGCGTCGGCCTCGCCCGTGAGCGCGTGGTTGTAGAGGGCGTCGTAGATCGCCGGGACGCTCGCGTCGGCACCCACCAGGCGCGCGAAATCCGCGAACCAACCCACCCACGCGTCGATCTCGGACGCGCCGTTATTCGAGTGAACCATCGCGACCGGCGATCCGTCGGGCGTCGTCACCATGTCGATCTCAGTGTGCAGCTCGGCGAGGGAGCGCTCGAGGACAGCCATGAGGAAGACGGAGGTGCCGCACGAGATGTTGCCCGTGCGCTGGGCGATCGCGTTCGTGGCGATCATGCCGGTACCCGCGTCGCCCTCGGGCGGGCACAGCGCAATCCCGGCCTGGAGCGTGCCGGTCGGGTCGATGAGCGCGGCGCCCTCGGAGGTCAGCGTCCCCGCGTCCTCGCCCGCGCTCAACACGGTCGGGAGGACGTCGCGCAGGCGCCACGGGACCCGGGCCTCGACCAGGGCCTCGTACTGGTCGAGGTAGGACTCCACGTAGGTGCCCGCCTGCGAGTCGATCGGGAACATGCCCGAGGCGTCCCCAACGCCCAGGACGTGGCGGCCAGTGAGCTGGTGGTGGACCCATCCCGCCAGCGTCGTGAGACGCGCGACCCGCGGCGCGTGCTCCTCGGAATCGAGGACCGCCTGATGCAGGTGGGCGATCGACCAGCGCAGGGGGATGTTGAACCCGAAGAGCCTCGTGAGCTCGTCAGCCGCTCGCCCCGTGTTGGTATTGCGCCACGTGCGGAAGGGAGCGAGCAGGTTGTCCTCGGCGTCGAAGGCTAGGTAGCCGTGCATCATCGCGGAGATACCGATCGAGCCGTAAGATGCGGGGATGACGTCGTAGCGCTCACGCACGTCGGCCACCAGGGAGGCGTAGGCCGCGCGCAGGCCGGCGACGACCTCGTCGAGGGTGTAGGACCACAGGCCGCCTTCGAGGTGGTTCTCCCACCCGTGGCCTCCGGTGGCGAGCACCTCGTGGTCGGGGCCGATCAGGACGGCCTTGATGCGGGTCGAGCCGAACTCAATGCCGAGCGCGGTGTCAGCGGCGGCGATGGCGGCGCGAGGGTCGGTGCTCATGTGTGCTCCTTGAGTCTTCATTGACGAGGCCGGGGCCAGTGCTGCGTTAACGATAACACTTTCGTAGAGGCAACAACAACGACCGTTGGTTCTTTATCAGACACTCTGTTCGCTATTAGTTTCTTAATCCCTGATTACCGAGCGCCGATAGCGTTTCGACAACCATTTTATTCCCGGCTCACCACGCATCGGACGCTCTTTCAACTATGTCCAAAGAGCGATAGACTACGCGTAGTCACATTTGAGGAGGACACATGTCTACGGCCCGCGTTGCACGCTCCGTCAAGCTCGATCCCGAGATCGACGCCCGCCTCACGGCACTCGCTGAGCGGACGGGACGAACGAAGTCGTTCTACATGAATCGCGCCATCGAGTCAGCGCTCGAAGAGATCGAGCTGGCCTACTCACTACAGGCGGAACTCGAGGACATTCGCAGGGGACGCACAGCATCGGTGAGTCTTGACGAGGCGGTGAAGACCCTTGGCCTGGAGGGCTGAGCTGTCACCGCGTGCACTGAAGCAGCTGAGCAAGCTCGATAAGCCAACCGCGCGCCGTATCATCGACTACCTACGCGAGACTGCGAGCGGCGAGGATCCCCGCTCGCGAGGGAAGGGACTGACCGGCAACCTCGCAGGATTTTGGCGATACCGCGTCGGCAACTATCGGATCATTGCTTCCATCGAAGATGATGAGTTACTGATCCTCGCCATCAACATCGATCATCGGTCGCGCATCTACCGTTGACCTACCGGGCGCTGAAGCCTTCGATGAAGAGCTCGCGTGCACGATCGATCGCGGCGAGCTCGTTGTCCGTGAGGGGCTTGGTTGCGCTGCGTTCGATGAAGGTCAGGAAGACGGAGGCGTAGATGTCTGCTGCGAGCGGCAGAACGTCATCATCCATGCGACCGCGGGCCCAATCAGTAAATACCGAACGGGCCGTTCGGCACAGCTGCTCGTGCAAGTCGCCGTTGCCGCCCACTCGAATGGCCAGCAGGGTCTGCATGGCGCGCCCGTTACGCGCGTAGATTTCAGTGAGCTGCCGGGCAACAGCTCGACTGTTGCGCACCTCGCCAAACCACAGTCCCTCGAGCGCCGGGGTGATCTCTTCGAGGAGGAAGGAGACGACCTCGGCTAGGAGCTCGTCCTTGTCGGTGTAGTGATCGTAGAAGGTCGTGCGAGAGACCATCGATGCGGCACAGATGTCGGTCACGGACACGTGCGCGTAGGGCTTGGCTTGGCACACTTTGACGAGGCCCGAGCGGATCGCGCGCCGTGTCTTCCGGATGCGCAGGTCCAGGTTCTTCTCTGCCTCACGCCCGTGCTTATCCGCGCTTCGCAGGAACATGTCTCTCCGATCAGTATCGCTGTATCTGTATCACTATCCTACGCATAACATACAGTATGTACGGTATCCAACAGTCCATCCATTATTGTTTTCTTCCTCCTTTTCCTGCGGGTCATATTCTCGACACATGTTCACGCACTACACGGGCAACCGGCAATTCGATCTCCAGCTGAACCGCTCCCTCGGGCCGATTCTGGACCGGCCTGGAATGGATCGGTTGACAACGAGCGTCCTCCCGCACATCCGTTCTACTTCCCAGATCACGCAGTTCGCCCATCGTCTGGCGGCCCACTTTGATTCCGAGGGGGACGCGGCGGCCGCGTGGCGACTGTACTTCCTGGCCGCCTTCTACCTGCCCGAGCACGACCCGAGCAAGCGGCACTTCATCGACGCGGCATCGCGCAACTTCGACACCTCCCACTCTCACCTGGCGATGCGCCGGCACACAATCCCCTACAAGGGTGGCTCACTGACAGCGATCCGGTGGCAGGCCGATCCTGACGATCGTGCCCGCTTCCCCTACGCGCCTTCCACCCTCGTCATGATGAACGGCTTCGACGGATACGCGGAGGAGATCATGGGCTTCGCCGAGTACTTCCCCTGCCGCCCCTTCGACATCATTACCTTCGACGGACCCGGACAGGGACACACCGCCCTGGCGGGCATACCTCTGGAGCCGCGTTGGGAACTCCCAACGACCACCGTCCTGGACTACTTCGACCTCGACAGCGCGGCCGCCCTCGGCCTCTCCTTCGGCGGCTACCTCGTCATGCGGGCCGCCGCCCACGTGCCGCGCATCAGCCACGTCGTTGCCTTCGACATGATGTACCGGCTCCTGGACGGGCTGACGCTACCCCTGCCCGCGACTGTCCGTCCGCTCGCGGCCTCGATCGTCGAGCGTACCCGTCCCGCATGGCTCATCGACGCGACCATGTCCGTCGCTGTCCAGGCGAGCGCCGACCTCGCGTGGAAGCTGCAGCAGGGGCGCCACCTGACGGGAATGGATAAGCCGAGCGACGTCTTGCGTGCGCTGGGGGCGTACACGATGGAGCCCCTTGCAGGCATGATCCGCCAGCCCTGCCTGGTGATGGCCGGCGACGCCGACCAGTACGTCCCCTTTGAGCGCCTGTCCGACGTGCGCCGCATTCTCGCGGGCGCCGCTTCGCTGGATGTGCGCGCTTTCACCGAGGCGACGGATCCGGGCATGGCGCAGCACTGCCAGATCGGCGACCCTCACCGAGCCTTTAGGATCATGGGCGACTGGCTGGTGGGACCCGCAGCCAAGCCGTGTTCGACCCGCACGAGGGAGTAGGGCGTGCAGCGGTGCCACTCAGCGTCCAGCGACCCCGCAGCGGCGCATGATCGCGTGCATGACCGCGGCGGCGCCGTCATTGTCGACGGCGGCCGTCACATGGTCGGCGTGGGCGCGCACCTCCTCGGAGGCACCACCCATGGCGACACCGAAGGCCGCCCACTCGATCATCGCGATGTCGTTCGTGCCATCCCCAACGGCAACGGTCCCGCACGCGGGCAGGCCGAGACGCTGACGGAGAGACTCCAGGCCACTGGCCTTCGTCACCCCGAGCGGCTCGATGTCCGCCCAGGACGTCCAGCCGACGAACACCTCATGGGTGCGCGACACGTCCAGGGACGACAGGATCCGATGGAACTCCTCGCGATCCATCTCGGCGGCGCGCACGACGATCTTCGGCGTGGGCGTGGAGGCAAGCTCCTCCATCGACACGATGCGATGATCGCTCCCTTCAATCTCGTTGTTCGGGAAGGGAGCGGACAGGAGGATGTCGGGGTGCGGCATCGATGCGAACACTGAGCCGGGCACGGCCGCGGCGATCTCCTCCAGGATCGGACCGGGCACGAAGGTACGTTCCTCGACGATCTCGCACTCCCCGCCGCTCACGCGCACGAGGGTCGCGCCGTTGTTGCACAGCGCCCACCCGTCCGTGAACTCCAGGGCACCCAGGACCGGGATGACGCCCTCGAGCGCACGACCCGAAGCGATCAGGACCTGGGCACCCGCGGCGGCGAGACCATGAATGCCCTCGAGGACACGCGGGGTCGCGCCCGCTGGGGTCAGGATCGTGCCATCAATATCGAGCGCAACCAGGACCTGTCCCGCCGACGTCGGAATGCCGGCGGGCAGGGCGGCCTCGGCCTCGTCGAGAAGATTCTCGAAGGGGCGAGCAACTTCCCCGGAGGAGGGGACCGTCAGGAAGCGCTCTTGGCTCATCGAGCGACCGGGCTCAGAACCTCGAGTCCCCCCAGGTAGGGGCGCAGGGCCTCGGGCACATAGATCGAGCCATCCGCCTGCTGGTGATTCTCCAGGAAGGCGACGATCCAGCGGGTCGTGGCCAGCGTGCCGTTCAAGGTGGCGACTGCGGTCATGCCGTCCTCACGGCGCTCGCGAATACCGAGGCGGCGGGCCTGGAACGTCGTGCAGTTCGAGGTCGAGGTGACCTCCATGTAGCGCTCCTGAGTGGGCAGCCACGCCTCGCAGTCGAACTTGCGGGCGGCGGAGGTGCCCAGGTCGCCGGCGGCCGTGTCGATGACGCGGTAGGGCAGCTCGACCTTGGCGAGCATCTCCTCTTCCCACGCGAGGAAGCGCTGGTGCTCCTCGGCAGCATCCTCCGGGCGGCAGTAGCTGAACATCTCAGCCTTGTTGAACTGGTGGACGCGGATGATGCCTCGCGTGTCCTTGCCCGCAGAGCCCGCCTCGCGGCGGTAGCAGGTGGACCAGCCCATGTAGCGCTTGGGGCCACCCGACAGGTCGAGGATCTCGTCGGCGTGGTAGCCGGCGAGGGCCACCTCGGACGTACCCGTCAGGTACAGGTCGTCGGCGGGCAGGTAGTAGATCTCGTCGGAGTGCTCGTTGAGGAAGCCGGTGCCGCCCATGACCTGCGGGGTCACGAGGGTCGGGGTCATCATCGGGACGAAGCCGTTGGCGAGCGCCTGATCCATGGCCATCGTCATGAGGGCCAGCTCGAGGCGGGCACCGATGCCCTTGAGGTAGTAGAAGCGGGCGCCGGAGACCTTCGCGCCGCGCTTGGTGTCGATCGCATCCAGGCCCTCGCCGAGCGCGAGGTGGTCCTGGGGCTCGAAGCCCTCGGCGGCGAAGTCGCGGGGGGCGGGGCCCTCGTGGCGCAGAACCACGAAGTCATCCTCACCACCGACGGGCACACCGTCGACGACCAAGTTAGGCAGAAGGCGTGCGAGGCGGTCGGCATCGGCATCGGCTGCGTTCGCGGCGGCCTCAGCGGCCTTCACCTGCTCGGCGAGCTCCTTAGCCTGAGCCAGGATCGCCGGACGCTCCTCCTTGGAGGCGCGGCCCACAGACTTGGAGACCTCCTTTTGGGTGGCTCGCAGCGTCTCGAAGGCCTGGAGGGCCTCGCGGCGGGCGGCGTCAGCCTCAATGATCTCATCGACGAGGCCGGGGTTTGCTCCTCGGGCGCGCTGGGAGGCACGGGCGGGTTCGGGGTTTTCACGCAGGGCACGCACATCAATCATGCGTCCCATCCTATGCCAGGTGGGCGCGCCGTGTCCCCTACCGACCCGACTTTGAATTCAATACAGCAGGTCAAGGTTATGCACAAACCACATCCCTGAGGTCCTCAAAATCCTGAAAGTTATCCACCTTTGGTGTATAACCGTGTGGACAACATGACGGCGAGCATACGCCAGCTCGTCTCAGATGGCACGAAAGACAACAAAAAGTCACTTCACAACCCGTCCACAGGCACGAAGCGGGATACGCTAGACCTATGGACGCAACACCGTGGGTACTCGCTGCCGTCGCCGGAGCTGGAGCCATCGGTGCCGCACGCCTCGCAACAGCCCTGACCCGCAGGCACCGCCGCCGCAAGGCACTCGCCATCCCCGCATCGGTGGACGACCCGACGCGCGGACGGCCGCGCCCCTGGATCATTATGAACCCCTCCAAGCACGAGGATCCACAGGCCTTCAAGGAGCTCATTAACCGCAAGGCCAAGGAACTCGGCATCACGCACGTGCACTGGCGCGAGACCACACGTGAGGACCCAGGCACCGGGCAGGCCGTGCGCGCTCTCGCGGAAGGCGCGTCCGTCGTCATCGCCGCAGGCGGAGACGGAACAGTGCGCGCTGTTGCCGCCGGCATGGCAGGATCCGACGTCCGCATGGGCATTATCCCCGTGGGCACCGGCAACGTCCTGGCCGGAAACCTCTCCGTCCCCGACGATCCCGAAGAGGCCCTCGCCGTCGCGCTCGACCGCAACCACCGCGCCGTCGACCTGGCATGGGTACGCATCGAAGACGTCACCCAGGAGTCCACTCAGCCCGCCGAGGGCGGACTGCGCCTCGCGGCACGCACCGCGCTACACCCCGAAGCCAGCGCTGCGGACCAGGGCGCCCCGGCCTCGTCGAATGAGCCGCGCGCGGACGAGTACGCGTGCCTCGTCGTCACGGGCATGGGATACGACGGTGCAACGATGGCGGACACAAACCCCGAACTGAAGAAGCGCATCGGATGGATCGCCTACGTGTGGGCCGGCCTGGGTGCGATGGGCGTTCCACGCATGAAGGCGCGCCTCACCCTACGCTCACCCGCCGCTCGAGTGGCGGACCCCCTGGGCGTCGGCGATCAGATCACGGGAGAGGCCCTGGACGAGGCATCCTCGGCTAGCGCCGAACCCCTGCGCTCACCCGCCGATGAGATCACCCGCGTCGAGGCCCGGTCCGTCATGTTCGCGAACGCGGGCGAGCTGAAGATGCTGGTTCTCGCCCCCGATGCAGAGCTGTCGGACGGCCTCATCGACGTCATCGCGGTTGACGCGCTCGCCGGCCTGCTCGGCTGGGCGGACGTGACCTGGAAGATGCTCGGCCAGCTCATCGGCCTACGCCCGATCAACCTGCCCGTCTCGACCGGCAAGGTCGCGTTCCGCCAGGCGAAGGGCGCATCCGTCACGGCCGAAGAGGCCCAGGTGTGCCAGGTGGACGGCGACGCGATCGGACTCGCCCACACCATGCACATTCGCATGCAGGCGGGCGCCCTCGACATCGCAGTGCCCGCAGAGCGCACGTGGATGGAGCTGCTGCCCGGCTAAGTCGGCCCCGTCATAGAGCGTGCCTCGGTCTCATCTGATACGAGGCCGGGGCGACGCCTATTGGCTCAGCGCGGCGACGCGGGCGTCAGGCCAGCGGCCAGGCCGGGGCGTTGCCCGCAGCCTCGCCCATGCCATCCCCACCGTGCAGCAGGTCCGCAACCCACGCGCGACCCGCGCGGAAGTCCTCGTCCGTCGTTCCCGGGGCAACCGACGCGCGCACGCCGTCGACACGCGGGTAGGAACCCATGAAGCGAACCTCCGGCGAGTAACGGTGCAGGCCGACGAGGGCTGCCTGAACGCGCTCCTCACGGATGTGGCCGACGATGTCAATGCTGAACGTGTAGTTCCCGAGGCCGTCACCGCTCGGACGCGACTCGATGCGGGACAGGTCGACGCCGCGCGCCGAGAACTGCTCAAGGAGGGTCAGCAGAGCACCCGACTTATTGACCGGCAGGGCAACCTGGATGGTCGTCTTGTCCGCGCCGGTCGGAGGAGGCACCACGCCGGGGCGAGCCACCAGGACGAAGCGAGTGATCGCGCCCGGATTGTCAGCGACGTCGGTGAACAGGGCCTCCAGGCCGTAGGTGTTGACCGAGACCGCGTTGCACAGGGCGGCATCGAAGGACGCGTCACCATCCGAGAGGAGCTCGGCGGCAGCGGCCGTCGACGTGGCGGGCACGTGGATCGCGCCGGGGAAGGTCTCCTCAACCCAGCCGCGGCACTGCGCCCACGCGTGCGGGTGCGTCCCGATACGGCGAATATCCTCGGGGCGAGTACCCGGCAGGACGGCCAGCTGGAAGACGACATGCACGTGCATCTCTGCAACGATGACGAGGGGGTCGCCGTGCGAGAGCGAATCCAACGTCGCATTGACGCCGCCCTCAATAGAGTTTTCGATCGGGACGACGGCACGGTCGGCCTCGCCGCGGCGCACGGCCGCGAGCGCCTGCGGGGCACTCGTCATGGGCATGAGGATCGCGCCGGCGGGCGCGACCTGGTGGACAGCCTGCTCGGTAAACGTGCCGAACGGGCCAAGGAAGGCGATACGAAGCTTGTCACCGAGGGGCGCGGGGCCGGGAATGTTCGTCGTCATGGTGTCAAGGGTAACGAGAGCGAAGAGAGTGGCGCGGCCTCGTTTCGGGGACGGGGGCGCATTGTGGCCAATCGCGCGGGTTCCGAGGCCGGGCGAGCCTCACGGAGGCGCGCCGCCGGCCTCGCGCAAAACTCCCCCAGGCGGCGGACTCCCCCAGGAAACCGACCGATCGTCAGTCGCGGGAGCCGGTCACGCCGTTCGCGAAGGCCTCGCGTCCACCACCCGGTGTCACCTCGCCGCACGCGGTGATCTTCCACAGCTTCGCGGTGCCGCCCGCGTCGACCAGCTCGAAGCCGGTGGACGTGTCCACGTTGTAGAGGCCGGGGTGGCGGGAGGATCGCATGAAGTTGTAGTAGGCGCCGTCTTCCTCTTCGTAGAAGTGGGTAATGCCGAGCCTGCGCACGACCTCGCACACCTCGGGATCAGTCGCGATATCGTGGAAACGCTGGATGAGGATCTTCTGCGAGGCCACATCCTTGTTAGCCGTGCTCAGCTGCGGGAATACCGCCTTACGACCGCCGATCATCTCGGAGTACGCCGCGCCCGCGATCGGGTCGCCCAGAATGAGCGCGTCGGGGGCGGTCGTGTACGGCATGCGGCGCAGCATGGCGAGCTCACCCATCGTGGCCATACCCGGCTTGCCCAGGCGATTCGGATCGTACACCTGGGCGACCGCAGCGTTCCGCGCGTCGATGGCACCAATGCCGGACAGGACCAGCACGAGCAGGCCGACAGCGAACTGGATTGGCCAACGCGGCGCCTCGATATTGTCGTCGGATCCTCGTTCGGCGAGGATCCGCTGCAGCCACCTCGTCCACGCGGCGTGGATGAGACCAACGATGGCGGCGACACCGACCGCCATGAGGATCGTCAGCGCGATGTCTTCGACGCCCATAATGCGACGGGCATCCTTGTACCAGGGGGCCAGCAGGTAGGTGCGCAGCGCCGAGTCGGGCGAGTACGCCAGGGCGGTGAGGGCCGCAAGGATCGTATAGGAGGCCAACGGCCAGAACGGCAGGGGCTGCGCCTCCTCCTCGGATTCCTCGATCTCTTGGGCCGAGGCCAGGGTGCCCTCCTCCGCTTCCACACCCGCGTCATCGGTGAGTCCGGCGCGCTCGGCGGCACGCTCCAGGGGATCCGTGCGACGGAACAGCAGGTGGAGGCGGGCGGTCACCGCGATGCCGATGATCAGGAGAATGAGCTGGACGATCATCCACTGAGCGTTGCCGGCGGTGTTGGAGAAGGGCGGGTAGGGCAGGAATGCGTGGCTGAAGGCTTCGCCCCAGTTGCTGCCGTCGCGCCGGTAACTGCCCATGGCCCGGATCTTTGACGACGACAGCGCGAGGAGCGGTGCCGCGACGACGACAAACGCGATGGCGCCCCACGCCAGGGCGACGAGCTGGCCTCGTCCACCGCGACCGTAGGAGCGTCGGGCGAGGGACGCGATGGAGGCGAGGAGCGGCGCGATCAGGAACGCGAGGATCGAGAAGGCGGCGCTCGGGTGCGCGCCGACGAGGCCGATGGCACCGATGAGGAGGAACACAGCCTGCGGGATACGGCGCAGGAAAGCATGCAGCCCGTCGCCCGCGCGCAGGTCGGCGACCAGCCTGCGCCCCGCGACGATCGCGATGGCCGACAGACCCGGCACCAGAGCGGTGCCCGTCGAGTTGGGCCACTGGTTGTACATGGTGAGCGCGTCGGCGGGCATATTGAGCAACATCCCGCCGATGATGGGCGCCGCCATGATCGCGCTGCGCGACGCGGTCAGCACCGAGACGAGGGCCGCCAGGCCGACCACCCACACGGCCATGAGCGCCAGCGAGGACACGTTCGAGGCCTGGATGACCGAGTCGTAGCGCGCGAACAGCGAGACAAAAGCGTGCCAGCCCGTCGGATAGTAGACGTTACGGCCGCCGTACAGCTCGTGGAGGCCACCGAAGGGACTGGCGTTCTTGCCGTACAGCATCGCGTGCACGCCGTTCTGATGGAACGTCGGATCCCACTGCTGGACAGGGTTCGATGGGGCCGCGCCCATCACGAGGGGCAACGCCGCGAGGACGAAGCCCACCAGGATCGCTCCCCACGTGGCCGCGCGGATCGCGGCCTGGCGTCCGCCGATCGGCTTGCGCACGCCGATCGCCTCGCGCAGGGGAACTCCCCGCAGGGAGAATCCGTCGTTGCTGCGGCGGAAGAAGCTCAGGCTCCAGGCGCCGGCGCCTCCCAGGGCACTCATGCCGAGGATCGGCAGCGCAGTCGAGGGCTCCCACTCGATGTCGAGCGCCGGGTAGGCGACGGACAGGATCGTGATCAGGCCAAAGGTGAACGCCGGAGCCGCTCCGATCGCGACGAGCGACGAACGACCTCCCGCCCTCAGCCACATGAACCCCGGCAGGACCAGGGCAACCATCATGGCCAGCAGGGTCGGGAGCAGCATCCACCAGGCCAGCATGGATTACTCCTTGTCAGAAGCGGCGCGGCGCTTGCCCACAATCTCAATGATGACGGGCAGGACCGACGCGAGGATGATGACGCCGAGGATGAGCGTCAGGTTGTCGTGCACGAAGGGCACGTTGCCCAGGAGCGAACCCGCGAGGATGAAGCCCGCGCCCCACACGACGGCACCCAGCGTGTTGAAGGCCAGGAACTTCGGGTAGGGGTAGCGGGCCATGCCCGCGGCGATCGGAATGAAGGTACGCACGAAGGGGATGAAACGTCCGATGACGAGCGAGCGGCCACCGTAGTTCGTGAAGTAGTATTCCGCCTTCTCCAGGTGCTCAGTCTTGAGGAATCGGGCATCGGGCTTGAAGAAGCGACGCCCCCACTTGGCGCCCAGGAAGTAGCCGATCTGCGCTCCGATGAAGGCCGCGACGACGACGAGGAGGATGAGCGTCGGCAGGTGCAGGCCGAGGCGGTCGTGGAGCAGGCCGGCGCTGAACAACAGGGATTCACCGGGCAGCACCGGGAACAGGACACCCGACTCGATGAGGACGATGAGCATCGTTCCCCACAGCACCCACGGCCCCATGGCGACGAGCAAAGTCTCAGGATTTTTAAACCACTCGATAACGGTGTGCAGCATCGACGGATCTGATGCGGTCACGAGTGTCGACCAGGTCACGATAGGGCCCTTTTCTGCCGGGAATGTATCACCCTAACCCTACCTTTGTTGACCGCAATTATAGGATAGGCGGCATGAGGAAGCGCAAGGATTCACACGACGGTTCTCCGGTCGGGGACACGAACATCCTCTTCGTCCCCGATTCCTCCGCCGACCCCTCGGCATCCGGGGTGGATACCCTCATGGGGATGATCGACGAGGCCGGGGCACCCCCGCAGGCTCCCCCGCCCCCGGAGGTCCCTTCCTCGGAGGCGCGCACCGAGGTCATGGAGCCCGTCGTCACGCCGGACACGACGACCGCGCCCGTAGCCATGCCGCCCAGCATTCCTCCCAGCCACGCGGACGCCGACCAGGGCACCCCTGCCTCGTCGACGAATAACGAGGGCGCGGCGGATCCTCTGCTTCCCCCGCCCGCGCCCACGGCCGATAACGCCGCTGCCAGCTCCGAGGAACCCGCCGACGAGGCCGAGGCCAGCGCACCAGAGGCCACCACGGAGACCAACGCAGAGGCCACCACCGGCGACAAGGACGCGGATATTGAATCCACCGCGCCCCCGGCTACCGGCGAAATCGCCACAAACCTGCCCGTACGCCGCATGCGACTGCCCCGCCCCGTCTACATCGCTGACCGCATCCTGCCCGTGCGCCGCCGCCGCGAAGACATCGTCGACGTCGTCATCTCCCTCATCGCGATTCTCTTCATCTGGACGATCGGCGCGCTGGCCAGCGCGACCACGCGCGGCGTCACCATGGACGTCCTCAGCTTCCAGCTCGTCCGCCAGATCCTCATCCTGCCCGTGAGCATCACCGAGGGCCTCATCATTTTGACCACGCCGATCCTCGTGATCGTCTCGCTCGCGCTGCGTAAACGCCTCCAGGCGATCATCCAGGTCCTCGTGACGAGCCTCGTGGCCGCGGTCGGCGGCTGGATCATCATCCTGCTGACTGGCCTGCTACCCTCCGACCTGACCGCGCCGCTGAGCGTCGACCGCGCGCTTGCCACGCAGGGTTCCCAGACCGGCATCGCGATCGCCATCAACCTGGTCATCGTCACCCTGTGCGCGCTGTTCACCTCCGCCGGCGAGGCACAGTCGATGAAGGCCATCAAGTGGGGATGGACGGGCCTGTGGATCATTCTCATCCTCGGCGTGCTGCGCTCGTCCATGACCCTGCCCGTCGCCTTCATCTCCGTCTTCCTGGGCCGCGCTTTCGGCTCGGGTTCACGGTGGATCATGGGCTACGACGACCAGCGGGCGAAGGGAGCCAAACTCGTCGAGGCGCTCCTCAACATCGGGATCACGCCCTCGCGGATCGTACGCACCGACCTCGACACGACCGAGGAGCCCCTGGCTACGTGGGCCGTCGCTGAGAACTCGCGCGGCCGCCTCACCCAGATGCCCGCCGACCTCGGCGACATGGGCGTCACGGTGACGCGCCGCCCGATCCAAGACCATCACCGCCACTACCAGGCATGGAGCGACACGGGCCTCGCCTACGAGATCATCGCCATGGACCCCGGCCAGGAACTGACCGGCACGCTCCTCGAGATGTGGAACAACCTGCGCCTGCGCGGCATCAGCCGCTGGGTGTCGCCCTCGCTCAAGGCTCAGGCCGAGCGCTCCTCCTTCACGACGCTGCAGGCGCTGCGCGCAGGCGTGTTCACACAGGAGCCGATCGGCATCGCCTCAGCCTCCGACTCGATCATCCTGGTCATGTCCGCTCTGCCCCCCACGACTCCGCTCACGGAGCTCGGCGAGAACGCGTCGGATGAGATCCTGGACCGCGCGTGGGAGCAGCTGCACTTCGCGCACTCGCGCGGCATCTCGCACCGTGCTCTCACCCCCGAGGCCGTGGTCGTCGACTCTTCCTCGGACGTGTGGTTGCTCGACTGGGATTCCGGCGAGGTCGCGACCACCGAACTGAACCAGTCCATCGACATCGCGCAGATGCTGGTCCTCACCGCGCTTGCCGTGGGACCTGAGCGCGCGCTCGAGGCCGGCCGACGCTGCGTCGGTGAGGATACGCTGATCGCGTGCGCCCCCGTCATCCAGAAGCCCGTGCTGCCCGCCGAGATCAATCAGCGCCTACGCCGTTCCGACCTGCTGGGCGAACTGCGCGCCGCCCTCGTGGGAGACTCCGAGGCCGAGACCGCGCACACCGCTGACCTGCAGCGATTCCGCCCACGCACGATCTTCACGATCGCGGTGGCGTTCATCGCCGTCTTCATCGTCGTCAGCTCGCTGAACTTCAGCGACATCGTGACCACGGTCAAGAGCGCGAACCTGTGGTGGATGCTCGCTTCCGCCTTGCTCGCCTGCCTCATCTGGGTCGGTTCCGCGGTCCCGCTTGTTGCTCTGTCGCCCGAGAAGCTGAGCCTGCGCGAGACGCTCGTCGCCCAGGTCGCGGCCTCAATCATTACGATCGTGGCGCCCGCCGGCGTGGGACCCGCTGCCCTCAACCTGCGCTACCTGCGCAAGCGCCGCGTCCCGACCGCCATGGCGGTGACGACGGTGACGCTCATGCAGATTTCGCAGGCGCTCATCACGATCATCCTGCTCCTCCTCGTCATGGTGATCGCCGGATCCTCGCTGTCCGTGTCGGTCCCCTACGGCACCATCCTGGGTGTCGTCGCGGTCGTCATGGTCGCGGTCGGCATCATTGTCGCCGTACCGAAGGTGCGCCGCTGGATCTGGTCGAAGATTCAGCCGACCTGGCAGCAGGTCTACCCGCGCCTCCTGTGGATCATCGGCCAGCCCCGTCGCCTCGCCGCGGTCGTGGGCGGCAACCTGCTGATGAACATCGGCTACGTGGGCTCGTTCTGGACGGCCCTGCTCGCCATGGGTGGTTCGCTGAACTTCTCCACGGTGTCAATCACCTACCTGACGGCGAACGCGGCCGGCTCCTTCATCCCCTCGCCGGGCGGTATCGGTACTGTTGAAACGGCGCTGACCTCAGGCCTGACGGTCGCGGGCATCTCCTCGTCGGTCGCAATCGCGACGGCTCTGCTCTACCGTCTCGTCACCTTCTACGGCCGCATCCCGTTCGGCTGGCTGGCCATGAAGTACATGGAGAAGAAGGACCTCATCTAGGGTCCTACTGCGCGCATCTACATCCGGCTGTCACGCGTCCCGGCGCGAGGCAGCCGGATGTTCGCTTACTGGAGGTTGTTGTTGCCGTCCGGGTATGCCGCCTGGACGCCACTCACCGCTCGAATGACATCGATCGACCCGGCGGGCGCGCGCAGCGCATAGCCTTTTAAGGCGTTGCGATACTCGCGCTCCACGGAAACTGACCCGCCCGGGAATGCCGAGGCCACGGCCTCGTTGATCGAGGCGAGGGTCGTCTCGCCGTCCGTGCCTTCCGCGAGCTGGACGATGATGACAACCGAGCTATCGGCCTCCTGGCCGGACTGCGCGCTCGGGCCGCTCTGCCCATTCTTGGACGTCAGTGCGGTGTCGGGGTCGATCGTCGGCGAGGCCGTGGCTCCCGGCGCGGACTGGGCAGAGTCCTCGGGAGCGCCGGACTGCGACGCGGGCGTCGGCGACGTCGCGGTGGAACAACTTGCGACCGCGAGTGCGCACGTACCCACCCCGGCCAGGAAAACGGCTGGCTTCTTCATGGTTATCTGCTCCTTGCTGCGGGCGCGCACTGTCGTGCTGACACCTCCAACATACCGCAGGCGCGTAGCCGGGGTGCTCGCGGCCCAACATCAAGCTGCGCGCGCACGATCACCATAAACTCGTATGCAATTCGATTGCACGGCTGTTCATCACCATCCGCAAACGTTGCAATTTCGACGATAGATACTCTTTACAAGATGGTCTTGAGGGTATTGCATGCGACGGGGCCCGGGAGCGCTCGCAGTGAGCGTTCCCGGGCCCCGGCCTCGTGAATCAGCGAATCAGTGATCCAGAGCAGACGCGCGCATTAGCGCACCCAGACTCCGTTCGCGTCGAACACGTAGGTGCGTCCGTTGATGACCTGGGTGCCCGTCAGCATGGCGCCGGAGGGAGACAGGTAGTACCAGGAGCCGCCCACGTTGAGCCAGCCGGTGGCCATCTTTCCGGAAGCGTTCAGGTAGTACCAGGAGCCACCGTCGTTGACCCAGCCGGTCGCCATAGCACCGGAACCCGTGAGGTAGTACCACGAGCCGCCGTCGGCGACCCAGCCGGTCTTCATAACCTTGGTCGCAGGGTCGAGGTAGTACCAGGAGCCGCCGTCACGCACCCAGCCACCCACGAGGGCGCCGGACTCGTTCGCGTAGACCCACTGGCCGTCAACCCGCTTCAGGAAGCCGGTCGCCATGTAGCCCGACGGGCCGAACAGGTAGTCCGAGCCGTTGATCGTGAACCAGCCGTCCTTGAGGTAATCCTTGCCACCTGCACAGGCATACCACCAGCCGGCGCCGTCCTTGACCCAGTTGCCGCCCTCGGTGCTCGCGCACGCCTCGGACGTGCCGGGGTGATCGCTGGGCAGATCGAGGGTCGCGGCCTCGGAGTGGTTGAGGCCGTAGTCCCAGGCCAGCAGGTACGGGTGGGCGATGACGCTGCCCGAGCCACCCTGGTAGCCCCACGCAGCATCAATATCCTTGAAGGGAACCTCAACGTGGTACGTGTAGGTCCCATCCGCCCCGAGGCTACCCTCCCTGTCTGAGAAAACGTAGCGGTAGAACCACAGGCCATCGGCCGGGTCATGCACGTCAATCCCAGCCAGCGGCGAGGAGTCGGAGACGTCGAAGGAGACGACCATGTCCTGGCCCTCCCCGGTGTAGGTCACGTTGGAGACAACGGGCGCAACCGTATCGATACGGAAATCGTAAGAGATCGACTGCTCCACCTGCGAAGGACCGTCGTTGTGCGCCGACAGCGTCAGCTTGTAGGCACCGTCCGGCAAGCCCTTGAATGCATCGGAACGCAGGTCGAGCGACGTCGGCTCGTGGCCTTCTTCGACCCAGGTCATCCTGCCGGTACTCGGGCTGATACCCGACTTCCAGTTCTGGTAACGCGTGAAGGATGCAACCTTCTCTCCTGCGGCGTTCGTGTACACGGCGTTGAGGGTGTGGACGCTGCGCAGCGTGCCCGTGCGCGGTTCGAGGACGGTAGGAGCACCCGAGGCCTCGGACCGAGAGATCACGTAGCGGTCAGCCTTGGGCAGACCCGTAGGGTCGCTCGTCTTGGTGAACGGGTTGTAGCCGAGGATGTTCCCGCTCGCGCCGTTATAGATACCCGAGGGTAGCGTGTGCGCACCGCCTTCGGAGGCGAGGGCGTCGAAGATGGGGGCCTTGCCCCAGTTTCCGTAGAAGCCCAGGTAGGGCACGGTCAGGTCGGGCTGGGACTCTGTCTTCGAAGCGAAGCGCACGAAACCGTCAAGGAAGGTGCCGTTGGGCGTATTAGCCGTCGCAAAGGCGGCGAACTGGTCGCCGGGGGTGACGTCCACGCCGATCGTCGCCTGACCACCGGCCGGGACGGTAACAGTCGCGCCTTCGGCGGCGGCCGTTGCAGCGCCGGAATAGCGAATCTCAACCCCGCGGCCTCGCCAATCCGTGGAGCTGCCGGTGAAGTATCCACCGTCAACGTCCTCGGACAGGGCCTGGGAGCTCAGTTCGTAGGTCGCGGGTGCGGCGCCGAGGTTGTGGAGCGTGACATCGAAGTGCCATCCGGTGGTCCCATCCCCCAGGTCCGCCTTGGGTCGGGACTGCTCGGGAGCACCGACCACGGTCGGGTACACCGACGAGGTCGTGGCAGCCAGGGCGTCAACGATGCCCGAGCCCTGCTTACGCGGCGAATAGAAGACACCGTTCTCCTGGGCGGCGTCCGCGATGGGGCGAGCCGTACCCATGATGAGGTTCTGGACGACGTCGACCTTCTCGCGCGCACTCATCGACGCAAACAACGGGTCAGATTGGACACGCTGCAGGACCACAGCGCTGACACCGGCCATCTGCGGGGTCGCCATGGACGTGCCGGAGAGGTGATCGTAGTTTCCGTCCAGGACAGCCGAGTAGATGCTGCCGCCGGGGGCGCTGACCTCGGGCTTGAGGCGCAGGTCCGGGGTGACGCCCCACGAGGAGAAGTCCGACATCGAATAGTTCGAGTTCGGGGTGATGGTCTTGCCATCCACGAGGGTCAGGTGACGATCTGCGGCCGCGAGCATGGCCTGACCGTTCTCCTGGGAAATGAAGGCGGCGGGCACGTCCAGGGTCGTGACGCTCATGAGCATGAGTGAGTCGCCGGCGACGTTGTTGTACACGAGGATGCCGGTGGGCTTGAGCGCCGCCAGGTTCTCGATCTTCTTCTGGAAGGTCAGTTTGCCGCGTGAGACCAGGGCAAACTTACCCGCCAGGCCACCGGGGTACTTGGCTGTGAGGGCGGCGGCATCTTCCTCGGTGGCGAATCCGGCGTCGACGTACTCGTAGGATCCGGCGGCCAGCTCAGCGATTTCGGCGACCTTCTCGCCGTTCGCGCCGCGCGCACGCTGGTAGGCGATGTCTTTTCCGGCGGCGGAAAAGGCGTTGTAGGACAGGAGGTTATCGACCGAGGCCACGGCGAGGACCGAGGAGTAGGTCGCGGGCTCGCACTGGGTTGAGGAGTCGGGGTCGGAGGCGTAGGGAAGGTTGCGCCCGGAGGTGTTGCCGTATCCGGCCGAGTAGTGGTTGCCGGCCGCGGCGTTGACCGAGACTCCCTCATCCTGGAGTTTCTTGAATACGGAGGCATACACCGAGTCGGCCTCGTTATCCATGCCGCCGAGCTGTCCAAGGGACAGGTTCACGACGTCGGGGTGCAGGACCACCATGTCGTCGAGGGAGGCGAGCAACGCCGAGTCGGGAATCTCGCCGTCCGAGCTGCGCGAGACCTTCGCGACGATGATCTGCGCCTCGGGGGCGACTCCGACGATCTGGTCGGCGTTACCGGCGGTGATGCCGGCGACGTGAGTGCCGTGGGAGCCGTACGATCCCTTGGCGGGCATCGCGTCGTTGTCGCCGTCCGCATAGTCGTAGGCGAAGGGGAACTTCTCAGAGACGTAAACGCCCTGCTTGCCTTCGCCCAACTGCGGGGTCAGGGCCCCCACCTTGTCCGCAGTAAGCGCGGGCGTCGAGGGCATTGCACCAGAGAATGCGGGGTGGGTCATTTCGACGCCGGTGTCGATGACGGCGACGACCTTACCTTCACCCTTTTGGGTGAGCTGGTCGGCACGCATCATGATCTGGGCGCTGAGGTTGTCAGGATGCTGGGTCGAGAGCCGGGGAGCCTGGGTACCGCCCTCGGCATCGACCTCGTCGACATCGCTGACGCGCGTTTCGCGCTCAAGGAATGCGCCCTTGACGCCGCTCGCCGCGCGGATCGCGTCGAGGGAGCCGGCGGGCGCGCTCAGCGCGAATCCTTCGAGGGCCTTGTCGTACTCGCGCTGCACCTGGGCGCTCTCGCCCGGGAATGCCGAGGCCACGGCCTCGTTGATCGAGGCGAGGGATGCCGCGCGGTCCGAGCCTTCGTGCAGCTGCACGATGATCCCGACGATCGCCGAAGCATCCTGCTCGGCGGTCGGCGTGACCTGGTCGGGCTGGGAGGTCTGCCCGCTCTTTGAGGTGAGCGCGGTATCGACGTCACCGACCGGCAGGGACGAGGCCGTGGCTCCGGTAGCGGGATGCGCGTCTGCGGGACTTGGCGGCGCTGCGAGCGTCGCTGGCCCTGTCACCGCCAGCGCGCAGGCGCCGGCGAACGCGAGGAACGCCGTTGTTTTCTTCATTGTCATGTGGGTAACTCCAATGTGTCGACGGGTGACTGTGTTGGCAGGAGGAGGGGACTCCACCGTGCCGGCCGTCACTGTCAAAATACCGCACAAGACGCATGTGACAAACTTTGTTTCACATTGGGAAACGATTGGACATTATTTTACTGTCAGCATGATTTCGGGTCCGGGAACACTTACGCAGCAAGGTTCCCGGACCCGAACATGAACACCGTTAGGTGCGGATCACCTCATCTCACCCAACCCATACGCCGCTACCGTCAAAGACGTAGGTGCGTCCGTTGATGACCTGGGTGCCGGTGAGCATTGCACCATCGGGTCCCAGGTAATACCAGAGGCCGCCGACCTTGATCCAGCCCGTCGCCATCGTGCCCGAGCCGGATAGGTAGTACCAGGAACCATCCACCTGGACCCAGCCGATGGCCATAGCACCGGAAGACGTGAGGTAGTACCACGAGCCGCCGTCGGCGACCCAACCGGTGGCCATGACCTTTGTGGTGGGGTCGAGGTAGTACCAGGAGCCGCCGTCACGCACCCAGCCGCCCACGAGGGCGCCGGACTCGTTCGCGTAGACCCACTGGCCGTCGGCGCGCTTGAGGAAGCCGGTCGCCATGTAGCCCGACGGGCCGAACAGGTAGTCCGAGCCGTTGATCGTGTACCAGCCACCCTTGAGGTAGCTCGTACCGTCGGCGCAGGTGTAGAACCAGCCGGCCGCGTCCTTCGTCCAGTGGCCACCCTCGGTGCTCGCGCACGCGTCGGCGGTCCCGGTGTTGTCGCTGGGCAGGTTCAGGGTCAGGGCCTCGGAGTGGTTGAGGCCGTAGTCCCAGGCCAACAGGTACGGGTGGGCGATGACCTCACCAGAGCCACCCTGGTCGGTCCACGCCTGGGCGATGTCCTTGAAGGGGATCTCAACGTGGTAGGCGCGCGTGCCGTCCGCGGCGGTGGTGGCCTCGTTATCGGTGAAGATGTGGCGGTAGAACCACAGGCCGTCGGCCGGGTCGTGCAGGTCGATCGCGGCTAGCAGCGACGCGTCCGTGATGTCGAAGGACAGGACCGTGTCGGCACCCTCGCCCTTGTACTCCAGGTTGGAGACGACGGGCGCGGCGGTGTCGAGGCGGAACTCGTAGGAGATCGACTGATCGGCCTGCGAGGGGCCGTCGTTGTGCGCGGACAGCGTCAGCTTGTAGGTGCCGTCGGGCAGGTTCTTGTACGCGTCTGCGCGCGCGTCCAGGGACATCGGATCGTGCCCCTGCTCGACCCACGTCATCTTGCCGGTGGAGGAATCGAGCGCGGACTTCCAGTTCATGAATCGCGTGAAGGACGCGACCGTCTCTCCGGCGGCGTTCGTGTACGCGGCGTTGAGGGTGTGGACGCTGCGCAGCGTGCCCGTGCGGGGCTGGAGAACCGTGGGAGCACCCGAGGCATCCGAGCGAGAGATGACGTTCTTGCTCGAGGTGGGCAGTCCAATACGATCAGCGTCCTTAACCAGGGGGTTGTATCCCAGCTGCTGGCCCGTGGTGCCGTTGTAGACCCAGGAGGCGAGCGTGTGGGCACCATCCTCGGAGGCGAGGGCGTCGAAGATGGGGGCCTTGCCCCAGTTTCCGTAGAAGCCCAGGTAGGGCACCGTCAGGTCGGGCTGGGACGCGGTCTTCGAGGTGAAGCGCACGAAGCCGTCGAGGAAGGTGCCGTTGGGCATGTTCTGTGCGATGGAGGCATCGAAGTCGGTGCCGGGCTTGACGTCCACGCCCACGGTCGCCTCGCCGTTCGCGGGAACGGTGATGATCGCGCCCTCATCGGTGCCGCTCACGGCCGCGCCGGAGTAGGCGATGTCCACGCCCTTGCCTCGCCAATCGGCGGAGTGGCCGGTGAAGAACCCGCCCTCAACGATCTCCGACAGCGCCTGCGAGCTCAGCTCGTAGGTGGCCTCGGCGCCGGACAGGTTGTGCAGCGTGACGTCGAAGTGCCAGCCCTTCGTGCCATCCCCCAGGTCCGCCTTGGGTCGGGACTGCTCGGGGGCTCCGACAACGGTCGGGTACACGGACGAGGTCGTGGCCGCCAGGACGTTCGCCAGGCCCGAGCCCTGCTTGCGCGGGGAGTACGGGGCACCGGTGTCCTGGAGCGGGTCGACGATGGGGGCCGCCGTGCTCATGATGAGGTTCTGGACGACGTCAACCTTCTCGCGCGCGCTCATGGACGCGAACAGCGGATCGTTCTGGACGCGCTGCAGGACGACGGCGCTCACGCCCGCCATCTGCGGGGTTGCCATCGAGGTGCCGGACATGAACTCGTAGGTGCCGCCGGGCACGGCGGAGTAGATGTTGCCACCGGGGGCGCTAACCTCGGGCTTGAGGCGCAGGTCCGGAGTGACGCCCCACGAGGAGAAGCTCGACATGGAGTACTTCGAGCTCGGGGGCACGACCTTGCCGGGGGCGACGCTCAGGTGGTGGTCGGCGGCGGCCAGCATGGCCTCGCCATCAGCCTGCGAGATGAAGGCGGCGGGAACGCCGTCCGTCGCCAGGCTCATGACCACGAGCGAGTCACCGGGCACGTTGTTGTAGACGATAAAGCCGGCGGGCTTGGAGCCGGCGATGTTGTTGAACTTGTCCTGGAAGGTAAGAGAACCGCGCTTGACCAGCACGATCTTGCCCGCGAGGCCCTCGGGGTACTTGGCCTTCAAAGCCTCGCCGTCCTCGGGTGAACCGATGCCGCCGTCGACGTACTCGAAGGGACCTCCGGTCAGGTCGGACAGGTCAGGCATCTTCTGACCATCGGCGCCACCGGCGCGCTGGTAGGCGATGTCGCGGTCGCCGACGGTGAAGGCGCTGTGCGCCAGCGAGTTGTCGACCGAGGCCACGGACACGACCGAGGAGTAGGACGCCGGTTCGCACAGAACCGAGGAATCGGGGTCGGAGGCGAAGGGCAGGTTCTTGCCGGACAGGTTGCCGTATCCGGCGGTGTACTCGTTGCCGGCGGCCGCGTTCACGGTAACGCCGGCGTCCTGGAGGCTCTTGAAGACAGTCGCGTACATGGAGTCGGCCTCATTATCCATGCCTCCGGTCTGTCCGAGGGACAGGTTCACGACGTCGGGGTGCAGGATGACCATGTCGTCGAGGGCGGCGAGCAGCGCCGAGTCCGGGATGCCGCCGTTGCTGCTGCGGGCGACCTTGGCGACGATGATCTGCGCGTCGGGGGCGATGCCCACGATTTCGCCCGCGTTGCCCGCGGTGATGCCAGCGACGTGCGTGCCGTGCGATCCGGCTTCACCGGTCGGCGAGGCGTCCGGGTCGTTATCTGCGTAGTCGTAGGCGAAGGGGAACTTCTCTGACACGTAGCTGCCGGTCTTGCCGTCACCCAGCTGGGGGGTCAGGGCCTCAACCTTGTCCTCGGAAAGCCCGGGAGTCCCGTGCAGGGCACCCGCGAACGCGGGGTGCGTCATATCCACGCCCGTGTCGATGACGGCAACGACCTTGCCGTCGCCCTTCTGGGTGATCTGGTCAGCGTGAATCATCAGCTGCGCGCTGAGGTTGGCGGGGTCCTGGGTGGCGATGCGCGAGGAGTTCGTCGCGCCCTCTCCGGCGACCTGATCGTCGACGCCATCGACGTGGGTGTCGCGATCGAGGAAGGCGGCCTTGACGCCGTTCACCGCGCGGATCGCGTCGAGGGACCCGGCAGGGGCGCTCAGCGCGAAGCCCTGCAGGGCCTTGTCGTACTCGCGCTCCACCTGGGTGGAGGAGCCGGGGAATGCGCCGGCCACGGCCTCGTTGATCGAGGCGAGGGAGGCCGCGCGGTCTGCGCCGTCGTCGAGCTGGACGACGATCGTGACGACTGCGGCGGGGTCGACCTCGTCGGTCGTCGGGGCCTGCTCAGTCTGGGTGGTCTCCCCGCTCTTCGAGGTGAGCGCGGTATCGACGTCACCGACGGGCAGGGACGAGGCCGTGGCGCCCGCGTCGGGTCGGGTATCCGCCGGGGTTTGCGGGGATGCGAGGGCCGCGGGGCCGGCAACCACGAGCGCGGCGGTGCCAGCCAGCGCGAGGAGCGTCGCTGGTTTCTTCGTTGTCATATGCCTACTCCAATGTGTCGACGGACGACCGTGTTCGAGCACGGCGAGGATCTCGTCGTGTCGGCCGTCACTGCCAACATACCGCAGACAAGTCTTGTGACAAACTTTATTTCACAAAGAGAAACAGATGACGGTTATTTTACCCAGTAATGAATCCCAGGCCCGAGAACACCTACATAGCAACGTTCTCGGGCCCGGGTCAGGGTCTTGACAGAATGAGAGAGGGGGAGCTTATCGCACCCAGGCTCCCGAATCGTCAAAGACGTAGGTGCGCCCATTGATCACGTGCGTGCCCGTCAACATAGCTCCCGAGGGAGACAGGTAGTACCAGGTACCACCGTCGTTGACCCAGCCAGTCGCCATCTTGCCCGAGGCGCTCAGGTAGTACCAGGTACCACCGTCGTTGACCCAGCCGGTCGCCATAGCACCGGAACCCGTGAGGTAGTACCACGAGCCGCCGTCGGCGACCCAGCCGGTCTTCATAACCTTGGTCGCAGGGTCGAGGTAGTACCAGGAGCCGCCGTCACGCACCCAGCCACCCACGAGGGCGCCGGACTCGTTCGCGTAGACCCACTGGCCGTCAACCCGCTTCAGGAAGCCGGTCGCCATGTAGCCCGACGGGCCGAACAGGTAGTCCGAGCCGTTGATCGTGAACCAGCCGTCCTTGAGGTAATCCTTGCCACCTGCACAGGCATACCACCAGCCGGCGCCGTCCTTGACCCAGTTGCCGCCCTCGGTGCTCGCGCACGCCTCGGACGTGCCGGGGTGATCGCTGGGCAGATCGAGGGTCGCGGCCTCGGAGTGGTTGAGGCCGTAGTCCCAGGCCAGCAGGTACGGGTGGGCGATGACGCTGCCCGAGCCACCCTGGTAGCCCCACGCAGCATCAATATCCTTGAAGGGAACCTCAACGTGGTACGTGTAGGTCCCATCCGCACCGACCGTGCCCTCCGCATCCGTGAAGACGTGACGGTAGAACCACGAACCGTCGGCCGGGTCGTGCAGATCGATGCCCGCAAGGGGCGATGAGTCAGAGACGTCGAAGGACACAACCGTGTCCTCACCCTCACCGACGTAGGTCAGGTGAGAGACGACCGGCCCCACCGTGTCGAGGCGGAAGTCGTAGGAGATCGACTGCTCAGCCGAAGAAGGCCCATCATTACTCGCCGAGATCGTCAGCCTGTACATTCCATCGGGAAGGTCCTCGTAGGGTTCGGTGCGCGTATACAAATACGTGGGATCATGCCACAGCTCAACCCAGCTCATCACGCCACTGGTACCCTCGGCGTTCGACTTCCAGACCTGATGAGTCACGAGGGAGTCAATCGTCTCTCCGGCGGCATTCGAATACACGGTGTTGAGCCTGTGAACGCTACGCAATGTGCCGGTGCGCGGATCCAAGACCGAGGGTGCGCCCGAGGCATCGGACCGGGACAGGACGTAACGGTCAGCCCTGGGGTTACCAACCCGATCCTCGGCCTTCATCATGGGGTTGTAGCCCAGAGGTTGGTTGCTCATGCCGTTATATATGGCCGAGGCGCGAGCATGCTCCCCACCATCCGAGGCGAGGGCGTCGAAGATAGGTGCCTTGCCCCAGTCACCGTAGAAGCCCAGGTAGGGCACGGAGAGGTCGGGCTGGCCCTCGGTCTTCGACGCGAAGCGCACGAAACCATCAAGGAACGTGCCATTCGGCGTGTTGTCCGCGACGTAGGAGGCAAAATCGCTGCCGGGCGTGACGTCAATGCCAACGGTGACCTCACCGCTCGCGGGAACTGTGACAGTCGCGCCCTCAGCCGACGCGGACGCCGCGCCCGAGTACGCGATCTCCACGCCCCGGCCTCGCCAATCGGCGGAATGCTCGGTAAAGAAACCACCCTCGACGATCTCAGAGAGGGCCTGCGAACTCAACTCATACGTGGCTTCCACACCCGAGAGGTTGTGCAAAGTGACATCAAAATGCCACCCCTTCGTCCCATCCCCCAGGTCCGCCTTGGGACGAGACTGCTCGGGCGCACCCACAACGGTCGGATACACCGACGACGTCGCCGCAGCCAACGCATCCACAAGGCCGGCACCCTGCTTACGCGGCGAATACAGCGCACCCGAAGTCTGCGCAGCGTCCATCAGCGGCCGGGCCGTACCCATCATCAGATTCTGCACCACATCAACCTTCTCACGCGCACTCATCGACGCAAACAGCGGATCAGACTGCACACGCTGAAGCACGATCGTACTGACGCCCGCCATCTGCGGGCTCGCCATGGACGTGCCGGACATGAACTCGTAGGTACCACCCGGGACCGCAGAGTAGACGTCTCCGCCGGGGGCGCTGACCTCGGGCTTGAGGCGCAGGTCCGGGGACACGCCCCACGCGGAGAAGTCCGACATCGAATAGTTCGAGTTCGGGGTGATGGTCTTGCCGTCCACGAGGGTCAGGTGACGATCTGCGGCCGCGAGCATCGCCTGGCCACTCTCAAGCGAAATAAAAGCGGCTGGAACACTGCTCGTCGTCAGGCTCATCACCAAGAGCTCTTCACCGGGAACGTTGTTATAGACAAGGATTCCGGCCGGTTTGAGCGGTGCAATGTTGTCAATCTTCGCGCTATAGGTCACTTCTCCGCGCGAGACGAGCGCGATCTTGCCGGACAGGCCCTCCGGGTACTTCGCTGCGAGTGCGGCCACGTCCTCCTCGGAGGCGAAGCCAGCGTCCACGTACTCGTAGTCGCCTGGGTTCAGCTCGGTGAGCTCGGCGATCTTTTCGCCGTTTGCGCCGCGCGCACGCTGATAGGCGATGTCGCGCCCGGCCGCCTTAAGGACGTTGAGGGTCAACCTGTTATTGAGGGATGCGACAGCAACCACGGAGGAGTAGGAGGCGGGTTCGGCAAGGACGGATGAGTCGGGGTCCGAGGCGTAGGGGAGGTTGCGCCCGGAGGTGTTACCGTACCCGGCCGAGAAGGCGTTACCCGAAGCTGCGTCGACGGTGATGCCCACTTCCTGGAGCTTCTTGTACACGGTCGCATACACGGAGTCGGCCTCGTTATCCATGCCAGCCGTCCACCCGAGCGACAGGTTGATGACATCGGGGCGCAGGAGAACCATGTCATCAAGAGCGGCCAACAGCGCTGAATCCGAGATAGCTCTGCTACCATCTCGCGAGACCTTCGCGACGATAATCTGCGCCTCGGGGGCGACTCCGACGATCTGGTCGGCGTTACCGGCGGCAATCCCGGCCACGTGCGTGCCGTGGGATACCGAGGGGGAAACGTCCGCGTCATTCTCAGCATAGTCGTACGCGAAGGGGAACTTCTCATTCACGTAGACCCCGCTCTTACCCTCACCCAGCTGAGGTGTCAGCACAGCAACGTCCTCGGCGGTCATCGACGGCGCGCCTGCGAGTGCACCCGAGAAAGCCGGGTGAGAGATATCGACGCCTGTGTCGATGACCGCGATGACCTTACCTTCACCCTTCTGGGACACCTGGTCGGTGCGCATCATGAGCTGGGCGCTGAGGTTGTCCGGATCCTGGTCTGACAGGCGTGAAGCCGCGAAACCACCCTCGGCATCCGCTGCCACGTTCTCGTTGACCTGGGTCTCACGCTCAACGAACGCACCCTTGACGCCGCTCGCCGCTCGGATCGCATTGAGGGAGCCCGCGGGCGCGCTCAGCGCGAATCCTTCGAGGGCCTTGTCGTACTCGCGCTGCACCTGGGCGCTCTCGCCCGGGAATTCCGAGGCCACGGCCTCGTTAATGGAGGCCAGCGCAACATCGCGCTCCGCCCCGTCCTGAAGCTGGACGATAACGCCGACGATCGCCGTGGGGTCCTCACGCCCATCACTCGGTTCGGGCGCGGTAGTCTCGCCGCTCTTCGATCTCAGCGCGGTATCGACGTCGCCCACGGGCAGAGACGAGGCCGCGACGTCGGGTGCGGGTCCAGGCGGAGTGGGAGTCGGTGGCACCGCGAGAGACGCCGGCCCTGTGAGCGCCAGCGCGCAGGCACCTGCGAGCCCGAGGAACGACGTTGTTGTCTTCATTGTCATGTGAATCACTCCATTGTGTTGATTGGTGATCGCGAGCAGCACAAAGCGGGCGTGCGCCAATCGGCCGCGATACGGGGACGACACTGCGATAAACCTCCGCGCGGAGCTCCGGCGAGGGCACGCAGGACACGCGGCAAACGAGGCCCGGGCCACTGGCGAGAGAGCGTCCCGGGCCTCGTCGTTGTCATCAGATAAGCGCTCGGGTCATCCGACCCATGTGCCGTTCGTGTCAAAGACGTAGGTGTGCCCATTGATCACGTGCGTGCCCGTCAACATGGCTCCCGAGGGAGACAGGTAGTACCAGGTACCTCCGTCGTTGACCCAGCCGGTCGCCATCTTGCCCGAGGCGCTCAGGTAGTACCAGCTACCGTCAACCTGCACCCAGCCGATGGCCATCGCGCCAGAGCCCGTCAGGTAGTACCAGGAGCCGCCATCGGCCAGCCATCCGGTACGCATCAGCTTTGTCTCAGGATCGAGGTAGTACCAGTAGGGGCCATCGAAGGAGGCATCGAACACCCAGCCGCCCACCAGGGCACCCTCGGTGTCCGCGTACACCCACGCCCCATCGTCGCGCCGGAGCCAGCCGGTCTTCATGTATCCGGTCGCCCCAAACTGGTAGTCACGGCCGCTGATGGTGAACCAGCCGTTCTTAAGATAGCCCCTGCCGTTGGCGCACTGGTACCACCAGCCAACCGAGTCCTTAGCCCACTGGCCACCGTCGGGCTTGGTGCATGAGCCATGGTTATCCGACGGCAGTTCAAGCGTGACGGCTGCGGAGTTGTTCAGCCCGTAGTCCCACGCGAGCAGGTAGGGATTGTCGATGACGTTGCCGGTGCCGCCCTGGTCGGCCCATGCGGCATTGATGTCCTTGAAGGGAATCTCAACGTGGTAGGTGTAGGTTCCGTTGGTTCCGATCACGCCTTCCTCATCCGTGAAGATGTGGCGGTAGAACCACAGGCCGTCAGCCGGGTCGTGCAGGTCGAGCGCCGCCAGCGGAGAGTCATCGGTGACGTCGAAAGACACAACCGTCTCGGCTCCTTCTCCACTGTAGGCCACTCCGGAAATAACGGGCCCCTTCGTGTCGAGGCGGAACTGATAGGAGATCGACTGCTCGGCGCGCGACGGGCCATCGTTGCTCGCAGAGATTGTCAGCGTGTACATTCCGTCGGGCAGTCTCTCATAAAGGTTGGAGCGCACGGGCAAAAACGTGGGATCATGCCCCAGCTCAGCCCACGTCATCATGCCACCAGGAGCTTTTGCACTCGACTTCCTCACCTCGTGGGTGACGTAAGACGCGACCGTCTCTCCTGCGGCATTCGTGTAGGTGGTGTTGAGCGTGGGGACACTACGCAGCGTGCCGGTGTGCGGATCCAACACCGTGGGAGCTCCCGAGGCCTCGGAGCGGGACACAACATAACGGTCAGCCCTGGGATTCCCGACCCGATCCTCATCCTTGATGAGGGGGTTGTATCCGAGAAGCTGGCGTGTTACCGCGTTGTAGATTCCCGAGGCGAGGACGTGCGCTCCGCCGTCCGAGGCGAGGGCGTCGAAGATGGGGGCCTTGCCCCAGTCGCCGTAGAAGCCCAGGTAGGGCACCGCAAGATCCGGCTGCCCCTCGGTCTTCGACGCGAAGCGCACGAAACCATCGAGGAACGTGCCGTTGGGCGCATTGTCCGCGACGTAAGAGGCGAACTCGCTGCCAGGTGTGACGTCGATACCGACGGTGGCCTCACCGCTCGCGGGGACCGTCACGGTCGCGCCCTCAGCCGACGCGGACGCCACACCCGAGTACGCGATCTCCACGCCCCGGCCTCGCCAATCGGCGGAATGCTCGGTAAAGAAACCACCCTCGACGATCTCCGACAGGGCCTGGGAGCTCAACTCGTAGGTGGCCGGAACACCCGAGAGATTATGCAGCGTGACGTCGAAATGCCAGCCCTTCGTCCCATCCCCCAAGTCCGCCTTGGGACGAGACTGCTCGGGGGCACCCACAACGGTCGGGTACACGGACGAGGTCGTGGCCGCCAACGCGTCAACGAGGCCCGCGCCCTGCTTACGCGGCGAGTACAACGCACCCGTCGTCTGAGCCGCATCCGTCAGCGGACGGGCAGTACCCATGATGAGGTTCTGGACGACGTCCGCCTTCTGACGTGCACTCATCGACGCAAACAACGGATCAGACTGAACCCGCTGCAACACGACCGCGCTGACACCAGCCATCTGAGGCGTGGCCATCGACGTACCCGAGGACTGCTCGTACGCACCGTCCGGTATCGATGAGAAAACCTCGCCACCGGGCGCCGCGATCTCAGGCTTGAGGCGCAGGTCCGGGGACACGCCCCACGCGGAGAATTCCGACGCCTCGTAGATAGTGGACTGCGGCAGGACCTGGCCCTCGGCGATCGAGAGCTTGTGCTCGGGGGCATCCAGCATGGCCTGTCCGTCAGCCTGAGAAATGAACGCGGCGGGCATGTCCTGCGTCGTCAGATTCATGGCGATGAGGGATCCGACCGACACGTTGTTGTAGACGACGATTCCGGCGGGTTTGAGGTCGTAGAGGTTCTCGACCTTCTTCTGGTAGGTCATGTTGCCGCGGGAAACGAGCGCAATCTTTCCGGCGAGGCCGTCCGGGTACTTCGCCTTGAGCGCGGCGGCGTCCTCCTCGGAGGCGAACCCGGCGTCAACGTACTCGTAGGTGCCTGCGGGCAGGTCGGAGAAGAAGGCGACCTTCTCACCGTTGAGGCCGCGAGCGCGCTGGTATCCAATGTCTTTCCCATTGACGGTGAAGGCGTTGCGAAGCAGGGCGTTTTCGACCGAGGCGACGGCAACCACCGAGGAATACGTGGCCGGCTCGTCCATGACCGAGGAGTCGGGGTCCGTGGCGTAGGGCAGGCCCTTGCCGGAGTTGTTGCCATACCCGGTGGAGAAGGCGTTGCCCGAGGCCGCATTGACGGTGATGCCCGCTTCCTGCAGCTTCTTGTACACGGTCGCGTACACCGAGTCGGCCTCGTTATCCATGCCGGCCGTCCAGCCGAGCGACAGGTTGATGACGTCGGGGTGCAGGACGAGCATGTCGTCAAGCGAGGCGAGCAGCGCCGAGTCCAGCAGCGCATCGTCCTCACTGCGCGTCACCTTCGCGACGATCACCTGGGTGTTCGGAGCGGTGCCGACGATCTTGTCAGCGTTACCTGCGGCGATGCCGGCGACGTGGGTCCCGTGGGAGCCGTTCGGGGTCTTCGCCGGCGACGCGTCGTTATCGCCATCCGCGTAGTCGTAGGCGAAGGGGAACTTCTGCGAGACGTAGACGCCGGTCTTGCCCTCACCCAGCTGCGAGGTCATCGCAGCGACCTTCTGCGGGGTGAGCGGGGGCGTTCCCGCGAGTTCGCCAGTAAAAGCCGGATGCGTCATGTCGACGCCCGTGTCGATGACGGCGATGACCTTTCCTTCGCCCTTCTGGGCGACCTGGTCGATATGCATCATGAGATGGGCACTCAGGTTAGCGGGGTCCTGCCCGCCGGTCTGTGAGGACTCGATGCCGCCCTCGGCATCGGGCGTGGCCACATCACTGACACGCCCCTCGCGCTCAAGGAACGCGGCACGCACGCCCGGGGCACGGCGGATCGCGTCCAGCGCACCGGCGGGGGCCTTGAGGGAGAAGCCCGACATGACGTTGTCGTACTCGCGCTCCACCTGGGCCGAGGCGCCAGGGAAGAGGGAGGCCACGGCCTCGTTGATCTCATTGATCGTGCCCTCGCGGGACGCACTGTCCTCAAGCTGGACGATGACGCCGACGACGCGCGCCGGGTCCGCCTCTGTGTCGGTCGAGGAGGGCGCGGACTGCCCGCTCTTCGAGGTCAGCGCCGTGTCGATGTCGCCCGTGGGCAGGGCCGCTGCGCCATCGCTGACGCCGGATGAGCCCGGGAGCACGGGCGAGGCCAGGGTGGCCGGCGCGGTAACCGCGAGCGCGCACGCGCCGACGAAGGCGAGGAGGGCAGCCGGTTTCTTCGTTGACATAAACCTTCTCCGATATGTTGGGGGACGGAGTGCCAGTGGCACCCGGTACGTCGGTGTACCAGCCGTCTCCTTACAACATACCTCACGTGATCCCCCTGATAATCACGGTATTGCTTACTGATATGTGAAGAGGAGCTGAAGTGTCTAACGCACCGGGTCCGGGAGCGCGTTGCTGCGCTCCCGGACCCGGAGTATTGCCCGGTGTCGAGGCCTCGATCAGGTCATGCGACCCACACGCCCGAGCCGTGCAGGTAGTACCACGAGCCGTCGACCAGGACCCAGCAGGTACGCATGTAGCCGCGTCCATCGAAGCGGTAGGTGCGTCCGTCGATCACCATCGAGGTGTTCGTCGGGTAGCTGCCATCAGCGTTGCGGTACCACCAGCCGACCGAGTCCATCACCCAGGCGCCCATCGGTGCGGGAGCGGGCTGCGGATCGGGAGCAGGCGCATTCGCATCCTGCTTCACAGACTTCACAACGGCGATTGTCGTCGCCGGACCAATTGACCTTCGTCATGTTGGCATTGTCCGGCATGCCGTCGCTGCCCCATGCGACGAGCTTGACGGTCGCGGGCAGGGCGTCAGTGTGGCCATCCTTGGACCAGGCTGCCTGGATGTCCGAGAACGTGATGGTGAACGTATCGTGGTGCTTCCCGTCAGCGTTGACATTGCCGGGGAAATCGACGACGCGGCGATAGAGGATCGCGTCGGGCGCCGGATCACGCAGGTCGATGCTGGACAGGCCGGGATTGTCGACGACGAAGAAGGTGACCTGACCGCCAATACCTTCACTGGTGGTGGCGAGGCCGGAGATCACCGGACCATCCGCGTCGGGCGCGGGGTTACTGCCAGGGCGGGAGCGCCGAAGGCGACACCGGACGCTGCCATTGCGCCGGTGTCGCCAGGGCTGCGATCAACGCCCTGTGAAATGTGTATGACATACTCACTCCAATGTTGATTCGTGCGAGCCATTCCAAACGGTTAGGTTCAGCAGCTCACAATTTGCGCGATACGCGTAATCAGATACCTAGCAATGCGTTACTGACTTACCATTCAGTAGCTACAAGGCATTGCGAGGGAAAAAAGGAGATCCTTAACCTTCTTATCAGCGAGGTTTCAACACATTCACTGACCGATGAACATATGTTTCGCGACAAAAGTGCACATGTTCGCCGACAACCCTCTTAAAAGACTGAAATTCTGGATGATCCAGAATTCAGTTGACACGGTAACTATCATCGCGAACTAACACACACAGGCACGCGGTAGGCCTGCGACCTCGACAAACACGTCACGGCACGCCGCGGGCCCCCTACTGCCGGTCCGACAGCTCCAGGTTCGCCCGCACGACGATGCCGATACGCTCCACCATCTCCTCGTCCACCCACTCACCATCCAGGGCTGCCAAGCGCGGGTGGGTCGGGGTCTCATCGAAGAGGAGATCGAAGCCGAGGATCGCCCGCCACAGGGGGATCAGCTCCTCGTTGTAGGTGTGGCCGTGGCCGCCGGGAGCGGTCCCCGCGACGGGCAGGTCGGTGAGCACCTGAATGAAGGTGACGAAGCGCGTGAACTCAACGAAGGGCGACACGTCGCGGCCCGCCCGCTCGCGCAGCCAATCCGGCTGGGTCCACAGGAGCTTGCGGTTCCACCACACAACCGGATCGGAGGCGTGCTGGGCGTAGACGATGCGCGGGAAGCCCCACGGCCCCAGCTCGCGCCCGTAGAGGTCGGTACGCAGGTCGGAGGGTTCGTTCACGAAGCGCACGCGCCGACCGTTGTAGACGACGGGGGCGACCTCGGGGCTTCCCTTGTGGCGGGCACTCGTCAGCTCGGCGTGCATCGGTGTGAAGGCGGGGGTCCCCACCCACAGGGCCCCATCCACCTGGGAGAGCGCCTCCTCGACCGAGGAGAAAACCGACTGCGAGGCGAAAGCCCCCAGGGATTCACCGCAGACGAAGAGAGCGGGCCTGTCAGCCTCGTCCATCGCGTCGAGTTCGGCCCGCACCGCCCGAAATAGCACGGCCGATGCCTCCTGCGCTGGCTCGAGGCCGGTCAGCCAGTTGAGGGCCGAGGGCACGTAGGAGTACTGGAGCGAGGCGGTGGCACAGTTACCGCGCGTCAGGAACTCAAGGGGCTGGACCTGCCACTCGTCAACCCAGCCGGAGCCGGTCGACGCGGCGATGAGAATGACGGCACGATCGAAGGCACCCGTGCGGCGCAGCTCGGCGACCACCGTCGCCGCGGCCTGCTCGATGCCCGCCCCACCCGCGGGCATGCCGGAGTAGACGCGGATCGGCTCCATGGCCTCGCCACCGGTGACCTGGGCGATGTCGAGGCGCGAGGGGCCGCGCCCCAGGAAGACGCGCCCCTGACCGCCGACGGATTCCCAGGTGACGGGCGAGGCCGGGGAGGCGGAGCGCTCGGGCACGAACGGCTTGTAGATGCCGCGAGCGGTACGCGTGTTCATCTGCTCGGCATGGTGGCGGAAGAAGCCGATCCCACCGCGCAGGATCACGTTGGAGGTCAGGAAGAAGACGATGGCGGCCAGGATCGCGACGCCCACGACGATCGCCGCCGGGCGCGGCATGTAGCCGCCGAGCACCCCGATCAGCATGCGCCCCAAGCGATTCAGGCCAGCCACGATCGCGATGAGGCACCAGGCGATGACGACCGTGCCGGCCGTGCCCAGGAGATACTCGCCGAAGGTCTCCCCCGGCATGTTCACGAGCCTGGCCGCAACGCGGGCGCGACGGTGGGACTGGATGACCGCGTAAAGCCACCAGATCGCAAAGAGGGCGGCGATGCAGACGCGGAAGCCGATCTCGACGGGCTCGGATGCGCGGATCGTCAGGCCTGTCATGGCGATGACGCGGGCACCCACGTTCTGGATGACCACACCCGCGATGTACCCGCAGGACACGAGGACGCCCGAGGCGACTGCATGCCACGCCCACGAGCGAGCCATCAGCGACGGCGCCACGCTCACCGCGTACATCGCGAAGGCAGCGATCACTCCCAGAAACGACACAGCCATGGCCCCCATTGTGCCAGGCGCATCCACCCAGTTCAGGAGCGGCACGAGGCACGTGCTCCCACACGTTTCTGGGCTGAGCACACGACCACCGCATTCACCTCACGCGTGACGTTCATACGGGGCCCGATCATTCAGTGTCGCCCGCACGGTCACAATCGGATACCGTGGGCATAGCACCACCGACTTCGTCACCACCGGAAACGGTTCAAAAAACGGCGCAACGGACCCACGACGCACCCCACACGACCCAGGAAGACCGATGACCGACAACTACTCCGATCAGACCGGCGCGCTCCTCAACCTCCTCAACAAGCTGCCCGCCAAGCCGCAGATCACCTTCCGCGGCTACGTCGATCGCGCAGTGGACCGGGTGCGGGTCGTCGGCTCGCCGACGCTCACCGCCACGACGCACAGCCTCGAGATCGCGACGAACAACCTAGCCCGGCCGGAGGTCGCCATCGTCGTCGGCGCCAACGGGCGCGACCTCACGCCGATCCTTCAGGGGGCTCCCAACTTCAACCTCCAGGAGGTCACCTACCTCCCGAACTCTTACTTCCTCCAGCACGTCGCTCACGAGTACAACGGCGTGACGATCCAGGTCTACGAGGAGATCGTTCTGAACAGCCAGTCAGCAGGCTTCACGATCACTCATCCGCTGCACACCTGGGACCCGGTCCTGGCCGTCCTTGACCCCGCTCTGCGTGCCGCGCGGGAGCGCCCGCTCCCCATGCCTGAGGGATCCTCGGACAGGTTCCTGGAGCCCATTCACTGACGTCCCGCGCGCTCGGCTCGCCCACCTCTCACAGGTGGGTGAGCCACACGAGGGTCGCATAGGGGATGGTCACCTGCTCCCCCGGCGCGTACCCGAGGTGGTCGTAGAGGTACCAGCGCAGGTTTTCCTGCATGCGCGCCTTGCCGGCCTCGGAGGAACGGATGTACGAGGAGCGGGTCGTGCCCAGGGTGAGGATCTCCTCGGGGGTCATACGGTCCTCCCATGCGACCTGGGTGAGGGTCATCGGGGCGAAGCCGCCGCCCGGCATGGGCGGCCTGTCGGGGCGGTGTACGTCGCCCGAGCGCATGATGCGCGTCAGGCGATGCACCCACGGAATCGACACGGCCATCTGGTTCCACACGATGGCGAGCGCGCCGCCGGGCGCCAGGATCCGGGCGGCCTCGAGGCCCGCACGCTCCGGATCCATCCAATGCCAGGACTGGGCAAACACGACGATGTCATACACGCCGTTCGGTAACCCTATATCTTCCGCAACGCCGTCGTGCCACGTCACGCCTTCGATCGACGAGGCCTGGGCGCGCATCGCCTTGGATGGTTCGACCGCGTCGACGAGGAGACCGCCGCGAGCCAGGAGCTCGCTCATCTTGCCGGTGCCCGCGCCGATGTCGGCGGCGCGCAGTGGGCCGCCCCGGCCCGGCATGTTCTCTCTCCGCGCGCGCTGCGCTGCGTCGATCAACGCGGCCACAGCCTCGTCCGGGTAGGCGGGGCGCACGGAATCGTAGGCACCGCCCTCGCCGACGAAGGGGTTGACATCGAGCGAAGCGGACACACTGTTCGATATCACCTCGCAATCCCCGTGCTGCTGACACGAAAGAGAGGTGTCCGCGCGTCCGGCCATGGCCTCGTTCTCGGGAACACTCACAGGAGCGAGCTCCCCAGTCGACACACGTTGTCGATGTAATGGACGTGCCACGGCAGGCCGCGCCACTCCTCGTAGGTGAGCTGGCGAGACTTCTCGCGCGTTCGGTCGTCGTTGCCGTGCAGCATCTCGACCAGGCGCGAGCTGTCGGCGACGAGCATGATCTCGTAGTTGAGGCCGAAGGAACGCACATCCATGTTGGACGAGCCAATGACGCACAGGTTCCCGTCGACGATCATGTACTTCGAGTGGAGCATCCGCGGCTTGTGGTACAGGTGGATGCGCACGCCCGCCTTCAGGAGCATGCCGTAGTAGGAGCGCTGCGCGTGGCCGACCAGGAACTGGTCGAACTGCTCGGAGACGAAGAGCTCGACCTCGACGCCCGACAGCGCGGCGTTCGTCAGCGCGGTCATGAGGGTCTCGTCCGGGATGAAGTACGGGCTCGTGATCGACACGTGCGTGCGCGCCAAGGAGACCATGTGGACGAACGCGCGCAGGTTCGGCTCGCCCTTGAACGCGGGACCCGACGGGATGATCTGCATGGCCGAGATGTGCGTGTCCTCGTTCTTGGCCGCCAGCTGCGCGGCGGGCGGGGTGAGGACCTCGGGCGTGAGGATCTCCTTGCACGCGTAGTACCAGTCAACGGCGAAGACCGCCTGGATCTGCGCGACGATGGGGCCGGTGACGGACACGCTCGTGTCGTCGTAGAGCATGCCGGACTTCGCGTACGAGGGGGTATCGTAGTCGGGAGCCACGAGGTTGTGGGAGCCGACGTAGGCCTCACGCCCGTCAATGACGAGGATCTTGCGGTGGTTGCGCAGGTCGGGGCGGCGAATCTGCCCACGCAGCGGGGCGAAGGGCAGCATCTCGTGCCACTCGATGCCCATGGCGTTCAGGCGGCGGCGGAAGTCCTTGTGGCCCGGGATCGTGCGCATGCCGTGGTGGTCGACGAGCAGGCGGACGGTGACGCCACGCGCGACCGCGCGCTCGAGGGCCGCGTAGAAGGGGGCCGTGTACTCATCCCAGGACGTCTGGTAGTACAGGGCGTTCACGTGGTGGGTCGCCGCGTCGATGCTGGCGGCCATGGCCCGGAAGGTCTCGGCAGTGTCGTTGTAGAGGCGACCAACCCGTCCCACAGAGGCCGGGAAGCCGCTGAGGGTCCCGGACAGTCGCATGATCGAGGCGGTGTCATCGTCCGAGCCTGCGGGCAGGCCGTCGGGCCCGTCCGGCACCTCGTAGTTCTCAGGGTCGGGCGCGGTCGAGCCGGCCACGATGGCATCGACCAGCTGGCGGGCCTCCGGGTCGTCGTCGAGCCGCCGACCCATCGCCCACCACGAACCGAAGATGACATACAGCGGCACACCCAGGAGCGGCCACAGGAAGATCAGCAGCAGCCACGCCGTCGACGTGGAGGCGCGGCGGTGCTTGGGGACGATGCCGAGCGCAATGATACGGATGGCGAACTCGAAAGCCCCAAAGAGGAGCCACGCCCACAGCGGCGGTTCAGGATGCGGCAGCAGCATACACCTATGGTAGCGAGCGCCCCAGATCCTGGTTGGCCCACCGCTGCCAATGCGGCGCGTAGGTCTGCCCGTCGCGCGCGAGCGCCCTGCTGCGTCGTTCGTCCTCGCCGGGGTCGGCGATCCACACGCTGAGGTCGGCTTCGGCGTCGATGGCGCCGCAGCCCTCGATGATCGTCGGGGCGAGGGGGACGCTGATCATCGCCCCGGTTCTACCGTTCTCCCAGTCCCAGGCCTCGTAGGAGGAGGCACGCCCTCCCCGCAGATCGGCGGCAATTCGACACGCGATGTGGGCGCCCTCCGCGAGGCCGTCCCAGCCGGGGTACCAGTCGTCGAGGTGCAGGACCTGCCAGCCGTTCACGAGCCGAGCAAGCGCGGCGGCCAGCGTGGACTTGCCGGAGCCGGAGTAGCCGTCGATCGTGACGACCGGGACGCCGGGGCGCGCGCCCGCCTCACCAGACGAGGCCGGGGCCCGCTCCCCCGCCAGGGCACTCAGGCGGGGGGCGAGCTCGCGGGCGGCCTCATCGGGGCCTATCGTGACGGGGACGGCGACCCTCGGGCCCACTCCCCCGCTCACGTCTTCCCAGGTCAGGCCTCTCATCGGCCCACCAGGGCGAAGGTACCCGCCCAGATGCTCGCGGCCAGCGCGATCGCGGGCAGGGCGATGGCGACAACCATGAGGATGGCATCGGCGGCGCGCAGGCGCGAGGGGCGTGCCCACGTTCGCTTGCCTTCCGCGCCGAAGCCCCTTGCCTCCATCGTGGTGGCCAGCTTGCCGGAGCGACGCAGCGCGAAGACCAGCAGCGAGAAGGAGCCTCGCAGGAAGGAACGGATGCGCGAGGAGTCACCCACGCCTCGGGCACGGCGCGCCCGCTCAAGGGCCTTCCAGTCGGCCGCCATCAGCGACGTCATGCGCGCGCCCGCAAGCGCCGCCAGCACGGGGCGGGCGGGCAGGTGCAGGATCTGCGCGAGCCCGTCACCCATGTCTGTCGGATCAATGCGGTCGAGCAGAGCAATCGCAGGCAGGACGATCGCGCACATGCGCAGGCCAATGCCCAGCGCCAGCCACATCGAGTGGTCCGAAACCGCTGCTGGCCCGAACTGCCAGTACACGGTTCCTCCCGGTGACGCGTAGAGCAGCATGGACAGCGCGCCGAGCGGCGCGGCCAGCAGCAGCGGCGTCGCCTTCAGGAAGAAGCTGCGCGCCGACACGCCCGACAGGGGCATGAGCGCGAGCTCGAGAATGACGGCAACGGCCGCGCTCACCGGGTCAATCGTGATCAGCAGGGGCGTGGTTGCGACCAGGAGGGCGAGCACGCGGGCAACGGGATTCGTACGCGCGAGGAGGCCTCGGGCGCCGCGCTTCGGGCCGCGATCGTGAACGTTCCCGGCGGGGGCGGACCCGGCCTCGTCCGTGGAATCTTCGGGGGCCGCGCCGCGCGTGCCGACCTGCCCGAGGTCGACGACGCGCTGGCCCATCGCGGCCACGAACGCGGGGTCGTGCGTGATCGACACCAGGGTGACGCCGCGCTCCAGGGCAGCGCGCAGCAGGCGCACGAGGCCCAGCCACGTGCCGCGGTCCTGGCCGAAGGTCGGCTCGTCGAGGATCAGCAGCTCGGGGGCGCTGATGAGCGCGGTCGCCACCGACAGGCGGCGCTTCTCGCCGCCCGACAGCGTCATGGGATTGGCGCGCGCGAGTTTGGTCAGGCCCAGGGCCTGGAGGTGTTCGTCGACGAGGGGGGCGATCTCCTCGTCGGTCATGCCAGCGGCGCGCGGGCCGATCGCGAGCTCCTCGGCGACGGTGGCGGCCAGGAACTGGTATTCGGGCTCCTGGAAGACCATGGACATGCGGCCGAGCAGCTGCTTACTGCTCCACTCGTGCGGGTCGCCGACCGTGCCATCGGCGGTCTCGACCTCGACCGTGCCCGCGAGGGGCGGCAGGAGGCCCGCGAGCGTCAGGGCAAAGGTTGATTTTCCGGCGCCGTTAGCGCCAACGATGCAGGTGGAGACGCCGCGCTCGATCGTCAGGTCGATGCCGCTGCGTACGGGGGCGGACGCGTCGTAGCCGATCGTCAGGCCGGTGACGCGGGTGATCGGGGTGGTGCCTCGCGCTCCCCCTTCCGGGCTTTCGGACGAGGCCGGTGGGACCTTGGGGGCGGGTCCGACCTCGGCGGCGACGTCGTCGCCGGGAAGCCAGATGCCGCGCTCGCGCAGGGCGTCGCCCTGCTGCGCGAGGACCTCGTCGAGCGGGCCGTCTGCGGCGATCGTACCGTCCGCGACCACGATGACGCGATCCACGAGAGAGGCCCACACGTCGACGCGGTGCTCGACGACGACCACGGTCGCGCCCGTGCGCTCGACGACGGTTTCGACGGCGGCGCGCACCTCGGCGACGCCGCTCGGGTCCAGGTTCGCAGTGGGCTCGTCCAGGAGCAGCAGGCCCGGGCCCATCGCGAGAATCGACGCCAGGGCCAGGCGCTGCTTCTGCCCGCCCGACAGCTCCGTCGTCGAATGATCCAGGGGGACGCTCAGGCCCACTGCTTCAAGCGAGTTCTCCACGCGCGGCCAGATCTCCTCGCGCGCAACCCCCAGGTTTTCCATGCCGAAGGCCACGTCGTCGCCCACGCGGGCGAGAACCACCTGAGCCTCGGGGTCCTGCATAAGCAGGCCCACGCGGCCCCTCGCCTGTGCCGGAGCGACGCCGTCGACGGTGAGCGTGCCGGTGGCCTCGCCCTCCTCGGCGCCGCCCAGCAGGCCGGCCAAGCCACCCATGAGCGTCGACTTGCCCGACCCGGACGGGCCCAACACCAGCACACGCTCGCCCGGCGCGATATCGAGATCAACACCCGACAGCACGGCGTTCTTGCGCCCGGCGTGACGCCATCCCCAGCCGCGCGCGCACACGCGCGCGCCCGCACCCTCACCCAGCGGCACCTGGCCGTCCGCGGAGGAAGCGGCGCGGGCGGAGGCGGAGTAGGCCTCGTCCATGGATCCGAAATCAGACAAGCTCACGCGCTCCACGGCCGGAGGCGAAGCGATCCAGGGCGCCTGTCTTTGCCAGCGCATTCGTCAGCGCCCAGGCGAGGATGCCCGCCAGGACGATGCCCGACGCCATGCCGCACACGAGGTAGATCGCGTTGTAGAGCACGCCCTTTGCGAGGTGGCCGGAGAGGAAGAGCTCGAGGACCCACTCGAACGCGAAGGACACGGCGCCCGCAGCGCCCACGATCGTCGCGTTGAAGCGGCGGTAGGCGACCAGGGCGAAGACGACCTCCGCGCCGAGGCCCTGCGCGAGACCCGAGTAGATGGTCTCGACGGCCCACTGGGAACCCAGGGCCATGGAGACGGTCGCCGCCATCAGCTCGACGAAGAGCGCGGCGCCGGGCTTGCGGATGACGTAGCCACCGAGCGTGCCGCCCAGCAGCCAGACGCCCGTCACCAGGCCACCCACGCCGGGGCCGATGGTCTTGAGGAACTCGTAACTTGCGCCGCCCACCTGGTTCCAGACGACAAAAATAAGGCCGCAAGCGACGCCCAGGACGGCGGCGGTGACGATGTCAATGACCCTCCAGCGGAGGGACGGAGCAGTGGATGCCATGCGAAAAAACTCCCTTCGTGTTGCACGGCGGCCACGAGGGAAGAGCCTTCCTACGCCGGTATGATCCGGATCAGGTTCTACGGTCGGGGGTGGTCCCCTCTCAGCTCGGTTCGAGCTCCCGTGGCACTCTGGCGAGCATAGTCACTTGGTATTCATTGCGCTACTCATGCAGGTGGGGGCCGGTATGAGGGCCCTCTCCCGTGCCCCCGTCACCGAGGACACCGCGCGACGCGCGACACAGCAGGAAATGGCGGTTCGCGAAGGCCGCGCCCACGATGAACGCAATCCAAATCAGGGAATAGACGAGGCCGGGGCGAGTATCGTCCCACATCGCCAGGATGACGCCCATGCAGCCCATGAACGCCAGGACGATCCATGCGCTGATCGCGCCGCCGGGGGCCTTGAACTTCGAGGCCACATGCAGCTGCGGGCGCTTGCGCAGGTAGACCAGGTAGGACACAACGATGACCACCCACACGCCCATGAACAGCGTGGCCGACACCGAGGTCACCAGCGTGAAGGCCGCGGAGATCGAGCCGCCCATCCCCATGATGACGATGCCCGACAGGAGGCACACGCAGGACAGGAACAGGGCGTTGAGGGGCACGTGGTGCTTGGAGAGGCGCGCGAAGGTGCCCGGCGCCTGCTCCTGGCGCGCCAGGCCGTAGAGCATGCGCGACGTGGAGTAGATGCCTGAGTTCGCGCTCGACGCGGCCGAGGAGAGGACCACCAGGTTGACGATCGTGGCCGCGGCGCCCAGGCCGGTCAGCGAGAACATCGTGACGAAGGGCGATTTCTCGGGGCTCACCTGATCCCAGGGGGTCACCATCATGATGGCCGCGAGCGCCGCCACGTAGAAGAGCATGATGCGAACGGGGATGGAGTTGACGGCCTTGGGAAGGGTGTTGTCCGGGTCGTCGGTCTCGGCGACGGTCGTGCCGACCATCTCGATTCCGATGAAGGCGAAGAGGGCGATCTGGAAGCCGCCGAGGAAGCCGGTGAATCCAGTCGGGAAGAAGCCGCCATGGCTCCACAGGTTCGAGACTGCGGCAACGGTTCCCTCCTCGTCAACCGTGCCCATGGCGACCATGCCGAAACCGACGATGACCAGGGCGATGATCGCGACGATCTTGACGAGCGCAAACCAGAACTCCGTCTCACCAAAGGCCTTGACCGTCATCGCGTTGAGGGCAAACAGCAGCAGAGTCGTCGCGCCGATGGGGATCCACGCGGGCAGGTCCGGCCACCAGAAGTGCGTGTAGCCGGTGATAGCGATCATGTCGGCGACGCCGGTGACCACCCAGCACGCCCAGTAGGTCCACCCCGTCACGAAGCCGGCCCACGGGCCGATGAGGTCGCGGGCGATGTCCGCGAAGGTCGCGTACTTGTGGTCGGAGAGCAGCAGCTCACCGAGGGTGCGCATGAACAGGAAGAGAACCGCGCCGATGATCATGTAGACCAGAAGGATCGAGGGGCCCGCGACCGAGATCGTCTTACCCGAGCCCATGAACAGGCCCGTACCGATCGCGCCACCGATGGCAATCAGCTGAATGTGGCGGTTTTTCAGCGTGCGCTGGAGCTTGTCGCCACCTTGCTGGGGCTCACCGTGTTCGACGTTCTCAACTGTCATCATTGTTCCTTCCGCCTGCTCCCGGCCCGGGGGCTTTTTGCGCGGCCTTTGTGCGCTCGCGTGACACGCTTGACCATCCAACGCTACCGCACAGGTACGCTCATGACCGAATCCAGAGCTACGCATGGCAGAGCGAGCGCATTCAAGTTAGGTTTGCCTTATGACACAGAATTCGGCGCCTTCGACGGGCGAGACCTCGCACCCCCTGATCTCCGTGGCCACGGTTCCCACCGAGCGGGCTGCGCGCTACAGCAAGCAGCTCGTGAGCCACATGGGCCACAAGATCACGGGTTCCTGGGACGAGGAGGCAGGGAGCGGATACCTGCTGTTCGACCGCGAGGGTCCGGTTCTGGGGCACGTGAACGTCATCGCGTCACCGTCGGCACTGACGCTCGAGATGCACACGGAGCCCGAGCGCGCCGATCGCCTCGAATTCATCGTCGGCATCCACCTGGCACGCTTCGGCGCACGCGACAGCCTCGCCGTTTCATGGGAGCGCACCGACGACAGCGAAGGCTCCACGCAGGGCCCCCTCACCCCCGAAGAGGTCGAGGCGCACGCCCGCGCCAAGAAGGCAGCCCGCGAGGCGGCGGCACGCGAGGCCGGGCACGCGGAGTAGGCCCGGCAGGCACGCGGCCAGGCACGCAACAGATTAGCCGCGGCGGGCCCCATCAATTCCGCATGCAATTCCCTGATCGCCGAACGCGTTAGCATCTCAGAAACCGCAGAATTCCAACGTTCTGACTTAGAACATTGAAACAATCGCAGGGGAATTACGTGCGAAAGCTGGGGGGCGCCGACGCCCACTCGCTGCACGTGTCAATGCAGCTCCCCATCATTCGACACCGGGAGGCATTGCACTACTTAGCAGGGCATTGCACTAGCTACTATCCAGTGCAATGCCCCCCATCTAGTGCATTGCTCCTTCAACGAGTACAACGCTTCGGAGTCACAAGCTCCGCCATGGTTCGCACAGCAACTCCCACACTGGGCATTACACCTCTTACGGGACGCTGCACCTCTTACGGGACGCTGCACCCGATCAGAACGGGTGCACTGCCTACGGATCGGGTGCAGCGCCCACGCGCACAAGCACAACCGCGGCGAACGTCCATCGGGCCACAGCCTACGCCGCACCACCGTCCCCACATTCACCAATTCCGCACGTAATTCCCTGACGGCCACACACAACAACGCGCTGAAAACCGCAGGATTTCAACATTTTGACTTCAAAAGTTGAAGTAGCTACAGGGGAATTGCATGCGAAATTTCGGGGACACACACGGACGGACACTCAGCACACGACCCATGAACCACACCGCTAACAAACAGCCCCCGCAGCCGTGAGGCTGCGGGGGTGCAAAGTCGGGCAACGCGCTCACTACGCGTCATTCACCCGCGAAATGCCACGACAGCGGAACACCACCGGCATCCCCAGATGCCGGCGCAGAAACTCAGAGACTCAGCGGCCCTCGAGGTAGTTCTTCGCGGCACTCAGGACCTGCTCCCACATGCCGACCTCGTCTTCGTACGCCTGGCGGGCCTCAGCCTCGTCGTCGGAGACCGACGCCAGACCCGACTCCTCCACGTGGATGGCGACGCCGCCACGCTCCTCGGACAGGGAGATTTCGATGCGGGTCGCATACTCGTCCGGCAGCTCGTCGTCGGCCAGCGGGTACCAGCGGAAGGCGACGACATCCGTCGGATCCTCGTCGGCCTTTTCGATCAGCCAGTCGCCGGCGTCCGGGTCGCTCACGCGATAAATTCCGTCATCCCCGAGCGTCACCTCGTGGTCACCCAGCGGGCCATCGTTGACCCACCAGCCCGGCTCCGACACGAGCGCCCACGCGGCCTCAATGTCGCAGTCCACGACCACGTCGGTCTCAACGCGATCCAGGTCGTCCTCAACGTCGGCGTCAGAAGTCATGTCAAAGAAGCTCATACACCAACGGTACCGGGTCGGACGCTCCCAGGCACGCGAATGGACACCCCAACACGCGCCCATCTCCGCACGTCGGCAGGCACCGGACCAGTCATGGGAATAGGCGCCCGTGCGAGCACGTCGGCGCACAGATGCGCGAGGCATTGGAAGGCCACGTCTTCGTGCGCATACGACGAGGCCGTGGCCAGCCACGCGGAGAAGCGAGAGTCGGCCACGGCCTCGTCGTGTCACAAAGCCTCAGGCGAGACGGGTGATGCGGTAGCGCCAATCCATGGGGCCGACCTCGAGGGTCTCCACGCGGTAGTGCTGCTCGGAGTCCTGCAGGTGCGCGAACAGCGGCTCGGGCTGGTGGGGCGCGCAGATCTGGATGTTCTCGCCGACGGGCAGGTTATCGACCGCCGCGAAGAGGACCGCGTGGCGCACAACGCGGGGGATCGAGTGGATGACCAGCTCGTCCGCGCCGGGGCGGTGGATGACGCCGGCGCCGCCAGCGTGGACGTTGCCGGTCGAGGGGGCGCCGTCACCGCAGCCGCAGCCGCCGGCCGTGGAGGCGATGGGCTCGGCGGCCATCTCGTGGGGGCGCTCAGCGGGGGCCTCATGGCCGCCACAGCCGCAACCGGCGTGCTCAGCGGGAGCCTGCTCAGCGGCCTCATGGCCGCCACAGCCACAGCCGGCGTGCTCAGCGGGAGCCTGCTCAGCGGCCTCATGGCCACCGCAGCCGCACCCGCAGCCGCCGTCCGCGGACGGGACGGTGTTGGCGTCGACCAGCTTGAACATCTGACGATCAGTCATGTCTTTTCCTTATCCTTCGGCCCGACGGGCCATTTCAGCGAACCTTATCCAGTGTAGGCATGCCTCAGCCGGCCGCGCGCGTTCACTTAATGAGGAACTCGGCCTCGACCTCGACGCTCACGTTGAGGGGCAGCGCGGCGACGCCCACAGCGCTGCGCGCGTGCTGGCTGCCGAAGATCTCGCCGAACAGCTCGGAGGCACCGTTGATGACGCCGGCCTGGCCGTAGAAGTCGGGGCGCGAGGACACGAAGCCCACGACCTTCACGACGCCCGCGAGGTTGTCGATGCCGCCCGCGACGGAGGCCGCCGCGGCCAGGGCGTTCAGGGCGCACACACGCGCCGCGTCCTTGGCGTCCTCGGGGTCCGCGCCGTCCTCGCCGACCGCGCCGATGCACACGGGCTCGCCGTTCACGACGGGGATCTGGCCGGAGGTGCGCACGACGCCACGGTCGATGACGGCCGGCACGTAGGCGGCAACGGGGGTGGCGACGGCGGGCAGTTCGAGGCCGAGCTCGGCGAGCTTCTCGGAGGGGAGCATGAGGGGTCCTTTCGTTGTCATCGACGAGGCCGGGGCCTCGTCCTCTGGTTCCAGTTTAGTTGCGCTGATCCCGGGGGTGGCGAGCGACGGCGTGACCGTGAGATCCCGGCCCCGACCTCGTCGAAAAAGACGCGATGCAGGCATGCGTGCGCCCCGCGTGTCGACAATCACGCGGGGTGCACTATTCAGGAAGCCTCAGCCCTGGGGCGCGGCCGGGGGCTGACCGCCCTGACCCGGACCGCCGGCCGGGGGCTGACCGCCCTGACCGCCGGGGCCCATGCCACTGCCCATGCCTCCCTGGCCGGCGGTTGCTTCGGTAGCAGTCCCGTCAACGCTCACCGTGTAGGTGGAGCCGTTGGTCATGCCGGAGGTCGAGTAGATGACGTTTCCGAAGGCCTTGAGCGAGGTGTAGGTGCCCAGGACCGAGCCGGAGGAGTCGGTGATCGTCACCGTGGATCCAGCGGAGCCGGTCGCGGAGGCCGAGACCCAGCCCTGGCCGTCGGTCGTGGTCGGCGTCTCCACCATCTCGTTGGTGGCGAAGGCGATGACCGTGCCGCCCGTAATGCTCATGGCGCCGTTGCTATCCAGGGCGCCGTTTGCGCCGGACGCCGGGCCGTAGACGGTCGTCGTGCCGCCGCTGATGGTCAGCGAGCCGTTGGAGTCGAGGCCATCGCCGTTCGCGTTGACGGTCACGGTGCCACCACTAATGGTGAGCTGCTCGCCGGTGTCTTCCATCGAGCCGCCGCCGTCAGCCATGCCACCGGGGCCCATCTGCTGGGTGGTCGTGGTGGTGGTCGCGGAGTCCGAGCTGGACTCGGCGACTGCGGCCAGGCCGGCCTCGACCGTGATCGAGCCCGAGGCGTTGATGCCGTCGTCGCTCGAGGTCAGGTCGACGGTGCCGTCGGAGATCGTGATGAGGCCGCCCTCGAGGGCCTCGTTCGACTGCGTGACGGTCACGGTTGCGCCGTCGAGGACGGCCGCGACCTCGGTGTGCACGCCATCGTCGCCGGAGGCGGCGGTGATCGTGCCGGAGCTCAGGCGCAGCGCACCGTCGGAGTGGATGGCGTCGTCCCCGGAGTCAATGGTGGTGGTGCCACCGTCGACGATGACGTACGTGCCGGCCTTGATGCCCTTGGCCGAGCCGGAGGCGGGTTCGCCGGCCGACGCGCCGCCGCCCGAGGTGATCGACAGGGTGCCGCCGGTGATGATCGCGTCGGTGTACGCGTCGATGCCGTCGCCGCCCGAGGTCAGGGTGACGGTGCCGTCCACGATGGACACGTAGCCCTTGGTGTCGTCATTGTCCTGGTCGGACTTGAGGGCGTCGCCGCCGGAGTTCACGGTGACGGTGCCGCCCGCGATCGTCAGGGAGTCCTTGCCGCGCAGGCCGTCATCCGAGGCGGTCGCGTTGATCGTGCCGCTCAGGACGTACAGGTCGTCCTTGGAGGTGATCGCGTCCGAGGCGCCGGAGGTCACGTTGAGCGTGCCCGAGCCGGTGATCGTCAGGTCCATGTCGGCGTAGATGGCCGCGTTCGCGTCCTCGGTGCCGGTGTAGGTGCCGTCGGTGATCGTCGAGGTGCCCTCGAGGGACAGGACGAGGTCATCACCGCTGGTCGCCTCGATCGCGGCGCCCGTCGAGGAGGTGATGGTCGCGTTGTCGAGAATCAGGACGACCTGGTCCTCGGTCCCTGCGGCCACGACGACCTTGCCGGTGAAGGAGCCGCTGAGCTTGTAGACACCGGCCTTGGAGATGGTCAGCACGCCGTCGCTCACACTCACGGCGTCGGACGAGGAGGTCGCGGTCGTTCCGCTGAGCGTCACGTCGACGGCGTCCGATGCCTTCCAGTCGTTGTCCTCCACGTAGGAGGCCTTCGCGTTCGAGGCCAGGGCGTCGGCCGCGGTGGGTGGCGCGGTCGTGTCGCCGTTGCTTCCGGAGGCGGCAACGGTCGCGGTGGCCGCGGTGGAGCCGGAGCCGGAGGAGGTCACGCCCGAGGAGCTGCAGGCGCCCAGCGCCAGCATTCCAACGAGGGCGATCGCGCCGATCGTGCGGGCGGGGGTCCAGATTGTCTGCAGGGCTTTCATGTGTATGTCTCTTTCGTGTGATTAAAGCCTGTGTTTCTTATGGTGAGCGCTTTCGTTTCGCGTGCTGTCGAAACTGCGGGTGCCGTTATGAGGTCTGTCAGGCCGCCATCGCGAGGGGCGTGGAGTGCGCGAGCTCGGGGACCTCCACGTACTCGTGAAAGTAACGGTCGAGCGTGCGGTGCCACTTGTTTGCGGGCAGGTGGTGCATGGCGGCCATCGCGGTCCCGTACTTGGAGATCTTCACGGGTCGCACGCCGCCCTCCCACAGGAGGTGGTCGACGATCGAAGGGGTCGCGCCCGACTTCGTTTCGATGATGACCAGGTCGGGGCGGGCAACCTTGGTGCCGTCCGTGCGCAGCGAGCGCCACAATAGGCCTGTGTCCACCGTCGCGCGTCCCATGCCTCCGGGCAGAAGCATGGTGTTGCGCACGTAGGACCCAGCCAGGACCGGCTCGAGAGCTGGCACCAGGTGGCCATATCCCGTCTTCTCGACCTTGCCAGCCACCCACGTGCGGCGCTCACCCGCGAGAGGGGCCCCGGCCTCGTCCCAAGAGATCGGCATCCGCTTCTTGACGGTCACGCCGCGCGGACCGCGGGTCTTGACCTCCAGGAAGGACGCGCCCGACGTGAGGTAAGAGCGGGTGCGGACCTTGAAGCGGCGGCGACGCTTGAGCGCGGTCAGCAGGTACGAATCCATGTCGGGGGTGTCGTAGTAGGTGGAGGCGTAGCCCTGGGACACCTGGCCGTCGATCTGCAGAACCTTCGTGTCCTCAGGGAGGTGGCTCAGAATCGCCGAGGCCGTGGCCGCGTCCAGCGCGTACTTGCGGTCCACTCGGGTCAGCATCGCCGCGCGCTTATTCAGGTCGTCGAGGCCGATCGCGTCGAGGTCGGCGAGGATCGAGTTCAGGGATGCGTTCATGGGTCGTGTCCTTGGTAGTGGCGGTCTGCGGGGTGGCGGTCGTGTCGGCTGGCGGGCCGGCGGGTCAGGCGACCTTCGAGCGAACGTCCACGAGAGTCAGGTCGTTCACGAGATCGAGCTTGACGACGCTGACCGAGGCGACGGACGCGCCGAGGCGCTGCTCGAGGGTCGCCTTCAGCTCGGCGGGGTCGGCGATAGCGCGGTCCAGCTGGACGGTCTGCGAGGTGTAGCGGCCGAAGACCAGCTTCGAGTCACCGAAGGCCAGGGCCACGAGGATCAGTGCGATGAGGCCACCGAGCAGCGGGGTCACCGCTGAGGACATACCCGTCAGCAGGCCGAGAGCCAGCGACGCGAAGTAGTAGGCGATCTCCGTCTGCGAGATCTGATCCGAACGCAGTCGGATGATCGAGAGAACACCGAAGAGGCCGAGGCCCAGGCCCGCGCTCACGGTCGAGTTCGCGAGGATGATCGTGACGGCGAGGACGCCGACATTCACACCGAGGAAAGCTGCGACCAGGTCAGCGCGGCGGTGCCGTGGGAAGTACAGGCCGAACACGAGCGCGGCCATGGCAACCAGGTCAATGGCGATCAGAATCAGGGCGGTCATTGGTGTCTCCTTTTGTCGATGCACCAATTTCCCCACGCGACCCTATGAAGAACCTATGAAGCTCTCATATTTCTCATATGACTTTTGGGAGTGTTGCTGTGTGGCGCCGCTGGTGTTCCGGGCGCCGGAGGGCCCGGCCAGGCCCCGCCACCTCCCACGGACACCGCAGCCAGGCCCCTTCACCCGCGACCAGGCCATACGAGCGCGAAAAGATTCGCCCTGCTCGCCTCCATCAGCACCCACGCGCGAAAAAGTTCGCCCAGCGCACGCAAAACACCCCAAAATCAGCCTTTCTTCGCCTGCTGGGCGAATTTTTTCGCGCCGATGTGGCCAGAGCCGACTCACAACACCTGCCGACCACCTTGCCTGAAACCGATGACACCAATGCGGGTGGCTCACTGCCTCGATATGAAACCGGCGGCACCTCTGCGAGCTCCTTTCCGCACACGGTTGAAACCACTGACACCTTTGCTCGCACGAAACGGCCAATTCCGGGCCATTTTCTGCCCGCAAAGGCGTCGCGGGTTTCAAGCACCCCTCGCCGAGCACCCGCAAAGGCGATCACGGTTTCACGAACCGCTCCCCAACCGCCCGCAAAGGCGTCCCCGGTTTCACCCTCGCCGGACGCTACGCCCACAGCTCAAGCCTCGTGTGGCGTGCGCACACGCCACAACGCCGGTGGCACACTGGCCACATGACTGACACCCCCACTCCTGAAGCCCGCACGAACGAGCCGGCCCAGGCCTCGTCCCTCCCGTCCCTGGCGGTTACCGGCGCATCCGGGAACGTCGGAGGTACCACCGCCCGACTCCTGTCCGAGCGCGACCTGCCCCTGCGCCTGCTCGCGAACACGCCGTCGCGCGCGCCCGAGCTGCCGGGAGCCGCCGCGGTGAAGTGCTCGTACGAGGACACGCTCACGACGCGCGACGCGCTGGAAGGCGTTAACGTCCTCTTCATGGTGTCCGCGCCCGAGAGCGAGGACCGCCTGGACAAGCACCTCGCCTTCGTCGACGCAGCCGCGGCATCCGGGGTGCGCCACATCGTGTACCTGTCGTTCATGAACGCGGCGCCCAACTCGACGTTTACCCTAGCGCGCACGCACTTCCACACGGAGGAGCGCATCAAGGCGTCGGGCATGACGTACACGTTCTTGCGCGATAACTTCTACGCGGACTTTTTCGTGGAGTTGCCGGACGAGGAGGGTCGCATCCTCGGGCCCGCGGGCGACGGGCGCGTGGGCGTGGTCGCGCGCGAGGACGCGGGGCGCGTGGCGGCCGGCGTCCTGGCGGATCCGGGGCGCTACGAGAACAAGACTCTCGACGTGACGGGCCCCGAGGCCTTGACCCTCGACGAGATCGCCGCAATCCTCACCCGCGTGCAGGGTCGGCCCATCACCTACGTGCGCGAAACCGTCGAGGAGGCGTACGAGTCGCGCAAGAAGTGGCCGGCCGCCCAGTGGGAGTACGACTCGTGGGTGTCGACCTACACGTCGATCTCGCGCGGCGAGATGGACGTCGTCTCCACGACCGTGCGCGACGTGACGGGCCGCGACCCGCTCACCTTCGAGGAGGTCGCCCGCGCGGCGCTCGCGTCGGGCCGCTGACTGTCACGAGTGTGGCTTGCTGGGCCCCGGCTTCGTTTCTCTTCTCAGGGACGAGGCCGGGGTTCCCTCATGCGCTCATGCTTGCTGCCTCCGTCACACTCCTGGTAGCGTCGGATCATGAACAACGAGCCTTTCTGCGCCCGTCGGAGGCAGCACGCCGGTACCCAGGAGGTATGGTGAGCATGGCTCGATCACGACGTTCAGGGATCAGCACATTCTTCCCCAACATCTTCTCCAATCGAGACGAGTCGCTCGCGGGTGAAGACCGCTGGAGGCGTAGCGAGTGGAAACGTGCAGCAATTGGGATCATTGTCCTCGCTGTCGGGATAGCGATCGTTGAAGGAATATTCCATCTCACGCATTTTCAGAGCTTTCACACAGTCGTCATATTGGTCTCACTGATCTTGACAGCGGGCTTTCCCCAGATGGCGTGCGACTCCATTGCACCTTTCCTACGTCCACGAATCAGCTTTGTCGACGGGCATGTCGTGATACGAGGTGAGCGCCTCACCTCCATCGGACGTCTCGCTAGCTACGCGCTTTTCTTGGCCTTTGCTGTTTTCTTCATCATTTCCGGGTTCATTGCGCATGAGCTGGTGCGCACTCTTCACTTCGCCTTGATTCCCGCTTGTTTCGCCTATTTTCTTTACTCAATGAATCCACTGCGAGGCATCAAGACCACTCTGTCCGACACATCAACGACAACGTCGACCCCCGAGGGAATCACCTTCCATATGGCCCGTCATCTTTCGGTTGACGCAGATCTAGATTCTGCGGGAAGCGTTTGCGGCAGCGACGTCTCTTTCCGGTGGGACCAGAACGTAATGATCTCCCGTCTTGAGACAGTGAGTCTTCACGTTACTCTTCTTGCTGACCCCAACACATACGACGGGCCATGGGGCTTATGCTGCCGGACGATCGGCATCCCCTACACCGGCCTCGACGCCCTCATGCGGCACTTCAAAGAGCACCCCGAAGACCGTCCACTCCTGGCCACACCGGAAGGCGTCGACCTCGTCAACGACATTCTCGCCGAGGCCCACATGGAACTCGTAACCACACAAAGGAGCCACGCATGAGCACCAAGAAGCGCATACTCGTCACTCTGATCGTCGCGGTCCTGGCCGCCATCGTCATCTTCCCGATGCTGCCCCTCGAATACCGCGACCGCGTCGTCGCGGTCCTCACCCACCCGCTGTACTACCTGGGCTTGGGCAACTGGTGAGCGCTCCGGTAGAACACGCTTAGCTCAGGAAGGCGGCGGGGTCGTCCACGAGTGAATCCAGCACTCGGAATGCTGCACCCCGAACCGTCAGCGATGCAGAATCCGGCAGCACCTCAACGATCGGCGAGGACCACGGGGCCTGCAGCGTGCGCGTCTCGATTTCCTCACGCGCCGGATCCAGCAGGGCGCCACTCAGCTCAGCCACGGCACCGCCCAGCACGACATGCGGGATGTCCATCGCGTTAATGACGCCCGACAGCACGCGCCCGAGGGCCACCCCGGCCTCCGCCAGCACCGCTCGGGCACGCTCCTGCTCCGCGCCCACACCAAGAGACCCGGAGGCCTTCACCCCGGCCTCGTCGACGAGGCCCGCGCAACGCAGAATCTCGCGCGCCCCGGAACCCGTGGGGGCGCCCACATGCTCGGCGAGGGCGCGCACACCCATGTAGGCCTCAAGGCATCCGCGCGCCCCACAACGACACAGAGGCCCATTCGGATCCGCGCACATGTGCCCAATTTCGCCGGACCAGGCGCGCGCCCCGCTCATCGGCCGATGATCGACGATGACGCCCGCGCCGACGCCAACCTCACCCGACACGTACACGAAGGTCGACGGACCACCGGCCACCCCCGGCCGCGTGTAGGCAACCGCGTAGGCCGCCAGGTCCGCTTCGTTCGCGACGACCACCGGGTTCAGGTCGGCGAGCGGGGCAAGTAGCTGGTCGTGCGGGATGTCTCGCCACCCCAAGTTCGGGGCGAGCGCCAGCCGGGTCGGCGACACCAAGCCCGGCAGCCCAACGCCCGTCCCCAGGAACAGGGCGCCATCGGGCAGGGTGCCCTCTAACAGAGCGTGTGCCTCTCGGGCCGCGAGCGCCATCGTCTCCTCCGGCGCACTGTCGGCGAAATCGCGCTCAATCCGGCGGTGCCCCAGCTCCCGTCCCGCGATGTCGACGAGCGTGACATCGAGGCTCGCGACGTCCACTTCGACACCGAGGGCGACGGCGCTGCCCTCCGCGGGGGTGAGGCGGTTGGCCGGGCGGCCACGGCCGCCACCGTCACCGGGTTCGAGTTCTCGCACGAGTCCGGCACCCACCAGGTCGTCCACGAGGCGCGATATCGTCGCGCGCGTCATTCCGGTGCGCTGCGAGAGGCCTGCGCGTGTGACCTCGCCCGGCGAGGCGAGGATGTTGCGCAGCACCGTCGACATGTTGGATGCGCGCACGTTTTCCGACTTCACGCCGCGGTTCTGAGCGCCCATCCCCCGCTCCGAGGGGCGCGGCGAGGCGACCGGGCCGCGACTGATACGGCCGGCGTCGTTGGCGCTGTCGGAACGGGTCGGCATGGACTCAGGCTACCGTGTCGGGGTGGCGGTTCCGCGAGTTTGAGGCATCGGCAGATGCCAACTGTTACAAACGTCGTCAATCCGACGCATTTTCAATCGGTCTTTCGGGCTGCATGTTACAAACATCGTCATTCCGACACCAAAAGCACCGAAACGAGCCGATTTTCGCCCTAGATTGACGACGTTTGTAACACCGGTTGAGAAAGACGGGCTGAAATCTCTCCGGATTGACGACGTTTGTAACACCGACGCAGCTCAGCGCCTCAACAAACGCCCTTCACGAGCAGACTTCCCCAGGATGCATATGCTCTTCAAGTTATCCACAGGCAACCGCACGCTACTTGCACCAGTTGACATGAAATAAGACAGTCAGATCATCGCGAGAAATCCAACCGTGGGAGCACATCATGACTGACAACGAACGACCGTCACTTCGGGCCATCCGAGAATGTCTCATCTCACCAAGGGAAGACCCGAATCGGATGCGCGTGAGCCGGGCAGCCCAAAAAGGAACGCTCGTCAGGATCGCGCGAGGAATCTACCTCCCCGCTTCAACTCTCGAAGGCCACCCCCTCTGGCTCCAAAAGACAATCATTCGCGGGTCACGCATCTGTGCCCTGACCATGCGAAGGGGCGATTATGTCCTGACTGGCGAATGTGCGGGATGGATCCTAGGCCTCCCCGTCGATACCGACAGGGGGCCGATTACCGCCTATGCGCCAATCAATCGCGGAGAACGGAAACTCTTCTTCGATGCGGTTCGCATCGGTTCCAAACTGGTTATGCCGGCGGGTCAAGCCTCAATTATCCGAACATCTCTCCCGGCACACCAGATCGCAGAAGGCTTCGCTATCCCTTTTGCTCCGCGCATCCTGGTCGACTGCGCGCGACTAGCCGCAGAGGAGCAAGCCTTTGCGCTGACGTGCGCTGATATGGCTCGCTTGGCGAGCTACTCACGCTTCGACCAGCTCGCCTCTCGCGAGCGAGCCGAACAGGCACGCCACAATCTTCTGCAGGAACTTGCCTCACTCCCCCGCTCGAGCCGCGGCACTAGTCAAGCTCGATGGATCATTTCCCACGCAGATGCCGGATGTGAGTCCCCTGGAGAATCTCGAGTGCTCCACGCGTTGATCCTGGCCGGAATCAAGGGGATCACCACTCAGGAGGAGGTCCGCTGCGACGGGCGAACATTCTTCATCGACATCGCAATCCCCGGTCTGAAAATTGCCATCGAGTTCGATGGACGCATCAAGTATGGCGACAGCGTTCAGGAAGTACATGACAACATCGAGGCCGAACAACGCCGGGCTCGACTTCTCCAACTCGCCGGGTGGCGCATCATCCGTATTCGCTGGTCCGATCTGCAACGTATCGACGAGGTTGTCGCGCAGGTTCTCGTTGCAATCAGACAGCGCGGCGGCCACTGAGTACCGCTTCGACACATCCATCGTACGGACTTGTCGGAGGCCCTTGACGAACGCGCGCACAGGTATTAAGTTTTACCCCACAACAAATAAATTGTGACGACGCAAACACCGCGCGCAACGACCATGCGGACACACAGGCAGGTACGTCATACGCACCAACATCCGCCGCCACACAACGACACGCAGCGCCACCGACGACGCGGCACCTTCCCCTCCAACTGAACACCGACGTTCGAAAGGACACCACCATGACATCCACCCCCGACAACAAGTTCTCCTTCGGCCTGTGGACGGTCGGCTGGAATGCTGTCGACCCCTTCGGCACGGGGACCCGCCCGGTGCTCGACCCGTGGGAGTACACGGAAAAGCTCGCGGAGGTCGGGGCGTGGGGCATTACCTTCCACGACAATGACGTGTTCGACTTCGACGCGTCGGATCAGGAGCGTCACGACCGCGTCATGAAGGTGAAGGAGGCGGCGGATGCGGCTGGCCTCGTCATTGAGATGGTCACGACGAACACGTTCACGCACCCGGTCTTCAAGGATGGCGGCCTGACGAACAACGACCGCTCGATCCGCCGTTTCGGCCTGCGTAAGATCCTGCGCAACGTGGATCTGGCTGCGGAGATGGGCGCGACGACGTTCGTCATGTGGGGCGGACGCGAGGGCGCAGAGTACGACTCGTCGAAGGACCTGAATGCGGCATTCGACCGCTACAAGGAGGGCCTGGACACGGTCGCCGCCTACATCAAGTCGCGCGGCTACGACCTAAAGATTGGCCTGGAGCCGAAGCCGAACGAGCCTCGCGGCGACATTTTCCTGCCGACGGTCGGCCACGCGCTGGCCCTTATCGCGCAGCTGGAGCACGGCGACATCGTGGGCCTGAACCCGGAGACGGGCCACGAGCAGATGGCCGGCCTGAACTACACGCATGCGCTGGCACAGGCGCTCAACGCGGGCAAGCTCTTCCACATTGACCTCAACGGCCAGTCGGGCATCAAGTACGACCAGGACAAGGCGTTCGGTCACGGCGACCTGGCCAGCGCGTTCTTCACGGTTGACCTGCTGGAGAACGGCTTCCCGGGCGGCGGCCCGCGCTACGAGGGTCCGCGCCACTTCGACTACAAGCCGAGCCGCACGGAGGGCATGGAGGGCGTGTGGGAGTCCGCGCGCGCGAACATCGAGATGTACCTGACGCTGGCGGCCAAGGCCCGCGCGTTCCGCGAGGATCCGGTCACCCAGGAGCTGCTCGAGGCTGCGTCGGTTCCCGAGCTGGGCGAATCCACGCTGGCGGCGGGCGAGTCCCTCGAGGACTTCTTGGCGGATCGCAGCTCCTACGAGGAGTTCGACGCGCAGGCCGCCGGCGAGCGCGAGTACCACTTCGTGGAGCTGTACCAGCAGGCGATGCGTCACCTGATCGGCTGATCGTCTCTTCGACGAGGAGTTGTGTGATGGGCGAGAGGCCTTTCGTTGCGGGTGTCGATTCGTCGACGCAGTCGTGCAAAGTGGTCGTGTGGGATCCGGTGTCGGGCGAGGTGGTGCGCGAGGGCCGAGCGCCGCATCCGGAGGGCACCGAGGTTGATCCACGCGCCTGGTGGGACGCGTTGAACGAGGCCGTGGCTGCGGCCGGCGGGCTGGATGACGTGCGGGCGCTCAGCGTGGGCGGCCAGCAGCACGGAATGGTCGTGCTGGATGAGCGGGGCGAGGTGATTCGTCCGGCGCTGCTGTGGAATGACACGAGGAGCGCGGGCGCGGCTCGGGATTTGATCGCGGAGCGCGCGGGCGAGTCGTCGGGCGAGGCCTGGTGGGCCGATGCCGCGGGCTCGGTTCCGGTCGCGTCGTTAACGGTCACGAAGCTGCGGTGGTTGGCGGATCACGAGACGGATGCGGCCCAGCGCGTGGCCGCGGTGTGCTTGCCGCACGACTATTTGACGTGGCGGATCGCGGGCGGTTTTGAGCGCCTGGGGTTGGAGGGGTTGGCGACGGATCGGTCGGATGCCTCGGGGACGGGGTACGTGGATCGGTCGGGGTCGGCGTATCGGCGTGACATTCTCGCCCAGGCGCTGCGCTGTGACGAGGAGCGGGCCGAGCACATCGTGCTGCCGCGGATCGCGGAACCGTACGAGGTCGTGGCTCACGGGGACGAGGCGCGCGGCTGGGGCGAGATTGCCCTGGGTCCGGGCGCGGGTGATAACGCGGCGGCGGCCCTCGGCGTGGACTTGGGTCCGGGCGCGGCAATGCTGAGCCTGGGGACGTCGGGCGTGGTCGCGGCGGTGTCGGAGTCTGCCGTGTCGGATCCGTCTGGCCTGGTCACGGGCTTTTCGGACGCATCGGGCCGGTGGCTGCCGCTGGCGTGCACGCTGAACGCGTCGCGGATTATCGACGCGATGAGGCGGGTGACGGGCCTGGGGTACGAGGAATTCGACGAGGCCGCCCTGTCGGTTCCGGACGCGGGAGGTCTGCGCCTGACCCCGTACTTCGAAGGCGAACGCACCCCGAATCTGCCGGACGCGACGGCGACATTGGAGGGCATGACGCTGGCGAATTGCGACCCCGCACACGTGGCTCGCGCGGCGGTCGAGGGGCTGCTCACCCTCATGCGCGGGGCTCTGGACGCGGTGCGCGCGCAGGGTGTGCCCATCGAGCGGGTGGTCATGGTCGGCGGCGGAGCGCGGTCGAGAGCAGTTCGGGCCCTGGCCTCGGGCATCCTGGGGGCCGAGGTGGAGGTCCCCTCCGCCGCCGAGTATGTCGCCCTGGGGGCGGCGAAGCAGGCGGCTGCCCTGAACGTGGCGGACCTGGGGGCGGGTGGCTCCGATGTTTGACGAGACGATCACCCGCTGGGGGACGCACAGCGCGAAGTGGGACTTGCTGGCCGGCACCCTGGGCGTCGCCACCCTGGCCTACATGCCCTGGGCGATCTCCAACTGGATCGCCATCTTCTTCGCCCTCGTGTGGGCGGCCACGGGCATCGGCATCGCCAAGCTCACGCCCGAGGAGCAGAAAGCCCTCGAGGCAGAGGGCTGAGCGTTTGCTTGTGCGGTGGGGGACCCCCGGGTGGGGGTCCCCCACCTCTACATCTGCGTGGTGCGCTCAGCTTTTCGCTGTCTATTCAGCTCTTGGCGCCGAGCCAAGGAGATGGGGCGCTGATAGATCTCCTCAAGAAGTGCACTCATAAACTCGAGAAGGTCATCGCAATCCTCCGCATCAATCGCGGCATCGAGATCACCATGAGCCATCTCATTACCCATCAATCGAACCTGATGTGACAGGCCTGCCAGCGTCGGATTAATCAAGCGAGACTCTTCAAGGCTGTCGATCTTCTGCTTCAGCGTCCCCTGCGTGATGTCCTTGTCCTTGCAGGTCGCCTCGATGACGGTTCGAGCTAGTAAGACTGCCGCACGAAACGCGCCGACGGACTGACACTTGTACGCCTCGGAAGCTGCATCCGCAATGAATGGCGGCACATCTTCAAAGTTCCGCCCCAGTGGTACTTGTGGGAGCCATTCAACCCGAGGCCAATCTCGAGAAAAGAACTCCTCCGGGTAGCAATCCTGGTGGAGCACGTAATCCCGTGACGCCACGCCAACCGATATGACACCGCACCCATCGCAAGTGTACGCGTGCATGTAGATCTGTTCATCGAAGGAACGGATTACATCGCCAAAAGGTGTCTGCCGCGCTTCCTTGCGACATTTCCAGCAGTGTCGTGATGCCATGTCGCCACTCTAGCCCTGAAATGACGACCCCCACGGCAAAACATGGAAGCAAATCGAAGACACACTCAGCAATCGGTCTGCCCTCCTCATGCAACCTATCGGTCTTGACATTCCGCCCTCCTCTCAATATCCTTAGATGAAACGTTTCATCCTCATTGTGGAGGACCAATGACCACGTCATCTGAAGACCTCGTCGCCCAACTCATCGAACTGTCCAACCAGATCGGTTCGGACACTGAATACACACGCTCGGGGGGCGGCAACTCATCCGCGAAAACAGGCGACACGCTCCTCATTAAGCCCAGCGGCGTTCCACTCGCGACCCTGCGCGAGGAAGACTTGGTCCCCCTCGACATTCCCACCCTTCTGCACGCCTTCGAACATCCTGAAGAGCTTCCCAGCAACGAAGACCCGGTTCGCGCGGCCGCCCAGCTCGCGCAGCGCGGCGCGTTCGAGCGCCGTCCCAGCGTCGAAATCCTCTTCCACGCCCTCATTCCCGACACACTCGTCATTCACCTGCACCCGCTGACAGCCAACGCAATCACATGCAACACGCGCGGCGAGGAGCTCTGCGAGCAGATCCTCGGTGAGCATGCACTGTGGGTCGACTACACGGACCCGGGTATTCCTCTGGCCCGCCTTATTGACGAGCGTCGCCATGCGTTTACTGCCACGCATAACACTCCCCCACCGGCGATCACACTCCTCGGCAATCACGGCATCATCGTGTCAGGCCCGACAAAGGACGCGATTCTCGAGCGGATCGACTTCCTGACGTCCTCGATCCGTACGGCAATCGACGAGGCCGGGACCGCCTTCTCCGGTTCGCCGTCCCGGGTGGCGGAAGCGTTCCGTCGCGCGGCGGCAGCGCCGAGCGTCGCACTGTCGACGGAGGGACTATCAGCGTCTGCTTCAGCTCCTGGCGGTCCATTGATTCCTGATCAGATCGTGTACGCGGGTTCATTCCCCGTTGTTCTGGAGGCGACAGACACGGAGGACATCGTGGCCGCGAAAGTGTCGCTGCACCGTGCCCAGCACGGGCGCGCGCCGATCGTCGCTGTCATTCCCGGACTTGCCGTAGCGGCGGTAGGTAGCACGAACGAGGCCTCAGACAACGCGTTGCACACCTACCTGGATGCATTGCGCGTGGCACGGGATGCGAACCTGCTCGGTCGCGTGCGCGTCATGGATGATCGAGAGCGCGGCTTCATCGAGAACTGGGAGGCTGAGTCCTATCGCCAGAAGGTGGCTGCATCTCACGGTTCCTGACCCATCGAGGAAAACCGGACGCACCGTTCGTCATCAAAGTGTTTGGGGCATGTCATTCAACATGCCCCAAACACTTTTCATGTGCGTAAGGGAGAGCCTCCATATGCACGTGGGCCGCGGCTCGAACCTGTCGAGTCGCGGCCCACGTCGGCGCACGTCAGCTAAGACCGGGCAGCGAGGAGGGCATCAGCCTCGTCCCAGAGGCGCGCGTGAGAAGCGCGCGGCTCGTAGGTCACGAGCACCGAAGACGCGCGCGAAATGGCACGAAGGTCCATCAGCGTTCCGCTGGCCACGCCGATAGCCCGCAGGGAGACGAGCATGTTCCCGAGCGCCGTCGCCTCGACGGGGCCCGCAATGACCGGAATCCCCGTCGCATCGGCGGTTTCCTGTGCCAGCAAGCGATTCTTCGAACCACCTCCAACGAGATGAATGGCCTCACATCGGGTACCGCTCAGCTCAAATGTCCGTCGTATCGCCCTGCGGTAGGCCAGCGCCAACGAGTCCGTGATCGCCCGCAGCACGGTTGCCCGCTCACGAGCATCAACGCAGCCCACACTCGGCTCGCCGGGCACCACCCCAGCCTCGTCTATTGAGGCCGAGGAGGGAGAATCCGGCCCAGGAACCCACAGCGAACGCACGCGTTCCACCATGCCGCCCGGAGCCATCAGCTCGGGTGAGGACATGTCGAGCAGGTAGCGCACGGGCTGGGCTGCCTCAGTCTGCGCGTCGAGGAGCGGCCAGTCGAGCCGACCTCCAGCGCCCGACGCGTTATCCCCAAGGGATGCCCACTCGCGCAGGCATTCCTGCTGCACCCACATACCCATGATGTTGGCGAGGAAACGGACCGTGCCATCAACACCCAGCTCGTTCGTAAAATTGGCCGTCCGAGCCTCCTCGGAGAGCACAGGGGCACTGAGCTCGGTACCGACGAGCGACCAAGTTCCACTCGAGATGTACGCAAACGACCCGGTCTGGGCGGGCACACCCGCAACCGCGGACGCGGTGTCGTGCGACCCGACGGCGACAACAGGGGTGGGCTCGCCCGTTGAGGTGCGCAGATCAAGACCTTCAACGCGCGCTTCACCGACAATCTCCCCCGGCTCAATGATCGGCGGGAAGAGGTGCTCCATCCCGAACTCGTCGCGCAGCCTATTAAGGATCTCGGGATCCCAGTCGCGCTCCGTGGCATTGACGAGGCCTGTCGTCGACGCATTCGTCAGCTCGCTTCGCGCTTCTCCAGTGAGCCAGTACGCCAGCAGGTCGGGAATCAGGAGCGTCGTGCGCGCACAGTCCGCGCGCCGCTCTCCCCGGTCTACTACACGCTGAAACAGCGTATTGAAAGGCTGGAATTGCAATCCGTTGTGCTCATAGAGCCAGGAGCAATCCCATCGGTCGAGCACCTCGGATGCGCCAACACCACAGCGCGCGGAACGGTAGGACGCAGGGTTACCGATTAGTCGGCCATCCTCGTCCAGCAGCCCGTAGTCCACGGCCCACGTGTCGATACCGATAGCGTCCACAGCACCGCGCAGGCTGGCCTCGCGCAGGCCCTCAAGGATGCCGCGCCACAGCGCGAGGATGTCCCACTCGTAGGCAACCTGGGCCTCGCCCCCCGATTGAGAAGCGTCGGAACGACGAGGCACGGGAACGGCGACCGGCCCGTTCGGGAAGCGGGAGCACTCCTCGATGGCGAGACGTTCGCCGTCGAACACGCCCCGCAGGACGCGCCCCGAGGAGGCCCCCAGGTCGATAGCGACGACGGTCGTCATCATGCGCCCCAGGAGGCCTGCTGGCCACCCACTCGATCCACACTGATGCGCGCGAAGTAGCCGGATGCGGCGTAGGCCGCGAGCGGGTTGGGGTCGAGGCCCTGCTCTTCGCGCAGCTCGCCCAGGAGCGGGCGCACATCGGAGGAGAAAGCGTCCATGAGCACCTGGTTCGCAGTCAGCACGTCGTGCTCGACCTGCGCCTTCGCCAGCGCAGCACGGTCGACGAGGAGTGCCTTCGCGGTCGCCTCCTGAACGTTCATCGCGGACAGGATTTCTCCGGGGATCTTTTCTTCGAGGTTGTGGCACTGGTCGAGCATGAAGTTCACGCCGGAGGTGGGCGCGAGGGCGCCGAAGGAGACGATCTCATGCATGATGCGGAAGAGCTGGAAGGGGTCTGCGGATCCCACGATCAGGTCATCGTCGGCGTAGAACCGCGAGTTGAAGTCGAAAGCTCCGAGGCGGCCGGCGCGCAGCAGCTGAACCACAATGAATTCGATGTTGGTACCGGGCGCGTGGTGGCCGGTGTCGAGGCAGACGACGGCTCGGTCGCCCAGGGCCAACACGTGCGCCAGGGCCGTGCCCCAGTCCGGAACATCAGTGTGGTAGAAGGCGGGTTCAAAGAACTTGTACTCAAGGAGCAGACGCTGGTGTGGAGCCAGATTCTCATAGATAACGGACAGCGAGTCAGCAAGCCTTTCCTGCCGCGCAGCGATCGAGTCCTGTCCCGGGTAGTTCGTTCCGTCGCCCAGCCAAATCTTGAGCGTATCGGAACCGGTCGCGTTCATGACGTCGATGCAGCGCAGGTGCGCGTCGATGGCCTTGCGCCGCACTGCCTCGTCGGAGTTCGTCAGCGAGCCGAACTTGTAGTCGTCGTCCTGGAAGACATTCGAGTTGATGGTGCCCAGCGTGATGCCCTGCGAGCGCGCGTGCTCCGCAAGGTCGGAGAAGTCATCGACCACATCCCACGGGATATGTAGCGACACCCGCGGGGTGATGCCCGTGAACCGGTGGACCTGTGCCGCGTCATCGATCTTTTCGTAGGCGTTGCGCGGGGTGCCGGGGCTCGGGAATACCTTGAAGCGGGTTCCGGAGTTACCGAAGGCCCAGCTCGGCAGCTCGATTGTCTGGTCGCGCAGGAGGCTGCGAGCACTTTCGGGCAGGTCGGACAGGTGGATGGTCATGGCGTCTCCTTCGACGTGTGGGGTGTGGATTGACGAGGCCGGGATGTCCCTTTGGGGCTCTGCCTCAGTGGGCGATTAGGCGAGGTAGAAGTATTGGCTAAGGAAGTGGGCAGTGCCTCCCCCGTCCGGTTGGAAGTACTGGGCCATTTCGGCTTGCCAGCGCGTATTGACCTCGCGGTCTTCCATAGCTGCGGCCGCCGTGCGAGCATCGTGCGCCTCGTAGTAGCCGACGACGAGGCCGGTGTCCGGATCGAGGAAGAGCGAGTAGTGTCGCCACCCGGCGTCACTCAGAGCCTGGCGCATCTCGTCCCAGACACGCTGGTGCACGTCGGCGTATTCGGCGAGTTTCTCGGGGCGCACGCGCAGGAGGAAGCAGGCTCGGTGGGGGCTGGCCTGGCTCGTCGTGGCGAGCGTATGGGCCAGTGATGGGGTATCGCTCATGGGAAATCCCTTCATCGTTGAACGGGTATTGGTTGTGTTTATGTTAACGTGAATCGTTTCATTTAGCAAGCGGGGTGCTGCGCACAGTAGGCGATTCACGGCATGAAGGCGGGGTTGGTGGGCACGACGAGCGCACCCACCAACCCCGTCAGAGACGACGTCAGAAGTCGTACTTGTCGATGTTGTCCGCGTTGAAGCGCACGGGGTCACCGACGACGACGGTCTTGTTCTCGCCGATCGTGCGTTCACCGAGGTTTCCGGCAGTGAACTTCTCCCCTACCTCGCCCTTGATCGCACCACTATCGAGCGCTGCACCCGCGTATGCGGCCACGTATCCTAGCTGGGCGGGATCCCACAGGGCAAACTCCTTGACGGTTCCATCCTTCACGAAGGAACGCATTTCGTTCGGCAGACCCAGGCCGGTCAGGAAGACCTTGCCCTTGTAGTCAGAGGTCGACAGGTAGCGAGCGGTGGCGGCGATACCGACGGTGGTCGGGGAGACGATCGCATTAAGGTCGGGGTGAGCCTGGAGCAGGCCCTGCGCCTCCTGGAACGACTTCGTGTCATCGTCATCGCCATAGACCTTCGCGACGATCTCAATGCCCTTGTACTTGTCGTTCGAGGCGATCTCATCCTCCATGAACTTGATCCACGCGTTCTGGTTGGCGGCGTTCGCCGTCGCAGAGAGGATGGCTACCTTACCGGAACCGCCGATCTGGTCAGAGACCATGTCGAGCATGGTGATTGCAACCTGCTTGGATTCAACCTGGTTGATGAACAGGTCTCGGCAATCGGCCGCGCTGTCGGAGTCGAAGGTGACGACCTTTGTACCGGCCTTGCGCGCATCCTGAAGCGCAGGGCATACGGCATCGGGGTCATTCGCGGCGATCACGAGGACGTTCGTGCCTGCCTGCACCTCGGAGTTGATGAAGGAGACCTGCGAGGAGGAGGACGCCTCGAGCGGACCGACGACGTTGACCTCGGCGAAGCCGATCTCGCCCGCAGCGTTCTTGCCGCCGCCGAGCATGACGTCGGAGAACGGGTTGTTCAGCTGCTTGGGGATAAACGTAATCGACTGGGACGAAACATCGTACGAACCGGAGGCATCGCCGCCGGAACTGGACTCACTGCCCTGCGTCGACGTTCCACCGCCACAGGCGGACATCAGGAGGGCCGAGGTCAGCGAGAGTGCGCCAAGTGCGGCCACACCTTTCTTCATATGAGACATCGTTGTCTTTTCCTTTCGGGCGCACGCGCCCTGTTGCGGGGGCATAGTGCCCCTCGTTGTGGGATTGTTAGGCGCTCGCCGCGCCCGGTGCGACGCTGACGCGAGGGGTACGCGCATCAGCTCGATGTGCCAGACGTTGGCGGACGGCATCCACCAGCGATGGCGCGACGACGGAACCGATCAGGAGCAAGCCCGTGACCAGAACCAGGATGACTTCGGGAATTCGGTTGAGGCGCAGCGCGTAGTTGAGAACACCGATCGTCAGGACACCGCACACGCTGCCCCAGATCGAGCCTCGGCCGCCGAAGACGCTGACCCCACCGAAGACAACGGCGGCGATCACGACTAGCTCGAGGCCCTCGACGTTGTCGGCCTTCGCCGCGGAGTAGCGCAGCGTCCAGTAGATGCCTGCCAGAGCTGCCATGAGCCCCGACAGCGTCAGGGAAATGACCCGAGAACGCTTCGTGTCAATGCCGACGAATTCGGCGGCCTGCTTGGAGTACCCTAGCGCGAAGAGGCCTCGACCGTACGGGGTCTTGTGTAGCAGGAGCCAGAAGAGAATGACGAACAGGATGACGGGGATCGCCATGTAGGGGATGCCCGTGGACCCGAACGATCCGGTGACGGCGGAGGTTGCCCACTGTGGGAAGTCGGAGATCGACTGGTCGCCGATGACGACGAGGGCGAGGCCTCGATACAGCGCGAGCGTACCGATCGTGACCGCGAGCGCCGGCAGTCCCACGTAGGCGGTCATGAATGCATTGACGAGGCCGCACGCCAGTCCGACGAGGAGGCAGATCGCGATGCTCGCCCAGAATCCCACGCCCGACTGGACAAGAACTCCGAAGGATGCGCTGACGAGGCCGGCGGTCGAGGCGACGGACAGGTCGATGTCCGCATTGATCATCACGAGGGTCATGGGCAAGGCCATGAGGAGCGTCGCCGTCACGTCCAGGGTAAGGAACGTGAGCGTGCGAGGCTGGCTGAACCTCGGGATGAGGATGGTCGCGACTGCGATGGCGAGGATGAGGATGAGGGTCATGTGCGAGTCTCGCGAGGAGAACACGCGTCGAATCGGGGCAATGAAGTCACGTGACGAGGTCTGAGTTGGGGTGCTCATCAGCGATCCGCTCCCTTCTTGCGCAGCGCCTCGTGGCGGCGCATTGAGCTGACTCGGTCGACGACGATCGCGATGAGGATGAGCGCACCAACGACGGCCTTTTGCCAGAATTTATCGACGCCGACGGCTGTAAGCGCGGACGTCATGGTGGTCAGGAGGAGCGCGCCGATGGCAGCTCCGTAGGCGGTTCCAACGCCGCCAGTCATTGCAACGCCGCCGACGACGCACGCGGCGACGATGTCGAGTTCCATGCCTGCGCCCGTCGTGGCGCCGACGGAGTTAAAGCGGGAGGCGTAGAGGACGCCGCCGAGTCCAACGAGCGCGCCGTTGACGACGAAGGCCATAACAACGCGCTTGGCGACGGGGATACCGTAGACGGCTGCGGCTGTACGGTCGGAACCGATCGCGTAGAGGTCGCGTCCGGATCGGGCGTAGCGCTGGTAGAGCGAGACGATCACGATAACGATGACCGCCAGAAGAGTGAGCAGCGGGAAGCCACCAATCGTCGCGACACCCAGGTCACCGAAGGCTTGGGGGCGGTCACCGGCGAAGTACTGGGTGGATCCTGCCCACCAGTTCAGTCCCCCTCGGAAGACGTAAAGAGTGCCCAGGGTAATGACCATTGCGGGAACTTTCGCCTGCGTGACGAGCAGTCCATTGAGTGCTCCGAGCAGTGCCCCCAGAATGATTCCTGCGATGAAGACGACGACGATGGGCAGTCCGGGGTTAGCCGCGAAGAGGAAGCCCGTGGCGAAGGCCGTGCACCCGAGGATGGAACCGACCGAGAGGTCGACGCCTTCGGATTGGATGATGAGGGACTGTCCGGCGGCCATCAGCATAGCGATCGTCGCATTGAGGAAGAGGTCGCGTACTCCCTGGGCGGAGAGGAAGCGCGGGTTCATTACCCACGTCAACAGGACCAGGGCAATGAGGGCCGCGATCACCGGGAGCTCTCGCATGGACAGGAGAGAGCGCAGCTTCGATGCGGCGTACACCTTGGTCACTGACGAGGAGCTGGCTGGCTCCCGGCTCACCGGCGCGGAGCCGTGGATGCGGGAGGGAGGTCTCAGTGTCGTTGTCATGATGCGGCCTTTTCGTGGTCGGTTGCCGCCGTCATAATGGCGTCAGCGGTGGCTTCTTCTCTGGTGAATTCGCCGGTGATGCGGCCTTCGCACATGACGAGGACGCGGTCTGCCATGCCGAGCACCTCGGGCAGTTCCGATGAGATCATGATGACGGCGACTCCCCTGGTGGCGAGGGTGGAGATCAGTCGGTGCACCTCGGACTTGGTTCCCACATCGATGCCACGGGTCGGCTCATCAACGATGAGGATCTTGGGATCGGTGGCAAGCCATTTCGCCAAGACGACCTTCTGCTGGTTGCCACCCGACAGCGCGGACACGGGGGTGTCCTGGGTGGCCGTCTTCACTTCGAGGTTTGTGGACCATTCCTGCGCGACCGCTCGCTCGGTCCGCGAGTTGATGAGTCCGCAGCGAGCGAGTTTGCTGCGCAGCGTGAGGGCAGTGTTGCGGGCAACGGACAGGTCCATGACGAGACCTTGCTTGCGCCTGTCTTCGGGGACGAAGGCGAGGCCGGCTCGGATCGCGCCCACCGTGTCGCCAAGCTTCAGGGGCTTACCGAAGGCGGTCACTGTGCCGCCGTCCGCTTTGTCGATACCCATGATCGTGCGCACGACCTCGGAACGGCCAGCGCCGACGAGGCCCGCCAGTCCAAGGATTTCTCCGCTGCGGACCTCGAAGCTCACGTCTTCGAAGGCACCGTAGCGGGTGAGTCCTTCGACTCTCAGGACCGGATCGCCAATCTGCGCATCCAGCTTGGGGAAGAGCTGATCGACGTCGCGGCCGACCATGTCTCGCACGAGCTGAGCCTTCGTGGTTCCCTCCAGGTCACGGGTCGACACGTAGGCGCCGTCGCGCATGATCGTCACGTCGTCGCACAGGTCGAAGATTTCTTCCATCCTGTGCGAGATGAACATGAGGGAGGCTCCCTTGTCGCGCAGTGAGCGCGCCACGGAGAAGAGGCGCTCGACCTCGTGCCCCGACAGAGCAGCTGTCGGTTCATCCATGATAAGAACCTTGGCGTCCAGCGAGATCGCCTTTGCGATTTCGATGATCTGCTGGTCCGCGATCGACAGTCCGTCAGCCAACTGCGAGGGGTCGATCGGCACTTCGAGGCGGTCAAAGAGCTCTTGGGCGTCACGCTTCATGGCTGCGTGATCAATGAGGCCGAAGCGTCCCCTGGGCTGTCGGCCCACGTATATGTTCTCGGCGACCGTGAGGTCGGGGAACAGCGTGGGCTCCTGGTAGATCACCGAGATTCCGGCGGCCTTCGATTCCGCAGGGGTCTTGAAGCGCACCGGCTGGCCATCCACCAAAAACTCTCCGGAGTTTGGCTGGTGAATGCCGGCGAGCACCTTCACGAGCGTCGACTTACCCGCGCCGTTTTCGCCGGCAAGGGCGTGAATGCGGTGCGGATACAGCTCGATGCACCCATCAGACATCGCGGTGAAGGAGCCGAACTTCTTCACGGCATGCTGGAGCGAGACAACTGGCCTTTCAGCTTCTCGTGTCATGTGGTCACCTCTTCGTCGAGGAATGAAACGATTCAGATAGATAGAAAGTGTGCCACACGACAATATGCATGTCAACTCTATAGGAAAGCCTTGAACTTGCCAGGAAAATTGAAGCGGAAATCTACTCAGAGGTGCCACAATATGAACGTTTCATCACTCGAGTTCCCGAAAGAGCTACCATGACGCCGCCCCGCCGCACCCCAGAGGGCACGAGTCCCCAGGACGCAACCACTGCCTCGTCCCCCTCAGTGCCCCGCAAAGCCCCCGGCGTCAAAGACGTCGCCGCTCTTGCGGGCGTGAGCGTCGGCTCCGTGTCTAACGTCATTAACCGGCGCGACAGCGTGCGCCCCGATGTACGTGAGCGCGTCGAGGCGGCGATCGCGCAGCTCGGCTACAAGCCCAATCCGACCGCGCAGGCCCTGCGACGGGGGACCTCTCCGCTCGTGGGCGTGGCGGTCTTCGACCTGACGAACCCGTTCTTCATGGAGGCTGCTGCTGCCATGGAGCGCGTGCTATCGCGCGAGGGCTACATCATGACGCTGTCTTCCACGCACGCCTCCGTGCAGGAGGAGCGAGACCTGCTCGAGGCGCTGGGGCGCCAGGCGGTGCGCGGGGTTCTTCTCACCCCCGCAGACTCCACGCACAAGGCCGCCACGCGTTTGGTGGAGGAGGGGACGCCGGTCGTCCTCTTCGACGCGGCAGACGCACCCGAGGGCCTGCCGTCCGTTTCCATCGACGACCGCGCGGGTGCGGCACTAGCGATCGAACACCTTCTGGCACTCGGACATGAGCGAATCTGTTTCCTCAACGGCCCCGTCGACATGCGCCAATCCGTGCAGCGCCTCGCCGGTGTACGGGACGCGATCGAGCACTGGCAGCACTTGACGGGGTCGGACAGCGTCCAATTGAGCGTGTACAACGCGCAGGCGTACACCGCCCAGGCCGGATATGCGGCCACCGAAAACGCCGTCACCGAGGCCCGGGCGGCCTCCAATGGAGCGAACCCCACCGCTGTCTTCTGCGCGAACGATCTACTAGCCGTGGGCGTCATGTCCGCACTGCGCGGAGCGGGGATCTCGATTCCCAACGACGTGTCCGTCATCGGCTTCGACGACATTCCCCTGGCCGCGCAGATGCCAGTACCCCTCACGACAATCCGCCAGCCCATGGACGAGCTCGGCGCCGCGGCCGCCGAGCTTCTATTGTCCGGCCCCGACGCACCCACACAGCACCAGACCTTCAGCCCCGTCCTCACCATCCGCGAATCCACAGCAAGGCCAAGGGAGTAGGGGGACAACACCGAGCAACACGCGCTCGCAGTCAACCAATCCACTACACAGGTGGGGGCTCCCCAACGGGAGCCCCCACCTCTCTACAGCATCACAACCTCAGTACGCCAACCCCTTCGGCTGCTCCGCAAGCACTGCAAAGCCCGGATCAACGACCTCGAATCCGTTGGCCTTGTAGGCCTCGTAGTCGAAGTTTTCGCATTCGTCGTACCCGATGCGGTGGTACTCGTAGAAGCCGTCCCAGTCCTCGTACCCGGACCCGAGCGACGACTCGAGGAACGCGTCCGCCATGGCCATCGCGGTGCGCGGGGCGACGTAGAAGGCGCCCATGGCGAGCAGGTTCGCGTTGTTGGCGGAGGCGCAGCGGCGCGCGGCGGGAACGGACTCGCACACGGCGGCGTGTACGTGGGGGCACTTGGAGGCGGCGATGTGGATGCCCATGCCGGTGCCGCAGAACGCGAGGGCGCGCTCAAACGTGCCTTCGGCGATCTGGGCGCCGAGCGCGAAGCCGACGCGGTGGTACATGGGCGCGGTGTCGGCGTCGGGTGTCAGGTCGGTGACGGTCCAGCCACGCTCCTCGAGGTGGGCTTTGACGACTTCCTTGAGGGGGTGCCCGGCGAAGTCGGCGCCGACGACGACGTGCTTGTCTTTAACTGTCAGCATGCGCGTGTCCTTTCCTGAGTCTGCGCAGTTTGGAGAAGGAGAAGAGGCCCTCGTTCATGCAGATGACGAGCAGCAGCACGCCACCCCAGATGAGAGGCCTGTAGAAGTTGGAGATGTTGGGGAACATGTTCAGGCCGGAGGAGAGGACCTGGAGCATGAGGATGGACAGGAGCACGCCGCTCAGGCGCCCGGATCCGCCGTTGGGGTTGACGCCGCCGAGGACGACGATGAGGACGGTGAGCAGCGTGTAGGAGGCGCCGTAGTCGGCTTTCGCGGAGTTGTAGTTCGCGAGCATGACGATGCCGGCCATGGCGGCCATGACGCCGGATAGCACGTAGGTGCGGATCAGCAGGCTCTTGACCTTCAGGCCGGAGAATCGCGCCGCCGTGTCGTTGGTGCCGAGCATGAGGATCGTGGTGCCAAAGCCCGTGAAGGCGACGATGAGTCCGGCGACGAGGGCGCACACGAGGAACACGACGAGGGGGATGGGAACGAGGCCGATCACCTTCCCGGTGAACGCGGCGCCAAAGGCGGCTGGCACCCCGGAGACGGGCTTGCCCTGGGTGAGGATGAGGGCGACGCCGCCGAAGAGTTCGAGCGTGCCGAGGGTGGCGAGGATGGGTGGGATCTTCAGGACGGCGACGAGCGTGCCGTTGATGAGGCCGCAGGTGACGCCGACCACCAGGGCAACTCCCAGGGCGATGGCGACGGCGAGGCCCATGGACGAGGGGGTGACGGCCGGGCTGAGCATCGAGCGCAGCGTGAGGGCCGCGCAGATCGAGGTGACGTTGGCGATGGCGACGACGGACAGGTCGATGCCAGCGGTGAACATGGTGAACATGACGCCCAGGCTCATGAGGCCGAATTCGGGGAATTGGACGGCCATCGACTGCCAGGTGCGCACGGCGAAGAAGGGGCCGGGGCGCACGGCGGCGAAGAAGATGAGCAGGAGGAGGAAGACGATGATCAGTCGCGTCATGTAGCTGTCCTTTTTGAGGAAAGCGAGGCGCGGGGAGGCGAGAAGCGTTGACATGTGGTCCTCCTAGTGTGCGGTGCGGCGGGCGCGCATGACCTGGAGCGCGGAGACGCCGGTTCCCACGATGATGAGCAGGCCCAGGGCGAAGCCCTGCCAGAACGTCGGGATTCCCATGAGGATCATGGAGTTTTGGACGATGACGATGAGCAGCGTGCCGAGCATGACGCCGGTGAGGGAGCCCTTGCCGCCGGTGATCGCGGTGCCGCCCAGGACGACGGCTGCGATGACCATCATTTCCATGCCGAGCAGGTTGGTAGGGTGCATCTGTCCCATGGAGCAGGTGCGCACCATGCCGGCCAGGGCGGCGATGATGCCGACGATGACGTAGAGCCAGAACTTGGTGGCGCGTACCTTGAAACCAACTCGTGCGGCCGCGCTCTCGTCGCCGCCAATGGCGAAGAGCGAGCGTCCGAACATCGTGTAGCGGGTGATGAAGAAGGCGACTGCGACGACGGCGACGAGGATGAGGAAGGACACCGGCATGGATGATTGCAGCCCGGAGCTTTCGTTGCGGGCGACGAACAGGGAGGCGGATCCGAAGGAGCGCATGGATTCGGGGATCATGTTGATCTGCACGGATTTGAGCGCGCCCTGCATGACGCCGTTGAAGACGTTGGCGGTGCCCAGGGTGATGATCAGCGTGGGGACGGTCAGCCTCGACGTGAAGATGCCGTTGAAGGCCCCGAGGAGCGCACCGATGGCTGCCGCGATCAGGAAGGGCACGATGACGGACCCGTTCCACCCGCTGTCGACGAGGACCTTCGTCGTCACGTAGACCGCGAGGGAGGCCAGCGCCGGGAATGACACGTCGATGCCACCCGAGACGAGGACGAGGTGCGCGGCGACGGCGAAGAGGCCGGGAACGACCATGGCACCCGCCAGGTCGACGAGGTTGTTCGCCGTGTAGAACTGTCCGGAGCGTACCTGGATGACGAGGGTGAGCGCCACGATGACGAGGAACACCCAGAATTCGTTGGCGTGCAGGACTTTCGTGGTGAGTCGGGGCATTAGTTCTCTCCCCCTTTGGTCGACGAGGCCGGGGCGCCTTCTTCGGACAGGAGCCGGGTCAGCTCGGCCTCGGTGAGGGTGTCGGGGCTGATAGGCTCGCTGAGGTGTCCGGCGCGCATGATGGCGATCGTCGAGCAGTTGGTGAGTACTTCGGCGATGTCGTCGGAGATGATGATGATGGCCATACCCTGCGCGGCGAGTTCGCGCAGGATGGAGTGGATCGTGAACTTGCTTCCGATGTCGACTCCGACGGTGGGCCCGTTGAGGATGAGGACGGAGGGGTTGGTGGCGAGCCACTTGGCTAGGACGACCTTTTGCTGGTTTCCGCCGGACAGGGTGTTGACGGCGTTGTCGGGGTCGGGGGTGAGAACGCCGAGGCGCTCGACCCACCGTTTCTCTTCGGCGCGGATGGCTTCCTTGTCGATGAAGCCGAGGTAGTGCGTGAAGGCGTCCATCTCGGCGATCGTGATGTTGTCGCCGATGGAGCGCGACAGGAAGAGCCCCTCGGTCAGGCGGTCCTCGGGAACGTAGGCGATGCCGGCCTTGATGGCGTCGCGCACGCCCCGCAAGGTGACGTCCTTGCCTGCGACGCTGACAGTCCCGGAGTCGAGCGGCAGCATCCCGAAGAGCGAGAGGGCCAGCTCGGTGCGCCCCGAACCCAGCAGGCCCGTGATACCGAGGATCTCCCCGGGGCGCACGCTCAGGGATGCGTTCTCGAAGGCGCCGGCGACTGTGGCTTCGCGGACCTCGAGGACGGGGTCGGCGTCGATGAGGCCGGTGCGGTAGGGGGCCTCATCGAAGTCGCGTCCGGTCATGTGGCGGGCGAAGCTGGCGCGGTTGAGGTCCTCCTTGGGGCAGGTGATGACCTTGCGTCCGCTTCTCAGGACGGTGAAGCGCTGGGCGATCTCGAAGACTTCCTCGAGCTTGTGGGAGACGAAGAGGATCGCGATGCCGCGGGATTGCAGGTCGGCGACGATGTCGAAGAGGGCGCGCACTTCCTTCTTGGTGAGGGCGGTGGTGGGCTCGTCCATGATGATGAGCTTGGCGTCACCCATGAGGGCGCGGCTGATGGCGACGAGCTGCTTGTCTGCGACGGAGAGGTTGCCGACGAGCTCGTCGAGGTCGACGGTGAAGCCGATCTTCGCGATTGCTTCGGCGGCGACCTTGCGCATGCGCGAGCGGTTGACCAGGCGACGACCGGCGGCGACCTCGCTGCCGAGCGCGATGTTCTCCATGACGGACAGGTTGGGGAAGACGGAGAAGTCCTGGTAGATGACGCGCACGCCCGCGTCGATGGCGGCGGAGGGGGTCAGGTGCGTGTACTCGCGTCCCGCGATGGCGACGCTTCCTTCTTCCGGCGTGTGGACGCCGGAGATGACCTTGATGAGGGTGGATTTGCCCGAGCCGTTTTCGCCGGCCAGGCAGTGGATTTCTCCGGGCGCGATCTCCAGGTCGATGTCGACCAGGGCGCGCACGCCGGCGAAGGATTTACTGACGTGTCGTACCGCCAGCACTGGGGTGTCCATGTGGTGTCCTTTCCGATCCGCATCTGCGCCCCTCGGCCCCTCGCGCCTGTGAAGCGCTCGCGGAGGTTTATCTGTGCGCGAGTGGTGGGGCAGGCGCGGGGGCCCGGCCACGGCCTCGTCGATGATGACGAGGCCGTGGCGCTCGGGCGGTCGCGTGCGGCGTTTCGGTTAGAAGCCGAGGGAGTCGACGTTGTCCTTGGTGATCTTGAGCCAGCCGTTTCCTTCGAGGACCTTGTCGGACCCGGGGGCGAAGTGCATGTTCTCGTATCCTTCGACGCCCAGGTCGACCCCGTCTTCGATCTTTTCGCCCTTGAGGATCTTGGTGGCCAGGGATGCCATCGCGTAGCCGGCGCCCGCAGGGTCCCACAGGGTCAGGGCGGAGACGGATCCGTCCTTGAGGATCTGGGCGTTGGCGGCGGGCATGCCGGTGCCGGCCGTGAAGACGGATCCCTTCAGGCCGAGTTCATCGATGGCTCGGGCGGTGCCGGGGGCATCGAAGGAGGAGGTGCCGAGGATGCCCGTGACTTCGGGGTACTTCTTGAGGACCTCCTTGGCGGTCTGGTAGGCGGTTTCCCCGTTGTCTTGGCTTTCGACGCGCGGCTCGGCCTCGAGCAGCGTCATGTTCGGGTACTTCTCTTTCTGGTGGGCCACTGCGCCGTCTGCCCACTCGTTGTGGGAGGCGTTGGTGACGTGGCCGACCATGGTCGTGTAGACGCCTTCCTCACCCATTGCCTCGGCGAGGTTGTCCATGATGAACGCGCCGTATTCGCTGTTGTTGAAGGCCTCGATGTCGTACATCGTGTTTCCCTGGGAGGAGGCCTCGTGGGTGACGACGACGATGCCGGCATCCATGGCCTGCTTGAGGACGGGTTCGATTGCACCCGGGTCGACGGGGACCACGCAGATCGCGTCGACACCCTGGGCGATCAGGTCCTGGATGACCTGGGCCTGCAAGGTGGCGTCGGTTTCGGCCGGGCCCTTCTGGAAGACGTTCATGCCGGTGTCCGCCGCGTACTTTTGCACGCCGGTTTCCATGCGCACGAACCAGGGGTTGGTGGCGTCCTTGGGGACGACGGCGATCGTGTAGTTGCCGTCGTCGTGGGTCGCGTTGGAGCTGCCCGTGTTGGTGTTGGCCGAGGATTGGGCGGTTTCTCCGGGAGTGCAGGCTCCGAGGGCGAGGGCGCATGCGGAGGCGGCGACGAGGGCTGTGGTTGCGAGGCGGGGCTTCATGGGACTCTCCTGCGTGTATGGTCAACGTCGGTGTTGGTTGTGTGGTGCGGCGGCGGAGCGGTTGTGCGGTGGTGCCTGGCGTGCCCGTCTTCGTTGCTGGACCCACCCTGCGGTGCCGCGTGTGCGGTGCTGCTGCGTGCCGGCTGCTCCCGTCTTTGGGGGCGCGTCGGCGTGCCCCCATCCTAAGCCATATGTTTGTCATTGCTTATCGTATGGACGAAATTGGTCCAGATTGGGACAGGATCAAGCGGTTGTTGACAAAGCATGCGGGTTTGTCGAAGTGGTCCCAATTTGTTCGGACATGAACGGTTCGGGACGAACTAGGGTCCCTCTACTCAGCGCCGGGTTGCCGCATAGAGAGACGACGGCTGGGGGCGAACCTCCGTTCGCCCCCAGCCTCGAGTATCGCCGCGACCGCGCGTGCTCAGAGGTTCTCCACGATGGCCGCGCGAGGCCCCCTCTCTCCGGTGGCGGCATCGCGCCAGGCCTCAAGGGCACGCAGGAAGGCTGTTGCGCCAGGATCTTGCAGGCCGATCGACCTGTCCTGCAGCCACGAGGCTCGTCCGCGTTGGGACTGCAGGTCTCGGGTAGCCACAACGGCTGCGGCCGAGGATGAGATCGCGCTGCCGAGGGCACCCAGGGCGAGATCGCTGTCTGTGGCCACCTGGGGGTTGGCCGCAAGGCTGTCAGCCAGGGAATCGACGGCGGGGACCATCGCGTCGAGGATGGTCTTATCCCCCACCTGACTCTTTCCACGGTGCGAAATCGAGCTTGCGGCCGCACGGATGAACGCCTCGGCTTCGACGGTGGTGACGTCCTCGCATCCGACCCAGACCTTCGAGCCGGCGAGGAGACCTCCGGCGACCAGCGCCGCCATCGTTGACGGGTTGGCGTTGGCGAACGCCTTCGCACATGCGCGGGCGACATCGGAGGGAGCGGGTTCAGGGTCTGTCGGCAGGTCCGTGAGGGCGTCGATGACCGCACGCGCGCCCGCGGAGATCGTGATCCCGAGGTCTCCGTCTCCGAGGACCTGGTCGAGATCGCGCAGTTCATCCGAGGATTCGATGAGGAGTGTCATCGAGTCCTGGATCTGGCGTATGAGTTCGGGTGAACGCATTGTCATGCCTCCCTGAAGAACGGGGACTGGGCGGGGGCGTCGAGGAGTTCGAGGAGCTCGTCGTCGACCTTGAGCAGCGAGATCGAGCCGCCTGCCATTTCAAGGGACGTCGCGTATTCGCCGATGTAGCGGCGTTCGATGACGACGCCAAGTTCCTCGAGCCTCTGGTGGGTGCGACGGTAGAGCAGGTAGAGCTCTTCGAGGGGCGTAGCGCCGAGGCCGTTCACGAGGACGGCCACACGGTCGCCTTCGCCCAGGCCGAGGTCGGGGATGACGGAGTCGAGGATCTGGTCCGCGATCTCGTCGGCGGTTCCGAGGGGGCCGCGGTGGATGCCGGGTTCGCCGTGGATGCCGATGCCGATTTCCATTTCGCCTTCGGGCAGGTCGAAGGATGCGGCGCCCGTGGTCGGGAGGATCGTCGGGGACAGGCCGACGCCCATGGTGGCCGTGTTGTCGACGACCTTCTGGGCGACAGCTGCTACCTCGTCGAGGCTGTCGCCGCGCTCGGCGGCAGCGCCCGCGGCCTTGTAGGCGAAGAAGATTCCGGCGACGCCGCGGCGGTCCTTGGCGCGTTCCTTGGGCTGGGAGGCCACGTCGTCGCAGCCGAGGACGGTGCGTGTCTCGATGCCATCGAGTTCGAGAAGGTCGACGGCCAGGTCGAAGTTGAAGACGTCGCCGCCGTAGTTGCCGTAGAGGAAGAGCACGCCCGCTCCGCCATCGACGGCCTTGGCGGCGTCGGCGCACTGCTGGACCGACGGGGAGGAGAACACGTTACCGATGGCGACGCCGGAGCACAGCCCCTTGCCGACGTAGCCCTTGAAGAGGGGGAGGTGACCGGAGCCGCCGCCGGTGACGATGCCGACCCGGCCGGGTGCGGGGCTGTCGGCGCGGACAAGGACGCGCCTGTCGTCTCCGGGGGTGCGGACCTGATCGGGGTGCGCCAGGAGAATGCCCTCAACCATCTCATCGACGAACTGGTCGGGGTTGTTAATGATCTTCTTCATCATCATTTCCTTTCTGTTGCGCCGCTATTGAGGGCGGCTGCTGGTTGTGGGCGCCTGAACGTCGATGTCAGGCGTGTTCGAACGTCTTTCCAGTCGACGCAGTCGAGGACGAGGACGCCGATGAGGATGACGCCCTGGGCGATCGCGTACTGGAAGGCAGACAGGCGCATGGAGGTGAAGCCGCTTTGGACGACCTGGAGGGTGAGGGCCGCGAGGAATACGCCGCCGACGGTGGCGAAACCGCCGTTCGGGTTGGTCCCGCCGAGGACGGCGATGACGATGACGAGCAGCACGTAGGAGGCGCCGTAGTCCGCCGAGGCCGTGGGGTTTCGTGCGATGAACACGATGCCCGTGAGGGAGCCGAGGAATCCGGTGAGCAGGTAGGAGCTCAGCAGGATTCGGGAGGAACGAATTCCGGAGAATCGGGCGGCCGTCCCGTTGGATCCTTCGAGGGAGAGGGACAGTCCCAGCGGGGAGCGGTTGAGGATGAATCCGACGAGGAGGGCGACGAGTCCGAAGACGATGAAGAGGAGGGGAACTCCTGCGACTGCGGTCTTGCCGAACGCCGTCAGCGCTTCGGGGGATCCGTAGAGGGTTTTGCCGCCCGTCCACACGACGGCTAGGCCGTTGAAGATCTGCATGGTGCCGAGGGTGGCGAGGATCGGGGTGACGCCGACGTAGGCGATGAGGACGCCGTTGACGAGGCCGCACAGGAGTCCGACGCCCAGCCCGATGAGGATGATGACGGGGCCCCATTGTTCGGATCCACCCAGCGCGCTCGAGGTGCACAGGGTCGACACGGTGATCGCGCAGAGGTTCGCGATGGCGACGAGCGATAGGTCGATGCCGCCGGTGACCATCGAGATCATCATGGCGATGGAGAGGATGCCGATTTCTGCGACGGCGAGCAGCATGTTCTGCAGGTTGAGGCCCGTGAGGAACACGCTCGGGGAGAGGATCGAGAAGATTCCGATGGCCACGAGGAGGATGAGGACCATGCGGGCGATCGACCGGTCGCGGCGCAGCCGGGAGAGGAGCGAGGCGCTGAATTGATCAATCCGGGAGTTTGTGTCGCGGAGTGTGTTGTTCATGGGACTCATCCTTCGACAGCTTGGGGGACGGCGTTGCTACGGTCGGCCTGGGCGCTCTTGGCGCGCAGCGTTCGCGTGCTGCGCTTTGCGGCGAGCGCTTGGATGCCGACACCGGCGACGAGGAGCAGGCCGACGGCGGCGCGCTGCCAGGCGCTGGGGACGCCGATGAGGATCAGCGAGTTGTTGATGAGCTGGACAAGCAGCACACCGAGGATCGTTCCGCGCACCGATCCGCGTCCACCGAAGATCGACGCGCCTCCGAGGACGACGGCGGCGATGATGTCGAGTTCGTGGCCGACAAGTTCCTGGGGGTTGGCGGACCTGCCGAGGATCATGTAGACCATGCCGGCGGTTGCGGCGAGGGTTCCGGCGATGACGTACACCCAGATTTGGGTACGTTTGACGTTAATGCCGGCTCGGTGGGCGGATTCGGTGTCACCGCCGATCGCGTAGATTGCGCGCCCGAACATGGTCCGGCTGAGTACCAGTGCGATAACGATCGCGAGGATGATGGCCGGGATGATCATGGAGTGCAGCAGCGCGACGCCCGTCGATGTTTCGACGGAGACCAGGTTCGCGGTTGAGGCCGACGCCATGCCCTCGGGCAGCTGGGCGATGTACTTCGAGCCGATGTACGCCAGGAGGAAGCCTTGGAAGATTCCCTGGGTGCCGAGCGTGACGATGAGGGTCGGGAGCTTGAACCTGGAGATCAGGTAGCCGTTGAGCAGGCCGAGGAGCGCTCCGATGGCCAACGCCATGGCGAAGGATCCGACGAGGCCGATGTTGATTCCTCGGCTCAGCTGGAACACGATGGTGGCGTAGGAGGCGAACGAGGCGATGGCCGCGAAGGAGACGTCGATGCCACCGGAGATGATAACGAGGAGGACGCCGAGGGCGTAGATCATCGGGACGATGGAGGAACGCAGGAGGGAGAAGAGCGTCGAGACCGTGAAGAACGCGGGGCTGATCGCGGACATGATGATGGTCAGGAGGACCAGGACAGACAGGACAATTCCTTCACGGTTGGGTCCCCAGATCCAGCGCAGGACGCGCCGTGCGACGGTATTCATGTTCATGACACAACCATCTTTCTAATCGTTCGAGCATCGACGTCCTCGCCGGCCAGTTCGGCGGCGATGTGGCCGCCCTTGGTGATGAGCACTCGATGGCAGCAGGAGACGAGTTCCGGAGCGTCGTCGGAGATGATGACGATGGCCATGCCGGCTTCCGCTTGTTCGCGCAGGATGTCGAGGATCTCGGCTTTGGAGCCGACGTCAACGCCAACCGTGGGGCCGTTGAGGATGAGGACCTTGGGGTTGCGCGCGAGCCACTTCGCGAGGACGACGCGCTGGGCGTTGCCGCCGGACAGGGATCGCACGGGGGCGAGGACATCGGGGGCTTTGATGCGCAGCGACTCGAAGTAGTGGGCGATGGTTTGGCGGATCTTGTCTTTGCGCAGCGTGTTGAGTTTCGAGGTGTGGTGGTCGATGGACGCGGCGATGACGTTGTCGGCGATCGACTTGTCGAGGAAGAGGCCCTCGGTGAGTCGGTCTTCGGGGACGTATCCGATGTGGGCCTTGATGGACTGTCCGATGGAGCCCACCTCGACGTGTTCGCCATCGATGTAGACGCGTCCAGAGTCGATGGGCAGGAGGCCGAAGAGGGCCTGGGCGATTTCGGTACGGCCGGATCCGAGGAGCCCGATAATGCCGAGGATTTCGCCCTTCTTCACCGAGAAGCTGACGTCCTCGAAGCCTCCCTGGGAGGTGAGGGATTCGACGCGCAGGCGCTCCTCAGCGTCCTCCGCGAGGGGCGGGACGCGTCGGCTCTGGTCGAGTTCCTTGCCGGTCATGTAGTGGGTGATCTTCTCGCGGTCGAGGTCTTCGACCGGCGAATCGATGACGTTGCGTCCCGAGCGCATGATGGTGACGCGCTGCGAAATGGCCATGACCTCGTCGAGCTTGTGCGACACGAAGATGAGGGCGACTCCCTGCGCGCTCAGCTTTTCGACGACCATGAACAGCCGCGCGACCTCACGCTGGGTGAGGGCGGTCGTCGGCTCGTCCATGATGAGGAGCTTCGCGTTGCCGGCGAGGGCGCGGCAGATGGCGGTGAGCTGCTTGTCCGCGACGGAGAGCTGTTCGACGTCGGCGTCGAGCGGGAGCGGGACGCCGAGGCGCTCGACGATCTGCGCGGCCTGCTTCTTTGCGTTCGTGGAGCTGAAGAACTTCTTCTTCTCTGTGACCGACGAGGTCATCATGATGTTCTCGGCGACCGTCAGGTTCGAGAACAGGCTGAAGTCCTGGTAGATGACCTGAATGCCGGCGTCCATGGCGCTGAGCGGCGTCAGCGAGGAGACGGTGTGGCCGTCGATGAGGATGCGTCCCGCGTCGGGCGCGTGCACTCCGGAGATGACTTTGATGAGAGTGGACTTTCCGCAGCCATTCTCGCCGGCCAGGCACAGCACTTCTCCCGGCCAGACGGCCATGTTGACGCCATCGAGGGCGCGAACACCGCCGAAGTTCTTGACGATATCCCGAACCTCTAGAAAGGGGTTCTCCTGCACGCTGACGCCTTCTCCGTGGGGGCGCGGTGCTTCATCCACATTGCTGCACATGTGCTCTCCTTCGAGTGTCTTGTCGACTGCGCTGTCGTGGGACGCCCGCCCCGGCCTCGTGCCGATGTGTCACGAGGCCGGGGCTGCGTGATCAGAAGTCGTAGTTCTTCGCTTGCTTGGCGTCTGCGGCGATCTGGGCGTTGCCGACCCAGACGTTGTCGTAGCCGTCGAGCTTGTGGAGGTTGTTGTAACCCTCGATGCCGAGGTCCGTGCCTTCGGTGATGGTGCCGCCGTCAGCGAGGATCTTCGCGATCTGCAGCTGGGCCTTGCCGGCGAGGGCGGGATCCCAGAAGAAGATCTTGTCGATCGATCCGGTCGCCAGGTACTTCGCGGAGGCCGAGGGGATGGAGGTGCCCATGACGCAGACCTGATCGGACAGGCCGGCCTCTTCGATCGCGCGGGCGATGCCGGGCACGTCGTTACCGGCGGAGCCCTGGAAGGCCTTGATGTCCGGGTACTTGCCGAGGACTTCCTTGGCCTTTTCGTATGCCGCGGTCTCGTTGTCGGTCGACTCGATGGGCGTCTCGACGCGCTCCATGTTGGGGAAGTTCTTCTGCTGGTAGTCGTAGGCGGCCTCGACCCATTCCATGTGGGTCTTGGCGGTCAGACCACCGACGAACTGCACGTACTTACCGGTGCCGCCCGTGCACTCCCCGATGTTCTTCATGATGTCGACACCGTAGGAGGCGTTGTCGAATGCCTCGATGTCCACGTCAACGTTCTTGATGCCGGTCGCCTCGTGAGAGACCACCTTGATGCCCTGTGCGCGCGCCTGTTCGAGGACGGCGGAGAGGGCCTCGGGAGAGTTGGGGACGACGGTGATGGCGACCGGCTTCTGCGCGATCAGGTCCTGGATGATCTGGATCTGCTTTTCCGGCGCAACGTCGGTTCCACCCTCCGTTCGCGTGTCGTATCCGTTGTCGGCGCCCCATTCCTTGACGCCCACGTCCATGCGATCAAACCATGCGATGCCCTTGACCTTGACGACGGTAACCATCGTCTTGCCGGAATCGCCCGCGGCCGAGCCGGTGTTTGATGCGGAGTTGTCGCCTGTCGTCCCTCCGACGGTCGAGCAGGCAGTCAGAGCAAGCATCGATGCAATGGACACCGATGCCACCGTCAGTCTTCCGATCTTCATGTCGTCACTTCCTCGTGATCTAGTTGTCGGACGTTCCGGGTTCGCCATCTCCTGCGATGACGCACGCATCATGGCGTGACCCGCGTCGCAATCACTTACATTACACGCGGTATCGCGCAGGAGCAACTCGCTTTCGCGCATTTCTGACGGCTTGATTCGCCGCTAACTGCTCACGGGCGCGCAGCTCAACGCACGGTTATACGCAAATGCTGAGCGAAAAACGCCCCTGTGGACTGGTGATTTAGGCAAATGCCCTCGTTGCGCGGTATCGCGCACATTCGCGCCGAAAGTTCGGTACAGTGTCAAGCGGGCGGCGATCACGATGCACTATTGCAGGCATCATCTGTACCCCTCGTCGCACCCCGCGTAGACCATAGCCAGCAGAAGGAACGATCGTGACCCGGCAAGACACCATTGTCTCCATGATTGAGGCAACCGGCTTCGAGACCGTGTCCTCCTTGGCAGAGGCTCTCGACGTGAACGTGTCAACCATCCGCAGGGACCTGGAGCACCTGGCCGAGGCCGGCCTCGTGCGCCGCACCCACGGTGGCGCGATCCCGATCCCCCAGGACGAGGACACCGAGGAGTTCCTGCAGGATTCCCCGAACCGCGCGGAGAAGCGGGCGATCGGCCCGGCCATGGCGGAGCGCATCCTCGACGGCCAGTCCGTGTTCATCGATTCGGGATCGACGTGCCTCGAGGTGGCTCGGGCCCTCGACGCGCGCCGCGTGACCGTGGTGACGCACGATCTGCTGGTGGGCCTCGAGATTCTGAAGAAGCCTTCCCTGAACCTGGTGTTCGTGGGCGGCGAGCTGCTGCCGAACCGGACCCACATGTGGGGGCCGACCGCCATCGACCAGCTGGACCACATCCGCGTCAACACGGCCGTTTTCGGCGCGAATTCGGTGATGGAGGACGGCATTTACGCGTCAACCGGCTACTCGATCGAGCTGCAGCAGAAGGTCCGCTCGATCGCGTCGACCGCCTACTTCGTCGCGGACTCAACGAAGTTCGGCCGCAACGCCCTGTACAAGGTCCTCGGCATCGACGCGTTCACGGCCGGTATTACGGACTCGTTCCTCTCCCCCATCTCGGCGGCGGCCTACCCGATCCCCCTCATCCGGGCTGAGGTCGCGCAGGGGTAAGCCGCAACGAGCGGGGCACTGCCACGGCTCGGTGTCACAGCAATCCCCTCGTATCCCCGCCCGCATCACGCACCCGCTTAACGAAATGTCAACAACACCTGCCGAAGCCCACCAATGGGCACAACACCACCAATAACAGCCAACAACCCTCAAAACGCCCGGTCCACAAAACCAGACCAGGCCAAAAGAGCTCATTACGCTGGGCAGGACACTCAAACGCCGAGCCAGCGACATCCTGGCCTACTTCGACCACCCCCACACCACAGGCGGTCCCACCGAAGCCATCAACGGCCGCCTCGAACACCTACGCGGATCCGCACTCGGATTCCAAAACCTCACCAACTACATCACCCGAGCACTCCTCGAAACCGGCGGATTCAAACCCCAACTACACCCCCAATTATGAAGAGCCAGAATTTGTTTGAAGTCGAGGTCCTCGGTTTCAGCCACCCGCCGCTCAACTAGGCGCGCGACATCGTCAAAGTTGACGGTTTTAGAGTATGGCAACCCCAGTTCACGATGGATGGCTTTGTCTGTCATGACTGGCCATCACCTCGGAGATTCTGGTAGATGTCACGGCTGAAGAGACCCATGAGTTGCTTCTTGACATCGTCGTTGTTGAGGAGATGCGAGAAGAACTCTTGGTTCTGGCCAAGGCCAGCCAGGAGGGCGTCATCGATGGCCGAGTAGTAGCTGAACTCGAAGTCGGACTCGGTGTTGTTGCGTGCGCTGGTCTTGAGGGCTTCAGATTTCAGGAGCAGGTCCCTGATTTGCAGCAGGGCCTTGACGGCGACGTCCTGGTCGAAGTTCTGCCCCGTGCGTGCGTTGATCTCAGCGAGGATCTTGGACAGTTCTTGTTCCTCATCCTCACTCATGCCAAGGCCCCCAGCCAGGGGAAGGCTCACTACAGGCTTTGCGACCAGGTTTGGTGTGGCGTGCTCGCCGGTCTTCTTCTGTACGAAGTTGCTGGCCTGGATCTTCCCCTTCAAGTCGAAGCCGCTACCGGGGTGCTTGACGGCGAAGAAACGCAGCAGATAGGTGATGAAGTTGTACTTGCGGTGTAGGTCGGTATCCTCGAACGAGGTGGCTTGAATGAGGAACTCGTAGAAGCGGACGAAGGACTTCATCAAGCCTTGGATCTCGAGTTGCTCCTCAATCGGGAGCCGCTCAATGGCCGCCTTTGCTCGCTGCAGGTAGTAGATGACGCGCTGCTGCGTCTTGGCAGTCGTGCTACCGGAATAGATGAGATCGTTAGCTTTCTCCACATCGTCAGGGTCAAGGACGAGGTAGCCATCGATCTTGGCTTCGAGCTCGTAGATGCCGTCGGAGGTGACGGTGTTCGACAGCATCGTGGTGGTGTAATACGGGGCAAAAGAGTTCTTGATGGCCTCGTAGTCGTTGACGAAGTCGAGCACAAAGGTGCGCTTGTCATAGGGTGGGCAGATCCGGTTCAAACGCGACAGGGTCTGCACTGCTGATACGCCGCGCAGCGTCTTGAGCACGTACATCGCGCACAGCTTGGGCTGATCGAAGCCGGTCTGGTACTTGTTGGCCACCAGCAGGACCCGGTAGTCGTCCTTATCGAATTCCCTGGTCAGGCGTGCTTCAGGGAAGCCATTCATTCCAGCTTCGGTGTACTCCGTCTTATCTCCCTCGAGGGTGACTTTGCCGGAGAAGGCTACGAGGGCGTGAATGTCTTGGTATCCCTTGCGGGTTACGTAGTCTTCGAGGGCTTGCCGGTACTTCACGGCTTCCTGGCGAGACCCGGTGATCACCATGGCTTTCGCTGTGCCTCCGAGCTCCCTGGCGACGGTGGTGCGGAAGTGTTCGATGATGACTTCGATGCGCTGCTGGATGTTGGTCTCGTGCAGTGCCACGAATCGTGCGATCTGCCGCTTGGCGTCGTTGGTCTTGCAGCGTGGGTCTTCTTCGATGGCCTTGTTCAGGCGGTAGAAGGTGTCGTAGGTGGTGTAGTTCGTCAGCACGTCCAGGATGAAGCCTTCTTCGATGGCCTGCTTCATGGAGTAGAGATCGAAGGCCTCCCACAAGCCCTTAGGCGTCTGGGTGCCAAACAGTTGCAGGGTTGTGGGCTTGGGGGTGGCGGTGAAGGCGAAGATGGAGACGTTGTCTTGCTTGCCGTTCTTGCGGATCTCATCCGCGAGCATATCCTCAACATCCACTTCACCCGTATCACCCGATCCCAAGGTCTGGGTGATAGCGGACATGTCTTTGCCGGAGGTGGACGAGTGGGCCTCGTCGATGATAACGGCAAAGCGCTTGTCTTTTAGCCCGCTGACGGTGTCGACGATGTAGGGGAACTTCTGGATCGTGGTGGCCACGATCTTCGTGTTACCCATCAGTGCTTTGGCAAGGTCTACCGAGGAGGCCTTGTCGCCCATTACCTGGATGAGGCCAGACTTGTGCTCCAGCCCCATCACGGCCTTCTGTAACTGCCGGTCGACAACGACACGGTCGGTCACGATGATGACGTTGTTGAAGATGACCTCATCGTTCGCGTCATGCTGCGAAGCAAGACGGTGAGCCAGCCAAGCGATCGAGTTTGTCTTGCCCGAACCTGCCGAGTGCTGGATCAAGTAGTTGCGGGTCGAGCCATTGTCCACAACGTCAGCAAGAATGCGACGGACGGCGCGCAACTGGTGGTAGCGGGGGAAGATAATCGCTTCGCTGCGCTTCTTCCTCCCGGTCGCCTCATCCACCCTCTCCTTGGTCTGGATGAAGATGAACTTGGAGATCAGCTCGATAAGGGAGTCGGGTGCCAGGATCTCCTTCCACATGTAAGAGACCGGATAGTCGTCCTTGCTGGTTGGGTTGCCTTTGCCTGCGTAGACACCTTCGCCGCTGCCCATGTTGAAGGGCAAGAAGAAGGTCTTCTCCTCATCGAGTTTGGTGGTCATGTAGACCTCGTTGAGGTCCATCGCGAAATTGACCAGGGTCCCGGCCTTAAACAAGAAGAGACGGCTCTTAGGGTCGCGCTCCTTGCGGTACTGCCACATCGCGTCCTCAACGGACTGTCCGGAAGCGTTGCACTTGAGCTCAAAACTGATAATCGGCAGACCATTGAGGCAGATGACCAGGTCAATCCGTTCTTTCTCTTCATCGGTCGTCCACACCTCCTGAACGACCGTGAAGCGATTAGCCCGGTACTTCCCGGACAACTCGGTATTGAAGCTTGTTGCGGGCTTCGGGTACATCAAGGTCAGCGTGCGATTAGACAGCTCAATACCCCGCTTGAGAACCGAGAGCAGACTGCCGCCACGCTTGGTCGCTTCATTATTGATGGCCCCAAGGATAGTTTCCTGAAGATCCTGTTTATAGATCTTGGCCAGCGCCTCAATTGTGTCCTTCTGTGTCTCGGAGAGGAACTCCATCAGAATGCCGGCGTCAATCATGTACCGGCGATCAAAATCAGAATCGTCACGCTCAAGGTAATGATGACGTGTCTCGAGCTCTCCAACGATGAACTCTTGATAATCCCGCTCAGTGAGAATCTGCCTCATCGCACCGGCACCTCCCGCTTACCTGTCACGACCTCATAGATCAGAGACTTTTTGTATGCGTCCAGCAAATCAAGTTGTTTCCGTTTCTTCCGCTGTACTTCATCTATCTTGGTAATCTCTTCATTTAGGAACCTGCCTATACGCCTTTGTTCGTCAAGCGGTGGTGCCACCAATGGAAGACGTGAAAGCTCTGAGAAGGTAAGCCCCTGCCGCACACCACTTCCCATGTTGTAGAACACCCTACAGATGTCGTAGGTGTGAAATAGGTAGTGGAAATAAGTCGAGTCCAGCTCACGATGCTTGCGAAGAGCAATATATGCGGAAGTGACGATTCCGCGTTCGTTTACAAGACCAGTCCTAAGGCTCTTTTGATCATTCTGAAGGTCAGTTAGACGCAGGACGATATCTCCGGGACCAACGATGTTGTAGCCGTTGAAGTTCGACGGAAGCAAACCATCAACAGTCCCGATATCTTTCCGAATTATGCGACCGTAACTCAATGAAAGCAAGTTTGTTTCTTGCCGAAATAGATTCTTTGCTTTATGTTCATGAAAAAAATGCCGAAGCGGAGCTACGTTCCAATTCCTGGGTAGACGATCGATCCAATCGATCTTGGAATCCACCATGTCTCTGTTTGGATCAAGCCCCTTTGTTACAGCGTCGAGAATCACAGAACGCTTGTAGGAATCGAGCGCATCGATCTGCGCTCGGATCGAATCTTTCAGTTCCTCAATTCGCTCAGTTTCACGGTCGAGATATTTTGCAATACTGTCTTGTACTTCGGGTGGTGGGAATGGGATTGGAACTTGGATAAAGTTCGCCCATCTCATCGCCTGACCGTCGCGAACTAGATTTGATGTGCTTCTCAGTTCATTGATATAGCCATCACACTTAAAAACCCATCGATAATAGCGTGCTGAGTGGATCTGCGGTCCAGGAATCAGCATTACGTAAGCGGAACTTGTGCAACCCTTAACTTCGCTGAGTTCTAATCCACCCTGAAAGCTGCGCATGTGAATGACAAAATCGCCAGGGTAAACGGCCTTGAGAATGGTGAAGTCCTTCTCGACAACTACTACGTGACTGCCAGTCTTCTTGACATACTCAGACTGTGGAATGACCCCATACTGTTGGGAGACAGTCATCTGTTCCATACCCGCCTTTGCACGCTCACCACGAACGCTAAATGCGAAGCGAGGAGTGTCAATTCGCCACCCTGATGGCACCTCGGCGATCCAGTGAGACCCAACTGTCTTCACAGTCGCCCTCCAAAGAGGGAAACGATGGAGGCAGAGATTTCTTGTTCTAGGCGCATAAACTCTTGGGCATATATTTCTGCCGTTACAGGCGTCTCGTAGGAATAGAAATATCTCGTGAATGGTATTTCTGCGCCGGTCTTCACTACTGGCTTTTTCTTGGAGAGATCCTCTTCAAAGAATGCCTTCGCGTCCGGTATGTAGGGAAGGACTTCGCGCTGCATGTATTCGGTGATGTCTTCCTCGGCGGGGACTCGTTCCACGTCCTTTGTTGCGGTGTCGTAGATAGTGTTGCCCTTCCGATCGCGTTGAATCTCGGCGGATTTGTCCATGAGCGAGAGGCCGTCGGCAATCTTAGCAAGAAGTTTGCTGTCCACAACTGTCTGCCGAACCAGGCTTTTTAGATGAGCGGTGAAAGGCTTCGGAGCAAGCCATACTTGGTCAGTGATTGCTGCACGGAGGGTATCGATGATGGCTGTGTAGAGCGGTTCGCCCTGGCGGTGCTTAGCGAGTTCTCGCTCTTCCTTCGCAGTGAGCTCTTCCTTCTGCTCTAGTTTGGCCACTTTCGTTGGATTGAACAATGAGTTGAGGTATCCACCGTTGATGAGGTTTTCGATGCGTTCCTCGGTAATCCCATAGGACCGTTGCAGCGGCTGCATGACGGTGTATTCGCGATAGATGAACTCTTCGTTCGGGTAGATCTGGCACAGATCGTTTTCCGCGAAGTCCGCGTATAGGCGCGTGATATGTTCCCGGTCATCAGGGGTGATCTCGTTCTTCTTCTTGCCGAGGCCCTTACGCAGTTTGTGGAAGATCTGGCTGGCATCGATGAGTTGCACTTTGCCCTTGCGCTCTGCCCGCTTATTCTTGGAGAGTATCCAGATGTAGGTGGCGATCCCGGTGTTGTAGAACAGGTCTACCGGCAAGGCAATGATCGCCTCGATGAGGTCCTGTTCCAGCAGCCACCGGCGGATCTGGCTCTCACCGGAGCCCACTTCACCGGTGTAGAGCGGGCTACCGTTCTCAATGATCGCGGCCCGGCCGCGCTCGGGATCCATCTTGTCTACGGCTGACTGCAAGAAGAGCATCTGCATGTCTCCCGCGCCGGGCGTCCCGGCCCCCCAACGGCCGGAGAAGCCTTTCTCGTGTTCCGCGATAACGGCGTTCTCAACGCCATCTGCGGCGTCTTTGCCGCCCCATGCTTGGCCGAAGGGTGGGTTTTCGATTACGAACCGCATCTTGATGTCGGTGAAGCAATCCGCAAGCATCGTATCTTGGAAGCGGATGTTGTCTGCGTCCTGGTCCTTGATGAGCATCTCCGCCAAGCACATGGCGTAGGACTCAGGGTTGTTCTCCTGGCCAAAAAGTCGAATGTCCGCGGTTGGGTTGAAGCGGTGGATGTAGTTGAAGGCGGTGGAGAGCATGCCGCCTGTGCCGCAGGCTTGGTCTAGGATGGTGATGACCTTGCCGTCGTCGAAGATGTCGTCGCATCCTTCAGCTAGCAGGATGGACACCATGAGTTTGATGATGTCTCTGCCGGTGTAGTGCTCACCGGCTTCGGCGTTTTCGGAGAACTTTCGGATGAGTTCTTCGAAGATGTATCCCATCTTGATCGAATCGATGGTACGCGGGTCTAGGTCCAATTCGGAGAAGGCTTTCACCACGCCATAAAGGCGATTGCCCTTATCCATCTTGTCGATCTGCTTGGCGAAATCCAGGCCTTTCTCCACAGACATGAGCAGGTCGTTGACGTTGGGTGAGAATCCCTCGATGTAAGCCTTGAAGTTGGCTGCAATGTTGTCTGGATCGTCCAGCAGGCGCTCAAGGGTGAAGCGTGAGGTATTGTAGAAGGAGAACCCGGCAATCTGGCACATAGCCTTGTACGGGTAGCTGGGTATCTTCTCGTGCTGGGCAACCACCTTGTCTTTGGTGGGCGCCAGTGCGCACTCGAAGCGGCGAATGATCGTCATCGGAATGATGACGTCCTTGTACTTGTCTGAGCTATAGGTGGGCCGCAATTTGTTCGCGATTGACCAGATGAAACTAACTTCGTTGGCTACGCTCACCGGCGCGTCATCCCACATCGGATCAACGGTAGCCTCGCGATTCACAGTCTGATCGTTCATTACATCTTTTCCTTTTTATTCCAAGAGTCTTGATATATTTGCGCGGTTACGAACTGTGTGCCGACATCGTTGATTGAACGGCGTCTATGAGTCCGTATGTCTTCGTCTTGGACTGAAGAGGCCAAGCGCAGTTATAGGGCGTTCGTTGTCGTGAACTCGCGAGGTAGTTGTCACACATTGGCGCTACTCCTGCTCAGTTAGGCCGCAGACCTAAGAGTGGCCGTCGGCGTGGATGCTGTTGGGGTTGTTGCGCTCGCACGCGGATCCTGCATCTCAAATTAGCATCACAAAGCCAGCGCTGATTGCGGAAGCGCCGTCGAAATCTGAGTTTGTTGCTCTAATCCGGGTGCAGCGTCTCCCTGGCCTCACTGCCTTCCTGTAGTGGGTTTCGTGGGAGCGTCAGGTTCAGCGCCTCACAGTTACGGATCATTCTCTCGCTGACGAGGAGATCGCCATCATCCATGCATCTGATGGTCTGGGAAACGGTAGCCGTTGTTCGCGTCGGTCATTGAGTCGCCACAGGTAGAGGTCTCGGCATACAAGTGGGTGAACCAACGGCGGAAACTTTCAGTTAGTTGGCCGGGAGCATGAACTCGGGAACGTTGAATTAGGTTTCCCTTGCCTCCATACGCACTTCGGGGTTGTCGCACTTGAGTATGCGCGGGTTGAGGTCCACTTGGTTGGACTCATTGACGGTGTAGTAGCCGCGGTCTGCATGGGTACGCAGGTACGCAGCTGACTCCCGACTGAATCCCAATCGTTGTAGACCGATGGTGATGGGATTGTCCGTGCCGTACTCAACGTACTCGTACCAGGCGTTAGGGAACTCGTTGGGCCTGTGTGCAAGTTGTTGACGGTTTGTTTATGCGGCTGTTGTCCAGGCCGCTTCGTGTCGTTCGTCTTCGATGGGGGATTTGGCGCCGAGGCTGGTGTGGATGCGGCGGGGGTTGTAGAAGTCTTCGATCCAGGTGGCGACCCCGGTGTAGACCTGGTTGCGGGTGGTGAAGGTGCGCCGGTAGTAGTACTCGGTTGTGAGGGTAGCCCACAAGGATTCGGCCATCCACTGTCCACACGGCGGGCGGCACGTGCGCATCGAGGGGGTAAGCGACTCTTGTGGGGTCGGCGATGACCGATAAACTAGGTGTCGCCGACCCCACAGACGGTCAGTGATGGGTCACTTGGCGTCCCCAGCATCCCTTTCGAAGCCGATCTGCCAAAACCCCATATCGAGCAGCTTCATCTGGGGATAGGTCAGGTCCTCGGTCTGCATTCCGCGCCGCGCTTCCTCGAGGCGGTCGTTGTGGGCCTCGTAGAAGTCCACAAGCCTAAGGACGGAGTCCGGACTGTATTCCTGCGTCGTCACCTTGTATTTCTTGATGCCGTCGACGAAGAATCTGTCGTACGCGGGCACGCAGCCGAGCGTTCCCATGAGGATTTTCGTGATGAGGACCTGTGACACTGGGCTCGCGACCTCACGCCCTGCGACCTGATTGCGCACTGGCCCGAAATCGTTGGCGATGTCGTTGTACACGTTCGTGAGCTGTGTCTGAACGTCACTGTTTCGTAAATCCGCACACGCGAGTCCAAACAGGCAGTCGTATTCGGGCTTGAGGATCTCCTCGACGATGGGCGACAGCACCTTGTAGTCCTTCTGAAGCAGGAAGGACGAGCCCCGATACATTCCCCAGCTCGCCAGGTAGAAAGCGAGGTGCAGGCTCAAATAGTCATAATCCGGGGAAGGGTCGGTCCGCGCATCTCGGAAGACGCGATAGCAATGCTCCCACGAGCGGGAGCGCCCATTCTCATTCGCGCGCGCATCGTCGTAGAAGGTCTGCGCCGCGTTGATCAACTCCTCAATGGCTTCCATACTTTTCTCCTTGTGTCTCCACGGAAGACCTCTCTTCCTCGAGGGATCTCGTTGTATCAGCGGTTCCTATGCGCGCGGATTCGGATGCGAGTGATCGACCGCCGATCGCGCTGGCACGGGACAGTCGTTCCCAAGCGCCGATGAACAACCCCGCTTCATTTCTCGACAACCATATCGCACGGGGCCGGCATCTGTGTCCACTTGCAAGGCCGATAACTCGGTATCGCCGACCGGTGACAATCTGGGAACACGTCCATACCCACAGGTCACGACGAGGCCGGGGCCAGTCATGCACATACGTGCGGTTGTGGGGGTTTGGGTGGGAGGATTTGCGTGATGGTTGCGCAGCATTCTTAGTGTTTCGTGTCGGTTCTGCGCGTACCCTGATGAGAAAGGACGCGCCCCCAACGGTGGGGGCGCGCCGGAGGATACCTCACCGTGGAGGCACACACACCATGAAGGTCCCACCCCTATCCGAGCGACCCGACACCGAGGAAGAACAGCAAGACTTCCTCGCCCCGCCGTCACGCCGCAAGAAGCGCTCCCTAGCAGCCACGCGCGCAGCGCTGCGCCCATGGGCAATCGGTATCGGCCTCACCGTGCTGGTGGCTGTGGCAGCTGTTGGTGCCTACACGCTGGGCGCGAGTATCGCCTCGTGGAACGATCGCCCCAGCACCGCGGCAACACCCACCGTGCACCCAGCGCCCATGCCGTCAGCATCGAGCGAACCCGCCATGTCGGGCGGATACGCGATCGGCCCCAATGGAGTCCTCGTACGCCCAGCCGAATTCGCAGCAGACACCTACACCAAACCCGAACTACCCGAAGAAGCCAAAGAGAACACCGAACGCGGCGCAGAACTCACCGCTGAGTATGCGGTCGAGACACTCACCTATGCGTGGAACACGGGCGATACACAACCTTTTGCTGATATCACCGAACCTGGAGAGAGTTTCCGGGAGACCTACATCAAGAACATCACCAATCTCTATGCAAATGGGTGGATGTATGACAATAGCTCTACCATCACAAGCATCGTATCGGTGGAACCCGTTACGGACAAGAAGTGGGGAGTGCAGGACGGCACTATTGGGGTCGTATTTAAAGCATCGACCAACAATGGAACTGCTTGTATCGGTCAGCGAATCATAAAAAGTGATACTTCGTTCGATGTGACTTTAGCGTTCTTTATGACCTGGAAAGACGGGCGCTGGATTGTTACTGGAGGAGGCGTATCGCGGGATGGTCAATAAGTTCACATGCATTAGCACTATCGTCCTCGCAGCGGGGATGTCCAGTATCAGTGCGGGCATAGCACTTGCTGACAGCAACACTATCCCCCCGACTAGTTCTTGCGCCGATGCCTTCGGCTCACAACTTGGATTCTGCGCAGATGGAAGTAATGAAGCAGCGAACGTATATCTGCAGGAACAACAGCAGTATCACATTCCCGTAGAGCAGCCGTCGCTTAGCTATCCATGGACCCTGGATGATCAGCGCAACCAGCTGACAGCAGAGGGGGCTTTTGATTCTGCTGCTGACGCGTACGGGGAAGCAGCACGTTGTAAGAACGTCTACGTCAATAGGGCTCCCAACAGCCCCACGGTCTCCGACGATGACACGGTCGACAACTGTCCTCTCCCGTCAGACCCTGAGGGCGGTTCCAATCAGGATCCGGGACGTATTCCCACGACGCGTGACATCCTCTACATGGCAGCCACCACCATTCACCCAGACGGCGCAGGCCTTCACAAGCGGCCCGAAGGGGTGTCGTACACGAACAAGTACATTCCCACGCTCGTTGCCGCCACGCATCCCACGCAGACCCACACTGTCACGCTGTTGGGCCACGACATTACCATCACTCTGACGGCAACGTCCTACACGTGGAGCTGGGGAGACGGGACCCCGGACCTCACCACGATCTCGCCGGGGATGCCCTGGCAAGAAGGCATGGACCCCAACACCGACCCAGCCCTCATCCGCCACTACTACAAGGCTCCCAACGGGTGGAAGTCCTTCCTGGACGGCCCATACCCCAGTGCCACCCGCACCATCACACTCACCACAACCTGGGCGGGCACAGCCACCAACCCCTTCACGGGTGACACCCAGACGATCAATGGCCTGGTCACCACCACCGAAACAACCGGCCCGTTCCCCCTCGGCCAACTCATCGTCAACAACACCGACACCTCAGAAGAAAAACAAGGCCACTAAACACACTGAGGCCCCAGCCCACCATCGTGGGCTGGGGCCTCAACACAGATGTTTCACGTGAAACAATCGCGCACGATCGGCGCGATCAGAAGCGAAACGGTGCTCGTATAGACGGGACTACGGTCACCCACACCGACTCGCGCTCACGAACGCACACGCACGCACCCCGGACACGGGTGCCCCTCAAGCAAGACGAACCCGCAGCCACCACACACTCAAGCAGTCACCCCCGCCTCTCGCGCAATGTGCGCGCGAGGAGGCCGTGCCTCGGCGCGAAGACCCAGGCGAGCACAAAGCACGCGGTCAGCACCAGGACGATCGTGGCGCCCGTGGGCACGTCCAGCGCCCACGACAGGTACAGGCCCACCAGGCCCCCGGAGGCGCCGAGCGCGGGCGACAGGATCAGCATGGTCCCCAGGCGGTCGCACAGGAGCCGCGCGGTGGCCGCGGGGGTGACGAGCAGCGCCAGCACCAGGACGTTGCCGATCGTCTGCACCGAGATGACGACCGCCAGGGCCACAGCAACATACAAAGACAAGTCAGCCAGCAGCACGTGCACCCCCGCGGCCCGCGCACTCTCGCGGTCCAGCGTCACGGCCACAATGGCCCGGTGCGCCAGGAACAGCATGAGCAGCACGAACAACGCGCCAGCCAGCACCACGGGCACATCCGACGCCGGAATACCGGTGATCGACCCGAACAGGAAGTCCTGCAGGCTCCCCGCATACCCGGGTGCCCGCGCGATGATCGCGACGCCGAGCGCAAACGCACCCACGAAGAGCACGCCGATGACGGAGTCCTCCTTGAGCCTGCGGTTCTGCGCCAACAAGGCCACGAGCACGGCGGTCACGACGCCCGCGAGCGCACCGCCGAGCACCAGGGACCCGCCGCACACGAAGGCGATCGCCAGGCCGGGGAACACGGAGTGCGCGACCGCATCGCCGATGAACGCCATGCCGCGCAGGACGACGTGCACGCCAACGCTGCCGCACACGAGCGCGGCGACGACCGCGATGAGCAGCGCGCGCGGCAGGAACGCCAGCGCCGGGTTCGTCAGGTCGCGGAAGAAGTCGTAGGGGCTCAGGAAGTCCGCCGCCGGGACGAGGGCACGTCCGGCCGCGTGGATCACGGTGCTCATGCGCGCACTCCTAGGGCGTCGAGGATCGGGTTGTCGGGTCGCACGTCGAAGGCGCGGATCCACGGGTCAGCGTCGGCGAGCTCGTCGGGACGCCCGGAGGCGACGATGGTGCGGCGCAGCAGGTACAGGCGGTCGCACCCGGCGCGCGCGCCGATGAGGTCGTGCGTTGTCATGAGGAGGGCTCGTCCCCCGTCCGCGAGCGCGCGGAACAGGTCCATGAGCATCTCCTGCGTGGGCATGTCGAGGCCGGTGAAAGGCTCGTCGAGGAGCAGCACGGCAGGCCGGATCGCGAGTGCCCGGGCAACGAGGACGCGCTGGCGCTGGCCGCCGGACAGCTCGCCGATGGGGCGCTTCGCGAGGTCGCGCATGCCCACGAGGGATAGTGCCTCCTCGACGGCGCGGAAGTGCGGGGTCCGCGCACGCCCAAGCAGGCCGCGCCGCACGGTGACGGCCTGGAGGACGGCGTCGCGCACGCTGATCGGGAAGTCCCACGCGAACTCGTGCCGCTGCGGCACGTAGCCGATCGCGCCGTCGGTCTCGACGCTGCCGCTGGAGGGGATGAGCCCCAGGATCGAGCGGATCAGCGTGGTCTTCCCGGCGCCGTTGGGTCCGATGAGGCCGACGAGCTCCCCGGCCTCGACCTCCAGGTCGACGCCCTCGAGGACGCTGCGCCCACCCAGGGACGCGCCCAGTCCGGTGACGCGCAGCTGGCTCACTGCTCCCCTCCCCGATCGACGAGGCCAGGGCCACGCTCGCCCGAGCCCTCACCGCGGGCGGTGGGCAGGGGCGCGAGGATGGAGTCGGCCTCGGCGATGGCGGCCGCCTGTTCGGCGCGGCTGCGGCGCGAGCGCGCGACGACGAGGGCACCGATCACGAGGAGGGACGCCGCGGCGACGGCGATGATCGCGAGGAAGGCCCAGTCAGGCAGCCCGCCCGATGCCGCCCCCGGAGCAGAGGACGCGGGGTCAGCGGCCCCGGAGGCAGCGGGCGCGGCGCCAGAGGAAGAAGCGGAGGAGGAAGCAGACGCACCACCGGCGGGGGCAGCCGCGGGCGCGGCCATGGCCAGGGCCTCGGACGCGGAGGCGGCGTCACCGACGGCGAAGCGCAGGGTCGTGGAGGCGCTCACGGCCTCGCCGGTGGTGGTCGTGCCCAGGAAGGTCACGGTCGCCGTGTAGGTGCCGGGCGCGGAGAACGCCCAGTTGGCGTGCACGTGCGTGCCCGAGTCGATCCACACGTCGCCGGGCGCCGCGCCCGAGTCGGCGAGCAGGAGGGGCTTGCCGAAGGTGCCGGACTGCAGGAACAGCCACGCGCGGCCGGGGCCGGACACGGGGCCGACGCGCATGGTGAGACCTCGGTCGATGGTGGCGGTGACGGCGGGGTCCTGCGTGTTCCAGCCGAGCCACACGACGCCCGGGTTCTGCGTCTGGGGTACGACGTACACGGGCTTGCCGGCGACGTCGGCCAGGAAGGGGTAGTCGGCGGAGTCGGGCGCGGTCATGATGGCCGCATCATTAACGCGCAGGACGGTCTGGTTGGGGTCGCGCCACACGGCGCCGGTCTCGGCGTCGTGGCGCAGGCCGGCGCGCCACTGTCCGTCGATCAGTCGGGGGCCGAGGTCGACGTGCCCGACACTGATTTCGCTGGCCTCATTCGACCACTCCTCGTGCGCTGCAACGCTCTGCGCGAGGTCGGGGTCGGGACTCGGGTCAGCAAAAGAAGAGGGGGCGCCCACGACGATGAGGAAAGCCGACATGATGAAGGCAAGCACCGACATGCCGGTGACCGGCCTCCGGCTAGCCCCGGGGGCGGCGGCGGGGCCTGGCCGGGCTTCGAGATCGACCACTCCGAGCGAAGCTCGCGTGTGGCGATCTCGCGGGCGGGCCGCCGCGACCGGGGCGAAGAGCCGGCGGGCAGCAGCAGACTGGGGAGAGAAGGATTTCATGGCATCTCCTTGCCGCCCAGGCAGCGTGCCAGTGAGCGGGCGTTGTGTTCCATCATGTCGATGTAGGTGGGTGCTTGGTCGTCGAGGGTGTCGCCGTACAGGGGGCAGATGTCCACGCCCGCGTCGGTGGCGGCGGTGCGCAGGGTGGAGCGGGTGCGCGCCAGGTTGGGTTCGAGGAACACGGCGGGGATCGAGGAGTCGGCCAGGGTGGCCTGGAGTTTGATCCGGTCGGCGATGGAGGGTTCGACGCTGGGGTTGGGTGCGACGAATCCGGCGACGGTGAGCCCGTAGGCGTTCGCCAGGTAGGCGTAGGCGTCGTTGGTGGTGACGAGTTTGCGTCGCTCGTCGGGGATGGACGCGATGGTCGAGGCGACGGTGGCGTCGAGCTCGTCGAGGCGCGTCAGGTAGGCGGCTGCGTTGGCCCGGTAGGTGGCCTCGCCGTCGGGGTCGACGGAGATCAGTGAGTCGCGGATGACGCGCACGTACGCTTGGGCGTTGTGGACGTCGTGCCACAGGTGGGGGTCGATGTCGCCGTGGACGTGCTTGCCGAGGACGGCCTGGGGCAGCATGTAGACGTTCGCGCCGGGCTCGCCAATGAAGCGGAACGAGGCCTCCCCGGGGATCGTCGTGAGCGCGCGGGTGGGCACTTCGATAACGACCTGGTCGAGGTCGGTGCATTCCATGGTCGAGGCGACGGCCGCGCCCGTGGTTCCGGCGCCCACGCAGGGGGCCGAGGCCTCGTCCCCGATAAGCGCCCCGGCGTCGGAGGCAAGTTCGACGCGCTTGGTGGTGAGGTTGACGGTGATGTCGGCGTGGCCGGCGGAGAGGACGCGGCGGCCTTCGACGGCAGCGACGTCCTCGGGCGGGGTGCCGACGGCGAAGACGGCGGTGCCTTCCCCGACGCCCACCGGCGTGGCGCCGGGGGTGGTGCGCAGGTTGGCGCGGAAGTGGACGCGGTACACGCCAGGCTGAGTAAATGCCCAGCTCATGTGCTGGTGGGCGTCGGCGGGCAGCTGCGCGGTGTCGGTGTCGTATCCGCCTGCGGCGTTGAAGCCGTCGGAGGTCGCGAAGGCGATCTCGGGCTGCCCGAAGGACGTGGTGAGGTACGCGGCAGCCTGCCCGGGCCCGTCGACGCCGGTGGTCGTCAGGTCGATCTGCGAGGCGCGGGTGGCCCCCATGTCGGCGCCGTCGCCCCACACGCGCATGCCGAGCCACGGGGTGTCGAGGGCGCGGTCTTCGACGAGGGGGAGGATGGTCGCACCGTTCTTGGCGGCCTCCTCGGCGACGGAGACGGAGCGCGATCCGGCGGGCAGGTTGGAGTCGAGGGCGCGGATGAGGGCGTGCTCCTCGAGCATGAGGTAGTTGGAGAAGGCGACGTCCGCGTAGGCCACATCGCGCACTGTGCGCAGGGAGGGCTCCCACGAGTGCGGGTCCGCCCCATTCGGCACCATCTGGGTGACACGGACGCGGTCTCCGGCGACGTTGCGCACGAGGTCGGCGAGGATGCCGGTCGTGGCCACGACGCGCAGTTCGCCATCGCTTGCGGGGTCGGGCGCAGGCGCACAGCCGGCCAGGGTAGCCGTGAGCGCTAACGCCGAGGCAGCGAGCACACACCCACTCCCCCGCCACCCACGGAAGGGGAGGCGGGGGATGAGGGAGAGTCGGCCTCGTAAATGAGGGGTCACAGCGCTTTGCACAGGTTGCGGCGGCGTCCGATCACGCCCACCCACACGCAGGCCGCACCCGTGAGCGCCCAGGTGAGGGAGACGACGGTCAGGGGGATGGTGTCGGCACCGGTGGTGGCCAGGGAGAGGTCGCACTCCTTGCCGGACGCGGTGCGGCCGACGACCTGGGAGACCATGGGTCGCCCGTTGGGGCCGGTCGCACCGGTGGCCGTGAGGTCGCCGCCGGAGCCGAAGCCGCTGCCCGCGAGCGCCGCGCCGTTGGGGGTGACGCGCATGGTGATGGTCAGTGTGTAGGTGCCGGGCGCGGTGAACACCCAGTTCTGGTGGGCGTGCGTGTTGGCGCCGAGCGTGTAGCCGGTGCCCGGGCCGTCGAAGACGTGCTCGCCGACGCCGGAGCCGAGCGCGCCCGCGTTGAAGACGGCGACGCGTCCGGGGCCTTCGACGGCGTCGAGGGTGAACTGGACGGGGCCGGTGGTGCCGGTGACGATCTCTTCGCGCTGGGAGTTCAGGCCCAGCCACGGCACGCCCGCGATCTGGGTGGAGGGGATCAGCCAGACGCTGGAGCCGGGGGTGGCGACGAAGCCGAGGTCGGCGGGCGCGGTGATGCGCGCGGCGTCACCGAGGGCGAAGGTCAGGGACGAGGGGTCGACCCACTGTGCGGGCTGGGTGCGGTCGTCCTTGACGCGGGCGACGAGCGTGCCGTTTTCGATGGCGGGTCCCAGGTCGAAGTGGCCATCGGTGGCGTTGCCGGAGGCGCCGTCGCCGACGCTCACCGTCAGGGTCGTGCGCGCTGTGTTCGCGGGGGCGCTGTTCGAGGCCAGGGTGGCGGCCTCGGCCTCGGTGGCCTCGCGGGTGATGCGGGTGGCGACGCAGCGCTCACCGCCGGTCGTGCCGGAGGTGGTGCGCGCGCCCGAAGAGGGGGCGGGGTTCGCGCCGGTCGTCGTGCCGGTGGTGCCGGTCGTTCCCGAGGTCGTGTCGGGGGCCGGGGCGCTGGGCGTTCCCGTGGCACCGCCCTCGCCCTGGTCCTGGGCGGCCTGGTTGTTCGTGGAGTTCAGGGAGCCGGGGCCCACGCCGGGGGCGGGGGCGGGCTGGGCCTGGTCGGTCGAGGGGGCCGATCCGGACTCGGCGAGGCACGAGGCCTCGTCGGCGACGTCGATCGTGTACGTGCGGGCGGGCGCGACGGCGTTGGCGGCGCCGGTGTTGCCGGGGGTCCACGCGCTGGCCTGGACGGTCAGCGTGTAGCGGCCGGCGCGCGTGAACAACCAGTTGACGTGCTTGTGGGCGGCGTAGGGCTGGTCGATGTCGTCGCCCTCGGGTGCCAGGTCGAAGCTGCCGTCATTGGTGACCGCCTTGGTGCCCTCGGTGAAGCTGGAGGTGAAGGCGTAGATGCGGCCGTTGTCCGGGCCCGTGTAGGAGATGTGGAAGCGCGCGGCGTCATATCCGCCGGCCGTAACACCCAGGGTGTCCCACCCGGGCCACAGCACGGTGGCCTGGTTGTCGCCAGACTGGCCAAGAAGGTACGCGGCGGAGGGAGCGCCGGTCGCCTGGCTAACGGAGGCGGGGATCTGGGTGAGCGTGGACTTGTTGACAGCGAGGAGCGTCTGCTCGGGCTCACGCATGACGCCAGAGCCCGTGGCGTCCTCTTTAATACGGAGGGTCAGGGTGCCGGACGCGTCGGAGCTCAGGTCGAAGATGTCGGCGTGGCCACGATCCAGGGTGGCCGTGGTGCCGGCGGGGGCGGTGCGCATGACGGCGCAGGCGGAAGCGTCGGCCTCGGACGAGGCCGTGGCCGCGTCGGTCGTTGCGGCGTCGGCGGTGGTGGCCTCCTCTGTCGCTACTGCGTCCGCGGTGTCGGCGGTGGCCTCGTCGGCGGCGTGTGCCGCTCCGGGCACGAGGAAAGAGGTAGCCGCGAGGGCCATGGCGGCGAAAGCCCGGGCAGCTGCGCGGCCCGGGTTCCGGTACTTCGTGGGGTTCATGAGGGGGTCCTCTAGGTGCTTCGCACGTGTATATGAATGAGAATCGTTATCATTCTATGCCCGTGACCCCCGCCGCGCAAAGTTCTGGCACCCGAAACCCATGATTGCAGCCCATCCCCTTCATGAGGGCGGCCCCAATTACGGCCAGGCAATGCGGCCGAGAGCTCTGATGACGCCCCGAAACTTCGGTGAGCACCACTCCCCCACCTCAATCGCTGTTGCCATGCCCCTTGCGGGCCAGGGTCGCACATACAGGTGTTTCACGAACCTGCACAAACCGACATAAAAATATCCGAAATTTTGTGATCTGTGGGCGAGCATAGCCGACACAGTAGATGAATTGTGACGGCGTGCGCACGTTTGCGCAGGTGGTGTGCACGTAACCACTTTGCTTTGCAATTGCTTGGTTGTTGATGCGATCGAAATTACTGGCCGAACGGTTGATTGCGCGTTTTGGGAGGGATAAACTATAACCATTAAGCGCCTGACGAAGCTGCCAAGCTGGTCCGGCGCTTTTCTTGTTTGAAACGCAGGGTCGCGCCAACGCCACCCGCGTTGGCACACTCCACGAACGAGATCCGCCGGGTGATCCCCGGCCTCGTCAAACAGGGAATCAGCACAACATACGATCCCACGAGGAGTTCACTCATGTTCTCGACCATCGACGTCATGGTTGCCCAGGCCCACATCGATCAGCTCAACGAGCTCGCCGACGCCAAGCGCCTGGTGAAGGCCGACCGCCACTGAGCGAATTTCGGCCACACCGGAGTTCCACGCAAGTCCGCAGACCCGCAGGGGCTGCGGACTTTTTGCATACTGTCACGCGCACGCGGCACCACTCCCCTACCTAGCGCACGACCAGCGCATCACCACGGGGCTATATCAATGCACCGGACACCACGAGGCTTGCCAGCGCTGCTAGGCCTGGCTGCGGTGCCCGTGGGCGGTGGCGGGGCCTGGCCGGGCTTTGTGACGACGCGCCGAGCGAAGCTCGCGGCGCGGACGGCTCGCGGGCGGGCCGCCCCCCACGGGCACACAGAGCAGCCCGGCCGACACAGCAGCCGGGGCCTCCGGCGCCTGGAACACGAGCGCCACCACAACCAATGTTTCACGTGAAACACCTGCCCAACCACCGGCCCCGTTACCCCGTATGGCCAGGAAAGTGGCACACTTGACCTATACGGTTCTATGTAACTTCATGCAAAGGATGGCATGCCTTGACTCAGCCTTCGACCAACGGCGGCACCCCGGCCTCGTCCGGGCGTACGCCCTCGCAGGGAAACCGCCTCGACCCCTGGTACGACGTCTACGCGGACCGCGCACACAACCTGCGCGCATCCGAGATTCGAGCTCTCTTCTCGGTCGTGTCGCGCCCCGAGGTCGTCTCCCTCGCAGGCGGCATGCCGAACCTTAAGGATCTGCCCCTCGATAGGCTCGCGGCGTCCGCGGAGAAGCTGGTTCGCAACCACGGCGCGCAGGCCATGCAGTACGGCAGCGGCCAGGGCTGGGAGGTGCTGCGCGAGCGCATCACCGAGGTCATGGCATATGACGGCATCGTCGGCGCTGACCCGGACGACGTCGTGGTCACGACAGGCAGCCAGCAGGCACTCGACCTCGTCACGGAGCTGTTCGTAAACCCCGGCGACGTTATCCTCGCCGAGGCCCCCTCGTACGTGGGCGCACTGGGCGTGTTCCGTGCGCGCCAGGCGGACATCGTGCACGTCCCCATGGACGAGAACGGCATCATTCCCGAGGCCCTGGTGGAGACGATCCGCGACGTGCGCGCTTCGGGCCGCACGATCAAGTTCATCTACATCATCCCGAACTACCACAACCCCGCCGGCGTGACGTTATCCGCCGAACGCCGCCCGATCATCGCCGAGATCTGCTTGCGCGAGCACGTCCTGATCGTCGAGGACAACCCCTACGGTCTGCTCGGCTTCCACAACGATCCCCTGCCGGCCATCGCCTCGTACAGCCCCGAGGGCGTCGTCTACCTGGGTTCCTTCTCGAAGATGTTTGCTCCCGGCTTCCGCATCGGCTGGGCGTACGCGCCGCACGCGATCCGCGCGAAGCTGGTCCTGGCCCTCGAGTCCGCGATCCTGTGCCCGTCGATGGTGGGCCAGATGGCGATCGCCGACTACCTGAGCAACTACGACTGGTACGGCCAGGTGAAGTCTTTCCGCTCGATGTATGCGGAGCGCTGCCGCGCGATGCTCACCTCGCTCGAGGAGTACATGCCGTCGTGCACGTGGACCGTGCCGGACGGCGGCTTCTACACGTGGGTGACACTGCCCGAGGGCCTCGATGCGAAGGCCATGCTGCCGCGCGCAGTGCGCGCCCAGGTCGCGTACGTGTCGGGCACGGCGTTCTTCTACGACGGTTCGGGCTCCAACCACCTGCGCCTGTCGTTCTGCTATCCCACTCCCGAGGAGATCCGCGAGGGCGTTCGCCGCCTTTCGACGGTCGTCAACGCGGAGAAGGAAATCGTTGACATGTTCGGTACGGCTTCGGGCAACGAGGCCGGGGCCGGTTCCGACCGCTAAGAATTACCTGAGGAGACACCCCCATGGCTACCAAAGTTCTGATCATTGCCGGCGGTCTGACGCACGAGCGTGATGTGTCGGTCCGTTCGGGCCGTCGCGTCGCGAATATCCTGACGCAGTTCGGCTACGACGTGCGTATTTCCGACGTCGACGCGTCTCTTGCGGAGGCCATCTCGTCCTTCTCCCCCGACGTTGTGTGGCCGCTCGTGCACGGCTCGATCGGCGAGGACGGCTCCCTGCAGTCCTTCCTCGAGTCGCTGGGAATCCCCTTCGTAGGCTCGTCGTCAGTGCAGGCGATGCTCGCCTCAAACAAGCCCACGGCGAAGGCTCTGCTGGGCTCTGCGGGCCTCGCAACGCCCGGCTGGGTGACGCTTCCGCAGGCGATTTTCCGCCAGCTGGGCGCCTCTCACGTGCTATCTGCGCTCGAGGGCTCGGTGTCCTTCCCCGTCGTCATTAAGCCGACGGACGGCGGCTCCGCGCTTGGTATTTCAACTGCTCAGGACGCCAAGGCACTGCGCCGCGCGATGGTGGATGCCTTCGCTTACGGCCAGCGCCTGATGGTCGAGCAGCGCATTGACGGCCGCGACGTGGCTGTTTCCGTCGTCGATCTGTGGGACGGTCCCGTGGCCCTGCCCCCGGTCGAGGTGTCGACGGATCGTGGCCGCTACGACTACGATGCCCGCTACACGACAGACGAAACGGAGTACTTCGTTCCCGCACGTCTCTCCGACGAGCTTCTCGCGGACCTGCAGGCCGCGGCCGTCGAGGCCCATACGACGCTGGGTCTGCGCGACCTGTCTCGCATGGACTTCGTGGTCGACGACGAGGGCACCTGCTGGTTCATTGACGCGAACGTCGCGCCGGGCATGACCGACACGTCCCTCCTCCCCCAGGCCGCTGACGCGCTCGAGGACTCGTCTTTCGCGCAGCTGTGCGCCGATATCGTTGATTTCGTGGCCGGTGGCCGCGAGGTCCACAGCGTCGACTACGTGATCGACGAGGAAGGCGTCGGCGTCATCATTTCAGAGGACGCCGAGGCGACCGAGGAGTAATCGCTCATTCAACGCGCTGTGGGCCCGGGAGAATCATCCTCCCGGGCCCACATGTTTCACGTGAAACAACGTCCATCTTGTGTGTGCACGCTTCGACTGACGACGTTCACACGTGACTCGCGGTGGGCGCGATGCTACAGAGACACCACATCGAACCGAGAATCCGTTCTGTGTACGCCTCTGTGTCGTTTTCGCGATTCCAAGCGTCGGACAGTTTCGCCGACACAGAGCACCTCAGAGAAGCACCCCGAGCTCTTTCAGACGCGCTTCGGCGTCCTCAACGCCCTTCCAGACGATGCCCTGCACGCCGAGCAACTCTGCCGCACGAACATTCTCGCGACGGTCGTCGATGAACACGACGTCCTCATGGGGCACGTTGAGACGCACGAGGACGTCACGATAGATGCCGCGCGAGGGCTTACAGACACCGTAGTGGCATGAGAAAGCAAAGAAGTCGAACAGACTCCCCCACTCGGAATGACGAATGGCCTTGGCCACCGGGTATGGAGTATTCGATAGAATACCGACCCGCACGCCCTGGTGACGAAGCCGACGCACGAGACCCAGAGCCTCCTCGTTTGCAGTTTCCATCCGCGAGGTATCGAGAGCCACAAGTTGCTTCAGAAGAGCACTCGTAGGCTCTGGATGGCCGCAATCCCCTGCGATCCTATCCCAAAAATCACGATCGGGTAAGCCCGCATCATAGTCCCCCCGATGCGTCCACATCGCCTGGTCCACGAGCGTTGTGAGGCCGCGAGAGCCATCCCCAAACAGTTCGGCGATCGCTTGTGGGTCCGGGTGGGTATCGACGAGGACGCCACCGACATCGAAAAGCACGGTGCGCGAACTGCCTTGGGCGTTCATGCCTTTCGCTCCTTCTGGTACTGCGAGGGCCCGACGACGGACCCTTTAGAGGTAGTTTAAGCGTTAATTCATCCGAAGATTAGCTCAGGAAATGTCGCGTACGGAACATACTGCGCGTGATCTGCGAAAAGAACTATGAAGTTAGATCAGTGAAGGATAAGGTCTGCGATTCGCTGGAGATCCTCGGATCCTGCGAATTCGATGACGATCCGGCCCTTCTTACGCCCCTCGGTAATGGTCACGCGCGTATCGTACGCGTCGGAGAGCGCCGACACGACGCTCTCCCCCAGCTGCGACAGTGGGCGCTGCTGGCGTGCGCGTGGACGCGGGGTTGCCTTCGCCTTACCGAGGCGAACGATCTCTTCAGTAGTACGCACGGAGAGACCCTCGGCGACGATGCGCTCGGCCAGTCGTTCCATCTCCGCGGGCGTCGACAGAGACAGCAGCGCACGGGCGTGGCCGGCGGTGATGACCTGAGCGGCGACCTTCTTCTGGACGGACGGCGGGAGCTTGAGGAGGCGCAGGGTGTTTGCAATCTGCGGGCGCGAGCGGGCGATTCGCTTGGCGAGCTCTTCCTGAGTCGCGCCGAAATCCGCCATGAGCTGCTGGTATGCGCTCGCTTCTTCCAACGGGTTGAGCTGGGCCCGGTGGAGGTTTTCCAGGAGCGCATCGCGGAGCAGGTCCCCGTCTTCGGTCTCCCGGATGATTGCTGGAATCGTGGTTTCGCCGGCGAGCTCGGAGGCGCGCAGGCGGCGCTCACCCATGATCAGTTCGAAGCGTGCTTCAGGCTTTTCGGCGAGGAACTCGGTGAGCTTCTCAGAACGACCCTTCGCGGGGATACTACGAACGACGACGGGCTGGAGAACGCCGACCTCCTTGATCGAGGCCGACAGTTCCTTCAGATCATCCTCGTCAAAGACCTCTCGAGGCTGCTTTGTGTTGGGAACGATCTGATCGATCGCAATTTCAGCGAAGGATGCACCGGGCACCGGAAGAAGCTCGAGATCAACGGATGTTTCACGTGAAACATTCTGTTCTTCGCGCTTGTCTACTTCGTTCACAGAAGCGTCTTTCGCGGGCACACGAGCAGCCTTCTGGCGGGAACCTGAGCCATCGTTTCCACCGCCGAGACCGCTGCGAGAGCCAGCGCCGCGACGTCCACCGGCCGCCTCGACAGACGGCATCGTCGGACGCTTCTTCTTCGACGAGGCAGTGCCACGCTTGGGCTGCAAAAGATCCTTCGCAGAACCTCCACGCTTGCCGCCGGAGCTGCCTTCGGGGAAGAACACGTCGAGGGGACGGGAGGGCGCGGAAGGTGCGCTATGCGGCGTCTGCTCGCTAGCCTGAGGGATGAGAGCGCCAAGACCACGGCCGAGACCTGCATGCTTGCGAGCGCCCTTACGGCCATCAGACTTCGATGCTGCATCCGCCATTGCAATACTCCTTCAATTGCGTCGGTTCATTGTTTCACGTGAAACATTGGCATGCGCTCAGCTAGTAAGCGTCTTTGATCACTTTGTTGCACCAATGCTCACGCACGGTAACTAATACGTGCCGATCTGGGAGAACATACGGAACACACCGAATGTTTCACGTGAAACAATCACCCTTCAGAAGCAGCGACGCGCTGGCACAGCTCCAACGCAGCCTTCCGATACGCGATTGCACCCACGTTGCGGGGATCGTACGTGACGACAGTCTGACCGTAGCTCGGCGCCTCGGAAATGCGCACCGATCGCGGGATGACCGTCTCAAAAGTGTGGGACGGGAAGTGCGAACGGACCTCGCTCTCGACCTCTTCGGAGAGCTTCGTGCGCTTGTCCGCCATCGTCAGCAACATGCCGGAGACACGCAGGCCGGGGTTAAGATCGACACCGATCCGTTCGACGGTGTTCCACAGCTGGCTGAGGCCCTCCAGGGCGTAATACTCAGCCTGAATCGGGATCATAACCTCGTCGGCGGCGACCATGACATTCAGCGTCACAAGGCCGAGTGAAGGCGGGCAGTCGATGAGCACGATGTCGATATCGGCATGCTCAGAAACATACTCACGCAAGGCCTCGCGCAGCCGGTACTCACGACGCTCAACGTCGACGAGCTCGATTTCGGCGCCGGACAGATCGATCGTGGCCGGGCACACGACAATACCGTCGATGTCGGGGCACGGCTGCACGACGTCGGCAACACTAGCGCCACCAATAATGACGTCATAGGTTGACGGGGTTCCAGCGGGGTGCGGAACGCCGAGCGCGCTCGAGGCATTTCCCTGGGCGTCCGCATCGACGACGAGGACAGACAAGCCACCCATCGCGAGGCCGGCCGCGAGGTTAACGGCCGACGTCGTCTTACCTACGCCACCCTTCTGGTTCGCGACGGCGATGATGCGCGTGTGCTGAGGGCGCGGGAACGTTGCGCGTTCGAGCATGGCCAGATCGCGCATGTTGCGCTCGATCTGATTCGACAAAGGGGTGTTGTTGGTACTCACGTGACACCTTCCTAGATACTGCCCCTAGTTTACGGGCAGACGCCCACACTTCCAGCACGAAAGGCCCGGGATGCATCCAGGCGCACACAATCTCAGCGCACCGCCGTGAAACAAAGAAAATTTCGTTCTGTAGGATCGATTCTCCCAGCGAAGAGCGATAGCGCGACAAACCGTCAATCGAGGGAATCGATCTGACACAACACCACACATATGTGGTGCGCGTCACTATGTGAGAGGAGCGCCGCAGCAACCGCCACGACGCTCCTCTCCCCACTGGGGACGCGTTACTTGATCCGATTGCAGACGACCACGTACGTCGACTCGTCCTCCATGATGGAGGGCACCTCGTGGATCTCAGCGCGCAGGTGGTGACGACGGAGCTCCGCCGAGGCCTCGTCCACCTCGATGGGTGCGCGGCGGCCCTTGAGGGCCACGAGCGTGCCGCCGGGGGCGATCAGCTTCGACGTCATGCGCACGAGCTTGCTCATGTTCGCCACGGCGCGGGCGGTGACCACGTCGGCCTTGCCCTTGCCGCGCAGCTCCTCGGCGCGCGCCTGGTGGATGGTGACGTTGTCGAGACCCAGGTCTTCCACGACGTCCATGAGCCACTCGACGCGGCGCGCCATGGGCTCAGCCAGGTGCACGTCGAGCTCGGGGCGGCAGGCAGCGATCACGATGCCGGGCAGACCGGAACCGGAGCCGACATCAAGGACCTGACGACCGTCCTTACGGGGCATGAAGTCCAGGACGGCAGCGGAGTTGACGATGTGGCGCGACCAGATGCGCTCCATGTCGCGCGGGCCGAGGAGGCCGCGAATCTCGCCTTCCTCCTCGAGCATGCGCGCGTATTCGGCGACCTCGGCGAAGGCCGGTCCGAAGAAGTCGCGGACGGCCTGCGTGGGCTCTTCTGGGACGAAGGGGTCGCCAACCTGGCGACCCCTTCCCATCCCGTTCGGGTTCTCACTCACCGTCGGTGTCCTCGGGGAGGATCACCACGCGGCGGTGGGGCTCGGCGCCCTCGGACTCGGAGGTGAGGCCCTCGTCGGCGACCACGTCGTGGCACACCTTGCGCTCAAACGGGTTCATGGCGTCAAGCTTGACGGCCTCGCCGGTGGCGCGCACGCGGGCGATCGCCTCACGGGTAATGTCCTGCAGCTCTTCCTTGCGCTCGGCGCGGAAGCCGGCGATGTCGAGCATGAGGCGCGAGCGCTCGCCGGTCTCGGTCTGGACGGCCAGACGGGTCAGCTCCTGGAGGGCGTCCAGGACCTCGCCGTCGTCGCCCACGAGGCGGTCGAGGGCGTCGGGGTCGTCGGCGACGATCTCGACCGAGGCGCGGCCGTTTTCGACGTCGATCTCGATGTCGCCGTCAAGGTCGGCGATGTCAAGCAGCTCTTCCAGGTAGTCGGCGGCAATTTCGCCTTCTTCTTCGAGGCGGGTCAGCTTGTCTGCGTTGTCGTCACTCATGACGTGTCCTCCGTAGTGGGGAATGGGGTCTTGCTGGTGTCCAGGTTACCGGCTGGGGGCCTGGAACCGTGAATCTATGGTGGTCAGCGCTTGTTGCCGCGGCGGCGGGCCTTGCGGCGCTCGATGCGGCGACGCTCGATCTCCTCGGCGCTCAGCGAGCTGTGGCCGGAGGTCGATTCGCTGGCCTCGGACGCATCCTTAGACGAGGCCTTGGCGGACTCACGCTCGAGGGTGCGGCGGTCGCGGACCTGCTTCTGGAGCTCGGCGCGCTGGGCGGAAGCTTCCTGCTTGGCCAGGCGCTTCTCGACGGCCAGGGTGAGGCCGTGCATCCACTGCTCGTCGGGCAGGGTCGTCCACTTCTGGGTGGCCAGGTTGCGGTAGACGGTGATGATTTCGCCGGCGCTCATGGAGGCCGGGAAGTCGGAGGCGACGCGCTGCTTCTTGGCCTTAGAGCGCAGCTCGGCGAGGGTGCGCTCGTTGAGTTCGTCGATGCGCGGGTCGGAGCCGGCAACGCCCAGGGCGGCGCGCTCACGGTCGTAGTTCTGGAAGTAGGGCTTGGCCCATTCCTGGTAGGCGGCCTCGCGGGAGGCGAGGAGGTCGGCGTAGGCCGGGGAGCCGGGGGTCGGCATGACCTTGATGGTCCAGAGGGACTGGGCGAGGGCCCAGAAGGAGGCGGTCACGGTGTAGATGACGACGCCCATCTGGAAGAACGCGCCGGAGAAGATGAACATCAGCGGCATCACGTACATCATGGAGCGCTGCGACTGAGCCATCGGGTTGTCGCCCATGTCGGGCATGTTGCGCGAGAAGGACAGTCGCATGGAGACGAACTGCAGGACGACCATGAGGACGATCGCGGCGATGAAGACGGCAACGATCGTGGGCTGGCCCCAGGATTCGCGCAGGGTGTGAGAGAGCGGAACGCCCAAGACGGTGGAGTTCACGATCTCGGTAGACACGGACTCGGTGAGCGGGCCGAGGTGATCGGTGGCCTCACCGCGGTAGGTGTAGGTGCCGTTGGAGATGGAGGAGACCGCGATGATGGCTCGGTACATGCCGAAGAGGACGGGCATCTGTACGAGCATGGGCAAGCAGGAGGCGAAGGGCGAGACCTTGTGCTTGCGCTGGAGGGCCTGGGTCTCTTCCATCATCTTCTGACGGCTGACCTGGTCCTTCTTGCCCTTGTACTTCTCCTGGATCTTGCGCATCTCAGGCTGGATGGCCTGCATGGCGCGCGAGGAGCGGATCTGCTTGAGGAACAGCGGGATGATGGCGATACGCACCAGGATGGTGAGCAGCACGATAGACAGGACCCATGCCATGCCCGATCCGGAGGACATTCCGAGCAGCACGAGGAGGTCGTGGATCCAGACCCACACGTAGGAGATCGCCCACGCGAAGGGGTGGAGGATTGCGTCGAACATAGTTTTCGCTTTCGCCGTGGCGCGGGAGCGCCGCTGTTTCGTTGTTCCTTAGAGTCCCGAGGCCGTGTCCGGCTCGGTCAGGTCGTGCTCCGGGTCGAGTCCCATGGGGTCGGGGCGTACCCAGTTGTCGTGCCCAGCCCAATCCTCGGGTGGAATCCAGGGGTCGGGCTTCCAGCGTCCACGCTCTGGTACGTGGTCCACTCCCCCGTGGCTCCAGGGGTTGCATCTGAGCAACCGCCAAGTCCCGAGGATGAGTCCCTTGATGGGTCCGTGGACGCGAATGGCCTGGAGAGCGTAGGTGGAGCAGCTGGGTGCGTATCGACACCGGGGGCCGAGGGCCGGGGAGATGTAGCGCTGATAGGCGACGATGGGTGCGGACACGAAAGCGCGAAGCGCCCGGCCCGCCATGTTCATCGTGCGTCCCACTTACGCCACGCTCGCGCCATCACGCGGTCAAGGTGTTCGCCGAGTTCCTTGGAGGGGACGCCGAGAGCCTTGGACGAGGCCCTCACGACGACCCGGGCTCCTTTGGGGAGGTCGGCGATCCGTTCGCGCATGAGGTGGCGCAGCTGCCGCTTGACGCGATTGCGTCCGTTGGCGCGCTTGATTTCCCGCTTGGGTACGACGAAACCGACGAGGCGACTGTTGCGTTCCTCGTCGGCTCGGACGTGGACGACGACCAGCGGATCCCCTGCTCGCGTTCCCTGTCGGATCGCGGCGGTGAAGTCCGCTGGGTCAACCATGCGGTGCGCGCGCGGCAGCACCGGGGTGTCTCAGGCGGACAGCTTGGCGCGGCCCTTGCGGCGGCGGGCAGCCAGAATGGCGCGGCCGGCGCGGGTCGACATGCGCAGACGGAAGCCGTGCGTCTTGGAACGACGACGGTTGTTGGGCTGGAAGGTCCGCTTGGTGGTCACGGCAATTCTCCTCGGCGGGGAGTGGTTTCCCACTCGGTATCGGTTGGGCTATCAACACGTAAGCACGCGCGATAGCGGGGACGCACGCCCGAAATGGGCGCAAACAAAGACCAAGACTAAGCGGATTGGGGCCACACGTCAACGCGGCGGCGTTACCCACCGCGTCACACACAGTATCCACAGCTGTGCAAATCACTGTGGATCTCATCCGTCCACAGAGCGTGGATGACAACAGTTATCCACAGGCTATGCGTATTTTTGCTTTCCGCATGCTGCTGCGGACCCAAAGTTGTAACTACAAAGCTGTGATTCTGTGATAGTTCTCCACAGGTTCATCCCCAGTCTGTGCATAACATGTGCGCGGACTACACTTCGATAATGTACGAGCGTCACGCACATCACCGATTAGTCGTGACCGAACTCACCTGAATTTGTGACCGGAGGTTGCCGTGGAGTCGGATTCCCTCACACGCGCGTGGGCTGCGGCCCTGGACGCAGTCCCCACCGACGAGCTGGGGCCCGTCGCCACGTCGATGCTGCGCTCGGCCCGTCCCCTCGGCGACATCGAAGGCACGATCCTCCTCGCCGTCCCCAACGATTTCACCAAGCAGTGGATTGAAGACAAGGCGCAATCGAAGCTGACGACCGCCCTGTCCGTGCACCTGGGCCGCACCGTCCGCATCGCCATCACCGTCGACCCCACGCTCGTGGTCGTCACGGAAGAAGAGGAACCCACCCCCGCCGCGCCTGCGGACGCCCCGACCTCGTCGACCGATGAGGACGAGGAACACCACTCCCCCGCCCTCGTGACCGCGCCCACGGACTCCGGCCCGACCCACCTCAACCCGAAGTTCACCTTCGACACCTTCGTCATCGGCCCGTCGAACCGTTTCGCGCACGCCGCCGCGCTGGCAGCCTCTGAAACCCCGGGCACCGCCTTCAATCCCCTCTTTATCTACGGCGATTCCGGACTGGGCAAGACGCACCTGCTCCAAGCCATCGGCCACAACGCGCTGTCGATGATGCCCCACCTGAAGGTCCGCTACGTCAACTCCGAAGAGTTCACGAACGAGTTCATCAACGCGATTCGACTCAATAAGACGGATAACTCCCAGGTCGAGGCCTTCCACCGCCGCTACCGCGAGCTCGACATTCTCCTCATCGACGACATCCAGTTCATCGGCGACAAGGAACAGACGGTCGAAGGCTTCTTCCATACCTTTAATGCGCTGCACAGCGCCAACAAGCAAATCGTCCTGACCTCCGACCTGCCCCCCGCCCAGCTCAAAGGCTTCGAGGACCGCATGCGGTCGCGCTTCTCCTCGGGCCTGCTCGTCGACGTTCAGCCACCGGACCTGGAGACCCGCATCGCGATCCTACATAAGAAGGCGGACGCCGAGGGCCTCGAGGTGACCCCTGAAGTCTTCGAATACGTGGCCTCGCGTATCTCCTCGAATATCCGTGAGCTGGAGGGCGCGCTCGTGCGCATCGGCGCATGGGCGTCGCTGTATCAGGAGCGCATCGACCTGAACCTCGCGCAGATGATGCTCAAGGATTTCGTGTCCAACCCAGACGACAACGAGATCACCGTCAGCCTCATCATGAGCCAGTGCGCCGTCTACTTCGGCGTCACAATCGAGCAGATGGGTTCGTCGGAGCGCAGCCACAACGTCGTCGAGGCCCGCCAGATCGCCATGTACCTGTGCCGCGAGCTCACCGACCTGTCGCTGCCAAAGATCGGGCAGGCCTTCGGCCGCGACCATACGACGGTCATGCACGCGAACAAGAAGATCTCGAAGCTCATGAAGGAGAAGCGCGAGACCTTCAACCACGTGTCGGAGCTTACAAATAGGATTAAGCAGAAGGCCAGGGAGTCGTGAAAATGGCGCGGGCGCTGACGAAAATCGGCGCCCGCACGAGATTCACAGGAGTTGTGCACAGCTGGTGGACGAATACGCGTCGGCTGTGGAGAAAAGGGCCTTGCCTGTGGATCTCAAAAAGTTGTCATTTGCTTCGTGCACAGGTGGTCGTGACACATCCACAGCCTCGTCCCGGAATGACATCACAGAGATTTGACTGAAATTCCAACGCATAAGGGAGTTATCCACAGAACTCACAGACCTTATGATGGAGGGGACAGTCACATGACAAATTTTTTTCACAGGCCTCCGCACAACAACGTCGCCACCGACGCAACGCGATGGCGCACGCAAGGCAAATTTCCTGCCCCACGTGGGCACACTTGTGGGTAAAGTAGTGTCCGATCCGTTTTGTGTTTTGGAGGCAGCTATGAAGTTCACCGTCGCCCGCGATGTTCTGGCCGAAGCCGTATCGTGGACCGCCCGCGCGCTCCCCGTGCGTCCGGCCTCGCCGATCCTGGCCGGCGTGCGCATCAAGGCCGAAGGCGACGAGCTGACCCTGTCCTCCTTCGATTACGAGGTCTCCGCGAACTCGCACATTCCCGCGACCGTCGACGAGGCCGGCGAGGTCCTGGTCTCCGGTCGTCTGCTCGCCGACATCTCCAAGTCGCTGCCCTCCAAGCCCGTCTCCGTCGAGCTCGATGGCCAGAAGGTGAACCTGGTCTGCGGCTCCTCGCACTTCACGCTCGCGGTCATGCCCCTCGACGAGTACCCGCTGCTGCCCTCGCAGCCCACGGGAGTCGGCGCGATCGATTCCTCGACACTGTCGCAGGCCGTGTCCCAGGTGTCGATCGCCGCGTCGCGCGACGACACGCTGCCCCTGCTGACGGGCGTGCGCATCGAGATCAACGGCCCTGCGATCACGCTTCTGGCTACCGACCGCTACCGTCTCGCCATGCGCGAGCTCGACTGGGAGCCCACCGACACCTCGATCGAGGAGGTCGCCCTGGTCAAGGCCCGCATCCTTCAGGACGTCGCTAAGTCGATGACTTCTGGTGCCAAGGTCGAGGTCGGCCTGTCCGGCGAGTCCCAGCCCGGCGCCTCGTCCCTCATCGGCTTCACCGCCCAGGGCCGCCGCACGACCTCGACCCTCATGGACGGCGACTACCCCGCCGTGCGCCGACTCTTCCCCGATACGACGCCGATCCAGGCCGTCGTCGATCGCCACGCCCTGCTCGAGGCTGTTAAGCGTATGTCGCTGGTCGCCGAGCGCAAGACCTCCGTGCGCCTGGCCTTCACCGAGGGCCAGCTGGTCCTCGAGGCCGGCCAGGGCGACAACGCCCAGGCCTCCGAAGCCATCGAGGCGACCCTGAACGGTGACGACATCTCGACCGCGTTCAACCCGCAGTTCCTCATCGACGGCTTGCAGGTCCTGGACACCGACTACGTGCGCTTCGGCTTCACGCACCCCACAAAGCCGGCCGTCATCACGGGCCAGAAGAAGGCCGACGAGGGCGAGGTCACGCAGTTCCGCTACCTGCTGATGCCCATCCGCTTCGGCATCTGACGTGCGCGTCTCCCACCTGGCCCTCGACGACTTCCGCTCCTGGAAGCACGGGGTCGTTGAGCTGCCCGAGGGCCCCACGGTCCTCGTGGGTGCGAACGGCCAGGGAAAGACGAACCTCGTCGAGGCGCTCGCCTACCTGTCCACGTTTTCGTCGCACAGGGTCGGCGCGGAGGGTGCCCTCGTGCGCATCCCCATCGACGAGGCCGAGGCCGCCCCGGGTGGTGCCGTCATCCGCGCGCGGGTCGTGACCTTCGGTCGCGAGCAAGTCATCGAGCTGGAAATCGTGCGCGGGAAGGCCAATCGCGCGCGCATCAACCGCGCGCAGGTCAAGCCCCGCGAGATTCTGGGCATCGTGCGCACGGTCGTATTCGCCCCCGAGGATCTGTCACTCGTGCGCGGCGACCCGTCGGTGCGCCGATCCTTCCTGGACGACCTAGCCACGCAGCTCTCCCCCATTCACGCCTCCGTGCGCTCCGACTTCGATCGGGTCGCGCGCCAGCGTGCGGCGCTCATGAAGGCCGCCCAGGCCTCGCTCCGCCGCGGCCAGTCCCCCGACCTGTCGACCCTCGAGATCTGGGACCAGCAGTTCGCCGCCCTCTCCGCGCGCATCACGGCGACGCGAGCATCCATCGTATCGCGCCTGGAAGAGCCGGCCGCGCGCTCCTACGACGACGTCGCCGACTCCCCGCGCCACCTGCACCTCGCCTTCGATGCCTCGGTCGACCGCGTCATCGGCACCGACCCCGACAACCCGGCCAGCGCCGACCTCACCGACGTGGACGCTCAGACCGAGCGCATGCTCGCGGCCCTCGCGTCAGTACGAGAGAAGGAAACCGAACGCGGCGTTAACCTCGCCGGCGCACACCGCGACGACCTGGCCCTCAGCCTCGGCGCGATGCCCGTCAAGGGCTACGCCTCGCACGGCGAATCATGGTCGGTCGCCCTCGCGCTGCGCCTCGGAGCCTTCGAGCTGCTCAGCGACGACGGCGACACTCCGATCCTTATCCTCGACGACGTCTTCGCCGAACTCGACTCCTCGCGCCGTGAGGGCCTCGCCGCCCTCGCCTCGAAGGCAGAGCAGATCATCGTCACCTGCGCGGTCGCCGGCGATCTGCCCGCCTCCCTCGACCACCACGCCCTGCACGTGCGCCTCGACCCCGAGCGCGGCACCGTCATCGACGAGGCCGACGATGAGTGAGCGCGAGGACATGGCCGCCGACGAGCTGAGCGGAGCTGTGGCCCCCGGCGAAGAAACTGACGCCGACGAGTTCGTCGTCCGCGCCCTCGAGCGAGCCCAGAGCGTCGCCCGCACGCACGGCTATACGAGGTCCACCCTGCCCTCGTGGGGCCTCGACGAAACACGTCCCCGCCGCAGCCTCGACGGATCCAGCGAATACGCGGCCATCGAAACCGACGGATTCGGCCGCCTTGCAGACGAGAAGAGCGTCGCTGCGCGCGCCGCAGCCCGAGCCGCCGCCTACCGCCACGGAGGCGGGATCGAAGCCCCGGCCTCGTCGACAGAAGAAGACCCCGAGGGCGACCTCGCGGCCCTGCGCCAGGCCCTGGAGGGAACCGGCGCCTCGTGGAGCCGCGCCCCCGGCCTGGCAGCCATGCGCCCGCGCTACCGCAGGGCCAACTCCCTGGGCGCCATCCTGGCGCGCACGATCAAAACCCGAGAATGGGACACCCCCACCAAGATGGGGTCAATCATGGCGAAATGGCGCGACATCGTCGGCCCACAAGTCGCCGAACACGCCCGCATCGAGACCTTTGAGGGGCACCGCCTGGTCGTGCGCACCGACTCCACCGCCTGGGCCAAACAGCTCCAGCTGCTCCTACCCACCATCGAGCGGCGCATCGCCGAAGAGGTAGGATCAGGCGTCGTCGAGCAGGTCATCATCCGAGGACCCGTCGCCCCCTCGTGGCGCAAAGGCCCCTACGTCGTGCGCGGCCGAGGCCCGCGCGCCGACTACGGGTGACAGCGCCGGGAACGTCTGCGTCCAAATGTGTTTCTGACCGCGCGGTCTCTGATACGCTGTTCCGTTAGCCCGCGTGTGAGGGCTTGTTAAGGAGACATCATGAGCAATCCATTCGCCAGGAACGAAGGAAGTACCCCGGGATTTGGCCAGCAGGGCGGATACCCCGGCGGAGCCCAGGGCGGATACCAGCAGGGATACGGCCAGCAGGGTGGGTACGCCCCCGGCCAGTACCAGGGTGGATTCCCTCAGGGTGCACCCCAGCAGGGATACGGCCAGTGGAACCCGCAGGGTGGCTACGGCGAGCAGGGTGGCTTCCCCCAGGGCGCGCCCCAGCAGGGCAGCAAGTCCAAGACGCCGCTCATCATCGGCATCATCGCGGCTGTCGTCGTCATTGCGATCGTCGTCGGTGTCGTCATCTGGGCGATGTCGGGATCTGACTCCGATGATTCTTCGAACACCTCCACCCCGGCACCCGGCACCTCCGCCCCGGCGAACCCGGGGAATGGCAGCGCAAACCCGGCAAACCCCGCGCCCGGCAACCCACAGGCGCCGAACAACACCAACCCGTCCGCCGCACCCACGCAGGGAAACGGAACGGGAGCCAACGGCTTGCTCAGCATGTTTACGCAAGACACCAATTGCCTCTACGAGATGACCGACATCTCCTACGGGCCCAAGGCCGACAACAACGAGCAGACTCTCAAATACACCTTCAATGTCACCAACAAGGGAAGCGCCTCGAGATCCTGCAGTCTGATGCCGCTGCCCTACCAGAACAACGATCAGCTCGGCACGCCTAACTTCTTCATGACTCAGAAGCCCGACGACTTTGAGTATGTGCCTGGCGCTAGCGGGGTTCCCGCCGGACAGACGCAACAAGTCGTCGTCTACCGGGTCATTGAGAATAAGAGGGACCCCATCGAGTTCCGCGACCCGAGCTGGCCCCTCCTTCAGGGCCAGGGCAAGGATTACCAAAAGTGGACCTGGCAGCCGAAGTAATCCACTGATCAGGCGTCGCGCACGCATCCGCTCAGAGCTCTGTATCAGCATCGTACGGGGCATCCTGGCGCGCGAATCGTCGCTGCTGAAGAGTGAGTGACGGGGCCGCCCTCCCAGCCGGGAGGGCGGCCCCGTGCATCCCAGCCGCAACCACAATCGGCATGTGACTGATCACAGTCGACTTTTCGTTGGAATCACGCAGTTTGTAAAGTAACCCTGCGATCCTGTCAATCCCGGGAACAAGCGCCACTTTTGGTAGAATCTACAAGGTTAAACATCTATTTTCGCGCACTGCGAGGGGAGCCACGTGGCTGACAACGAGAAGAACGCCGAAGGCGAGCAGTCCTACGGCGCATCGGACATCACCGTCCTCGAGGGCTTGGAAGCCGTCCGCAAGCGCCCGGGCATGTACATCGGATCCACCGGCGAACGCGGCCTACACCACCTGGTGTACGAGGTCGTTGACAACTCCGTCGACGAGGCCCTGGCCGGCTATGCCGACCACATCGAGGTCACGATCCAGGAAGACGGCGGCATCAAGGTCGTTGACAACGGTCGAGGCATCCCGGTCGACGAGCACCCCACCGAGCACAAGCCCACTGTCGAGGTCGTCATGACGATCCTGCACGCCGGCGGCAAGTTCGGCGGCGGCGGCTACGCCGTCTCGGGCGGCCTGCACGGCGTCGGCATTTCTGTCGTCAACGCCCTGTCCACCCGCGTGAACACCGAGATCCGCCGGCAGGGCTACGTGTGGCGCATGTCGTTCGCAAACGGCGGCACCCCCATCACCCCCCTTGAGCGCGGCGAAGAAACCGACGAGACCGGCACCACCCAGGTCTTCTACCCGGACCCCGAGATCTTCGAGACCGTCGAATTCGACTTCGAGACCCTGCGTCAGCGCTTCCAGCAGATGGCCTTCCTCAACAAGGGCCTGCGCATCACCCTGACCGACGAACGCGAGTTCGCCACCGCCGAAGGCGACGAGATCGCCGGCGGCGAGGAGGCCTTGGACAAGAAGACCAAGGGCCACCGCACCGTCTCCTACTGCTACGAGCACGGCCTGCGTGACTACGTCGAATACCTCGACTCCGCCAAGAAGTCCGAGACGATCAACAACGAGATCATTGACTTCGAAGCAGAAAACGACGAAGGCACCATGAGCGTGGAAATCGCCATGCAGTGGACCACCGCCTACTCCTCGTCCGTCCACACCTTCGCCAACACCATCAACACGACCGAAGGTGGCATGCACGAGGAGGGCTTCCGCACCGCGCTGACCTCCCTCGTCAACCGCTACGGCCGCGAAAAGGGCATCATCCGCGACAAGGACGACAACCTCACCGGTGACGACGTCCGCGAAGGCCTGACCGCCGTCATCTCGATCAAGCTCACCGAGCCCCAGTTCGAGGGCCAGACGAAGACGAAGCTCGGCAACACCGAAGCCCGCACCTTCGTTGCCCAGCAGGTCTACTCCAAGCTCACCGACTGGTTCGACGCCCACCCCGCTGACGCCAAGGCCATCATCAACAAGGGCCAGGCCGCCCAGGCCGCCCGCGTCGCCGCCCGCAAGGCCCGCGAGGCCACCCGCCGCAAGGGCGTCCTCGAGTCGGCTTCGATGCCCGGCAAGCTGCGCGACTGCTCCTCGCGCACTCCCTCCGAGTGCGAAATCTTCATCGTCGAGGGCGACTCCGCTGGCGGCTCCGCCGTCGGCGGCCGCGACCCCGAGCGTCAGGCGATCCTGCCGATCCGCGGCAAGATCCTCAACGTCGAAAAGGCGCGCCTGGACCGAGCCCTGTCCTCGGACACCATCCGCTCCCTCATCACCGCCTTCGGCACCGGCATCGGCGAAGACTTCGACATCTCGAAGCTGCGCTACGGCAAGATCGTCATCATGGCGGACGCCGACGTCGACGGCCAGCACATCGCCACGCTGCTGCTGACCCTCCTCTTCCGCTATATGCGACCCCTCATCGAGGGCGGCCACACCTTCATCGCCATGCCCCCGCTGTACCGAATCAAGTGGACCAACGCCGAGCACGAATTCGCATACTCCGACAAGGAACGCGACGAACTGCTTGCCGCCGGCTCCGCCGCGAACCGCCGCCTTCCCAAGGAAGGCGGCATCCAGCGCTACAAGGGTCTGGGCGAGATGAACGACCACGAACTGTGGGAGACCACCATGGATCCGGCCAGCCGAATCCTCAAGCAGGTCACCCTTGACGAGGCCGCAGACGCCGACGAGACCTTCACGATCCTCATGGGCGACGACGTCGACCGACGCCGCACGTTCATCCAGCGCAACGCCACCGACGTGCGCTTCCTCGACATCTGACATCACCCACGACCAGCCCAGCCCCAGCCTCGTACCGGGCGGGCCTGATCGAGCAGAAACAACGTAAGGAAAAACGTGAGCGACGAGCAGACAACTAACGCGCGGCACATCTCGGACACCGAGCGCATCCGCCAGGTCGACCTGCAAAAGGAGATGCAGCGCTCCTACCTCGACTACGCCATGAGCGTCATCGTCGGGCGCGCCCTGCCCGACGTGCGCGACGGCCTCAAGCCCGTCCACCGTCGCGTCCTGTACGCCATGTACGACGGCGGATACCGCCCCACCTCCTCGTTCTCCAAGTCCTCCCGCGTCGTCGGCGAGGTCATGGGTAACTACCACCCCCACGGCGATGCCGCGATCTACGACGCCCTCGCGCGCCTCGTGCAGCCCTGGTCGCTGCGCTACCCCCTCGTCGCCGGCCAGGGTAACTTCGGTACCCCCGGCAACCTGGGCCCCGCCGCACCCCGTTACACCGAGTGCAAGATGGCGCCCCTGGCCATGGAAGTGGTCCGCGACATCGACGAAGAATGCGTCGATTTCCAGGACAACTACGACGGCCGCAACCAGGAACCCACCATCCTGCCCGCGCGCTTCCCGAACCTCCTGGCCAACGGCTCCGAAGGCATCGCCGTCGGCATGGCCACCCGCATCCCGCCGCACAACCTGCGCGAACTCGCGCGCGGCGTCGAATGGGCCCTCGAGCACCCCGACGCGTCCCGCGAAGAGCTCCTCGAAGCGCTCATCAAGCTGATCCCCGGACCCGACTTCCCCACCGGCGCCACCATCCTGGGCCACAAGGGCATCGAAGACGCCTACCGCACCGGCCGCGGCTCCATCACGCAGCGCGCCGTCGTCAACGTCGAGGAAATCCAGGGCCGCCAGTGCCTCGTCGTCACCGAGCTGCCCTACCAGGTCAACCCCGACAACCTGGCCGACAAAATCGCCCAGCTTGTGCGCGACGGAGCGATCGGCGGCATCGCCGACATCCGCGACGAGACCTCCGGGCGCACCGGCCAGCGCCTCGTCATCGTCCTCAAGCGCGACGCCGTCGCCAAGGTCGTCCTCAACAACCTCTACAAGCGCACCAGCCTGCAGGAGAACTTCTCCGCCAACATGCTCGCGCTCGTCGACGGCGTGCCCCGCACCCTGTCGATCGACGGCTTTATCCGCCACTGGATCAACCACCAGATCGACGTCATCGTGCGCCGCACGAAGTTCCGCCTGCGCAAGGCCCTCGAGCGCCTGCACATCCTCGAAGGCTACCTGAAGGCCCTCGACGCCCTCGACGAGGTCATCGCCCTCATCCGCCGCTCCCCCACGGTCGATGAGGCCCGCGCCGGCCTCATCGAGCTGCTCGACGTGGACGCCATCCAAGCCGACGCGATCCTGGCCCTCCAGCTGCGCCGCCTGGCCGCCCTCGAGCGCCAGAAGATCATGGACGAGCACGCCGAACTCAAGGCCCGCGTCGACGACCTCAACGACATCCTCGCCAAGCCCGAGCGTCAGCGCGCCATCATCTCCGCCGAACTCGGCGAAATCGTCGACAAGTTCGGCGACGAGCGCCGCACCCGCATCCTCCCCTTCGACGGGGAAATGTCGATGGAAGACCTCATCCCCGAAGAGGACGTCGTCGTCACCATCACCCGCGACGGCTTCGCCAAGCGCACCCGCACGGACAACTACCGCTCGCAGAAGCGCGGCGGCAAGGGCGTGCGCGGCACCCAGCTGCGCGGCGACGACGTGGTCGAACACTTCTTCGTCACGACCACGCACAACTGGCTGCTCTTCTTCACCAACCTCGGCCGCGTCTACCGCGCCAAGGCCTACGAGATCCCCGAAGGCGGTCGCGACGCCAAGGGCCAGCACGTCGCCAACCTGCTGGCCTTCCAGCCCGACGAGCACATCGCACAGGTCCTCGCGATCCGCACCTACGAGGACGCAGACTTCCTGGTCCTGGCCACCAAGCGCGGCCTCGTCAAGAAGACCCCGCTGAGCCTGTACAACTCGCCCCGCTCCGGCGGCATCATCGCCATCAACCTGCGCGAGGACGAGGACGGCAAGCCCGACGAGCTCGTCTCCGCCCAGACCATCATGGCCGACGAAGACCTCATCCTCGTCTCCCGCGACGGCCAGGCCGTGCGCTTCACCGCCACCGAAGACCAGCTGCGCTCCATGGGCCGCTCCACGTCCGGCGTGCGCGGCATGAAGTTCCGCGGCGACGACGAGCTGCTCAGCATGGAGGTCCCGCGTGATAACACCGACCTGCTGATCGTCACCGAGTCCGGCTACGCCAAGCGCACCCCCGTCGATGAATACCCGACCAAGTCGCGCGGCACCCTCGGCGTGCGCGTCGGCAAGCTCGTCGACGAACGCGGCGGCCTCGTCGGTGCCCTCGTCGTGCGACCCGATGAAGACGTCATGGTCATCACCGAGTCCGGCAAGCTCGTCCAGGTCAACGCCTCCGACGTGCGACCCACCGCCCGCAACACCATGGGCGTCATCTTCGCCCGCCCCGACGAGGGCGACCGCATTATCGCGATCACTCGCAACCCCGATTCGGGTGACGAGGACGAGACCGACGAGTCCGAGAACACCGAGTCTATGGAAGGGACCGACGCCCCCGCGGACGAGGCTTCGGCCCCCGCAGGTGGCGACGACACCGCAGACGCTGACAAGTGACGCATGATCACGGGACGAGGCCCCCGCCTCGTCCCGTGATCAATCTGCCAAAGCGGCGCGGAACCAGCGCCGGTGCCAGGCGATGCGGTAGCCTGGCAGGTAGGAAGTGCGACCTGGAAGGAAACCCATGAGCGACCACGTCTCGAGCACCCGCAGCGACGCTCCCCGCCGAGTTGACCTGGCCATCGCGCGCATCGACGCGTGGACCGTCATGAAGGTGGCGTTCCTGCTGTCCGTCGCCCTGGGTATCGCAATGGTCGTCGCCACGATCGTCCTGTGGCTCATGGTCGACGCCATGCACGTCTTCAGCCAGCTTGAGGAATTCCTCAAGACCATGGGCGCCGGCCGCTACGCGGACCTCCTGGACTATGCTCGCCTGCCGCGGGTCATCTCCTACGCGACCATCGTCGCGGTCATCAACGTCGTTCTGCTCACCGCCCTGTCGACGCTGGGAGCCATGCTCTACAACGTCGTCGCCTCGCTGGTGGGTGGCGTCAAGGTGTCCCTCATGGATGAGTGAGGGCACTCGCCCAAAGGGGTCGGCTGATGCCGGCTCCTTTTGCTATGCCCTGCGTCGGTTATCGCGCTGCTTTGTGGGGCCCGGCCGCTGTGTGTGCCGGTGGGCGGCGGCCCGCCCGCGAGATCGCCACACGCGAGCCTGACGGCTCGGAGTGGTCGATCTCGAGGCCCGCCCTGGCCCTGCCGCCACCCACCGGCACCGCGGCCAGGCCCCCGCCGCCCACGGCCGCCGCAGCCTGGCTCATTTCATATCCGGGCCACTGCACCCTCATTGGCGAGTCCACACCCAATTTCGCACGTAATTCCCCTGGGGCTGTTTTAGGTTTTGAATCATGATCGTTGGTATTTCAACGTTTCTGGGTGCAGTTGAGGGATAGCTTCGATCGAATTACGTGCGAGTTATCTGAGGAGCGGGCATGTGGCTGCGCGCGGAGCGGATGTCTGAAACCGGCATCGCCTTTGTGGGCCGTTGAGGTGGGCCCGTTGAAACCGTCATCGCCTTTGTGGGCCGTTGAGGTGGGCCCGTTGAAACCGTCATCGCCTTTGCGGGTGAGAAATCGGTGTTTTTAGCGTGTTTTTCGGTTGCAGAGGTGTTGTCGGTTTCAATGGCTGCTGTTGAGGGCTGAGCAGTGGTGATGGCGGTTTCACGTTGGTCTGCATCAGCGGTCGCAGAGGTGATGGTGGTTTCACAGTTGCCACGTGGCTGTGTCCTGTGTGCGAAAAAGTTCTCCCTGCTCGGCCTGATGGTGGGCGTGAGCGCGATAGAGTTCGCCCTGCGTACGAAAAATGGCCCGAAATCGGCGTTTTATTGCGTGCTGGGCGAATTTTGTCGCGGGTTGAATAGGGGAGAGGGGCTGCGTTGGGCGAATTTTGTCGCGCATGCCGGCACCGCGGTCTGGCCTTGTGGTCCGTCCGGTGCCCTCCACGCCGATGGTGGTGGGGGTTTTGCAGCATTAGAGGCTGCCTGTCGGCGTGTCGTGGTTCTAATGACGCCATTTCCCCCGTTTGGTGGGTGAGTGTGAGGGGTGTGGTGCCCAAAGTGCAGACCACCTCGGCGAAAAACGCTGAAAACGGGAGGTTGTGGGCGAGGTGGTCTGCGTTTTGGGCGCAGTGGTGTCTGGCGCGGTGTGCGTGCTCGCAGGTGAGGCCATTATTCTGAGTGCTCACCCGATAGATCGCACGTTAATCCGCTGGCCTGCACGTTAACCTTTTGATACGCACATAAACCCCTCAACATGCGCTTGGGCGGCGTTGCCCACGCGCATCTCATCGGGTTAACGTGCGGGGGAAGGGGCCCACGTGCGCATCAAAGGGCCCAGGTATCCATCTCAAATGCCGGTGTTGCTAGTTGGTGCCAATCCGCGTCGGGCGCGCCCGCAAGACCGACGCAAGGATGTTGCGCAAGATGACTCCGGACCGCGATTGCCGCCGGTGATCGGGAGCAAGCAAAGGACCCTCCGGGCACCACGCATACGGGTTGTGGCTGAGTGGCCCCGGCCATCTCGACGCAACGACGGTGGCCGGCGCGGGCAAGGGGAGCAGCGGACTCACCCAGGATCCCGCCGTCACGTAGATGTGCATCAGCCCGTCGATGCTCGCGAAGAATCCACCGTCAACAACCGGCGCTGGAAAACCCACGGGATCAAACGCATAGACGCGCGCGAGTGCCGGGGGAGTGGTGGCCGCCGCCGCGTACAGCGCGAGATTCGCACCCTTTGAATGGCCGACCACGGTGAGTGGCCCATCGGCCCGCGCCGCCGCAAACGCCAGGTAGTTGGCGGCCCACAGCTGTGAATCCGTCGGGAAATCAAGGCCGAAGCGGGCATCCTCCGCCCACCCGACCGCGCTTGCATCCGTCCCGCGCAAGACCACGTAGGTCGCCCCGGCCTCGTCGACGAAGGTGACGGCGCCGAACTGAGCAAGCGGCCGCGACGTCAGCCGTGTGACCGCATCGCGCACGCGCAGACCCCCGAAGCGCGCGCTCGCACCGGCGGACTCGAGGAGGGGACGATCGGCGTGGGACGCCAACGAATAGCGATACAGAGACGGGATTGACGAGGCCTGGGCGACTTCTCGGAGCAGGCAACCGTGCGGGGAACGAGGCCCGGGCAGCGCGTGAAAATCCACGTAGACCAGGCACGAGAGAACGAGAGCATCGGCGGGGGAAAGGTCCGCTCGCAGCGGTGTGCGCGCGTCTCGGGCGTGCTTGATGACGGTGGTCACGAGGCCTCCTCCTCTCCGTCGATGGCCGGACAATCGCGGTCGTGTTGGACGTCACCAACGCTCGATTTTGCCGGATGGCCCTGTGCTGTGTACTATATCCGAGTGCCCGAAAGGGTGCCGGTTGGGCCTATAGCTCAGTAGGTTAGAGCGCAGTCCTGATAAGACTGAGGTCGGTGGTTCGAGCCCACCTAGGCCCACCATCCGCAGGCGAGCGAAAGCGGAGGATCATCATGAAGAAATGGGTCACCTGTTGTGTGGCTGTCGGATCCGTCGTGGCCGTCGGCATCGCCGTCCGACAAATTCTCGTTGATCTTTCCGATAACGCTGACCTGTGGACGTCCGTCACGGACGCCGTGGAGGACTGAGTTCCTCCTACGGGGCTATGGCGCAATTGGTAGCGCACCTGCTTTGCAAGCAGGGGGTTACGGGTTCGAGTCCCGTTAGCTCCACTCTACGTACAAGGCTCGAATCCTTGCCATCTTGGATGGTTTCGGTTCGGGCCTTTTTGCTGTCTTAGGCCCGGCCCGGGCAAGGGCGTTGGTGAGGTGGCTTTGGCGTCGGCGTCATCCCGAGGACACTCACCTTAACCACGTTGAGGCTTGGCATGGGAGCCGGATAACCCGTGTACTTGCTCGTAAGCGGCGAGCGCCTCGCGTCGCGACTCGGCCAGGTCGACGACGGGCACGACAGGCCGAGCGAGTCCCTCCGGGATCCAGCGCCTGACATAGCGGCTGCGCGGATCGAAGCGGGTGCGCTGGAGGTCAGGGTTGAAGATGCGGAAGTAGGGCGCAGCGTCTGCGCCGCAGCCGGCCACCCACTGCCACGAGATAGGATTGTTGGCCTCGTCTGCGTCCACGAGAGTCTCCCAGAACCACTGCTCGCCGTCTTGCCAGGGCTGGAGCATGTTCTTGGTGAACAGCGATGCCGCGACCATGCGCACCCGGTTGTGCATCCAGCCTGTCTGCCATAGTTGCCGCATTCCAGCGTCGACGAGGTCGATGCCGGTGCGGCCCTGTCGCCAGGCCCGCGCCAGGTGGTCGTCGGGATAGTAGGGGAATTCCGCGAAAGCTGGACGCATGGGGGTGTCCTCTAGATGTTCGCGGTGGTGGAGCAGGTGCCAGCTGAACTCGCGCCAGTAGAGTTGCCTGGTCCAAGCGACGATATCCTCGCCCGAGGCCGTGCTGGTACGGGCTGCGGCTACGGCTTGGCGCGGCGATAGTTCCCCGCACCGCAACCTCGGCGAGATTCTACTGGTGGATGTTTCCTCCCCGGGCAGGTCACGGCGTGTGGCATAGCCGGGTAACCAGCTGTCGATGGCGTCCAGTTGCTGCCGGGCTGCCAGTTCACCGGGCTCCCAGTGCTGTGCGAGAGTCTCTTCCCACCAGGCGGGGCCCTCGTCGAGCAAGCCAATGTCCTCTAAGTTCTGCAGGACACCGTCCTCCCGCAACGTGGCGAGGGCTGTGTCCGCACCGCCCCGCTCGCCGATCGGTGAGGGCTCGGGCAGGAGGGGACCGAGGGGCAGGTCGGCTACGGCGTGGCTGAACGGTGTGAAAACTTGGTAGTGGGAGCCGTTGACCGTCTGCATCAGCCACGGTTCGGCGAGAAGGCTGCCGGGGTGGCTGTGCACCTCGGTGCGGGATTTCAACTCTTGCTTGATGGCGGCGTCCAATCGGCAGGCTGCCGGGGCGTAGCGTCGTGTCCAGTGAACGACGGTAGGTTGCAAGGCGTCCACGACTTGGCGCATGACGTTAGCGGCGTCACCCCGGGCGAAGACGAGTGGAATGCCAAGGTCAGCAAGCCGCGGTGCCAGCTGTTGCAGGCTGCGGTGGTACCACCACCGGGTGGCCGCACCGAGCGGGCGTGGGCCGTGCCGATTGTTGTCCTCATCGGTCCTGCGGGTTTCGTGGATCCACAGTGCCACCACGGGTCCATCTGCTGCTGAGCAGGCGGCTGTCAGCGCCGGGTGGTCAGCTAGACGGAGGTCGTCGCGAAGCCAGATCAGTGTTGTCATGGAGGATCCTTGGGAGGGTTCAGTGCAGGAATTGGCCGGCGATCGTGTCGGCGAAGGCTGTGAGGGGCATCGGCTGCTGCTCCCGATCAAGGAAGTGGTCCACCCAAACCCAGGTGTAGAGTGCTGGGGTCATGCACGTTATCGTCGCTGGTCATCGTACTTGATAGGCGACTGGCGCCACAAGACACGTCGGAGGTCTGTGGACGGCGCGTGGCCGAGCCAAAGTTCTCCGCCTGTCTACGGAGATCCACGTGTCACCCGCAACCTGGCGGTTGCGGGTTTTCTGTTTGTGAGCTTCGACAATTTGAGCAGGTCAGCGGCACCGCTGACGCCATATTGTGCGCTTGGATAAAAGTTGTCCGACCACCTGGTTATAGGTGGTGAATCAGGGTGCCCCGTCACAAAAATTGTGCAAAGTGGTCCGTCAGCTGCAGTGAAACACCGTAGTTGTCCACAGTACTATGCACAGTTGTGTATAAACCGTATGGATGGTTGTTTGTTGGCGCATCACCATTGTTTGAAAACTGACCTGTACAGGTGAAGTTGGAAGGCTTCTCATCTCGGAAATCAGCGTCTTCACACTTGTTGAGGAACTCGTAGAATCGGTTTGAAATGCACGCTTTTCGCACATTCAGGAGTAGGCTGTGCACACCAATCACATGTGGTCGAAGGCTTCCAAGCCCGCCCAGCTGCTTGCCATGCTGGTCACGACCGCCCTCGTCATGCTTGGCGTCACGACGCTGCCCACATATGCGGCGGCTCCGAGGCTCAAACTCGCTATCACACCCGACGAGACCTCGTACCTATCCGGTGTTGAGCAGCGCTACGTCGTCGAGTTCGCCTGTGCCTCCACCACGGAGGACTGCGTTGACTCGGTCGTCACCATCACGCTGCCCCACACGGTGACCCCCGCGGGTGACCCGAACCCCGACTCGGCGCCCTACGGCGTCAACGCCACGGCCACCGCCGGCAAGAAGGTCGTCACCCCCACGATCAAGGCTCCGACCGCCAACGCTGACGGCCTCGTCACCTACAACCTCGGAACAGTCGCCGCCGGCTCCTCGTTCCAGACGGTCCTGACCTTCACCGCCCTGCGCGGCGTGACCCCCGGCGGCTCCACCGTCACCCCGGTCGCGACCTTCACCTCGGGCGAGAGCAAGGAAACCTCCCAGGCGACCGTCACGATCAAGTCCGAGCCGACGCCCCTCCTGAGCAAGACCGGCCCGGTTGCCAGCCCCAAGAACGTCGACGTGACCTACCAGATCACGCCGAAGTACGACACCAACGTGGACGGCCTCAACGGCAAGTCCAACATGACCGATGTCGTCATCACCGACCCGCTGCCCAAGTGCGCGACGTACGTGTCCTCCTCGGCCTCGGGTAACACCAAGACGATCACGGCCGCGACCGTCGAGAGCTCCTACGACGCCGCGACCCACACCGTCACCTGGAACGTCGGCGACGTCAACCCCGCGTTCATGAACCTCGTCCTGTCCGTCACCGTCCACTACGACGACACCTGCACGGATGACACCGTCACCAACACCGCGAAGCTCACCGGCAAGGAGATGAACAACGAGACCAACGTTGTCACCGCCGATGCTTCCTTCACGCACCGCTTCGACAGCGAGATCCGCTACGGCGGCGGCTTCAACAAGCGCGCCATGAGCCAGTTCGAGCGCGGCAAGCAGGGCAACTGGCTGTACAGCTACTCCAACAACTCCAACGTCCCGGTCGTCATGGAGTACACCGACTACCTGACCTGTGGCCTCGTGTCCCCGACCGACGGCTCCAAGGACTGCGACAAGCCCCTCATGAGCGTCAAGACGATCGACACCCAGACCACGACGCCCATCGAGATCACCTACTGGACCAACAAGGGCAATACCGGCACTCAGACCGTCTACCACGGCAAGGCATTTGACTTCTCCTCCTTCGCCGCCGACGAGTACCTGACCGTCTTCCACTACAAGCAGACGATCCCCGCCGGTGAGTCCTCCATCCTCAACGTTGCCGGCCCCGTCGGCGCAGGGACCCCCACGACCGAGGACGGCACGACCTACGTCGAGGCCGACACCAACTCCGCCGCATGGAAGGCCGGCAAGTCCGACCAGTATGTGCGCGTCCAGAACTGTGTCACCGACTGGTCCATGAAGTCCCTTGACGGCTCCCGATCCATCCAGATCCCCGCCGACGACTACTGCGACATCCTCACCCTGGGCACCGCGCTGCCCAAGTACTACAACGTCAAGTCCACCATCAAGGGCAACCTGGCGTCCACCGGCTCCGAGGTCACCTTTAGCGTCACCGCGAATAACACATCGACCGTCGTTGACTCCCAGCCCGTCATCTCCGACCTGCTGCCCTGCGGCATGACCTTCGTCGAGGACTCCGTCACCGGTGGTCCCGCAGGTAAGGAAAAGACCGTCACGGTCCGCGATGTCACCGACGCCACCGGCTGCACCCGCCAGCTCGTCCAGGTCACCTGGCCCGGCTACCAGACCAAGGGTGGCACCACCATCCAGCTGCGGGGCAAGGTCGGCCCCTCGATGAGCGCCGGCACGCACAGGAACGAGGCCTACATCTCCGCGGCCGAGCCCGAGTACGCTCTGACCTCCAAGTCGACCACGATCTGCTTCTACGGCTCTACCGATGACACCTACGATGTCAACAGTGATGGCTCCACCGCTGACCAGGTCTGCCCCGTCTCCTCGACCTTCACGGTCTCCGAGCAGGCCGGTGCCGACGTCGTCCTTGAGGGCCTTGGCTCCGTGGAAGGCTCGACCTACAAGAAGTACGTCGACGGCGTGTCCATGATCCGCCAGGGTGAAGACGGCAAGTACCGCATCACCCCCACCAACTCCGGTAACGCGGACCTGTCCGACATGACCGTCTACGGCATCCTGCCCCACGTTGGCGACACCTCGATCCAGGGTTCTGATCCTCGTGGCTCCGAGTGGGCACCCATCCTCACCGGCCCCCTTCAGGTCGGCGCAGGATCGGGCATCGACCCCTCGCAGGTCACCATCGAGTACTCCACCTCCTACAACCCCTGCCGCGGCGAAGTCATGAAGCAGGGTGACGCGATGGCAGCCGGCCCCGCAGGATGCGACAACAACTGGACCACTACCCCGGTCTCGTGGGCCGACGTGAAGTCCTACCGCATCTACATCAACGGCAAGGCCACCCCGATCAAGGCCGGCGCATCGATCCCGATCATCGCGCCCATCAGGGCCCCCGATAACGCGACCGGCATCGCCTACGAGTCCGTCGCGATCGCGGCCACCCAGGCCTCGAACAACCGCGCCATCCTGCCCGCCGAGCCGATCAAGGTCGCCATGACCCTCGGGCTCGACGTCGCCCTCAACAAGACCGTCGTCTCCGACGCTTCCAACCTGAAGCCCGGAGACCAGGTCACCTACCGCATCGACGCCGGCAACATCGGCCAGAGCAAGGCCCCCGACCTCAAGGTCAAGGAAGACTTCCCCGCAGGCACCACCTTCGTGTCCGCCGAGACGCACAAGTGCGCCTCCGGCTACACGACCGGCCTACCGCAGGAATGCAAGGGCACCGACGAGGCCGGCACCTTCGACGGCACCACGTGGACGATCGGCGACATGCTCGCCGGCGAATACGCCTCGCTCTTCGTGACGGTCACGCTGAACGCCGACACCGACGGCAAGATCCTGAACAACACGGCTGCCTTCGTGAACCCGCCCGAGTACGACCTCGTGCCCGGCAACAACTCCTCCTCGGCGTCCATCACCGTCAAGCACCGCCTCTCCGGCAAGGTGTACTACGACGCGAACGAGTCCTCCTCGTCCGACAACGGTGAGGACCCCTTCAAGGACATCACGATCGAGCTGGTCGGTGCCGACGGTAACGTCGTCGCCACCACCAAGACCGACGCGGACGGCAACTACTCCTTCACCGGCCTCGACGCCGGAACCTACACGGTCAAGGTCACCAAGGCCGGCGACATCGCCGAGCTGACCCAGACCGAGGATCCGGACGGCACGAAGGACAACGCCTCCGGCGTGATCACGCTCAATGCCGACAACCCGGTCCGCGAGAACGTCAACTTCGGCTACATCAAAAAGCACGCGATCTCCGGCAACGTCTACCTCGACCAGAACCGCGATAAGACGAAGAACACGGCCGATATCGACCTGTCCGGCATCACCGTGAAGCTGCTCGATAAGGACGGCAACGTCGTGGGTACCACCAAGACCGACGTGGACGGCAACTACTCCTTCACCGACCTTAACGACGGCACCTACACCGTCCAGGTGGACAAGACCGGCCCGCTGGTGGACAAGGAGCAGACCGAGGACCCCTCCGGTCAGGCGGACTCGCGCTCGCAGGCCATCACCTTCACGCGCACCGACCCGGACGTCACCAACGTCAACTTCGGCTACGCCGAGGACTACACCGTCTCCGGCACCGTCTACTACGACAAGGACCGCTCCGAGACCCTCAACAACTCTGAGCCCGGCTTCGACGGCATCACCGTGACCCTGCTCGGCGAGGACGGTGCGGTCGTCGCGACGACCACGACGAAGGCAGACGGCACGTACTCCTTCTCCAAGCTGCCCGCCGGCAAGTACACCGTCAAGGCGGAGCCCTCCGACCTCCTCAAGAAGCTTGAGCAGACCGAGGATCCGGACGGCACCAAGGATCACACCTCCGGCGTCATCCAGGTGGGCCACGACAATCCTTCCGTGAAGAACGTGAACTTCGGTTACGCCACGAACTACACGATCAAGGGAACCGTCTACCGTGACGCTGACCGCTCCGAGTCCCTCGAGGACGGCGAGAAGCTCTACCAGGGTGTGACCGTCGATCTCCTCGACGCGGACGGTAACGTCGTGGCCACCACGACCACCGACGCCAAGGGCGCCTACGCGTTCACCAACCTTGAGGAAGGCACCTACAAGGTCCGCGTCCACAAGGAAGGCCCCATCGCCGACCTCGTCCAGACCGAGGACCCCGACGCCACCAAGGACAACACCTCCGGTGACATCACCCTCGAGCTGAACGACCCGATCAGGGAGAACGTCAACTTCGGGTACATCTCGAACAACTCGATCTCCGGCACGGTCTACCGCGACGACAACCGCTCCAACTCCCTCAACGGGGGAGAGGCCGGCTACCCCGAGCAGACGGTCCAGCTTCTCGATAAGGACGGCCAGGTCATCGCGACCACCAAGACCGACGCCAACGGCAAGTACTCCTTCTCCAAGCTGCCCGACGGCACCTACTCCGTCAAGGTCGTCAAGGACGGCGAGCTCGCCGACACCGACCAGACCGAGGACCCGGACGGCACCAAGGACAATGCCTCCGAACTCGTGACCCTGGGCGAGGACAACCACACCAAGGACAACATCGACTTTGGATACGTCCCCGACTACTCGATCCACGGCCTCGTCTACCGCGACGGTGACCGCGACGAGACGCACGGCGCAACCGAGAAGGGCTACGCCAACCAGGCCGTCGAACTGCGCGACAAGGACGGCAAGGTCGTCGCGACCACCACGACGGACGAGAACGGCGCATACTCCTTCGAGAAGCTGCCCGCCGGCGACTACACCGTCAAGGTCATCAAGGACGGTGCCCTCACCGACCTCGACCAGATGGAGGATCCGGACTCCACCAAGGACTCCACCTCCGGCATCATCTCGCTGAGCAACGACCACCGAACCGAAACGGACGTCAACTTCGGCTACATCGCCAACAACTCCATCAACGGCACCATCTACCGCGACGGTGACCGCGATGGAAAGAAGGGCGACACCGAAGGACGCTACTCCGGCGTGACGGTCCAGCTCCTCGACAAGGACGGCAAGGTCACCGCCACCACGACGACCGACAAGGACGGAAAGTACTCCTTCGAGCACCTGCCCGACGGCACCTACTCCGTCAAGGTCGTCAAGGACGGTGCCCTCACCGACACCGATCAGACCGGCGACCCCGACAACAAGCTGGACAACGCATCCGAGCCGATCACCCTCAACGAGAAGAACCCCACCAAGGGTGACGTCGACTTCGGCTACGTTCCGGACTACTCGATCGCCGGTCGCGTCTACCGCGACTCCGACAAGTCCGGCTCCTACACCGACGGTGAAGAGGCTTTCTCTGGCGTGACGGTCGACCTGCTCGACAAGGACGGCAACGTCGTGGCCACCACGACGACCGACAAGGAGGGCAAGTACTCCTTCTCCAAGCTGCCCGCGGGCACCTACCGCGTCAAGGTCCACCCGGACGGCGACCTCGCCGGCCTGGACCAGATCGAGGACCCGGACGGCATCGCCGACTCCATGTCCGGTGAGATCACGATCGGCTTCGACAACCAGAAGGTCACCGGCGTGAACTTCGGTTACGTCGCACCCGACGTCCCGGTCACCAAGCCGAAGCAGGGCCTCGCCCGCACCGGCTTCGACGGCCTGATCGGCGGAGCGGGCCTGGGAGCGGCCGTCGTTGGCGGCATGTTCCTGTGGATGCGTCGCCGTCGCCAGGACTGAGGATCAGTCGGCCTGAGCATCGACGAGGCAATGGCTGAGTGAGCCGACAAGGGGCGGGTACTTCGGTACCCGCCCCTTTGGCGTACCCGCCCCCACGGCGTTCCCGGGTGGGCTTGAGGTTCTTCCTTGTGGCGCCGCTGGTGTTTCGGGCGCCGGAGGGCACGGCCGCCCGCGAGATTGCCACACGCGAGCCTGACGTGGGTGTGAGCGCGAAAAAGTTCGCCTAGCGTACGAAAAATTGCTCAACAATGCCGTTCTATGCCGTGCTGGGCGAGTTTTCTCGCGGAAATGCCGCAAACAGCCTCACGTTGGGCGAGCTTTATCGCGGGTGTGAGTACGAAGGCCTCGTGTTGGGCGGCACATGCACGGTCTTGCCCCAGTGTGTAAGCCTCGGCGCGACCGCGTGCGACGGGTGCCGCGGGTACCTGAAGGAGGCATCACAGGCAGAGGATGAACCTGTTACACACGCAAACCTTCGCGCACCACTGGAAGCCCCGCACGGCCATACACAGCGCACGCACAAGCGCCCGGGGCCATGGCCCCGGGCGCTCCCTGCAACAATTGAGTTCCGATAACTAGCGGAACAACTTCAGGGCGTTAGGTCCAATCATGAACGGCGCCAAGATCATCGACGAGCCCAGACCCACGCTGAAGCCGCCAATCACGTCGGTCACCCAGTGGACGCCCAGGTACAGGCGCGTCACGCAGATAAACACGATGAACGTCAGCGCCGCGGCCCATAGTAGGTAGCGCAGACGGCGACCGACGCGCGTGGTCGTCAGCACCAGGACCAGCGACACGAACAGCGCGGTCACGGCCGTCGCGTGACCCGACGGGAACGAGTAGCCGTCCTCGGTGATCAGGCGCAGCGCCTCCTCGGGGCGAGGACGCTCGTACACGTGCTTGATGATGAAGCTGTTTGCGGCCGAGAACACCACGGAACACAGGATGTACAGGGCGTTCATGACCTTCTTGATGAACCACCACACGGCGACCGCCACGGCCAGCGCCACGACGACCGCGCGCTTGGGGTCGAACAGCCACGAGGCGCCCGTCATAAACGAGTTCATCGCCGGCGTGCGCGACGCGACGAAGTCAGACCACACCGTGGTGTCGATCGATAGGGGACTCGTAATGAATCCGCCCGCGACGGCGACAGCCGCGACGAGGAGAAACCCGATGATCACGGGGGGAGTCAGAAGACGACGAGCAATCATAGTGAAATCCTACCGTAGTGTCAGTCGTTGGCGCCGTACTCGTACATCCAGCGCCCGGCCCGGCGTGAGAAGCGCGAATGCTCCCGCATCTGCCCGGATTCGCCAGTCGATGTGTCCCGCCACGAGGCCACAAACGTCACCGTGCCCTCCTCGTCGGAAGGACCCCCGGCCTCGGCCTCCAGGATCTGCAGACCCGTCCACTGCGTCCCCTCCACCCAGTACGGGGGAGCGGGGCGCGTGCGCGGGTGCCACGTGCGGAACAGGTAGTCCTCGTCGCGCAGCGCAAACGCCGTGTAGCGCGAACGCATGAGCGCCTCGACGGTCGGAGCCACCTCGCCGTCCATGTAGCGCCCGCAGCACTGCGCCAGCAACGCCCCCGACCCGCACGGGCAGGTACGAGGCCGGGGCACGCCAGCGCTCGCAGCGCCGGGAGCAGCGGGGGAAGAGGTCACGCCTGGTCGCCCAGGGAGGCCAGCCAGCGCTCCGCATCCAGGGCCGCACGGCAGCCGGAGCCGGCCGCCGTGATGGCCTGGCGGTACGTGTGGTCCACGGCGTCACCGCAGGCGAAGACGCCCGCGACGGACGTGCGCGTCGACGGTTCGTCGACCGTGATGTAGCCGGCCTCGTCGAGGGCGACCTGGCCGCGCAGGAAGCCCGTGCGGGGAAGGTGACCGATCGCGACGAACACGCCGTCCACGGCGATCTCGCGCGTGGAGCCATCCACCGTGGAGACCAGGCGCAGGCCGGTCACGGCATCGTCGCCCAGGACCTCGTCGACGGTCGCGTTCCACTCGAAGGAGATCTTAGGGTTGTTCAGGGCGCGCTCGGCCATGACGCGCGAGGCGCGCAGGGCGTCGCGGCGGTGCACGACAACGACCTCGGACGCGAAGTTCGTCAGGAAGGTGGCCTCCTCCATCGCGGAGTCGCCGCCACCAATGACGGCCAGGCGACGATCCTTGAAGAAGAAGCCGTCGCAGGTCGCGCAGTAGGAAACGCCGCGGCCGGAGAACTCGTCCTCGCCGGGCACGTTCATGTGACGGTACTCCGAGCCGGTCGCCAGGATAACGGCGCGCGCGTAGAAGACCTCGTCCTCGGTCGCCACGGCCTTCACGTTGCCCTCGAGGTTGACGGCGACGACGTCCTCGTAGCGAACGTCCGCGCCGAACTTCTCGGCCTGCTCGCGCATGTTGTCCATGAGCTCGGGGCCCTGAATGCCCTCCGGGAAACCGGGGAAGTTCTCGACCTCGGTCGTGTTCATCAGCGCGCCACCCGCGGCCAGCTGACCGGCCAGCACGATGGGGGCGAGGCCGGCGCGGGCCGTGTAGACCGCAGCCGTGTAGCCGGCCGGACCCGAGCCGACGATGACGACGTCGTGGACGGTGGCGCCCTCGGGCACCTCGGCCGACGGGATCTGCACCTCGGCGGTCTCAGCGGTGGTATCGGTGGATTCGGCCGTCACCAGGCCAGGAATCGTCATGAAAGACATGCGTACCCTCCTTCAGGGTTACTGAACTGTAAGTTCGGAGATCCACGCCCAGTTGCGTCCGTCCTGGCCCTTGGGCATGGAGCGGAACTGCAGCGCGATCGAGTCGGTGTCGACGGCCGCGGGCAGCTGAATCGTCGTCGACGGAGACAACGCCGACATGGCCAGCTCTGTTCCACCGCGCGGGTTCGCCGGGTCCGTGACGTTACGCACGACGACCTCACCGCCGGACGTCGCCGGATCCATGGTGAGCGTCACCGAGGACACGGTGGCCTTCTGCTGGAGCTTCACGACGATCGTCACGGAAGTCTCGTCGCGGAACTGGTTGTTGTCGAACCAGCGCGAGGACCAGGATGTCGCCGGGTTTGAGTCGATCATGTTGATCGCACGGTCCGGGTGGTCGCCGTCGTCATTGTTCCACGATAGGACCTGCACGGAGGAGATCACGGGGGTTGTGGTCGGAGCCGGCGGGGGCGTCGTGGTGAGCGCGGGGCTGGGCTCCTCGTTGGACTGCTGATGGGAGACGCCGGCGCGCAGGGACTGGGTCAGATCCAGGTCGGTGACCGGTCGGGTGGCCATCCACGGACCCCAGATCGCGCCAAAGAGCACCAGGACGACACCGAAGATCAGCGCGGGCTTCGTCGGGTCGACGAGCGTGCCGGAGCGCTTGGAGGAGCCCTCCTCGTTCGACGAGGCCGGGGCGTCCTGCACGGGAGCGGCAGGTATCGGGGGGACGGGGTCCATGACCTCGGTGGCATCTTCGACCGGGGGAGCGGGCACCGCCTCGGATGCCTGCACGCGCGGAATCTGATGCGTCGAGGGGCCGTCCATCAGGGGAGCGGGATGGGGGTAGTCCTCGGGATTGACCTCAGCGTCGCGCTCGTATCCGCTGGCGGCGGGGGCCGGCGGCGGGGGAGCGAGGGGGAACGCGGGGGCCTCGACCTGCGCGGCGTCCACCTCATCCGTCACGGGCTCGATGCCGTACTCCGCGAGGGACTCGGGAATTGCCTGTGCCTGCGCGGCCTCCGTGGCCTCGGCGATGTCGTCGACGATGGGCGCGGCCACGGCCTCGGCGACCAGCGGGTTTTCGACGGGTGCCTGCGTCGCGGGGCCGAGGGTCGGGACCTCGGCGGGCGCGGGGGCCGGTGGCATGTCGACGAGCTCCTCGGCCGCATTGTCGGCCAGTTCCTTAGCCTCATCGGCTGCGGGGGCCGTGGGAGGCTCGGGGGGCGCGGGGATCGGCGAGGTGGAGAGCACCTCGTCAAACGACGGCAGCTTCTCGTCGTCGCCGCTGCGTTCGGGCGTGGGAGCCATCGGTTCCTCCGTCTCGTCGGGTGTGTGTCCCGTCATTATCTCAGCTGGTGCGGGGGTGGGCGTGGAGGACGCTGCCAGGATGTTCACCACAGCACCCGGAACGCGCAGGCGGGTGAGCAGCGGGCGCATCATGACGGCGGATTCGCCGGGCGCAGCGAAGCGCAGGACCAGGAGGTACACGAGTCCGGTCATCGCGGACACGAGCGAGAGCTTCACGCCGGCCAGTGCCATGCGGCCCAGCGTCGACGAAATCTCGGTGTGGATGCCCATGAGCCACAGGAGGCCGAAGCCCACGATGCTAGCGACGATCGCCGCGGCCAGGTAGGACGCGTAAGAGCGCAGCAGGCCCGCGCGGTCGACGTAGCGGTTCTCGCGCGAGACCCACACGACCGCGATAATGCCCTGGGTCAGGCGGCACATGGTCTCGCCGAGTGCGGCCGCGACGACCCACCAGCGGGCGCCGGTCAGGGCGTACATCGACCAGCCGACAATCACCTGGAGGATCGTGGGACCAATGCCCATGAGGAAGACGGGCTTGACGTCCTCGTAGGCGAAGAAGACGCGCTGGCTCATGAGGACCATGCCGGTCGAGGCGACGCCGGGCATGAGCGAGGCGAGGACGAGGGCGTAGCCGGTCACGGCCTCGGGATCCCCGCCCTTGGCCGCCATCGCGATCTCCATCATGGGGACGGAACCGGCTATCAGCATGGCTGCGGCGACGAGGGTCAGCGACGTAATAGTGCGCACGCCCAGGTGGTAGTTGTCGGCCACCGCGCGGTCGTCGCCGTCAGCAACGGCACCGGCCATGCGGGTGAAGATCGCGGTCGTCAGCGACACCGTGATGAGCGACTGGGGAACCATGAAGATCATGAACGCCGTCGAGTAGGCGAGGATGCCGACGACGCCGCCCTGAGTGCCGTTGCGGCCGATGAAACCGTCGGCCATGGCAGCGAGGTTGTTCGTGGACAGGACGCCGACCTGGGACACGCTCAGGGTTGCGAACGTCCATCCGGCCACGCGCGGCATTGACCCGAAAGAGGTTCCGCGGAAGTGGAAGTCCGGCTTGAAGGAGACTCCCGCCCGGCGCATCGGCCACAGCAGGCACAGGGCCTGGCAGATGACGCCGAGGGTCGCGGATCCGGCGAGGACCCAGAACTGTGCGCCCGTCAGATCGCCCGCGGGAATGCCGCCGTCCGGTGCGCCGCCCCAGATGGCGAGGAAAGCGCCGAGGCCCGCGATGCCTACGACGTTGTTGACGACAGGCGCCCACATGTATGGCCCGAAGATCTCGCGCGCGTTGAGTAGCTCGCCGAGCAGGTTATACAGGCCGTAGAAGAAGAGCTGCGGCAGACACAGGAGGGCAAAGAGAATCGCGAGGTTGCGAATGTCCTCGGTGTAGCCGGCCGCTGTGATCATCACCAGGACGGGGGCGAGCACCATCGTCGCGAAGGTGACGAGGAAGAGCAGGGTTCCCGCGAGGGTCAGCAGGCGGTTGACGTAGGTGTCACCGTCGTGGCGGCGCTTGATGGCGCCGACGATCTGCGGGACTAGGACGGCGTCGAAGATGCCGGAGGCCAGCAGGTTGAAGACCGTGTTGGGCAGCGTGTTCGCGGTCTGGAAGGCGGCGCCGACACCGCCGGCCGTCGCGCCGACCGCGGCGATAAGCATCGCGTTGCGCACGAAGCCGAGGATGCGCGACACCATGGTGCCCGACGCCATGAGCGCCGATGCCATCAGGATCGATCGGCGAGGCGTGTTCGAGCTCATGGGGTCTCCTTCGTCGTTGCTGTCTCGGTTTCAGTGGTGATGTCTGTCGTGTCGGCGTCGCCGGATGCAGCCTGCGCCTTGCGTGCCGCCCTCTTGCGTAGCGAACGCGTGATGCCGGCCAGGAAGAGCAGGCCGAAGAGCGAGGCGATGACGGCCGTGATCGCATCCTCCCACCCGGCGCGCATGCGCACGGTCACGGTCTGGGAGTCGTCGAGGACAACGCCGTTGGGCGTGGTGACCTTGTACGTGACCTTGATGTCGCCACTGCCGATTGCACCCACGGGTACCTCGACCGTCGTTGCGCCCTGCGCGGCGAGCGTCTGGGATTGGGCGGGGATGGCGCGCAGACGCGGGTCGTCGGGCACGAGGGTCACGTCGACGCGCACCGGCCAGGGCAGGTTATTGCGTACGAGAACGGGGAAGTTTGCGGACTTGTTAATGAGGTTGATGGCCGAGGAGGGCTCGACGGTCACGGCGGAGAGCATCGTCGTGACCTGCGAGGTGACGGCAGTCGCCGCGTCGAGCTGCTCGGAGGGGGTGAGCTGCGCGGACAGGGCCGGGAGAATCTGGGGGGTGACCGAGGCATACACCGCGTCGGCGTCGTCCGTCGCATTCGCAAGTGGTGTGAGCATGGTCAGGGACGAGGCCATGGCCGAGATCGCGGTCTCCGTGTCGGTAGCGAGGACACCGGCCCCGACGGTCTGGCGGTCGACGTCGGTGGGTTCACTGGCGGCCATCTCGCTGAAGGACATGGCGCTCACCCAGCGGGGTGAGAACAGCGCCTTCGTGCGACTGGTGAGCCGCTCGTTGATGACGGTTCCGCGCTGGGCCGCAGCGAAAATGGTGCGCGAAGAGGCGGGGCGCTCGCGGGTGATGATCGCGGTGATTGCGGTGAGGGCCTGTTCGGCGTCGAGTTCGTCGCCGCCGGACGCGTTCCACGACAGGAGCGCCGCGATGTCGCTCTGCTGGGCGAGGGTGTGCGCGCCCGTCCCATCCGTTGAGGTCTCGCCGGTGGCAGGGTTGACGTTGACGCGCGCGTAGGAGGTGAAGGGAACGTCCTCGGCAGGGGTCAGGGCGCCCACCGGGGCGATTGTGATCTGGTTCGAGGAGGAGAATCCGGACAGGAACGACGTGCCGAAGGTCGTGTCCGCAGGCCAGGCGACGTTACGCAGGATCGAGGGCCCGGAGTCGGGCGAGAAGGTCGTCGTGGCGGACTGGCCGGCGGTACTCGTGGATGCGCTCGGCGTGGGCGTGGCCTCGGGTGTCCCGGAAGGGGAGGGGGTGGCCGAGGCCGAGGGGCTCGGGCTGGCCGGAGAGTTGGCGGGTGCGACCCACCCGGCCTTGCGCAGCGTGTCGGGGAAGTCGGCCATCGAGCGCGAGGCGCGGTCCCAGAAGCCGGTGTTGCCCGACAGCGACAGGGCACCGAGGTCGGCGTCTCCCTCGGGTAGGGCGATGATCTCGGTCGCGTTCGACAGGAGCGCCGCGACGAAGGCCTCGGACTGGAGGTCACGCGCGCGCTGCGCCGGGTCCGTGGCCGTGGGGGCGGGCGTCGGGGTGGGGGACGCGCTCGGCGAGGCCGTGGGGGCGTCGGACTGACCCGATTCCGCGTCGGACTGGCCGGACTGGGCAGGGTCAGATCCGGATTGGCCAGCGTCGGCCGAGGGGGAAGTCGAAGGGGAAGCCGAGGGGGTCGGTGTGGCCGTGGGCTGCGGGCCGCGCGGGATCAGCAGCGGGTCGACGGCCAGGGTGACGCCGCTGGCGGAGGCGAGGCTGAGGACCGCCGAGCGTTCACCCTGGTCCTGGGTGGTGCTCGTCGAGGTCCAGGGGATCACGGTGCTCACGCGCGAGGCGGAGACCTGCGCGCCCGAGTCCCACACGATGATCGATCGGTCCTTGCCCGAGTATTCGCCGGAGGTCGCAGTCACGGTTGTGACGCGCGGGCCCCACTCCTCGGCGTCGGTGAGGGGCAGTGAGGACGTGGGAATGCGGATCTCGAAGGAAGTCGTGGCTCCTCGGGCGACGTCCGTGAGTGATGAGGAGGCCGCGTGGGTGGCGTCCGGCTCGTCGTCGGAGAGGGCGGTCGTCAGCGCGGGGACTGAGATCGGGGTCTCGTTGGCGACGAACACCTCGAGGGAGATATTCGCGAGCGTCGTCGGTGAATCGTTACGGACCGTTCCTGTGATAACGAGTTCGTTTTCATCTGTGATGATTCGAGGCGACAGCGAGTTAATGGAAACGGAAAGCCCAGAATCTTCTGAGACTGTGCCCATGACGGTGGGGCGCGACTCGTCCGACTGCGAGGTCGCGGTGGGCAGCGGGGCGGCCCCGGCCTCGCTTAGACCGAGGCCGAAGGGAAGAGCCATCGCCGCGCACAGGACGCCAGCCGTCAGCGCGCGCCTAGTCACGGCCATCCCGATACAGCAGGTCCAGGGCGATGCGCACGATGCGGCGCTCGTTGGGGTAGGCCAGCTGGCGCGACACGTCGCGCAGCGGCACCCACGCGGCCTCCTCAGCCTCGTGATCCGGATCCCCATCGACGGAGATCGTGCCCGACTCATACCCCATCAGGTAGTGGTGGACGACCTTGTGAACGCGGCGGTCGTTGCCGGAGAACCAGTAGTCGATCGATGCGAGGTGGCGGATGATGCGCCCGTGGATGCCAGTTTCCTCGGCGACCTCGCGCAGCGCGGCCTGCTGGGGAGTCTCGGAACCCTCGAGGTGGCCCTTGGGCAGGCACCACTCGATGCGACCCGCTCGATTGCGTCGCGCGATCAACGCCGCATAGGGAATTCCGTCACGCACGTCCACGACGATGCCACCCGCGCTGGTTTCCGCGGAAATCGGCAGGTGAGAGCGGCCAGCGCGCACAGAAGCGGACCGACGCGGGGGTCGGGGCACCCCGCCTCGGCGGTCAACTGGACGTGCAGGCATGACTCCACTGTAGCCGGTACGCGGCCCCCGGTAGTCGGCCAGGGTGCTTTCCTGGCATGCTTAAGGGCGATGAGTACCCAGTCAGCTTCCCCGAATAACGGCCCCGTGACCGCGCAAAACGCCGGAACAACGGACATTCCTACCCTCATGGCGAACGCCACGAGGACCTTCGCCGCGCTCCCGCCCGCGATTATGGAACTCGGCACGATTTTTGACGAGGCCGGGGAGGAGCTCGCGCTCGTCGGCGGGCCCGTGCGCGACGCGTTCCTGGGAGTGACTCCGCACGACTTCGACATGACGACCTCCGCGCGCCCCGAGCGCACCGAGGAGCTCCTGGCGCAGTGGGGCAACGCGACCTGGGACATCGGCAAGGAGTTTGGCACGATCGGCGGGCGCCGCGGCGACCTGGTCGTCGAGGTGACGACCTACCGTACCGACGAGTACGAGATTGGCTCGCGCAAGCCCGAGGTGACCTTCGGCGACACGCTCGAAGGTGACCTGACGCGCCGCGACTTCACGGTCAACGCGATGGCGATGCGCCTGCCGCAGATGGCCCTCGTCGACCCGTGCGGCGGCCTCGCCGACCTCGCGGACGGCAACCTGCGTACCCCCGTGTCCGCCGAGCAGTCCTTCGACGACGACCCGCTGCGCATCATGCGCGCCGCGCGTTTCTCCGCGCAGCTGGGCCTCGACGTCGACATGGACGTCATGAACGCGATGGAGACCATGGCCTCGCGCCTGGAGATTGTCTCCGCTGAGCGCATCCGCGCCGAGCTCGAGCGCCTCATCATTTCGCCCTACCCGCGCCGCGGCATCGAGCTGATGGTGCACACGGGTGTCGCCGACATCGTGCTGCCCGAGGTTGCCGGCCTCGTCTCCACGGTGGACGAGCATAAGCGCCACAAGGACGTCTACGAGCACACCCTCACCGTCGTCGAGCAGGCGATGGACCTGGAGACCGGCCCGGATGGTGCCGTGCCCGCACCCGATTTCATCCTGCGTTTCGCCGCCCTCATGCACGACGTCGGCAAGCCGGCGACCCGCCGCTTCGAGCCGAACGGCACCGTGTCCTTCCACCACCATGAGATCGTGGGTGCGAAGATGACGCGCAAGCGCATGAAGGCCCTGCACTTCGACAAGGCGACGATCGAGGCCGTCTCCAACCTGGTCGCGCTGCACCTGCGCTTCCACGGCTACGGCGAGGCCGCCTGGTCCGACTCCGCGGTGCGCCGCTACGTGGCCGACGCGGGCGACCTCCTCGAGCGCCTCCACCGCCTGACGCGCGCGGACTGCACGACCCGCAACCGCCGTAAGGCCAACTACCTGTCCGCCGCCTACGACGACCTCGAGACGCGCATCGCCGCCCTGCGCGAGCAGGAGGAGCTGGACGCGATTCGCCCCGACCTTGACGGCGATCAGATCATGGAGATCCTCGGGCTGCGCCCCTCGCGCGCCGTGAAGATCGCCCGCGACTACCTGCTTGAGCTGCGCATGGAGCGCGGGCCGCTGGGCGAGGAGGCTGCCCGTCAGGCGCTTCTCGACTGGTGGGCATCGGACGACGTGCGCGCCCTCGCCGAGGAGTACCAGGCTCAGCAGGCCCATTGGGAGGCCAAGGTCGCGGAAAAGAAGGCTCGCAAGGCCGCCGCGAAGGCCGCCCGCGAGGCCCAGGGACAGTGAGACGGGGCGCGGGGCGACAATCGTCACGCCCGCGCATGGTGCACTCCCGGTCATGCCGCCGTACCCTGGGAATTATTCAACTTTTTGTTAGGAGTGTTATCGCATGAGCACGTTCACCCCCGAGAAGGCGTCGGCCGACATCGGCGTGTACGGCCTGGGAGTCATGGGCGCAAATCTGGCCCGCAACCTGGCCCGCAACGGCTACGCGACCGCCGTCTTCAACAGGACCCCGGCTCGCACCGAGAAGCTCATGGCGGAGCACGGCGACGAAGCGACCTTCGTTCCCGCGTCCACGCTGGAAGACTTCGTCGCATCGCTGCGCGCACCCCGCGTCGCGATCATGATGGTCCAGGCCGGCCCCTCGACGGACGCCGTCATGGAGCAACTCGCCGATCTCATGGACGAGGGCGACATCATCGTCGACTGCGGTAACTCCCTGTTCACCGACACGATCCGCCGCGAGAAGTGGGCCGCCGAGCGCGGCCTGCACTTCGTGGGCGCGGGCGTCTCCGGCGGCGAGGAGGGCGCCCTGTGGGGTCCCTCCATCATGCCCGGCGGCACCCCGGCCTCGTACGACCGCCTCGGCCCGATGTTCGAGGCCATCGCCGGCACCTACGACGGCGTCCCCTGCTGCACGTACATCGGCGCGAACGGCGCCGGCCACTTCGTGAAGATGGTGCACAACGGCATCGAGTACGCCGACATGCAGGTCATCGCCGAGGCCTACACCCTCCTGCGTGAGGGCCTGGGCGCGACCCCGGCCGAGATTGCCGACATCTTCGCCGCCTGGAACGAGGGCGAGCTCAACTCCTACCTCATGGAGATCACCGTCGAGGTCCTGCGCCAGGTGGACGCCGAGACGGGCAAGCCCCTCGTCGACCTCATCGTGGACGCCGCCTCGCAGAAGGGCACCGGCAAATGGACGGTCCAGACCGCCCTCGACCTGGCCGTCCCCGTCACAGCGATCGGCGAGGCGACCTTCGCGCGCGGTGCGTCCTCCGAGCCCGCCCAGCGCGCGGCCGGCCAGGCGCTCGTGGGCAACGCCACCGCCCTCGTCATCGAGTCGGACGAGGCCCGGGCCGCGTTCATCGAGGACGTGCGCCAGGCGCTCTTCGCCTCCAAAATCGTCGCATACTCGCAGGGCTTCGACGAGATCGAGGCCGGCGCGAAGGAATACGAGTGGGGCATTGACAAGGGTGCCCTGGCTCGCATCTGGCGCGCGGGCTGCATCATCCGCGCGGCCTTCCTCGACGACATCACCCGCGCCTACGAGGCCGACCCCAACCTGCCGCTGCTGCTGGCCGCTGAGCCGTTCGCGACGCGCTTCCAGGAGTGCACGCCCGCGCTGCGTCGCGTCGTGGCCCAGGCGGCCCTCGCAGGCGTTCCGATTCCGGTGTTCGCCTCGTCCCTGGCCTACTTCGACCAGATCCGCGCGAAGCGCCTGCCGGCCGCCCTCATCCAGGGCCAGCGTGACTTCTTCGGCTCCCACACCTATCACCGGGTAGACAAGGAGGGTGTCTTCCACACCCTGTGGGCGGTCGATGGTCGTCCCGAGGAACAGTGGTCCTGATCTGAGACTGCGGCGGAAGCCGCACGAGGGGGTGGGTGCTCGGCACCCACCCCTTTGTGTTGCAGCCCATACTTTGGGGTTCTTTCGGGAAACCCGGTTAATCTAGGGGTACACCAATCCGCTGAAAGGGCGAATACGTGGCTACTAACAACGGACAGTCTGACTGGAACGACATCATTGAGCCTGGCGGCTCCGGTACGTCAGGGCGGGACTCGCTGCCCTCGCGACGTGCGGCGCGCGCCGCGGCGGGATCGCATGCATCCCGGAAGGCTGCCAAGGCGTCGTCGGCCGGTAAGAACGGCCCGGCGAAGAAGAAGCACCGGTGGGCCAAGCGCATCGGCTACTCAATTCTGACCGTCTTCCTGGGCGTGTTTATCGCGGGCATGGCGGTGTTCCTGTACCTCTACAACACGCTGACCGTGCCCGCGCCGGATGACCTGGCGCTCGCGCAGAAGACCACGGTCTACTACGCCGACGGCACGACCGAGATGGGCACCCTGGGTGACATCAACCGTCAGATCATCGACACGACGACGCTTCCCGACTACGTGTCGAAGACGATCGTGGCCTCCGAGGACCGCACGTTCTACACGAACTCGGGTGTTGACCTGAAGGGCATCTTCCGTGCCCTCGTGAACAACCTGCGCGGCGGCGCCCGCCAGGGTGGCTCGACGCTGACCCAGCAGTACGTGGAGCGCTACTACATCGGCGAGACCACGTCCTACACGGGCAAGCTCAAGGAAGCCGTCCTGGCCATCAAGATCAACCGTGAGAAGTCCAAGGACGAGGTTATCGGCGCCTACATGAACACGATCTACTTCGGTCGTGGCGCGTACGGCATCGACGCGGCCGCCCAGGCGTACTTCGGCCACGGTGCCTCTCAGCTGACCCTGTCCGAGTCGGCGCTCCTTGCGGCCGTCATTCCCGCGCCCTCCGCATGGGACCCCGCCGTCAACCCCGACAAGGCGAAGGAGCGCTGGGAGCGCGACCTGAACCTCATGGTTGAGGACGGCTGGATCACACAGGCCGACAAGGATGCCGCGGTGTTCCCCGAGACGATCGACCCCGACACGCTCAATAGCGCGACGATGACCGGCACGAACGGCTACCTGATGGCCCAGGTCAAGCAGGAGCTCCTCGCGTCCAACCAGTTCGATGAGGACAAGATCAGCCAGGGTGGTCTGCGCATCACCTCCACGATCGTCAAGGAGCACCAGGAGCAGGCGGTCGCGGCCGCCGAGGGCATGAACGAGGTCAAGGGCTGGGATCCCACCCACCAGCACGTGGCCCTGTCCTCCATGGACCCGGCCACGGGCGAGATCCTCGCCGAGTACGCGGGCGCGGATTACGAGAAGCGCCAGCAGAACGCCGTCACGCAGGACATCGCGATGGCCGGCTCGGCCTTTAAGCCGTTCGCCCTGCTGGCGAACGCGCGCCTGGGTGGCACGGTCTACGACACGTACTCGGGTAAGTCCCCCCAGTATTTCCGAGGCATGGGCACCCCGGTCTCGAACGACGGCGGCTACTCCTTCGGTAACGTCACCCTCGTGAAGGCGACCGCGTACTCTATGAACACGGTGTTCGTGGGCCTGAACGACGACGTTGAGCCGGAGAATACGCTCAAGGCCGCCATCGACGCGGGTATTCCCGAGGACACGGTCGGCCTGAACGACGAGCTGCTCAACGTCTTGGGCCCCTCCTCGCCGCACAACATCGACCTGACGACCGCCTACTCGACGATCGCGAACGGTGGCGAGCGCGTCACCGCCCACATCGTTAAGAAGGTCGAGGACTCGAACGGCAAGCTGCTCTACAGCGGCGACGTGGCCCCCAAGCGCGTCTTCGACGTCGAGGAAGTTTCCTCGATCATGCCGGCCCTCGAGGCTGTCACGAAGGGCGAGGGCACGGCCGCCAACGTTGATCCCGCGATCGCGCGACTGACGACGGCCGGCAAGACCGGTACCTCCTCGGACCAGCTCTCCGCCCAGTTCGTGGGCTTCGTGCCCGGCATGGTGACCGCCGTGTCGATGTACCAGTCCGACGATGCCGGTAACTCGGTGCCCCTGGATGACGTGGGCGGCCTCGCTCAGTTCCACGGCGGCGACTGGCCGGTCGACGTGTGGATCGACTACATGAAGCCGGCGACCGCAAACCTGCCGGGCGACGACTTCCCCTGGAAGGTCGAGTCCAACCGCAAGGTGCACAACAACGCGCCCACGCCCGCGCCGAGCGCGACGACCGACGCCCCGCAGTCCGCTGCCGAGCCCACCGAGACGCCTACCCCCACCGAGACGCCCTCCGCCGAGCCCACCGAGAATTCGGAGAACGGCGGCAATGGGAATAACGGCAACGGCGGGAACAATAACGGCGGCAACGGTCCCAACAACGGCAACGGCGGCAATAACAACGGCGGCAACGGTCCCAACAACGGCAACGGCGGGAACAATAACGGCGGCAATAACAACGGCAACAACAATGGCGGCCGAAGAAACTAGCTGCGCGTCCTAGCGCCGATGTTGCGGGCCCCGAGGAGCATCCTCGGGGCCCGCGGTGTGTTCACAGGGGTGTATGCGTACGCGGATAGGAAACGACGATCCGGATAGGTTATGAACATCCGGATAGGTTAATAACCTATCCACAAGCGAATAACCTATCCGGATGCGCACAACCTATCCAGATGTGAGCGTATGTGCTCCCATCATGTGCCCTCTGTTGCCGCGCCCCAGAGGGGACAAGCAATGACGTGTCGTAGCCGAGCGTCAGATCTTGCAGGCAGCAAAAGGGGTGGCCCCCGCTCGCATGAGCGGGGGCCACCCCTTCAGCATTCAACCGATGCGTGAAGCCTTCACTTCGCGGCGGAAACGCGGACCTTGAGGTTCGCGGACACCTCGGGGTGCAGGCCGACGGTCACCGTGTAGTCGCCAACGGCCTTGATGGGCGAGGCGATGATGACGCGACGACGATCGATGGTCTGGCCCAGCTGCTCCTTGACCGCGTCAGCGATCGCAGCAGCGGAGACGGCGCCGAACAGGCGGCCGGAGTTGCCAACCTTGCCGGAGATCTCGACAACGGCACCCTGGAGGGCGTCGCGCACGGCGCGAGCGTCGTCGATCGTGGCGATCTCGTGGCGGCGACGAGCAGCGGCGATCTGATCGATCTGCTTCTGCGCGCCGGCGGTCCACTTGGCGGCGTAGCCGCGGGGGACCAGGTAGTTGCGGGCGTAGCCAGCCTTGACCTCGACGACCTCGCCGGCGTGGCCGAGGTTGGGGACGTCGTGGGTGAGGATCAGTTTCGTGGTAGCCATATCAGCTGTGTCCTTCCCTTATCAGCGGCCGGTCGTGGAGTAGGGCAGCAGAGCCATCTCACGCGCGTTCTTGACGGCGCGAGCGATCTTGCGCTGCTCCTGGGTGGAAACACCGGTCACGCGGCGGGCGCGGATCTTGCCGCGGTCCGAGATGAACTTACGCAGCAGAGCGGTGTCCTTGTAGTCGATCTTTTCGATCTTGGCCGACTTTAGCGGGTTGGCCTTCTTCTTGATGGGCTTGTTGCGAAGTTGGGGCTTCGCCATGATGGTCTCCTAGTGAATCCGGGCGGACTGTGCCGCCCCAAGCGTGTTGTCTTCGACGTGGCGCTTTCCGGCGTAGGTGCCGGGGCGCGCGACTTTAGAACGGGGGCTCGTCGCCGAAGGAGGTGGCGCCGCCAGCGGGGGCGGAGCGCCACGGGTCCTCGGGGGAGCCGCCGGTCGGTGCGCCGTAGTTGGCGCCACCCTGGCCATATCCACCCTGGCCGCCGCCGTAACCGCCGCCCTGCTGGGGCGCGCCCTGCTGGCCGCGGTTGTCGGACTGGTAGCCGCCGCCACCGGAAGGGGCGGTGCGGGTGACCTGCGCGCGTGCGCGGCGCAGGGAGGGGCCGACCTCGTCGACCTGCAGCTCAACGACCGTGCGACGTTCACCCTGCTGGGTGTCGTACGAGCGCTGGGTGAGGCGACCCTGAACGATGACGCGCATGCCCTTGCGCAGCGACTCGGCGACGTTCTCAGCGGTCTCGCGCCACACGGAGCAGCGCATGAAGAGGGTGTCACCGTCGCGCCACTCACCGGCGTTACGGTCGTAGGTTCGGGGGGTGGAGGCCACCGTGAAATCGGCGACCGCGGCGCCGGACTGCGTCCAACGCAGTTCGGGGTCAGCGGTCAGGTTACCGATGACAGTGATGACGGTATCTCCGGCCATGTCGGCTCCTCGGGCTTAGAGGGTGTGGTGTCGGCTCAGTGAGCGTCGGGGCGCAGGAGCTTCGTACGGAGAATGGTCTCGTCGATGCCCATGCGGCGGTTGATCTCGAGAGCGACCTCGGGGGTCGTGGTCATGTCGATGACGACGTAGATGCCCTCAGAACGCTTGAGGATGTCGTAAGCAAGGCGGCGCTTGCCCCAGACGTCAACGTTCTCGACGGATCCGCCGTTGGCAGCCACGGGTGCCAGGTACTTCTCCATCATGGGGGCGACGGTGCGCTCGTCGATCGAAGGATCGAGGATCACCATCAGTTCGTAGTTACGCACGTTGGTTCCCACCTCCTATGGTCTTTACGGTCACGGACGGTCCGTGACAGGAGGGCGTTGCGTATGGCCCGTGAGGGCCTGCTGGACCGGCCGCGGGTGCGGATAGTCCAGCTACCCACTTTACACGGGTGGCAGCGTCTTCGCTAGGGCGTTTCCGGTCACGATTGGGCTCCTCGGGACGAGGCCTGGGCCCGCCCTGCCGGGAGGTCGAACCCCGCGCGACACCGGGGGTGCGCACGAGGCCGGCCCCGGCCTCGTCGATCGGCTACAGCGAGCGGGCGCCGAGCCCGTTGGTGAGGGCCCGCATGCCTGTGTAGACGGCCGAGTAGGTGAGCCAGACCATCGCGAGCGCCAGGGAGGGGCGAGCGGTGAGGGTGGACGAGTGGGCGATGATCCACAGGAGCGGGGCGTAGACGACCAGGTTGACGATGCCGGCGACGGCCAGGTAGCGGCCTCGTCCCGCGCCGATGAGGACGCCGTCGAGGAGGAAGACGTAGCCGGCGATGGGCTGGAAGAGCGCGCCGACGATGATGGCGATGGTCGCGTAGTCGATGACGGTCTGGTCGGTCGTGAAGATGCGGGTAATCCAGGGCGCGGTGATCGCCAGAGCGACGCCGACGGCGACGCCGAAGCCGATGCCCCAGCGCGAGAGGGTGCGCAGGAGGGGGCGCATGGCGCCGCGCTCTCCGGTGCCGGTCGTGAATCCGGCGAGCGCCTGGGCGGCGATTGCGAGCGCGTCGAGCACGTAGGCGGCGAACGTCCACAGGGTCCACACGATCTGGTGGGCGGCCAGGGCTTGGGTGGAGATCGCCGTGACCGCGCTCAGGGTCGCGAGGAGGGCGACGCGCAGCGCGAGGGTGCGCACGAGTAGCGGCGCTCCCTCGAGTGCCGCGCCGAACAGGCCGTACGTGGAGGGGCGCAGGCTCACACCCTCGCGCCGGGCCGCGCGCACGATCATCCACCCGAGGAAGGCCGCCATGAGGGTCTGCGTCATCGCGGTGCCCAGGCCGGAACCCGCCACCCCCAGGTTGAGGGGGTACATGAGCATCCAGTTGGCCACCGCGTTGAAGGCCGCGCCCACGGACGCCGCGACCAGCGGGGTGCGCGTGTCCTGCAACCCGCGCAGGGTGCCCGTGGCCGCCAGGACGACGAACATGCCGACGAGGCCGGGCGCAGAGGCATGCAGGTAGGCCAGGGCGTGCGGCATCGTCGCAGCGTCTGCCCCCAACCAGGTGAGCAGGGGAGAGGCGAAGAAGGCCAGAAGAATCGCTGCGAGGGCGCCGAGGCCTCCCGCTAGCCACATGGCCTCGACCCCCGAGCGGATCGCACGGTCGCGCCGCCCGGCCCCCAGGTGGCGGCCCGCCAGGGACGTCGTGGAGTAGGCCAGGAAGATGAAGAGCCCGACCGCCGTGTTCAGCACGGTCGACGCGATGCCCAGGCCAGCTAGCTGCGGGGTGCCCAGATGGCCGACCATCGTGGAGTCGATGACGGTGAACAGCGGCTCCGCGATGAGGGCCCCCAGGGAGGGCAGCGCGAGGGAGAGGATCATCCGCGTGGTGATCGTCGGGGTCGACGAGGCCGGGGCCTCCCCACGCTTCGCGGGTGAGGTCGGGTCGCTGGGTCCCTGTGTGCTCGTCATGACACTCCGATTCTTTTCCACAATGTGTGCACAGGCCTGTGGAAAGCCGTGCATTAGGAAATTCTAGATGGCCCAATGAATGACAATGATGTGACTGTGATGAGGATATCTGCCCTGACAGATCGGTCGTTTCGCGTTGTGCACAGGCGTCGTCGGCGTTGTGCACAGGTTATCCACAATATGTGCACATGCCCGTGCACAGCGTCGTTCGCGCAATCGCCTACAACGCGTTAGTCTTCGCCTGAAGGCTCTCTATCCACAGGGCTTCAGGCCGCGCTCGCGGCACTCAGCCCAGCCCCGGCCTCGTCCCAGAAAGCCCCGCACCCGAGAGGATCACGATGTCCGACGACCAGTTCGACCGCGTCCCGCCGCAGGACATCGACGCGGAGATGAGCGTCCTTGGATCGATGATGCTGACGACCGAGGCCGCCAACATCGTCTCCGAGATGCTGCGCGGGCAGGACTTCTACCAGCCCAGCCACGAGACGATCTTCGACACCATCGTCGAACTCAACGGCCGCGCGGAACCCGCCGACGCTATCACCGTCGCCGGCGAACTCAAGCGCGCGGGCGTCCTGTCGAAGGTGGGCGGCGCCGCCTACCTGCACACCCTCATCGCCTCCGTGCCCACCGCCGCGAACGCCGCCTACTACGCGCGCATCGTGCGCGAGCGAGCCATCATGCGCCGACTCGTCACCGCGGGCACGCGCGTCGTCCAGCTCGGCTACGCGGACGCGGGCGGCGACGTCGACGAGATCGTCGATCAGGCCCAGGCCGAGGTCTACGCCGTCTCCGACGGGCGCGAAACCACCGACTACGTCTCCATGACGCAGATGAGCTCGGACATCCTCAACGCCCTCGAAGACATCGAGAAGAACCAGGGCAAGCTCAACGGCGTACCCACCGGCTTCACCGACCTCGACGAACTCACCCAGGGCCTGCACGGAGGCCAGATGATCATCGTCGCCGCCCGACCCGCCATGGGTAAGTCCACTCTCGCCCTGGATTTCTGCCGTTCCGCGTCCATGAAGCACGGCATCACCTCGCTGATTTTTTCGCTGGAAATGAGCTCGCAGGAGATCGCGATGCGTATGCTCTCCGCCGAGTCCGGCGTGCGCCTGTCCAAGATGCAGGCCGGCAAAATGAGCGACGTCGACTGGCGCAAGGTCGCCGAAACCACCTCGCGCATGAGCGAGGCTCCCCTGTACGTCGACGACTCCGCGAACATCACCATCTCCGAGATTCGCTCGAAGTGCCGCCGTCTCAAGCAGCAGGAAAACCTGGGACTCGTCGTCATTGACTACCTCCAGCTCATGACGAGCGGCCGCCAGGTTGAGTCGCGTCAGCAGGAAGTCTCCGCGATGTCGCGAAATCTCAAGCTTCTGGCCAAGGACCTCGACATCCCGGTCATTGCAGTCGCACAGCTGAACCGTAACTCCGAGGGCCGCACCGACCGCAAGCCCATGATGAGCGACCTGCGTGAGTCCGGCTCGCTCGAGCAGGATGCCGACATCATTATCCTGCTGCACCGCCCCGACTACTACGACAAGGAAGATCGCCCCGGCGAGGCCGACATCATCGTCGCCAAGCACCGCGCCGGCGCGACCGCGACCGTCACCGCCCTCTTCCAGGGCGACATGGCGCGCTTCGTCAACTACACGGGACGCCCGGAGCCCGGCGGCGGAGAGTAAGGGCTGTTTGCCTGGGCCCCGCCTGATCTCCGGCCGCCGCGTGGCCTGCCCGCCCGCGAGCCGTTGGCGCTGCATGTTGTTGCTGTGTGACACCGCTGGTGTTCCGGGCGCCGTCGGGCCCGGCCGACCGCGAGATCGCCACACGCGAGCCTGGCGGCTCGGAGTGGTCGATCTCGAAGCCCGCCCGTGCCCTCCGGACCCTCCGGCACCCTCCACACCGGCGGCGCTGTGTCGCTGTGCGTGGCTAGCACGCTCACCGCTCGCCCCTAGCAATTTTGCACGTAATTCCCCTCAGACTATTTCAGAATTTGAATTGCATTCGTTGGTATTTCAATGTTTCTGAGTGTTGTTGAGGGGCTGGTCCGATCGAATGACGTGCGGGTTTTCTGAGGAGCGGGTATGTGTCTGAGCGCGGCGCGGTTGTTTGAAACCGTCATCGCCTTTGCGGGCCGGTAAGGTGCGCCAGTTGAAACCGTCATCGCCTTTGCGGGTGAGAAACGGGCGATTTTGGTGCGGTTTTCGGTCGCAGTGGTGTTGTTGGTTTCAATGGTTGCTGTTCAGGGGCGCGCAGTGGTGATGGGGGTTTCATGCTGGCCTGCAGCGGCGGTCGCAGTGGTGGCGGTGGTTGCACCATCGCGACGTCACCGCCTCTTGTGCGCGAACAAGTTCGCCCTGCTTGGTCTGATGGTGGGAGAATGCGTGAATAGGTTCGCCCAGCGCACGAGAGAAGGCCTAGAATCGGTGTTTTGTGGCGTGCTGGGCGAGTTTTTTGCGAAAACACCGTAGTAGGGGCTGCGCTGGGCGAACTTTGTCGCGGGTGAGCCTGTGAAGGCCCCGTGTTGGGCGAATTTTGTCGCGGTGCGGTGGTTGTGGGCGCTCCTCGCAGGCTCGACGTGCCCGACGTAACGGACGTGCCCGGCCTCAGTCCTGGTGACCCGCGCGCGCCAGGCGCTTGGCGCGCACGGAGGAAAGCAGCCAGTCGGCGCTCAGACAGCTCAGCGCCACCCACACGACGCCCATCGCGATCCAGCGGAATGTCGGAACGGTCTCGTGGAAAATGAACACTGCGACGAGGAGCTGCAGGGTGGGCCCCAGGTACTGCAGGAAGCCCATCGTCCCCAGGGTCAGGCCCCTCGCCGCCGAGGCGAACATGATGAGTGGGATCATCGTCAGAGCACCTGCGCCCAGCAGGAGCGCCAGGTGAATCACCCAGGAGACCTCAGAGCTGTCGGAAGAAGCGATCGTGTGGAAAGACGTCGAGGATGTCGCAGCCAGGTAGGCGTAGTAGCCGAGCAGGATGGGCGAGACCGCGGCCGTCTCGATCGCCATGCCCGCGAGCGGGTCGACGCGTGCGGCCACGTCCTTCTTCACGAGGGAATACAAGCCGAACGTCAGAGCGAGCGTCAGCGAGACGATGGGGACTGAACGCTGGCCGATCACGAGGATGACGACGGCGACGACGCCGAGGGCCAGGGCCACCTTCTGGATCGGGGTGACGTGCTCGTGCAGCACGATGAGGCCCAGCGCGATCGTCACGAGGGGGTTGATGAAGTATCCAACCGCCGCATCAGTAGTGTGGCCGGCGAGGACTGCGTACACGTACACCGACCAGTTGATGACGACGAGCCCGCCCGCGACCGCGAGGCGCCACAGGGCTCCCCGGTCGGCGATCAGCGCGCGGATCTTTCCCAGTGAACCCGTCACAGCGAGCGCAACAACACAGAAGAACAGGCCCCACACCGCGCGGTGGACGATCACCTCGACGGCGCCGGCGGGGGAGAGCAGCGAGAAGTAAAGGGGGAAGAATCCCCAGATCACGTAGCAGGAAACGCCGAGGGCGAGTGCGCGTGGTTCGTTCTTCTGGGTGCTCATGCACCCAGTGTATGAACATCGTGTGGGCAGACGCCGCCGCGGGAACGGCCGTGATCACCTGGCGAGAAAGAGTGAGGGGCCGCGTCGTCCCCCGAAATCAGGGTGGTCTCGTCGATGCCGAGGACCACGCCCAGGGCCTCCAGGTAGCGTTCCTGCTGGCTCTCCTCGCCCGCCCTGCGCGCCATGACGGTCGGGTTGTGGATGAGGCGCGCGGCCAGGTGACGCAGTGCTCGGGCCACGTCGTCGGTCGAGAGGGGATCCTCGCCGAGGCGATCGATCTCCTCCTCAACTATGCGGAAAACGCGTGAGCGCAGGTGCCGCACGACCGGGTCCATGGATCGGGCGCCGAGGCCGCGCTCGAAGGAGGAGACCTCCTCGTCGATGATGGCGCGGGCGCGCGTCAGTGCGTCAGCATCGACGGCTGGGACCGACGCCTGGATGGTCGGCAGATCGATGAGAGTGATGTTCGGGAGTGAGGCAACAGAGCTTTCGGTGTCGCGCATGAGCGCGAGGTCCAGGACCACGGTACGCCCGGCCTGGGCGGCCATGTCGCGAGTCAGGATGGGGCTTCCCAGCCCTCGGCACGTCACCACGAGGTGGGCGCGTTCCAGAGCAGAGGGCAGGCCTGCGGCATCAACCCAGCCGATGCCTCGCCCCTCGGCGAATTCGCGTGCGCGCCCGGACGTCGAGTAGACGGCCACGTCCGATGCGCCGAGCGCGTGCAGGGCGCTGACGGTCGCCCCCGCGTAGGCGCCCGTGCCGACGATGAGCACGCGCGCGCCCTCCCACGGTCGCAGGTGAGCCGCAGCCATGTCGAGGCCGACGGCGACGACGGATCGTCCAGCCCCGGCCAGTCCGGTCTCGGTGGCGACGCGGCGGGAGGTCGCAGAGGCCCGTTCGGCGGCGCGCCCCAGGTCGCAGCTGAGGGTCCCGTCCTCCCAGGCTGTGTGCGCGGCGCGGCGCATCTGCCCGGCGATTTCGCGCTCGCCAATGACCATGGACTCCAGTCCCGCCGCCGTTGAAAATAGATCGACGAGGCCGTCGCGACCCCACTGGTGCCGCAGGTGCACGTCCTCGCGCTGCGCGTGCGAGGCCTGGGCTAGCTCGCGCTCGACCGCGTCCTTGAGCGCGTGGGGGTTGGCCGAGGCCGGAGCATCGACGTAGACGGTGACGCGATTGCAGGTGCGCAAGACCATGACTCCGCGGGCCTTTGGCAGCGAGCGCATGAGGGTAGGACCCAGGTCGTTCGCGCCGGAGAGCCGGGCGATGTCATCAAGGGGGGTGTAGCGGTGGTCCGCGGAGAGCACATGAATAGTCACAACGCGTCCATTTAAGGGCACGCGGATAGCGCGGGCAGAGGAGCGAAGCTATTTTTGTTGGTGACGCCGTGTCATTTCGGAATGTTGACGAAATAAATGGTGCTCTCCTGCGGATAAATGGACATAAAGGCACGTAAAATCAAGCATTTGCGACGTGTGAGAAATTGTCTTGAACTAGACTGGAAAACGACGGAAATGCGCGAATTAACGCATGAATACATCATTAAATTAAGGGAGACACATGACAACGCCCCCGCTGATCGCCGCCCTGACCGGGCAACGCGGGCCCACCCCCGTGTGGTTCATGCGTCAGGCCGGACGCTCCCTGCCTGAGTACCGCGAGCTGCGCGCCGACGTCGGCCTGCCCATGCTCGAGGCCTGCCTGCGCCCCGACGTGGCCGCCGAGGCAACGGTGCAGCCCGTGCGGCGCCACGGCGTGGACGCGGGTATCTTCTTTTCGGATATCATGGTCCCCCTGCGCCTGGCCGGGGTGGGTGTCGAGATTGAGCCGGGGGTTGGCCCGGTCCTTGATCATCCCTATCGCACGCGCGAGAGCATCGATGAGCTGCTGAGTCATCGTTACGGGGAGGGGTCCTGGACCGATTCCACCGGTCGCGCGCGTGACTGCGCCGAGGGAGCCCAGTCCGTGCGCGACGGCGTCGCAACGGCGGTGCGCGAGCTGGGCTCCACGTCGCTCATTGGATTCGGCGGCGCCCCCTTCACCCTGGCCGCATACATGGTCGAGGGGCGTCCTTCGCGCGATCACATGGCCGCGCGGTCGCTCGCGGCGTCCGACCCGGGCGCGTGGGATGCTCTCATGAACTGGTGTGCGTGGGTGAGCGCCGACTTTATTACCGCTCAGATCGAGGCCGGCGCCAGCGCCGCGCAGCTCTTCGACTCGTGGGTGGGGTCTCTCTCGCCTCGTACCTATAGGGAATCCGTCGCGCCGTATTCGCGCTTGGTTGCGCAGCGCGTCGCGGGTGCCGTCAGCCCGGTGACCGGTGAGCGCGCTCCGCTCATCCACTTCGGGACGGGCAGCGCGCCGATCCTGGCCGACATGGCCGAGGTCGGTGTCGACTGCGTGGGCGTGGACTGGAAGACGGACCTGTCGTGGGCCGTCACTCAGGTGCCTGGGAAGGCCGTGCAGGGGAATTTGGATCCTGCGCTGCTTCAGGCTCCGTGGCACGTTATCGAACAGGCTGTTCGAGATATTCTCGACGCCGGACGCTCCGCCCCCGGCCATGTCTTCAACCTCGGGCACGGCGTGCCACCCACGACCGACCCGGACGTGCTGACGCGCATCGTGGAGCTGGTGCATGAGCTGGGTGACGAACGATGAACCCCCTGGAGGCCATCCCCAGCCACCCCGGCGCGGTCGTCGTCGGCGGTGGCATCGCCGGCCTCGTGAGCGCGTGGGAATTGGCTCGCGCGGGCGTGCGTCCCCTCCTCGTCGAGGCGCGCGGCTACCTGGGCGGTCTCATCGCTCGGGGCACGGTCGGCGGAGCGAACGTGGACCTGGGCGCGGAGACATACGTCGTGCGTGGCACCGACACCTCCTCGATTGTGGAGGCCCTGGGGCTGACCTCGGTCGAGCCTGCCGGATCGGGCGCCCGCCTCTACGCCCCCGCCCTGCGCGGCGGCTGGGAGCTGCGTCCCTTCCTGCGCGATTCGTTCCTGGGAATCCCGGCCCACCCGGACGCGCCCGACTGCGCCCATGTGCTCGGCGAGGCCGGGGTGCGCCGCGCGCTCGAGGATCGCTCGATGGGTGGCGGCATCGGCATGGACGAGGCCGGGGAGACTCTGGCCGGTTTCGTGGCCGCGCGCATGGGGGAGGCCGTGCTGGAGCGCTCGGTGCGGCCGATCATCGCGGGCATCTACACTGCCGATCCTTCCGTGCTGGCAACCGACACGGTCGCTCCCGGCCTGCGCGCCGACACTGCCCGTCACGGATCCCTGGCCGCTGCGGTCGCTGCGCGTCTGGCCGCCGCCGGATCGCGCCGCACCCCCGAAGCCTGCGTCGAGGGCGGCATGTTCGTCCTCGTCGACGCGCTGAGGGCTGCCATCGAAGAGGCCGGGGGAACCGTCCTGACCCGCGTGGGCGCGTTCTCACTGAGGCGGGAGGCCGCGGGATGGACCCTCGAGTGCGGGCCGACCAAGCCCGGGTCCACCCCCGGAGCTGAACCCGTGCCGAGCGGGCCGGGGGTGAGCGTTACGACGGAGCGCCTCGTCCTCGCCTGCAGCGCCAACGCCGCCCTGCGCTTGCTGACCGAGGCGCGCATCCCCGGCCTCGTGCCCGATATGAGCGTTCCCGAGGGTGCGCCCATCGCGCGCCTCACCCTGGCCGTGCGCGCCCCCGAGCTGGACGACGCGCCCGTCTCCCAGGGCCTCCTGGTTGCGCCCGCCCCCGCCGACGAGCGGCCGGTGGCGGCAAAGGCGCTGTCCCACCTCAACGTCAAGTGGCCCTGGCTCGCCGACCAACTCCCGCCCCACACGCACCTGCTGCGCCTGTCCTACGGGCGCCTCGGCGAGGCCGAACCCGCCGTCACCGTCGAGGGGACCCTGCGCGACATCCGCACGCTCACCGGCGTCACCATCGCCGCCGAGGCCGTCACCGACCACCTCCTCGCCCGCTGGAACGGCACGCTCCCACCCCTGCCGCCAGAGTATCGCGGCTGCGTGAGAGCGCTCGAGGAACAGGTGCGTCCCCTGGGGGGAGTGGCGCTCACGGGCGCCTGGGTCGCGGGAACCGGCATCGCCTCCGTTGTCACACACGCCCGCGCGGGTGCGAAAGGACTGCTATGACCACGCGGACATTCGTTCTGGGAACCAGGGGATCGCGCCTGGCGCTCGCCCAATCCACCACCGTCGCGCGGGCGATCGAAGAGGCCGGGGCCCGCCTCGGCGAGGAGGTGCGCGTCAATCTGGAGGTCGTGCGCACGCACGGCGACGTATCAGCGGCACCCCTGGCAGCGCTTGGAGGCGTCGGTGTGTTCGCCGCGCAGCTGCGGCTCGCCCTCCTCGGAGGAGAATGCGATCTGGCCGTCCACTCCTTCAAAGACCTGCCCACCGCCCCCACGCCGGGCCTGCGCATCGCGGCCGTCCCGCAGCGCGAAGACCCCCGCGACGCCCTGTGCGCAGCCGACGGGGCGACTCTGGCATCCCTGCCGGAGGGCGCGCTCGTCGGCACGGGCTCACCCAGGCGCGCCGCCCAGGTGCTCGCCGCGCGCCCCGACCTGTTTGTCTGCGACCTGCGCGGCAACGTCCCCACGAGGCTCTCGCGCGTGCGCGGCCTCGACCTGGGTGCCGACGCGGGCACCGCGCCCTCCGCCCTCGGTACGGGTGAGCGCCTCGACGCGGTCGTCCTCGCGCTTGCCGGGCTGCGGCGCATCGGTCTTGACGCCCACGCCACCGACGTGCTCGACCCAGCGATCATGATGCCCGCCGCCTCGCAGGGCGCCCTCGCCATCGAAACGCGCGACGAGGACGACCCCCTCCTGCGCGCCCTCCTGGGCACCCTCAACCATCGGCCGACTGCGCTCGCGGCCAGCGCCGAGCGGGCCGTCCTCTCCGCCCTGGGTGCGGGGTGCGCGGCGCCGGTGGGTGCGTTCGCTCGCGTGGACGAGGCCTCCTCGGTCCTCTTGCTCGACGCGCGCGTGATGAGCGTCGACGGGCGCGAGCGGGTCGAGGCGAGTGGCTCGCTCGCGCTCACGGACTCGGTTGGTCTGGACGAGGCCGCCCGCCTCGGCGAGGACGTGGTGCGCCAGCTGCTCGCGGGAGGCGCCGCCGAGGTTACCGACTTGGGAGCGACGAAAGCGCCGAGGCAATCCTCGTGAACGAGCCCCACGCGAGCGCACCCCACGCGAGCGCACCCCACGCGAGCGCACCCCTGACCGGGCGGCGGATCCTCCTGACCCGCGCCAAGTCCGATGACGCCATCGCGCGCGCTCTGCGGACGGCCGGGGCTCAGGTGGATGCTCTCGCCCTCACTGTGTCGACGCCGCTCGACTCCGCGCAGCTCAATGCGGCCCGTGACCGGCTCGCTGACGGCGGATTCGCGTGGGTTGTGTTCTCCTCCTGGAGGGCCGCGCGGGCCGTCGTTTCTGGCCTTCCACAAGCGCGCTCGCTCGGCACGCGCATCGCCGCCGTCGGCGAGGCCACGGCCCGATGGATCAGCGACCACGCGGGTGTGAGTGCGGACGTGACCGGAGCCGGATCCGCCGCCGCGCTGCTCGAATGCTTCCCTGCCCCGGCCTCCGGTGCGCGCCCGATCCTCATCCCCCGGTCGGCGGCAGCGCCCGACACGCTGCCAGACGGGCTACGCGCTCTCGGCTGGAGCGTCGAGGCCGTCGACGCCTACACCACCACTCACGCTGACGCCGCCGATATTCCCGACGATATCGCGGGGAATTTCCGCGCGGGGCACTACGACGCGGCGGTCCTCACCGCCTCCTCCCAGGCGCGCGCCCTCCCCCCGCTTCTCGGCCTGCCGCCCCCCACAACCCGGGTTGTGACCATCGGCGCACCCACCGCAGCCACCGCCAGTCGGCAGGGGATCGCGGTCGCGGCCCAGGCCTCGTCCCCCACACCCGATGCCATCGTCCGCGCCCTCATCGACGCCCTCGACCGCCCCGCCCACGCCGACGCACCTGAAGAAAGAGACTCATGACCACCGTCCCCGAATCCGTTACCTCCTACCTCGCCGAGGCCGGGGTGGACTCCTCCCCGATCCCGACGATTCGCCCGCGCCGCCTGCGCTCGACCCCCGCGATGCGCGCCCTCGTGCGCGAAACCCACGTCGACCCCGCCAAGCTCATCTGGCCCGTCTTCGTGCGCGACGACATCGATGAGCCCCGCGAGATCGCCGCAATGCCGGGCCAGTACCAGCACACGATCGACTCGCTGCGCCGGGCCGCAGCCGAGGCCGCCGAAGCGGGCGTGGGTGCCATCGACCTGTTCGGCGTGCCCGCCCGCCGCGACGCGATCGGCTCCCAGGCGTGGGCGGAGGACGGGATCCTCAACCGCGGCCTCGCAGCAGTGCGCGCCGAGGTCGGCGACGCGCTCGTCGTGTGCGCGGACACCTGCCTGGACGAGTTCACCGACCACGGGCACTGCGGCCTCCTCGATTCCGAAGGGGGTGTCGACAACGACGCGACCCTGCCGCTCTACCAGGCGATGGCGATTTCCCAGGCGCGCGCGGGCGCACACATGGTGTCGCCCTCGGGCATGATGGACGGCCAGGTCGCCGCGATCCGCGCCGCCCTCGACCAGGCGGGACACGCGGACGTCGCCATCCTCGCCTACTCCGCGAAGTATGCGTCCGCCTACTTCGGGCCCTTCCGCGAGGCCGTCGGTTCCACGCTCAAGGGCAACCGACGCACCTACCAGCAGGACCCCGCGAACCGACGCGAGGGTCTCTTCGAGGCGCTGCTCGACGCGGCCGAGGGCGCCGACATGCTGATGGTCAAGCCCGCCGGCCCCTACCTGGACGTGCTGGCCAACGTGGCCGCCGCCTCCGACATTCCCGTCGCCGCCTACCAGGTATCCGGCGAGTATGCGATGGTCGAGGCCGCCGCCGCCAACGGGTGGATCGACCGCACCCGCGTCATCGACGAATCCCTGACCGGCATCTTCCGCGCGGGAGCCGACTCCGTCCTCACCTACTGGGCCCTCGAGGTCGCCCGCCGGACCCGCTGAGCGCGCGTACGCGTGCCGCTATCCCTCTTACCCTGATGAAGGTAGCCGTGACTACTAACGAAACCGCATTCTCCCAAGCAAAATCCGTGATCCCTGGCGGCGTCGACTCGCCCGTGCGCGCCTTCGGTGGCGTCGGCGGCACCCCGCGCTTCATCGCGAGCGCGAGCGGCGCACGCGTCACCGACGTCGAGGGACGCTCCTATGTGGACCTTGTTGGCTCGTGGGGCCCGGCGCTGCTTGGCCACGCGCACCCCGAGGTGGTGGCAGCCGTCCAGGAGGCCGCCTCGCGTGGCCTGTCCTTCGGCGCACCCACCGAAACTGAGACGCTGCTGGCCAGCGCCGTGCGCGAGCGCGTGCCCTTCGCGGAGCGTGTCCGCTTCGTGTCCACGGGCACCGAGGCGACGATGACGGCGATCCGCCTGGCGCGCGGCGCCACCGGGCGTGACCTTATCGTGAAATTCGCCGGCAATTACCACGGCCATTCCGACGGTCTGCTCGCTGCCGCCGGGTCGGGCGTCGCTACGGGTGGCCTGCCCGGTTCTGCCGGTGTCCCCGAGGCCATCACCGCCCAGACGATCGTCCTGCCCTACAACGATGTTGAGGCCCTGCGCGCGTGCTTCGAGCAGGTGGGTGACAGTATCGCCGCCGTTATCTTCGAGGGTGCCCCCGCCAACATGGGCACGGTCCCGCCCCACCCCGGGTGGAACCGCGAGATCCGCCGGCTGTGCACCGCGCACGGCGCGCTCATGATCCTCGACGAGGTCCTCACCGGCTTCCGCGTTGACCCCGCCGGTTGGTGGGGCCTCGAGGCCGTGGCCGGGTGGGTCGACGGCGCGCCCTCGGGCCGCTACAGCGCAGGCTTCGTCGACGCGTCCTGCGTGGAGGGCGCCGACTGGGTGCCCGACCTGGTGACCTTCGGCAAGGTCGTGGGCGGCGGCATGCCCCTGGCGGCCGTTGCCGGGCGTGCGGACGTCATGGACCTGTTGGCTCCCCTGGGCCCTGTTTACCAGGCGGGCACGCTCTCGGGCAACCCCCTGGCCACGGTGGCCGGCCTGCGTACCCTCGAACTGGCTGATCAGGGCGTGTACGACCGCGTGAACGCCTCGGCCCAGGAGATCAGCACGATCGTGTCGGACGCGCTCAGCGCTGCCGGCGTCGCGCACCGTCTCCAGCGCACGGGATCCCTGTTCTCCGTCATGTTTGGCGAGGCCGCGGCCTCCTCGGGCGTGTACGACTACGACCAGGCGCGCGCCCAGGAGGCGTGGCGCTACGCCCCCTTCTTCCACTCCTTCCTGTCCTCGGGTGTGGCCCTGCCGCCCTCGGTGTACGAGGTGTGGTTCGTGTCCGGCGCTCACGGCGAGGCGGAGCTGGATGCTATTGCCGCCGCGGCTCCGGCGGCCGCGCAGGCGGCCGCTGCGGCTCAGCCCGAGTGATCGATCGCGTCGCGTCATCTGTGGCGTGAACGGCTCAGGGGTGGGGATCCTGGTGGGTCCCCACCCCTCGTCTCTACCGTTGGTGGGTGGATTGCGGGTGCTCCGCTGGTGCGGTTGTTGTCGTCAGTGGCCTTGTTGTGCGAAGTTGTTCATCGTGAATGAGGGGTCTGGGTCAAAGCAGAATGTTGCTTTTCCTGGGTTGGGGGTGAACCAGACGATGTCTGAGTGGGCTTCCTTCAGGGTGAAGGTGCCGACCCCCTCGATGGTGGTAGTGTCGCCGAGGTGTAAATCCTCAGCACCCCCGAGGAAGTCGAAGTGGTCGTTGTCGTCGCGTGCCGATAGGCCGAAGGAGCCGATCTGGCGTCCCATGGAGACTTTTCCGGAAATACCGATGTAGACGAGGCGTCCGTCGGAGATGGTTCCCAGTTTCATGGATCGTTGCTTGTCGTATGGGGTGAGGTAGTATCGGCCGGTGCAGGCCTCACCTGTGGATTGTTCTTTCCAGGGCCAGGCGTAGGCGATGTGTGCGTAGGTCCAGGGGATGACGAACGCCAGGACGAGGATGGCCACGACGACGGCGCGGATGCGTGCGCGTGCGCGTGCAGGTGTGGTGCTCATGGGTGTGCTTCGGTGGTGATGGTGGTTGCCAGCATGCTGTCAGAAGTAGGGGTTTACGGTAAATGTCGGGTCCGGTGTGAAGCAGAATGTCGCTCCACCGGGATTGGGAGTGAACCAGACGATGCCGGAGTGGGCTTCCTTGAGGGTGAAGGTACCTACCCCCGCGACGGTGGTGGACTCCCCGAGCTGCAGTTCTGGTACGTGAGCGATGTCGTTCACGTGGTTGCCTTCAATCGTGAATAGGGTGAAGCCTGCAGTCTCAGCACCCATACTGATTTCTCCCCAGGCGTCAAGCCTGACCAACGAGTCGTTGGTCAGTGTTCCTAGGCGCGTCGCGTTCTGGTTAGGTTCTGCTCCTACCAGGTACTGGCCCTGGCAGGTGATGCGGGTGCCCGTTTGGAATCGTTTCCAGGGCCAGGCGTAGGCGATGTGGGCGTAGGTCCAGGGGATGATGAATGCCAGGACGAGGACGGCTACGACGATGGCGCGGATGCGTGCGGGTCTGATGCTCATGGGTCGTGCTCCCTGGTGGAGATGGCCGGTGTTAGTGGCCTTGTTGTGCGTAGTCGTAGACGGTGAAGGTGGGGTCTGGGTCGAAACAGAATGTCGCTCCGCCGGGGTTGGGGGTGAACCAGACGGTGCCGGAGTGGGCTTCCTTGAGGGTGAAGGTGCCGACCCCCTCGATGGTTGTAGATTCTCCTAGGTGGAGTTGTGGGGAGTGGGCAAAGTTGTCGATTTCATTCCCCCTCTGTGTAGCCAGGCCGAAGTCACCAGTTTCTACTCCCATGTTGATCTCACCTCCAGCAATAAAATCAACCGGTGCCCCGTCTGATAGATGCCCTAACAGTTCTGGTGGCTTGTTGGGAAAACCTCCCACCACGTATTGGCCGTCGCAGGAAATGAGGGTGCCTGTTTGGAATCGTTTCCAGGGCCAGGCGTAGGCGATGTGTGCGTAGGTCCAGGGGATGACGAACGCCAGGACGAGGATGGCCACGACGATGGCGTGGACGCGTGCGGGTCTGATGCTCATGGGTGTGCTTCGGTGGTGATGGTGGTTGTCGTCCGTGAGTTTGTTATGGGAAGTCACGGAACGTGAATGTGGGATCTGGGTCAAAGCAGAATGTTGCTTTTCCTGGGTTGGGGGTGAACCAGACGATGTCTGAGTGGGCTTCCTTCAGGGTGAAGGTGCCGACCCCCTCGATGGTGGTAGTGTCGCCGAGGTGTAAATCCTCAGCACCCCCGAGGAAGTCGAAGTGGTCGTTGTCGTCGCGTGCCGATAGGCCGAAGGAGCCGATCTGGCGTCCCATGGAGACTTTTCCGGAAATACCGATGTAGACGAGGCGTCCGTCGGAGATGGTTCCCAGTTTCATGGATCGTTGCTTGTCGTATGGGGTGAGGTAGTATCGGCCGGTGCAGGCCTCACCTGTGGATTGTTCTTTCCAGGGCCAGGCGTAGGCGATGTGTGCGTAGGTCCAGGGGATGACGAACGCCAGGACGAGGATGGCCACGACGACGGCGCGGACGCGTGCGGGTCTGATGCTCATGGGATTGTCCCAATCGTGATATCGCCGAAATTGGCGTAGAACTGCTCCCAGCTCATCGTGAAGGTTGCTCCCGTGCTCTTGCCAGTGTTACCGCTGCGATCGTTGTGTCCCCACGGGTTGATGAGGGTGACGCCGTTCTCGTCTGCCGCGGCCACCGTGTAGACGTGGCTGGAAGCGATCGTAATATTCTCTTGACTACCGTCGGCGGTGACATTCGCGTCTCCGGCGAATGGGCTGGACTCGGCGACAATGGGATGTCCCCACTTGATTGCATCAATGGTCCTATATCTGAGGTCTCCATGATTGAGACCAATGTTTGGGATGATGTTTCCCGGAGTGCCGGAGATGTTCTGCATAGTGATTGTGGATAAGCTCGCCGACGCTCCTCCGTGGGTGAGCCTGCCTTTCGTTCCCCCAGGGTGGGACTGAATGAAGGCTTTCTCGAAGATCGAAGCGAGATCTGCCTGGGGCGATTTCCCAGCTGTGTCGCCATACGCCATGACATCCTGGACGAACACGCGCTTTTCGTTTCGCTCGTATCCCGGGAAATCCACGAAGTATCCGTCGATCTTTCCTTGCGCGTTGTAGTGCGGAGTAACCAGGCTCGCCAGGTATTTGCGGCCCTCCTCGGTCTGGTTATAGGCGTTCAGGGTGGACAGTAGGTGGCAGTCGCCGATGTGTCCCTGCTCAATGTTAAACAGTGGCTTCGACGGATCCTGCAGGCGCTTGTGGATGTCCTCGAGCTCCTGCTGCGACATCATGCGCGTGTCCCCAAGGTCAACATCGTCCAGTTTTCCATCGCCATCAATGTCGATGTGGTTGCGATCCTTGGGAGTGAAGTAGAGGGCTTCTCTTAAAGAGGCAGCGGTATTGAGGGCTTCGTCTGAGAGAGTAGCTGTAGCGTCGTCGTAACTAGCCTTCAGCTCCCTTAATTTCGCCTCGTAATCTTCCCGGTGAGCGATGCGATCGAGGAAGGGGAGTGCCCAAAATTCATCCCACAGGTCGTCTGCCTGCCCACGGATGGAATCGACCTTCTGCTTCGCTTCTTCGAGCTTGAAGTAGTAACTCTTCAACGCATCTGCCGCTTGGAGGGTTCCGTCCTCCCAGTTGGCGAGTTCGGTCAGCTCATCGTTCTTGCTCCGTATGAAAGCCCTCTTTGCTTCCCCCTTCCAAGCTGTCAGGGTGGAGGCTAATTGGGAGATGTCGTTCCGGAGCGATCGGACATCGCGTGATTGGTTGCGTAGTTCGTTCTGGCACGACCAGATAGATCCGAGATCGCCAGGAGGCTGAGGGAAGAGTACAGCGAATGGTGAATGCATGGCAGACTCGTTTCTAGAGCTTGGAGAAAATGGACTTGAAGGTCTCGGCGATTTCGTCGTCCATGTCCTCGGTCGCCTGCGCCGTGTCGTGCAGCGCTCCCGAGGTCTTGTCCAGCCAACGTTGCGCCGCATCTATGTGTGCGTTGTACATGCCGGTGAAATAGATAAGTGCGGTGCCGACGGCAGCGTCGCCAGTGTCGACGGCGAAAGGGCTTGCCTTCTTGAGTTTGAACTCGGACATGTTGGCTGAGAGCTGGTGTACCGTGTCCGCTGCGGAGCGCACTCTTTCCGTGTCCATTTGAAAATCGCTCATGGCATCCTCCTTGATGTCGTGCTTAACAGATGGACTTTAGTGGGGGAGAGCACAAAATGCAAATCTCGGGTAAAGGGACGATGGGTGTTGCTGCGCTGCCCAGCTGGACATCAGACCGTGGCGCCTCCTGTTGATCCGTTCAGCGTGCGCGCTGTGCTCAGGACGTTACCTTCGGTCCTTCCGTAGCCCTAGGTGTCAGAGCCTCACTGTTAAACGCCGTGGTGACCGACGCCGGGGGTGGTGTGGGGGTTTTGCGCCATTAGAAGCGCTGTGTCGGCGTGTCGCCGGCGTGTCGCACCCTTGCATGGCGCAATTCCCCCCGTCGAGGGACCTGTCTGTGTTTTGGCCAATCCCGGGGGATGTGAGCTGCTGAAGCCGAGAGCAGGGGGTGGTGCCGCAAGGATGGGAGCACGGGAAACGGCGCTACAGGGATAAGAGAAACAAAGAAGCCAAGACGCAAAGAAGCTAAGAAAGCAACGAAAAAGCGTGACACCTCTGCGGTGTCACGCTGGCGGGGGTGGGGCGCGTGTCGTTCACGCGCCCCGCATAGGCTCAGGCGCGAGTGTGAGCGATCGAGAGAAGAGCGGGGGAAACGATCAGGGCGGTCAGAGCGATGACGATCGCGAAGACGACCGACGCGACGGAAGCAACCTGAAGGGCAGCGAACACGCCGAGGCCCGCGAGGACAACGATCAGGGCGATGAGAACGGAAGCCGAGGCGGTGGCCTGGGACATGGTGGGGGCGGTTTCAGCCTTGACGATCTGGTTCATGGGGTTCTCCTTATGAGTGTCTCCGCGCGGAAGCACGAAGCGCGCCCCGCACGCCAGCGTGTTTGTGAACCTGTTGGTCCGTGCCGCCCGGGTGGGCGACGGCATCAAAAAAGGGGGCTGACTCGTGGTCGCCCCCATTGGTGCAGCACCAATTCTACGCGGATTCCACCGCTCGGTCTATACCGCACAAGCCCTTGTAAGGCATGGCACAGCCATTGCAAAAAGCTATTAAAGCATTGTTTTATCAACGAAAAAGACATGCATGAAGATCAGTGGAGAACATGTTACTTCGTGCAAGTGTGCCCGAGTGGGGACTCCACCCGGGCACACAGTGTCACTCGGCTCGTGCCACATTCATAGCTTGGAGGCCCTTTGGTCCTTCAATCGCCTCATATTCGACCTTCTCGCCCTCTAGAAGAGTACGGCGCCCAGATTGGCCGATGATGTTTGAATAGTGCACGAAGACGTCGCCGGATTCGTCATCAGGAGTGATGAATCCGAAGCCTTTGGCGTCGTTGAACCACTTGATGGTCCCGGTAGCCATGGGCCCTCCTTCGTGTTCGCCCCAACGCTGGGGCACCGTTCGGCCCCGTCTGCGGAGTCGACATGGTCCCGTTGCCCCTGCCCGGCATCGATGCCCCCGGACTGGGCGTGCGGAATCACAGTCATACGGTACCGCACTCGCGGCGAAAATGTGGCTGACCTGCACAATCGTGACGAAGTAGTTTTCCGCGTGACGGCGCTACTTATCTCCACTCAGTCGAACTGGGACGATCGCCTGCACGTCCTCTCCCTCGAAGGCGACGCTCCCGATCGCCACGTCCACGCCAAAGACGCGCGCGAGGGTGTCCGCATTCATGACGGAGGATGCCGGGCCGACCACGGCCTCGTGAGTGGAGGAGAAGAGCGCGACCTGGTCCGCGACGCGCAGGGCGTGTGCCGGGTAGTGCGTGTTCATGATGACGGCGAGGCCTCGGTCCCTCACAAGGCGCTCGAGGAGCCCCAGGACGATCAGCTGGTTGCGGAAATCGAGGCCGGTCTCCGGCTCGTCAAGTACGAGGACGCGCGGGTCGGCGACGAGGGCGCGGGCGATGAGGATCATCTGAAACTGGCCGCCCGACATGGTCGCGCAGGGCATCTCGGCCAGGTGGGAGGCACCCACCTCGTCGAGGACGTCGCGGGCCATGCGTTCCTCGCGCGCTCCGGGCTGTGTGAGGGTGCGCATGTGCGGGGCGCGCCCGACCGTCACCATCTCGAGGCCGGTGAGCGCCACGTTCGATGCGTTGCGGGCCTGCGGCACGTAGGACAGGACGCGGCCCAGCGCGCGGGTCGACATCGACGAAATGGGGGTGCCGTCGATGAGTGTGCGCCCGCTGTCCCACTTCTGCAGGCCGATCATGGTGCGCAGCAGCGTCGTCTTGCCGGCGCCGTTCGGACCCAGGATGGCCAGGAGCGAGCGCTCGGGCACCTCGAAGGACACGTTCGTCAGGATTGGGGAGGGTGCGCCCGGATAGGTGAAGGTCGCGTTTTCGATGCTGATCATCGCGCTCCTCCCGTTCGGCGCAGCAGCACGATAAAGAAGGGGGCACCGATGATGGCCGTCAGGATCGAAATGGGGATCTCCGAGGCCGACAGGGAACGCGCGAGCGTGTCGATGACGATCATGAGCGCCGACCCGAGTAGCAGCGACACGGGGATCACCGCGCGGTTGTTCTGTCCGCACAGCATGCGCGCGCAGTGCGGTACGAGCAGGCCGACCCAGCCGACCTGGCCGCACATCGAAATGACCGAGGCCGTGATGACTGTCGACGCGACGATGAGGATCGCGCGCATGAGGGAGACGTTGACGCCGGCGGAGCGGGCCTCGTCCTCTGAGAGGGAGAGGATGTTGAGCTGCCAGCGCAGCGCCACGATGACGATGACGCCCGCGATGATGAAGGGGGCGCCCAGCGCGATCTGGTGGTAGGTGACCGCGGCGAGCGAGCCCATCAGCCAGTAGGTGATCTCGGGAAGCTGGCTCGTCGGGTCGGCCGTCAGCTTGAGGAGCGAGAGGACAGCGTTCGCCAGGGCGGAGACGATGACGCCGCCGAGCACGAGCGTGATGACGTTGAAGGCGCCCGTGCGAGTGCGTGAAATCGCCGTCGTGAATGCCATCGTCGCCAGTCCCGCGACGAGCGCCGCGGCCTGCACTCCGATCAGGTTCCAGTCCAGCAACAGGGCGATGACCGCGCCGACGCACGTGCCCGCCGCGACGCCCAGGGTGTCCGGTGTGGCCAGGGGGTTGGAGAAGAGCGACTGGAACGAGGCGCCGGCAACCGACAGGCCCCCGCCGATCAGGATCGCCACGATGATGCGCGGCGCTCGCAGGTCAAACACGACCGAGTTGACGCGCGGGGGCACCGCCGGGCCACCCCAGAACCGCGCGCGCACCGCCGCGACCACGTCCTCCAGGGACACGGAAAAACGGCCGATGAGCATGGCTGCCGCCGCGCACACGACGATGAGGGCGATCAGCGTGGGGACCACCCACACACGCAGCCGCCCGTTCCTGGTCAGCACAGACTTCATGATGTCCTCTCCCCGACGCGCGCCGGGAGTAAAGCGCATAAGGGACCCCGGCCTCGTCGATAGGGGAGACGAGGCCGGGGCCGGGTATCAGGACGCGGAGTCCGGGTTGATGATGCGCTGAGCCTGCTCGTCCGTGAGCGTGAAGTTGTACATCTTCTGGTAGTAGTCCTTCGTCATCGACACGAGGTCAACGTCGGAGAACTGCTCCGGGTACAGGGAGGCGCCGATCCAGTTCGCCACGATCGGGGAATCCGGGTTGGGGGTGAACCAGTTCCACATGCCCAGGCCGGTGGAGTAGACGCGGCCGGACTTCACGGAGCTAAGGGTAGACAGGTCCACGCCCTCGACCGAGTTCGTCAGGACAGTGTTCGCCGTCATGTTCGACATGCCCTTGCCGGTGACGAGGAGGACCTGGGGATCCCACGTGAGGACCTGCTCAAAGGTGACGGGCGTGTGCGAGGTGTCGGTGTCGCGCGTGACGTTCGTGTAGTTCAGCGAGTCGGCCCACTCGTTGGTGAACCAGCCGTCCTTGCCGCCCGCGACCGCGAGCTGGCCGTCGGCAGCGCCCATGAGCACCATCGTCGAGACCTTCTGGTCGGCAGGAACCTTCGCGGTGCGGGCTCGGGCGTCGGCGACCAGGTCCTTGCCGAGCGCGATCTTGTCGGCCATGTGGCCGTCCTCGTTGAAGACGTCCTCGAGGAGCTCCATCCACTCCGCGTAGGTCTCCGAGGGGTTGCCCAGCGTCGTGAAGCCGACGGCCGGGATGCCGGCCTTGCGGAACATTTCGCCGTGTTCCTTGTTGAAGGCGTTGTAGAAGACGACGTCGACGTTCAGGTTCAGGAGGGCCTCGGCGTTGAGTTCACCCTTGTCGTAGTAGCTGGTGTCCACCTGCATCATTTCGGGCGCCATCTCGGCGGCGATCGTCTGGCTCATGGCCTTGACGCGGGCGGCGCTCATGCCCACCAGGTAGGGGGCCTTGCCGTCGAAGTAGGCCAGGTAGGTGGATTCGATCGGGATCTGGTCGATGGCGACGCGAGTGACCTTCTCGGGCAGGGTGACTTCGTTGCCCGCGTGGTCGGTGATGGTGCGTGTCGAGGCGGCCGGGGCCTCCTGGGTGGTCGCCCCCGATTGGCTGGTGGCGGAGCCGGAGCCGCCTGCGCAGGCGGTGAGGGCAAGGGTGGCGGTGGCCAGGATAGCGGTCAGGGTGGCGAGGCGTGTTTTCATTGCGTCCTCTCGTGTTTAGGGATTGCGAGGGATATGCTACACAAAATTAGGTGTTCCTCACAAGGGTGAGTGTGGCATTATGACACGGTGTTATATCCCGTCGGCACGACGGTCGGCTCACGTCGTCTGTTGACTGGCTACAAATGCCCGGCTACCCTCGTGGAAATGACTCGAGACACCTCCTCATCCGCGCTGGTTAGCGCCTCCGGACGCACCCTCACGTCGAACTGGTGGCGAGTGGTCGCGATGATCTGGAGCGGTCAGGCGTTTTCCATCATCACCAGCGGCGCGTCGGGATGGGCGATCGTCTGGCACGTCACCACAACCGAAGGATCTGCCCTCAAGCTCGCCATCGTCATGGCCCTCTCTCAGCTGCCCCTCGGCCTTCTGGCACCGCTGGGCGGGGTCGCCGCTGACCGCTATAACCGCCGCACCGTCATGATTATCTCGGACCTGGGTGCGGGTGGAATGTCGCTCGCGCTGGGGGCGCTGGCCTGGCTGGGACACGGGAGCTTCGCACTCATATGCCTCTTTGCTGCTCTGCGCAGCTGCTTCCAGGCCTTCCACTTCCCCGCGATGAGTGCGGCCATGCCGATGCTGGTCCCCGAGAAGCACCTCATGCGAGTCAACACCTTCGACCAGGCCGTGGGGTCCATCGCCAACATCGGTTCCCCCGCCATAGGCATCGCCCTGTACACCGCCTTCGGGCTTCCCTACACCCTGGGTCTGGAGTTCGTCGGAGCGCTCCTGGCGGTCGCCGGCCTGGCGCTTGCGACGATTCCCTCCGTCGAGGCTGAGATGCCCCCAACCATCATGGGGCAGATTCGCGAGGGCTGGCGCGCGCTCAGTGTCAACGTTGGTCTCGTCTACCTCATCGTCGCCCTCACGGCCGGCATGATGGTGTTTGAAGCGCTCGCGGTGGTCTACCCGCTCATGGCGCAGCAATACTTCGGAGCCGACGGGGCAATGGTGTCCGTCGCCGAGGCGATCACCGGGACGTGCATGCTGGTCGGCGCGGTCTTCATGATGGCGTGGGGCGGGGGCAAACGCCTCGCGCTGCTCATCAGCGCCACGACCGTCGTCGTCGGCCTCCCCTTCGCCGCCGTCGGCCTGCTCCCGCGCGGCGGCTTCTGGGCCTTCGTCGCCCTCATGGGATTCGGCTGTATCTTCCTGGCGTGGTTCCACGCCCCCCTGATGACCCTCATCCAGAGGCATGTCGGGGAGGATAAGGTTGGTCGCGCGCTCGGGTTCTTCCAGCTGATGCTCGGGCTCGCGATGCCCGTCGGTATGGTCCTGGGCGGTGCCTTCGCCGAGAAGATGGGAGGCCCCGTGCTCTTCACCGCCTCCGGCGTCTTCTTCTGCGTACTCGGTGCCGCTATGTATGCCATCCCCCGCATCCGCGACCTCGACACCCCCGTGCCCGCCGCTCTTCCTCTCGACGACGAGGACGCGTAGACCCCGCGCGCGCCCCTTTCCCCAGAGCCGCAGGTGTGCACGGCCAGCTATACCCTGTCTCTCAAGGGAAGGAGTATCTGTGAGCGGAAGGAGAGATGCGATGCCCGGCAGTCTTGATCTGGAGCGCGCCCTCGTTATTGGTGTTGCCTCCAGCGCCCTCTTCGACCTGTCGGAGTCGGACGCCGTATTCCGCAACGAGGGCGAGGAGAAGTACCGCGCGTATCAGCGCGAGAACCTCGATGAGATCCTAGAACCGGGGGTTGCCTTCCCCTTCATCCGGCGCCTCCTAGACCTCAACGACCTCTCCGAGGACGAGCGCCTGGTCGAGGTGGTCATCCTGTCGCGCAACGACCCCGAGACGGGGCTGCGGGTCATGCGATCGGTCAAGCATCACGGGCTGGACATCACGCGCGCTATCTTCATGCAGGGGCGAGCACCGTACCAGTTTATGGGGCCGCTGCACATGTCCCTGTTCCTCTCGGCCAACGAAAACGACGTACGTGAGGCTATCTCCTTGGGGTTCGCTGCCGGACGCGTTGTGGGGCGCGCGGTGGCCGACGATGGGGGCACCGACCTGCGCATCGCCTTCGACTTCGACGGAGTGCTGGCCGACGATTCGGCCGAGCGCGTGTATCAAAGCGGCGGTCTGGCAAGGTATCAGGAAAGCGAGAGTGCCCTGGCCAAGGTGCCGCTCTCGCGCGGCCCAATGGCAGATTTCCTGCAGAAGATCAACCGGATTCAAGGGCTAGAGGACGTCAGAAGAGCCGATGATCCGGAGGGCTACAAGCGTCGGGTGCGCGTCGCGGTCGTCACTGCCCGCAGCGCCCCCGCCCACGAGCGGGCGATCAACTCGATCCGAGGGTGGGGCTTGAGCGTCAATGATGCGTTCTTCCTGGGAGGCATCGACAAGGGCCCGATTCTCGAGGTGCTACAGCCGCACATTTTCTTCGATGACCAGCGCCGCAACGTGGATGGGGCGGCTCGCGTTACCCCGAGTGTCCACATCCCCTTCGGGGAGCTGAATGGGGCGTGAGAGGTCGAAGCGCACGCGGTATGTTCAGACTAGTCAAGCAACGCGAGGGGTGTCCGGCCCGGCGGTCGCAGATGTGGGCGGGGCCTGGGAGACTAGACACATGAGCTCATCCGCGCGCGATGCCCGCCGCCTCACCCCCGTTGAGGTGGCGACCGCTGGCGCGCTCTCGGGCCTGGCCGTCACCTTCGGCCTCATCGCCGCGGTCACCCCCGTCTTTCAGCTGTTCTTTCAGGTCGCGACGGCCGTCCCTCTCGCCATGGTCTCCCTTAAACTGCGGCCCCGAGCCGCGTTCGCGGCCTTCGCCTCGACGATCCTCCTGGCCATCGCCGTCGGTGGCGTCGCCACGGCAGGCCGCTCCTTCCAGGCAGCCCTCGTCGGCCTCATCATCGGATTCCTCCACAAGAAGCGCGCCTCCTGGCTCCCCGTCTCCGGGGTCGCCGCCGGCCTCGGCGTCGTGTGGGGCATCGGTACCGGCATCGCCTTTTGGATCCTGTCCGACCTGCGCACCCTCGGCCTTGAAAGCATCCAGAAAACACTCAATGGCTTCCTCATACTCGTTGGCCGTATCCCCTATTCGGGTGCCGTTGTCGATGCCGGCCATCTGCTCGGCCAGTGGTTCGTCGACTGGTGGTGGATCTGGATCCCCATCACCCGCTTCATCGGTGTGGGCTTCCTGGTCCTCGCGGCCCGGTGGCTCCTCGGCGCTATCCTCAGCCGCATCTCCCTCGATGCGGGCTGGGACCCGCTCCTGGACGCAGCCGCCAGCTCGGCGGACCCGCGTGAAGGGGCCGAGGCCTCGTCCCCCCTGCCCCTCACCCTCACCGACGTCGACTTCACCTACCCGGGCGCCGACCACCCCGCCCTGCGCGGCGTCACGCTGAGCCTCGAGCGGCCTGAATTCACGGTCATCGTCGGGCATAACGGCTCGGGCAAGTCCACCCTGGCCCTCCTCCTCGCGGGTGCTGAACCCGGTTCTGGGACGCGCGAGGGTGGCGGCGTCCTTGGGGCTGTCGGTGGGACCGCACTCGTGGGACAGCGCTCTGAACTCCTTGTTCTCGGACAGAGTGTCTCCGAAGATGTCACCTGGGGCATGAACGCCGAGCATATCGCCGGCCTCGACCTCGATGAGCTGCTCGAGCGCGTCGGCCTCGCGGGCCTCGCCGATGCGGACCCGCGCTCTCTGTCCGGCGGGCAGCTTCAGCGCCTCGCGCTCGCGGGTGCCCTCGCGCGCTCCCCGCGCCTGCTCATCTCCGATGAATCCACCGCCATGATCGACCGCGCGGGCCGCGCCGAGATGCTTGACCTCCTCGCCTCCCTGCCCGCGCGCGGCATCGCCGTCGTCCACATCACCCACGACCCCGCCGAAAGCGCGCGCGCCGACCGCGTCGTCACGATCGACGGTGGGCGCATCCTCTCCGACCGCCGCGCGGGGGAGGGGAGCGCCGCCGCGGACGGGCTTCGCATCGACGGGGCCGGGGATCCTCCAGTTTCCCCCGCCCCCGATGCGCCGACTGTGTCTTCTGTGGCGGGCGCGCCCACCCTCATTAAGGCCGCCCACCTGTGGGCCGACCGTGTCGCCCACACCTACGACCTCGGCACCCCCTGGGAGAAGCCGGTCCTGCGCGACGTCAGCCTCATCCTCGACCCCGGCCAGGCCATGCTCATCACCGGGGACAATGGTTCGGGTAAGACGACGCTCTCACGCGTCCTCACCGGCCTGCTCGTCCCCACCTGGGGTCGCGTTACCCTCGGCGGGCGTCCCATGGAGCGCTGCGTCGGCGATGTTGCGCTCTCCATGCAGTTCGCGCGCCTCCAGCTTCAGCGCCCCTCCGTGCGCTCCGACATCCTCGCCGCCGCCGGTCATGGGCCGCGCATCGGCACCGGATCTGTGCATCGCAAGGGTGCCATCAGCCGCGAGGAAGGCGACCGCATCGTCGCTGAGGCCATGGAACTGGTCGGCCTTGACCCGGCCCTGGCGACGCGCGGCATCGACGACCTCTCCGGCGGGCAGATGCGCCGCGTCGCCCTCGCCGGGCTGCTTGCTTCCCACCCGAGCGTCCTCATCCTCGACGAGCCCATGGCCGGTCTCGACGCGGCCTCGCGCGACCTGCTCATCTCCGTCCTGGACGAGCGCCGGCGCGCCGGCCTGTCCATCCTCGTCATCTCCCACGACCTCGAAGGCATGGACTCCCTGTGCGACACCCACGGACGCCTTGCCGAGGGGGTGCTCTCATGATGGAACCCCACTCCGCCTGCGGGGCGACCGGCCCCGGCGGCGGCGCCAGCGAGGGTCGATTCTCGAGGACCCCTCCCGGCCTCGGCGAAGTACCCCCGCGCCCGAAGCCCCGGCGAAGCGCGGGCTTCCCCCTGCCTCGGCCACTGCCCTGGCCGACGCCACTGTCGCGCGCCTGGCCCGGCACCCTTATCGCCTGCTGGACCGTGCTCACCACGTGCGTGATCCTGTCGCCGCGCTGGTCGACGCTCGCGATCGTGGGAGGCCTCCTCCTCGTTGCCTCGCTAGTCGTCCGTCTCCCCCTCAGCGTCGCCCCGCGTCCGCCCATGTGGTTCGTCTCCGGTTTTATCGGCGGCTGTCTCGGTGCTTGGCTGGGGGATGGCCTCGAGCTCTTCCTGCGTGTCTCCACCCTGGCGCTCGTCGTCCTGTGGGGATCTGGGCTCATCGCTTGGGTGACGCCGACCGCCTCGCTCGCGGACGCTCTGCGTTTCTTCCTGCGGCCCTTGCGGCTGCTGGGGGCGCCGGTCGATCAGTGGTCGCTCGTCATGGCCTCCGCCCTGCGAGGCCTGCCGATGCTGCGAGATCAGGCGCAGGCGGTGCTCGATACCGCCAAGCTGCGCCTCGGACAGGACATGGCGGCGCTGTCGCTGCGCGGTTCCGCTCGCTTGAGCGTCGACGTCATTACTGCGATCCTGTCGGCCACCTCCCGCGGCGCGGCCGAAACCGGGCGCGCGATGTCTATGCGTGGGTCCATTGAGGCTCAGGATGGTGCGACTCGTGGGGCGCGCGTTCGACTCGGATGGGTGGATGCTGCTGTGATCGCTGCGAGCCTGTTGGGTATCGCTGGCATCGTTGCGTGCAGGTTGATGCCGTAGTATGCAGGTCGCATCTTTCGGCGAAATAGCGCGGTTTAATCTAGGTTGTACAGGGGCTTGTGCCCTGGGTCATACGGCGCTGATTTGACGCGGGGGGTGTGGTGCCCCTATTCTTTCTGGGTACGCGCGAGTGGCGGAATAGGCAGACGCGCACGGTTCAGGTCCGTGTTCCAGTGATGGAGTGGGGGTTCAACTCCCCCCTCGCGCACGATGAAACCGCAGATCCTTTGAGGATCTGCGGTTTTTGTTTGGGTTATAGGACAAAACGTGTTGGTTTTTGGGCTGTCTTTCGTTGCTACAAAGCCGAAAGGTGGGGGTTGGACTCGTTGTGACTTGAGTTCTTGGTTGGCCAGGTCGTGTTGGTTTTATCCCGGTTTTTGATTGATATTCCGCGGTAAGGTCGGGGTTTGAATCGGCTTGGATTTGGGGGGATGGGAAATCCTCGATGCAAAATCTGTGGTGGCACGACGCAAAAATGGGGCTCAACTCGAGCAGGTAGGCCAAGGTTCCGCTGTCTTGCGTGTAGGGCAAGCCAGTCTCGGCGTAACGATAGCCGTGCCCGGCATTTCAGTGCGTTTTTAGACTTCGTCACCGGCAAATACACCCTGGCCGATTACGGGCCCAAGGGACGCACCATACGACGGCGTAACGAACCATTTTGGCATCTATGGCCAGTTTCTCCATTGGTTGACGAGGTTAACCATGTGATCTTTGTTGACGGAATCTACCTGTCCCACAAGCTGGTGGTTCTTATTGCCTGCACCAAGACCCATGTGCTTGGCTGGTACGTGGCCAAGGGTGAGACCACCCGCGCCTGGCAAGCACTGATGTCTAGGATCGCGACCCCAGATGTTGTCGTGTGCGATGGTGGGCAAGGCATCGCCAGCGCGGTGAAGACCACCTGGCCTACCACCCGGATCCAACGCTGTGTCTTTCACGCCTATAGCGCGGTCAAGCGTAAGACCACCACCCGGCCACGCACTCAGGCAGGTGTTGATCTCTACAGTCTTGCTCAGGCCTTGCTCGAGGTCACTACCTTTGACCAGGCAGTGGCATGGATGAGCAAACTCGCCACCTGGAACACCACCTACAAGGAATTCCTAGCCCAGCGCACCCGGCTACCAGACGGACGTTGGGTTGCCACCCATGCCCGGCTGATCCAGGACAAGAACTCCCTCAACACGCTGGTCAAACAAGGCACGCTGTTTACCTACCTCGATCCCGCCCTTGACCTTAAAGGTGACCCCATTGCCAGGACGTCGAACCTGATCGAGGGCGGGATTAATACCCAACTACGCTGCGTGCTACGAGCCCACCGTGGCATGAGTCTTAATCACCAGGTCAAGACCATGTTGTGGTGGTGCTACCTGCACACCGAGTTCCCTGCCACCCCAGCACACATCCTTAAAACCGCGATCACCGACCAACAGATCATTGACCAATTCGACAAGGCCAGCCACCGCGCCCAAGCACAAGCCAAGATCGACAGGTGGGGAACCGCAGTTAACTGGACCGACTTCCACCACAGCAGAACCTGGCACGAAACCTACTAAACCGAAACCAACACGTTTTGACCTATAAGCCTTGCTTGTGGTCCCACGGGTGTTCCGGGCACCGCGTGGGGCCGGGCTGCTTTGTGTGCCCGTGGGCGGCGACCTGCCCGCTCGCCGTCCGCGCTGCGAGCCTTCGGCTCGGCGCGTCGCCTCGAAGCCCGGCCAGGCCCCGCCACCGCCCACGGGCACCGCAGCCTGGCCCGCCGCTTCCTGGGGGCGTCATGGGGGTCTCGCGTGTTGAGTTTTTGGGGTGCTCGGGTGCGTGTTGTTACAAACGTCGTCAATCCAAGGTGTTTTTCGTGTGGCTTTCTGCCCCGTTGTTACGAACGTCGTCAATCCGAGGGCTTTTTCGCTGAAAATGGCGGTTTTGGGCTTAGATTGACGATGTTTGTAACAGGGGTTCTCGCGGGGTGATTGGAATCGCGTTGGTTTGACGACGTTTGCAACATTGGCCGCCCACTGGTCCCCCGGCCGGGTCCCGCGCCTCGAAGCGTTCCCTATCCTCAGTTTCGCATGCAATTCCCTGACACCTGCAGTTCGTCACTTAGTGAAAAGCCCGGAATTTCAACGATTACGTTTCAAAGCATGAAGTGTACGTGGGGGAATTGCATACGAATATGTGCCGATCGGATCCCACCGCCACCCATGGGTGGCGCCGCCTGGCCCTGTTGACCAGGTGGGCCGGTTGTCTGAAACCGTCATTGCCTTTGCGGGTGCCGGCCGAGCCTCGACTGAAACCGTCGTCGCCTTTGCGGGTGAGAAATGGGTGTTCTTGGTGCAGTTTTCGGGTGCAGAGGTGATGGTGGTTTCAATGGTTGCTGTTCAGGGGCGCGCAGTGGTGTTGTCGGTTTCAACGTCGCCATCTTGTCGTGCCTCGTGCGCGAAGAAGTTCGCCCTGCTTGGTCTGGTGGTGGGCGTGAGCGCGAAAAAGTTCGCCCTGCACGCTCAAAACACCCCAAAATTGGCGTTTCTACGCTTGCTGGGCGAACTTTTTCGCGGAAATGCTGCTGAAGGGGCCGTGCTGGGCGAGTTTTTTCGCGCCAATCGGCCCTGCGCCCAGGTCTTGTAGGCGACGTGGCGCACGAGGCTGGCTGCGGTGGGGGTTTTGCAGCATTAGAAGCTGGTTGGCGGCGTGTCGCCGGCGTGTCGTACCTCTAATGACGCCATTTCCCCCGTTTGGTGGCGGCCCGGCCGATCCACCACCAGGTGGGTTAACGTGCGCGTGAACGGGCCCAGGTGGCCACATGCCGGGTTTAGGCCGCCACCCATCGGGTTAACGTGCGGATTGGAGGGCCCATGTGCGCGTATCGGGTCCGCGTGCGCGTGAAAGGTCCTTCATGTCAGCTCGGTGCCCGCTGCCGGACACTGGCAGCCCGCATATCTCGCATCCCACACCCCATATAGTTGAAGATTCAATCGCAGCCCCATAGGCTGAACCCATGAAATACTTCGGATTCCTAAGCTTCGGCCACTACTCGAACGGTGGCCGCCACGGCATCACCGCGGCCCAGTCCCTTCATCAGGCGATCGACCTGTCCGTCGCCGCAGATGAGCTTGGCGTCAACGGCGCCTTCTTCCGCGTCCACCACTTCGCCGCGCAGGCGGCCGCGCCCATGCCGCTCCTCTCCGCCATCGCCTCGCGCGCGAAGGCCATCGAGGTGGGCACGGGTGTCATCGACATGCGCTAGCGCATGTCTGAGTTATGGCGTTGGACGGAATACCTATTGCTTGCGGGCACGCGCAGCCCGCAGTCCGTTGGCGATGACGACGACTTCGGCGACCTCGTGCACGAGGACGACCGCTGCCAGGCCGAGCACGCCGGTGATCGCCAGCGGCAGCAGCACAGTGATGATCGCCAAGGACAGCACGATGTTCTGGTTGATGATCCTGCCGCCGCGGCGGGCGTGGCGCAGAGCCTGAGGGATGAGGCCGAGGTCGTGGCCGGTGAAGGCGACGTCGGCGGACTCGATCGCGGCGTCGGAGCCGGTCGCGCCCATCGCGATGCCCACGGTCGCCCCGGCCAGGGCGGGCGCGTCGTTGATGCCGTCGCCGATCATCGCGGTCGGCGACGTCTCCGAGAACCTGGCGACGATGCGAGCCTTATCCTCGGGACGCAGCTCGGCGTGCACGTCGCCGATCCCGGCCAGCTTCGCCAGCGCAGCAGCGGTGCGGGAGTTGTCGCCGGTGAGCATGCTCACCTCGACACCCTGGTCGCGTAGGGTCCGCACGACCTCGGGGACCTCGGGGCGCAGCTCGTCGCGGACGCCGATCGCCCCGGCCAGGAAGCCGTCGACGGTGACGAGCACGCAGGTCTGCCCCTCGGCCTCCAGGTCCTCGACCCGGGCCTTGAGCGGACCGGCGTCGATCCAGCGCGGACTGCCCACCGCCACCCTGCGGCCGTCGACCAGGCCACCGATGCCGTGCCCGGCCTCCTCGGCCACGTCCTGCGCGGCGGGGGTTCCCCGGCCCGCGGCGGCGATGGCGGCGGCGAGTGGGTGCGTCGAGTGCTGCTCCACGGCGGCAGCCCAAGCAAGCACCTGCGCATCGTCGAACCCATGGGCGGCGACGATGGCGGTTACCTCGGGCCGGTTGCGGGTCAGAGTGCCGGTCTTGTCCACGGCCAGGTGCCGGATGCCGCCGAGGCGCTCGAAGGCGGCCCCGCTCTTGATGACGACGCCGAACTTGGTCGCCGCGCCGATCGCGGAGACCACGGTGACGGGCACCGCGATCGCCAGCGCGCAGGGGCTGGCCGCGACGAGGACGACCAGGGCGCGGGTGATCCAGGTCTCCGGGTCGCCGAGCAGGGACCCGAGCACGCCGACGAGGACGGCGAGGACCATCACGCCGGGCACCAGCGGGCGGGCGATCCGGTCAGCGATCCGGGCTCGGTCGCCCTTCTCGGCCTGGGCCTGCTCTACCAGTTCCACGATCGTGGTCAGCGAGTTGTCGGTGCCCGCGGCGGTCGCCTCGACCTCCAGCACGCCGGCGCTGTTGATCGCGCCCGCCGACACCGCTTCTCCGGGCGCGACCTCGACCGGGATTGATTCACCGGTGATCGCCGAAGTGTCCAGGCTTGACCGGCCCGAGCGGACCAGCCCATCGGTCGCGACCCGCTCGCCAGGGCGGACCAGCAGCACGTCGCCGACGGCGATCTCCCTGGCCGGGACCGAGGTGGAGGTCCCGTCGCGCAGCACGGTCGCGGTCTCCGGCACGAGCTTCAGCAGCGCGCGCAGCCCGCCGCGGGCGCGGTCCATCGCCTTGTCCTCCAGGGCCTCGGCGATCGAGTAGAGGAACGCCAGCGCGGCCGCCTCCTCGACGTAGCCGAGGATCACCGCGCCTACGGCGCTGATCGTCATCAGCAGCGCGATACCGAGCTTGCGCTTCACAACGAGATTCCGGATCGCACCGGGCACGAACGTGTACGCGCCCAGCAGCAGGCCCGCCCAGAACGCGACCAGCGCCGCGATGTGCAGCCCCGACCACTCCAGCGCCAGGCCGGTGCCGAACGCGACGCCGGAGAGGATCGGCACGACCAGGCCGGGATCACGCCACCACGGGCGCTCTGCCTCCTCTGCCTCGTCCGCGGGGCTGGTCGTCGGCTCGTCGCAGCCGCAGGCGGCGCTCACGAGGCGTCCCCCGAACTGCTCGCGGCGCAGCAGCTCGGAACCGAGCAGGCCGGGTCGATGCACGGCGCGCTCTCGTCCACGGCGAGGGTCACATCGACCAGTGCCGTCAGCGCCGCGGCCAGGTGCGGGTCGGCGATCTCGTAGCGAGTCTGGCGGCCCTCGGGCTCGGCGACCACGATCCCGCAGTCGCGCAGGCAGGTCAGGTGGTTGGACACGTTCGAGCGGGTCAGCCCCAGCTCGCGCGAGAGCACCGCGGGGTGGCTCGGGCTGTCGAGCAGGGACATCAGGATGCGGGAGCGCGTCGGGTCGGCCATGGCCCGGCCGAGCCGGTTCATGACGTCAAGACGCGAAGCAATGGTCAGCATGCACTGAACTATACAGCAGCCGCTGACCTAATGTCCAGTTGTCGCGGCTGCCGCACGCGCTGCGCGCGCTTGCCCTCGTGAGGCGTGATCACCTCTTGCGCCAGCGGGGCCACTTCGGCATCCCGCGGCCCTTCCAGGTCTCCACGAGACCCGCAACCCAGCGGACGGACGCGAAGAGCCCGTAGCCGGCCCCGGCGAGGCCAGCGCCGACCACGAGCCACCGGCCGATGCCGAGCCACACGCTCCCGTCCACGTCCAGCGCTCACTGAACACCCGTGATGAGCCCGGCGATGCCCATCCAGAGACCGGCGACGACCACGGCCACCGGCAGGAGAACGAGGCACATCGCGGCGGCGGCGGACCAGAGCTGTCGCGCCTCCAGCTTCGCCGTCGCGGCGATGATCCGCTCCGCCCGCGCGTTCGAGGCGTCGAGGCTCGCGATCATCGTGGCCGAAGCCTCCCCGGCGACCTGCTCGACAGCCTTCTGGACCCGTTCCTCGGTGCGCTTCTCGATCCGCTGGACCGCGCCGCCGACCTGGCTCACGAGCTACTGGTTCGCTGTGACCTGCGCCTTCAGACCCTCAATCGCCGAGGCTGTAGCCGTGCGATTCTTCTGCGCCTCCGCGACCAAGCTCTGCGACGCAGCGTTCAAGCTCTCGCTGTTAAGACTCTGCGCGAACTCGCCGAGCGTGCTCGCGATCTCGTTCTGCCTGCTCTCGATACTCGCGATCCTCGCGGACACGTCGCTGGAGGGCGAGGAGGTCGACGCCGGGGCCGTGATCCGCTCCAGCCGCCTCGTCGTCTCCTCGTCCATGACCTTCACGAACCCCGCGAGCTTCTTCTGCTGTTCGGTCAGCGTAGCGATCCTCGTGTTCTGCGCCTCGACGGCGGCGAGGATCGAGGTCAACAGCTCCATCGTCTCCGGACTGCCGAGCTGCTGCTGCGACTGCTCGGGCTCGTTCTGCTGCTTCAGCCTGTCGAGCGCGGATGCGCGGGGAACGTCGATAACGACAGACATCCGAAGTCCTCAGACATGAGTATCTTCCGGTTCCCCGCCACGGTACTTGGGCTGCTTGACCGGCTACTCATCCGGGAGCAGAACCCCGCGCTTCTAAGTCGCGGCCCCGGTGGGATCTTCTTGTCTGCAACCATTCTCCCACGAGTCGTCTCACCATTGCAATGACGAGTCGGCTCATGAGTCAGTCGCGACGCGGCTCTATCCGAATCAGGTCGGGGTCGAATTTCACGTGACCGGGCGTGATGGGCTCGATGGTCACCGTCACCAGCTCGTCCACGAGCATCCGGCGGCGGTCCACGTCCAACACCTTCCACTTCGCCTCGACCACCTCGCGGCGCTCCGCGGTGCCGACCGGCTCCTCGACGTCCGCGAGCAGCTTCGCCGCCGCCGACACCGAACGGTCGAGCAGCTCCGCGTCGATCTCGTCGATGCGGGCCTTCACGTCGTTGATCGCTGCCGTTATCTCCAGGACCGGCTGATGGATGTCGCGCAGCAGCGGGCTCAGCTCCTTCACCCGATCGACCAGGGCGTTCCGCTCCGTCAGCAGCTCCTCGCGATCCGGCCCATCGTCCTCCTGTGGCATCACGAGGTCGTGCACGTCCACCGAGGACAGACGCGTGAGCACCGCCTCGGTGACCATCGCATCGACGGGCTCGCGCTGGTGGGTGAGATGGAACTGCTCGCCGCAGCGGTACGTCGGCTGCTTGCGGCTGTTCGTCCCCGAGACGAGCGTTGCGCCGCACTTCCCGCACAGCCCGATCGTGGACAGGAGATACTTCGGCTGGTTCCCCTGCCTCGCCGACCTCCGCACGTTGTCCTCCAGCTTCGCCACCGCGGCCCGCCACGTCTGCTCGCCGACGATGGGCGGGAACGCCTCGCCCTGAACCGGGTACAGCTCGCCCGACGCGTAGTGCTTGATGTAGCCACAGTAAAGCGGGTTCGCGAGCAGGTAGCGCACAGCATCGACGGAGAACTCCGACCCACGTGCGGTGAAGTGACCGGCGCTGTTCAGGTCCGTGTTCCAGTGATGGAGTGGGGGTTCAACTCCCCCCTCGCGCACGATGAGATCACAGATCCTTCGGGGTCTGCGATTTTTGTTTTTCGCCGTGTGTGGTGGTGGCGCGCTCGGGCAGGCGACGTGCTCCCCGAAGGGGTAGTGGTGGGGTGCCTTGGCTGGCACGGCTAGTGTTTTGGAGGTGGGCGCTGCACCCTTTAGGGGGCGCTGCACCCGATCAGAAGGGGTGTTATGCATACTGATCGGGTGTAGTGCCCGTGTGAACAAGGGTAATCACGGGCCTGTGTGCCGTTTGACGCGCGTAAAGCGAGGGGGCGGCGCCCAGGTGCCCCGCTCCTATCTCGCACCCCACACTCGATATAGTTGAACATTCAACCGATATGGCGTAGGGTGACGTCATGAAATACTTCGGATTCCTGAGCTTCGGCCACTACTCGAACGGTGGCCGCCACGGCATCACTGCCGCCGAGTCCCTTCATCAGGCGATCGACCTGTCCGTCGCCGCAGATGAGCTTGGCGTCAACGGCGCCTTCTTCCGCGTCCACCACTTCGCCGCGCAGGCGGCCGCGCCCATGCCGCTCCTCTCCGCCATCGCCTCGCGCACGAAGGCCATCGAGGTGGGCACGGGTGTCATCGACATGCGCTACGAGAACCCCCTCTACCTCGCCGAGGAGGCTGCCGCCCTGGACCTGATCGCAGACGGCCGCACCGCCCTCGGCGTCTCCCGTGGCGCCCCCGAAATCGCCAACAAGGGATGGGAATCCTTCGGCTACCGCTCCGAAGAGCGAAATGGTGCCGACCTCGCCCGCGCCCACTACGAGCGCTTCCTCGACGCCATCGACGGAAAGCCGATGGCCGAGGCAGCACCCCTGCACGAGCAGTACCCGACGCAGATGAACCCGGGCACGCCCCTGCCGGTCCTCCCGCACTCGCCCGGCCTGCGCTCGCGCATCTGGTACGGCGCGGGATCCAACGTCTCGGCGATTCAGGCGGCCCGCGACGGCGTCAACCTCATGAGCTCGACCCTGGTCTTCGAGCATGGGGATAAGCCCTTCGGAGACATCCAGGCCGAGCAGCTGCGCGCCTACCGTCAGGCGTGGGCGCAGGCTGGCCATGGCTGGACGCCGCGCGTGTCCGTGTCGCGCTCGATCTTCCCGCTCCTGTCCGAGCGCGACCGCGGCCTATATGGCCTGAGCGCCTCGGGAGACCAGGTCGGACACCTCGACTCGAGCATTGCGACCTTCGGGCGCACGTACGCGGCCGACCCCTCGACGCTCATCAAGCAGCTGAGCCAGGATCGCGCCCTCGCGGAGGCCGACACCCTCCTCCTGACGATCCCCAATCAGCTCGGATTCGAGGAAAATTGGTCGATTATCCGCAACTTCGCGGAGTATGTGGCCCCCGCGCTCGGGTGGAAGCCGGCGCGTCCGGGCGTCCTCCCGACGGGCTACGACATCGACGAGGCCGTGGCCGAGTAGGGGGTCCCGTGAGGACCGACTGACGGAGCCGGCGTCAAGCTGGGGTGGGGTATTGGAAAGCCCCACCCCAGTTTTCCTTTTTGTATGCGCTGGCATACACTGGTCGGACACTATCCACGCAAGACGATGAGGTCTTCACATAATGGCTCGACGCTCCAGGGGCGCGGTGTCAATCAATCCGCGCTCCGCTCAGAACATGTCCACGCGACCGGCTGCAATCGCGAAGAAAAAGCAGAGGATCAGCCCGGTCAAGGTATTCGGCGCCGTGGCGGCGCTGGCGTGTATCGTGACCTGCCTGTTCGTGCAGCTACCCGGCCTGGATGTGGCCGGTACGCGCATGTTCGGCATCTTCCTGGCGGCGATTCTGCTGTGGGTGACGGAGGCGGTGCCGCTCGCGGGCACGGCGGTCCTTGTCATTTTCCTGGAGGTCCTGTTCATTTCGGACCACGCTCTGCTGAGCGTGGGCGAGGGCGCCCCGGCATACACGAAGTTCTTTGGTGCGCTGGCTAACCCGGTTATCATCCTGTTCCTGGGCGGCTTCATGGTGGCCGACGGCGCTGCCAAGTACAAGCTTGACCGCGCCCTGTCGGCGGTCCTCCTCAAGCCCTTCATGGGCAAGCCGCGCCTGACCGTCATGGGCGTCATGCTGATCACCGCGATCATGAGTATGTTCATGTCGAACACGGCGACCACGGCGACGATGTTCGCCGTCATGATGCCCGTCATCATGGCCCTGCCCGAGGGCAAGGCGCGCACCGGCATCGCCCTGTCGATCCCGGTCGCCGCGAACGTTGGCGGCATGGGCACGCCGGTCGGCACGCCCCCGAACGCGATCGCTCTGGGCGCGCTGGAAAACGCGGGCGTGAAGGTGACCTTCCTGCAGTGGATGCTTGCGGCCGTCCCGCTCATGCTGGTGCTCCTGGCCCTGTCGTGGGCTTTCATCGCGTGGCGTTACATCCCCACCGACGCCACGTTCGACATCGACACGTCGGCACGCTTCGAGAAGTCGCGCAGCGCGATCATCTTCTACTCGGTGGCGGGTCTGACGATCCTCCTGTGGATGACGGAGTCCCTGCACCATATTTCCGCCAACGTCGTTGGCTTCCTGCCGGTCGTGGTTCTCCTGATGACGAAGGTGATGAGTGGGGATGACCTGCGCGCCCTGGACTGGCCGGTCCTGTGGCTGGTCGCCGGCGGTATCGCGCTGGGTTCGGGTGTGGCCGCCACCGGCCTCGACAAGTGGATGCTTGGCTCGATCCAGTGGGCCTCGATCCCCGGTATTCTTCTGATCTTCGTGCTGGCCCTCGTGGGCTGGGTGACCTCGAACGTTATTTCGCACTCCGCGTCCGCGAACCTTCTGATCCCCATGGGTATGGGCCTGGCGGCGACGGTCTCCGCGAGCGCCGCCGAAATCGCCATCGTCATCGCCCTGGGCTGCTCGCTTGGCATGTGCCTGCCGATCTCGACCCCGCCGAACGCGATCGCGTACTCGACAGGTACGACCCCGACCCGCGAGATGGCGATCGTTGGCATCGTGGTGGGTGTCGTGGGCATCATCCTCCTGGCGTTCATCGCGCCGCTGACCTGGGGATTCATCGGGGTGATGTGACGTGTTCGGGGACGAGGCCACGGTCGGGTCGGGGGCGGCGCGCCCCCGGCCGGGGCTGGCCCACGGGTGGACGCAGGGGCCCGCAGCGGAGGACGCCTCGGTGCTGGCCCGCACGGACGTGCGCAGCGGCGGGCACCGAGCCGGCTACCCGATTCACATGCTGGTCGTGGGCAACGACTCGCGCTCGATCGCCGCGCCCGTCACGAGGGATCTGGCGTACGCCTTCCCGGGCCTGTGCCTGGACCGTATCGACGGGATTGAGGACCTGGCCGGCTACGAGGCCAGCCTGAATGTCGGCGACCACGTGCTCATGGGCCTGGTGACCTCCGAGGTTGACGACATTGACGCGCTCATTGACCGTGCGAGGACCTTCCCGGCGCTGCAGTGCATGCAGTGGGTGGTGGTGACGGATAAGTCCGAGCATCGCGACCTGGCTCGGTGCATGCAGTCCTGCGCGCTCGCCTCGGTCTTGAAGTCTCCGTGGACGGTGCCGCTGCTGGCGGGTCAGGCGTATTCGACGATGGTGCGCTACCTGCAGGGGTGCGGCTATTCGGATAGGCAGATCCGCTCGCTCATCGCTGATCCGCCGCCTTTTGCCGTGCAGGGCCCGCTCTTGGAGGGTCTGGACCGCGACGAGCACGAGGTCGTGATGGAGCTCCTTGCAGGCGTCGAGCGAGTGCTCGGCCAGAGGCCTCGGCTGATTGTCCCCGAGGGGACGCAGCTGGTGACCCAGGGTGAGCCGGTGGGTGCCGTCTACCTGGTCCTTGATGGCCAAGTGTCCCTGCACAGGGATTCGCCGCAGGGCGAGGTCCTGGCGCACCTGGCCTCGTCGGGACCTCTCATCGGCCTCGTGTCGCTGGCCCGCGCCGAGGACGCGTTCTTCACGGGCGAGACGGCGACCGAGGTGACGCTCGTGCGCTTGACGACCGAGCAGCTCCAGATCGTCATTTCCGAGGACCCGTCGATCGGCGCGACGCTGACCGCGCTCGCGATCCGCTCGCTGACGCGTCGCCTCATGCGCGCCGAGGACCTCCACCTGGAGAATGCGATGCTTGCCGAGGACCTTGAGGCCCAGAAGGAGGCCCTCGCTGCCACGCTCGAGGACCTGCGCGCTACCCGCGCCGAGCTGGTTGAACGCGCGCGCTTCGCAATGCTCGGCGAGCTGAGCGCCGGCATCGCCCATGAGCTTAACAACCCGGTGACCGCCCTCGTGCGCGCCGCCAAGCACCTGCACGAGGACGTCGACGCGGCGCTCGCGGCCCCGGCCCCGGCCTCGTCGAGGGAAGCGATGGCCCGGGCGCTGACCGCACCCCCGCGCTCTACGTCGGTTGAGCGCGCCCTCATGAAGGAGCTGCTGCCCGTCGTCGGTGACCGCACGCTCGCCCGGCGCCTCGTGCGCGCGGGGATTCAGGGGGCGGACGGCGCTCGTGCGCTCGCGCAGATTCCGGGAGGCATCGACGCGTACGAGGCCGGGGCGCGCCTGGGCGGGTCCCTGCGCTCGGTGCTCGCCGCGGGTGACCGCGTCATCGAGCTGACTCAGTCCCTCAAGGGATATGCGCGCCCGGACGCTGAGGACCTCAAGCCCGTGGACGTGCGTGAAGGCATCGACGATGTTCTGCGGCTCACCGCTCACAGGGTCCGAGGCATCCGCATCGACTGTGACTATGAGGATGTGCCGGCCGTGCGCGCGCACCCCGCGAAGCTGCAGCAGGTGTGGACGAACCTCATCGTCAACGCCGCCGAGGCCATCGAAGATGAGACAGCCGATCTGGTTGCGGCCGCCGAGGCATCGGGCGGCGTGCCCGAGCTGCCTGCCCGCGGCGAGGCCGAGGCCCTCATCCGCATCACCGTGCGTCCCACGCCCGAAGGCGTGAGCATCAACATCCAGGACAACGGTCCGGGCATCGACCCGGGAATCGTCGACAAGATCATGGAGCCGCACTTCACCACCAAGGCGGGGCGCGTCCGATTCGGGCTGGGCATGGGCATGTCCATCGTCCGATCCATTATCGCCGATCATGGGGGCACCCTCACGATCGACTCTCACCCGGGATCCACGATCATGCGGATCTCGTTGCCCGCCCAATCACACGAGGAGGAATCATGACCCTGACAATCCTGTCCCTTGAGGACGAAGCGGACGTGCGCGACGCGCTCGAGCGTGATCTTGAACAGTTCTGGGACAAGATCCGGCTCGAAGTCGCCGAGGACGTTGACGACGCCTGGACCGTCATTGACGAGATCGTCGACGACGGGGACGAGTTGGCGCTGGTCCTGTCCGACCATCGCCTGCCCGGAAAGTCGGGCGTTGACTTCCTCGTGGAGCTCATGAAGGATGAGCGTTTCGCCGCGACCCGCACGGTGCTGGTCACCGGCCAGGCGGACCAGTCCGACACGATCCGCGCCGTGAACCAGGCGGGCCTGGATTACTACATCGGCAAGCCGTGGAATCCCGAGGAGCTGCAAACGGTCGTGCGCGACCAGCTCACGGAGTACGTGCTTGAGTCCGGCGTGAACCCCCTGCCCTACGTGAGCGTGCTCGACGGCGTGCGCGTCATGGAGGCAATCCGCTAAACCCCACAGTGAAGGGCCGCCGCACAACCAACAACGGTTGCGCGGCGGCCCTTCGTGTCAGCAGTGGGGGCCTCAAGTTGTCGGCTCGCACGACCACAAAGGGAGCGACTGCCAGTTATCGGGCGTGCCCGTCGCTCGCAGGGGGACGATGTCGGTAGCGGGAAAGGTAGCGAGAACCGCGGGGAGGGCGGTCCCGTCTCCTAGGCCCATCGTGCGGATGAGGTACTGGATGAGAGTGAGCTGGTCGAAGCACTTGTTTCTCTTCGGAGACAATTGTGTGATGCCCAGGGTTTCGGCGTCTTTCGGTAGCTTTACCTGGTGGAGTGTTCGATTGAATAAGCGCCCCTGGTGTGCGCAAATGTTTCGCAGAATTCTAAGGTTTTCGAGCCAGGAATTGACCTGTGATCGAGTCAAGTGGAGTGAAGTTGCGATAGTGTCTTGGCAATGAAAAGGTGCCATCTTGAATAGCAGAGCGAGCTTTCCCCACTCGAGGATGTGCACTGCTACCCATACGGGTAGTTTTCCATTGTATTCGTCTCGGTAGTGGCGAATGAAATCTTCTTGCGATCGTTTGCGGCTTTTCTCGTAGGAATATATCCATTTCCTATATTTCTTGGTTTCGTGCTTGTTTTCCTTATCGAAACCTGATGGGCCTAGCCGCGAAGACGCAAGGTGGAGATGGGGATGCTCCTCTCCGAGCGTGTAGCCGATGAGTGCTCGTAATCCCACTTCGATCCGTGAGAGTTCTTGAAAAGTTGTCGCACGGAGTCGCTCATCGAATTTGTAGAGCGCTAAGACCTGTTCTAGCTTCGTGTTGGGAGAAAAAATATCAGAGCGCGTCTGTGTTATGTCATCGTATTGACGAAAGGGATAATAGTAACCAGAAAGCCTGTAGTAGCTGATCGTCTCGAGTGTTTGCTTCGCTGTTTTACTATCGTCAATAGTCATGCCCCGTGATCGAAGTAGGTCGATCTGTTGATCAATACTCAAAAATGGCTTTTCCATTGTTATGCGCCCTTGCATAGAAGAAAACCGGCCCTGGACCTTGCGGCGGAACCGGTGTTGATGACGCAAGTATATCTCTGTCCTGTCAACATGTCAACTAGATGCACGTGTGGTGCATCATGGCACGGCCTTACATGCTGTCGTTGACTCACTTGCTTCGGGTTGCCGGTGACAAGAAGACAGTCCCTGGACCCTTCGGCGAGGAAAGGGCGGTCTTGGCCGGCCACGTGATTCGTGTCAGTTTTACGCCTGCTGGCCCGGGTCGTTGCACATCGTGATGCCCTCGAATCCGGCGGCGCCCAGCACCTGGAAAATCTCGTCGAGGAGGACCATCGGCTCGGCCGTTCCCGCGGCGAACTCGGGGTGACGGATCTCGATGGCGGCCATCCCGCGCGGATCCGTCACCGGCTCGGTGTCGAACTTCTCCGACAGCAAGCGGTTCGCCTCCTCCAGGTCGGTGGGGGAACCGAACGCCCAGGTCACGGCCTTGTTGCCTGCGCCCGTGAGGGTACGCTGAATGTACATGCGCGTCATGAGGATGTGGCGTCCGTGACGGGGGAACACGTCGCCCACGCGGGTGAACAGCGCGATGTCCGCCAAGTCCCCGCCCAGCGACGAATCCACGAGGGCGTATGCGTAGGCGCCGATACCGCGCAAGGTGAGGGCGTCCGCGAGGAGGCCCATGACCTCGTCCCCGAAGGGTTCGGACTGGAAGTACACGCCCTCGCCGACCTCCGGCGCGTCAGGGCCGAGGAGCGTGATATCGAAGCCCGCGTCAGCCAGCGCGTCCCGCACGAGCGCAACGTTGTGCTCCGGGAAGGGGTGCAGCGCGGCCGCGTTCGCGGCGATGCGCTCAATAAACACATAGGTGGAAAAACCAAGCTCAGCCATGCGCTCATTGTAAGCGCGCGACAAGCACGGCATGCGACGAGGCCGTGGAACCCCGGGCGGTTGAACGCTTGGGGAGGCCACGGCCTCGTCAATGACGGAGAATCAGCGCAGGCACAGGCCCTGTTCGTTGAGGATCTCCATGATGGGGGAGACGTGCGCGCCGCCCACGCCGATGTTGGTGGCAACCAGGTGGGTGAAGGACTCGAGGCGCGAACCCGAGCGCAGGTCGTAGTACTCGGTGACCTCGCGGTCGTAGTCGGTGAGCGTCTCGGAGTAGGACTCGACGCGCGGGTACGTGTTCTTCGCGGTGACGACCGACAGGGGCATGCGCGGCTTCTGGCCCGGATCCTGGTCCGGGTGGCCGACTAGCAGGCCGACAATCGGGAAGGTCAGCTCCGGCAGTTCCAGCGCCTTCACGGTCGCGCGCGGATCGGCGAGGATTGAGCCGAGGTAGACGGTGCCTAGGCCTATCGACTCGGCGGCCACGACCACGTTCTGCGCGGCCAGGAGCGCGTCCTCGACGGCGGTGAGGAACAGGTTGATCGAGCCCAGAGCCTCCGAGGAAACACCCTGTTCGGCGCGGATGCGGCTGTTGCGGTACAGATCGGCGACGAAGATGAACAGGTCGCCCTTCGTGCCGCCCACGTAGGGCTGGCCGGAGGCGGTGCTGATCGTCTCGCGCACCTGTGGGTCAGTGATGTGCAGGATCGTGCACGCCTGGAGGAAGGAAGAGGTTGCGGTATGGCGCGCCACGTCCATCAGCGTGGTGACGTCTTCCTCGGTGAGGGGCTGGTCCTTGTAGGCGCGGATCGTGCGGTGGGCGAGCTGGCTCGCAATCGTTTCGTTTGTCATGCGTTCATTCTACGATTGGGAGTGTGAAACGAATTGAGCCCTTTGGACCTTTTGCGTTGGCACCAAACGTCACCCCCGTCGCTGTTCCCTCCCCGGCAGGTGAGCTCAGTGGCCTGCTGACCGGCCCGAGCGCCCCGGTCCTCGTCGACGGCACACCTGCGATCTCTGCCGTCTCGGCCCCGGGTGGCACGGGGGAGAGCCGCGCGCTCCTCGTCCCCGGCTACACGGGATCCAAAGAGGACTACTCGACCGTCCTGCCGTTCCTCGGGGAGGCTGGCTGGGATGTCCTGGCCTACTCGCAGCGAGGCCAGGGCGGGTCCGCCGCGCCTTCGGGCCTGGGCGCGTACGGGATGAGCGACTTTGTCGGTGACCTTATCGCCGTCGCCGAGGCCTGGGCCGGGACTACGGGTCGCGTGCACCTCGTGGGCCACTCCTTCGGTGGCATCGTCGCGCGCGCGGCCGTCGTCAAGCGCCCCGACCTCTTTGCCTCCGTGACCCTGTTCTGTTCGGGTCGGGCCGTGTACGACTGGATGAACACCCTGCCGATCCTTGACCCCCTGCCCACGGGCCCCGGCGCGCGCCAGCAGGTGCTGCGCACCTACTTCCCGGACATGAAGTTCGACGAACTCGGCGTCGGATGGGCGGAGTTTCAACGTATCCGAGCGCTGGACACGGCCTCGGAAAACCTGGTGGGCATCGCCCGCATCCTCTCCCAGCTGCGCCCCGACACCCCGGCGCTCGCGGCCACGGGCGTGCCCGTGCACGTGCTGTACGGGGACCAGGACGAGATCTGGCCGCCCTCGTGGTACGCCGAGGAGGCCGCAGACCTGGGGGCTCGCGAGAGCATCATCCGAGGGGGCACGCATAGCCCGCAGCTGCAGTTCCCGCAGCAGTGGGCGGAGTTTGCCAGCGCGTACTGGACGGACGTGGAATCGGGGGCGCTGGTCTGGTCCATGTGACGCGAGATGCTGTGACATCGTCCCAAAACGGGCCTTGTGATGCGTATCTGTGCGGATGGATGCTTAGTATTGTGTTTATGAACAAGCGTTCCATCCTCACTGCAGTGCTGGCCCTCGGCCTGGGCGTGACCGCCCTGACCGGCTGCGCCACCGATTCCGATTCCGCTCACTCCTACGTGACCCCGAAGGACGTCAAGACGGTCGAGCGTCCCATCGCTCAGATCGACGACAGCGGCATCAAGGTCCCCGAGAAGCGCGACCTGAAGATCAAGCTGGCCGACTCCGACAAGGCCGCCAAGTGGAAGATCGAGGTCTCTGACCCCACGGCCCTCGAGGTCGGCAAGTCCGAGAAGAACGTCGTCACCCTGCACCCGCTGCGTGCGCTGGGCGAGGACGACGACCCGGTGACCGTGAGCCTGACCGATCCGGACGGCATCACCACCGACTTCAAGGTGACCATCACCGAGGGCGCCAACTGATTCCAAACTCACAACGCTTCGGGCCCAGGATCTGCGGATCCTGGGCCCTGTGCGTTGTGTTGCGGCCGTTCGGTGCTGGATGCTACAGAGTATCGATAAACTCCCGCAGGCCGCGCAGTGGCAACACCAGGTGGTTCTCCGCTCCCGGGCAGGGAACAAAGTTCGAGGACTGGCTGAGGTAGAACTCGCGCGCCTGGTCGTTGGCGCAGTGGACCAGGAGGGCAGCGAATCCCACCTCATTGCTGAGCTTGTGGGCTCGCAAGAGTGCGTCTTTGAGCAGGGCTGCGCCGATGCCTCGTCCCTGCGCGCGCTGATCGACGGCGAGGCGCGCAAGGATGAGAACAGGGCATGGGTCCGGGCGTCGTCCCGGTTTGAGAGCCTCTGGGAGGTCGCTCCGTGATACAGCCCCCATGGCCAGGGCATAGAAGCCCAGTGTCTCTGGTTCCTGCGTTGTGACGAAGACGCGCGCGTTTCGGGCTCGGTGGTTCTGCCACGCAAATCGGTGGAACCAGTCGTCGATCTCGGCGTTGCCCGACTGGAATCGTCCTCGTTCATCCTCGTGTTTAAGGAGACGAGGCTCTTGCAGGGCTGATACGTACATCACTGATCAGAAGTGCGCGGAGCAGTCAGATTGATGTGCGTACCGAAGGGCGAGGGGCGCTCGAAAAGCTTGCGCAGCTTGGGGTCGTCCGTCGGCGGGGTCTGCAGGATCTCTTCGAAGCGGGCGTATTGTTCGTCGTTCATGAAGAAGATGCGCTGGTCGGCGAGACGTCGCTGCGCTTCCAGTGTTGCAGTGGAGAGAACGAAATCACTGATGCTACGGGCGTCCTGTTCGGCCGCTCGACGAATGAGCGCATCCTGTTCTTTGGTGAGGCGCAGGTCCAGGCGCTCTGTCTTTGTGGTACTCATTGGAGTCTCTCTTTCTTCTGTACGGCGTTTATCCGTACGTCCGCCTAACGTAGCATAGATCTATGCAAAGAACCACTTCTGTTAGCGCCCTTCAAAGTGTTCTGTCCCATACATGTGAGAGGGTTATATGGTGTCAAGGCGTTGCACGTTAGCGCGCTAGCTAGTACTTTGGTCGCGCAGAGATGAGGCCAGCTCGCAGTCGCCCTGCCCGGTCGTTAGTGCAGAATGCGCGCCAGGAAGTCCCTGGTGGCCTGCTCGCGCGGGTTATCGATGACCTGCTCGGGCGGGCCCTGCTCGACGATCTGTCCGTTTCGCAGGAACACGACGCGGTCTGCCGCCTGGCGGGCGAAGCTGATCTCGTGCGTCGCCATGAGGATGGTCGATCCCTGCTCCTTGATCTCGCGCACGAGGTCCAGGACCTCGCCGACGAGCACCGGGTCCAGCGCAGCCGTGATCTCATCCAGCAGGAGCAGCTCCGGGTTTGTGGCGAGGGCGCGTGCGATGGCGACGCGCTGCTGCTGGCCACCCGACAGGCGATCCGGATACTCCTTCGCCTTGTCCTTCAAGCCGATGCGGTCCAACAGCTCCATGCCGCGCTCGTGTGCGCGTTCCTTCTCCCAGCCGTGTACCTTGCGGGCGGCCAGGGTCACGTTGTCCAGCACAGACATGTGCGGGAACAGGTTGTAGTGCTGGAACACGACGCCAATGCGCGCGCGGATCTGATCCGCGTTCGCGCGCGGGTCCGTGATGTCCTCGCCGGCCAAGAAGATCTGGCCGTCGTCCACCCGCTCGAGCAGGTTCGCGCAGCGCAGCAGCGTCGACTTACCCGAGCCAGACGCGCCCAGGAGGACCACGACCTCGTGCGCTGCGACGTCCAGGTCCAGGCCGCGCAGGACGATGTTGTCTCCGAAGCACTTGACGACGCCGACGGCGCGCAGGACCGGGGTGGTGTTGTCCGAGGTGGGGGAGGCCTCGTAATTCGTGGGGACCGACATCAGACGGTGCCTCCCATCTGCTCGCGCTTACGCAGTCGGGCCGTGTACCAGTCCGACAGGCGAATGAAGGGGAACGACAAGATGATGAACAGCAGGCCGGCGACGACGTAGGACGTCATGTTGTAGGTCTTAGCCTGGACCATCTGTGCCGAACGGATCGCGTCGACCGCACCCAGGACCGAGATCAGGCCGACGTCCTTCTGCATGGAAATGAAGTCGTTCATCAGGGCGGGGGTCACCTTGCGGATCGCCTGCGGAACGATGATCATGCGCAGCGTCTGCCCGTGAGACAGGCCCAGCGAGCGCGCTGCGTAACGCTGGGAGGGGTGCACGGAGTCCAGGCCCGCGCGCAGCACCTCGGCGACGTACGAGGAGTACGTGAGGATCAGCGCGACCGTGCCCAGGAACGCGGTCGGGATACGCGTCGTCGGGTTGAGCGCCGGGATACCGAAGCCGATCAGGTAGAGGACGACCAGGAAGGGGACGCCTCGGAAAATGTCCGTGTACGCGGCCGCCAGGAAGCGGATCGGGAAGAACACGGGACCGGCCAGCGTGCGCGCGGCCGCCAGCAGGGTTGCGAAGACGGCGACGCCCAGCACCGAGATCAGCAGGATCCGGATGTTGAGCCACAGGCCGGCCAGGACCTGGGGGAAGGCTTCGATGAAGTACTTGCCGTTGAAGAAGGTGTTGCGGGTGGCCTCCCACCCGTCGGAGTGGACGACCACGGCGATGAGGACTCCCGCGACCACGATCGTGGAAGCCAGGGAGATGAGAATCGACCGGACCGTCTGCTTGCGCCGATAAGCGCGGCGGCCACGCTCCACCGCCGAAACGGTGAGCGTGGCCGCCGCGTTACTTGAGTAGTCACTCATGAGTGTGGGGCCTCACTTGAGGGTGGGCACGTTCTGTGCCTCGTTCAGCCACTTTTCCTGCAGTTCGGCAAGCTTGCCGGACTCGGCCAGGCGGTCGACCGCGGCGGAGACCGTGGGGGTGAGCTTGGAGCCCTTGGGCAGGACGATGCCGTATTCCTCGCCGCCCGTCGTGTCGTCGAACTGGCCGATGATGACGCCGTCATCGATCTGCGCGGAGACCATGTAGAACGCGGTTGGCAGGTCGACGACGATCGCGTCCACGCGGCCCGTCTGCAGGGCCAGGACCGTGTCGTCGGAGGAGTTGAACATCTGCAGCTTCTGGCTGAGGCCGGACTCCAGGTGATCGGAGGCGAACTGCTGCGATGTCGTGCCGGCCTGGACGCCGATCAGGACGTCCTTGAGGTCAGCGATGGACTTCGCGTCGGCGGCCGGGGTGCCGGCCTTGGTGATGATCGCCGATGTGGTCGTGTAGTACGGGGATGTGAAGTCGACGGCGTTCTTACGCTCGTCGGTGATGGAGAACTGCTGGATGTTCAGGTCCCAGTCCTTGGCGCCGGGGGTGATCGACGCGTCGAAGGTGGCGCGCACCCACTGGACGTTGTCGGCGGTGTAGCCGAGTTCCTCGGCCAGGGCGTAGATGACGGCGGACTCGTAGCCTTCGCCCGAGGCTGGGTCGTTGTCCAGGATCCACGGCGAGTAGGCGGGATCGGAGGTGGCGACGGTGAGCTTACCTTCCGTCACGGTCGGCAGCGCGCCGGGGCCGTAGGTCTGCTCGGCGTCGGCGGAAGAAGAGGAGCTCGTGCCGCCCGTGCAGGCGGCCAGGCCGAGGGCCGCGATGGCGGCGACGGCAGTGAGGGAACGGACAGAGCGGCGCATGGGGCCTCCCGGTGACGTGGGGGATTCCGCCTTGTGGGCGGGTCTGACTCGATGAGCGTATAGGCGCGCCGCACAATGCGCTGGCGTCGTTTCGCTGCACGAAACAATGGAACGAGGCATGGGCTGGGGAAATGTTGGAATCGTTGGGGTTTCGTGGGGTTGGGGGATGGGACACAGTGGTGTGTGGGCATGCGAAAGGGCCGGGCCACGCCGGCCCGGCCCTCCCGTCAGATCACTTCTGGAGCTTGTCCTTCAGATCGGAGACGACCTCGGTCGCCTTGTCCTTGGCAGCCTCGACGGCCTTCTCGACGTTTTCTTCGCCGAAGGTTTCCTTGGCCTTCTCGAGACCCTCTTCAGCCTGCTTCTTCAGATCTTCCAGACCCATGTTTCCTCCTTGGAACGAGCCGCTCGTATTGGTCGAGCGGATGGTCTCACCCTATGCTCGAACCGTGGTGCTCGCGCGTTCAAGGCGTTCCGCGGCGCGTTCGTTCCCTGTGCGTTCAAGGCGTGGGACAGTGTGCCGTCGGGCTTAGGCCCCCTCGGCGAGCTTCCAGTCGTCGAAGGTGAACTCGGGGGAGACGACGCAGGTGGCCAGCGCGTAGTCGCTGCGGGCGAAGGTGCGCTGCCAGGTGCCGGCGGGCACGAGGATCTGCACGGGGTTGCTCGCATCGGAGGCCTGCGTTCCGGCCGGAGAACCCAACGTCACGATGCGCGGGTCGGCCTCGGGGGCGTCCCTGCTGCCTCCCAGGTGCACCTCGAGGGCGCCGGGCCCCGACCAGATCCACAGTTCGTCGGAGTGAACGAGGTGCCAGCGGGCCTCCTCGTCGCGGTCGAGGAGGAAGATGATTGCGGAGGCGCTGTGACGGCTCCCGCGCGGCGTGTCCACCTGCGCGGGCGCGGTCCACGTGCGGCGGTAGTGGCCGCCCTCGGGGTGGGGCGCGAGGCCCATGGCATCAATCAGCGGGGACACGTCGGTCATGCGAAGCTCCAAACGAAGGGAAAGGGAGGCGAGCGAAAGGGAAACGACAGGGTTAGCGCGAGGCCGAGTAGCGCACGCGCCCGGACACGACGGTCTCGACGACGCGACCGGCACCGTGGCGGGCAACGGTATCGATGGTCTCCACGATCGAGGTGACGGGCACGTCGATGACGCACATGTCGGCGACCGCGCCCGACTGGAGCTGACCGAGGCGATCAGGTCCGGTCGCCAGGCCCATCGCGGTGGCACCGCCCAGGGTTGCGGCCTGCAGGAGGCGGCGCGCCAGGTCCTGATCCTCGTAGCCCTGCGCTTGCGCCAGGTCGAAGAGGAGGGCGACGTCCTCGAGCAGGTCGAGGGACGGGGAGGAGGACAGGGAGTCCGTGCCCACCGCGATCATGTTGCCCTCGGTGAGGTAGGCGCCGACGGGCGGCGCGTCCAAGCCGATCACCCGGTTCGAGCGCGGGCACAGCGCCACGGCCGTCTGGCGGGCGCGCAGTCGCCGGCGGTCGTCGGCCCGCATGTACACGCCGTGGGCGACGTGGCAGTCGGGTCCGAGGACGCCCAGCTGGTCGACGAACTGCGTCGACGAGAAGCCACCCCCGCGCGAGCGCATCGCCGTGAATGACGAGGAGTGCTCGCTCTTCCACAGGTCCGCCAGGGCGGTCGTGCGCGTTTCGGACCATTCGGCCTCGGAGTGGGACTCGCCCAGGTGGATGTGGATGCGCATGCCGCGACGCCTGGCCATGTCCGGCAGATCCAGCAGCGGCTCGGCGTCAAGGGAGTAGGGGGCGTGCGGGGAGATGCCCACGGCCGGAGGGGTCGGCATGGCGTCGAGGGATGCGGAGACCTCGCGTTCTCCTCGGGCTCGCCACTCCTCGTTCGACCAGCTCATGACCTCCCAGTAGGTGACGCCGTGCAGTCCGGCGTCGTGCAGGGCCGAGGCCGCGGCCGCGTCCGTCACCACGTCGGCGGCGGCGGTTGTGCCGCTTTCCAGGAGCAGCCGGGCGCCGGCGGCCGCGTCGCCTCCCCAGTCCAGGCCGCCCGCGTCGTAGACCTCGTCGAAGGCACGCGCCCAATCGTCGAAACCGCGGTACTGCCCCGCGCCCACGGACGCCATGCCCGTGTACTGCAGGTGCGTGTGCGCATTGACGAGGCCGGGGAGCAGCACGCCGTCAAAGTGGCGTTCGGTGAAAGAAAGGCCGCGCTGCGTGAGCGTTTCGACGACCCAGTCGCGCGCGCCCACGTGCTCGATGCGCCCGTCGCGCACGGCAACAGCGCCGTCGAGGATCGAGGGGGCGGTGATCGGGATGACCATGCCGGCGGACCAGACGACCACGTCGCTCATGGGGGACCTTTCAGTGGGGGACGCTGACTAACAGTGTAGAAGCGGGGCGGGCGCACCGGCCCGCCGGTGGACGTGAGCTGCGACTATGACAGGGACAGGGCGCCGAGCGCTGCTGCGGCCACCGCGTCGTCGGCCTCGCGCGGCAGGTCATGCAGACCGGGGGCCAGCTCGCCTTCGTGGGTGAGGAGCTCGCGCAGGGACGCCAGCTGCACGCCGAAGCTCATGTCCATAATTTCGATGGGGTTTCCTTCGCCCGCCGTGTAGTTGATGCCCTCCCCGCGCTCGAGGATGCGTAGCGTCTTGCCGGAGGGGCTGGTCAGGGTCTGCACGTGGGGATCGCCCGACTCGGCCATGACCCAGGAGGCGGCTACGGCCTCGTCGATGGATACTTCCCCGTCGACGCCGCCGGCGACCGTGACGATCGCGCCCTCGGGCGCCGCCTCCAGTGCGCTTAGCGGGATCGTCGCCCGCTCGCCCGTCGCGGAGATCAGCATGCCGGCGCTCGCAGCGGCCTCCTGCAGCGAGGCCACGGCGAACCCGTCCATCGACGCCTGCAGGGCACGCACGGGGTCCAGCTCCACGACGGTCACGCGCGCCCCGAGCGCCGCGCCGAAGCGCGCGCAGCCGCGCCCCACGTCGCCGTAGCCGATGACGACGACGCTCATCCCCGCCACGGGCGCACCGACGCCGCGCGGGTCGATCAGGTCGAGGATCGTCGTCCAGCACGACTGGCCCGTCCCGTAGGCGTTGTCGAACAGGGTCTTCGAACGCGCATCGTTCGAGGCTAGGACCGGAATGCGCAGATCGAAAGAACGCAGGGGGCGCAGCCCCGAGGTGGTCTCCTCCGCAGCACCGACCAGCGCGTCCAGGACACCCGGGCAGCGCTGGGTATCGTGCGCCAGGCGGATCAGGTGGGAGCCGTCATCCAGCAGGAATTCGCTGCGCTGGGCCAAAAACTCGCGTGCGAGCTCCCACTCGCGCTCGCGGGAGGCGCGCGAGTCCGCGAAGACGGGGATGCCGGCGTCGCGCAGGCGGGCAGCGACGTCCTCGCGAGTCTCGGATGCCCAGCCGAAGACGCTCACGCGCGCCCCGGCCTCGGAGAGCATGAGAGCCAGGGCCGCCGTTTTCGGCTCCAGGACGAGGGAGAGCCCCACGCTTCGGCCCGCCACCAGGGGAGCCAGGGCGTGTGTCGCCGCCTCGGTGACGGGCATGTGGGCGCGCGCCCACTCGATGCGTCCCTCGTCGCCGGGGCCCGTGATGGTGCGCCCGTCGGGGGCAATGACGGCGCGGAACGTGCCTCCGGGCGCCAGGACCGTGATCGCTCCGGGCGTGGGGGCCGCGTCCTCCTCGAGCGCGAACACGACCGGGGGCGAGGCTGGGGTTCCCTCGGGCTCGGCAATCGGGTGCACGTGGGCGCCGAACGAGCGCAGCAGGGCGGCCAGCGTCGGGTCGTCCGTCGCGAAGGAACGCCCTGCGATGAGCATGTTCGTGGCCCGCGCATAGGCGCGTAGCAGCAGCTGGGCGGCGAGGGGATCCAGGGCGCGGTTCATGCGTCAAACGTAGCAACTGCGGCGTCAATGTCGGGGATGAGCCAGGGGGAGACCAGGGCAGACCCTCATAGAATCGCGCGGGGCTGTGGGCCTATCGTTCAAACATGACACACGACACGGCGGGTCTGGTGACCCGAGCACTGACGAAGACATACATGCGCGGGCACACGCCCGTCCACGCCCTGGCGGGCGTCGACCTTACCCTCCCGCAGGGCACGCAGGTGGCGATCATGGGCCCCTCGGGCTCCGGTAAGACGACGCTCCTGCACTGCCTGGCGGGCGTGCTGCGCCCCAGCTCCGGGTCGATCACCCTGGACGGTGAAGAGATGACGACCATGTCGGAGCGGATTCTCTCCAACCTGCGTCTGCGCCGCTTCGGCTTCGTATTCCAGGATGGCCAGCTCCTGCCCGAGCTGCCCACGGAAGAGAACATCGCGATGCCCCTCATGCTGGCGGGCACGCCCAAATCGCAGGCTATTTCCCGGGCGCGCGAGATCCTGGCGAACCTCGGGCTCGACGGCGCCGGCCCCTACCGCCCCGGCCAGCTGTCGGGAGGACAGGCCCAGCGCGTCGCGATCGGCCGTGCGCTCGCCACCGATCCCTCGGTGATCTTCGCGGATGAGCCCACGGGGGCCCTCGACCAGGCCACCGGCGGCGAGGTCATGTCCCTGCTGACGAGTGCCTGTGCCTCCACCGGGGCATCCCTTGTCCTCGTCACCCACGATCCCGCTGTTGCCGCGCGCCTGCCGCACACGATCCACGTGCGCGATGGCCGCATCTCCCTCGAGGCACGAGGCAGTGGAACCCCCAACCAGGGGGTGGCCCGATGAGCGCGGTACGCGCCGCCGCGGGGGCGCTCCTGCGGTCGCGTGACCGGGCGACGTCCGTCCTCACGGTCGCGGCTTTTGCCCTGCCGCACGCGTTCCTGCTTGCGGTCACGGGTGGTGTCATGGCCTTTGGGGCGAGGGCTGCGGTCGCTGCTGCGTCCGCCACGGCCGACGACCCCTCGAGCCTCGATGGGATGGCCTCGTTCTACGTGATGCTTGCGTACTTCGCGGCCACCCTGCTTATCGTCCCCATCATTTCGATGGGGGCAGCGGCCGCGCGCCTGGGCATGAGTCGGCGCGAGCGCGACCTCGCTGTCCTGCGCCTCGTCGGCCTCGCACCGGGCAAGACGAAGCTCGCCTGCATCCTCGAAACCTGTGTGTTTGCGGTTGTTGGTGTCGTCGTCGGCTCGATCCTGTACGCCGTGACGCTGCCCGTGTGGGGTGCGCTGTCCTTCCAGGGCCGCCCGATGGGGGCCGGCGAGATGTGGGTGGGGGTTGTGGCCCTCCTCGTTGAGGGACTTGCCATGATCGTCCTGGCCGCCCTGTCCTCGTGGCTGGCCATGCGCAAGGTCGCGATTACGCCCCTGGGTGTCGCGCGCCGTACGCAGGCGGTCCGCGTGAGCGTGGTCGGCCCCGTCCTTGGCCTGGTTCTCCTCGTGGTGTGGCTGAGCGTCGGCACCCTCGCGATGAACCTGGGAACTGCTATCGGCATGGCCGTGTTCTTGGGCTTCATGGGTGCGATCTTCCTCATCGTCAACCTGGTGGGCGTCTGGTCGATCAGCCTCATGGGGCGCATCATGGCTCGGGCCTCGCGCAGTCCTCAGATGATGGTGGCCGGGCGTCGTATGGCCGACGACCCGCGCGCCGTGTGGCGCTCCTTCGGGGCGGTGGCCCTCGTCGGGTTCCTTGTGGGCATCATGTATCCCGCGAGTGATGCGATCTCGATGAGCGGGGATAGAACCGACGAGATCGCGCTCATCGTCGTCGGCGACATCAACAGAGGCATGTTGCTCACCTTCGCTATCACCCTCGCGCTGGGCGCTGTGTCGACCGCGGTCAACCAGTCAATCCGCGTCCTCGACTCCGCCGACCAGGTGCGTGCCCTGTCCTACATGGGGTCGCCGCGCGGCTTCATGGACCGCAGCCGTCGCCTCGAGGTCGCGATCCCCGCGTTCGTCATGATCGTTGGCTCGATGCTGCTCGGCATGGTGTTCATGTCGCCGATGCTCGCGGCGGGCGCCGGAAAGGGTGTCCTCATTGCGTTCGCCTCGGCGATTGTGGGCGTCATGCTCATCGTCGTTGCCTCCGAGGCGACCGTTCCGCTGCGCCGCCGCATCCTGTCGAGCGTGCGCGAGGGACGGGAGTAGAGCGCTCGTCGCCAGTCGTGTGGTCCGAGCTACGGGGGAATGTAAAACCGTCGGGCGCGCGAGTGCATGGAGAAGGGGGGGCGAACCTCTTGGTTCGCCCCCCCTTCTGGTAGCTCACTTCTCGAGCTTGTCCTTGATGTCCTCTGCCTTGTCCTTGGCGTCCTCGGCGATCTCCTCTGCCTTGTCCTTGGCGTCCTCGGCGGCCTCTTCGACCTTGTCCTTGGCGTCTTCTGCCTTGTCCTTGGCGTCGCCAGCGAGCTCGGCGAGCTTGTCCTTGGCTTCTTCAGCCTTCTCCTTGGCCGCGTCAACGACCTTCTCGAAGCCTTCTTCAGCCTTCTTGGCCAGATCTTCCAGGCTCATGATTCTCTCCTCAACGTAGGGTCGTTCGATGTTTTGAGCGAACATGGCCAGCCTAACACATAGTGTGACGGGCGGCTCATTTTGCAAGGGGGTGCAAGTCGTTTGCTGGTTCGCGGCTCCGATCAAATTGTTTGGAACTAAAAAATCAAATGTATGTGATGCACGCCTCATGGGTGCTAGGATTGCGCCATTCACACCGCAATAGTCGATGGAGACATCGTGTACCGCTCGCCTTCCCAGTACTCGCAGGCAGAGGGGGTCGGTGGGGCCGCGCGAGGAGCGCAGGTCACCAGGCCAGCCGCGCGTCGCCGGCGCCCCGCGCCGCCCTCGTATCCGCCTGCCGTGCGCCCGAGCGTGCGTGCGCGAGCCGACCTCGACGAGGAGATCTTCTCCCTATCCGCCTCGACCTGATGCTCACTGTCCATGGGCGCGCGGCGCTCTACGAGGCTTGGGGCCTTCGTGGCTGCCGTGCTGCTTGCCGCGGTCGTTACCCTATGGTGATGGTAGTCATCACCCCAGCGTCGGGCAGTGAAAGGATCAGGCATGAATGAGAGTAAGAGCGGAGCGTCCCCTTCGACGAAGAAGAGTGGAAACTACAAGATTCCGCTCATTCTTGGTGCTATTGGGCTTTTGCTGATGATCAGCCCGTTCTTCTATTCGGCGTATGTCGATGCAACCGTCGGTCGGGGTGGTCCCGATGATGTTTCGGCGGGTTGGGCCTTCGTGTGGGCTTTCTATCGCTTCACTCCGGCCGGCGTCATTGTTCTCGTTATCGCCCTGTTCATGGCGTTCGCGGAGAAGATATCCAACATACCGAGCAGCGACAACTAAGGTTCGTCGCCTGGCTGAGCCTGGCAGCGTGAGGTCGCCCCATCCTCGTCCCCGGTGCGAGCACCCGTGCCTCCCGTCGGGCACAATGGACCCATGATGACCCCCACTGACCCTGCGCGTTACGCGGGCGCCGACCTGCGCCTGGCCGCCGTCGACATGGATGGCACCCTCCTGGACGACGATAAGAACTTCCCGCCCGGCATGGACGAGCTGCTCGACCAGATGGACGCGCGCGGCGTCACCTTCGCGCCCGCGTCCGGGCGACAGGTGTGGACACTCATCGACATGTTCCCCGGGCGCCCCGGCATGACCGTCATCGGGGAGAACGGTGGGATCGTCATGCGCGACGGTGTCGAGGTCTCCTCCCACCCGGTGGACACCCCCACGGTGCGCGAGGTCATCCGCCTCGTCCGTGAGGCCACCTCGGGGCCGGATGGGATCGACGGCGGCCTGGTCATGTGCGGCAAGCAATTCGCCTACGTCGAGCGCACCGCCGACCGCTTCGTCGACGGTGTTCTGCCCTACTACCACCGCACCAAGCGTGTGGATGATCAGATCGCCATCATCGACGCCATCGAGGCCGGCGAGATCGACGACGCGATCGTCAAGCTCGCTGTCTTCGTCCTCGGCCCGGTTGAGGCGCTCGCGGAGGCCACCCTGGCCAACTTTGCCGATACTCACCAGTACGCGATTTCCGGCGCGAACTGGGCGGACCTGCAGGTTCGAGGCGTCGATAAGGGCAGTGCCGTGCGCGACCTGCAGCGTTTCCTCGGCGTTGATCGTTCCCAGACCGCCGTCTTCGGCGACGCCGGGAACGACCTGTCCATGATCAGCGAGGGGGACCTGTCCTTCGCGATGGCCAACGCCTCGCAAGACGTCGTCGAGGCCGCGCGCTTCATTGCTCCCTCCAACAACGAGGCCGGGGTTGTACAGGTGCTGCGCACTCTCCTCGGGTGAGCGCGTCGCGTGACACACAGGAGTAGTGAGATGAGTACGCCTCACCCTCAGCAGCCTGAGCAACAGTCTTCGGGACCATACGCGCCTGCGCACTCCGCGTCCGAGGGCTACCTGGTGGCTCCGCAGGGATTCGCTCCGGGTCCTGTTCCCGTGACTCAGGGACCCGTGACTCAGGAGTTGAATTGAGTGTCGATCATCTTGGGTGTTGTCGGGTGGGCCCTCATCGGCCTGACGGTACTGGCCATGTGGCTTTCTATCCGAGCCAGCGCATCCGATCCCGACCCGAGTGGCAAGGAAGCGATCGGATTCTTGTCGCTCTTTGCGCTGATGTTTATTGGCCCGGTGAACCTCGCCGGTGGTGTTATCGGGATTGTTGGGGCAGTGGGGAAGCCGAAGACGCAGAAGCTCAACTGGCTGGGAATCCTCCTGAACGCGAGCCCATACGTCGTCTTCACCGCCTTCATGATCATTCTGATGTTGTTCATGTAGGTCACTGAAGCGTCGGATGGAGATAGTGATGAATGACCACACCGGTCCCGCACCTGTGCCCAACAAGCGAGTGTTGCGAACGATGTGCAGGTTGTCCTTGGCCTGCGCACTCGTGGGACTTGCCGTGATCATCGGGGGTTTCATCGTCCTGTTGACCTCGGTTTTTGATGAGATGAGCGCCGGCGCTAACCTCGTCGTTCCCGGCGACTCTGGGGTGATGAGAGACGACGCGTTTATCCGTTCTGTCCTGCCCGTAGCCAGTGCGGCGGGGATCATTCACCTGGCGGGTGTCATCGCCGGGTTCGTGGGGCGAAAGCACGCCGAGGATCGCGCGGAGCTCGGGCACTGTGCGCTTGGAGTGGGTGTGAATGCATTCTTCCTTGGCTGCGCCGGTATCATCCCTGCCGCGGGTATCGTGAGTAATCCGGGTGATCTTGTTCCCCTCCTCGTTCTGTGTGGTGCTGCGGTCCTGTCCATGTGTGTTTCCCTGTTTGAGCGCTTCTTCAGCAGTGCGGGTGCGACATCGGTGGGGCTGGGGGTCGCAGGCTTGCTGACAATGGGTCAAGCGTTGCTCATCGGTCTGTTTGCGGTCCTTAAGGATTTCGCTACGACATCGGAGGATCCGTTCTTGCCTGGCCTCACTGTCATCATTGTTTGCCTCTACGCGGGCGTCCCGGTGGGCATCGCCCAGCTGACGGGCTTGATCAAGGGAATAGGGGCGCGTCGGAACGCCGATAGCGCGGCCGAGCGGGTGCTCGCTACGTGGGGAATAGTCCTGAATGTGCCCCTGTGCTGTTGCGTTCTGTTCCTTCCCCTGGTGGTTTTTACCTCAATCTCGTAGAGCGCTCATCCCAGCTCATTCCTCCTCGCGTTAACACCCTTTCTCCATTAATTTCAATTCTTGAAATACGTTTCGGAGTGAGGGGGTTCATGGAAGCTCCCGACAGCACGCGTGAGAACGGTGCGCCCGCCCACGAGCCGCCGGGTGTCAATCGTTTGTCCCTGATGTGCGGCATCTCCACATGGGTGATCGTTGCGATCACCTTTTTCGCCCTCTACCTCATCTATGACAGGCATCCTGTCGTTTATGAACGTCGATCACTCCTGGGATCTCATCTAGTACTTTGTGATTGCGGTGATCGGCGGCTTCGTCGCGACATGCATCGGTTTTTCTGGTGTCGTCGTCGGCCTGTCAGGGGTCACCCAACGCGGGGCTTCCAAAAAACAGAGGTATGCCAGCTTCTGGGGAGTCCTCCTGTGTCTGAGCCTGCTCGCCGCCATCGCCCTCTTCATCTACCTGGTGGACGCGGGGGTCATCGACTGGATCAAAGGGTAGTTATCAGGTCGCAGGTGAAGATGCACATATGCATGCTTGAAAGGACAGATGAATGAGCGACTCCAACGACATTCCCGCGCCGAGCACCCCTTCGGTGCCCACCGTTGCCGATGACGGTACGCGCGCGGCAGCGTCCGCCGGCAGCGCGTCCGTTGCCTCGCGGCCCGTGCGCACGCGAAGCACGTGGACCCTCTCCATGGCGTGCGGCGTCGGCGGCTGGCTTTTAATCGCTGGTACGATCGTCTTGGGCGTTTACAACAGCCTCACGGCCGCGAACGAACATGACGCTGTGCTGCGAGAATACGGTTTCGGCTATGCCATCGTCCTCATGCTTCTCCTGGTCTTCGTCATCAACGTCATCGGTGCCTGGGCGTGGTTGGTAGTCTCGTGACGTGAGGAGGCCTCGAGCCTCGTCGGCCTCGTCATCGAGGGCCTGTTACCGCCATGGGAGGTTCCGACTCCCTCTCGTTTAGGATTGTCGTGGTCGCCCGAATGGGCGCGACGGTCAACCTATGAAGGATCAACGATGACGATGCCCAATCCTGTCGGTTCGGGGATGCCCGACTACTCCGGCAGCGTGCCGGGTAATCTGGGCACGGTGCCTGCCTACCCCGGTACCGTGCCAGGAAACCCCTACGCCGACATGCAGCCGGCGCCGGAATTTGCTGCTCCGCCCTGCAAAGCCCTCGGCATAACCTCCATATGCCTTGGTGTTGTTGGGATCGTCCTCTGCGTTGGCGGGCTGTTCTTTGGAGCCTATATCTCGTTCGACGCGGATGACTCCTTTGAGAGGGCTATGGCTCCGCTCGCCTTCATATTTGGCGCCGTAATAATCTACATCCCGGGCGCGATCATGAACATCGTTGGTCTCATCCTTGGCGCGACTGGGCGCAAGCGGGTGCAGGATCCGCGTGGCTGGAAGGTCTACAAGGTCGGGATTTGGATGAATGTCCTCCCGATGATCCTGTTCCTGGCTGCTGTTGTGCTCACCATCCTCTTTGCGATGGCGTACTAATCCATCCGGAATGCCGCTGTTTGATAGCCGCCAACGATTGGAGAAATTTACTGTGACAGCCCCATATTCGAATGGTCCTGGCCCACATGTGTTTCCGGGGCAGGATCCCCAGCAGCTCGCCGTGCCGGGACGCAGCCGAGGAAAGGCCCTCGGTGCGGCGTGCCGCGGATTCGGGATCACCGGACTTGTTGTCTTCGCATTGGTTATCTTCGGGACGCTGGTGTACGTGTTGATTCCCAGGGGTGAGCACGGGCTGGACCTGGCTCCGATTGCCTTCATCTTCATGGCCGGATTCTTCTCTATCCCCGTCGTCGTGGTGAACATTATCGGTCTGGTCCTCGGCATCATTGCGCTCCAAAAGACGAAGAATCCCACCGAACGCGGCTACGTCGCCCGCGGCCTGCTCATGAACGCTGCACCGCTCACGGTTGTCGGCCTCGTCGTTCTTCTGATCCTCTTGATCTACGGGTTCTTCTACCTCATCTCGCTGTTCTAATATCGTCTAATCCGACGACCTCTGCTCCTACACCATCGACCCCCAAGGAACTCCTGTGACAACACCGAATCCCCAGGTCCCCGACCCAAACGCTGTGGCGCGGTACAACCCCCAGCAGGTTCCGGCTCCCCCTCAGGTGGAGTATGCGCCGGTGGAAGCCATGCAACCCGACATGCAGCAGAGTTGGGGGCAGATGCCCGTGGCGGCCGAGATGCAAGCAGGCTTCCCGCAGCCGGGGCCTGGGGTCTACGGACCTACGGTGCCTGCTCGCCGTCGCACGTCATACAAGCTAGCGGTCATTTTGCTCGCAGTTGGCTTGTTACTTGCGGTTTCGCCCTTCCTTGCCGAGGGGCTCATTGGGCTCATTCCCGGCAATCATGGCGATGGTGGAGACGGCTTGTTATGGCTCGCAGTCATCATGTTGTTCTACCTCACGCCGCTCGGCATCATCCTTATCCTGGTCTCTGGAATCGTGGCAATCGTGGTTGCTCTGATGAACTCATCCTCAAAGAGCTGATCCCGAGAGACGACAGACCCCGCGTCGCACCACCAAACGGCGGCGACGCGGGGTCTTTTCTGTCCTACTTGGCGTGGTAGCGGGGGCTGGTGCCCAGGTGGATTGGCACGGTGATGTCTGTGTCTTTCAGAATGCTTTCGTCGATGCCACGGTAGGTGTAGGTGGGGTCTCCGGCGATGCGTCGGGGGTCGACGAGGCCGGCGAGGTACTGCTGGGACTCTTCATTTGTGGGGCCCAGGTCGCTGTAGCCCTTGTCCATGAGCGGGTTCTCGTCGGGGTACTGGGATGGATCGGAGTTAAGCATCGGGCCGATGGCGGCGACTCCATACCCTGTGTATTTGTTCCACTGTCCCTCGTTGTTCAGCGCAGTCTTGGTGAGGAGTTGGAGGAGTTGGTTGCTGGTGGCGTTGGGCCACTTCTGCTTGGCCAGGGCCAGGAATCCGGCGACTAGGGGTGTGGCGTTGGAGGTGCCGTTGGTGCTGATGTTGGTGCCGGTTTCGAAGTCGTGAGCGACCATGGGGCCTCCCACGGCCGCAACGGTCACGCCTTTGCCCCATGAGGAGTATTCGGCGCGCTTGCCGGAGGTGTCGATGGCGCTGACGCTGACCACCCCGGACCACTTGCCATAGCTATCAATAGTATTTTCCTCGTTGTCGTTTCCGGCGCCGCTCACCACAATGACGCCCAGGGCGTTGGCGCGGGCGATCGCCCACTTCACCGAGTCGCTTACCTGTCCATTTGTCGCGGAGATGCTGATGATTTGTGCGCCGTCGGTGATCGCCTGGTTGATCAGCCATTCGGGCTCGTCGAGGTTGTTGCCGTGGTGACCGCGGCAATCGGACTCCGCCTTATCTCCTTGCTTGATGTAGTTCGTACGATAGGACAGGAGTGCTGCATCGGGGGCGACGCCATACTCTTTGGAGACCAGGAGCGATGCCATGGCCGTGCCGTGGCTCTTGGATTGTGTGCCGGAGGTGATGGTGCACGGTGTTTTGTCGATGACGGTGGCGCCGGCCAGCTCGGGGACGCTGGTGTCGACCTCGCCGTCAAGGAGTGCGATGGTGACGCCCTTTCCGGTGTAGCCCTTGGCCCGCGCCTGATCGAGGTGGTAGTAGGCGAAGTGAGGCTGGTCGGCCGCCGTGATGGGGTCGGCGGCGTGCGCGGGAGCGGCGGGCAGGACGATAGCCCCAGCCGCCAGGGCCAGGGTCATCGCGCATACACCCGCAAAGCGCAGCCGCCGACGGTGACCAGAAGTGTGGCTTGTGGTCACCATTGGCGGGGATCCCATCCGTCGTCCTTCTGGGAGGCGGGCTTCAGGTCCTTGTCCGAGCCGTAGGTCTGTGACATCGGATTGACGTAGCCCGGGGGCAGCGCATCGTCCTCGTCGTCCTCGAACTTGAAAGCCTCGTACTTGCGCCGGCGCCCCTTCTTGTCGTCCTTGCCGCCACCGGCGCCCGCACCGGCACCGGCGCCCATGAAGCCGCCCATGCCGGGCCGCCCGGCCGCGCCCGAACCGCCAGAGGCGCTGCCGGCGCCCGTCTTTCCAGCGGCTCCAGCCGCTCCGGCGCCGTTCGTACCCGTCAGGCCGGTTGTCCCGCCCGACGCGCTCGCGCTACCGGGCAGACCGCCGGAGCCAAAACCGCCGCCGGCAGCTGAGCCCCCGCGCAGCCCGCCGAGGCCGCCCGCGCCCAGGCCACCCGCGCCGCCGCGACCCAGCCCGCTGAGTGAAGCGGCACCCAGGCCCGACGCGCCGCGTGCTCCCAGGGCAGCGGCGCCGAGGGCGCCCGCACCGAGGGCACCCGCACCGAGGGCACCCGCACCCGCCAGGCTCGGACGGCCGGAGGCGTCGAAGCGAGTGGAGGGCCCTCCGTTAATGTTCCACAGGGGATGGTGGCGATCGTTTGGAGGCGCGGGGGTGTAGCCGCCGCGAGTGAGGCCGTTAGCGTAGCGCTCGCCACCGATGCGTGAATGCAGCAGGTCGATGTCCTTCAGGTCCTCGGGGTCGGTGATGGGGTTGCTGCGGCTCCCCAGCTCGCCGTCCTTGATGAACTTGTCGGGGATGCGCTGGGACTGGAGCCTGCGCAGCTTCTCGGCGTCCGTTTCCTGTGCGGTCGGGTCATCGAAGCCATTCGGGTAGAGTCCGGAATTGGGGCCGCGCAGGTCCGAGCGACCGTAGTCGGTGTCCCTGTTGCCTGGATACACGCCGGGATCATGCGGGGATACTCCCTTGTAGCCGTCCTCAAGCTGCTGCGCGACGGATGTGTCGGAGGGGTGCGGAAGATCATTCGGATCCCAGTAGATTCCACTATAAGCCTTCAACTCTTCCTGCATCTCCTTGATGCGCGCCGCGTTGTTCGCGAGTCCCTGCATCGAGTCGTTGAGCCGCTGGAGGATATCCGTCGAGCTGGCCTCGCGCTGGTTGTTCGCCTGGGCCGCGATCGCGTCGTAGACGGCCGCGCCGGTCGATGCAACCGCGTTATATGCCATGCCAACGAGGCCGTACTGCTCCATGACCGGGATCGTCACCTCAGCCACGTCGCGCAGTTTGTCCAACCTGGCGTCAACGAGGACGGGAGAGAGCATCTCCGCCTCCTCGCGCGCGTGCTGCATGACGCGGCGCATCTCGACCTCGACCTGCGACGTGGCGAGATACGAAGCCTTCCAGAGCCTGACGCGTCGTTCCGCGTTCTCAAGCCACTTGTTGATGGCGTCGCCGGTTTGGCCCTGGAATCCCTGATACTCCCGGAAATGCTGGATGCGCTCCTCCGCCTCGCGAATGGCCTCCAGGGTGGAGCTGTGCTTGCTGTCGTAGTCGGACAGGGATTCGTTCGCCTTCGCGTCCTCCACGAAACACATGAGGCGGTGGTACATGGGGCTGTGAACCATTGGTATGTCGCTTCCTGGAATCAGATTTCGGGCTGCTCGGAGACGGCAGAGGGCTCATCCTCGCCCTGCAAGCTGTCTGACCATGTATTCGAAGCCTCCGCCGAAGCGGGTGAACCTGCCCCGGCGCCCGCTCCCGATCCGGCGGCAGCGGCGGCGACGGCAGGGTCCTGGGCCATGGCCGCGTTCGTCTGCGAGAAATAACCTGCGTTCTGCTCTTCCATCTGTCGGAAGGCTTCCTCGGACTGGTCAACCTTCGTGCCGAAGTCGAGGAAGTGTTCTTGCTCGCCCTTGAAGCCATCGCGGAGTGTGGAGTATGAGTCCTGCAGTGCGCGGCGTGCAGCGTCGACGCCGGCCTCCTCGCCCCACACGGATTCAACCTGGGCGTCGGCCAAGGTGCCGATGCTGTCGGCGGCAGTCATGAGAGACTCCCCGCCTCTCTCCGCGTCCTGACGCGTCTGATCGTGCTTATTTGAGTCGAAGCTGACGTCGCTCACGAAAACCTCCAGGCGAAACAAGCGCAGGCGCGGCCCGCAGACATCAATGAGATGATGCTCATCATATGACCAACCGGCAAGGCTCGCAAAAATGCTCGGTAACTGCGAGCTGCGTTCCGGAAGAAAGTAACCCTATCAATAAGAGAAGCGTGAGGGTGCCCGCGCGAATGGGCGGGGGCCGCAGCGCAGCGCGCCGCGGCCCCCGAAGCAAAAACCTCTCAGAAGGTTAAATTCACTCGCCCGCCTCGAAGGTGGCCTTCTCAGCCTCGGTGTTCGGCACGAAAGAATCCGTGTCCAGGTCCGCCCAGTACTCCTCGGCCCACGGATCCTCGATCGGCTGCGAACGCTTCCACAGGATGTAGCCCGCGCCGGCGACGGCACCCACCAGGGCCGTCAGGCCGAAGGCGCGCAGCGCGCGGCACTTACGGCGCTTACGCGTGGGGGTGGTGAGGGCGACAGCCGAAGCTTCGGAAGCGCGGCGAGCGCGCTCCGACAGCGAACCGCGAGCTGACAGCGCGGCGCCCGCCTGGTTGACGGCGAGGGAAGCGCGCGGCAGGTAGTCGTCCACGAGGTGCTCGCGAGCGTTCTCGATCGCCGGACCGGCCTGCGCAGCGGCAGCCTGCGCACGAGCGGCGGCGTTCTCGATCGCGGGGGTCGCGTGCTCGATCGCGGAATTCAGCGCGGCCTGGGCGCGAGGCGCGGCCCAGTCAACGCCCTGGCCAGCCAGATCGGCAGCCCGCACGGCAACCTTGCCGGCGTAAATGGCAGCGGCGTCGCGAAGCTGCTGAGACGATGCGCGCAGCTTCTCTGCATCGAAAGTCGGCGAAGTAACCATGATGTCTCCGATTCTGTCCACAATAAACAGGGGCGCGGACGCGCCACTCACTCCTATTGTGCAACAACGGGCTGTGATCTGCAGCCCACCGGCTCGCGTGAGGTGCGTGACGGACAGGAAACACCCAGGAAAAGATGCGACCATTACAGTCATGAAAGCTATTCTTCACACCTCCGCCGGCGACATCACCGTCGAACTGTTCCCCAACCACGCCCCCAACACGGTCAACAACTTCGTGACCCTGGCCAAGGGCGAGCGCGAATGGGTCGACCCCACGACCGGCCAGAAGACCTCCCGTCCCCTCTATGACGGCACCATCTTCCACCGCGTCATCCCCGGCTTCATGATCCAGGGCGGCGACCCCCTCGGCACCGGCACCGGCGGCCCCGGCTACCAGTTCAACGACGAGATCCACCCCGAGCTGAACTTCAACGACCCCTACCTGCTCGCCATGGCCAACGCCGGCAAGCGCATGGGCAAGGGCACCAACGGCTCCCAGTTCTTCATCACCGTGGCCCCCACCCCGTGGCTGCTCGGCAACCACACCATCTTCGGTAAGGTCGCCGACGAGGAGTCCAAGCGCGTCGTCGACGCCATCGCCACCACCCCCACGGGCGCCCAGGACCGCCCCGTGACGGAGCAGGTCATCAACTCCATCGAGATCGTCGACTGACCCTCTCCCCTCATCATCGACGAGGCCGGGGCCGCCCCCGCTGCTGCGTGCAGTGACCGGGATGGTACGCCCCGGCCTCGTCCCTTACCCGCCTGCTGAAAGGGAAGCTATGAGCATGCCGAGCTACGGCCAGCGCTCTGACCCGCACGCCGCCCCCGACTGCCCGCGCCACCCGGGTGTGCGCAGCGTCGACTACTGCAAGCGCTGCAACCGGCCCATGTGCGTGGACTGCGCGATCCCCACCGAGGTCCGCTCGATCTGCGTGGACTGCACGTCCTCGAAGAAGCGGTGGATGGGCTCCGCCTCGCGTGCGGCCGCGACCGGCACGCCGGTCGTCACCTACGCGATGATGGCGATCTGCGTCCTCATGTACGTCGTGACCCTGCTGGTGCCCACCACGAAGCTCAGCCTGGCGCTCGTGCCTGCGCGGCTGATGGCGCACCCGTGGACGGTCCTCACCGGCGCGTTCCTGCACGGGGGTATCATGCACATCCTGTTCAACATGCTCTCCCTGTACTGGGTGGGGCGCGCGATCGAACCGGTCCTGGGCCGGTGGCGCTTCCTCACCCTCTACCTGGTGAGCGCGCTGGGCGGCTCGGCCTTCATTCTCGTCTGGTGCCTCATCCAGCCCTCGGAGATCTTCGTGAGCACCGTGGGCGCGTCGGGCGCAGTCTTCGGCCTGTTCGGCGCTGTGTTCGTTCTCCAGCGCCTGGGCGGCTCAGACACGACCGCAATCCTGACGCTGCTCGGCATCAACCTCGTCTACGGCTTTATGGTCAGCGGCATCTCCTGGCAGGGCCACATCGGCGGGGCGATCGCCGGCGTGTGCGCCACGTGGGTCCTGGTGCACATGGCCCGCCCACGTCCGGGCGTCACGCAGGTGCACCAGAACCGGCGCGAAGCGGTCGTCGCACTCGGCATGATCGCCGGCATGCTCGTGCTCAACGCCCTCGCGTTCCGCGTCCTGTACGAGGTCTACGGCGCGTGACGGGTCAACGGCCGACAGGCACATGACATCTAAGGATGACCTAATATAGGAAGGGTCCGGCAAATAGTGCCGGACCCTTCCTCATGCGCCCATAGGAGAGACCATGACCAGCCCCTGGGACCTGTACGACCAGCTCATCGACGAGATCCCCGCCGACATCACCGTCACCCAGATCCTCACCGACGGCAAATGGCGCCGCGTCGCCTCCAGCGAAGACGGCGTCGGCATGGCCTTCGGCATGAACGTCCAGTCGCGCCCGCGCGCCACCGAGGACCCCTCCGACCTCGTCGGCCGCCCCCTGCGTGACATCGCCGCCCTCGCCAAGTCCTGGAACTTCGAGGACGCCGGCATCGGCATGGCAGCTGTCAACTCCTATCACTCTCACCCCGTACGTGCCCTCGCCCACGGATTCCGCCCCTGCAAGGAAAACAACTGGGCGCGCACCTTCCACCCCTACGCGCCCCTCGTCGCCGGCAAGCGCGTTGCCATCATCGGCCACTTCCCCTTCGCGTCCGCCGCCATGCCCGATGCCGCCGAGCTCAACATCCTCGAACGCAACGTCCTCGAAGGCGACTACCCCGACTCCGCTTGCGAATACCTGCTCCCCGAGATGGACTACGTCTTCATCTCCGGATCCGCATTCGTCAACAAGACGATGCCGCGCCTCCTCGCGCTCGCTTCCGACGCTCACACCGTCGTCCTCGGACCCTCGACACCCGCGTCCCCCGCGATCCTGCACGCCGGCGCCACCACCGTCATGTCCTTCGCCAGCGCGCACCCCGCGCGCCTTGAAGACGGCCTCGCCGGACGCTCCCTCCTTGGCATGTACGACGCCGGCATGAGGGTTGAGCTCAGCAGGCCGTGACCCGAGGACGAGGCCGTGACCCGGAAGTCAGCCACGGCCTCATCGATAGAAATAGTGGGGCGTCCCGGCCACAGCCGGAACGCCCCACACTCACACTCACTGGAGACGGCAGGCTCGCGCCCGCCGCGCCCCCCGTCAACGCCAACGCAGCGTCATCAGGAAGCCGACCATCATCGTGCCCAGACCCACCGCGATGTTCCACGCGCCCAGCTTCGGAACCGGGTAGGTGCCCGACGAAATGTAGTAGACAACAACCCACAGCAGGCCCAGAATCATCAGGGCCACAAACGTGGGCGCCCACCAGGCGGGGCTAAGCGGAATGCCGTCAGTCCAGTTCTGGATGTCGGTATCGTCCTCAACCTCGTGCCCATTCTTCTTACGCTTCTTGGATTCGGCCACGTCGGGTCCTCTCTGCTGGCCCGCGCGGGAAGAAAACCGCCCGGCGGTGATGAATTAGTCGCAACACTAGCGTAGTCTCGGACGTGGAAAGTGCCAAAGCGCAGCGCCACATAAGGGGGAAAGATGCACGCACGCAGCGTCCGCCACATCGCCGGCGTGCTCGCCGTGACCGTCGCCTCCGGCCTCCTCTTCTCCGTCTCCGCGCTCAACGAACGCAAAAACCCCGCGGGAACCTCCGACCTGTCCACCCTCGTGCGCAACCGCCAGGAACAGGTCAAAGCTCTCGAAAACGAAGTCTCCTCACTCGATATGCAGATCCAGAGCTACACCTCCGTCGCCCCCCAATCCGGCGACGAGGACGTCTTCACCGCTCGCTCCACCCAAACCGTCACCGGCCCCGGCGTCCAAATCACCCTCAGCGACGCGCCCCCCGGAGAGATTCCCGAAGGCGCAACCCCCAACGACCTCGTCATCCACCAGCAAGACATCGAAGACACGATGAACGCGCTGTGGAGCGGAGGCACCGAAGCCATGACCGTCCAGGGCGTGCGCATCACCTCGCGCACCGTCATCCGCTGCATCGGCAACGTCATCCTCGTGGACGGAACCAGCTTCTCCCCGCCCTATGTGATCCAAGCAATCGGTGATCCTGCCACCCTGCGCGCGACGGTTACTGCAAACCCACGTATGGTGAATTATCAGGCCTACGTGACAAAGTACGGCCTCGGGTGGGACATGCAGACCAAAGACTCCCTGAGCTTCGCGCCCGCAACTACCCCGCTGACCGTCAACTACGCAACCGTGGAGGAATCGAATGGGTGAACACGTCGCCCCGACCACGCCGGCTAAGAAAAAGCGCTCCAACATCTTCTGGAACATCGTCGGTGTCGTCGGTGAACTGCTCATCACCTTCGCCATCATCGTCGGCCTCTTCTCCGTCTGGCAGCTCTACTGGACGACCTACGAGGTCGCCGGACAGGTCTCCCAGACCATCGCCTCGTACGAAGAAGAGCATCAGCCCTCCAAGCGCGCCCTCGGCGAAGTGCGCACCGATGATCCGCCCGCCTTCGACCGCGAAGTCGGTGACGGCGAGGTCTACGGCCTCGTCCACGTGCCCACCTGGGACTGGATGAAGATCCCCCTCGCCGAAGGCACCACCTCCTACGTCCTCGACCAGGGATGGGCCGGCCACTACGACATGACCACCCAGCCCGGCGGAGTCGGCAACTTCTCCATCGCCGGTCACCGCCGCACCTACGGCAACAACTTCCGCTGGATCGACCGCCTCACTCAGGGCGACAAGGTCGTCGTGGAAGTCGACGACCACTACCTCGTCTACTCCATGGTCTCCTCCGAGATCATCGACGCGACCGACCCCACGCAGATGCGCGTCGTAGCCCCCGTCATCGACGACGTCTCCTGGTCCGAAACCCCCACCGAGCGTTGGATGACTATGACCACCTGCCACCCCGAATACGGCAACTGGCAGCGCTACATCGTCCACCTCAAGTTCGAATCCTGGACCCCCAAGGACACGGGCGTCCCCGCCGAACTCGTCGACGAACCCACGAACTGAAGGACCCCACATGTATGCATGGATCTTCCGCCACCTGCCCGGCCCCACCTGGTTCAAAGTCATTGAATCCCTGGCCCTCATCGGCGCGGCCGTCGCCGCCCTGTTCACCTGGGTCTACCCCTGGGTCCAGTCCTACCTGGAACTGGGACAGTCCTCCGTCGGCGGCGCCTGAGTCGCTCGCTTGAGGATGGGACGAGGTCGGGGCACCCCGGCCTCGTGTCGTATCCACGGACGTCGGTTGGGTGCCGCCGTACGCGACTGCGCGCCCGGAGAGCGGACAGCGCCCGCGCGCCCACTGGGGGAGCGCCCTACGATGGATGCCGGAGAAGAGGCCACAGCCTCGTACATGAAAGGACCCGCGATGGCACGAATCCTCTGCGTCGACAACTACGACTCGTTCGTCTTCACGATCGTGGGCTACCTGCGCCACCTGGGTGCGACCGTCGACGTCGTGCGTAACGACGTCGTGGATCCCGCGTGGTTCGAGGCCGGCTACGACGGCGTCCTCATCTCCCCCGGACCCGGCGACCCCAAGAGTGCCGGCGCGTCCCTGCAGACCATCGCCGACTGCGCCGAGCATGGCATCCCGATGCTGGGCGTGTGCCTGGGGCACCAGTCCCTCGGCGAGCTTTTCGGCGCGACCGTCGGGCACGCGCCCGAGCTCATGCACGGCAAAACCTCCGTCATCACGCATGACGGGCGCGGCGTCTTCGAGGGCGTGCCCTCGCCGCTGACCGTCACCCGCTACCACTCGCTGACGATCGACCCCGCGACCATGCCCGACGAGCTCGAGGTCTCCGCGACCACCGAGTCCGGCATCATCATGGGCGTGCGTCACCGCTCCCTGCCCCTCGAGGGCGTCCAGTTCCACCCCGAGTCTGTCATGACCCAGTCCGGGCACCTCATGTTCGCCAACTGGCTGGCCGCCTGCGGCGACGCCGACGCGCGCGAGCGGGCCGTGTCCCTGAAGCCCGTCGTCGCGGAGCGTTTCAAGCTGTAGGTTCCGCGGGGATTTCTTCCGTTTCGGACTGCGCTGATGTGCCGTTTGGTGCGGATTCCGGATCCTGTGTGGGTTCCGAATCGCCTGGGTCCGCAGCCTCTATGTCGTCCTGAGTATCGGTAAGCTCAGGCTTCGTGGGCGGTAGGAGCTGCATAGGATCATCGACGAGCATTTCTGCGACGCTGCGCGCCTCGACGCGTGCGGTGCTCGGGAAACACCACTCGCGACATTTTTTCTCCCCTTGCGTGAGGTGTAGCTCCGGGAGCGCATCATCTGTGTCCGTGAACGTTGGAGTCACGTCGTTGATGGAGAACTCTTCTTTGACAATGCCCTTCTGAATGAACTTCTGTGGGTCAGCAGTGACGATGCGGCGGTCGGTAACGGCAACCATCTCGGGCGAGACCTTTACTGCTCTTCTGGTAGCGCGTCTGACCCGGCCCAGGCTCCAGTTGGTTGAGTCTTTGGCCTGTGGGAGCATCGACCAGGCCGACGTATTGACTGTATTCGTAAACTGGTCGGCTCCCATGGCTAGAAGGCGATGCGAAAGTCTATCAACGGGGAAAATGAGCGCTTCGAGTTTTTCGCCCTCGTCCAGATACCAGCGCAGGATTTGGGTGTAGGGAGACACATCGTAGTTGGCGGGCGCGCACGTGACATCCGGGTTGGGTACAGGGTTTTCTTTGATGCCCAGTTGCTGCGCAAGCTCGTTGAGCTGCTCAAGTAGTTTCGTCGCCGTGTCGCGGGAAGCTGTCTGGTCTTGCCGTTTCTGAAAGTAGGGGAGTGTCCATTCCCCGGGAAGCTCAGAGATGATATGGAACTCACGCATTAGCTCGCGTAGGAGGGTGCGTTGGATCTGCACATCATCCTCGACTTCTGCGCGTATCTCGTTGTGAGTGAGGGTGGGGCGCTCACCGTTTATCCGGGCACGTTCATGCGCGAGCTCGAAGTAATAGCACCATGTCTGGATGCAGTTGAGGGCAGCAAATGAGTCGAAAAGAATGCTCCCTCGGTGTTCTGTGATGTAGTTACGTCTTTCAGACACATTATTCTGGCAACTCTGTAGTTCTTGAGCGTGCCTGTGAATTCTTTCTTTGTAGTAGTCCCGGTGTCTTTCGATGTCATTGCTGAGTCCGCTGAGCTGTTCCCAGTTCGTATTGGAAACGGTTCCTTCCTCGGTACTCTTGCGGAAAATGCGACGAACTACCCGTTGAGTGCCGTGGAAGTCAGCATTGTTCCAATCTTCAAGCATGCGCTGAGTCTGTAAGACGGTTTGCTGAACCGCGGACACCTGTTTGGAAATGTTGTTGAGTTGCATCTGCACAGCCACCATCGCGACCGCGGGGCCGATGGCTGCGATGGCTCCCGCGATCTGGGGAGCTGACACGGGAATGAGGCGTGCTTGGCGAGTGATTTGCCCACCAGTATTTCTGACGGCACCGATCAATCGACCATCAGCGGTCTTCGTGAGTACGTTGCCTGCGGCTAGTTGTGCCTTGGTGACGGCATCCAGCTTGTAGAGGCCGGACATATGCTGGATGGCGTTGGCCGCCGAGGCGGCGCCTCCGCTCAGTGAGGCTCCCTCACCAATTGACGCGATGAGATCGTTGAGCGCACGGTCCCTACCAGCGAGCCGTCGATCTTTTCAAGGCCTTTGGTGTTGGGGCCAACGACCAGGGCGTAATCGTCTTCGAGGGGGACGATGATGGTCTCATCCTCATTGGGATCCCATTGCTCAAGGTCCTGCGTCGTGTCACTCATATCTGTGCTCCAGGTCTGACTGGGAGCCTTGCCTATGGGTCGCAGTCATATGGTGATGAAGTAACCATCATGCTAGCACGAGGACTGTTGCTCCCCGTGGGTTTGTTTGACGCATGCGTCGCGAGCCTGCGGCTACAGGTGGTTGATCTTGGGGGCGCGCTATCCCTGATGCTGGGTGTGAGTACTGAAACTGTGTTTACCCAGCAGTTTCTCGTGGTTTACGCCGACGGTGATGCACGTTCTGGATAGGAAGTCGTGTTCTGGATAGGAATGGCTCTTCTGGATAGGTTACTTTCCTATCCAGAACGCCGTAACCTATCCAGATTGTCGTTTCCTATCCAGTTCTCAGGGCGCCGTAGCCCAGTCTCCTGATATTCGCTTCTTCAAGTGGGCGGCAGTGGGGGTTTTGCGCCATCTCGAGCCCTGGGAGTGCGCGTCGCCGGCGTGTCGGAGCGCCATATGGCGTCATTCCCCCCGTTTGATGCGAGTTTCTTATAGCGTGGCCGCGAGAGTCCTTGTTAGATAGTGGTGTAATGCTCCCTCACAGGTGTAGTGCGTTGTGAATGCAAACGGGTGTGTCAGCTATGGTGCCGCAGGTGTGCTTGTGGGCGCATGCGTGCGGATAGGTTGCGAGCATCCGGATAGGTTATGCGCATGCGGATAGCTTATTAACCTATCCGCATGCCGATAACCTATCCACATCGTCATAACCTATCCGCGTAGAGGACCGGCTTTCTGGCGCGTTTGATTGTGAGCCCGCGTCGCAGCACAGCACCTGCCAACAGAGCTGGTTATCTGGCGGCCGTGCGTTGTGGAGGAAACGGTTCCACCGTGAAGAGGCGGGCGCACCGGTCCCTGGTATCCGTGCGTTGTCGAGGCCGCCCGCGCACTCCCGCGCGAACGCCCGCGCCCCCGCGCATACGCTGAGGCCCGCGCCGGAGGATTTCTCCTCGCAGGCGCGGGCCTCACTGATCAACGGGACGGTCGTGACACGGCGTCACCCCGACGCGATACAATCGGTACGCGGGTCAGGTGCTCACTTTGGCGTGTTGGTGTTGCCGTTGTTATTGCCGCCGTTGTTTCCTTTCTGGCTGCCCTTCGATACCTTCAGCTTCACGGTCGAATTCTTCTCCACCTTCGAACCCTCGCCGGGCTCGACGGAGAGGACCTGGCCGGCGGGCTGGTTGCCTGCGACCTCTTCGATGGTGACGGTCAGGCCCAGGGCCTTGAGCTGCGCCTCGGCGTCCTCACGGCCCATGCCCACGACGGTGGGAATCTCCACCTGCGCGGCCTTGCCGCTCGAGATGGACACGCCAATGGCGGTGCCCTTCTTGACCTTCGTGCCGGTCGCGGGATCCTGCTCGACGATGCGGTCCTTCTCCTTCTCGGAGTCAACGCTCGTCACGTTGCCCAACTCCAGGCCGACGCCCTTGAGCGTGCTGCGCGCCTGATCCTGGGTCATGCCCGACAGGTCGGGCACGTCCACCTGATCCGAGCCGGAGGACAGGTAGGCGCGGATCGTCTGGCCGGCCTTCACCTTGGAGCCGGGGGAGGGGTTGGTCTGCGCGACCTTGCCCTCGGGAACTGTGTCGGAGGCGACCTTGCTGGAGTCGAGCTCCCACTTCAGGCCAAGGGCCTCGATCGCCTTACGGGCGTCGTCGGGGCTCATGCCAACCAGGTTGTCCGGCAGAGTCACCGAATCGGGGCCGGAGGAGATGGTGACGCGAACGGTCGCGCCCTTCTCGGCCTGCGTGCCCGCAGCGGGGTCGGTGGAGGCCACGGAGCCCTCAGCGACGGTGTCGGAGGCGACCTTGTCGGGGTTGAGCTCCCACGTGAAGCCAGCCTGCTCGATCTGGGTCTTCGCTTCGGCCTGGGTCAGGCCGACGACGTTGGGAACCGCGATCGACTTGGGCTCGGCGGCGCCGTGTGTGAGGGCCCACACCGAGCCGCCAATCAGCAGCAGGGCGATGAGCAACACGGTCGCGATGATCGCCGTGCGGCGCTTGCGGGCCTTGGCTGCCGCGTTCGCAGTGTCATCGGTGGCAACAGCGGGCAGCGACGTGGAGGTCGCGGCCATCGCCGCGGCGGGCGCGTGGCTGGGGACCGCGGCCATCGGCGTGGTCGCGGCGGTGCGTGCGGACGCCATGCCGGCGGCGGGCAGGACCTCGGTCGCCCACGAGTCAGTGGGCGGCGCGCCCACGTCGAGGCCTCGGGCCACGCGCTGCAGGTCCGCGAGCATTGCTGCGGCGCTCGGGTAGCGGTCCTCGCGGTTCTTCGCCAGGGACTTCAGCACCACGCGGTCGAGCGAGTCCGGGATGTCGGACAGTATCGACGAGGGCGTGGGCGGGATCTGCTCGACGTGCTGGTAGGCGACGGCGACGGCCGAGTCACCCTTGAAGGGTGGGCGGCCCGTCAGCAGCTCGAAGAGGACGACGCCGGTCGAGTACAGGTCAGAGCGAGCATCAACGGTCTCGCCGCGAGCCTGCTCGGGGGAAAGGTACTGGGCGGTGCCGACGACGGCGTTCGTCTGTGTCATCGTGGCCTGCGAGTCCGTCAGGGCGCGCGCGATGCCAAAGTCCATGACCTTGACCTTGCCGTCCGACGTCAGCATGATGTTGCCGGGCTTGATGTCGCGGTGCACCAGGTGGTTCGCGTGCGAGTACTGGAGGGCAGACAGGACGCCCGACACGATCTCGATTGCCTCGTTGATCGGAACGGCCGTGCCGTCGGAGATCAGGTCCTTGACCGTGTGCCCCTCGACGTACTCCATGACGATGTAGGGCACCGCGATCGAGCGGCCGGTCGCATCCTCGATGATCTCCTCGCCCGTGTCGTACACGGCGACGATGTTCGGGTGATTCAGCGACGCCGCCGACTGCGCTTCGCGGCGGAAGCGCGCCTGGAAAATCGAGTCCTGCGCCAGATCGCGGCGCAGCATCTTGATTGCTACGACGCGCGACAGGCGAGTGTCGAAGCCCAGGTGGACTTCGGCCATTCCGCCTCGCCCGATGAGCGAGCGGACCTCGTATCGGCCAGCTAGACGGTGGGCCATGGGCTCTGCCATGTCCTAACCTCCTCGATAATGTGTGCTCCCGCACTTGGTTGTATCAGGGAGCCAAGCATGTGTTTGATCGTAATAGCTGCAAGCGCGATGAGCGCAATCACGATGATTGTGACGATGACCGCGCGAATAATCTGCCTGGATGCTGGGACGGGTGGTGCGACGACGCTGCGCGAGTACGCGGTCTTGGCCGCCGGACGGATACGTTGCGCGCTGCGAGCGTCGAGCTCGTGCCAGCGCGGCCCGCGCTTCGCCTTCTCGGGCTGCTGCTCGTAGACCGAGCGTCGCTGGTGCTTTGAGGGCGCGGCTGCGCGAGGCTGGGGAACGGTCCCGTACACGCGCGGCGACGAGGCCGTGGCCGCCTTGTCGCGGCGAGGCGACTCGGAGCGGGCGGGCTGAGGAATGCGCGGGGTTGCCTGGCGCTTGGCTTCTTCGGCCTCGCGGCGTTCGCGGGCTTCACGGCGTTCGCGGGCTTCTTGAAGCTCGCGCTGGCGCCGTTCTTCCTCGCGGGCGACGGCTGCGCGGCGCTGGTCCTCGGCTGCGTCTTCGGCCTGGCGGGCCGCCTCGCGTTGGCGCAGTCGCTCGGCGAGGGCGGCGCGTCGATCCTGCGGCTCGGACGGCAGTGGGGTCTTCGGTGCGGCGGTGTGCGCGGGTGCTGCGCCGGCCGGAGGGGCCGGGATAGGCGCGGAACGCTGCGCGGACGCCGAGGCCTGGGGGCGCTGGGCGGTCCCGCTGCTGGGCTGCGGGACCTGCTCGGAGCGGGCGGGAGCTGCATGTCTTGGGATGGAACCCGTGGTCGTGCGGGCGGTGGCGGCCTGCGCGGGCACAGGAGCAGCGGGGGCCGGGACGGCTGCGTGGCGACCGGTCGAGGTCAGCGACCGGACGGCACCTGACACCGCGGGCGGCTGCTCGCCGGTTGTCTCGGGGTGCAGGCGACGAACCCGGGTAGGAGCGGACGCGGGGCGAGAGACCGGGGGAACCTCGGCCTCGTCGAGGATACGCGGGACGGCGGCGTGGTGACCCGTGATCGGGATCGGGGCCGAGGAGGGGGCGATCGTCGTCGCTTCGTCGAGGATGGGCAGCTTGGCGTGGCGGCCCGTCGTCGCACGCACCTTCGGAGTGAGTCCCGAGGGGGGCTGCAGCATCTCGTCGGGCAGCGTGCGGCGTGTCAGGTGACGCACGGGCGCGACGATCGGCACCGACGGCTGGACGGGCGTGCGCACCTCTTCGGGGCGCTGCGCGGCCTTCGGCAGGGGCAGTGGGCGAGGGGTTACGGACACGCCCATCGCTTTGGCGGCGCTCGCGATTTCGCGCACGGCTGCGGACCCGGACTCGGGGCGCTTCGCGGGGTCCTTCTCCAGCAGGTGCAAGATGACGTCGGCCAGGGGCTCGGGCACGAAGTCCGGCAGCGGCGGAACGGGATCGTTGACGTGCGCGAAGGCGATGTCCACCTGGGTCTCGCCGGTGAACGGGCGTCGACCGGCTGCGGCCTCGTAGGCGATGACACCCAGGGCGTAGAGGTCACCGATGGGGGTGGCGACCTCGCCCATGGCCTGCTCGGGCGGCAGGTACTGGGCGGTGCCCATGACCATGCCCGCGGCGGTCAGGTTGACCTGGCCGTTCGCACGAGAGATGCCGAAGTCTGTCAGCTTCACCATGCCATCAGGGCGAACAATGATGTTCGCGGGCTTGATGTCGCGGTGTACGACGCCCGCGCGCGCGGCAGCGCCCAGCGCCATCGCGACCTGCACGAGGATCGGCAAGAGGTACTCGGGCTCAATGCGGGAGCCGCCGCGCAGGTAATCCGTCAGCGGATGGCCGTCGACGAGCTCCATGATGATCCAGCCGATGCCGTCTTCCTCGCCCGAATCCTGAGTGTTGGCGATATTCGGGTGCGAGATCGACATCGAGTTACGGGCCTCGAGGCGCAGGCGCGAGAGCGAGAGCTCCTCGCCCGTCAGCTCGGGGCGCAGGACCTTCGCGGCGACGATGTGGCCGCTGACGCGGTCGCGGGCTTTCCACACCTCGCCCATGCCGCCCTGGGCGATCGGGGTGAGGAGCGTGTAGCGCCCTCCGAGCACTCGCCCGGCACCGGAAGTCATGCGTGGCGTACTCACTGCAGCCCCGCTTCCAGGAGGGCGCGGGCGATCGGGCCGGCCACGTCTCCGCCGTGGGGCGTGGGATCGTTGTCATCGCCCTCGACAAGGACGGCGAAAGCGATGCGTGGGCTGTCCGCCGGGGCAAAACCGACGGCCCAGGCGTTCGCGCGGTCGCCGTTGCCGGTCTCGGCAGTGCCGGTCTTCGCGGCCACCGCAATGTTCGGCAGCGCCATCGTCGTGCCGGTGCCGTAGGGCTGGGAGACCACGGATTCCATCATTGCGCGCAGCTTCGAGGCCGTCTCCGACGAGATTGGTTTACCGGCGTCGGTCGGGCTGTTCGTGCGCACGACCTGGTTGTCGGCGTCCACGATCGAGTCGATGAGGTAGGGGGTCATCATCTGGCCGTCGTTCGCGATGGCCTGGACGACCTGCGCCATCTGCAGAGGCGTCGTCTGAACCGTGTACTGGCCGATCGAGCTCATCGCGAGCTGCGCGGCGTCCGCGTCGGCGGGGAACACGGAGGGCGTTACCGTCAGCGGAATCTGAGACTCACGGCCAAAGCCGAAGCGGTTCGTCACGTCGAGGAGCTGCTGGTTCGTCAGCTGCTCGGAAGCCAGCACGAAGGTCGTGTTGCATGAGCGCGCGAAGGCCTCGGTCAGCGTCGGTTGGCCGTCGCCGCAGGTGGAGGACTCGATGTTGGAGACCTCGGTCGCCGTGCCCGGCAGGGTCGTCGACACGGGCGAGGGCATGTGCATATCCGGGTCGGCGAGGCCGTTTTCGATGAGGGCGATCGTCGTGAGGATCTTGAACGTCGAGCCGGGGGCGTAGCGCTCGGAGATCGCGCGGTTGAGCAGGGGATTGTTTGGGTCCGAGGAGAGTGCGGAGAACGCGTCGGACACCGCGTTGGCGTCGGAGGAAGCCAGCTGGTTCGGGTCGAAGGTCGGCGACGAGTACATCGCCAGGACCGCGCCGGTACGCGCATCGAGGGCCACGACGGCACCCTTTCGGTTACCGAGGGCCTCGGCCGCAGCCTTCTGCATCTGAGAGTTCAGGGTGAGGGAGACGCCGCCGCCCTGACGATTCTGGCCCGTCAGGAGGTTGCGTAGGCGCTGTCCGAGGAGGGTCTGGGACTGGCCGTCCAGGACGTCCTCCTCGGCGGCCTCAATGCCCGTCGACGCGTTGCCCACCGACGAGAAGTAGCCCGTGACCGGCGCGTATAGCGGCCCCTCGGAGTAGGTGCGCACGTAGCGCTTCGAGTCTTCCTCGCGCTGCGAGGAAGCGACCGCCGTCTTGTCGACGATGATTGGGCCGCGGTCGGTTTCGGCCGCGTGCAGGATCGTGCGCTGGTTGCGAGCGTCGGCGTTGAGTGAGGACGCGGAAATGAACTGCGTGTTCGTGACGCCCACGCCCAGCAGGGCGAACATCAGGAGAACGATGATGAAGATCTTGCGGATCTGGTTATTCACGGCTCACTCACCCACTCCCACGGCAGGCTGGATACCGGAGTTCCACGGCGCGGGGGTCGAGGCCGGGCGGCGAGCAGCGTCCGACACGCGGATCAGCAGCGCGACGGTGATCCAGGAGGACACCATCGACGAGCCGCCCGCGGCCAGGAACGGGGCCGTCAGGCCGGTCAGTGGAATGATGCGCGTGATGCCGCCGAGCACCACGAACAGCTGAATGGCCAGCGAGAAGCTCAGGCCGGTCGCCAGGAGCTTGCCGAAGCCGTCGCGCACAGTCAGCGCCGCGCGCAGGCCTCGCTGGATGAGGATCAGGTACAGGACCAGGATGGCGGCCATGCCGGTCAGACCCAGTTCCTCCGCGAAGGAGGACAGGATGAAGTCGGAGTTCGCCAGCGGCACGAGCTGCGGGTAGCCGCGACCCCAACCGGTGCCCATGAGGCCGCCCGAGGCCTGGCCGAACAAACCCTGAACGAGCTGGTACGAACCTCGTTCGTACACCTCGGGATCCAGGGCGTTGAGCCAGATGTTGAAGCGCGTCTGCACGTGGCTGAAAGACTTCACCGCGATCGCGACTGCCGGCACGAAGAGCGTGAAACCGATGACCAGCCACGACACGCGGTTCGTTGCCACGTACAGCATCGCGACGAACAGGCCGAAGAAGAGGAGCGAGGTACCCAGGTCGCGCTGCAGGACGAGGATCGCGATGCCGATCAGCCACACGACCATGATCGGGCCGAGGTCGCGGGCGCGCGGCAGGCGCATGCCCAGGAACTTGCGGCCGCCGATCGCCAGGTTGTCGCGGTTCGTCACGAGGTATCCGGCGAAGAAGATCGCCAGCGTGATCTTCACGAGCTCACCGGGCTGGACGGAGATGGGACCCAGGTGGATCCAGACGCGCGCACCGAAGGTCTCCTGGCCCAGGCCGGGAATCATCGGCAGGAGCAGGAGGAACAGCGACAGCGCGCCGAAGGTGTAGGTGTAGCGGCGCAGCATGCGGTGGTCGCGCAGCATGATCAAGATGATGGCCGCGATAACGATCGCGATGCCCACGAAGAGCGCTTGGCGGAAGCCCACCACGGCCTCGTCCCTGCGTGCGTACGACAGGTCGAGGCGGTAGATCATCGCCAGTCCCAGGCCCGTCAGCGCGACGGCGACCGGCAGAATCACCGGGTCAGCGTAGGGGGCCAGGAAGTGCACACCGACCTCGGCAATGATGGCGATCGCGACGAGCACGCCGACCTGCGTGAGAAGGTTCGCGGGGATCTCCCCCGTGTAGTTCAGCGAGGTCAGCACGTAGCCGGTGATGCCGACGGCCAGAGCCAGGACCATGAGGGTCAGCTCCAGGAATCGGCGAGGCCGGGCGGGCGCGATCGATACGGTAGCCATTAGGAGGCGCCCCCGCTCTGTGCCCCGGACTGGGCCTCACCGGACTGCGGCGCGCCCGACTGGGGCGTCGTCGACGAGGGGGTGTCGGGATGGACGACCGAGCGGCGCAGGCCCTCGATGTAGGAGTCGATATCGGCGCGCGAGGAGCGTAGCACCGGGGTGTCGAGGCGCTGGCGGTCCACGGGCGCGAGGTCGGACAGCGCGACGTTGGAGACCTCCACGGCGTGGGAGAGCTGCCACGGGCCGATCGACTGGGGGATGCCCTGGTAGATGACGACGTAGCCGTCCTGGCCGATCGCGTAGTACTGGGTCTGCGTCCACTTCCACGACATCCACGACGCGGCGACCACGAGGACCGTCACGAGTGAGACGAACACGGGGGTCCACCACGAGGAGCGGGGCTTGAGCTCGGCGGGGGCCTCGGCCTCGTCGCTGGGGGTGCCCGAAGCCGAGGAGCCCAGGGCAGCAGCGCGCGCGGCCGCTCCGTCTCCGCCGCGCGACTTGGCGTTGCGGTCGATGGCCGCGGCACCCACGATCTGCGGGGGAGCGGGCGGGAACGTGCCGGCGGGGACAATGTCCGCGATCACGCACGTGATGTTGTCGGGGCCGCCGCCCAGGAGGGCTAGGCGGATGAGCTCTTCGGCACACTCGCCCGGATCCTTGAAATCGGCCATAACCTGGCCGATTGTCTCGGGGGAGACGACGCCGGACAGGCCGTCGGAGCACAGCATCCAGCGGTCGCCGACGACGGCCTCGCGGATCGTCTCGTCGGGGGCCACGTCGGCCTGCGCGTCGCCGAGGATCTTCAGGACGACGTTGCGGTTGGGGTGGTGCTCGGCTTCCTCGGGAGTGATCTGGCCGGTGTCGACCAGGTACTGCACGAAGGAGTGGTCGGTCGTGACCTGCGTGAGCGTGTCGCCGCGCAGCACGTAGGCGCGAGAGTCGCCGATGTGGACCATCGCGAGGCGGTTGCCGGAGCGCATGATTGCGATGCAGGTGGTGCCCAGGCCCTCGAGGTCGCGGTCGCGGCTCGAGCGGTCGGTGAGCTCCTCGTGCGCGTCGAGGAGGGCCTCGCGCAGGAGGGGGAGCATCGAGTCTGCCGGGTGCGAGTCCGTGTCGAGGGGGACGAGGTGCGCGAGTGCCACCGAGGAGGCGATGTCCCCGCCTGCGGGACCGCCCATGCCGTCGGCGAGGACCAGCAGGTTCGCGCCGGCGTAGCCGGAGTCCTGATTGTTGGAACGTACGAGGCCCACGTCGGAGCGGGCAGCGTAGTGGAATTGAACCGCGTTTCCTGACATATCAACCCACCAATTCGAGAGTCGTCTGGCCGATGCGGATGACGTCACCGATCTTGAGCTGGCGCGGGGTGTTGAGGCGCTCGTCGTCGATGAAGGTGCCGTTACGGCTGGAGAGGTCTTCGATCCACCAGCCGTCGGACTGGGGGGTGAGTGCCGCGTGGCGGCTGGACGCGTACTCGTCTTCGAGCACGAGGGTGCACGCGGGGGAGCGGCCGATGACGATGGGGGCCTCGCCGAGGGGCAGCATGGTGCCGACGAGTGGACCGCCGGTCACCAGGAGATCCTTGGGAGCCAGGGGGTTCGTGGAGGTGCGCTTCCTGTTGTCCTTGCGCTTCTCACGGGAGGCTTTGCGGCGTGAGGTGGCCTTGTCGCGTCCCTTGCCGCGCGGGGTCACGACGGTGCCGAAGATGTCGCGTCGCAGCATGTTGACGGCCGCGAGCACGAGGAGCCAGAGCAGCACCAGGAACCCGATGCGGAAAACGGTAAATGCGAGGTCTGTGGTCACTTCATTAAACTCCGCTCTGGTCTGGGTGCGTCCAGAAGAGGATCTTGGTGCGTCCGATGACGATCTGGTTGCCGTCAAGCAGGGTCGCTGCGTCGATGCGGTGGCCCTCAACGAAGGAGCCGTTGGTGGAGCCCAGATCAGTCGCGATCACGCCGGTGGGAGTGATGCGCAGTTCGAGGTGGCGGCGTGAGACGCCCGAGTCGTTGACAACAATGTCGGCTTCGGAGCCGCGTCCGATGACGGTGACGGGCTCGGTGAGGAGCCACTTTTCGCCGTCGACGTCGATGATCGGGTGCTCGGGGGACGCGGACGAGGCCGTGGCGGGGGCTGCGGGTCCCCGGCGGTTTTCAGCGTCGACCTTCAGGGTGCCGCTGGGCTCGGAGGCGTCGGCGATGAACTCGATCGTGACGGGGCCGAGGAGGGAGTAGCTGTTCGCTGCGGCGTGTTCGGTGGCCTGCTGGGCGAACTCGTCGGCGAGGACGTCGAGGGACGCCTCGAGGGAGGTGAGGTCGGTGCGCGAGGCGTAGACCGAGAAGTGGTTTGCGGCAATGATGCGCGAGGCGGAGACTTCCTGGACGGATTCGTCCATGGCGCGGCGGATCGCCGTGGTGATGTCCACGGGCTTGATCCCCGACCGGAACACGCGCGAGAAGGCGCCGTTGACGCCTCTCTCGACGGCGCTCTCGAAGCGGTCGAAGATACTCATAGTCGTGCTCTCCTCATTCCCCCGCGCTGTGCGCGCGACGTACGGTGTGGGTGGAAGCGAGGCCGCTCCCAGTCACAGTCTAGCCGCCGCGCGAAGCGGTGTGGCCCCATCTGCCGGGATGTTCCCGATGAGCAAAGGCCTGCGTGCTCGCATCGAAGGTCCGTCATGGCAGGGAATACCTTGCCATGATGCGCCTGTGACATTTGGTGCACATGTTACACGTGTGACGATAGTCGTGTCCGAGCAAACAGAGTGTGGACAGGGCGTGTCGCATTTCTGTTGCTGGTGACGGCGTAGGAGCCGTTGAAAACGATGTGGGTGTGCCCGCCATCTGGCGGGCGCACCCACGTACGTCTTGAGCTGAGGGAGGTGGTCAGGCGGCGTGGTTTGCGCGCCCCGGCCCCGGCCTCGTGAAACTCAGAAGTCCCAGTCCTCGTCCTCGGTGTCCACGACCTCGCCCATCACGTAGGACGAGCCGGAACCCGAGAAGAAGTCGTGGTTCTCGTCCGCGTTGGGGCTCAGGGCCGCCAGGATCGCGGGGTTCACGTCGGTCGCGTCGGCCGGGAACAGGGCCTCGTAACCCAGGTTCATGAGCGCCTTGTTCGCGTTGTAACGCAGGAACTTCTTGACGTCCTCGGTCAGGCCGAGCGGATCGTACAGGTCCTCCGTGTACTGCTCCTCGTTCTCGTAGAGCTCGTACAGTAGCGAGTACGTGTAGTCGCGCAGGTCGTCCTGGCGCTCCTGGCTCGACTCATTCACGGCCAACTGGTACTTGTAGCCGATGTAGTAGCCGTGGACGGCCTCGTCGCGGATGATGAGGCGGATCAGGTCGGCCGTGTTGGTGAGCTTGGCGTGCGAGCTCCAGTACATGGGCGCGTAGAAGCCCGAGTAGAACAGGAAGGACTCGAGCATCGTCGAGGCGACCTTGCGCTTCTCCGGATCGTTGCCGTCGTAGTAGGACTTGACGATCTCGGCCTTCTTCTGCAGGGCCTCGTTCTCGTTCGACCAGCGGAAGGACTCGTTGATTTCCTCCGTGGACAGCAGGGTGGAGAAGATTGACGAGTAGGACTTGGCGTGCACCGACTCCATGAACGCGATGTTCGTGTAGACGGCCTCCTCGTGCGGGGTGCGCGCGTCCGGGATTAGCGACACCGCGCCGACCGTGCCCTGGAGCGTGTCCAGCAGGGTCAGGCCCGTGAACACGCGGTTCGTCATGAGCTGCTCATCCTTAGTGAGGGTCTTCCAGCTCGGCAGGTCGTTGGAGAGCGGAATCTTCTCAGGCAGCCAGAAGTTGCCCGTCAGGCGATCCCAGACCTCAAGGTCCTTGTCGTCTTGGATCTTGTTCCAGTTGATGGCCTCGAACACGGGCTCGGTCGCCATGGGGGCTCCTCTATGTGCGGTGTCGGACGGACGAGGCCGGGGCGGCCTCGCGTATAGGGTCCAGGATAGTGGGTGCGAGGCCCGCGACGAGGCTGGTGACCCGTGTTTCGTGGACGAGGTCACCTCGGTGAAGGCGGGGGCGGTATCGTGTTCGCCGTGACGGCGCCCACCTTCGCCGACGTTGACGAGGCCCTCGCCCTCCACGACTACCGCGCGGCCCTGTCCATCCTCGATTCCCTTGAGGTTGTGGGTGAAGATGCCTGTTACCGTCGTGACGTCCAGGCCGTGGCCTGCGCTGACCGCCTCGGCCGGCATGCGCCTGCACCCCCAATCCCGCGAGATTGCCCGCGAGCTGCCCCTGTGCCTCGGCGACCTGGGACGCCGTCGAGATGGAGCCGGCCGTCACCGAGGCCTACGGGCGGATGCTCAAGCGCGTGACCTTCGCCCTCGACAAAGCCTGGATTTTCGCCATTTTCGCGGGCTTCGGCTGCGGAATCGGCTACGTCGCGACCTTGCGAATCATGATGGATGAGCTCGAGCTCCTCTTCTTCCTCCTGTACGCCGTCATGTCGCTTAGCGGCTACCTCATGACGTTCGCGCAGATCGCGCTCTTCAATCGCGTCCTCCCGCGAGGCGTGCGCCTGACCTTCAGGATCCTGCGCAAGTGCTTCCCGGACCGGGGAGCTCCGTCATGGACTTCATACGCATGATCGTGCTGGCGGGGCTCATCCTCTTCGGGCTGATGGCGCTCACCCGCTGATCCCTGTCGCCGCGCAGTTTCAGTGCTTATGGCGAAAAATGCTCATATCCTGACCAGTCAAAAAGTGTCCAACTGGGCAGCTTGTAGTTGCTTTGTAAGGCGCGAAAAGTTAACGGACAACGCTATTGTGAGGGTGTGACCTATCAGCCGTTGCAATTCGATGCCGCGCCCCGGCCCTACCGCCTGGGGAATGACCAGCTGCGCCGCTACAACCGCGTGCGCGCCGGCCAGCGAACGCAGGGCCGCGTCAACATTGCCATCGACGTCGTCACCATCCTCCTGATCGTCTCCGTCAGCGCCATCGGCGCCATCGTCGAACTTTCCTCCATGCCCGACACGATCCTCGAAAAGCTCGCCGGCCTCGCCCTGAGCCTCATTCTCGGAGGAGGACTCATCCTCCTTGCGCTCCTCGCCGCACTCATCATCGCGGCCCGTCGCTGGCACCGCGAATGGGACGGCAACGAAGACCTCGTCATCTTCTCCGAGTCCCACGCAGCCCTGCACGCCGCCCGGCAAGACGGCGCCATCATGACCGCCTGCGCGCGCATGCAGCTCGCCTGGTTCATCGGATTCCTCGCCGTCGGCTCCATCGCCGTCGCCACCGAATCCGCGCTCCTCGCCGCCCTCGCCTCCCTGCCCCTCGCCATGGGGCTCCTCAACTCCTGGCGATCCTGCCAAGCCCTGCGCCGCATCACCGGACGCACCCTCTGACACGCGTCGGGCCCGCACGCCCACGCGCACGGACCCGATCACTGCGCCCCGGCCTCGTCGGCGCGGGACGATAGACGAAACGTCAGCCCTTCGAAAGCTTTTCTCGCACGGCTCCCGCGCCGAACGTCAGCGCGGTCAGGCCCGCTTCCAGAGCGCCCAGGGCCAGCCCCTGCCTCGTGTGGGCAAAACGAGCGCCCTGCGCACGGCGACCCTCACCGCGGCGGAACAGCCAACGCTCCACGCCGACCGTGATCATCGCCGACCCCAGCGCCGCGCCCGCGAGAACCGCCAGCTCCGCCGGATCCGCCTCAGTGATGCCCTCGAGCGGATCCTCACCCGCGACGGGGGACGACTTCGAGCAATCCACGTCCTCGTCATCGTAGGGCGGAAGTTCCGAGGGCTCCGGCAGCTGCGCCACCATCGACCAGCCGAGTACCCCCAGCAGACCCGCCTTCACGAGGCCGCGCAACGGGCGTGAGCGCACGTAATCGGGCAGGGCGTACCACGCGACGGTCGCACCCACGCCCGCCGCGAACCCCGCGACCCGAGTCGGGTCTACCGAGCCAGCGCACGGACAAGAACAGCTAGATGAGGTGGCCATGGCCAGTCCTTTCAATCGGGAGCGCGCGGATCAATCCGCGAGCAGGTCAAGCAGGTGAGAGACGACCTTTCCGCCCGAATAGGCGGATCCGTCGTGTTGGTACTCATTCGTGATGTAGTGGCGAGCGCCGATCAGCTCACCCGTCTCCACGGACAGCTCGCGCGGCACGAACATGTCGTCGTAATACACGGCCGCAGCCACCGGTACCGTGTTCTCGGCCAGCACATCCGGCAGGTACACGGGCGCCGCCTCCGTCGTCGACGCGAGGATCTCCGCGACGCCTTTCAACGGCGCCAAGCCCGGATCCTCATCGAACACGCGGCGCATGAAGTGCTCGCCCGTCAGGTAGAAGGGCTCGCTCTCATCCAGGGGGTTCGCGTCCTTCGCGAAGCCCGGTATCTCCTCGGCCAGGCGATCCGCCGCCCAGCCCGTCGCCGTGCCCACCAGGTCCGGCGTTGCGCACGCGTAGATGTACTCCTGGAACACGGCGTAAATCGGGGCCACGTCCACCTGCGAGCCGATTGCCGCCAGGAACTGCGACGAGAGCCTGCGCTGGCCACGAACCGACGTCCAGGGGCCCTCGAGCAGGTAGTGCAGCTGATCCGTGTTGCCTTGCCCGCCCAACATCATGCCGATCATGCGCAGACGCGCAGGGGAGAGGCGCTCGCCCGTCGGCAGCGTCTCTTCTGTGTCCGCCAGGTGCGCGCACAGCTCGCGCACCGTCCGCTCATCGCCCGGGTGGCGCTGGAAGTACGCGCGGTTGCGGGCCGCCGTGCGCTCATACGTCAGGCGGTAGATGTCGTCCACATGGACGAGGCCGGGCAGACCTCCCGTGATCAGGCTGGCCTTCAGGCCCTGGGGAGCCAGCGACAGGTACGAGGTCGTGATGAAGCCGCCGAACGACTGGCCGAGCGTTGTCCACGGGTCATCCCCGCACAGCTCGCGACGCAACGTCTCCGCGTCGTACACGATCTGATCCTGGCGGAAGTGGCGCAGGTACGCAGCCTTCTCCTCTTCCGTGTCCAAGCGGGAGAGCGCCTGGGCGTCCATGCGGGTCGACTGGCCCGTGCCTCGCTGATCGAGGAGCACCACGCGGTAATCCTGCAGGAGACGATTCATCCACCCGCCGGTAAACGTGCCGAAACGCGGACTCGGGTAGCCCGGTCCCCCCTGGAGGAACACCGCGTAGGGCGCGTCCTCGCGGCCCTTGCGCACGACCTCGCGCGCGAAAACCTGAATCGTCGGGTTGTCCTCGCCAGTGGGGCGCAGGTGATCAAGGGGAACGTCCAGGCGGTGTTCGTAAACGGTGTGACCGTGGTGCAGGTACGACTCTGTGTGCATGTGCACAATCCTATCGTGTTCGCGTCGCCGAGGAGGGCGCCCCGTCTGGCTGCGGGGTTTCCGACATGAAACTCCGCGCTCTTTCCGGTGTGTGAAACGGTGTCGCAAGACTGCGACACGGCTGCGATCATATGGCTAAACAGCGCAGTTAGAGTTCATACATCGGCGCACCGAGCGCCGGGATACCTACGACTGAACAACACCGGAGGATGATCGACATGAAGGCACAGAGGAGTGGCATGACACGTAGGGCGCTCGCGGCCCTGACCGCGCTCCCCCTGGCGATCGCCATGAGCGGCTGCCAACTCGGCATCAGCAAGCAGGACGAAGGCGGCGGATCCAGTCCGGCCCCGGCCGCGTCCCAATCGAATGGCGCCGGGGGATCTCAGACGACTTCTTCGCCCCAGGTGACGGGCAGCGCCAAGCCCGCCGCGTCCGGGGTCCAAGGCACCTGGGAGGGAGCGATCAACGATAAGAACTTCCGCGTGGACGTGAATTCCGTGGTCGTCAAGAACGGTGTCACGACGCTGACCTTCACCGTCACGAACACCGGTTCCACGGGGATCCTGATGTGGTACGTCTCATTCGGGGGCAACAACCTGCTGTCCGACGATGTGAAGCTCGCTGACCCGCAAAACAGCCTCGTCTACTCGCCCGGAAAGGCGGCAGACAAGTCCTGCATGTGCAGCGAACTCGATGCCTCCTCGCTCGAACCCGGCGAGTCTCGGACCGTCTTCACGACGTTCAAGGAGCTGCCCGACGGGGTGGGTGCTGTCACCGTGACGATACCGAACGTCGCCCCCTTCGAGGGCATCCCGGTGACCAGGGAGTGAGCGCCATGATCACGATGAGGAGGCGCGCGGTAGCAGCCGCTGCCCTCGCGCTCGTGGCCGCCGTGGGCGCGAGCCCCGCCCTGGCGGCGGACAAGGTGGAGTGGCCAGTGGCGACGATCGAGTTCCCCGAACCCGTCAAGATCATCTTCTCCGTCTCCACGATCGACGGTGCGGTCGCCACGGCGGAACAGCCCGATGCCACGGTCACTACGCTGTCGGGGGATGTCAACTTCGAGGTCGACTCTGATCAGCTCACGGCGCGTGCCAAGGAGGTCCTCGACTCCCTGGCATCTGAGTGGACCAAGGCTAAGCCCTCGACGGTCTCCGTCATGGGCCACACCGACTCAGTAGCCGATGACGCCCACAACCTCGATCTGTCCAAGCGTCGGGCAAAGGCCGTGGGCGACTACCTCAAAGGAAAGGTCCCCGGCCTGTCGATTACGACCGATGGGAAGGGGGAAGCCGAGCCCATCGGCGACAACGAGACGGACGAGGGGCGCGCCCAGAACCGGCGCGTCGAGATCCGCGCGCAGAAGTGACACCCACGCTCGGTGACCGGTGTCTCGTGCATCCACCGCGCTGCGAGGCTCGGCCCCAACTCTGACAGCTTGCACCCGGCCCCCACCAGCACGCCGCTGGCGGGGGCCGAGGCGTTCACCTCGGGGGCTGGGGAATCTTCTGCGCCGTAGGAGAGATCTCGTCGGGCAGTGGGAGGGTGAGGACGACGCTGGTACCCACTCCCTCGCGCGAGGTGAGGCGCACGTGGCCGCCGTGTCGCTCAATGACGAGGCGGACGAGCGGCAGGCCCAGCCCCGATCCTGAGCGCCCAGCCGCGTTCGACCCGCGCGCCAGCTCCGACCACACGATCTCGCGTTCCGCCTCGGGAATCCCGATTCCCGTGTCAGCGACCTCAATGCTCACGCCGGTCTCCGACTGGCTGCCGCGTACCTCGATGCTGTCGCCTTCACCCGAGTACTTCACGGCGTTAAACACGACGTTCTGAATCGCGGAATACAGTAGATCGGCGTCCCCGACGACGCGCGGCAGCGGCCACGGGGCGGTTGGGAACACCAGGGTGAAGCTGCGCGCTTCGCCCACGCTGGAGCGTGCAGCCTCCACGGCGTCGCGTGCCGCCTCCTCCAGATCCACGAGCTCGCGCTCCATGGGTGCCGACGACAGATCGGCCAGTTTGCGCAGATCCGTCACGAGCACGCCCATACGCCTGGCCTGGGCCGCCACGAGGGCCGAGGCCTCGTCCTCGCCCGGAGCCGTGGCCGCGAGGATCGCCGTCAGGGGATTCTTCAGCTCGTGGTCGAGGCGGGCCAGAAACTGCCGGTGCTCGAGATCGCGGCGCGCCTGAGCCTGCGCCGCACCCGCGAGGCGCGCCTTCGACACGGCTAACGAGATGAGCAGGAACGCCACCGCAACGGCGGATACGAGAATGCCGAGTGCGGCCACGGCAGCGGGCAAGGAAACGAAGGCGCGCACCCCGAGCCTCGAGCCGAAGAACCACCACACGAGGGCGCACACGCAGGAGATGACCGCGGGAGCCAGGCACAGCATCATTCGGCGCCTCATTGCCCCACCCTCCCAATGAAGCGGTACCCCACGGAGGGAACGGTTTCGATGAACACCGGGTCCGAGGGATCCTCCCCGAGGGCCGCGCGGATCTCACGGATGCGATGGTCGACCGCTCGCGTGGAGGAAGCAAAGTCGATTCCCCACAGCACCGACAGGAGTCGCTCGCGGGTGTGGAGCTCCCCGGGGTGGGTCATCAGATAGTCGAGGAGCCCCATCGCCTTGGGTGTCAGCTCAAGTTCCCTGTCGGCCAGGAAAGCGCGCCGAGCGAGGCGGTCAAGCACCAACTCGCCACTCGTGACGCGCTCGGACGCCGACAGGGGGCGCGTGGAGCGCATCGAACGGCGCAGCACCGCGCGTATACGGGAGACCAGCTCCTGGGGGTCGAAGGGCTTCGACAGGTAGTCGTCGGCTCCCTCATCCAGCGCGGCTGAACGCTCGAAGGAGGTGTCGATCTGGGTCAGCAAAATGACGGGGGTCCACGTGCCACCCGCACGTATGCGGCGCACCATCTCGCGCCCGTCCATGTGGGGCATCATGATGTCGGAGACGACAATGTCTGGGTTGAGCCTGCCGTGGGCTGCCAGCCCCTCCGCCCCGTCCCTGGCCGTGTGGACCGTGAAACCCGAGCGGCGTAGGAAGGGCGCGAGCCCGTCGATGATGGCCGCCTCGTCGTCGACCAGCAGGACGGAGGCCCCCGCGGGGGCGGGCGGGGGAGGGGCCCCGGTGCTCGTCGTCACGGATCTTCTCCTCGGTGTCCGGCTCCGATCATGGGCGCCGACAAGATCGGGCGCTCTCAGCCAGGGTATGCGACCCGCCGGGTGGTTGTCCACGGGCCCGGCGGAGTCGACATTCCGACGACGTCTCCCGTGCGGGTGGGGTATCCCCCTCGTCGCCTGGGAGCCTCGCTACCAGTTCAACAGCGCGACGTAGCACACCGTTCCGATGCCGACGCTCCACAGGAGCTTGCGACCAAAGAGCAGGTGCACAGCGACGGTGACGCCCGTCGCCACCAGGGCCGCCCACCAGTTGCCCGTAGCCTGCGCCCCCTGGGCGAGTGTCGAGAGCACGAGGATCATCATGATGCCCGGCGGCATCCACACCGCCATGTCCGACACGTAACGCGAATCGCGCAGGGGCTCCAGAATCTTGAAAGGTAGAGCGCGCAGCGTCAAGTCGATGATGAAGGTGATCGCAAGGATCGCCAGCAGGTAGCCCAGCGTCGGTGTCACCGCGCGCCTCCTTCGGCCACCTCGTCTGCGGAGTGCCAGATGCCCCGGCGATGAAGAAAGTGGCGGACTGTCAGGCTCGCGACGAACAGCAGGAGTGCCGCCATGAGGTGCTGCCCGGGTGCCACCACCATCGCCACCGCGAAGGATGCGCCGGCCAGGAGGACCGACGGCGCCTCGTGCCTGGTGCGCGCCGCGTCCAGCGTCAACGTGATGAACAGAGCCGTCAGCGCGAAGTCTAGGCCCTCGATCTGCGTGGGAATGAGCGATCCGGCGAGGACGCCGACCACGCCCGACACTAACCACGTCAGGTGGAAGAGTACCTGCATCGCCAGGAGTCGAGGCTTCGTCCACCCGTTGGGGCGGGCGGCGGTGAGCGCGTAGGCCTCGTCCACCAGGGCGTACATCGAGAAGAGGCGGGCGAAACGCCCCTCGATGACGTGCAGTGGGAACGAGAACGCGAAAAACAGGAGGCGGAAATTCACCAGCAGCATCGTCACCGCGATGACGGCTAAAGGCGTATTCTGCGAGGCCAGGGTGACGACGAGGAGCTCGGCCGAGCCCGAGTAGGCGGCCAGGGAGAGCGCTGGCGCCATCCACCACGGCAGCCCCAGCTGGACGACCAGCAGGCCGTAGGCCAGGCCCAGTGGGATGTAACCCGCGGCGACGGGTGCCGTGATGCGTAGACCGTCGAGGATCTCGAGGCGGGTAGGGCTAGCCGGCACGGGGACATTCACGGTGCGCGGTAGCTTGGGCATGGGAGCAATTTTTACGCGCCGCTACGGCCTCGCGCGCGCTGGCGGGGCCATGCGTGACGACTTGCACGTTTTAGTGGGTCGAAGGTCCCGGTGTGGAAACCTGCGGGGGGGGGGGGGGGGAAGCCCCGGGGGGGGGGGGGGGGGGGGGGGGGATAGCCCTCGCCTGTCACATAGTTTCAAAACGGGAAACAGCCCTCGCGCAATAGACCGTCCGGTGGAAATATCGTTCCTGTCGCCGAGGAACATCCCCTCGGCGCATCCATTGACAACGCAGATCAGGAGCCCTCATGAGCGCCACTCACGCACGCAAGAAGCCATTCCTTCGACTCGCCACGGCCGCCGTCGCCATGGTCGCAGCCCTCGGCATGGCCGCATGCTCCGGTGGCGCGTCCACTTCCTCGTCCTCCTCGTCGAGTGCGCAGGTCGGCGACCGCAGCCCCGAGCAGATCAAGGAAGCTGGCGAGATCGTCATCGGCATCTTCTCCGACAAGGCCCCCTTCGGCTACATCGACGCCGACGGCAAGCCCGCCGGATACGACGTCGTCTACGGCGACCGCATCGCCGCCGACCTGGGCGTCACCGCCAAGTATGTCCCCGTCGACGCCGCCGCCCGCACCGAGGTCCTCGCCTCCAACAAGGTCGACATCACCCTCGCGAACTTCACCGTCACACCCGAGCGCGCCGAGAAGGTTGACTTCGCGAACCCCTACTTCAAGGTCTCCCTCGGCGTCGTCTCGCCCACCTCGGCTGAAATCACCGACGTGAGCCAGCTGGCCGGCAAGACCCTCATCGTCACCAAGGGCACGACCGCCGAAGCCTACTTCGAGGCCAACCACCCCGAGGTTAAGCTCCAGAAGTACGACCAGTACTCCGACGCCTACCAGGCCCTCGAGGACGGCCGAGGTGACGCCTTCTCCACCGACAACACCGAGGTCATCGCATGGGCGATCCAGCACCCCGGCTTCAGCGTCGGCATCAAGAGCCTGGGCGAGACCAGCTACATCGCGGCCGCCGTCAAGAAGGGCAACACCGCCCTACTCGACTGGCTGAACAACCAGCTCGTTGAGCTCGGCCAGGAGAACTTCTTCCACAAGGACTACGAGCAGACCCTCGCCCCCGTCTACGGTGACGCCGCGACCCCCGACGACCTCGTCGTCGAAGGCGGCGTGGACACCACCTCCACCAACTGACAGGAACGAGGCCGTGGCCCCCGCCGGGGACAGCGCCCACCGCGGGTAAACGCCCCGGCCGGCCACGGTCTCGTCCCAGATTTTTCCTATGAATCTCGACATTCTGGCGCGATACGCGCCCCTGTACGTCGACGCCGCCATCCTCACCTTGAGGATCGCGGCTATCGGCATCGTCGGCTCGCTCGCGGTCGGCCTGCTCGTGGCCGCGATCCGGCAATACCGGATCCCCGTCGCCACCCAGATCGCCGTCGCCTACGTCGAACTGTCGCGCAACACGCCCCTGCTCGTGCAGCTCTTCTTCATCTACTTCGGCCTGCCGCGCGTGGGCATCAAGTGGAGCGGCGAGACCTGTGCGATCGTCGGCCTCATCTTCCTGGGCGGCGCCTACATGGCCGAGGCCCTGCGCTCGGGTCTCGACTCGATCGCCACCATCCAGTGGGAGTCGTCTGCGGCGCTCGGCCTCACCCGCACCCAGACGCTGCGCCACGTCGCCCTCCCGCAGGCCATCGCGACCTCCGTGCCGCCTCTCGCCGCCAACGTCATCTTCCTCATCAAGGAAACATCCGTCGTCTCCGTCGTCGCGCTGCCCGACCTCGTGTACGTCGCGAAAGACCTCATCGGCATGTCCTACAACACCTCTGAAGCGCTGATCCTCCTGGTCATCGCCTACCTGGTGATCCTTCTGCCCGTGTCCATCGCGGCCCGACTCATCGAAAAGAAGGTGCGCCGTGGCGGATTTGGGAATTAACGTCATCTTCGAAGGCCGCAACCTCGTGCGCATCCTCGAAGGACTGGGCGTCACCGTCGGCATCTCCGCGCTGTCCGTCGTGTTGTCGCTGGTGCTCGGCGTGTTCGTCGGCCTCGGCATGCGCTCGCGCTGGCGCCCCCTGCGCTGGCTCATGCAGCTCTACCTCGAGTTCGTGCGCATCATGCCCCAGCTCGTCCTCCTGTTCGTCGCCTACTTCGGGCTCACGCGTGTCGCGGGGATCAACCTGGACGGCATTACCGCGTCCGTCCTCGTCTTCACCCTGTGGGGCGGCGCCGAAATGGGTGACCTCGTGCGAGGCGCGCTCATCGCGATCCCGCGCCATCAGTACGAGTCCGCATACGCGCTGGGACTCACCCCGAGGCAGACCATGCGTCGCGTCATCCTGCCTCAAACCCTGCGCAGGCTCGCGCCCCCGGCCGTCAACCTCATCACCCGTATGGTGAAGACGACGTCCCTCGTCGTGCTCATCGGCGTCGTCGAAGTCCTCAAGGTTGGACAGCAGATCATCGACGCCAACCGCTTCAACTACCCGACCGCCTCGCTGTGGATCTACGGCCTGATCTTCGCGGCGTACTTCCTCATCTGCTGGCCCATCTCGCTCCTCTCACGCCACATGGAGAAAACATGGCAGAACTGACCTCCGACCCGCAGCTGCGCCTCGTCGACCTCGACAAGACCTACCCCGGCGGCCACCACGCCCTGCGCGGCGTCTCCCTCGACGTCGCCGACGGCGAAGTTGTCGTCATCATCGGTCCCTCCGGCTGCGGCAAGTCCACGCTCCTGCGCACGATCAACGGCCTCGAGCCCATCAACTCCGGGCAGATCCTCTTCGACGGGAATGACCTGGCGGCCCCCGGCGTCTCCTGGCCCGAGGTTCGCCGCCGCATCGGCATGGTCTTCCAGTCCTACGAGCTCTTCCCCCACCTGACCGTCATGGGGAACCTGACGCTCGCCCCCGGCCTCGTCGCGGGAGAATCGCGCGCCGACGCGAGCGAGCGGGCGTTGAAACTGCTCGAGCGCGTCGGTCTGGCGGACCGCGCCGACGACTACCCGCGCCAGCTCTCCGGCGGCCAGCGCCAGCGCGTCGCCATCGTGCGCGCCCTCATGATGGACCCCGAGATCCTCCTCCTTGACGAGGTCACGGCCTCCCTTGACCCGGAGATGGTGCGCGAGGTCCTCGACGTCGTCCTGGAACTGGCTCGTACCGGCATGACGATGCTCATCGTCACCCACGAGATGGGCTTCGCCCGCGCGATCGCCGACCGCATCGTCTTCATGGATGAGGGCCGGATCGTCGAGGTCGACCCGCCGCGCAAGTTCTTCGCCGACCCGGCGTCTGACCGAGCGCGCAAGTTCCTCGACATCTTCAGCTTCGAAGGCGCCAAGCTGTAGGGGTTTCCAGGCGAAAGTGCTTCCTGGTGGGGCCTTGGCCGACGGGCTTGTAGTGTCGTCGGTGCGTGTGCAGGTTCCGCGTTCTTCCTGTTGATTTGGGTGCTGCACCCGATCCGTAGGCATTGCACCTCTTCTGATCGGGTGTACCGCGACTGATCGGGTGTACCGCGACTGATTGGGTGTACCGCGACTGATTGGGTGTAGTGCCACTGATTGGGTGTATCGCGTAGGTGCCGTTGGGGCGGGCGGATTGGAAACGGCTATGCGGATAGGTCATGACGATGCGGATACCTTAATGACCTATCCGCGTGCGCATAACCTATCCGCGTGCGCATAACCTATCCGCGTGCGAGCAACCTATCCGCGTAAAGGGCTGCGTTGGACTGGGACGCGTGCGCTGGCCGTCGAGGTGCTTATTCGCGTAGCGGCCCGGTGCCTTGCGTGGTGATCCGGTGCATTGAGCACGCGCGAGTTGAGAACGAGAACGAGCACGCAGAGTCCACCCGCGACAGAACTTCCCGTTTTAGCCGATCAGCGTCGACTGGTGGTGCACCATGATCAGGCGTCCCCCGCCAGAAGTCGCCGGCGCCCACACGCTGGATTCCAGCGAGGCGCCGCCCTCCCAGCGCACCCGGTAGCGCGTCAGGAACGACCCGCCCAGATCGTGCGCGTCGATGCGGCCGATGGATGGGGAAGCGGGCGAGGGCCCCGCCAGCGTCGTGGTCGCGCCGCCACCCGGCCAGATGCGCGTCGTGCGCTCGTCGGTCATGGCCGCCAGCGCCTCCTCGTCGCCGCCGGTCCACGCCAGGATGAACTCGCGCTCGCGGGCGATCGCGTCTTCGGTGGTCATCGCGGGCTCACTCACGGACGAGGCCGGGGCTGCCTCCGCGGGTTCGTTCGCTTCGGTGGGCGTGGAGAAAACGCTGGGATGAGAACGGAATGTCGACGTGGCGGCCTTGTTGGTGGAGGCGTCGTGTGAAGCGGGAGCGCTCCCCAGGGCATCAGTAGTAGCGGGCACGTTGTGCGGCTCGACGGACGCAGCCACAGTGGTCGCGCCCTCATCCGGCTGATCCCCGGATGCCTGATCTGAGGACGCCTGATCCGCCGACGCAGCGCCGCGCGACGCGCCGCCCCCGAACCCTGGGCCCGGCTCGGGTGTGCGCCCCGCCTGGTAGGCCTCGGCGCAGGAGCGTGCCAGGTCGTCGGCGCGCTCGTTCATGCGGTGCCCAGCGTGGCCCTTGACCCACTCGAAGGTGACGCGGCGCCCTTCCATGGCCCGATCGATCTCCTGGATGAGCTCCAGGTTTTTGATGGGCTTCTTGTCTGCCTTCGTCCAGCCGCGCTTCTTCCAGCCGAGCCGCCACTTGGACACGACGTTGATCGCGTACTGCGAGTCGGCGAGGATGTGCAGCTCTTCGCCGGTCTCGGCCGTGGCCTCGAGCAGACGCAGAATAGCGGTCAGCTCACCCAGGTTGTTCGTTCCCTGCGGCCAGCCACCCGCGTCCCATGTGTCCTCGTCCACGTACCAGGCCCACCCCGCGGGCCCGGGATTGCCGAGGGAAGAACCGTCTGCCGCCGCCGTAATTGTCATGCCTTCATCCTATCGGCATCCCGCTTGCCTGATCGGAGGGGGACGAGGCCGGGGCGCGGTGTCGCTGCATTGCGTAGTAGGTGGGGACGAGGCCGGGGCCGCCCGGGCGGAGTGCCCTAGACTCGGGTGCGGGCGTGGCCGCGCCCGCTGCCGCGACGAGAGGAACGACAAGAGAGACGACGCAGGCCGACGACTGGATGGCGCCGGGGGATGATGAGCTGGGATTTGGTGGCCTAGCAAAGTTGAAGCCCGTGTGGAAGTGGGCCCTCGTTATCGTTGCTTTTTCGTTTGCTGCGCTCGCGGTGAGTACTAGTTTTCATCAGGACGTGGTCCGCAGACCGGTCAGTTCTTTGCGGTCGAATGACGCGGTGATCGCTCTGAGGCTGGGACCCGCATATGCCTCGTCGCTGCAGGAGGCTACGAACACTGGCAGTTGGATTGTGCTCCTCAACGCCCAGGGACAGGGCACGGTGGCGTCCGTCGATTCGGTGGCTGGCGGGGACGTGTTGTGGAGTGATCGCGGTGTCTTCTACGGTTCGCGGAGCCGCAACTACGTGACGACGGATAGTGGAACGCAGGTGAGTAAGAGCGACAACGGGACCCGAGAGGAGATTCAACGATACGAGCTTTCCGATGGTCAGCTCGTCACTCTGGTGCCGAAGCATTGGGATTATAACGACGGCAATGTTGAAAGTGACGACAGCATCACGACTGTTGAAACCGCTGGCATTACCGGTGATTTTGGGCAGTGCGGGTCACGGATCCTGGCGATTACGGACACGAAGGAATCCCCGAGTATCGCGGATGCGGCATTCGAGGCCTATGCCGCCCAGGCGAACAACGAAGAACCAGTTCCAGAGGCCCTGACGGCTGTCGTGCAGCTCAATGCTCCTGATGGTGACGCGCCTCGAGTTCTCGCCGTCACGCCGGCCAGTGACAACTTGGAATCGGGACAGCATATGTTCGCCTGTGAGGGGGACGTCATCACGCTGTTGAGCCGCCTGGAAGTAAAGCCTGGCACTCCAGACAACATGACGGCGCATGAACGATACCGATGGGTCCTTCACCAGTGGGACCTATCCACGGGAGAACGTGCGAATATCCCGTTGACCGATGACGACGGCGAGCCCTTCGAATCTACTTCCAAGTGGTTCCTCCAAGGCCACCATGGTGTTCAAGTGGGTAACGAATACAGGATGGTGACGCGGGATGGTGCTGCTTTCGGTGCCGACCTGATGAGCGGCCAGGTGCGGCGTCTGTTCTACACGCATCCGCGGATGACTGTGTCTGACCGCTATTGGATGACGTACCAGGTGGACAAGGATGGTGTCTACGCGCTCGGAGAAAGCTATGAAGGCCATGTCGTCTCACTGTTCTTCATACCGTGGGACGGCAAAGAGTGGCGTGAAATCTTCACCACGGACAAGCTCGCGGGGTATCTCAAGGAGGGGTGGTTCTCGGGTGAATTGAAGATTCAGTCCTTCGCGGTGCGCCCGGACTGGGACGGCGGCGCGCAGTAGCGCAGCGCAGCCACGCCGCATCGTGCGCGGCACGATAGTGGGGGCGGTCTTCCAACGAAGACCGCCCCCACCTGCGTTTGCCGTCAACGGGCACTGACCGCTCGTCGGCAGCCCCAGCCGTCACTGCGTGACGCCCACCTGGCCCAGCGCGAAGGCGAACTCCTCGCAGCGCGCCGCCCACCGGCCCTCGCGCCCTGAGGGGCCGGCGTGCCCGGCGACCATCTCGGTGCGCAGGATGATCGGGCGCTCGAGTGGGTCGCGCGCGGGAACGGACCCAGCCCCGGCCTCGTCCGTGGAGGGAACCTGGCCGGTGGCCTCGCGCAGGCGCTGCACCCACTTGGTGGGCTCGACGAACTCGACGCGCGTGTCGTTGACCGACGTCGTCGCCATGACCGCGGGCAGTAGCGCGCCGTCGGGCACGTTCTCGTACGGCGTGTAGCGGCTCATCGCGTCGAACACGGCGCGCGAGGTCAGCGGATTGCCCCACTCCTCCCATTCGCCGACGGTGAGCGGCAGGGTTGGGTCCAGGATCGTCGAGAGCGCGTCCACGAAGGGCACGCCCGCGAGGATCGCGCGGAAGCGGTCGGGGGCTGCGTTGGTGACCGCGCCCATGAGCAGGCCTCCGGCGCTGCGGCCCTCCGCGACCAGGCGACCGGGTGCCACCCACCCGGAGTTGACCAGCCAGTCGGCCACGTCGATGAAGTCCGTGAAGGTGTGCTCCTTGACCAGCTCCTTGCCGTCCTCGTACCAGGAGCGGCCCATCTCGCCGCCGCCGCGCACGTGCGCGATCGCGTAGACGACGCGGCGCAGGATCGGCAGACGCAGGGTCTCGAACTCGGGGTCGTAGCTGACCTCGTACGAGCCGTACCCGATCTGCCAGCCCGCGTGCGTGCCGTCCGGTCGCGCGTCGCGATGGTGGATGAGGGTGACGGGGATGCGCGTCGCGCCGTCGCGCGCAAGCACCCACACGCGCTCCTCGACGTACTCGGCGGGGTCCCATCCGGGCGCCTCGCGGGTGTGCAGGGTCCGCACGCTCAGCGCCGAGGTCTCGGAGGACGAGGCCGGGGCCGTGTTCGGCAGCAACACCTCGGCGACCGTCGGGGGCACGGTCTGTGACTGGAACTCAACCCGAAGCGGATCCTTCCACGGGGTCGGCACGGTCGCGATTGTACGCACCGGGGCGTCCACCTCTACGCGTCGCCACGTGGGCGTGGGCTCGCGGCGATCCCACACGTCGACCTGCGTGAGAGAGCCCGAACGAAGCGAGAGCGCCACGTAGTCCGCGTGGGCCTCGACGTCGGTGATGCGCTCGCCGGGGCCGGGGCTGCGCAGCGGCTCCCAGGACTCAAACGGGGCGAGGGGCGTGGGCTCGTCCTCCGGCAGGGGAGTGCCCGGCGTGCGATCCGCCAGCGCTTGGCGACTATACGCGGAGGAAGAAGTTACGCCCAACTGTGCCAAGGCCTCGGGCGACCCCCCGGCGGGCAGCATCGCCTGCGCGAGCGAGCCCTCCTGCGTCAGCCCCGTGTGCACGATGAACAGGCGATCCCCCGCCGAATCCGCCGACACCAGCGTGCGCGGGCGCACCGGCATGAGCGGAAGCGGGCGCACGGACGGGTGGGCGGGCAGCCACAGCCACGCGCGGCCCGCCGTCGACGACGAGGCGTGAATGACGACGTGCCCCGGGAAACCCGAGGGAGCGAACCCCATCTCGAAGCCCTCGTCCGGCTCCACCAGCAGCAGCTCGTCGGCCTCACGCGGCGTGCCCACGCGGTGCAGCCACGCGTCGCACGCGCGCCACGCGTCGTCCACGCCCATGTAGATAAAGGAAGCGGAATCATCCGCCCATGCGAAGCCATACCCGGCGTCCACCACGGCCTCGTCGATGACGCGGCCCGACGCCTCCTGCACGACCCACGTGTAGCGCTCATCCCCGCTCGTGTCCCGCGCCCACGCGATCAGACGCCCATCCGGGGACGGGTACATGTCCGCCAGGCGGAAAAACTCCTGCCCGCGCGCCCACTCGTTCTCATCGACGAGGAGCTCCTCGCCCCGCGCTGGCACGCCCGGTTGGGGGACGAGCGGGACCGGTGCCCCGGCCTCGTCGCGCTCCACCGGCGCGCGGTGATGCGTCGCGTAGGACTGGCCCTCCGCGAAACGTCGAAAATACCAGAACTCGCCCTCGCGGATCGGAACCGTCACGTCGGTGAGCGCCGTGGAGGCCTTGACCTCCTCCACGAGGCGCGCGGCCGCCTCGCGCGTCGGCGCCGTCACCGTGTCCGCCCACGCGTTCTCCGCCTCCAAATGAGCCCTGACCTCGGGTTCCTCGCCGTCACGCAGCCAGTCCCACGGGTCATCGAAATGCTGCCCGAAATGGTCGCGCACCCGGTACCCGTACCGCTTGGGGGCGACCGGGGGAGTCGACGAAGGCCGTGTGTTACGCGTGGTCGTGTCAGTCATGGGCACCATCTTAGGGGCGGGGCCAACTGTTGGGGATCCACGAAACAGCGGCGAGGCCGTGCGACACTAGGGGAGTGAGAGACGAACACTGCCTGTGCGGGTCCACTGCCGCGCTCGACCCCGTGGCCGCGCGCCCCCGCGACCCCTCACCCACCCAGCCCGGCACCCGAGGGCAGGCTGAGGGGGGAGCGGCCCCGGCCTCGTCCCTGAGCCTCACGCAGCGACTCCTCGCCTGGGTGCGTGAGTTCATCCAATTCGGCATGGTCGGAGCCACCGCCTACATCGTCGACGCGGGCCTGTTCAACCTGCTCCAGCACGGGCCCCTCGGCTTCCTCGCTGGGCACCCCAACACCGCGCAATTCGTCGCCGCCGCGACCGCGACCCTGTACTCGTGGATCGCCAACCGCCTGTGGACCTACCGCGGCCGCACGCGGGAGAACGCCACGCGCGAGGCCATCCTCTTCTTCTTCGCGAACGCCTGCGGCATCGGTATCTCCCAGTTCTGCCTCCTGTTCACCCACCACATCCTCGGGTTCGCCTCGGCGCTGGCCGACAACATCGCCGTCTACGTCGTTGGCTTCGCCCTGGGCACCGCGTTCCGCTTCTTCTTCTACCACTACGTGGTCTTCACCGGGCATACGCGCGCGTAGGTTCGAGGCGCGGCGGTAGGGTCGAAACGTGAAGGAAACGCCAGAGCACTACCCGACCCCCGAAGAGTCCATCGCCACGATGGTCACCATCGACGACACCGCCCTCGTGTTCGAAGGCGGCGGCATGCGCAACGCCTACACGGCCGCACTCGTGAGCCGACTCATCGCCGAAGGCATCAACTTCCCCCACATCTCCGGCGTCTCCGCGGGCTCCAGCCATCTGTGCAACTTCACCTCCCGCGACGCCGCCCGCTCGCACGACACTTTCGTCGACCTCGTCGAAGACCCCGAGTTTGGCGGGCTCAAGCATTTCCGCAAGGGCCACGGCTACTTCAACGCTGAGTACATCTACGAGCGGATCTGTTACCCCGACGGGATCCTGCCCTTCAACATGGACGCGTTTCTTGCCAACCCGGCGCGCACTCGCGTCGCCGCCTTCAACGCGTCGCGCGGCGAGGTGCGCTGGTTCTCCAAGGAAGACATGAGCACACTGGACACGCTCGGCCCCATCATCCGCGCCTCCTCCACGCTGCCCATCCTCATGCCGCCCGTCGACATCGACGGCGACACCTACGTCGATGGCGCGCTCGGCCCCAACGGCGGCCTGCCCTTCGATCAGCCCCTGCGCGAGGGCTACCGCAAGCTCCTTGTTGTCCTCACTCGGCCCCGCGACTACGTCAAGGGCCCCATGCCCGCCAGCGTTGGTGCCCTCTTGCGCACCGCCTACCGTCAGTACCCCTCCGTGTTCGAGGGCGTGGCTCGTCGTCCCGACCGCTACAACGCGGGACGTCGCCTCCTCTTCGAGCTCGAAGAACGAGGCCAGGCCTACGTGTTCGCTCCCGACAACCTGTGGATCAACAACACCGAGTCGCGGCGTGAACGCCTGGAGGCAACGTATCGTGCTGGCCTCGTGCAGGCCGTGCGCGAGATGCCCGCGATCAAGGCATTCCTGGGGCTGTAGGCTTTCCTTTTCCTGTGGCGGTGCTTGTTGCGCCGCTGGTGTTCCAGGCGCCGGATGGCCCGGCCGCCCGCGTGATTTCCAGCCGCCGCGTGTGCTTTGTGGGGCCGGGCCGCTGTGTGTGCCTGTGGGCGGCGGCCCGCCCGCGAGCCATCCGCGCCGCGAGCCTTCGGCTCGGCGCGTCGTCTCGAATCCCGGCCAGGCCCCGCCGACGCCCACCGGCACCGCGGCCAGGCCCTCCGGTCCCTCCGGTACCCTCCACACCGGCGCCGCCTGGTCCGCATCAATGTCGCACGTCATTCCCCTGCAACTGTTTCAGAATTTGAATTGTCATTGTTGGTATTTCAACGTTTCTGAGTGTTGTTGAGAGGCTGGTCCGATCGAATGACGTGCGAGTTTTCTGAGGAGTGGTCTCGTAGCTACGTGTGGGTGTTGCAGATCCTTCGCGTGAAACTGCTGTCACCTTTGCTCGCTCGTGCCTGTGTGGGGTTGAAACCGCCATCACCTTTGCGGGTGAGAATCGGGCGGTTTTGGTGCGTTTGTTGGTCGCAGTGGTGACGGTGGTTTCAACGGTTGCTGTTCAGGGGCGCGCAGTGGTGATGGGGGTTTCATACTGACCTGCATCAGCGGTCGCAGTGGTGTTGTTGGTTTCAATATCGCCGCGTCGCCGCGTCTTGCGCGCGAAAAAGTTCGCCCTGCTCGGTCTGATGGTGGACGCGAGCGCGAAGAAGTTCGCCCAGCGCACGAAAAATGCCCCAGAGATGGCGTTTTATGGCGTGCCGGGCGAAGTTTATCGCGGGTGAGCCCGTGATGGCCCGTGCCGGGCGAACATTGTCGCGGGGAAGTCGTCGCGGGGCGGTGCCGGGCGTGTTTTGTCGAGTGGCAGAGCCTACTGGTGTGCAGTGCCTGGGAGGTGCTGCCTAGATACAGGGAGTATCCAGGCCCTAGATGTCGGTCGAGCGTTAGCCCCTTGGTCTAGGTCGCGTCCCCCCTAGATGTAGGGCTCTTACGATCCCCTCGATCTAGGGGCACCTCCCGTTGGAGGCGCGCGTCGGCACATCACTCAGGCCCCCTGTGATCGCATTTCCGCGAGATTCCAGCCATTTCGCCGAAAATGCCACTCACCCCTATATCTAGGGGCGCTTAGTCGCCAACGACCCCTAGATGTGCGGGTGCGACACGCCCAAGAGTGCCACTAAAGAGTGTGACGCTCGACATCTTTCAGATGGTTGGCAGGTGGTTATGCACAGGGTGGTGATGCGCTCGTCCACAGGGTGCACAGGTGTGTGTGAGGGTGTTGGTGGCCCCTAGATGTGCCCGTGGGTTAGTTGCAAACCCCAATGTTTGCGCGCATCTTCGCGCACCCGTGCGGAGGTGGCGACAAACCGCAAAGGTCCCTCCGAGATCCTGACCGCTCGCTCCATCCACAGACTGCTCCTGCCGCGTCCACAGTTGGGGCGGCGCACACAACATCTAGGGGTCGCTTGCGTGGGCGGCCACGAGGTGTAGTGTTGTCGTGTTCGCGGCGAACGAGCCGCCAGAAAGACAACGCAGGATGCCAACGTCCGGCCTCGAGCCGCAAGGAGACACGAACATGTCGATCACCGTCTACTCCAAGCCCCGCTGCCCCCAGTGCGACGCGACCTACCGCGCCCTCGACAAGCAGGGCGTCTCCTACGAGAAGATCGACGTCACCCAGGACGCGGAATCCCTCGCCTTCATTAAGGGCCTCGGCTACCAGCAGGCCCCCGTCGTCGTGGCCGGCGAGGACCACTGGTCCGGCTTCCGCCCCGACCGCATCAAGGCCGTCGCTGCCGCAGCTGCCCCCCTGGCGCTGCAGGCCTGAATCGCGCCGACAAGTCCCGGCCGCGAGGCCGGGACTTTCGCGTATCTGGGCGGGAACGAGGCCGGGGCACACCCCTCGGTGGACATGGGGAAATGAGCGGCCAACTGGCCGTGAGGGTCCGCCGCCCACGACCGCATACACACCGCCAACCACCATGTGCGCCCGCTGAGTCGGGCGCGTCGATCATCCCACATGGGACACGCGTGCGAGGCAACCCCGCCCGGGCCTCGGGGGTGAGACACTAGAGGTTCAGTATCCCGCCAAGCAGGAAGGATCATCATGGGCAGCGTCGTCTACTTCTCGTCGGCGACGGGCAATACCCGCCGTTTTGTCGAAAAACTCGGCCTCCCGGCGGCGCGAATCCCGTTGCTTCCCAAGGATGAACCCCTGCGCGTGACCGACGAGTACGTGCTCATCGTGCCCACCTACGGCGGCGGCAATCTCAAGGGAGCGGTGCCCAAACAGGTCATCAAGTTCCTCAATGACCCCGACAATCGGGCCCTGTGTCGGGGCGTCATCTCGTCGGGAAACACTAACTTCGGCAAGGCCTACTGCATCGCGGGCGACATTATCGCGGCCAAGCTGGGGGTCCCCCACATGTATAAGTTCGAGCTCCTCGGTACGCCCGAGGACGTCTCCAGAGTTCGCGAAGGACTGGAACAGTTTTGGCAGAAAACTACACCGACACAGGCGTAGAGGAAGCTCCCTCCCCGGAGCTGGACTACCACGCGCTGAACGCGCAGCTTAACCTGTACGACGCGAACGGACACATTCAGTTCGACGCGGACCGTGCGGCGGCTCGCCAGTACTTCCTTCAGCACGTCAACCAGAACACGGTGTTCTTCCACGACCTGGAAGAGAAGCTGAAGTACCTGGTGGACGAGGGCTACTACGAGAAGCACGTCCTGGACCAGTACGACTTCGCGGACATCAAGGAGCTGTACAAGCAGGCTTACGCGCACAAGTTCCGCTTCCCGACGTTCCTGGGCGCGTTCAAGTACTACACGTCGTACACGCTCAAGACCTTCGACGGTAAGCGCTACCTGGAGCGCTTCGAGGATCGTGTCGCCATGGTGTCGCTGTACCTGGCGCGCGGCGACATCGAGCTTGCTCGCAGCTTCGTGGATGAGATCATGACGGGCCGCTTCCAGCCGGCCACCCCAACCTTCCTCAACGCCGGTAAGGCGGCGCGCGGCGAGCTGGTCTCCTGCTTCCTGCTGCGCATCGAGGACAACATGGAGTCGATCGCGCGCGGCATCAACTCGGCCCTGCAGCTGTCCAAGCGCGGCGGCGGCGTCGCCCTGCAGCTGACGAACCTGCGTGAGTCGGGCGCCCCCATTAAGAAGATTCAGAACCAGTCCAGCGGCGTCGTGCCCGTCATGAAGCTGCTCGAGGACTCCTTCTCCTACGCGAACCAGCTGGGCGCGCGTCAGGGTGCGGGCGCTGTGTACCTGCACGCGCACCACCCGGACATCATGCAGTTCCTGGACACTAAGCGTGAGAACGCGGACGAGAAGATTCGCATCAAGACGCTGTCCCTGGGTGTCGTCATCCCGGACATCACGTTCGAGCTGGCCCGCAAGAACGAGGACATGTACCTGTTCAGTCCCTACGACGTGGAGCGCGTGTACGGCGTGCCCTTCTCCGAGATTTCGGTGACGGAGAAGTACCACGAGATGGTGGACGACGGCCGTATCCACAAGCGCAAGATCAACGCTCGTCGTTTCTTCCAGACGATCGCGGAGATCCAGTTCGAGTCCGGCTACCCCTACATCGTCTTCGAGGACACGGTGAACAAGGCCAACCCGATCAAGGGTCGCATCACCATGTCGAACCTGTGCTCGGAGATCCTGCAGGTATCCGAGGCCTCGACCTACAACGATGACCTGTCCTACGACCACGTCGGCAAGGACATCTCCTGCAACCTGGGCTCGCTCAACATTGCGAAGACCATGGATTCCTCGGACTTCTCGAAGACGATCGAGATGGCGATCCGCGGCCTGACGGCTGTCTCGGACCTGTCGGACATCGGCTCGGTGCCGTCGATCGCCCGCGGCAACGCGATGAGCCACGCGATCGGCCTGGGCCAGATGAACCTGCACGGTTACCTGGCGCGCGAGCACGTGCACTACGGGTCCGAGGAGGCCCTTGACTTCACGAACATGTACTTCATGACGGTCCTGTTCGAGGCCATCAAGGCCTCGTGCAAGATCGCGCGTGAGCGCGGCGAGACCTTCGAGGGCTTCGAGGAGTCGAAGTACGCATCGGGCGAGTTCTTCCGCAAGTACATTGACGAGGAGTGGGCCCCCACCACGGACAAGTGCCGCGAGCTGCTCGCCGCCTCGTCGATCAAGGTCCCGACCCAGGCGGACTGGGAGGCCCTGGCGGCTGACGTCGCCAAGTACGGCATGTACAACCAGAACCTGCAGGCTGTGCCTCCGACGGGTTCCATCTCGTACATCAACAACTCGACGTCGTCGATTCACCCGATCGTGTCCCGCGTGGAGATCCGTAAGGAAGGCAAGATTGGCCGCGTCTACTACCCGGCGCCCTACATGTCGAACGAGAACCTGGAGTACTACCAGGACGCGTATGAGATCGGCCCGGAGAAGATCATCGACACCTACGCTGTGGCCACCCAGCACGTGGATCAGGGCCTGTCGCTCACGCTGTTCTACCCGGATACGGTGACGACGCGTGACCTGAACAAGTCCTACATCTACGCGTGGAAGAAGGGCATTAAGACCCTGTACTACATGCGCCTGCGCCAGATGGCCCTGGAGGGCACGGAGGTCGAGGGCTGCGTGTCCTGCATGCTGTGACGTGACGCCCGTTTGTCGGGTGGTGCGGGGGTCGGGAAACCGACCCCCGCACTTTTTTATGTGGGACGAGGCCGGGGCGAGCCGGGAGCGTCGGCGTGAGGTTGGGGTGGGCTGCGTCGGGTTGTGGTGAGTGGTGAGAAGGGATAATGAGGCGGAACTTCCGTGTTGCAGAGGTTGCTCGTATGATGTGGGAGGATAAGATCCCACATTCTGACCGGAGCTATTCATGAGCGACCCCTCCAATCCCTACGGGTCGGGTGGCACGACCCCCTACGGCGCCCAGCCTGCCTATGGGCAGGCCCCCGTAGTGCAGCAGCCCGCATACGGTACCCAACCCGCATACGGCGCCCAGACCTCGTACGGCGCGGGTGCTTCCTACGGGCAGCCGATGTACGGCCAGGTCGTGTATGCGCTGAACCCCGCCGTCGAACGCGTGCGTTCGAACGCATCCATGGTGCGCATCATGTCTTTCGTTAGCTTTGTGACGGTGGGGCCGCTCCTGTCGTTCGGTGCGTGGTTCTGGAGCATGAACCTCCTTAGTGAGGCCGAGAGGCTGGGTGCCCCCGAGGACGTGCTGAGGGACGTGCGCGGTGCGCGAACGACGGCTCTCATCTGCGGAATTGTCGGGATCGTGCTGTTTGGTCTTCTGATCGCCGCTCCCTTCCTCCTTGTCTGGCTCGTGGAATCTACGAAGTGATTGGTTGTTGAAATGAGTGACGAACAGATGCCCTCGCGGGCAATTCCGGCCGGCTGGGACTGGCCTCAGCAGAGCGACGGACCGGTCGCACCCCAGGCGGGTGCTCCCGCCTCGATGTGGTCGAGCGCTCCCGCCGCACCGCAGGCACCCGCCCCTGCGCAGTTTGCGCCCCCGGTGGGCGCACCCGTACATGTCGCGTCCGCCGCGCCCGCCGCGCAGCAGTCGGCCTACGCTCCCGGACACAGCGGGGTCACGGCCGCCAGCGCGGCACCGGCGTATGGCACCCCTGCTGCGTATCCCCCGCAGGGCGTACCCGCCCAGCCGATGCCGTCCTACGGCCAGCCGAGTGCCTACCAGGCGCAGCCTGCACCCGTCGCTCAGCCGATGCAGCAGGCCGCCGCCCCGCAGTACGGCGTGAATCCGCAGGCCGCGTACGCGAGCCAGCCCGCGCAGCCGTCCACGGATCAGCTCCGGCAGCTGGCCTTCTCCCGCCTCAAGTCCAACGCGACCGTCGCCATCGTGATGTCCTTCGTGTGGTTCTTCACGACGCCGGTCATCCTGCTGCTCGCCAACGCGGTTCGGGCGCAGCGCCTGTGTACCCACGCCCAGGAGATCGACGCTCCGTCCGACGTGACACGGAAGGTGAACATTGCGCGCGGCATTGCGTTCGGCATGCTCCTCCTGCAGGTGAGCCTGATCATCTTGCTGATTGTCTTGGAGAACATGCGTTAGCGATCCAGCGGATGCCACTGTGTTCGCGGTAACTAAAGGCCGTTTTGTTTATTTTTGTACTCTCGCGACGGCTACGATGACAGCCGTATCCGATCGACACAACCCATTTGGAGCAACTCATGAGCGATCCCGTGAACGCCTACCTCGCCGCCGGCCAGGAACAGCCCCAGCAGGCCTACGGTCAGCAGCAGGCCTACGGTCAGCAGCAGGCTTACGGTCAGCAGCAGGCTTACGGCCAGCAGCAGGCTTACGGCCAGCAGCAGGCTTACGGTTATGCGCAGCCGGCCTACGGTCAGCCCGTCTACGCCCTCAACCCCGAGATTGAGAGGATCCGTTCGAACGCGTCGACGGCCCGCATGCTCTCCTTCGTGAGTTTCCTGTTCGGCCACCTACTGCTTGCCGGTGGCATGTGGTTCTGGACTAACAAGCTGGTTGAGGAAGCCAAGATCCTGGGCGCCCCGATGGACGTGATGGCGGATGTGGAGAGCGCTCGCTCGGCTGCGAAGATTTGCTCGATCATCCAGATCGCGCTCGCCGCTGCGGTTTTCTTGTTCCTCATCTTGATGGTGATCATCGGCGCGACTGCGGCCGCCAACAGCTGACGCATCGTTACGTGTGGGGCCCGAGGAAACGGCGAGTTTCCTCGGGCCCCAACGCATAGTGGTTGAGGGCCGCTGCTACGATAGCGCCCATCGTCATCCGCACGGAACTATCTGGAGTGCACCATGAGCGATCCGGCTTACCCCTATGGGGCCAATCCTGCGAGTGCGCAGGATCCCTACTCGCAGCAGACGCCGTATGGCCCGGCCGCATCCGCGCCCTACGGCCAGCCCGAGGCAGCGTACCGCCAGCAGCCTGCCTACGGCATGCCCAATGGGATGGCGTACAGTCAGCCCACGCCGGCCTATGCGCAGCCGTACTATGCGAGTTCACACCTCGTTGCCTACGCGGACCTGCGTTCCCAGGCGCATCTCGCCATGATCTTGGCTGGCGTGAGTTTCCTGACTGCCTTTCTGCTCCTCTCGATCCCCGCGATGGTGTTGTCGTTCATGCAGCGCAGGAAGGCGAAGCGCCTGGATGCCCCGCAGGACATCATGTCGCTGACGAATACCGCGGTGGTCGTCACGTCCATATGCGCATCACTCCAGCTGCTCGTGCCTCTTGCCCTTCTCCTCGCCTTTTTCCTCAGTGATCGATAAGTCATGTGTTGATACCACCCCGCCACCCGTGAGAGTCGCGCGACAGCGCTGACTCCTCACACCCCGGAGCCTGTAGGAACGGTGATGCTGTTTCCGCAGGCTCCGCCTGTATTCTTGAGGGTATGACTCCCCGATACGAAGCACCCTCGCGCGCCATCGCCGGCACCGACGCAGACCTCCTCGACCAGCTGCGATACGCGGACGGACGCCCCTACGGCTTCTACAAGAACGCCCTAGGTGCCTGGGATTACGGGGACTTCACCCTCGCGATCGATCACGTGCAGGCCGATCCCTACGCCCCGCCCTCGTCCCTGCGCGCCTGGTCGACGCCCGAGGCCATGGGACTGCCCGAGGCCGCCCTGGCCTCGTCCGACGCGCGCCTGGCTGCCGCGGACTTTATTGCCCGCTCCTTCGACGAGGCTATCCGCGCCCGCGACACCCGCGACGTGTCGATCGCCCGCGCCGGTGCCCTCATCCTCCAGCGCTCCTACGCGACCGTCCTGCCCGACCGCGTCGAGGTCCGCTTCCAAGTCAAGCTCCCCGCGCGCGGACGCACAATCCTCGGCAAGAGCGCCGCCCGCCTCTTCGACGTGGACGTGCCCAACATCGTCATGGACTGCTTCGACTTCGTCTCCGAGGACCCGGCCACCACCCGCAAGCGCTCCCGCCTCCTCGGCCACGTCGCCGCCTACGAGGACTACCGTGCCCTCCAGGGAATCCTCGAGGAACGCAGCTGGGTATCCTTCGTCGCCGACGAAGCCCTGTTGGCGCGCCGCTCCGGCGTGTCCGAAACGCCCCTGACGGGTGACGGCGTCGTCGCTTTCAATGCCCCCGAGTCCCTGCGCGCCACCGTCACCCTGCCGCACGCCGGCGAGGTGTCCGGCATGGCGATCCCCCCGGGCCTGACCCTCATCGTGGGCGGCGGCTACCACGGCAAGTCCACGCTCCTCGAGGCCATCGCCCAGGGCGTGTACGCGCACATCCCCGGCGACGGCCGCGAGCTCGTCGCCACCGACCCCACTGCCACGAAGGTGCGCGCCGCCGACGGGCGAGCCGTCACAGGCGTTGATATCTCGCCGTTTATCACCCACCTGCCCGGCGGTGCCGACACCACGTCCTTCTCCACCGAAAACGCGTCCGGCTCCACCTCGCAGGCCGCCTCCATCATCGAATCCCTCGAGCTGGGCGCACGCACCCTCCTCATCGACGAGGACACCTCCGCGACCAACCTCCTCATCCGCGACACGCGCATGCGCGACCTCGTCGCCGCCGAGAAGGAACCCATCACGCCCCTCGTCGACCGCGTCACCTCCCTCACCGAGGCCGGCGTCTCCCTCATCATGGTCGTCGGCGGCTCCGGCGCCTTCCTGGACGCCGCCGACCGGGTCCTCATGATGGACAACTACCGTTGCCTCGACGTCACCGCCCGCGCACGCGAGGTCGTGGCCGACCTGCCGCGCCCCCGCACCGACGCCCCCACCATCTGGGAGGCCGCTCCCCGCGTGCCCGCCGCGAAGGCCCGCGTGGACCGCCCGCGCACCAAGGCCTCGGGCACGTCCGTGCTAACCATCGACCGTTCAACCGTCGACATTTCCGACGTTGCCGCAGTCGTCGACCCCGGGCAGGCCGAGGCCATCGCCTGGTGCGTGCGCGGTGTCCTCGAGGAGATGGCAGGCAAACAGTCGATGCCCGACCTCATGGCCAAGCTCGGACGGCGCCTCGCCTCCGAGGGCCTGGACGCCGTCTGCAAGTTTGGCGCCCGCTCCTACCCGGCGTTCCTGGCGCGCCCGCGCCTCATCGATGTTGGTGCCGCCATCAACCGCTACCGCGGCCTGTCCCTGCGTGAGGCCAGTGGCGAGGTTTCCACGTCGTAAGTGTTGCCTGCCCCGCTGGGCTGGGCTGCTGTGTGTGCACGTGTGCGGCGGCCCGCCCACCACGGATCGGATGGGGTGGGCGCACCGAATAGCCCCCTAGCGTGCCCCGGGTAGTCTCGGGGATCAATCAGGGGAAACCTCCGTAGCGGTGACGCGCACCGCAGGCGCACGATGGATGCATGAACACGAACACGACAATCGCGCAGGCCCCCGTGGCCGACCAAGAGGCCCCGGCCTCGTCCATCGTCCGACTCCAGGGCGTCTCCAAGATCTACGGAAGCGGCGACGCTCAGGTGCGCGCCCTCGACGACGTGAGCGTCGGCTTCGGCGCCGGCGAATTCACCGCCATCATGGGCCCCTCCGGCTCCGGCAAATCCACGATGATGCACATCCTCGCCGGCCTCGACGCCCCCACCTCCGGGCACGTCTTCGTCGAAGACACCGACATCACCGCCCTGAAAGACACCGCACTGACCAAGCTGCGCCGCGACCGCATCGGTTTCGTGTTCCAGTCCTTCAACTTGGTGCCCACCCTGGACGCCCGCGCCAATATCCTCCTGCCCATGCGCCTGGCCGACGCCACCCCCGAGAAGGGATGGTTCGACCTCATCGTCAACTCCCTGGGTATCGAGGACCGCCTGAGTCATCGCCCCTCCGAGATGTCCGGCGGCCAGCAGCAGCGCGTCGCCGTCGCCCGCGCCCTCATGAGCCGCCCCGCCGTCATTGTCGCGGACGAGCCCACCGGCAACCTCGACTCACACTCGACCTGCGAGGTCATGGACCTGCTGCGCCGCGCCGTCGATGAGCTCGGCCAGAGCGTCATCATGGTCACCCACGACACCTCCACCGCTGCCTACGCGGACCGCGTCCTCGTGTGTCGCGACGGACGCATTGTCTCCGACCTGCGCGACGTTACCGCCGACTCCCTCACCGCGGCGCTGCGCTGAGCGCGCGTCCACTCCCCAAGGCTCATCTCATGTCTGCAACAAACTCCCTCCTGAGCGCCAACCTGCGCTCCCATGGCCGCCGCTACATCTCCACCGGCCTGGCCGTCGCCATCTCCACGGCCTTCATCGTCATCACCCTCATCGTTATGACGGCGATGACCGCGGGCCTGACCTCCGGCGTCTACAGCCAGTACCGCGGCGGCACGATCGTCGTCTCCCAAAACGCTGACGCGACCGGCGAGTCGATTCAGCGCGCCGAAGAAATCCTGCGTTCCACCAGCGGCGTCACCGCCATCAAGCACATGGCCCAGTGGCCTGCCGATGCCCAGACCGACGCGACGCGTGGCCGACTCTACGTCTCGCCGCTGGCTCCCAAGCCCTTCGCCGGCCTCGACCTGAGCGCCGGAGACGCCCCGACCGCCGACGACCAGATCACTATCCCGGAGCACACGGCCTCGACCCTCTCACTGAAGGTCGGCGACACCGTCCGCGTGCGCGCAGGGTTCACCGAGGGCGACTACCAGACCCTTACCATCGTCGGCACCACACGCTCGAACACGATCAGCATGGGCGTGCCCGCCAGCTATGTGACTGACGGCGGTTTCTCCGCGCTCTTCGAGCGCACCGCGTCCGGACAGTTCATCGTCGCGACTTCTGGAGCGGATACGGACAGCAACGCAAACCCTCCCAGCGCCACCCAGGACGAATGGGTGGCGACAGCGAACTCCGCGCTCAGCACCGTCTCGGGAGTGACCGTGACCAGCGTGCACAAGGCAATTCAGGACGACCTCGACCAGGCGCGCTTGGGAGCGTCCATGACGATGGGCATCATGCTGATCTTCCCGGCGATCGCGGCGCTTGTGGCCTCTATCGTCGTCTCGTCGACCTTCCGAGTGGTGCTCACGCAGCGCACCCGCGAACTGGCGCTGCTGCGCACGCTGGGAGCTACCAGGCGACAGGTCCGCTCGCTCGTGACTCGCGAGGCCCTCGCGATCGGAGCGATCTCGTCCGCGATTGGCGTCGCGCTCGGCTGGCTGATCGGCGCGCTCGCGGAGGCGGGCACCGGTCTGGCCTCTAGCGTCGGCGCGGCGCTGGCGAGTGCCTCCGTTTGGCAGCTTGCGTTCACGTGGCTGGGTGCCACCCTGTTCACGACCCTGGTCGGCGTCTTCCCGGCCCGCGCGGCCTCCCGCGTCGCTCCCGTCGCCGCCCTCGCCCCCGTGAACGAGGCCGGGGCCGCCGCCCGCAAGAAGCACACCGTCCGCTTCATCATCGGCGCGCTCATCGCTGTGGCCGGTTGCGCCGCCGTGGCGGCTGCGTGGCGCTCGGATAGCGGCGGCACGAAGTTCCTCGGGGCTTTTGGCGGGTCGCTCCTGGCGCTCCTCGGTGCGCTGCTCGTCGCCTCGGTTCTGCTGCCAGCCCTCACCCGCGCGTTCGGCGCGGCCTTCCCGGGCACCCTGTCCGCCATGGCCCGCGAGAACACGACGCGCAACCCCGGCCGCACCTCCGCGACCGGCACCGCGATCATCATCGGCGTGACCCTCGTCGTCACCATCATGGTCGGTGCCGCCTCCGTGCGCACCACCCTCACCAACGCCGTGAACGACGCCCGCCCCTTCGACCTCATGGCCGTGTCCACGACTGGGGCGGTCACCGATGACCAGCAGGCCGCCATCGCGGCCACCGACGGCGTCGCCGCCACCGTCGCCCAGTACGCCGCTCCCGGCACCCTGACGACCACCTCGGGCGCGCCCGCCTACGCCGGGCCCGAGGGAGCGGGCTCGGAGGACGAGGCCCAGGCCTCGTCGGTCATGATCACCGGAGAACCCGACTACACGGGCGTCACCCACTCGACCGTCACCCAGCTGGGCGATAACCAGGTGCGCGTCGGCGACGAGGCCCTGGCCGGGCAGACGCTGCGCCTGTGCGCCGACACGTGCGTGGACCTGAGCGCCACCTACGACAAGAACGGCAGCGTCGGGGAGGCCCAGGTCTCCGAGAAAACCCTGCGATCCATCGCGAGCTCGCTCGAGCGTCAGGCGGTCATCATCAAGATGGCCGACGGCGCCGACGCCGAAACGGTCCAGAGTGCGCTGCTCAAGGACTCGCACCTGAGCGTCAACGGCTCCGCGTTGGAGCGTCAGATGTACACGAAGATCATCGACCAGCTGATGCTTGTTCTCGTCGGGCTGCTCGGCGTCTCCGTCCTCGTGTCGCTGGTGGGCGTGGCCAACACGCTGTCCCTGTCGGTCGCCGAACGTACCCGCGAGAACGGCCTGCTGAGGGCGCTGGGCCTGACGCGACGCCAGATGAAGAGCCTCCTCGCCCTCGAGGCGCTGTTCCTGTCCTTGACCGGCGTGCTGATCGGCGTCGGCATGGGTGTCGCCTTCGGGTGGGTAGGCGTCATGAGCCTGCCCATTGAGGGGGCCACCGCCGTGCTGAGCGTGCCGTGGCTGCAGCTGGTCGGCGTGTGCGTCGTGGCCATCGTGTCCGCGCTGATCGCCTCGTGGCTGCCGGGCCGCCGGGCCGCCAAGGTCAGCCCCTCGGAGGCGCTGGCGATGGATTGATTCCTGGTTGATCAACGGGTGTTGATGGGTGTTGACGACGGGTGGGGTACCGGAAGGTGCCCCACCCGTTGTCATGTTGTGCTGCGCTGCCCGCGTGCAGATCATCGGGTTAACGCGTGGGTTATTGGGCCCGGGTGCCTATCTGCTAGGCCCAGGTGTCCACCAATTGGGTTAACGGGCAGGCAGACGCGTGTGCGTGCGTTGCAGCCCGGCCCGCCAGCGTCGCACACGCTGGCGTGGCCTGGTTACTCAGAGTAGCTCGGCGCGCCTCAGCACTCGACGACGTTGACCGCCAGCCCTCCCTCGGATGTTTCCTTGTACTTGGAGAGCATGTCGTTGCCCGTCTGGCGCATCGTTTCGATGACGACGTCCAGGCTCACGGTGTGGCGTCCGTCCCCCCACAGGGCCATGCGCGCCGCGTTGATCGCCTTAACAGCCGCGATGGCGTTACGTTCGATGCACGGCACCTGCACGAGGCCCGCCACGGGGTCGCAGGTGAGTCCCAGGGAGTGCTCCATTGCGATTTCCGCGGCGTTCTCGACCTGCTGGGGGCTTCCTCCCAGCGCCTGGGCCAGGCCGGCAGCAGCCATCGCCGAGGCGGAGCCGACCTCCCCCTGGCAGCCGACCTCCGCCCCCGCGATGGAGGCGTTCGTCTTGATGAGTGCGCCGATCGCGGTGGCCGCGAGTAGGAAATCATGCACGAGGGTGCGGCGATGCTCGTGAGCTGCTGCCCCGTCGGCGAGTTCGGAGCCTTCGGGCGTGGAGTCTACGGGGCGCCCGGTCAAGCGTATGTGAGAGAGCGGGGCGACTGAGCCGTCGCGAGTATCCGGGCCCGCCGCGATTCCTGGGGTCGATCCCGTCTCGGGGCAGTGGGTGACGAGATAGCCCAGGACGGCCGGAATAACGCCTGCCGCGCCGTTCGTCGGAGCGGTCACGACCCTGTGTCCCGCGGCGTTCTCCTCGTTGACGGCGAGGGCGAAAAGGTTGACCCAGTCCATCGCGCGCATCGGATCGGCCGTGGTGGAGACCCACGCCCGCGCGTCGTCGGGCACTCCCTGCCCCGTCTCAGCGGTCGTGGGGGTCGATGGCCCGAGGAGTCGGCGGGCAAGCTTTCCGGCGAGTGCTCGGGCGCGGCGGGGAACATCGAGCCCTCCGGGGAGGATGCCCGTCGCGGACGTCCCCGCGTCCACGCAGTCGAACATCGTGTCGGCGATGCGGTCAAGGTAGGCGTCCAGGGTCTCGCGGGGGCGCACCGCCTCCTCGTTGGCGCGCACCAGCTCTGCGATGCTCTTGCCCTCCGCGTCGCACTGGGCCAGCAGCTCGCTACCCGAAGTGAAGGGATAGGGAGCGGGGACGTCAATGCCGACGCTGGTTTGTCCGGAGGCTAGCGACGAAACCTCGGGGTTGTTGGTGTCGTCGTTGGTCTGGGTCATCACGAAGCCGCCTCCCACCGAGTAGTAGGTTCGTCGCAGGATGATGTGTGTGTCTGCGTCGGTGGCGGTGATGGTGAGAGCGTTGACGTGGTAGGGCAGGACCGTGCGCGCGACGAAGCGGATATCGCGTGCAACATCAAGAGTGACCTGGGCTCCGCTGGGCAGCGTCAGCGTCCCGGTGCTCGCCAGGGTCGGCAGGATCGATTCGACGGTGGAGATGTCGACGGTTTCCGGATCGTAGCCCGCCAGACCGAGGAGGACCGCGCGGTCCGTGGAGTGGCCCCTTCCGGTGGCTCCAAGGGAGCCGAAGAGATCGATTGTGATGTGGGAGGGAGGGGGTAGGGTCGCCAGCTCCGTTGTGAATGCGAGTCCCGCGCGCATGGGACCAACGGTGTGGGATGAGGAGGGACCGATCCCGATACGGAACATGTCGAAGACCGACAGGGGATGGGGTGCGTCATGGGCGGCGATGTGGCCGGACACGATGGCGGCCGGGGTTGGGCGCGAGGGATCGTAGGTGGTGACGGGCGTATCCAGAGCGACGGGGCGTAGGTCCATGGTCTCTATTGTGCAGCAGGGGCGGCTCCCGTCTCGACTGAGGGAGTTTGGGGTAGCGCATGCCGAAGGATGGGTATGGCTGAGATGTTGTGGCAGGATGTAAAGTTAACTCTCATGTTAGTTACCGATGTTCCATAGTCGTTAACTGTCAGTTGTCTAGGTAAATGTTATCCATCAGTGTCATCTATTAAAACGCATGGTAATTAAAGGACGTAGCGATCATTATCCACGCTCGTGGGGGTAGCTGGAAGCGCAATCTAGACAACGATGTGAAACAGATGATGCAAAGTTGCATTTTTCGGTAACCGTGGCGTATGGTTCTCTATGTCAAAGATATCGAGCGATTGCCTAGGTCTCCCAGTGAGGCTCGCAATCGCGACATATGAGCCAATCGAAGGGAAATTCTCGATGGCGATCGGGTGGCGATGAGATCGCGATTCGTTTGAGTGATCGCGTCTCATCGGCGAGCGCCCGATCGTTGCGGGTTAACCCTCGTTGCGGTCGTGTTGACCGGTGGCGACGGCCTGGCCTGCGAGCTGTCAAGAGCTTGCGGCGCCGACGCGCTTGCTGGATGACACTCGCGCTCGTGCTCGGGGGCGTCAGCCTCCCCTTGAAGACTTACGTCTCACACATCACACACAGGAGAATAAGGAAAACAATGAGCACCACGAAGACCCGCCGCAGCGTGAGCCTGCTCGCGGCCTTTGCCGTCGCCGCCGGCGCGCTGGCCCTGCCCGCCGCCGCGTCGCAGGCAACCCCCACCTTCGGCCTGGCTGCCACGACCGAGCGTGCGCCCTCCCTGGTCGACCTCGACCCCGCCAAGACCGGCTCGATCACCATCCATAAGCTGGTCAAGCAGGACGACAACGGCACCAAGGAAGGCAACGGCCTCCTCGACCCGAGCGCGACCGGCAAGCCGCTGGCCGGCGCGACCTTCACCGTCGAGAAGCTGACCTCCGTCGACCTGACCAAGCAGGAGGGCTGGGAGAAGCTCGCCAACTACCGTAAGGGCAAGGGCGACGAGAAGATCTCGGCGAACGCCGCCGCCATCGAGGCAGCCCGCGCCGACGGCACTGGCACGCCCGTCTCCCAGACCACGGGTGCTGACGGCCTCGCCACCTTCAACAACCTCGCGCTCGGCGCCTACATCGTCACCGAGACCCAGACCCCCGCCGGATACACCGGCTCGCGCCCCTTCATCATCACGGTGCCGATGACGCACCCCACCGAGCTGAACAAGTGGGTCTACGACGTTCACGCCTACCCGAAGAACGCCAAGGTCAACGTCGAGAAGGAGGTCGACGACGCCCAGACGCCCGCCGTCGGCTCCCCGATCTCCTACACCATCACCGCCGACGTGCCCGACGCCCCGGTCGTGGACTACTACAACGTCGTCGACCAGTACGACAAGCGCGTGAACCTGCCCGAGAATCAGATCATGCTGCAGATGGTCGAAGCCAAGGACGGCGATGTTCCCCTGGTCAAGGGCGACGACTACACCCTGACCCCGGCCGTGGGCACAGACGGCAAGACCAACTTCTGGACCGCCGAGTTCACCGAGGCCGGCCGCAAGAAGATGATCGCCCAGCGCAAGAGCAACGACACCAAGATCGTCATGTCGCTGGAGGGCACCCTCAAGGAGAAGATCGGCGACGAGGGCCTGGTCGAGAACAAGGCCATCCTCCTGCCCGGCGCTCCCGCCAACAACTGGACGCCCGGCAGCGGCGAGGTTCCCCCGCCGGACTACCCGAACGCCAAGGTCGTCTCCAAGTTCGGCAAGGTGACGATCACCAAGACCTCCTCCGTTGACGACACCAAGAAGCTCCAGGGCGCCGAGTTCCAGGTCTACAAGTGCAAGCCCACCACCAAGCCCGCCAACAACTTCGAGTCGGTGGATGCCTCCCTCGACACCAAGCTGACCGTGGACGGTAAGGACACCTTCGTCACCGACGACCAGGGCAAGGTCACGATCGACGGCCTGCGCAACAACGACTGGGAAGACAACGAGGCAGTGGCTGACCCCGGCTACTACTGCCTGGTTGAGACCAAGGCTCCCGACGGCTTCGAGCTGCAGTCCCGCCCGATCGCCTTCCAGATCCTGGAGTCCAACTCCACCAAGGACAACAAGTACACCCTCGAGACCACCGTCAAGGACGTGCCGAAGAACGGCGGATTCAACCTGCCGCTGACCGGTGCTGCCGGTGTCGGCGTGCTCATCGGTACGGGTGCGCTCCTCGTGGCTGGCTCCGGCGCGATCGTGCTGGCCAACAAGCGCCGTAAGGAGCAGGCTGACGCCTGATCCGCGGTAGCACACGGGGGTGCGGCCTGCGGCCGCACCCCCGTGCATGCAACGAACATTCGCCTCTGGTGAGGCGACATCCCAATGACTCAGCTGGAGTGCCAGCACGAATGGAGAACGCGTGAGTAAGCAAGCGCCCGATCAGTCGAAGATCCCTCTCAAGGTCCGTCTTCTGACGATCGCGCCCCCCGTTCTCCTCCTGGCCGGTATCCTCGTCCTGCTCTACCCGGTCCTGGCCACCCAGTACAACAATCATCGCCAGTCCCAGATCGCCGAGCAGTTCAGTGCGGTCGCCGAGGAGGTTGGTCCTGACGCGGTTGCAGAGAGCCTGAGCCGCGCCGATGAATACAACCGCGCGGCCGCGGAGGCACCCATCCTTGACCCCTGGTTGGATGCGCAGCGCCCCGACACCGTCCAGTACCAGGAATACCTCTCTCAGCTCGACTTGAACGACGTCATGGCGACCGTCAAGATCCCATCCATCGACGTCAATCTTCCGATCTACCACGGAACCGACACCGCGACCCTCGACAAGGGGGTCGGCCATCTGTTCGGCACAGCTCTCCCCGTGGGTGGGGAGTCTACCCACACCGTCCTCACAGGCCACACGGGCCTGGGGACGGCCACGATCTTTGATGAACTCACGAGTGTGCAGATGGGCGAGTTCTTCTACATTGAGACCGCCGGCCGCCACCTGAAGTATCAGGTCACCGACATCCGCGTGGTGTTGCCCAACGAGACAGAGTCCCTGAACAAGGTGGAGGGTAAGGACCTGGCCACCCTGATCACGTGTACTCCCTACGGAGTCAACACGCACCGCCTCCTCGTGACGGGCGAAAGGGTCCCCATGGATGACGGGGACGCGCAGGCCGAGGCCGAGCAGGTTCACTCCCGCGTCCTGCAGCCCTGGATGATCGCCGTCCTCGCCTCCGTTGCAGTGATCCTGTGCGTCGCCGGCTGGATCTGGCTGCGCTCGCGCAAGCGGACCCGGGAAGCGCTGGAGGCACCGCACGCGCCGGAATCGTTGGCTGTGGTGGAGGACGCCGCAGCCCCCAATGAAGACGAAGCGTCAATTGGCGAGTAAGCTCACTAGCACGCTTGTTGTCTGAGCACATATAATTACCTTGGAACTGTAAAAGATACTTGGAGAACTGATGCAGTATCGCCCCAACGCCCGCATTGTGCGAGATGCGAGGGCCGCGATCACGCCTCGTCGGTATGGCGTGCGGATCCTCGTCGCAGCCGCGCTCGCCGCGCTCGTCGCGATGCCCGGCCTGCTGGCCTCCCCGACCCAGGCCGGCCCGACCCTCGAAAGCGCCGGATCAGACGAGGTTGTCTTCGATCGCACCGAGGGCCGCATCGGTCCCGCCATTCTCAACGACTCTCCGACCGACCGCACGACGGCCGTCGCCGACCACGCATTCTTCGGCGTCGTGCGCGGCATGAGCGTCTACGACTCCAGGGACCGCAACCAGTACTCGCAGGCTCACCAGCCGGGCGTGGCCCAGCGCTGGCTGAAGGCCGACGTCGCCAAGCGTGGGGACTACTGGTCCTACATCACCCGAGGCGTCGCGTGGGACTACCACATCAATCCCCACGGATACCAGGGGGAGTACAGGGACAACGTCATCTCCGCCTCAACCACGAGCGCCCTGGGCTACAAGCCCAACAACCCCGGCAAGTCCGCGCTCAACAGCACCTTCCTGATCGGCACCGTTCGACACAACAACTTCCCGATCTGGTCGGAGATCCACTACGTGCACGCCTCTTTCGACATTCGCATCGGAGACCTCGAAGAATCATTCCCCTTCGACCAGCACGAGACCACCAATGATAACGACACGACCGCCGTGGCGAATCAAGGTGGAGCCTACAGGTACTACTCGCAGGCGTACTCCGCCCGCTCGTGCCCCGCGGAGGCACCCTACTACGCCCTCATCCGCGGATACGGGGAGAACACCTGGTTCTGCTTCCAGCACGTGGGCCCCGGCTACGGCAACTACGATATTTACACCGACCAGCCGAACTACTACCCCAACTACGTGGATGTTCCGGGGCACACGCCCGAATCTGACGACGTGCTCACCGTGAATAAGACCACCTCGGACCGCACCCTCGTCGTTGACGGCATCCCCTACCGCCTCTTCCTCTGGGGCTTCGTTCCCAGCGCCGACGGCAACTGCCCCGCCGAGCCGCCCGCGGGTTCGGCTCCCGTCAACACCTTCACCACGAAGGAGAATCAAACCTCCTTTGGATGCCTCTACGGAGAGTTCCGTCAGGAGCGATTCCTGCGCATCGCGAAGAACGTCACCGAGGACTCCGGAGCCCCCGGCGAGGAGATTCCCGCCTTCAACTTCACGACCCTGCCCGCTGGCGACTGGAAGGCCCCCGAGGGAGCGCCCCTGCCCAACGAGGCACAGGCCGACACCTACATCAGTCCCGGATCCTTCTCCGACTTCTCCCTCAAGCCCACCGCCTACGGCAACGGCGGGACGGTTCTGAGCGGATACCAGTCCTTCATCCCCGGAAAGTCCCAGTTCATCGTCGCCGAGACCGGACCCACGATTCCCGGCAGGAACCCGATCGCGCCCGGCCAGCCCGGCTACTACGGCCCCTGGCCAGTCAGCGATGACCCCAACGCCGCACAGTGGAAGCTGTCGGAGGTCACCTGCGTCAACGGAGTTGGCGACCGAGTGAACGTCACGCGCGACCCGGCCACCGGCGGCATCGACTTCTCCGCCGTGCCCCCCGCCTCCTCGGCCAAGGCTCTGCCGGTGACCTGCACCTTCACCAACCAGAAGCAGGCCCCCAAGATCCGCATCGAGAAGAGCATCGAAAGCGTCAAGGACGCTTTCACCCCCAACATCACCGTCACCTATCGCATTACCGCCACCAACGACGGGACCCTGACAGGAACCACCGGACGACTGTCCGACTCCCCCTCCTTCGCTCCGGGACTGAAGGAGCGCTCCGTCAGGATCGCCACGACCCTGGAAGGCCTCGACAGCGCCACCCCAACGCGCTACGGCCCCTACACCCTCACCGAGGGCACGGACCTCGAACCGGGCGCCCAGGCCACCTGGTACATCCGTATGAATGTGGCACGCAACAAGAGGACCCCGGGTTACAGTGAGCCCGCACTGGAGTGCGCCTCCGACAATGGGCACCTGACGCCCAGACGCGGCCTCTATAACTCGGTGAGTGGCCCCTACGATTACGACGGAAGCGCCAACAACGAGGCCTGCGCTCCCGTGCGTCCTCGCTACATCCGCATCGAGAAGGCCGGGACCCAACCCGTTGGCACTCCCAACGATGATGGAACCTACCCGCTGAAGGGCGCTGCCTTCGCGATCTACGACAACGCTGAACTCAAGGGGACGCCCGTCAGCGTCGTCGACGGTGGCCCCACCTTCCTGAGCGCCCCCCTGGCCCCTGACACCAACTACTGGCTCGTCGAGACACGCGCGCCAGCCGGACACGCGCTTCTCCCCAGGCCCGTCCCATTCCGCATCAGCGTCGGAAACGACGCGGAAGCGACCACCGTCCTCACGGCGGAGTTCGGTCCCGATGAGGGCTTTTCCTCCGTGCGCGTCCTGCCGGCGCAGCCCGGGGTGAGCGGTGAGGCGGGGGTCCCCGGCATCCGTATCGTCGACACCCAGGTGGGCACGCTGCCCGTCGCAGGCGGATACGGCGTCTACCCCCACGTCGCGGCAGGAGTCGGCATGATTGCCCTTGCTGGAGCGTGCATGTGGGCGCGTAAGCGCCAGCGCGTCAGCCAGTCCTGACAAGGCCGGTAGGCTAGCGAGACCCCCGAACCACCGGTCCGGGGGTCTCGCTGCGCGCGGGCCGAGCGCGCCCGGGGCGCTGCCGTCGCCTAACATTGAGGGCATGAATCTGCGCATGCCCGAACGCGTCCGCGTCGACGCCGTCATCCAGGCCGCCATGGACATGGAGGCCGCCCCCTTCCTACACGAGCTTGCCCCCCTCGGCGACGCTGAGACACCCGACGCGGTGCTCGGCGGGTCGCGCATGACCCAGCGATTTGCCCTCGGGGAGCTCGAAGGGAAGAGTGTCCTGGTGGTCACCTCGGGCATCGGGCTGGCGAACGCCGCCTGCGCCACCGCCCGCGCCCTCGCACTCGTCGATACTCCCGTGGTGATCGCTGCGGGTACGACCGGTGGACTCGCGCGTGACATCAACGTCGGTGACATCGCCGCTGGAACGACCGCCATCTACGGGCAGGCGGATGCAACTGCGTTTGGATACGCGCCGGGACAGATCCCACAGATGCCCGTTGACTACACCTCATCCGAGGCGGCGGCAGCGCGACTGGACGACCTGTCCGACGTGATCTCCCACCGGGTGCGAATCGGCCAGGTTCTCTCCTCCGACTCCTTCTGCACGCAGGAACACGCCGAACCCATGCGTCGACGCTTCCCCGACGCCATTGCCACCGACATGGAGACCTGCGCGATGGCCCAAGTATGCTGGTCCGCCGGCGTCGACTGGATCTCCCTGCGAGCCGTCTCTGACCTGTGTGAGCCCAGCGCCGACCAGGCGTTCCATATGGATGGCAAACGCGCGGCCTCTCACAGCGCCGACGCGGTTGCCGCCTACCTGAGGATGCTATGAACACCAACGATCGCCCCACCCGAATCCTCATGGTGTGTACCGGCAACATCTGCCGCTCTACGATGGCCCACGCGGTCCTCGAACAGGCCGCCGCGCGCGCCGGTGTGGACGTCATCGTCGATAGCGCCGGCGTCTCCGACGAAGAGCAGGGCAACCCGATCGACCGCCGCGCCGCTCGCGTGCTGCGCGACGCCGGGTACACCGTGCCCGACCATCGTGCGCGCCAGATCCGCGCCGGCGAGCTGGGGGAGTGGGACCTCATCCTGGCCATGACCTCGCGCCACCTGAACGTCCTGGAGCGCCTTGCTGAGCGCGTGGGGGTTGAGCATGAGGGCGCGCCCGCGTCCGCCGCCGAACTGGGGCAGGGGCCGCGCGTGTGCCTGTACCGCGACCTCGACCCCGAGGGCAGCGGTGACGTGCCCGACCCGTGGTACGGCGGCCACCAGGACTTCCTGGACACCCTTGAGGTTATCGAGCGGGTCACCCCGCAGATCCTCGCCCTCGTGCGCTAGGCGCGCGGCGAACCGACGTTTTATGCAGACGAGCGGCCACCCTGCGTGGGGTAGCCGCTCGCTGCGTTAAAGGGTGGCGCCTCAGTTGGGCAGGGACGCTCCCGCCTCGGTGAGGAGGGTGCGAATCTGCTCCTCGAGGCCCGAGGTGCCCCTGCCCATCGAGCGCAGCTGCCCGTCAGGCCCGGCCAGGTAGTGGGTCGGCCACGCGTTTGCGCCGTAGGCCTTGAAGGCCTCCAGCTCCGGGTCCAGCGCCACCGGGTAGGTGATGCCCAGACGCGACGCGGCGCCACTGACGACGGACGCTTCGCGCTCGTGGGCCTGCTGCGGGGAGTGTACGCCGATCACAACGAGGCCAGCGTCCTTGTACTTCTCGTAGATGCGCTCGACCTCGGGAATCTCGCGCGCGCAGTTGACGCACGAACTCGACCAAAAGTCGACGAGGGTCACCGTGCCGTGAGGTTCTCCCAGGGAGTTGAGCCACTCCGTGGCACCGATCGCGGGGAGGGTGCCGCAATCCTTCGCCCCGCTGCGCGCGCACTGCGCGAAGTCGGTGCTCGCCTGGACCTCGTGTTCGGGCTCGCACGCGCCGTCCTCGCAGGCGCCTTCAGTGCTGGCCTCGAGCGAGGCCGTGTAGTCGGGGATCATGCGCTGCAGCGCCATCGGGGCGTCCGTCGCGATACCCAGCGCGAGCGCGATCATCGCGACGCCCGCGGCGATGCGCAGGGGGCGCTGGCGGGTCTTCAGGAAGCGGGCGGCGACACCCGAACCCGCGATCGCGACGATCATCAGCGGGATCGACACGCCGATCGCGAAGGAGATGGCCAGGCCGACGATGTGCCACGTGATCTGCCCGGAGCTGGAGGCCACGATGATCGAGGTCAGCACCGGACCCGCGCACGGCACGAACGCCGCGCCCAGGACGAGGCCGAGGCCGAAGCCCGCGCTGTCGCCCGTCGTGCGAGGTGCCAGGCGCGTGAAGGGACGCTCGAGCACTTCCATGATCTTCGGGATGATCATGCCGATGCCGACGGCCATCAGCAGGACGATGCCGGTCCAGCGGATCAGTGCCTGCGGCAGGTTGAGCAGGCTCAGCAGCGCCGAACCCGCGACCGTGATGATCATGAACGAGGTGACGAGGCCCAGGACGATGAGCACGGGACGACGCGTCACCGAGTCGCTACCGTCGGCCTTCACGGCTGCCTTCTTCGGTGCTTCGCCGCCCAGGTTCACGCCCGGAGCGACGCGGAACAGTGACGGGTCGATGCCCATCTTTCCGTCCTCGGAGGATTGGGGCGCCTCGTTCGAGGTGCGGCCGCCAGCGGCTCCGAGGAACAGTGCGGGTAGGACGGGAAGGATGCACGGGGAGATGCCCGTGATGAAGCCTCCAAGAAGGCCAAGCAAGAGGAACATAGGTTCACCTTACTTGGTAGTAGTTGAAAATGCACGCGAATTGTTGGATGCAAGCGCACAAACGGATGTCAGAGCCCGACAGTGTGCCTACAGCGACAGGACCAGGTCCGCGCGCTCCTTCGTGCGATCGACGAGGGCCATGTTCGCCGCGTCCACCGTGCGCACCCAGTGCGCGGCGTCCGCGCGGTCGCGGCCAAAGCTCATGTGTCGCTCGATTAAACGCGACGCAAGCTCCTCGAATGGAGTGTCAATAAAGACGAGCAGGTCGATGAGGCCGCGCACATCCGCCCAGCCGGGCAGCTCAAGGCCCAAGTAGTTGCCCTCCGTGATGACGACGCCGTCGACCTCGACGGGTAGGGAGGCGGCGATGGGCTCGTGCAGGTCACGCCGGTAATCGGGGGCGAGGACGACGCCGTCCGCGCGGCGAACGCGCCCCAGGAGGGCGACGTATCCGCCCACGTCGAAGGTGTCGGGCGCGCCCTTGTGGTCGGCGATCCCGCGCGCGGCCAGCACCGCGTTGGACATGTGGAAGCCATCCATGGGCGCCAGGCCGGCGACCGGGATGCCTGCCTCGGGCAGGGCGCGCGCCAGCTCGGCGGTGATCGTCGTCTTGCCGGTCCCGGGAGGGCCGGTCAGGCCCAGCACGCGCACGGGGTCACCGCTGCGTGCGCGCTCGGCCACGGCCTCGACGATGCGCCGGGTGATCGACGAGGCCTGGGCGCACTCAGGGGAGGCGGCAGTTGCCTGCCGTCCTGAGCTCGCCCGTGAGGAAGTCACGGCTTGATGACGGGCAGCGTCGACCAGGGGAAGTTGATCCACTTGTCGGTGTACGCCCACACGTAGTCGGGCTCGATGATGGACACGGGCTTCTTGTAGATGACCACGCTGCGCGCCTCGACGCGCACGGCGGCGGAGCCGTCGAGAGAGAGGCCGTGCTCGTCGATGAGGTCCATGACCATCTTGAGGGTCTTGCCGGAGTCGGCGACGTCGTCGACGACGAGGACGCGCTTGCCGTCCATCGCGGAGACGTCCATGAGCGGGGGAAGGAGCTGGGGCTCCTCGAGGGTTTCGCCGATGCCGGAGTAGAACTCGACGTTCATGGTGCCGATAGCCTTGACGTCCATCGCGTAGGCGATGGCGCCGGCCGGGATGAGGCCGCCGCGCGCGATGGCGACGATGAGATCTGGGATCCAGCCGGAGTCGACGATCTGCTGGGTGAGCTCGCGGGACGCGTCGCCGAAGCCTTCCCAGGTGAGGACCTCGCGGTCGGGAGCGGTGGTGGCGTCGGGGCTGGCGGTGGTACCCATGGCTTCCTTCTCTCGGGGGTGTTGGGATCAAGGGTATCGCCGTCGGGTGGGTGTGTGCGCGCCCGTACGGAGAATAAAACTGTGACGTGGGTGGACGCTCGCCTCGTGCGCACTCAGTTGGCGTCGGTAACGCTAACGACGGCGGCGGATCGAGGCGAGTTCGCGCTCGTATGCGCGCCCGGGCGAGGCGGCCTTTCCTCGGTGCTCCCACGTGAGGATCAGCGCCGGGTTGAAGGCGCGCGAGCACACCCCGCACGAGGAGACACGCCTCGGCGCCCGGTACAGGCGGCGGGTGGCCCCGCAGCGCGGGCACGTGCCCACCCAGGGTGCGTCCGGGGAGGGCAGGGACGAGGGCAGCCGCGCGGAATCCGGAGCGCCGAGGGCGCGTGCGGCCCGCTTCCACGCGGCGTCGTGCCCGTGGGAGGGGCCGACGAGGGCGTGGGCGATCTCGTGCAGGATGACGCCCCGGATCGTGCCTTCGTCGTACAGGTCGGTGAGTGGCCCGGACAGGCTGATCGTGCGCGAGGCGTGCGTGCACGCCCCCGCCCGGCGCTTGGCGTGGTCAAAGCGGAAACGCCAGTCCGCCAGTCCAGCCGCGTCCATGAGGGAACGCGCGAGGGCACGTGCCTCCTCGCGCTTCACCGCGCCCCCGCGAGGACGCCGAGCAGGCGCTTCATGGAAACCTTGTTGGGCGTGCCCAGGGTCTGGGCGAACATCGACACGCGCAGCTCCTCGGCCATCCACCGCGCCTGAGTGAGCGCGGCGTCTCGGCGGGCGTCGTAGGGCCGATGCTCCAGGGCATCGCGCGTGGCGGCGATCTCGGCCTCCGCCTGGTGGATGCGGTCCATGTCCTCCAGGTCGCGGGCTAGCGCCCCCGGCGACGAGGCGGCGCGCTCGATGCGCACGGCACCAGCGCGCAGGTAGCGGGCCAGGTGCGGCAGCGCGGAGGCGGGCGTCGCCGACACGAAACCCTCGTCGAGCAGGGTCTTCCCATGCGCCGCGACGTCGCGCGTCGTCTCTTCGAGCGAGGCCTGGGGGTGCGAGCGCACGGCGGCGTCGGCCTCGGCGCTGGCCTCCAGGGCCCGCACGACGTGGGAGAGGATCTGGTAGACGCGGTCCTCGTGGGCATCGCGCGCGGCCGCCACGAGCGTCTCGAAGGCCTCGGGGTCGCGCACATCGGCCGGTGTGCTCAGCTCGTCCACGAGGGCGAGGGCCGAGGCCAGCTGCGCGTCCGCGACCAGGGCTGCCGTGTCCGCGTAGGGGGAGGCCGCCAGCATGAGGGCCTCGCGGCCCGTCCACCGCGTGGTCACCCGGTTCGTCGCCAGTGCGACGCGGGAGAGCAGCAGACGAGCGAGGCCGGCGCGGTGCTCACGGTCGGCCTCGGCGGCGCTGGCCACGACGCGCACGCCCGCAGCCGGGGCCGCGGCGCTACCCTGGGGGACCAGTGCAGGGAAGGCCCGCAGTGTCATCGTGCCCGAGGTCTGGGTGATCGAGCGCGGCAGCGTCGGCATCTGCGTGACGCCGTCCGCGTGGAACGCCGGGTCCTGCGCGGGGGCCGAGGCCCGGGCATCCTTCGGTGCCTGTGTGCCCTTCCCGGCTGCGGACTGCGCGCCCACGTTGGACGCGGATGCGGAGGTGGAGGAATCTTCCCCACCTCGCGCGGTGGCCTTCTCCGAGGCCCCGCGCCCGCGCTTGTTCCTGCGCGCCTGCTTCTCTCCGGCCTCCTCGAGGGCCGCGCGCACGGCCGTGCGCACCGCCTTGTTCGCGTCGCTGGCGAGGGAACGCTGCAGGTAGGCCAGGTCCTTGCCCGCGCCCAGCTCCTTGCCCGACGCGTCGGTGACGACGAAGGTCATGCGCAGGTGGTCGGGCAGGTGGGCGCGCGCGTGCGCCAGGTCTGCCTCGCTGAGGTCCACGCCGCGCAGCACGCGCACCGCGTGGGCGAGGGCGTCCAGGATGGGGCCCTCGGTGAGGGGGCGGGGCTTGGGCGCCTCGGTGGTTGCTTCGGGGTTCTGCTGGGTGGATTCCGGTGCAGGAGCCTCCTTGTGCGCGGCCTTCTTCGGCGCCTTCGCGGGGGAATTGCGCGTCGACAGCTTGCCCGAGGTCGCGCCCCACGCGGCCAGGCGGCCCATCGCGGCGTCCAGGCTCAGCGGGTCTGGCTCGTCGGAATCCTTGGTCTTCTGCGGGCCTGCGGCGGACTCGTCCGCCACTGGCGCCGCCAGGGCCGGCTCGTCGCCCGCCTGCTCGATCCAGCGAGCCACCGACGCGGCCACGTCCGGCGCGGGGGCCAGCAGGCGGCGCACGCCCTTGGGTAGCGCGCGGATTGCCTCGGTCAGCAGGTCCTCGCGCATGCCGGGCACCAGCCAGTCCGTGCCCGCATCGCTGACGCGCTCGAGCACCTCGATTGGGATGCGCATCGACACGCCGTCGCGCGGGCTACCCGGGGCAAACTCGTAACTCAGAGGCAGCGACAGATCGCCGCACTGCCAATGATCCGGGAAACCCTCGCCCGAGGTCGCCTCGCGCGGCATCAGCAGGGACGCCGGGTAGATCAGCAAATCCGGATGCTCCCGGCGCTTGTCCTTCCACCAGCGGTTGAATGCCGCCGCGCTGGTCACGTGCTCGGGGATCAGGTCGTCGAAGAAACGGAAGCGCGCCTGCTCATCCGCGACGAGGCCGTGGGTGCGGCTACGGCGCTCAACCTCGCGGGCCTGCTCCACCAGTGCCTCGTTTCGGCGTTGGAAAGCGTGCCTCTCCCTCCACTGACCATCCACCAGAGCGTTGCGAATGAACATCTCGCGGGCCAGCTCACGCGCCGTCGTCCCTTCGCGCGCGGCCGCCAGCTCCTCGAAATGACGCGGCTCAAACGACCCCGACGACAGCGGATCCTTCGACGCCGACACCAACCCGGCCGCCAGCGCCTCCAACGACCCCGCGCGCGGAGCATGAGAGCGCGAGGCGGCCACGGCCTCGTCGATGACGAGGTCACCCAAGCGACCCAGCAGCACCTCGCGGTCCGCCGCCAGCGTCAGCCCGTAGAGCGTCACGCGCTCGCGGACCATCGCCGCGCCCTTCGCGACCGACCAGAACGGCTCCGAATACGAGCGCTTGAGCAGGCCGCGCGCCGCCGGCTCCACCCACTCCGGGCGGATGCGGGCCACCGTGCGCGCAAACAGGCGCGAGGTCTCCACGAGCTCCGCGGTCATCACCCAGGCGGGGTGCCCGCTCACGCCTGAGCCAGGCCAGATCGTGAAGCGCGTGCCGCGGGCGCCCTCGTAGTCGCGCTTCGTCTCGTCCCACGAACCCAGGTAGGACAGCAGGCCGACCAACAGCGAGCGGTGCACCTGGTCCGCGTCCACGCTCGCCGTGCCCTGCCCGTAGGCCAAGACCGCGCGAACGGCCGCGTCCTGCGCGCCGCCGAACTGGGCGGCCTCCACGACGTCGCCCGTCGACGGCTCGCCCATCGGCCCCGCGGCGATTCCCAGCGCCCGCGCCATCTGGCGCAGCTGGCCGACGACGTCGCGCCATTCGCGCCACCGCAGGTAGTGGAAGAACTCCGCGCGGCACATGCGCCGGAACGCCGAGCCCGACAGGTCGCGGGCCTGCACCGCCAGGTAGCGCCACAGGTTCAGGTAGGTGATGAAGTCCGAATGGGGGTCGGCCAGGCGCGCGTGCGAGGCGTCCGCCGTGCCCTGGTGCTCGGCCGGGCGCTCGCGCACGTCCTGGATCGACAGCGCCGCCACGATGACGAGCACCTCCGAGGCGCATCCCCGGCGCTCGGCCTCCAGCAGCATGCGCCCCAGGCGCGGGTCGATCGGCAGGCGCGCCAGGTCCCGTCCGATGCCGGTGAGTCTGTACTGGGACGAGGCCGGGGCGGCGTCCGCGCTCTCACGATCCTGCGCGAGCGCGCCGATCTCCACGAGGAGGGCCACGCCGTCGCGCACCGCGCGCCGATCCGGGGCGTCCAGGAACGGGAAGTCCTCGACGGCGCCCAGGCCCAGGGACGCCATCTGCAAGATGACGCTGGCCAGTGACGTACGCAGGATTTCCGGCTCCGTGAAGCGCGGGCGCGACAGGTAGTCGGCTTGGGAGAACAGGCGGATCGCCACGCCCTCCGAGACTCGGCCGCATCGGCCCGCGCGCTGGTTCGCGCTGGCCTGACTGACCGGCTCGATCGGGAGGCGCTGCACCTTCGTCTTGTTGGAATAGCGGGAAATACGAGCCAAACCCGGGTCGATGACGTAGCGGATGCCCGGCACCGTCAGCGATGTCTCCGCCACGTTCGTCGCCAGGACCACGCGGCGCAGGCGGTGCGGCTCGAACACGCGATGCTGCTCGGCCGCTGTCAGCCGCGCGTACAGCGGCAGGATCTCGATGTCTCCCGGGTGTGCGCCCTTGTCATCTCCCGCGCGCCGGCCTCGTCCCTTCAAGTGATCGAGGAGGGCCACCTCCGTGTCGCGGATGTCGCGCTCGCCCGGCAAGAAGACGAGGATGTCGCCGTCGCCCTCCGCGCTTAGCTCGTCCACCGCGTGGCAGATCGCGGTCTCCACGTCGATGTCCTCGCCCATGCCGTAGCCCAGCGTCGCCAGCTCGTCGTCCGGGTCCTCCAGGACCAGCTGCATGGGGCCGGAGCTCTGCTCGTCTGCGCTTTCCTCGGGCTCGTCCGCATGCTGCGCTGAGGCCTCGGACGTGTACGAGGAGGGTGTCGTCGGGCCGAGGGGACGGTAGCGGATCTCGACCGGGTACGTGCGTCCCGAGACCTCGATGACCGGCGCCGGCTCGATCAGGCGACCCGAGCCGGGCGTGCCCTCCCACGTGCCGAAATGGCGCGCGAAACGATCCGAATCGATCGTCGCCGACGTGATGATGACCTTCAGGTCCGGGCGCGCGGGCAGCAGGCGTGCCACGTAGCCCAGGATGAAGTCGATGTTCAGGCTGCGTTCGTGGGCCTCGTCGATGATAAGCGTGTCATAGCGGCGCAGCATCGGATCCGACTGAATCTCCGCCAGCAAGATGCCGTCCGTCATGAGCTTGACGAGGGTTGTGGGGCCGACCTCGTCCGTGAAACGCACCTGGTAGCCGACCACCTGGCCGCGCTCGCGGCCCACGGTCTGGCCCAGCTCGTCGGCGATGCGGTCCGCGACCGAACGCGCCGCGAGCCTGCGCGGCTGGGTGTGCCCGATCATGCCGGCCACTCCGCGGCCCAGCTGCATGCAGATCTTCGGCAGCTGCGTCGTCTTACCCGAGCCGGTCTCGCCCGACACGATGACCACCTGGTGGTCGCGGATGGCGCGGGCGATCTCGTCGCGGCGGGAGCTCACCGGCAGGTCGGGGAAGGAGATGACGGGGATAGCTGCGGCGCGCTCGGCTAGCTGCTCCGGCGTGAAGGGCTTGAAGGGGCGCGCGTGTTCGCGGGGCGGGCGGCCCTCGCGGGTGCGCTTCTCTCGGCCCTGGCGGCCTGCCTGGCCTCGGCGGCGCCGCACGCTGTCACGCCCGTTGGCGGGGCGACCCGCGTTGCGAGAACGGGGGCCGCGCTCGTTGGGCTCGGACGGAGGCGTGGGGCGAGAGTCAGGCATGATAGCGCCAGTCTAGTCGCTGGCCAGAGGCGGCCGCCGGTCAGACGGAGGGCGCCTCGTCCTGCAGGTCCTCGTCGAAGCGAGTGACCGGCGGTTCCAGGCGCAGATCGACGAGGTCGCGTGCCAGCTGGTCGATCTCCTCGCCCTGGTACACGCGCTCCCTCCACGAGGCCGGGATGGCCTCGATCCCATACAACGCGCCACCCAGCTGCCCGTAAATCGCGGCGTTCGTATCCGAGTCACCGCCCATGTTGGCGATCGCCAGGGTCGCATCCTTGAAGGAAGGGAAATCCAGCAGGCCGTGCACCGCCAGGCGAAGACCGTTCACGATGTAGCCGCTGGTCTCAGCCTCCCACGACGCGCGAACCTGCGGATCCGGGCTGATCACCCGCGCGGCCATCTCGTCGAACGGCTGACCCGTCGACGCCCAGGACACGTCCATGAGCTGCTCCGGGGACCAGCCCAGCAGCGCGCCAACCAGCAGGGCGGCGAAGACCTCGGTGGCGGCCTCGGCCTCGACGGAATAATGCGTCTCGCGTGCGCTCAAGCGAGCGGTCGCGACGACCTCGCGAGGGGAACGCGAGCGGAACCCAGCGATCACCATGGGCGCCAGACGCATAATTCCGCCGTTACCGGCGCTGTTCGTGCGCTCGGCGGTCACAGGCACACGTGGATCGTGCTCGAAATCGAATAGCGCGGCGCGCACCTGGCCGCCGATGTCGAAACACCTGTCCGTCGACGAACGGTAACCCTCCGAAAACCAACGCTGGTAGCGCTCCATCACGTCGAACGAGTCGTAGCGGCCCTGCGCCAGCAGGGAATCCGCGATGCACAGAGCCATCGACGTGTCATCCGTCCACTGCCCGGGCTTCAGTAGGAAAGGCCCTCCGCCCACCATGTCCGTGATCGGATCGAAAGTGCCCGCCCACTTGAACTCGTTCGTGGTGCCCACCGCGTCGCCGACAGCCAGGCCCATGAGGGCGCCGCGCGCCCGAGAAAGAAAATCCGACATGCCCCAAGTGTCGCACAGGGGCCTCGTGATGGGTCCCGGCGTCCGCAGCGCCTGCCCTCCGCAGGCAGTCGAGGTCAGCGGAGCGCGCGAGTTAGCCCCGGCCTCGTCCCCGGCGTGGAAGACTCAGGCGATCGACGTGCCGAACAGTGAGCCCAGCAGGTACGTGACACCCGCGGCGCCGTAGCCCACAATGAGCTGGCGCAGCGCGCGGGGCGCGGGGGACTGGCCGGACAGGATGCCGACCACGCCGCCCGTGAACAGCAGGGCGACGCCGACGATCACAGCCGCGACCACGATCGCCGCCAGGCCGGTCATGCCCAGCAGGTAGGGAATCAGAGGGAAGAACGCGCCCGCCGCGAAGAAACAGAACGAGGACAGCGCCGCCTTCATGGGCGTGCCCACCTGGTCGCCCGCACCGTCCGACTCGGGGCTGCCGCCCAGGGCGGCACGCACCGCGATCGCGCCGGACTCGCCGGTCGCAGGCTTGGCGAGGCGCGCGAAAACCTGCCTCGCGTGCCGCTCGGCCTCCTCCTCGCTCTCGCCACGCGCACGGAATACGAGCGCCAGCTCGTTCGCGTCCACATCCAGGTCCGGCACCGCCTGATGCGCGTCCGGGTCGGGGATTGAGGCGTCGAGGAGTTCGCGCTGACTGCGCACGCTCACCCACTCGCCGGCCCCCATTGACAGGGCACCCGCGAGCAGGCCCGAAATGCCCGTCAGGAGAACGACATGGGGCTCCACGCCCGTCGCCGCCACACCCAGCACGAGTGCCAGGTTCGACACGAGGCCGTCGTTCGCGCCGAAGACTGCCGCGCGGAACGTGCCCGCCAGGGTCTCGCGGGACTTTGCCGCCAGGGAACGAATGACCTCGGCGTGAATGTGCTCGTCCGCCTGCATGTGCGCGGGCACATCGTCATCCACGTCGCGGGCGGAACGCTGCTCCGCGCGCTGGGCCATCGCCAGAATGAAAATCGTGCCAAAAAGGTGTGCGAGGACGGACGCGGCGCGCGTGCGCAGTGGCGGTTTGGGAGCGGGCAAAGCGTGGTCGCCCAGGCGAGCCAGCCAATACTCCTCGTGGCGGCGCTCCGCCTCCTCGAGCTGCAAGAGGACCGCGCGCTCCTCGCCCGTCCGGCGCTCAGAAAGGTCGCGGTAGGTGCGGGCCTCCATGCGCTCCTCAGCCAGGTGCTTGCGCCAGCGCTTGATCTGCGCGCGTGATGGCTCCTGAGTGTTGAGCTGTGGGTCTGCGCTCACGGCCTCGTTCCCCACCGCGCTCAACGCTGCGTCGTGGAGGAGGTGGCCTGCGCGTCAACCGTCGTCGGCTCGGAGGCGGGGGCGCCGAAAAGGCGTTCCTTCACGGCGTCGGCGACCTTATCGGTCACCTGTTCGCCGCCCGCACGCACGAGGTCGGACATCTTCTGGCCCGCCGCATCCAGGGGGCGTGCGACGATCGGGAGACGGCGCAGCTTCGAGGCGTTCGCGCGGATCTGCTCGTAGCGCTCGCGGCCTGCTCGGGTGCCCAGGACGTATCCGATGCCAACTCCGATGAGGATTCCAGTCTTGGTTCCCATGAATGTCCTTCTCTCGCTGCAAGTCGTGGGGCGTCCCGTTGTGGCGGGTGTTTCGCAATCCCCGTGGGCGCGGCTCTCACCGGCGCGTATGCGTCCCATCTTAGTGGCGCTGCCTGCCGCGCCGCACGATCCTCACCATGAGTGGGGATTATTCACGGATGCTTCTCGTCTCAGATGTCCCCTTGTCACATTCGTGCACAGTGTGGGCCCCTCTTTCGGTGAGTGGTCCGCACGCGCTATGTTTATAGCGTGAGTCAGATAACGATTGAGACGCCCCGGGGAGTGTCCCTCTCCGGTACATTCACGCGTCCCGTGGACTGCCGCGACGCCGCGGTGATCTTTTCTCACACCTTTTTATCGGATCGTCACGCATCGGGCATGTTCGACTCACTCGGTCGTGCACTGCGTCGCGCCGGCTATGCCACCCTCACCTTCGACTACTCCGGCCACGGCGCCTCGGGCGACGAAATCATCACCTTCGACCCCCTCATCGAAGACTTCCGCTCCGCGTCCGGCTGGCTCGCCGACCAGGGCTTCGCGCGCCAAATCTGCGTCGGCCACGAGTTCGGCGCCGCCGTCGCGCTGCGCTCGCGCCCGCCCGCCGTGCAGACATACGTGCTGGTCTCCCCGGTCCTCGGTCCCCTTTCCTACGACTGGAACCTCGTGTTCTCCGACGTGCAGCTCTCCGACCTTGAGCACCACGGGGCCACGACCGTGCCCGACGACTCCGAGTCCGTGCGCCGGCAGTTCACGATCTCCAAGCGCACCCTCGCCGACATGTCCATGGTCTCCGGCGAGGACGCGCTGCGCGGCCTCAGCGTCCCGGTGCTCATCACGCACGACTCCTTCGATGAGGAGACCGGTCTGCTCGACCGCACGCGCGAGGTCTTCCACTTGCTGCCCGACGGCTCCCTCGTCGAAATGACCGCTGCCCCCGACGGCATCGCGGGCGAGTACACGCCGGTCGACGGCGTGCCCATCATCGACGAGGCCGTGGATCGCGCGCTCGCCGCCTCCGGTTCGGCGCACCTGCCTACCCTGGCGGATGTCGCCGCCAAGTGGGCGAGCCGCTGGGTGCCCGTGAGTCGCTGATCGCCCGATTTCCGGCGCTGCTTGTTGCGCCGCTGGTGTTCCGGGCGCCGTTGGGCCCGGCCAGGCCCCGCAGGCCCCGTGGCGGCGTCCAATCGGGCGGGGCTCGGGGCGCGTGTGCTTGCTCTGGCCCCGCCGCCGCCCACCGGAACCGTGGCCAGGCCCACCAATCCCTCCGGCGCCCTCCACACCGGCGGCGCTGTGTCGCTGTGCGTTGCTGGCATGCTCACCGCTACCCCTAGCAATGTCGCAGGTCATTCCGCTGAGACTATTTCAGAATGTGAATTGCATTCGTTGGTATTTCAATGTTTCTGAGTGTTGTTGAGGGGCTGGTCCGATCGAATGACGTGCGGGTTTTCTGAGGAGCGGGTATGTGTCTGAGCGCGGCGCGGTTGTTTGAAACCGTCATCGCCTTTGCGGGCCGGTAAGGTGCGCCAGTTGAAACCGTCATCGCCTTTGCGGGTGAGAAACGGGCGATTTTGGTGCGGTTTTCGGTCGCAGTGGTGTTGTTGGTTTCAATGGTTGCTGTTCAGGGGCGCGCAGTGGTGATGGGGGTTTCATGCTGGCCTGCAGCGGCGGTCGCAGTGGTGGCGGTGGTTGCACCATCGCGACGTCACCGCCTCTTGTGCGCGAACAAGTTCGCCCTGCTTGGTCTGATGGTGGGAGAATGCGTGAATAGGTTCGCCCAGCGCACGAGAGAAGGCCTAGAATCGGTGTTTTGTGGCGTGCTGGGCGAGTTTTTTGCGAAAACACCGTAGTAGGGGCTGCGCTGGGCGAACTTTGTCGCGGGCCAGCAGCCGCGGGATCCCGCCGGGCAACTCGTGCCCCGCCAGCGGCCACCTACCAGCCGCGCACCAGCTCAGCGAGAGCCCGGGAAGTCAGCCACTGCCTCGTGCCGAAGGAAGACACAGACACTGCGGCGACGGACGAGGCAAAGCGGATGAGGCGCTCCGGGTCAGCGTCCCCGCCGCGCTCGATCGCCCACACGAAAGCCCCATGGAAAGCGTCGCCCGCCCCCAGCGTTGATGCGTCTGGGACGGCTTCGACGGGAATCTCGCCGCTCGTGCCATCCCACCAGTACTGCACGGTCCGATCCCCGCGCGTGCGCACAGTGCGCGTGATGCCGAAGCCTCGCAGGAACTCGGCGACCTGCGCCCCGTTCGGACGCGCCATCAGCGGCGGCGCGAAATCCTCCGACACGACCGCGATGTCGACGAAGCCCAGCAGGGGAGTGAGCCAGTCCTTCCATGAGCCGCCATCCAGGATGCGCGGGTGCGGCGGGTGAGCCTCGAGTGGGGCGAACGGGTCCTCCCCGTCGACCTCGGGTACGCCCAGCGTGAGGGCCGCGTGCGCGAGCGCCGGGTTGTGCCCGTCGATGAGGACCGCGCCGACCCGCTCGGGCAGATCGGTCGCCACGCGCTCCGCGTCGGCGTCGAGCCGCGCGTTCGTGGAGGCCACCATGCGACCGCTCGGGTGCTCAATGATCGAGGACACTGCGGGCTCGCGCGACGCGGGGGACGAGGCCGGGGCCGTCGCGTCCACGACGCGCACACCCACGGCCGCCAGGTCGGCCGCAAGGAAGGCTGACACCGGGCCTTCGCCGAGCGCTGTCAACAGAATCGGCGTTTCCTCAGAGTCAGCGGGAGCGCCCGAGGCGGCCCCGGCCTCGTCCTCAGGATCAGAAAGAACACGCGAGGCCGCGCACAGCGCCGCGTACGTGACGGCCGCGTTCGTCGCGGGACCGCCTGCGGCCATCGTGAAGTCCGTCGACGTGACCTTCAGGGAAGGGTCCGGCACGTGGTCGAGTCGATGCAGGACATCCAGGGTCGTGAGCCCGGCGAAGAGAGCAGTCATGGGGACATTGTCGCACCCGGTGGCCGCGCGAGACGGGATGGCCATGGCTCTCGCTGATAGGCCGACAAACCCTGTAGCATATGAACAACGACACTCATCGACTCCTCCGGATCGCCATGCACCTGCTCGACGCGCTGAACAACTCCCTGCCCGAGGTCTTCCGAGCCATTGATCTCATGGGCGTTCTCCTCAACGGTATCCTCGGCGGCAAAGTTGCCCGAGAACGCAACTTCGACGCCGTCGGCTTCTGCATTCTCGCTATCATGACGGCGCTCGCGGGTGGCATGATCCGTGACCTGCTCCTGACGACGCGCACCGGAGCGCCCGTCGCCATCACGGACCCCTACTACCTGGGGTTCGCGATCGTCGGCGCTCTCATCGCGATGGCCTTCCGCATGGATTCGCGCGCGTGGTCGGTGCTCCTCGTGATCGCCGACGGCATGGTGCTGGGCTGTTGGAGTGCGACCGGTGCGATCAAGACCCTCGATGCGGGGTTCGCGATCATGCCGGCGATCCTCATGGGCATCATGACGGCGATCGGCGGCGGCATGGTCCGTGACATCTCCGCAGGCCTGGTGCCGCGCGTCTTTGGTGGCAACAACCTCTACGCGACCCCCGCGTTCGCGTGCTCGCTAGTCACCGTCATCTTCTGGCACATGGGCCAGCCGGTCCTGGGCATGGGCGCGTCCATCATCGTGGGCCTCGTGTTCACAGGAATGGCGCACTGGCGCCGCTGGAAGCTCCCCCAGACCCGCGAGTGGACCATCACTCTCACATATTCGCAGTTAAAAGCTCTGCGTGGGGGCAAGCGTTAGTATGGCGGTGTGACTCCCAAATCAACACCCGCTTCTTCAGCTCCCGCCGCGTCGGCCGCCTCCGCGCGTAAGCCGTTCAAGACATGGCACCTGTCGATGATGGCCCTCGGCCTCGCCATCGGTGCTGGCTTCTTCCTGGGCACGGGTTCCGCGATCCATCAGGCCGGTCCGGCTGTCATCGTGTCCTACGCCCTGGCGGCCATCATCGTCGTGTCGGTCATGCTGGCTCTCGCGGAACTGGCCTCGTCTCTGCCGTCGACGGGGTCCTTCTCGTCCTACGCCGAGGCTGGGATCGGTCGGTGGGCCGGGTTCACGATCGGGTGGCTGTATTGGGTCATGCTCATCATGGTGTCGGGTCTGGAGGTGACGGGCGCGGCGACGTTCTTCGTCGGCTGGTTCCCCGCAGTTCCGCAGTGGGTGGTTGCCCTCGTAATTGTCGTTGTTATTGGCGGCATTAACCTGCTGGCGGCCGGGCAGTACGGTGAAATCGAGGCCTGGCTGTCGATGGTGAAGATCGTCGCGATCATCGCCTTCCTGGGCGTGGGCGTGTACCTGGTTGCGCGCACGGCGATCGCCGGCCCCCTGCCGGGTCACGAGGGCGTGCTGCAGAACGTGCTGGGGCACAACGGTTTCGCACCCAATGGCCTGTCGGGTATCGCGGTCGCTCTCCTGGCGGTCATCACGTCCTTCGGTGGCCTGGAGATCGTGACAATCGCCGCCGCCGAGGCCGAGGATCCCCGCGCCGCCATGAGCAGCGCGATTCGCTCGGTCGTCACCCGTATCCTCGTGTTCTACGTCGGGTCCGTCATCCTGCTGATAGCGCTGCTGCCCTGGGACAGCGAGGCGATGAATACGAACGCTTTCGCTGCGATCCTTGAAATGGCGGGCGTCCCTGCGGTCGGTACGCTCATGAACGTCATCATCTTCATGGCGCTGATTTCCGCGTTCTCTGCGAACATCTACGCCTCCTCCCGCATGGCCTACTCACTGTCTGCGCGCGACATGGGACCGCGCTGGCTGCTGGGTGCCTCGGCCTCCAATAAGGCGCGCGCACGTTCCGTCGTTGAGGCGGCCCTCGAGGACGACGAGGCGCTCCTGGCTACCGAGCTCCAGGGTGACATTGAGGCTGGACGGACCCCGAAGCGCGCGGTCGGCCTCGTCGTCGTGCTGGCGCTGCTGGCCGTCCTGGGTAACTGGTACCTGCCCGGTTCGATCCTGACCATGCTCATTAACGCGATCGGTATGGTTCTGCTGATCGTGTGGACGTTCATCATCATCTCGCTGATGCGTTTGCACCCCTCGCTGGAGCGCTCGGGCTCTCTCGTGATTCGTATGCCCGGGTGGCCGTGGCTGCCGTGGCTGGTCCTCGCGGGTCTGGGTGGGATCGGTGTCCTCATGCTCATGAGCGACGAGGGCCGGGCTCAGCTGGTCTCCATGGGTGCGCTCACGCTTGTGATCGTAGCGATTTACTTCGTGCGCCAGCTGGTGGGGTCGCGCAAGAGGGCCTAATTATCCACAGGCACTCGCCGCCGGGACGCAGATGCCGGTGGGTGGGTGCATCATGAGGGCACCCCGAGCGGTCGGGGTGCCCTCATTTTGTGAGTGTTGTGAGAGGAAGAAGAGGGAGATGGCGCGCAAGCGACGCAGGAGCGTTGGGGACACGGTCCTCCTGCTGGTGATTCTCGCGGCGCTCGTGTGGGCGTTCGCGCCCGGCGTCGGCTGGGATCTGCTGGGCCTGCGTTCGCGCCTGGGGTGGCCGCCGCTGCGCACCGGGCAGGCGCTGTCCTCTCTGCCGGATAGCGAGGCTGCCCGCCAGCTGCGTGAGCTCACGGTCCGAGAGTCGGTCGACGATCCGGCCGCGCCGGCGTATGACCGCGAGGCCTTCGGGCAGCGCTGGGCGGACACCGACCGCAACGGCTGCGACACCCGCAATGACATTCTTGCCCGCGACCTGGCGCGCCCCACCTTCAAGCCGGGCACGCGCGATTGCGTGGTCCTGTCGGGCACGCTCGCCGAGCCCTACACGGGTGCCACGATCGAGTTCCAGAGGGGGGACAAGACCTCGTCCCTGGTGCAGATCGACCACGTCGTCGCCCTCGCGGACGCGTGGCGCTCGGGGGCCTGGCAGTGGGACGCGCAGCGCCGCCAGGAATTCGCCAACGACCCGGAGAACCTGCTCGCGGTGGATGGCCAGGCTAACGAGGACAAATCGGCCTCGTCCGCGGATCAGTGGCTGCCGCCCAATGCCGCGTTCCGCTGCGACTATGTGAAGCGCCAGATCGCCGTCAAAAACTCGTACGGGCTGAGCGTGACTCGGGCTGAACAGGACGCGCTCGCCGAGCAGCTGTCTATCTGTTCCGGGTGATGGGCGGGGTGCTAGCCCTGCGCCATGCGCCGTTGTGACGCGCAATTCTGACTAGCAATTTCCAGTGGTTTCCCAGGCGTTTTCTCACGATGTGTCCATCTCGTGTGGAACTGAGCGCACGTCCGCAACATTGCCCGATAAAGCCGGTAATGTTCCCCTCAAGGGGAGGGGTGACATGTACACGGCAATTAACTGGGCGCTTGATCTGGGCCTTTACGTCACTGTCTGCACGATCACGTGCGCGCTGTGGTGGTGGTTCGGGCGCCGATCTGAACCCAGTGTCACTGCGGGGCGTGCCGAGGCCTCGACCGACTCCGTTCAGAGCGCCGGGCAGGTGAGCCGTGCGCGCCTGACCGTCGTTCAAGCATTGCCGCTCATCTATCGTCGCTCGAAACAGACGAGTGCGCTCCTGCCTCGCGAGGAGAACCCGGACACCCCGACGACGGCAGAGATTCCCGCGGTCGCGGTCCCCGCCTCGTCGAAGTGGAGGCTCCCGCGCGCCCTGCCTCTCGCCTGGATTCTGTACGTGGCAGGCCTGCTGATTTTCACGCTGCTGCCACTGCCCTCCGACCCGGTGGCTGCGTGTGCCGCGATCATCCACTGGGATAACTACACGCCGTTCGGATCGTTCGTGGCTGTCGCCGACCAGTTCCGCGACGGCGAGAGTCTGCGTGGCACCCTGTACGCGCTGTCGATCCTGCTGAACATCGCGCTGTTTGTGCCCCTGGGGTCCCTCGTGGAGACCACGTGGCGCATCCGCCGCGTGCGGCGTGCCCCCGAGGGTGCGCCCGCCGACGGATCTCGCCTGGCTCGCTCGATCCCGCACCGCCGCGTCCTGGCGTGGGTGGTGATCGGCTGTGCCGTCTCCTGCCTCATCGAGCTGACCCAGTACACGGGCCTGTTCGGCGTCGTGCCCTGCACCTACCGGGTCGTCGACATCGATGACGTCATTATGAACACGCTGGGCACCTACGCGGGCGTGCGCCTGCTGCCCTTCATGGCACGCAACTCGCGCTTCATGGGCGCGTAGGTGGTTACAGCCAGCCGGCGGCGCGGGCCAGGAACGCGGCCTCGGCGCGGGTGCGCGCGTCCATCTTCAGCATCGACGACGACACGTGGTTGCGCACCGTCCCCTGGCTGAGCCCCAGCGAGTGGGCGATGTCCGCGATGGTGCCGCCGCCCTCGACCTCGCGCAAAACGTCGGCCTCGCGGTCCGTCAGGGGCGAGGAGCCCGCCGACAGCGCCTCGAGGGCCAGGCTCTGGTCGATCGCGCGGCCCCCCGCAGCCACCGTGCGCACTCCGTCGGCCAGGGCTTCGACCGGCGCATCCTTGACCATGAAGCCCGTAGCGCCTGCATCGAGGGCGCGCTGTAGGTATCCCGGGCGCCCGAATGTCGTCACGATGAGCACGCGCACCCCCGGGAAACGTGAGCGAATTGCCTGCGTGGCCGTGATGCCGTCCATGCGGGGCATCTCGATGTCGATGATGGCAACGTCGACGGGGGTGCCCCTGCGGGCCGGGTCGTCCGCTGATGCCACGCGCGCCAGCTCCTCGAGGGCCTGCGCGCCATCGGCGGCCTGCGCGACGACCTTGATGTCGCGCTCCAGGTCCAGCAGCCCCGCCAGGGCACCGCGAATCATCGCCTGATCGTCGGCCACGAGTACCCGAATCGTCACGTCACCCTCCTGTCTGCGCTTGGGGTACCAGGCTAGCGCAGATCAGAGGATCATCTCTCGGGTGTGCCCGCCCCTCAGGACGAGCGAGCGTCGGGTTCGGAGCCGAAGGACAGCGCGAGCGTCCACGTGGAGCCCGACGCGCCCCAGGTGAGCGTGCCCTCGTCGCCGACCAGCTCGGACAGGCCCGCCAGGCCCGACCCTGATCCCGCGCTCGACGCGGCGTAGGCGGCTGAGTAACCGTCGTTGGTGACGGTCACGCCGCCGGGGGAGAGGCGGATGCGGACCCACGAGGGGTGCGCGTGCATGATCGCGTTCGTGACGCCCTCACGGATCACGTGAGCCGCCGCAGCCGAACGAGGACCCGACGGCGGCTCTCCCTCGTTCGTGATGTCGGCGTCGATGCGCGCGACCTCCAGGAGGGCACGGGCCTCCTCAAGCTCCTCGACGGGCGACAGGGCCCGCGTAGCCGCCACGATGCGGCGGACGTCAGCCAAGGCCTCGTTCGACTGAGCCGTGACCGCGCGCAGCTGCTCGCGCGCCTCCTCCACGCGACCCGCCTCCAGGAGACGAGCCGCCAGCTCGGACACCATCGTGATCCCCGTCAGCGAGTGCCCGAGGATGTCGTGCAGGTCCGTGCTCAGGCGCGCACGCTCGGCGGCCTTCGCGCGCTGAATCGCGTCCTGGCGGCGCAGGCGCTCACGGGCCGAGCGTTCCATGCCCCAACGGGCAACCCCCACGAAGCCGATGAGGAGGGCCAGGTACCAGATCATCCACAGTGGCTCTCCCTCGGCATAAGCGGCCACGCCCGCAATGGCGACGATCGGCACGACGCCCGAGGGGACGAAGCGAATTGGCGCCTGGAAAATCCATGCGACCAGCAGATACGACGTCAGCATGAATGCGTACGGGAAACCGACAGCGGTCGCGTAGACGAGGTAGATGGCCGTCGCCGCCGCCAGCGCCGCGTGTGAGAGGATGAATGGCCTCGTGAAAGAGTTGCGTGCGGGAAGGGGATTGGTCAGCCACACCGCCGAGTTAGCGGCCGCGAGGAGGGCGCACAGCCCGATGATGCCCGCGCGCTGGGCGGTATCCGTCAACTCCAGGGCGTAGGCCAGGGGGAAGCCCATGAACAGCATCCACGGGGCCGCCCACGCCAGGGAGATCAAGCGCTCCTTCATGGCAACAGCCTATCGACCCGTGTCGTGGGACGCACCCCACCAGGCGATGCCGGCCGTGATGACCGCCCACCCGGCGATGTTGAGCCACGCGGCGGTCGGCATCGTCACGGTTCCGGCGACGGCGTAGATCGCCTGGACGGAGCCGTACAGAGGTGTGAAGGGCGCGATCTGTGCGACGAAAGGCGGCAGCTGGTCTAGCGGGATGAACATGCCGGACACGAACGCGCCCATCAGCATGACGAACGCGGAGGCGCTGTAGGCGTTCTCACCCTTGATCGTGTATCCGCAGGCCAGGCCGATGAGCGCACCCAGGGCCGACAGGGCGACGACGACCGCGGCGCTGGCCGCCCACGCGCCCGCGGTCATCTGTGCGCCCGTGGCCAGGCCAAAGCTGAAGGTGATGAGTGTGATAAACGCGCTCAGCGCCACGAGGGCCGTGAGGCGCACGAGGAGGATCACCCACGGCTGGATGGGGGTCAGCGCGTACATGCGCGAGATGCCGGTCGTGCGCTCGACGGACAGCGTCGCGCCGAGCGAGCCTCCGACCAGGATGACGCCGTAGGTGGTCATCATCGCGATCATCGCGGCAGCCAGGTTTCCGCGCCCGGTCTGGGTCGTGCGCGCAACATCGGTCATGCCGAACATCGCGTACATGAACATGGGGAGCAGCAGGGCAAACGCCATGTTCCACGGGTTGAGGATGTGGGACAGGAAAGTTGCGCGCCACAGCTTGCCCGCTCCGGTGAAGGGGGAGGGAATCGGTCGGTCGGTGGCTCGTGCGGGTGCCTGGGTGGTCATGATGCCTTCTTCGTGTGTCGTGTCTGCGTTCGTGGGGCGTGGGCCTCGGCGTTGGCCTCGGGACGAGGCTGGGGACGGCTCATCGGGGTGGGCGTTCGTCGCGCTCACTCGGCGTCGGTGTGGGAGGTGATGCGCTCGAAGACGTCTTCGAGGTCCTCGTTGTCGGCGACGACCTGCTCGGTGGGAGCGTCCAGGAGGACCTTCCCGGCGTCAATGATCACGATGCGGTCGGCGTCCTTGCGGGCCTCGGTCAGGTAGTGCGTGGCGAAGAGGAGCGTGCGGCCCTCCGCGGCCTCGGCGCGCATCGTCTCCCAGAAGGCGCGGCGGGCCAGCGCATCCATGCCGGCGGTCGGCTCGTCGAGGATCAGGAATTCCGGGTTGCCGGCCAGTGCGAGGGCGAGGCGCACGCGCTGGCGCTCGCCTCCGGAAAGCTTGTCGAGGGGGCGCTTGGCGAGCTTGGTGAGGTTCGTGCGTTCGAGGAGCTCGTCGGTGGGGATCGGGTTGGCGTGCATTGCGGCGACCAGGTCGATCGTGTTGCGGACCTTCCCGTTGCGCGGCATCGATCCGTTCTGAAGCATCGCGCTCACGAGGGAGCGGCGCACGGCCTCGCGCGGGCTCATGCCGTAGACGCTGATGTCGCCCTGCGTGGGGGTGGCCAGGCCGAGGACGATGTCCAGGAAAGTGCTCTTGCCCGCGCCGTTGACGCCGAGGAGTGCCACGATCTCGCCGGGCATGAGGGTCAGGTTCACGCCGCGTAGCGCGTCGACGTGGCCGAAAGACTTGTGAATGTTTGTCGCCTGGAGGGCGGGCGTTGCTTCTGCGTTCATGGCTCCCAGTCTGCGCCCGTATTAATGGTCCCGGAAGTGCTCTTTGATGCAGGTGGTGCCGTGACAAATGTCAGGGGTGGCGCGTGGGGTGGTCTGTTGTCCGGGGCCCGCTCACCGTCGCATGTCACTCCGCCGTCAGCCAGTGAATGAGTTGTGCGGGAGTGGTGTCCTGACCTGAAAGTCGCATGCAATTCCCCCAAGCGTGTTTTCTGAGATGCTCGGAAACGTTGGAATTGCAGCGGCGCTATTACAATGTGTGAAAGGTTTATAGGGAAATTGCGTGCGACATTGCTTCGGTTGGTGGCTGTTGTCGTTGGCGCGCCCGTCACCACGCACGTGGGCCCGGCTTGTGTAGCGTGGGCCCGATACCTCGCACGTGGGCCCGATACCTCGCACGTTAACCCGATGATATGCGCGTGGGCGGCGCAGCCCAGGCGCATGTCTAGGGGTTTATGTGCGCGTCTAAGGGGTGACGCGCAGGTTCAAGGGCCCACGTGCGAACAACACACGATGACTAAGACCGAAACCACGACAGCGCAGACCCATTCAGCCAAAACAGGCCAGTTTCAGTGTTTTTCGCCCAATGGGTCTGCACTTTGGCGGCCAAACCCCGTCAAGTCGCGAACTTGCCGTCACGAATCGGGGGAATTACGCCATCCAAGGCTCCGACACGCCGGCGACACGCCGTAAGAGGGCTTCGCATGGCGCAAAAAACCCTTTGCTGCCGGTGTGGAGAGCAGCGGAGGCGTCGGTGGGACTGGTTGCGGCGCCCGGAACACCCGTGGGGCCGCAAGCAACCTGGCCCGCGCACAGCGAGGGGCCCGAGGCGCCGCAGCGCCTCGGGCCCCACACTCGCGTGTGTCAGTTGCTCACAGGTTGAGCTGGATGTTGCGGCCGGGGACGGCCTCGATCAGCTCGCGCGTGTAGTCCTGGACCGGGTTGTTGAACAGCTCGTCCGTCGAGTTGGCCTCGACGAGCTTGCCCTTCTCCATGACGATCACGTCGTCGGCGATCTGGCGGACAACGGCCAGGTCGTGCGTGATGAACAGGTAGGACAGGCCCAGCTGTGCCTGCAGGTCGTTGAGCAGGTACAGGATCTGGTTCTGCACCAGCACGTCGAGGGCGGACACGGCCTCGTCCAGGACGATGACCTCCGGGTTGAGCGCGAGGGCGCGGGCCACGGCCACGCGCTGGCGCTGGCCGCCAGAGAGCTCGTTCGGGTAGCGGCGCATGGCGCTACGCGGCAGGGCCACCATGTCGAGCAGCTCGGAAGCGCGCGCGATGCGCAGCTTCTTCGGGTTGAACTCGCCTTTCTCGGCGGCGGTCAGCGAACGCTTCGCGTCGGCGGCCTCGACGAGGACGCGCATCCACTCTTCGGGCTCGCGGCCCGTGGCCTCGGCGCGCTTAATCTCGGCGCGCGCGTACTCCAGGGAGCCGTATCCGTGGATCTTCAGCGGCTCTTCGATCAGGCGGTAGATCGAGTACATGGGATCCAGGGAGCCGTAGGGGTTCTGGAAGACGGCCTGGAGGCGGCGGCGCAGGCGGAAGAGTTCCGCTTCGCTCATCTGCGAGGTGTCCTCGCCGTCGAAGTAGACTTTGCCCTTGGTGGGCTTGAGGAGCTGGAGCACCATGTTCGCGGCGGTGGATTTGCCGGAGCCGGACTCGCCGACGACCGCAAGGGTCGTGCCTCGGCGCAGCTCGAAGGAAACGTCATCGACGGCCAGGAAGGTGTCGTTGCCCTTCTTGGCACCGCGGATGTCGAATTCCTTCGTGAGGTTCTCCACGCGGATGATGGCGTCCGTGGAGGTCGCACCCTTGCCGGCACCGACGAGCTCGTCGTCGGTGACCGCGATTCCCCGCTTGTGGGCGGACTCGATCCGCGCCGAGGCCAGGGAGGGCGCGGCGGACACGAGGCGCTTCGTGTAGGGGTGCTGGGGGTGCTGGAGGATCTCGAGGGCGGGGCCGGACTCGACGATGCGGCCGCGGTGCATGACGACGAGCTGCTCGGCGCGCTCGGCGGCCAGGCCGAGGTCGTGCGTAATGAACAGCACGGCGGTGCCCATCTCGGCGGTGAGCTTGCCGAGGTGGTCGAGGATGCGGCGCTGGACGGTGACGTCCAGAGCGGAGGTCGGCTCGTCGGCGATCAGCAGCTTGGGGTGCGCGGCCATGCCGATGGCGATAAGCGCGCGCTGGCGCATGCCGCCGGAGAACTCGTGGGGGAACTGCTTGGCGCGGCGTTCCGCGTCGGGCAGGCCGGCTTCCTCGAGAAGGGCGGTGACGCGCTGTCCGACCTCGGAGCGGGGTACGACCTCGTTCGCGATGAGGGCTTCCTTGACCTGCTTGCCCACGCGGAGCACGGGGTTGAGGTTGCTCATCGGGTCCTGGGGGACGAGGCCGATGCTGGATCCGCGCAGCTCCACCCACTCACTGGTGGTCAGGTGGGTGATGTCGCGCCCGTCAAACTCGATCTTTCCGCCCGCGACCTTGCCGGTGCCCGGCAGCAGGCCGATGACGGCGGCGGCGGTCGTGGACTTACCGGAGCCGGACTCGCCGACGATGGCGACGGTCTGGCCGGGGTAGATCGTCAGATTCGCGCCGCGCACGGCGGGGACGACGCCGGTCGAGGAGGTGAAAGTGACCTCCAGGTCCGTGATCTTGAGCAGGGGCTGCGCGTCGTCCGGGTGAATGTCGGACGAGGCCGGGGCCGTGCCGGCGGCGACGGCTCGTTCGACGATCTCTTCCATCTCCTTGTCGGAGAGCTGGGGGGTGTTCGTTTCGCTCACTTGCGTGCCTTCGGGTCGAGGGCTTCGCGCACGGCGTCGCCCATCATGATGAAGCTGAGGACGGTCAGGGCCAGGGCCGCGCCCGGGTAGAACAGGACCATCGGGTTGGTGCGCAGGGACGTCTGAGCGGACGAGATGTCAGCGCCCCAGGAGACGACCGACGTCGGCAGGCCGATGCCCATGAAGGACAGGGAGGCCTCGGACACGATGAAGGTGCCCAGCGCGACGGTCGCGTACACGATGATGGGGGCCATCGAGTTGGGGATGATGTGGCTCAGGAGGATGCGTGCGCGGGATGCGCCGGTCGCGCGGGCCGCCGTCACGAATTCTTCGTTCTTGGCGGAGAGGACCGAGCCGCGGGTGATACGCGCGATGGAGGTCCAGCCGAACATGGACAGGACGATGACGACCATGGCGATGGAGCGCGAGCCCTTGAACATCTGCATGAACACGATCGCTGCGAGGAGCAGCGGGATCGCGAAGAACACGTCGGTGATGCGTGAGAGCAGAGCGTCGAACCAGCCGCCGAAGTAGCCGGCCAGGGCGCCGATGGTGCCGCCGATCAGCACGACGGCAAGGGTCGTGAGGATGCCGACGGACACGGATGCGCGGGCACCGTAGACGACGCGGGCGTAGATGTCGCAGCCCTGTTTGTCAAAGCCGAAGGGGTGTCCGGCGGAGGGGCCGGCGAGAGACGAGGAGAGTTCGCAGAACTTCGGGTCTGTCGCGGTAAAGAGCGAGGGGAAGAGCGCGAGGAGCGCGGCGAGCGCGATGATGAACGCGGCGATCCAGAAGGTCGGGCGGCGGCGCAGGCGCTTCCAGGCCTCGCCCCACATGGACGAGGGCGCGCCCTCGTCGGCGACCGCGTCGACGGCACCGAGGCCGGTCTCGTCGATGTCGGAGACGTAGTGGTCCTGGCCCGCGCGGGTGCGGGTGATGTTGGCGGAAGGAATCTGGTCACTCATAGCGGATCCTCGGGTCGAGCACGGCGTACAGGAGGTCGACGATCAGGTTCGCGATGATGTAGACCAGCACGAGCACTGTTGTCACCGACACGACGGTCTGGGGTTCGCCCTTGATAATGGCGTTCCACAGGGTGCCGCCGACGCCGTGGATGTTGAAGATGCCCTCGGTGATGATCGCGCCGCCCATGAGGGCGCCGAGGTCGCCGCCGATGAAGGTGGCGACGGGGATGAGGGAGTTGCGCAGGATGTGGCGCGTCATGACGACGCCGCCGGAGAGGCCCTTGGCGCGCGCGGTGCGCACGTAGTCCGCGGAGACGTTCTCGGAGACGGACTGGCGGGTCAGTCGGATGACGTAGGCCAGGGACACGCCGCCGAGCACCATGGCTGGCATGGTGAGGCTCTTGAGGTCGACGGAGGCCGAGGCCGTGGTCGGAAGGATCGCGAGCTGAACACCCAGGACGTACTGGAGGACGAAGCCCAGAACGAAGGTGGGGACGGAGATCAGCAGCAGGGAGACCACGAGGATCGTGGAGTCGAACCACTTGCCGCGGCGCATGCCCGCGACGACGCCCAGGCCGATGCCGAGGATGGTTTCGATGGCGAGCGCGTAGATGGCGAGCCTCGCGGTCGTCGGGAAGGCGGTCGCCATGATGGACGTAACCTTCTGGCCGTTGAACGCGGTGCCGAAGTCGAGGGTGAAGACTCCCTTAAGGTACAGCAGGTACTGCATCCAGAAGGGCTTGTCCAGGTTGTACTGGGCGCGGATCTGCGCGGCGGCGGCCTCGGAGAGGCCGCGGTCGCCGCCGAGTGCGGCGACGGGGTCACCTGGCATCAGGTAGACCATCGCGAAGATCAGAAAGGTGGCTCCGAAGAAGACCGGGATGGTCTGGAGGAGTCGCCGTCCGATGTAGCGGAGCATGGACAATCCTTTAGTGTTCGTGTCGTGGGAGGGGAGGTTCCGATCCCTGGCGGAGCCTCGCAGGCGAGGCCGACTATGGTCTCATCATAGGGTAAAGAATGGGCAAATGGCGCATCAGTCTCTCAATTTGTATGCCGTATCAATCCCGTGATGCTGTTTTGAGATGAAAGTGTGTGCCGCGTCAATGCGGGTGTGCGGTGCGTCGCTGAGCTGCGTGGATGTGTTTGCGGCTGTCGAGAAGACGCCCGCGGGGCGGGCGGCTTGTGCCGCCCGCCCCGCGGGAGAGGTTAACCTCGTGCGATCACTTCTTGGTGACCTTGTACAGCACGGGCTGGCCCTTCCAGTCGAACTGGACGTTGTCGACGCTCTTCGACCAACCGCCGCTGACGTTGGGGTACCACAGCGGGACGGCCGGCAGGTCCTGGAACAGGATCGTCTGGGCCTTCTGGAGGGTCTTGACGGCGTCCGCGGTGGTGGTGGCGGAGGACGCCTGGATCATCAGGGAGTCGAACTCGCTGTTGGAGTAGTCGCCCTTGTTGGCGTCGGCGCCGGTGGCGAACTGGGGCTGCAGGAAGTTGTACAGCGCCGGGTAGTCGCCCTGCCAGCCGTTACGGAACGCGCCGGTCATCTCGCGCTTGTCCTCGGCATCGAGCAGCGACTTGAAGTCGGCGAAGGGGTTGCCTTCAGCGTCGATGCCCAGGGTGTTCTTGATGGAGTTGGCGGTCGCGTCGACCCATTCCTTGTGGCCACCGTCAGAGTTGTAGGCGATGGTGAAGGTGCCGTCCCACGGGGAGATGGCGTCGGCCTGTGCCCACAGTTCCTTGGCCTTGTTGGGGTTGTAGGTCAGGACATCGTTGCCGGCGATGTTGGCGTCGTAGCCCTCGAGGGTCGGGGCCGTGAAGTCCTTGGCGGGGGTACGGGTGCCGTTGAAGATGGTCTTCGTGATGGTGTCACGATCGACGGCCAGGGAGATGGCCTGGCGGCGCAGGCGGCCTTCCTCACCGGAGAAGTGGGGCAGGTACTGCGGGATCGTGAAGTACTGGACGCCAGCGTAGGGCTGGTTCACGGTGCGGCCGGGCAGCTCGGATTCGAAGGTGGCGAACACGGAGGCCGGAACACTCTCAAGGACGTCCAGGGAGTCGGAGGACAGGTCCTGGTAGGCGGCGTCTAGGCTCGTGTAGAACACGAAGGTGACGCCGTCGTTCTTGGCCTTGGTGTCGCCCACGTAGTGCTCGTTGGGGACGGTCGCGAACTTGACGTTGTGCTCCCACGCGTCGGCGGAGGCCATCTTGTAGGGGCCGTTGCCCACGGGGGCCTGGCCGCCTGCTTCAGGGTTCTCCAGGGTCGAGTCCGGAAGCGGCGCGTAGGCGACGTAACCCAGGCGCGACATGAAGTCCGAGGTGGGGTTCTTCAGCTTCGCGGTGAAGGTGTAGTCGTCAACCTCGGTCAGGCCGGTGATCTCACCGTTGCCCTCGTCGTCGGTGCCTTCGAAGATGTTGAAGAAGGCAGCCTGCTGCTGGTTCTTGGAGGTGATGAGGTTCCAGGCCTTGATGAAGTTGTGGGCCTGGACGGGGGTGCCGTCGGAGAACTTGCGGTCGTTGTGGAGCTTGATGGTCCACTCGGATGCGTCTTCGTTGGGCTCGATGGACTCGGCAACGTCAAGGACGGCGGTGCCGTCGGCCTCGTAGCGGACGAGCTGGCTAAACAGGACGGTCAGGATCTTGCCGCCGCCGTTCTCGTTGGTCAGACCCGGCAGGAGCGGGTTCTGCGGCTCGGAGCCGTTGGCGGTGATGACCTTGTCGCCGGAGCCGGACGACGTGGTGCCGCCGCCGGCGCAGGCGGTCAGAGCGAGCGCGGCAGCCGCGGGGATGACGAGCCATGCCTTCTTCAGGTTCATGGATTCTTCCTCCTGGTTGATGGGTGGAACTGAGGCGGTGCCCTCAGGTATGGTCCGAGATTAACCCGTGCCGCGTGGAATTCATGAAAGATGTCCATCATGTGCGCATTACATTTTGGTTACAAACGTAAAAAGTAGGTCAAATCATGGTGTGGGTCACATAATAGTGGGACTGTTGTGACGAAGTATTCATGCGACGAGGCCGGGGCTGAGCGTGCGGACACACCCGGCCCCGGCCTCGTCGAGTTGATACGTGGGAATTAGGAGAGCAAACCCTCGGAAATAAGCCACTCGCGGGCGATCTGCGAGGCGGACTTCTGGTCCACCGTCGACGCCCGGTTCATCTCCACCAGGTCCTGAGCGTCCATCGCGGCGCTCACCCGATTGATGACCGCGGCGGCCTCATCGCCGACGCGTGACGAGGCCAGGGGTACCACGTGCGAGGCCAGGAACAGGCCCTTCGGGTCATCCAAGACTTTCAGCGTCCCGTCAGCCAGCGCCGGGTCCGAGGAGTAGATGTTTGCCAGCTGGATGTCGCCGTCCTTCAGCGCCTTGACGGTGAGCGGGCCGCCCGAGTCCTCAATCGGAGTGAACCCGACGGTCACGCCGTAGGTCTGCGACAGTCCCGTCGGACCGTAGGGCCGCGTCTGCAACTCCGAGTTGCCACCCAGGGTGAGCGTGCCCGCGCTCGCGAGGTCGCCGATTGAGGTCAGCGAATGCGCGGCTGCGAAATCTGCCGTCACCACGTAGGAATCCTGGTCGGTCGCAGGTGCCTGCTCGAGGGCGCGCAGGCCCGAGGGGAGCGCGGTCTGCAGAGCTGCGTAGACCTCGTCCGTGGATCGCGCGGTCGCGTCAGCATCCAGGTACTGCAGCAGGTTGCCCGTGTACTCGGGGAACACGTCGATCGCGCCGGCCTCGATCTCGGGCATGTAGACCTCGCGCTGGCCGATCCGCAGCTGGCGGTCGACCGTGAATCCCGCCCCTTCGAGGGCCTGGGCGTACGCCTCTGCGATGATCTCGTTGGAGTAGTAGTCCTGCGACCCCACGATGAGCGTCGTCGAGCCGTTCTCCGAACCCCCGGTGCTCGTGTTGCCGCCGACCGACTCTGCCGAACCGCAGGCGGCCAGGGCCAGGGCGGAAGCCGCGACGGCAGCCATTGTGATCATCGTGCGTTTCATAGTGACTCCTTGAGTGAGTTGTTCTCGTTGTCTGAGTAAGAATGTGTGCGGGCGCGTAGGCGCCGGGCGATGAGCGCCAGGAGTGCGTCGGTCACCAGCGCGAGGGCGACGACGACAATCGCACCGCCGATCATCTCCGCGTAGTCGCGGGTCTTGAGCCCCTCGTAGAGGAAACGTCCGAGGCCGTAGTTCGCCGTGTAGGCCGCCAGTGTCGTCGTCGCGATCACCTGGAGGGTTGCCGAGCGGACCCCTGCCGCGACGAGGCCGGCCGCGTGCGGGGCCTCCACCTGCGCGAGGACCTGTTTTTCAGTGAGCCCAATTGCTCGCGCAGCGTCCACAGTCGCGCGCGGCGTCGAGGCGATGCCCGAGTAGGTTGCCGACAGGAGCGGCGGGATCGCCAGAACGAGGAGCGCGAGCGTGGGTGCCGCAAGCCCGATACCCAGCCACAGGCCGGCCAGCGTCAGCACGCCGAGCGTTGGGATCGCCCGAGCCGCGCCCGTCGCGCTCACGAGCCATCGGCCCCTGCCTGTATGTCCGATCCAGGTGCCCAGCGGCAGCGCGATGAGGGCTGCGAGCGCCACGATCAGGAGTGTGAGGCCCAAGTGCTCGGTGGCCCTCACGAGGATCCCGGACTCGCCCAGCCAGTGGGCGGGGATAGCCAACCATTTCAGGGCGTCAAGGAGAATGTTCATGCCCGCCCCCTTCTCATCCACGGAGTGAGGGCCCAGCCGATTCCCTGGATCAGCGCATCGACGACGAGCGCAAGGAGAACCGTCGCAACCAAGCCGGCCACGACCTCGGCGATGAGTCCGCGCTGAAAGCCGTCAGTGAACAGCGTGCCCAGCGAGCGCACTCCGATGAACGCGCCTACTGTCACGAGCGATACCGTCGACGTGGCGACTACGCGCGTGCCCGCGACGATGACGGGTGTCGCCAGGGGAAGCTCCACCTCGACGAAACGTCGAAAGAGGGGATAGCCGCACGCGTTCGCTGCTTGCAGGGTCGCGCGCGGGATCGCGCGGAAACCCTCCGCGGCCTGGCGCACTAGCACCGCCACGCCGTACAGCGTCAGGACGATGATCATGTTGATGGGAGAGCGTAGCGCCACCCCGACGATCACCGGAATGACAATCAGAAGGGGAAGCGACGGCACCGCGTACAGCGCCGACAGGATGGACAGGACCCAGCCGCCGCAGCGTGAAAACGCCGCCCAGCGCGCGATCGGCACGGAAATCAGCACCGACAGTGCGATCGCTGGCAGCGCGATCCACAGGTGAGCAAGAGTCAGGGAGCCAATGAGCCCCCAGTTCGAGGACAGCCAGGTCACGGGCGCTCCCCGGCCTCGTCGGTCGTCAGCGTGCCCACGGGGGTGCCGGCGTCGTCGACGACCAGGCCGCCCGGCCCTGCGATGCGCACCGGGCGCGCGGCACGCGAGGCGCCCACGAACTCCGCGACGAAGGGCGAGGCGGGAGAGGAGAGCAGCTCGGTGGGTGTCCCCACCTGCTCGACGCGGCCACCCGTCGAGAGGACGGCGACCTGGTCGCCCAGCGTGAACGCCTCGTCCACGTCGTGCGTCACGAAGAGGATCGTCGTGCCCAGGGCCCGCTGGATCTCCTTTAGCTCACGCTGCAGCTCCGCGCGCACGATCGGATCCAGCGCGCCAAAGGGCTCGTCCATCAGCAGGATGTCCGCGCGATTGGCGAGCGCCCGGGCCACGCCCACGCGCTGACGCTGGCCGCCCGACAGCTGGGCGGGGTAGCGATCAGCCATCTCGCGATCCAGGCCCACCAGCTCGAGGAGCTCGAGCGCGCGCTCGCGGGAGGCCTGCTTCGTGGCGCCCTCCAGGCGCGGGACGGTCGCGATATTGTCGGCAATGCTTCGGTGGGGGAAGAGGCCGCCCTCCTGCAGGACATAGCCGATCGAGCGGCGCAGGCCCACGGGGTCCTCGCCTGCGACGTCCTGGTCTCGTACGAATACCCTGCCCGAGGTTGGGGTGACCATCGCGTTCACCATCCGCATGAGCGTCGTCTTGCCGCAGCCCGAGGTGCCCAGGAAGACGGTCGTCGACCCCTGCTCGACGGTGAGGGAAAAGTCTTCGACGGCGCGTGTGCCGCCCGGGTAGGTCTTGGAGACGTGGTCGAAGCGAATCATGCGCGCTCCTTGGCGGCCTGGGCGATGAGTGCGAGGCCGCGCGTCAGCTCCTCGCGCTGGGCTGTGGAGAGTGAGGCGAAGAGGCGCTCCTGCTCCTTCTCGACGATCATGCAGGCCTCCTCGAGGTGTGCCAGGCCCTGCTCTGTCACCGTCAGGATGGTCGCGCGCCGGTCGTGCTCGCACGGGGTGCGGTGCAGCAGCCCGTCGCGGTGGAGGCGATCCACGAGGCGCGAGGCCGCTCCCAGGGTGATGCCCTGGCTCGCTGCGACCTCCTGAATGCGGCACGCGGGGGTGTCGCGGACTGTGCGCAGGACGAGTAAGCGGCCGAGTGTCAGCGCGTTGCCCGCCTCGGAAAGTGCGGATTCGACTGCGTTCCACGCGCCCATTTCCGTGTGAATCAGCGCTGTGAATAGCGAGGGTGCACATGTTGCCATGTCCACTACCTTACACGTAAATAGTTAACACGTATGGTTCTTGTTAGCGGAAGTTTGTGCGTCGGCGGATGACATATGTGTAAGTCTGAGTCGTGAGTGTCAGCGGGAATCTGGCTGTGCGTCGGTCCTGCCAAAGCAGTTCAAGCCCAGTGCTACAGTGCGTTGTGGAGGCAGAGGCGTGATCGTGTTCTCGCTTCGAGCCTCGGCGGATGTGAGGCGGCGCGCTTGCGGAGCGGCACGTGCGTCTCGAGGAAGGACGATGCGGATGCGGGAACGGCTCTACTCCCTGGTGAACGGCGACGAGGGGGAGGCGACGTGGTGCGGTCGCGTGATGACCGTGCTCATCGTGGCCAGCCTCGTTCCCCTGTGCTTCAAGGACAGCAATCCCGCGCTCGAGGCAATCGAGTATGCGTGCGTCGTCGTGTTCATCCTCGATTACCTCGCCCGATGGGTGACGGCCGACCTCAAGCTGGGCAAGGGGGCACTGTCCTTCGTCATCTACCCCTTCACCCCCATGGCCATCATCGACCTCCTGTCGATACTGCCCGTCTTCCTCGCCCTCAACGACGCGCTGCGCACCCTGCGAGTGCTCCGCCTGTTCCGGGCGGCGCGGGCATTCAAGCTCATTCGCTACTCCAGGAGCGCCTCTGCCATCTCCGCTGTGTTCGAGAAACAGCGGCAGGCCCTGCTCGCCGTCCTCTGTTTCGCCATCGCCTACATCCTCGTGAGCGCCCTCGTCGTCTTCAACGTCGAGCCGGAAACCTTCAACACCTTCTTCGATGCCGTCTACTGGGCGGTCGTCTCCCTGACGACCGTCGGCTACGGCGACCTCTACCCCTCCTCCGACGTGGGGCGCGCTATCGCCATGATCTCCTCGCTCATGGGCGTCGCCGTCGTCGCCCTGCCCTCGGGCATTATCACGGCGGGCATGCTCGACGAGCTGCGCCGCGACGACGATGAGGATGACTGATTGTGCGGGGTTTCCCCGCGTCCTTGCGGCGCCTGTGAGGCAAAACTCGTGAGGTCTTTTACAATCGGGCCGCAGTGTCCGTGTTGATCTGCGCTTGTCGAGAGTAGTTTGGAGTGCATTCAGTCGACCGTTTGCGAAAGATACCCCTGTGCTGATCCTCGGAATGATCGCGGCCCTCCTGGCCGCCGCCCTCCTGCTCTTCGTTACCTCCCCCAACAAGCGTTCCGCCGCGATCAAGCAGGGGTTCCTGCCTCTCATCGTTGTCGCTGCTCTCGGAGTCAGCGCCCTCCTCTGAACACTCGCACGTAGTTCTCATCCGGTCACTTTGTGGGTGAGCCTATAAACCTTGGAATTCCAGGCATTGTGTTGATGAGATGTGTCAGGTGCCCGGGGAATGACGTGCGGAATTCAGAGAGATAAACGAGGCCGGGGCTCGACCCACCCCTCACCGTGCGGTGAGCGAGTGGTCGAGCCCCGGCCTCGTCTATGAATGCGTCAGATCAGGCGTCAGCCTGCGGCGCGGGGGAGCGATGGCGCTTCGAGTACGCCTCGCCCTCCAGCTCCGAACCCGACGGCGCGGACGCGGGCGTTGCCGCCTCCAGGTTCGTGCCGCGCAGCTTCGAGATCAGGCGCATGCCGTGGTAGATCAGCAGAGCGGCGGCTGTGCCCAGCGCGATGCCGCCGAAGGTCATGTCGCCGACAACCCACGTGAAGTTCGCGATCGCGACGATGAGGGAGACCGCGGCGGTGTTCAGGTTCACCGGGTTGGAGAAATCCACGCGGTTCTGCACCCAGATGCGAACACCCAGCATGCCGATCATGCCGTACAGGACCGTGCCCGCGCCGCCGAGGACGGCGTGGGGGATCGCCTCGATGAGGGCGCCGAACTTCGGCAGCATCGACAGGGCGAGCGCGACGCACGCCGCGACCACGTAGGCTGCTGTCGAGTACACGCGGGTCGCCGCCATGACGCCGATGTTCTCCGCGTAGGTGGTCGTACCCGAACCGCCGCCGCTGCCCGCCAGCATCGTGGAGACGCCGTCCGCCATGAGCGCGCGGCCCGTGATGTCGTCCAGGTTCTCGCCCGTCATCGCGGACACGGACTTCACGTGGCCGACGTTCTCGGCGACCAGGACGAACACGACCGGCAGGAACAGGCCCAGGGTCGAGAAGGAGAAGGCGGGGGTGTGGAACTCGGGGAAGCCGAACCAAGCGGCCTTGCCGACGCCGGAGAAGTCGACCTGACCCTGGATGATCGCGGCCACGTAGCCGATCAGCACGCCGATAAGGATCGAGAGGCGGCCGAGGATGCCCTTGAAGAGGACCGTCACGAGGCAGATCGACACGATCGTCACGACTGCGGTGATCGGGCCTTCCTTGACCCAGTCCCACGCAGCGGGCGCCAGGTTGAGGCCGATGAGTGCGACGATCGCGCCCGTCACGACGGGGGGCATGGCAGCGTCAATCCAGCGCACGCCCGCGAAGTGGACGATCAGGCCGACGAGGGCGAGCGCCGCGCCCACCGCAATGATGCCGCCGAGCGCGTAAGGAGCGCCCAGAGATGCTGTCACTGCCTGGATCGGCGCGATCAGCGCGAACGAGGAACCCAGGTACGAGGGCAGACGGCCTGCCGTAATCAGGAAGAACAGCAGGGTGCCGATCGCGGTGAAAAAAAGCGTTGTTGACGGGGGGAAACCTGTCAACAACGGAACGAGGAACGTGGCGCCGCACATTGCGACCACGTGCTGGGCACCAATACCAATAGTGCGAGGCCACGAGAGTCGTTCATTCGGAAGGACGACGTCGCCGGGGTTAATGGACGTGCCGTCACCGTGAAGCTTCCAACGGAACAGCGAGGTCTTCGTTTCGCTCATGAGCGTAAAAATCCGATCAGTTGATGGGCGGGATGGCCGTACCGGTCGGGATACCAGGGTAGCGCGTCCGCCCCCGTCCCCGCAGGTTTTGCCACGCCTAAACCCCTTCAGCGGGCAAAGTGTGGTGCATGCCCCTCCCGTTATGGAATAGTGGAGCACATGAGTCAGCCGTCCTCGAACATCGCCCCCGCCGTCTCGAGCGTGCCCTGGGCGACCCCGGATGCGACCTCGTCGATGGATGCGCCGGGCGACCGCTTCGGATACGCGCCGGGCCGCCTTCGCGTCCCCAGCGCCGACCTCTCGGGGCCCACGTTCCCCGGGACGCAGTACGTAGATGTTGCTGCGATCTTCGCCGACGGTGGCTACAACTCGCCCAAGCCGATTGGGAATCCCCTCGCGAAGGCTGCCCTGTGGGTCAGCGTCTTCGGAATTTTCTTCCTTCCGATTGTCGTCTCGGTCGTCCTTGCGATCATTGCCCTCGTGCAGGCGCAAAACCTGCCCGGCCGCGTCGGCGCGCGCGAAGCCATCGCAGCCCTCGCATTCGACAGCATCCTGATCGGCGGCGCCGTGATCTTCTATCTGATTGGCTTTTCTGGGCTCTTCTAAGGGGTTCGTGCCGCGCTGTGACCTGCTCCATTGGCTAGGATTGGCGCTGAGAGCCTTTTGTCGCTTATGATTGTCCGGCACGATGTGCACGGAGGATTCGCCTAGTGGCCTATGGCGCACGCTTGGAAAGCGTGTTGGGTGCAAGCCCTCGGGGGTTCGAATCCCCCATCCTCCGCCACCGGACCCCGGGACCGCTTCAGGTTCCGGGGTTTTTGTTGCCTGTGGCGTCGCGTGTTGTTGCTTGTGGTGCCGCTGGTGTTCCGGGCGTCGTCGGGCCCGGCCGCTGTGTGTGCCGGTGGGCGGCGGCCCGCCCGCTCGCCGTCCGCGCCGCGAGCTTCGCTCGGCGCGTCGTCTCGAAGCCCGGCCAGGCCCTGCCGCCGCCCACCGGCACCGCGGCCAGGCCCTCCGGCGCCCTCCACACCGGCGGCGCTTGTGGTGCTGTGTGCACCGGCCGCTAATCGGGCGGTTCCGCGCTGCTGAGCCCAGGCCTCGTCCCCTTAGACTCCGAGGCCCTCGATGATCTCTGCGCCCGGGAGCGCGGCCAGGACCTCGCCCGTCACGAACAGCTTTGAGCGGCGCAGGCCCGAGCCGATGCAGCTCCATCCGACCGCGCACGCCGAGTCGATGAGGAGCCGCCATGAGCCGGGTATGCCCACCGGCGTGATGCCGCCGTACTCCATGCCCGACGCCTCCACCGCGCGTTCCTGCGGCCAGAAACTCGCCTTGCGCACGTCGAGGCGCTTCTTCACGACATGGTTGACGTCCGCGTTCGTCGTCGCGCGCACGACGCACGCCGCGATCCGCTCCTCGCCGGCGCGCTTGCCGGCCACCAGAATGCAGTTCGACGACAGTGCCAGGTCCATGCCGAACTCGCGCGTCATGACCTCCGTGTCCGCGAGCTCCGGGTCGATCGCGACAACCAGTGCGGACGAGGCCGTGGCCACTCCACGCTCGGCCAGCGCGGTCAGTGCAGCGGCGACGGGTGGGGCGAGCAGATCGAGATGGTCAAGTGCGGGTGCCGGCTCCAGTGAGCCGATGCGGGGAATGCTGATGTCGCTCATGGTCTCAGGGTAGGTCTGTTCGCCTTGGGTTGGTGGCGCCTGGTCAGTCCTTAAGCGTGTGTAACGATCGCCGTGTGAGCGGTGCGTGTGGGGTGTTTGTGTGAGGCTGGTGAGTTGCGGTCTTCGCAGCTGCGCGCATGGGGCGAAAACGTGTATGCTGGGGGCCGGTCCTCCGCGTGACGGTATCATCCGAACCTCCCCAGGGCAGGAATGCAGCAAGGATAAGGGTGCGCTGCCGGGTGCGCGGAGGATCTTTGTATATGCTGCTCGATCTTGGTCGGCTGCAGGATGTATTTCTTCGGTGTGGTTCAGGCCATAGCTCTTGATTTTGCATCCTGGTGAAGAGCGTGTAAGCTTATACCCAGCCAAACGGCAAGCGCCCGTAGCTCAATGGATAGAGCATCTGATTACGGTTCAGAAGGTTGGGGGTTCGAGTCCCTCCGGGCGCGCAGCGGCCCCCCTCGGTGCGATCCACCGGTGGGGGTTCTGCATTTCTACCAAGCACTCCCTTCGGGAGTGCTTTTTTCATGCCCATTTCGCGACTGTCACGGTCCCCGCGAGTCGGTTTCCTGTTTGATCCGAAATGACGCTCTCTCCGCAGCGGGTGTGCCTGACTGATGGCGCGACAGAACTCGCCCCACATGTTTCCTTCCGAGAGCCCCGCGACATAGTTCGCCCAATGCTGCCCCTTCAGTGGTACTCTCGCAAAAAAACTCGCCCTGCTCGACAAAAACCACTCATTTTGGGCTGTTTTGAGCGCGCTGCGCGAATTTTGTCGCGTTCTAGGGTGCATCCGTGCTGTGCTGGGCGAGTTTTTTTGCGTTCTGGGGCAACGGAGGCCATCGCTATGAAACCGGTGGCACCTTTGCGAGGGGGTGTGGGCGACTGAATGAAACCGACATCGCCTCTGCGAGCGAGAAACGCGCTCGAAACGGCCGAAAGTGGTGCGCAGAGGTGATGTGGGTTTCAGCGGCAGCGGAGCTTACCCGCGCAAAGGTGCTGTCGGTTTCAATCTGGTGGAAGTGCTCGCCGGTAGGGTGTCGCCGAATTCACCTGAGGTGGCTGCTGTGCCCGTGGGCGGTGGCGGGGTCTGGCCGGGCTTCGAGACGACACACCGAACCAGACAATAGCGACCCGGCCCCACTGGTGTGGAGGGCGCCGGAGGGGCCGGAGAGCACGGACGGTGAGCGGGCGGGCCGCCGCCCACGGGCACACAGAGCAGCCCGGAACAACCGTGGGGCTATAAGCAGCCCGGCCCAGCAGGCATGCGAAGCGAAACCTCAGGAACTGGGAGGTGTTACGACCCACGGCTCGGTTGGCAGGGAACGCAATCCTGTAATCCCCAGGGCATCCGCAATGTCGGAGGCGCAACGCGCCCTGGGCACTCCCAGGGACGACCCGATAAACGAAACGACGTCCTCGGTGGACCAGCCCAGGCCTCGTAGGTCAGAGAGGGTGACGGCGCCGTCGCGCTTGGCCAACCTGGCCCCTGAGGGCGCGAGTGCGAGGGGCACGTGCGCATACGTCGGCTCGGGGGCCCCAAGCAAGTGGGTGAGCTGCGCCTGCGCGGGCGCCTGGGAGAGCAGGTCGAAGCCACGCACGACCTGGTCGACGCCCTGGAACGCGTCGTCGACGACGGCCGCCAGGTTGTAGGCGGGCACGCCGTCCGCGCGGCGCACGACGAAGTGGTCGACAGCCCCCGTGTAGGAGCCGTGCAGCTCGTCGAACACGGTCCACTCGGGCGAGGGGGCGGCCAGGCGCAGCGCGGGGGCGCGCCCAGCGGCGGCCAAAGCCTCGCGTTTAGCCTCGCGCTCGGACTCGCTCAGCGTCAGGCAGGTGCCCGGGTAGTGGCCGGGCGGGACGTGCGGCGCGGAGGCGGCCTCGCGGATGTCGCGGCGGGTGCAGTAGCACTCGAAGATGAGTCCGCGCGCGGCCAGCGACGCCAGGGCAGCCTCGTGCGCGTCGGCCCGCTCGGTTTGGATGAGGGGCTCGCCGTCCCAGTCGACACCGATGGCCGCCAGGTCCTCGATCTGGCGCTTGGCGGACCCCGCGCGTTCGCGGTCGATGTCCTCGATGCGTAGGACGAATCGTCGCCCGGTCGTGCGCGCCCAGGCCCACGCGAGGATCGCGGTGCGCAGGTTTCCCAGGTGGAAGTCGCCCGTGGGGGAGGGCGCGAATCGTCCGGTGTTCGTCATGCGCCCAGTGTACGAGGCGGTGGCCGCCTCCCGGGATCCGTCTCCCCGGGTGGTGGCGCGGCGGGCGTACAGTGGGTGCATGGTGAGTTTTCGGGTGCCCGACTGGTTGGCGGTCTTCGTGGGTGGGGTCGTGGGGACGGCTGCGCGCGCCGGCTTGGACGAGGTCTCGAAGGCATCGCCTGTGCGCGGCCTCTTCCTGTCGTGGTCGACGCTGATGGTCAACGCCGTGGGTGCGTTCCTCCTGGGCGCGCTGGCCGCGTGGGTGGCGGGTCGCCTGGCGCGTGGAGCGGGGGATGCAGCCTCGCTGAAACTCCTAAAGCTCCTGGTCGGCACGGGTTTTGCGGGCGCGTTTACAACGTACGGGACGTACATTGTCGCGTCGGTGGGGTACGCCTCGCTCAATGGAATTGTCGAGGCCGTCTCTCAGTCCCTCGTTCTCCTGGCCCTGGGTGGTGCCTGTGCCTGGGCGGGGATGCGCGTCGGGGAGTGGCTGTGCGCCCCATCGGGCGCGCGCCCTGTCAGCGGTGAGGAGGGGCGAGCATGAGCGGATCGACCTTCCTGTTCGTGGCCCTGGCCGGTGGGGTAGGCGCGTGCGCCCGCTTCTGGCTGGATCGAGGGACTCAGCGAGCCCTGTCGTCGTGGGGTGAACCGGCGGGGGCGAAGCTCGGCATCCTGGTCGTCAACGTGATCGGGTGTTTCCTGGCCGGCGCGGCCACTCAGCTGGTGCCCGCAGGCCTCATGCCGATCGTGTCGACCGGGTTCCTCGGCGGCTTCACGACGTTTTCGACGGCGCTCGTGGACGCGGTGACCCTGTGGGCGGACGGGTTCCGGGGGCGCAGCCTCGCCCTGGCGCTCGGCACGTGGGCGGCCTCGTGGGGCGCTGCGCTCGCGGGCATTGCCTGTGCCGGATAGGCGTTTGTCGCGCAACTGAGGCCACCATGCGGGCTGATGGGTGAGGGTTTAGCCACGATACGGAGTTTTGTAACAGCATTCCGAGCGCTCGCGACGCTGGCCCTCATATGCTGATGTTGCGGGCCGTGCGGCCCAGTAACGGAGATGCACATGATTGACCTCACCGGGGTGTCTAAGGTCTACCCCGTGAAAAACGGCGGCACGGTCGTCGCGCTCGATGGGGTGAACCTGCACGTTGATCGCGGTTCGATCCACGGGATCGTCGGCCGCTCGGGCGCCGGTAAGTCCACGCTTATCCGCTGTCTGACGGCCCTGGAGAAGCCCACCGAGGGCCACATTGTCGTCGACGGCCTCGACCTGGCGACCCTGACGGGTTCCGCGCTGCGCGCCGCCCGTCGTCGCATCGGCATGGTCTTCCAAGCTGCGAACCTCCTGGACGCTCGCACCGCTGCCGACAACATCGGCTACCCGCTCAAGCTGGCGGGCGTGCCCGCCGCGAAGCGCCGTGAGCGCGTTGAGGAGCTCCTCTCGCTCGTGGGCCTCGAAGGCCGCGGCGATTCCTACCCGTCCCAGCTGTCGGGCGGCCAGCGTCAGCGCGTCGGCATCGCCCGCGCCCTGGCCGACAACCCCGCCGTTCTCCTGTGTGATGAGCCGACCAGCGCGCTTGACACCGAGTCGACCGCTCAGATCCTGTCGCTGCTGCGCCACGTGCGCGACGTCGCCGGCGTTACCGTCGTCATCATCACCCACGAGATGGCCGTTGTCCGCGAGATCTGCGACTCCGTGACCCTCCTCGGTCATGGCCAGGTCCTGCAGACCGGTACCCTCGAAGAGGTCGTGGCCGACCCCTCGACACCGCTGGCCCGCGAACTGGTCCCCATGCCGGTTGTCGATTCGGTTCCGACGGAATCCGCCGAGGGCCGCTTCGAACCGAACGCGGTGGGCACCGTCCTCCTCGACGTCGTCTTCACCTCGCACCCGGGCGTGCCCACGGGTGCCACGGTCCTGCGCCTGGCCTCGTCGATGGGCGCGGACGTGACCGCGGGAACCTTCGAGTCTCTCGGGAGCATGCAGGTGGGCCGCCTGGCCCTGACCGTGCCCGCGTACCACGCTGACAAGATCATCGAGCAGCTGCGCAAGAACAACGTCCACGCGGAAGTGAGGGACCAATGACCGCCGCACACACTGCCGCTCATGCGCTGGCGCTCCTGCCCGCAGGCAAAGGCGATCCGACGTGGTTTGACAACCCGGCCCTCACTGACAAGTTCGGTCCGGCAATCCTCGAGACCCTCATGATGACGGGCCTGTCCACGCTCTTCGCGGTCATCATTGGCACGCTCCTGGGCCTCCTCCTGGTCCAGACCGGCAAGGGTGGCCTCACCCCGAACAAGGGCGTGTACCAGGCCGTGTCCTTCGTCGTGAACATCGTGCGCTCCCTGCCCTTCATCATCGGCATCATCATGCTGATCCCGGTCACGAAGATGATTGTTGGCAAGTCCACGGGCTCGCTCGCGACCGTCGTGCCGCTCGTCATCCTCTCCGCGCCCTTCTTTGCGCGCCTCGTGGAGACGAACCTGTTGGCCGTCGATCCCGGCAAGATCGAGGCCGCCCAGATGATGGGTGCCTCCAACCGTCAGATCCGCTGGGGTGTCCTCATTCGCGAGGCCATGCCGGCCCTCATCCAGTCCATCACCACCCTGGCGATCACCCTGATCGGCTACTCCGCGATGGCGGGCGCCGTCGGCGGCGGCGGCCTGGGCCAGATGGCCATCAACTACGGCTACAACCGCTGGCAGGACGACGTCATGATCTCCACCGTCGTCGCCATCATCATCATCGTGCAGATCATCCAGCTGATCGGCGATCTCCTCTCGCGCCTGGTCGACCACCGCGCGCGCTGACAGACCCCGGTCAGGCCACCCCGGCCTCGGCCATCCATCCCATTCAGTACGCAGAAGAAAAGAGAAACACCATGCGTCACCGCTCTCTCGCAGCTATCGGCCTGGCGGCCGTTGCCACCCTGGGCCTGGCGGCCTGCGGCGGCGGCTCCTCCTCCTCGGATGCTTCCGGCTCTTCCTCGGACGTCGTCACCCTGACCGTGGGCGCGACCCCCTCGCCCCACGCGAAGATCCTCACCTACATCAACGACAACCTTGCCGCGGACGCGGGCATCAAGCTCGACATCGTTGAGTACACCGACTACGTCCAGCCCAACACCGCACTGAACGACGGCGACCTGGACGCCAACTTCTACCAGACCGTTCCCTACCTGGAGAACGCGGAGAAGCAGTTCGGCTACAACTTCGAGGCCGGCGAGGGCATCCACCTCGAGCCCCTCGGCGTGTTCTCCAACAAGCACAAGTCCCTCGATGAGCTGCCCGACGGCGGCACGATCGGCATCATCTCCGACACGGCCAACCAGTCCCGTGCGCTCGAGCTCCTGGCCACCCAGGGCCTCGTCTCGATCCCCGAGGGCGACGGCGACGTCAACATAAACACCGTCACCAAGCTGAAGAACTTCGACTTCCGTGAGGTCGAGGGCCCGCAGCTGGTCCGCTCGCTCGACGACTTCGACTATGCGGTCATCAACGGCAACTTTGCCCAGGAGGGTGGCAAGACCATCTCCGGTGACGCGCTCGTCGTCGAGTCCCCCGTGGACAACCCGGCCGTGAACGTCCTCGTGTGGAAGGGCGACTCCAAGAAGGTCGACGCCATCGCGAAGCTCGAGAAGCTCCTGCACTCCGATGAGGTCAAGCAGTACATCGAGAAGACCTGGTCGGACGGCTCGGTCATCCCGGCGTTCTGATCCACGAGGCCGAAAGGTTCGCATAGATAACGGGTGGGCCCCGGAACCATACGGTTCCGGGGCCCACCCGTCTGTCCGCGCAAGCGGCGATCAGTTGGTGCGAGACTCGAGTGGGAACTCGGCGTCCGGCTCGTGCGTGATGCGGTTACGCATGTCGCGGCGGAAGACTTCAATAGCCCACAGCCAGATGATGTGGCCGAGGAACTCGGAGAAGTGCTCCGCGAAAGGCTGGTTCCAGGGTGCCGGGACGGTGCCCATCAGCGGCATGAGGACGACGTGGAAGGCCACGTAGACGAAGATGCCGAAGGCAGCACCCTGCCAGAGCTTGATCTGCGGGAAGCGCTCGGCCAGCACACAGTAGAGAACCGCGAAGCCGATCGAGAACGCGAAGTGGACGATGAAGGAAACCCAGGGGAGTCCTTCGTTACCGTTGTAGGTGTAGGACAGGTGGGTGACGCTCTCCGGGAGGCCCAGCTGTTGGAGCAGTTCCTGGGGCGGGTTGGTGGCGTTGCGCTCGGGCGTACGCGGAGGCAGCGGCACCTCCCAGCCGAACTTCACGATCGCGGAGACGATGCCGCCGAGAACACCCGCGAGTGCTGCGACGCCATAGCGGCGGCGCTTGGGATTGGTCTGAATCAGTGCCATGTGACAAGCATGGAACGTACGCAGGGTGTTTTCGAGGCCTTGGGGTGCTTAGCGCTCAAGGTCACACACGGGTGTGATCAGGGAAAATGGGCCAAAATAGCTAATATGGTTAATTTGCGCCTTTATTGTTGAGTAAATGCGAGGGGTGGGCACGAGACTTTCGTCCCGCGCCCACCCCTCGTGTGGCATTAGCTGCGTCATATCCTCCAGCGCTGCGATGCGCGAGGGGCGCGTGCCTCGTCAGTCGACGATGCCGTACAGGCGGTCGCCCGCGTCGCCCAGGCCGGGGACGATGTACGACTTCTCGTTGAGGTGATCGTCGACGGCAGCGACAACGACGTTCACGTCGGCGCGATCGCCGATCGCGTCCTCAAGGGTGTTGATGCCCTCCGGAGCGGCCAGGATGCACACGCAGGTGACGTCCTTTGCGCCGCGCTCGAAGAGGTAGTTGGTGGCGGCGACCATGGTGTGGCCGGTGGCCAGCATTGGGTCCAGCACGAAGCACTGGCGGCCCGACAGGTCGTCCGGCAGGCGGTTCGCGTAGGTCTCGATCTCGAGGGTGTCGTCGTCGCGGCGCATGCCCAGGAAGCCGACCTCGGCGGTGGGCAGCATACGGGTCATGCCCTCGAGCATGCCCAGGCCTGCGCGCAGGACGGGGACCACGATCGGGCGAGGCTCGGAGAGCTTGAGGCCGACGGTGGGGGCGACCGGGGTCTGGATGGGGGTCTCGGTGACGGCCACTTCGCGCGTCGCCTCGTAGGCGAGCAGGGTGACCAGTTCGTCCACGAGCTGGCGGAACGTCGCCGACGGCGTTTCGCGATCGCGCAGGACGGTGAGCTTATGGGTGATGAGGGGGTGATTAGCTACGTGGAGGCGCATGGTTATAGGCTACCTTGTTCGTCCGCTGGCGCGCATCCAGTGTGTCGAAGACGAGGCCGTGGTCTCCTCGTCGCTTCCGCTGCGCCGGTCGGCGGCCAGGATCGGCAGCGTGTCGGGCCTCGTGTCAAACTCATTCGTCACACGAGCACCATGAGTCACTGTGGACTCCAACTACCCCAACAGTCGTTTGGCCGGTAAGCTAGGAGGGTGACCGTGAATGAGCAGTACCGCGAAGCAATGGGCAAGGCCCTCTTCCTGGCCAACCGCGCCCGCGAAACGGGGGACGTTCCCGTCGGAGCCGTCGTCGTCGACGAAAACGGCCGCATCATCGGACGCGGGTGGAACTGTCGCGAGGCTAACCATGATCCCGCAGGTCACGCCGAAATTGTCGCCCTGCGTGAGGCCGGCCGCTCCAGGGGTACCTGGCGCCTGACGGGCTGCACGCTCATCGTCACCCTTGAGCCCTGCACGATGTGTGCGGGCGCGATTCTCGCCTCTCGCATTGATCGCGTCGTCTTCGGCGCCTGGGACCCCAAGGCTGGCGCCGCCGGATCCCTACGCGACGTCCTGCGCGACGCCCGCATGCCGCACCCGACCGAGGTCATCGGCGGTGTCCTCGCCCAAGAGGCCGCCATGCAGCTGCGCTCCTTCTTCCTCAGCTGTCGCACGCCCAACGAGATGCCCGTCGTCCAAGCTCCCGTCCACGAGCCCAGCGACCTGGTCGCGCCCATCGTCGTCCCCTACGAGGAAGACGAGGCCCCCGAGCAGGTCCACGAGAAAGCCACCCACGATGAGGGCGTTCCCGCGCAGCTCGTTACCCCCGAGGCGCCGGCCGCTCCTGCCGTTCCCGCTCCTTCCGACGAAAACCCTCGCTCTGAAGCCTTCCCCGTGCCTCCCCAGCACGGTCGGGTCAGTCACCGTGGCACCGAGGCCTCGCCCCTGCCTCGTCGAGCAGGACGCCCCTTCTCCGAGCGTGTGTCCGGCAACGCCGACATCCCCGCAGGCTCCTCGCTCCAACCCGCTGCCCCCACTGCCCCCGTCTCGCAGCCGCCCTACCGTAGCGCCGCCCCCGTCCTGCCGGCGGTCTCGCCGAGCACGACGCGCGGTCCCATCACGCGCTCCGTCCCCCAGATTCGCCCCGTCCACGTGCGCCCCACCGCGTCCGTGCTCGAAGGCCTCTACACGCCCGCGCAGCCCGGCCGCCCCGTGGCTCAGCCGCTGCGCGCTAGCGCGCCCCGGCCTCGTCCTGCGGAGCCCGTCACCGCGCCCGCGTCCACGGAGCCGCCGGCCCCCGTCGTGCAGGCCGCACCCGCACCCGTCGAAGAGTCGCCCGCGCCGATCCCCGCGCCGCCCGCGTTCCCGCAGCGCGCCACCTCGCGACAGGGCGCGCGCCCGCAGCGCCCCCTCCCGCAGGCCTTCGAGCCCGAGCCCGCGCGCCGTGTCGACTACGAGCTGTCCCCGCGCCAGTTCAACGACGTTGACCCCATCACCTCCGGTATCCGCGTGCGCCGCTCCACCCGCCGCCGCGGCAACGCTCGTCACTGACGTGATCCCCGCGCGCGTCATCACGGTCTCGGACCGCTGCTCCGCTGGTCTCGCCGAGGACCTCTCCGGGCCCCTCGCCGCGCGCCTCCTCGCCGATCACGGCGTTGACGCCTCGGTCGTGATCGTCCCCGACGATGTCGACGCCATTCGCGCCGCTATCACTGCTGCCGTGGAGGATGGCGCCCGCTTCGTCTTCACGACCGGCGGCACCGGCATCTCTCCCCGCGACGTCACCCCCGAAGCCACCGAGCCGCTCCTCGTCACCCGCATCGACGGCCTCGCCGACGCGATCCGCCTCCGCGGCGAGGAAAAGATTGCCTCCGCTGCCCTGTCGCGAGGCCTCGTCGGCGTGACCGCGCGTTCCCCCGAGGGAGCCCTCGTCGTCAACGCGCCCGGCTCGCGCGGCGGTGTCTCCGATACGGTGGCCGTTATCGGCCCCCTCGTCGCTCACATCGTCGACCAGCTCGCGGGCGGCGACCATCCGCGCGCTTAGAAGCCTGAGATAGCAACGAAAAGGCCGCCCTGCATATACGCTGCGGGCGGCCTCCGCGTACAGTGGGGCGTCAGTCCTGCGGATCCTCCGGGCGCACCCAGTCGCCGCTGCGGCCGCCCGACTTCGCCACGATTTTCGCCTCGCGGATGCGGGCGGAGCGGTCCACGCCCTTGACCATGTCCACGATCGCGAGAGCCGCCACCGTCACCGAGGTCAGCGCCTCCATCTCCACGCCCGTGCGGTCGGCCGTGCGCACGGTCGCGCGAATCGCCACGTGATCGTCCTCCAGGCTCAGGTCCACCGCGCAGCCGTGCACGCCGATCGTGTGCGCGAGGGGCAGCAGCTCGGGGACGCGCTTCGCCGCCGAAATGCCGGCCACGCGCGCCACCGCCAGAACGTCGCCCTTCGGGACGGTGCCGTCACGCAGGGCCTGCATGACCTCGGGTGAGCAATCCACGCGGCACACGGCGCTCGCCTGGCGCACCGTCGGATTCTTCGCGGTCACGTCCACCATGTAGGCGGCGCCGTCCTCGTTCAGATGCGTAAACTTCACGGTTTTCCTCTCGTTAATTCTCTCTCTATGGTGGGGTCAGCCCACGAGCGGGACGACCGCCAGCTCCTGGCCGGGCTCGACCACCTCGACGTCCGGCGCGACCACGCCGATTGCCTCCGCGTTCGCAAGCGAGGCCACCAGGTGCGACTTCGACCCCAGGGGGTGCACCGGCTCCACCCAGCGGGCCCCGACCTCGTCTCCCTCCCCTGAGACGAAACGAAGCGGGATGAACTGCGTCTTTCCGGACGGGCAGTCCCAGCCTACGTGCGCGCGGGCGATCACGCCGCTGGGTACCGTTCCGCCGTGCTCGGGGGCGACGAGGCCGGACATGACCGCTAGCGCGCCCGCCACGTACATGTGGAACGTCGTAAAGACCGAGACCGGGTTGCCGGGCAGGCAGATGACCGGTGTCTCGCGGCCACCCGTGCCCACCTGCGTCGAGCCGACACCCTGCGGGCCGCCCGGCTGCTGCGCAACGTGGTGGAAGCCCGCGTCCGTGCCAAGCGTCAGGCGCACAACCTCGAAGGCTCCCGCCGAAATGCCGCCGGCCGTGAGGACGAGGTCAGCCTCCGGGGCCTCATCGAGGGCCGCCCGCAGCTCGGCTGGGGTGTCCCCCGTGCGCAGGTGCGCGACGATCTGCCCGCCGGCCTCTTCGACGAGGCCGCGCAGCAGGATGCCGTTTGAATCGGGAATCTGTCCGCGCTCGAGGGCCTCGCCGGCGCGCTTGAGCTCCGTGCCCGTCGACACGACGATGACGCGCGGGCGGGGCAGGACTGTGAGGGTGCCGTGGCCGACTGAGGCAGCAGCCGAGAGGGCTGTCCCGTCTAGGATTCGGCCGGCCTCCAGGACCGGGGAGCCTGCAGCGAGAGCCTCGCCCGCCACACGCACATTCGCGCCCAGCTTCGGGGCGACGCGGATCTCGACGGTGTCGGGTGCCTGAGCGATGCCCGCCGCGTGGTCCGTGTCCTCGACTTTCACGACGGTGTCCGCGCCTTCGGGGATCGGCGCGCCCGTCATGATGCGCCACGCCTGCCCCCGCTCGAGGTGATTCTCGCGGGTGTCTCCCGCCGGAATGTCGCCGGCGACCGGCAGAGTCCACGGGCCCTCACCCTCAAGGTCCTCGCGGCGCACCGCGAACCCGTCCATTGCGGAGTTCGTGAACGGAGGGAGGGGGATCAGAGAGGAAACGTCGACCGCCAGGCGGCGACCCAAACATTCCTCGACGGGGAGCGTCTCGTGGGGGAGGACGTGGCTGAGTGCCAGGGCCTCGATCAGCTCGCGATGCTGAGCGGTAGACAGGGCGGGATCGTGCATGTGTCCAGTGTAGGACCAGGTGGGGTGGGCGAGGCGTGTGGGGGCCGCTGAGCGCCCGCTCAGCCGTGACGTGTAGAGGACCGTCGGGTCGGGGAGGCGCGCGGGGGCAGGTCAGGCCAGAGCGTCGGTCCCGGTCCTGAGGGGAGATGATGGTCGGGCGGTTGAACGTGGCCGTCCGTCTCGCGTCCGCTGCACGAGGCATAGGCTGGGTTGGATCGTTGCGGCTCATTTCAGCGACCTGGATATGGATGTCGGGGGGATTTGCGCCATCCAAGGGTTCGACACGCCGGCGACATGCCGTTGGAAGGCTTCGCATGGCGCAAATCCCCCCGTTGGGTCGACAGCTCTCACGTCGTCTCAGCCCAGGCGTGCGGCAAGCGCCGCGCGGACCTGCGCAATGAGCTCGTCTGGATGCTCCAGATCATGCCAGCCGACACGGATGATGTGCCAGCCCTCGGCCTCAAGGTGGCGTTGGCGCTCGCGCTCGCGGGAAAGTGAGGAGTGGATGCTGCGGGCGTCGTCACCGTATTTTGCGCGCCCGTCGAACTCAATGCCGACTTTCTCGGCGGGAAATGCGCAGTCGATGAAGTAACGACGGCCCCTCGTGTGCACCTCGACCTGTGTGCGCATGCCTGTCAGGTCCGCTGCACACAGCTCGTACAGTACGCGTGCTTCTCCGGGTGAGGCACACCCGGCATCTGCGTGGGTGATGATCCACTGTGCTTGAGAGCGGCCCCGAGCACCATTGCCAAGACGCGTGAGCTCTGCGCTCAATAACTCCTTCCAATACTTCTCGTGTCTACGTGAGTCTCTGAGACGGAAGTTATCGAAGTGTGTGAAGGCGTTGCCGATCACGCAGATCTGGGCGAAGGCGGCTCTCTGGTTCGGTGAGGTCCGTGCGACGGTAATCTGCGCGGCTTCGAGGTTCTCAATGAGGAGTCCTCGCGCATTGTCTGCGCGTGGGAGGTGATGAACGTGTGTCGGCTTGACCGTTACCGACGGGAACGAGTGAGGTCCGATTGTTGTGGAGGGGATGCTGATTGGTCGAATCGATGAACGTGTGGCAACCGTGATGGGTGGAAGCACGGGATCACTTCCATAGCCGTGCACCCACAGAGCGCACTGGCCGGTGATCACCATGGCTCGGTGTGTGTGCGTAAGGTGGAAGAGGCGTGCGGCGAGCACGACCTGCGGTAGCTGACGTGTGTCTATATCCGTTAGGCGCGCAAGGTCGAGGTAGGTCTTGCCTGCGATGTTCACAGCCGCCGGTATCTTCGTGAGGCCGTGGTGGCTGGATCGCGGCACGCGAATGATCGCCCGTTCAACGGCGTTGAGGATGAAAGGAGCGTCGTTGCCCCTGTCTTCTTGTTTCATGAGTGAATTCTAGTGCAATAGCTGTCAGTTCGTTGCAGTTTGAATCTTCTGATTTTGTTTGATTACTGAGACGTCCTCGTGCGTTGTGGTGGGGCGCGGGCAGGGGCGTAGGTGCGGCGTTCGTGCCCGGTGTGACGAGGTGTGCGCCGGGTTGGGCGGTTGCGGCAAGTTTCAACGGCCTGGATATGGATGTCGGGGGGATTTGCGCCATCCAGGGGTTCGACACGCCGGCGACACGCCGTTGGAAGGCTCCGCATGGCGCAAATCCCCCATTGCGGAGTGGCGATTGGCGACGTTGCCTGTAAACGACCCCAGGCAGCCCCGCGCGGCGGCGGGGCTGCCCGGGCAACGAAGCTGTGCAGCATGTGACTGCACGGGCTCGGATGTTACGTCAGCGTTCGCGGCTGAAAGCCACGAGGCTGCTGTCGCGCAACAGAATCAGACGGTGAGCATCACCTTCGTGGCGCGACGCTCGTCCATCGCTGCGTAGCCCTCGGCGGCCTGCTCAAGCGGCAGGACCAGATCGAAGACAGCCCCCGGATTGATCTCGCCACGGTAGATCAGATCGATCATGGTGGGCAGATACTTGCGCACGGCCGCAGGGCCGCCGAACATATGGACCTCTGCGCCAAACATGCGGCCCATGTCCAAGGAGACGCCGTGAGGAACGCCCACGAAGGACAGGTGACCACCGGGACGCACGCAGCCGAGAGCCTGATCGAAGGATGCCTCATTGCCGACCGCCTCAACGACGCCGTCGGCGCCCAGGCCGTCGGTCAGTTCCTTGATGCGGGCGATGCCCTCCTCGCCGCGCTCTTCGACGATGTCGGTCGCACCGAACTGGCGGGCCAGTGCCTGGCGGTCCGCGTGGCGCGACATCGCGATGATGCGGGACGCGCCCAGCTGCTTGGCGCCGATGATCGCGCCCAGGCCCACGGCCCCGTCACCCACGACGACGACGGTCTTCCCGGGGGCGGCCCCAGCCTCGTCGGCGGCGAACCAGCCGGTGCCGAGGACATCGGAGGCGGCCAGGAGCGAGGGGAGCTGCTCGGGTGTGGGGGGTGCAGGGGTCTTCACCAGCGTGCCGTCTGCGAGGGCAATGCGGGCGTACTCGGCCTGGGTGCCGCCGGCGCGCATGCCGACGAAGGCGTCGCCCTGGGTGGCTGCGGTCGTGCAGCGCGAGGGGTAGCCGGAGCGGCAGGTCGCGCATTCGCCGCAGGAGATGCAGAAGGAGCCGACGACGAAGTCACCGGGCTCGACGGTCGTGACGGCCTCGCCCACCTCGACGACGGTTCCGACGTACTCGTGGCCCATGCGCTGCTCGTGGACCGGCTCCGATCCGCGGTAGGACCACAGGTCCGAGCCGCAGATGCAGGTGGCAGCCAGCTTGATGATCGCGTCCGTGGGCTCCAGGATGATCGGCATCAGCATCTCTTCGACGGTGACGTTGCCGGGTTCGTGCATGACGACGGCGCGCATGATTCTCCTCATGATTGGCGCATTGGTCGTAGGGCAACGGTACTCCTCACGTCCAGCTGCTCGGCAGTGCTGGACACTGTCTCCTTTCCCTCAGCGACGAGGCAGGGGCGGCGTCTTGCCGTTCGTGCTCGGTTTTTCGAGGGGCGAACACCGGGCAAATCGGGGTAGGGTTGCGCCATGTCTGTCGAGTTCGTTTCCGCCTCTCAGGCGGCAGATGCGGTGGCGTGTGACGCGCCGCTGCGGCTCGTCGACACCTTCGGGCGCGTTGCCCGCGACCTGCGCGTGTCGCTCACCGACCGCTGCAACCTGCGCTGTTCCTACTGCATGCCCCCCGAAGGCTTGGACTGGCTGCCCACTGAGGAAACGCTGACGGACGACGAGGTCTGCCGCCTCGTGCGCGTTGGCGTCGAGCGGCTCGGGATCCGCCAGGTCCGCTTCACCGGCGGGGAACCCCTCCTGCGCCGAGGTCTCGAGGGGATCATCGAAGCATGCTCCCACCTGCGCACCGACGAGGGAAACCCCCTCGATCTGGCCCTCACGACGAACGCGCTCGGCCTGGCCAAGCGCGCCCAGGGCCTGAAGGACGCTGGCCTGAACCGCGTCAACATTTCGCTTGATTCTCTGGACCCCGAGCACTTCGCGGCGATCACCCGCCGCGACCGCCTCGGCGACGTCCTGGAGGGCATCGAGGCCGCCGCCCGCGCGGGCCTGAGCCCGATCAAGGTCAACGCCCTCGTGCTGCGCGGCATGAACGAGGCCGACCTGCCCGACCTGGTCGACTACTGCCTGGACCGGGGCATCGAGCTGCGCGTTATTGAGCAGATGCCGATCGGCCCGCCGGACACATGGGATCGTCAGAACATCATGACGGCCGACGAGATCCTGCACATCATGAGCACTCGCCACACGCTGACCCCCGCGCCCCGCGAGGATCCGCATTCCCCTGCGGGACGCTGGATCGTGGACGGTGACCCGACGAAGCGCCTCGGCGTCATCGCCTCCGTGTCCGACCCCTTCTGTAGCGCGTGCGACCGCACCCGCCTGACCTCGGACGGCATGGTGCGTTCATGCCTGTTCTCCACCGAGGAGACCTCGCTGCGTGACCTGCTGCGCGGCGGCGGGGACGATGCGCAGATCGCCGCCCGATGGGCCGACGCGATGTGGGCGAAGCCGGCCGCGCACGGGCTCAATATCGACACCTTTGCTCGTGCGTCGCGCACCATGAGCCGTATTGGTGGGTAAGCTCCCACTAATTTCGTGATACCGATGTTTTCTAACAGCGGTTAATTGCTTGTTTGTCGTCGGGTATAACGTCCCTAGCGGCAAGACTTTTCCTAGTTCTTGCAAGGGTGATGCACGTCCCAATGTGTTCTTGTGGGTTACGTCATTTCAATTGGTAGCCTCCTTGTTAGAGAATGTCCGGCGCATGCCCGCGCTCGGACGTCCCTTTCAACCCGAGGAGAGCCATGAGCGCGACCGAACCCGCGGCCAAGAAGAGCCGCTACCTGCTCACTGACTGGAACCCCAACGACGAATCCAAGTGGGACTCGAAGCTTGCGTGGCGCACGCTGTGGATCACGACCTACTCGCTGATCCTGGCCTTCTGCGTGTGGTTCCTGCCCAGCGCGATCGCGCCGAAGCTGACGCTTCTCGGCTTCATTCTGGACAAGTCGCAGCTCTACTGGCTCACCGCTCTGCCTGGCCTGGCCGCAGGCATCCTGCGCCTCATCTACATGTTCCTGCCCCCGCTCCTCGGCACCCGCAAGCTCGTGGGTATCACCTCCCTGCTGTGCGTCATTCCGATGCTCGGCTGGTTCTACGTTGTTCAGGACAACACGACCCCCTACTGGGTCCTGCTGACCCTGGCCTTCATGTGTGGCATCGGCGGCGGCGCATTCTCCGGCTACATGCCCTCCACCGGCTACTTTTTCCCCAAGCGTCTCTCCGGCACGGCCCTCGGCCTGCAGGGCGGCATCGGTAACCTCGGCATCTCCGTCATCCAGCTGGTCGGCCCCATCCTCATGGGCTTCGGCCTCTTCGGCATGACCTGGCTGGCTCCGCAGACGCAGGCCACCGGTGACCACGCTGGTGAGCACATCTGGGTCTACAACGCCGCAGCCTTCTTCATCCCGTGGTGCCTCGTCGCCGCGATCCTCGCCTTCATCTGGCTGCGCGACGTGCCCGTCAAGGCCAACATCAAGCAGCAGCTGGATATCTTTTCCAACCCCAACACCTGGTACATGACGATTCTCTACGTCATGACCTTCGGCCTCTTCTCCGGCTTCTCCGCCGTCTTCGGCCTGCTCATCAACAACCAGTTTGGCCGCGAGTCCACCCTCGCCCTGCCGGTCCTGGGTGCCACCTTCGCCTTCCTCGGCCCCCTCATCGGCTCGATCATCCGCATGTCCTGGGGCATCTTCTGCGACCGCATGGGCGGCGCCATCTGGACCTTCATCTCCGGCGTCGGCATGGCCATCACGCTGGCCGGTATCGCCTGGGTCCTGTACAACCCCACCGGTTGGACCGACTTCTACATCTTCATGGCGCTCATGCTCACCATGTTCCTGTTCTCCGGCTTCGGTAACGCCGGTACTTTCAAGCAGATGCCGATGATCATGCCGGCCCGCCAGGCTGGCGGCGCCATCGGCTTCACCTCCGCCATCGCATCCCTCGGCCCCTTCCTCGTCGGCGTCGCCCTCTCCGCGGTCGGCACCGGTGGCGCATGGGCCCTCTTCCTGGGCTGCTCAATCTTCTGCGCCCTGTGCTCGGTCCTATGCTGGGTCATGTACACGCGCAAGAACGCCCCGTTCCCCGGCTGATCCGCCCGGCACTGCGTGGTGCCGATGGACCTGCCACTGCCTCGTCAATCGACTCTTAGGAGCACCCCATGACGAATCTCGAATCCGATATGACCTTCCCGACCTACGGCGGCGAGGTCAAGCCTGCGACCGGCGCGACCCTGTTCGCGCTCGGCTCGTGGCTGCGTCGCGGCAAGGCGTCCGCCGACGCGCGCCAGCTCTTCCTCGAGGGCGGCCGCGACGGCGACTCCTTCTACCGCGACCGCTGGAGCTACGACAAGATCGTGCGCTCCACCCATGGCGTGAACTGCACGGGCTCGTGCTCGTGGAAGATCTTCGTCAAGGACGGCGTCATCACCTGGGAAACCCAGCAGACTGACTACCCGTCAACCGGCGCTGACATGCCCGAGTACGAGCCCCGCGGCTGCCCGCGTGGCGCTGCGTTCTCGTGGTACGAGTACTCGCCGACCCGTATTAAGTACCCCTACGTGCGCGGCGTCCTGCTCGACATGTTCCGCGAGGCCAAGAAGCGCCTCGGGGATCCCGTCGACGCGTGGGCCGCGGTCGTCGAGGACCCGGAGAGGGCGCGTGCCTACAAGTCGCAGCGTGGCCGCGGCGGCATGGTCCGCGTGTCGTGGGAAGAGGCGATGGAGATCGTCGCCGCCGCCTACGTGCACACGATCAAGCAGTACGGCCCCGACCGCATCGCCGGCTTCTCGGTCATCCCCGCCATGTCGATGATCTCCTACGGTGCGGGCTCCCGCTTCCACGAGCTCATCGGCGCCACGATGCTGTCCTTCTACGACTGGTACGCGGACCTGCCTCCAGCCTCGCCTCAGGTGTTCGGCGACCAGACCGACGTGCCCGAGGCCGGCGACTGGTTCAACTCGCAGTACCTCATCATGTGGGGCACGAACCTGCCGCTGACCCGTACCCCCGACGCTCACTTCATGGCCGAGGCCCGCTACCACGGCCAGAAGGTCATCGTCGTGTCCCCGGACTTCGCGGACAACACGAAGTTCGCGGACGACTGGTTGCGCGTCCAGCCCGGCACGGACGGCGCCCTGGCGCAGGCGATGGGCCACGTCATCCTCAAGGAATTCCACGTCGGCAAGCGCGAGCCCATGTTCCTCGATTACATGAAGCGCTACACCGACTCCCCGTTCCTGGTGGAGATTAACGAGGTCGGCGAGGGTGCCCACGAGGGCGTCGCCCCGACGACCCTGGTCCCCGGCAAGTTCCTGACGGCCGCCAAGATGCCCGCAGGCACGACCGAGCGCACCGAGAACAACCAGTTCCGTCCCCTCGTCATCGAGGCCGACGGCACGGTCAAGGACCCGGGCGGCACGCTCGCCGATCGCTTCGGTGAGGAGGGCGCCGGCCACTGGAACCTCAACCTGGATGGCGTCGAGCCCGTCATGTCCATCATGGACACGGACGAGTGGGAAGCCGTCGAGATTGCCCTGCCGCGCTTCGACCTGCCCGCGGCCCCCGGCCAGGCTTCGGTCGGCGGCGGCTACGTGAAGCGTGGCGTGCCCGCGCGCCGCGTCAACGGTCGCCTCGTGACGACCGTGTTCGACATCCTGCTCGCCCAGTACGCCGTCGAGCGTGAGGGCCTGCCGGGTGAGTGGCCCACCGACTACATGGACGCCTCCACGCCGGGCACCCCTGCGTGGCAGGAGGAGTTCACGTCGGTTCCCGCCGCCGCAGCCATCAAGATCGGCCGCGAGTTCGCGCAGAACGCGGTTGAGACGCAGGGCCGTTCCATGATCCTCATGGGCGCCGGCACGAACCACTACTACCACTCCGACGAGATGTACCGTACGTTCCTGGCGCTCACGGAAATGTGTGGCACCCAGGGCCGCAACGGCGGCGGCTGGGCCCACTACGTGGGTCAGGAGAAGGTCCGCCCGATCATGGGTTGGGGCTCCTTCACCTTCGCCCTGGACTGGGCGCGCCCGCCGCGCCAGATGATCTCCACCGGCTGGTACTACATGACCACGGACCAGTGGCGCTACGACGGTGCTGCGGCCTCGGCCATGGGAAACCCGATCAAGTCCTCGAACCTGGACGGCAAGCAGCTGGTCGACACCCTCGTCGAGTCGGTTCAGCGCGGCTGGATGCCCTGCTACCCGACGTTCTCCAAGGGCTCGACCCAGCTGGGCCGCGAGGCCGCCGAGGCCGGCATGGCCCCCGCGGAATACGTGTCCCAGGAGCTGCGCGAGGGTCGCCTCCAGTTCGCGATCGAGGACCCGGACGCCCATCACAACGTCCCGAAGATCCTCGCGAACTGGCGTACGAACCTGCTCGGCTCGTCCGCGAAGGGCACCGAGTTCTTCCTGCGTCACATGCTGGGTACCGGCAACGAGGTCAACGCCGAGGAGCTGGAAGAGGGCAACCGTCCCGCGTCCGTCAACTGGCGTGAGGCTCACCCCGGCAAGCTCGACCTCATGTGGGTCGCGGACTTCCGTAACACCTCGACGACGCTGCACTCCGACGTGGTGCTGCCCGCCGCCACGTGGTACGAGAAGCACGACCTGTCCTCCACGGACATGCACCCCTTCATGCACTGCTTCGACGAGGCCGTGAACCCGCCGTGGGAGGCGCGTACCGACTTCGAGGTGTTCCAGACGCTGGCTCGCCTCGTCGGCCGCATGGCCCCCGGCCACCTGGACACCCAGACGGACGTCGTCGCGGTCCCGCTGGGGCACGACTCCCCGGACGCCATGACCATGGTGGACGGCATCGTTCCCGAGCAGACGTGGACGCCCGGCAAGACCATGCCGAAGCTGGTCCCGATCGAGCGTGACTACACGCAGGTTGGCTACAAGTTCGACCGCATGGGTCCGCTCCTGCTCAAGGCCGGCCTGGCCTCGAAGGGCGTTGCGTACAACGTGCAGGAGGCGTACGAGCAGCTCGGCGAGCTCAACGGCCGTGCCCCCATGGACGGCAACGCCGGCGAGGGTGCGCCCCTGTGCGACACCGCCATCAAGGCGGCGAACATGGCGCTGCGCTTCTCGGGCACCACGAACGGCTCGCTGGCCGTTCAGGGCTTCCGCACGCTGGAAAAGCGCGTCGGCAACGAGATGGCGTTCCTGGCCGAAGGCGACGAAGAAAAGAAGATCACCTACGCGGACACCGTCCTGCAGCCGCGCAGCGTCATCACCAGCCCCGAGTGGTCGGGTTCCGAGCACGGCGGTCGCCGCTACAGCGCCTTCGTGCAGAACGTCGAGTGCCGCAAGCCGTGGCACACGCTCACGGGTCGCCCGCAGTTCTACGTCGACCACGACTGGATGATGGACATGGGCGAGTCCCTGCCGATCTTCCGTCCGCCGCTCGACCTGGCGCACATCTACGGTGAGCGCCCCGTCGGCGACCACCGTCCCGGCCAGCCGGGTCAGGCCGAGGTCGCGGTGCGCTACCTGACGATCCACAACAAGTGGGCCATCCACTCCCAGTACTACGACAACCCGTACATGCTGACGCTGGGTCGTGGTGGCCAGACGGTGTGGATGAGCCCGGCCGATGCCGAGAAGATCGGCGTGCGCGACAACGAGTGGATCGAGGCGAAGAACCGTAACGGCACCGTGTCGGCTCGCGCCGTTGTCTCTCACCGCATCCCTGAGGGCACGGTGTTCATGCACCACGCCCAGGATCGCCAGATCAACACCCCGCTGAACGAGGGGTCCGGCAAGCGCGGCGGTACGCACAACTCGCTGACGCGAATCTTCATTAAGCCGACCCACCTGGCCGGCGGATACGCGCAGTTCGCCTACGCGTTCAACTACTACGGTCCCACCGGCAATAACCGCGACGAGGTCACGGTTATCCGCCGCCGCTCCCAGGAGGTGCAGTTCTGATGAAGGTCATGGCTCAGATCGCGATGGTGATGAACCTCGACAAGTGCATCGGCTGCCACACCTGTTCGGTCACCTGCAAGCAGGTGTGGACGAACCGCGACGGCACCGAGTACATCTGGTTCAACAACGTCGAAACCCGTCCCGGCGTGGGCTACCCCCGCGGTTGGGAGGACCAGAAGAAGTGGAAGGGCGGCTGGAAGCGCACCGCCACGGGCCGCCTCGTTCCCCGTCAGGGCGGACGTGTCGCCTCGCTCGCGAAGATCTTCGCGAACCCGACGCAGCCGACCATGAAGGACTACTACGAGCCGTGGACGTACGAGTACGACAAGCTGCTCCAGGCGCCCGCGAACTCCCGCGCGATCCCGACGGCTCGCGCGAAGTCCAAGATCACGGGCGAGCACATCGACAAGCCCGAGTGGGGTCCGAACTGGGACGATGACCTCGGTGGCTCCATGGAGACCCTGGATCAGGACCCGGTCCTGCACCAGATGAACCTCCAGGTCGCTAAGACCATCGAGGACGCGTACATGTTCTACCTGCCTCGCATCTGCGAGCACTGCCTGAACCCGACCTGTGTGTCGGCGTGCCCCTCGGGCGCGATGTACAAGCGCTCCGAGGACGGCATCGTCCTGGTCGACCAGGATCAGTGCCGCGGCTGGCGCATGTGCGTCTCCGCCTGCCCCTACAAGAAGGTCTACTTCAACCACAACACGGGCAAGGCCGAGAAGTGTACGCTGTGCTACCCGCGCCTCGAGGTCGGCCAGCCGACCATCTGCTCGGAGACGTGCGTGGGTCGCCTGCGTTACATGGGCGTGCTGCTCTACGACGCGGACCGCGTCACCTGGGCCGCCTCCCAGGAGGATGAGCGCGACCTGTACCGCGCCCAGCGCGAGATCCTGCTGGACCCGAACGACCCGCAGGTGGTCGCCCAGGCTCAGGCCAACGGTGTTCCCCACTCGTGGATCACGGCCGCCCAGCAGTCCCCGATCTGGAAGCTCATCACCGAGTACGAGGTCGCCCTGCCGCTGCACCCCGAGTTCCGCACCCTGCCGATGGTGTGGTACGTGCCGCCGCTGTCCCCGGTCGTCGACCAGGTGACCGCGACCGGTTCCGACGGCGAGGACCATAGGGTCCTGCTGTCCGCCATCTCGCAGATGCGCATCCCGATGGAGTACCTGGCCGGCCTGTTCACGGCCGGAGACACGGCACCCGTGGAGTTGGCGCTGCGTCGCCTCGCCGCGATGCGCTCCTACATGCGCGACGTCTTCGTCGACAACCCGACGAACGAGGAGATCCCGGCCTCCGTGGGCATGAGCCCGGAGAAGGTTAAGGAGATGTACCGACTGCTGTCGATCGCTAAGTACGACGACCGCTTCGTCATCCCGACCGCCCACCCCGAGATGCCCCGCGGCATCAAGGAGCTCGAGGGCTGCCCGGTGTCCTACGATGTCGAGGCCTTCCACGGCCTGGCCCCCGCCACGTCGAATCGCCCGATGGGTGGCTCGTCGCCGGAGGGACGCCAGATGCTCCCCCTTGAGGTCGTTCGATGAGTACTTTCGTCGGCATTCCGCGTATTCCTACGGCCGCTCCGGAAACGGAGATGGATCCGCAGGACGCGCGCGGCGTGCGCATGGCGGTCTCGGTCCTCCTGGACTATCCGGGGGATGACTTCGAGACAAAGCTGGACGCGGTCGAGGAGGCTCTGGCGGACCTGCCGGAGTCGGCCTCGGCGCCCCTGGCCTCGTTCGTGAGCTACGCTCGCGCCGCTGGCCTGCGCGCCATGCAGACCACCTACGTGGAGACGTTCGATCAGCGCCGACGCTGCGCGCTCGGCCTGACGTATTACACGCACGGCGACACCCGCGGACGCGGCCAGGCCATCTTGGCCTTCAAGGAGATCCTGCGCCGTGCCGGTTTCGAGATGGAACGCGAGGAGCTGCCCGATCACCTGCCGGTGGTCCTGGAGTTCGCGGCCTTCGACGAGACTGGCACGGCCGAGGGCCTTCTGCGCTCCAACCGCGAGGGTATCGAGGTGATCCGCACGGCGCTGCGCGCCGCCCACTCCCCGTACGCGCCGCTGCTGGACGCGCTGGTCGCGACGCTGCCCGAGCCGGACGAAAAGACCATTGAGGGCTTCCGTAAGCTCATTAGCCAGGGGCCGCCCACCGAACTGGTGGGCGTGGGCGATCTGTCCGCGACGCCCTTCCCGACTTCCGATTCAACGATGGGACGGTAACGTTCATGGAATCCGCACTTTTGCATGCCGCGTCGGCACCTGCGACGCAGTCGCTGTCCTTCCTGGACATTGCCCTGTGGGTGGTCCTGCCGTACGTGTCCTTCGCGATCCTCATTGTGGGCCTCGCGTGGCGCTACAAGACCGACCAGTACGGGTGGACCTCTCGTTCCTCGCAGTGGAATGAGCCGACCATCCTGCGCTGGGCGTCGCCGCTGTTCCACTTTGGTGTTCTCTTCGTGTTCATGGGCCACGTCCTCGGCCTCGTGATCCCGAAGACCTGGACCGAGGCGGCCGGCGTGCCCCAGCACGTGTACCACCTGACGGCGACGATCCCCGGTACGATCGCCGGAATCATGACGATCGTCGGCCTCGCGCTGCTGATCTACCGCCGCCTGGTGGTCAAGTCGGTGCGCGTGGCGACGACCCGCATGGATATCGTCACCTACGTGATGCTGGCGATTCCGGTGCTCCTGGGCGGGGCTGCGACCCTGCTTAACCAGGTGCTCGGTGGCCACGAGGGCTACGACTACCGCGAGACGATCTCCGTCTGGTTCCGTTCGATCTTCTACCTGCACCCGCAGGCGCATCTGATGGTCGACGTGCCCGTCAGCTTCAAGCTGCACATCGTCGCTGGCCTGCTGCTCTTCTGCGTGTGGCCGTTCACCCGCCTTGTGCACGCGGTGAGCGCGCCGGTCGGCTACGTGGCGCGTCCCCCGGTGATCTACCGGTCGCGCGACGAGCACCGCACGCATGAGATGACGCGCGGCGGTATGTCGGACTGATTGACGGCGGTGAGCGCCGCGGTTCCCCGCCCACTGGGCGAGGTCGTGGTGCGGTGATCGCAAGGGCCGGGGGCGAGCGCATGCTCGCCCCCGTGTCTTTATCGGGGTCTCCTCATTTTCATCGGTATGAATCGAGTAATAGGCCCTGCGTAATGCGACCGATTGCTGGCATTGGCCGTGCAAGCGGCCCTCCGTGATGGGTAGAATAAAGCGCACTTTGTAAGTAAGGTAACAGCTTTATTGCCGTTTGGAGATGTCCGTCATGGGTATTTCCGCTGATTATGAGGGAGAGAGGATATGTCATGAGTGATACCTCCCGCGCTCGGCCGCTGGCTGAAACGCTCGCCGCTATGGCGGCGTTGACCCCTGCGCAGCATGCGCTGTTGGAGCGCATCTCGCACCATGTGACGCCCGTGACCGTGGCGGAGCTGGCTCAGGAAGCTGGCTTGCACGTGTCGAGCGTCCGTGAAACCCTCGAGGGCCTCTTTGTCCTCGGTTTGGTCGAGAAGCAGCAGCTTCCCTCGTCGAGGCGAGGCCGTCCCGCTCTGGGGTATTCGACGATGACCCCGGCGGATCCTTCGTTTGCGGCGCAGATGCTGCACCAGCTCACTTCGTCGCTGCTGGCGTGGCTGCGCGTTGACGCGGACGATCCGGCGGCCTCGGTGCGTGAGATTGGCTCGCGTTGGGCGGATGCGGCTCTCGAGACGATGGCGGTGCCTGATCATAGCCATAACCCGAACCGTCGTCCCGTGCGCGACACCTTCAATATTGCTGCCCATCTGGGCAAGGTGCGCCTGTTCATGAACGCCATGGGATTTGCGTCCATCCCGCACGAGACCGATCCGATGGCGGTCGTGCTGACAGCCTGCCCGTTTACGGAGCCGGGTACTGCCGACGACCTGGCACTTGAGCTGCGCCGGGGTATTGTCGAGCGTGTGTTTGAACGGACGGCGACGGGTTTTGCCACCTGGTCACTGGAGACGGATCCGTCCGATCCGCTGCGTCTGACCGTCTATATTCGACGGCTTGATGAGGCGAACCCGAAGCCGCTGTCGACGACCCTTCACTTCTTCGGTGGCGCAGCCGAGGCGGCCGGTGGGTATATGCGTGAACTGCCCTCCGACGAGACCCCCGCGACCCTGGGTGAACTCATCGATCAGCTCAGCTCAGAGAGCCCTGAGCTGGAGCGAATCCTCGCCGTGTCGAGCTACCTGGTCAACGAGCGCTCCGCTCGTCTGGATGCCGAGCTTGCGCCCGGCGCGCGCGTCGACGTGCTGCCTCCGTTCGCTGGCGGGTGAGATTTTTTAGTCATTTGTGTGGGGCGGTCAGGGTTGTAGAATAATTTTGACCGCTCCCTCGTAAGATGAAGGGGAAGACACCCCCGTCCCTGGAGGACCCCATGTCAGCTGAGATTGCAACCGGCATCACCGATGAGCCGCTGGATACTGGCGCGCTGATTGATAGCGCACGTCGGGATACGTGTGGTGCTGTGGCGTCCTTTATTGGTGTGGTGCGTAACCATGACGGCGGAGAGAGCGTGGACGCGATCGAGTATTCCTCTCACCCTTCGTCGCAGCAGATTCTGCGGGACATCGTCATGGAGTTCAAGGATCGTCCGGGAGTGCACCGCATCGTCGCGTGGCACCGCGTGGGGTATCTGGAGATCGGCGAGGACGCGATGGTCGTTGCCGTCGCGGCCGAGCATCGCGCGCAGGCGTTCCGTGCGGTTGAGACCATCGTCGAGGACGTGAAGGCGAAGCTCCCGATCTGGAAGAAGCAGGAATTGACTGACGGTTCGCACAACTGGTCGGGTCTGTGAGATGACGATCGGCGATCCTTATTCCCGTGATGCGGCCGTCTCGGGGCGCACCGTCGCGCTTCCGCTGATCAATCAGCCCGTCCCGTACGAGGCTGGGGATCCTGCGCTGGAACGTTTCCGTCGCAATTGGCTGGTGTCCGGTATTGGCGAGGCCGGCCAGGCGCGCCTGGCGGCCGCACGCGTGCTCGTGGTGGGCGCGGGCGGCCTCGGCTCCCCCGTCCTCCTGTACCTGACGGCGGCGGGCATCGGGACGATCGGCATCTGCGATTCCGACGTGGTCGAGGTGTCGAACCTTCAGCGTCAGCTCCTGCATGGTGAGGGTGACGTGGGGGATCCGAAGCCGGATTCCGCGGTGCGTCACCTGAACGGGCTGAATTCCTCGGTGCGCTTTGAGCGCTACGGGCACGTGACCCGCGAGTGGCTGGATGAACATGGTCGCGAGTGGGACCTGATCGTCGAGTGCACGGATAGCTTCGACTCGAAGTATCTGGTGGCGGACTACTGCGCAGATTCCGGTGTTCCGCTGGTGTGGGGCACGGTCGTGTCGATGGCCTTCCAGGTGAGCGTGTTCTGGTCTGCGGCACCGGCCCCCGTGCCGTCGCTGACGCTGCGGAGCCTGCACCCGGTCAAGCCTGCCCCCGGGACGACCCCGGCCTCGCCGAAGGTTGGCGTGCTCGGTCCCGTGGTCGGCCAGGCGGGCACCGCGATGGCGACGGAGGCGATCAAGCTGCTGGTGGGCTTCGGTGAGCCGCTGATCGGGCGCGTCCTCATGACGGATGCGGCGACGCAGCGCGCCGACGTGCTGACCTTCGCCCCGTGGGGCTGAGCCCCGTGGCCGCGCCGCGCGCTGACGTCGCTGCGATCGTCGTCGGTGGCGGTGGGGGAGAGCGCCTGGGTGGCGTCTCCAAGGCGGATCTGATGCTGGGTGGCGTGCGATTGATCGACCGCGTCTGCGGGGTCTTGACGGAGGCGTGCGCTGCGGGTTGCGTGGCTGTCGTGCCGCCCAGTGTGCGCGTCCCGGATGGCGTCGCACGCACCCTCGAGGATCCGCCGGGCGGCGGCCCGCTGGCCGGTATCGACGCGGGCTTGCGCGCGCTGAGCGTCGGCGACGACGTCCTCGTCGTGGTTGTTTCCGTCGATGCTCCAGGCGTGGGTGCTTTCCTGCCCGCTCTCCTCGAACCCGCGTTGAGGGAGGGGGTCGAGGGGCGCATCGTGCGGGGCGGGGACCCCGAGCCTTTCGACCAGTACCTGATGGGCGTCTACCGGGCCGCCCCCCTGCGCCGCGCCATCGACGAGGCCGTGGCCGCCTACGGCTCGGTTCGGGGCGTGGGGGTTCGTCGGGTGCTGCGCGCCCTCGACGTCGAGCGGGTGAGTGTGGGCGCTGACGTCTGCAGGGACATCGATACCCCTGAGGATGTGGCCTGGTGGGAGACATTTCTGAGCAATTGATTTGTCAGTAACGTGCTTTTGGGTGTAGGTTTAGCTAGTAAGTATCTAGTGACCCATCCCACTTAAGGCGTGCTCATGAATCTTCGTCACGGACAACTGTGGCAGCGACTCGGACTGGCAGTGCTGTCAGGAATTCTTGTCGCCTCCCTCGCTCCCGCCACTGCCGCCGCTCCGACAGATGGCCAGAACATGCATGGCGACATGGAGTCTACCGACCTCGATGCGTCGAGCTCCGACTCCGGCGTTTCCGCCCCCGACACCGCGCAGGACCGTGCGGCCTCGGACGGTGCTGATGCGTCCGATGCCGCCGAATCCGCGGATTCCGCAGACGAGGCCACGGTCTCGTCCGAGGAAGAAAGCGTGGACGGCATCGACGCGCAGGTCTACACCTTCCCCGGCACGAATGGCCCCACCCGCATTCATATCCTGACGACGACGGGTTCGGCGGACGCCATCTTGCTCGAGTCTCGCGGCGTCTTCGCCATGATCGACGGCGCGGAGGGTGTTGGGGCTCCGGATGGCAAGGATCCGCGTTACCCGCTGCGAGAGAGAGTTGTTAATGCTGCTCTCGGTGATACGGACTGGGTGCTTGGCTACATGTCCAACCATGGCGTCACCTCCTCGAACCTCGCGTTCTACCTGGGAACGCACGCGCACTCCGACCACATCGACAACGCGGATGAGATCATCAAGAAGTTCCGTCCGAAGGTCATTCTCAGTCCCGAGTATTCCGATGCGTGGATTACGGATAAGTCCCGCCTGTGGGACAACCAGTGGGTCTACGACAACATGATGGCGGCCGCGCGATGGGCTCAGGGCGCGTACGGAGCCTCGATCGTGCAGAACATCAAGGACTACAACACCCACATCGCGCTGGGTGATATGGATGTTCAGATCATCCCCACGGATCCGGCTGAAAACTACAAGAAGACCGGCGTGCGCGATGCGGACCTCATCGCATATACCGCGAAGGTGAGTGCCTTCGGGCATTCCGCCTACCTGGCCGCCGACCTGGAGACTCGTGGTGGTTACGAGGACCGTATTGCTCCGATTGTTGGGCACGTCGACATGCTCAAGGCCGGTCACCATGGCCTGCCGAGCTCGAATTCGAGTGCCTTCATGAAGGCACTGAGTCCTTCCATGATCGCCCAGACCGGGCCGGAGTGGTACATCCCCGACAATCTGACTGAGAGCGTCATTCATGGAGATTCGTCGTGGGTGCCGATGATGGACCTCTGGTCGAGCGGGCACATTCCCTCGCTCATCGCGACTTTCGCCCCTTCCGGCATTTCATACAACGATCTGTCCGCCGCGTCCTGGGGGCATGAGTACGGCCTGGAAAATCCACGCGCCTGGTGGTTCAAGGGCGGCCGACCCGCGGCTACGACCGGCTGGTGGAAGGGGTCGAGCGGATCCTGGTACTACTTCGCCGGCAAGCCCTCCGCCGAGGCCAGCACCTGGGTGTATGACGGCGGCCAGTGGTACTGGATGGACGCGACGGGCGCGATGGCCGTAGGATGGACCCAGATTGACGGTCAGTGGTACTTCCTGCGTTCCTCGGGGGCGATGGCCACGGGCTGGATGAATAGTGGGAGCAACTGGTACTACCTGAGTGGCAGCGGCGCCATGGCCACGGGCTGGCTTTATGACGCGGGCTCCTGGTACTACCTGGACGCAACGACCGGCGCGATGGTCACCGGATGGAAACAGATCGGCGGTCAGTGGTACTTCCTAAACTCGTCGGGCGCGATGGTCACCGGCTGGATGAATGACGGTGGCACCTGGTACTACCTGACCGGCAGCGGTGCCATGGCCACGGGCTGGATCCTGGACGGTGGCGCTTGGTACTACCTGGGTGACACGGGCGCCATGGCCACCGGTACGCAGGAGATCGACGGTCGCTCCTCGACCTTCTCCCTGTCGGGACGCTGGGTCGGCTACGCCTCCTGATTGAGGCCTCGGCGATTATCCTCACTAAGCGCCGCCCGCCGCGTATTGACGCAGGTGGGCGGCGCTTGCCGGTTGTAGTGTGAGGGGACACATCCTGAGCGAAAGGCCACTCATGACGTTCCTTCGTGCCCGCCTCGCAGCGGCCCTGACGATGACCGTCGCGGCCGCCGCAGCCTCGTCCCTCACCCTCGTCGGCACCGCCCGCGCTGACGACGCCCAGAGCGGGGCCCAGTCGGACTCTCAGTCCGGCTCGTCCTGGGTGCCCGGTACGACCCTCGCACTGGCGAACTCGAAGTCCGTCGAGGCCTCGTCCGTGAGCGCCTCCACCCTGACCTTCGCGTCCAGTACGAGCGAGCAGACGAAGATCTTCGTCCTGTCCTCGTGATCGTCTGACGCAATCCTCATCGAGAGTGGCGGCTGGTACGGCATCATCGACGGCGGCGAGGACTCGGACCTGCCCGACGGCTCCGACCCGCGCTACCCCGTACGCTCCGGCACGGCCGCAGCCACGAACACCAGCACCGAATGGCTCCTGCAGTACCTCGACGACCAGGGCGTCAATGATACGAACGTGGCCTTCTACCTGGGCACCCACGCCCACTCCGACCACATTGCCAACGCCGACGAGATCATCTACAAGTATCGTCCGAAGATCATCCTCAGCCCCGAATACTCCGACGCCTGGATCACCGACGAGAACGGCCTGTGGGACAACCAGTACGTGTACGACCACCTCGTGACCACTGCGAACTGGGCAGTGGACAGCTACGGTGCCACCTTCATTCAGCGCACGGACGGCTACAACACCCACATCACGCTGGGCGGCGCCGACCTGCAGATGATCCCCTTCGACGCCGACGAATACTACAAGACGCGCGGCACGAGCGACGCGAACCTCATGGGTTGGGGCGTGAAGGTCAGCGCCAACGGGCATACCGCCTTCCTGGCCGCCGACCTCATGAGTACCGAGTCCGACTGGGAGACCCCCAACGGCTTCGAGGACCGCATCGCCGATGAGGTCGGCGAGGTCGATATGCTCAAGGCCGGCCACCACGGTGCAGAGTCTTCAAACTCCGTCTCGTTCATGGCCAAGCTGCACCCCGGCGCGATCATCCAGACCGGGCAGGCCGACGATAGCCCCGACCGCCTGTCCTTCCTGGTGATCCACGGGGATACCAAGTGGTTCCCGATGGGCGACATCTGGGACTCGGTCGAGGTGCCCGCGCTGATCTGCGAGTTCAGTGACGACGGCATCACCTACGGCGGCGTTGAGAATTCCGAGTGGGGACATGAGTACGAGACCGAGACTCCGTGCGCCTGGTGGTTCAAGGCGGGCCGCCCCACAGCGACCACCGGCTGGTACGACGGCCCCTCGGGCAGGCGCTACTACTTCAACGATTCCGCCTCGGCCGTGGCCGACCAGTGGCTCGACATTGATGGCGTCTCGTACCACTTCGACGCGACCGGCGCCCTCATCGAGCAGAAGGAAGCCGACGGTACGGTGACCTCTGTGTCCGGCTCGTCGACGCCGTCTTCGACCCGGTGGTGGGCGATCAGCGGTGGCGTGCTGTTGGTCGTTCTTGCCGGAGGCGTGGCACTCCTGCGTCGCCGGGGATGACCTTCCGACCACGACGAGGCCGTGGCGCGCGCCGCGGCCTCGTTCCATGCTGCTTGTTGGATTAGCGCTGTTCGTCGAGCTGGTGGAAGATCGCGGGGAGCAGCGGTGTGACCACCTCGAGGGTGTCGAGCGCGCCGCCTCGCGAGCCGGGAGAGGAGATGATGAGTGCGCCCGAGGAGTCGCGCGCGGTCACGCCGACGACCTCTCGGGACAGACCCGACAGGGGAGTGTTGGCGAGGCCGTGGGCGCGGATCTGCTCGGCGATGCCCGGGATCTCGACCTCGACGATTGAGCGGACAACCTCGGGCGCGTAGTTGCGCACGCCGAAACCCGAGCCACCCAGGACTAGGATGAAGCGTGCGCCGGCCTCGAGCGCGTCGCGAATCTCCGTCTCGAGGATGTCGGCGCTTTCGGGGATCGCCGCGACCGTCACTGGGCCCAGGCCTGCCTCGGCGAGCGCTGCCGTGCAGGCGGGGGTCGCCCGGTCCTCCTTCGTGCCGCGCTGGATGCGGTCCGAATAGGTGATGACATGGGCGCTGATCTGGCTGAGGTCGTAGTCGACGGGCTTGGGCATGGTGTCCTCCGATAATGATGCGTACAAATGTGATCCTAGTCCCTTCCTGCTGTGGAGGCGGGGCTGAGGGCGGGCATGAGTGTGAGGTGATTTTGTGCGCGCGTCGCCCGAGGGAAAAGGGGTGTCTGGATGCTTGAGTGTGTTGATATGCGATTGGAGTGGCCTGAGTGTGGCGACATACCCTGTTTTATTATGGGTGAAAGCAAGTTAAATAACTTTCTGTCTTTCCTCGGAATTAAAAGCAAAAGTGACAACTTGGGTGCGCTCTGACGAACCGTTGCGAGGCGATAATGCCCCTTGTTAGATTAAACGCGTCCCATCCCCACTCAAAAGGAGACTCGCGTGCATTCCCTGCGTGTCCTACCCGTCCTCGGCGCCGCCGCCCTGGCCCTCGCCGCCTGCACTGGCGGGACGAGCCCCGCGACCGACGCCACCGCCTCGTCCCAGGCCACCCGAGCGCCCGCCAAGGAAACCGTCCTCAACGTCTACGCCGCCGCCTCGCTGACCGAAACCTTCGGCGAGCTCGAGAAGACCTTCGAAGCCGCCAACCCCGGCGTCGATGTTCGCTTCAACTTCGCAGGCTCCCAGGACCTTGTCACCCAGCTCGGCGAGGGAGCCGACGTGGACGTCCTGGCCACCGCCAACGAGTCGACCATGAAGAAGGCCGCCGACGCCAACCAGGTCGATACCCAGACCATCTTCGTCACCAACACCCTCACCCTCATTACCACGCCCGGCAACCCGGCGGGCGTGACCGGCCTGGACTCCTCCCTCGACGGTGTCAAGCTCGTCGTGTGCGCCCCCGAGGTCCCCTGCGGCAAGCTCACCAAGACCCTCACCGAGAAGCTCGGCATCACCCTGAACCCCGTCTCCGAGGAACAGGCCGTCACCGACGTGCGCGGCAAGGTCTCCTCCGGCCAGGCCGACGCCGGAATCGTCTACAAGACGGACGCGCTGGCCGAAGGCGACGCCGTCGACACCGTCCCGATCCAGGGCGCCGACGAGGCCGTCAACAAGTACCCGATCGCGCTCGTGTCCGCCTCGGCCAACAAGGAACTCGGACAGAAGTGGATCGACCTGGTCCTCTCCGCCGAGGGACAGGCCGTCCTCGAACGCGCCGGCTTCGCGCCCGCAGCGAAGTAGCATCGACGCGTGAACACGCGCCGCGCCCCCGCCGTGAGCCCCCTGCCCCTGTGGGCGGGGGGCCTCGGCGCGCTCGCCCTCCTCTTCCTGGCTCTGCCCCTCCTCTTCATGCTCGGGCGCGTCAACTGGGCCGACCTCGCCGCCACCCTCGCCACCGACCAGGCGGCCTCCGCCCTCGCCCTGTCCCTGCGCACCTGCCTCCTCGCCCTCGGGGTTGACCTGATCCTCGGCGTGCCCGCCGCCCTCCTCCTGTCGCGCTCGTGGCGGGGCGTGCGCGCCGCCCGCATCCTCGTCGCACTGCCCCTCTCCCTCCCACCCGTCGTCGCCGGCATCGCCCTGCTCGCCGCCTTCGGCAGGCGCTCCACGCTCGGCGTGCTGCTCGGCGGGGCCGGCCTCGACATCGCCTTCACGACGACCGCCGTCGTCATCGCCCAGGTCTTCGTGTCCCTCCCCTTCCTCATCGTCACGCTCGAATCCGCCCTCCGCGCACGCGAGCCGGGGCTCGAGGAGATGGCCTCCTCCCTGGGCGCATCCCCCACGCGCGTCTTCTGGCAGATCACACTCCCCACCGTCCTGCCCGGCCTCGGACGCGGCACTGCCCTGGCGCTGGCCCGATGCCTCGGAGAGTTCGGAGCCACCCTCACCTTCGCGGGGTCCATGCAGGGAGTCACCCGTACGATGCCCCTGCAGATCTACCTCGCCCGAGAATCCGACGCGGACTTGGCCCTCGCGCTCGGCGTCGTCCTGCTCGCCGTCGCGCTCCTCGTCGTCGCGCTCACAGAAACCCCCTGGGGACGCGTTGCCTCCCTGCTGCGCGGGGCTTCCCCCCTGCGCGGGGCCACGAGGCGGGCAGAGGGCGCCGGTGCCGAGGGGACGGCCGACCGGACGCCCTCTCGGGAGGCCCTCGCCCCCGATCGTGCACCGAGTGAACAGGCCCCCGTCACCGGCGAAGGGGCCTCGGCCGAAAACGCCCCGAGTGAACCCGTGCCCGTGCGCGTCGCCGGAACGATCGCCCAGCGCGGCTGGGAGGTGCAGGCCAGCCTGGAGGCGGGCCTCGTCACCGCCGTGGTCGGCCACAACGGAGCCGGAAAGTCCACCCTCGCCCAGGTCGTCGCCGGAACCCTGCGCCTCGAGCGCGGGGAAGTCACCATCGGGGGACGCACCGTCGAGGACGCCTCAACTTTCGTGCCCGCGCGCCGACGCGGCGTCGCCATGGTCTCCCAGGCGCCCCGCATCTTCACGCACATGAGCGTCCTCGCCAACGTCGCGTTCCCGCTGCGGGTGCGCGGCGTCGGACGCGCCCAGGCCCGGGCCACCGCCACCGACCAGCTGCGCGCCGTCGGCATCGCCGACCTCGCCCACAGGTGCGCCTCCGACCTCTCCGGCGGGCAGGCCGCCCGCGTCGCCATCGCCCGAGCCCTTGCCTTCCGGCCCGACGTGCTCATCCTCGACGAACCCACAGCCGCCCTCGACGTCGAGGCCACCGCCCAGGTCTCCGCCGTCTTGCGCGAACGCCTGAGCCAGTCGGGCATCACCACCCTCCTCGTCTCTCACGACATTGCCGAGGTCCTGGCCCTGGCCTCGCGCATGATCATCATGGGGGACGGCCGCGTTGTCGAGGAAGGGGAACCCGCGCGCATCCTCGCCTCGCCCTCCTCGGTGTTCGCCGCACGCCTGGCTGGCCTCAACATCGTCACCGGCGAGGCGATTAGCGGACCCGGCATGGTTGGCGTGCGCGTCGGCGAGGGAGCGCTGTGGGCGGCTTGCGACAGCGTTGCCCCTGGCGAGCAGTCAGCGCGCGTCGCCCTCACCTTCCCGCCCGAGGCCGTGGCCCTGTCCCGCGAGGAGGCCCACGCCTCGCCGCGTTCCGTCCTGCCCGGCGTCGTCGCGGGCATCGATGTCGATGGCTCCCTCGTGAGCGTGCGCGTCGCGCTCGCGGAGGGTGTGTCGGTGAGTGCCCGAGTCACCGCCTCCGCGTGGTCCGAGCTGGGCCTCGGCGTCGGTGATCGCCTCTGGGCGAGCGTGAAGGCCACCCAGGTCCGCGCGATCCCTATTGCGCCCGGCTCCTGATCGTTTCACTGCCTGACGGTGGCGCGAATTTTGTCACGCTTCATATGTTGTAATTTTTGGTTTTCGCATGAGTGGGATCTGGTCCTCCAAAACGCACAAGGCGACCCATTTTCTCGGTTATTCTGCGGTTTTAGTTGCCGTCCCGTCCTCGGCGGTGGACAGTTTTGACTCTGCGAAAGGGGTTTCCTAAGTTGTGGTGAGAACCCAGGAGGTACCTCATGACAACACAGGGTCATCACGAGGCAATACGCCCCTATCAGCTCGGCATCGACGTCGGCTCGACGACGGTCAAGGCCGTCGTCCTGGACGGAAACCGCCGCCTCTTCTCCGACTACCGGCGACACAACGCGGACGTGCGCGCATCCCTGGGAGCCCTTCTCGCCGATGTCGATCGCGCCCTGCCCGGCGCCCGCGTCCACGCTGCCATCACGGGTTCCGGCGGCCTGACCACGGCGCGCGCCATGGGTATCCCCTTCGTGCAGGAGGTCATCGCCGGCACCGAGGCCACCCAGCGCCTCCACCCCGAAGTCGACGTCGTTATCGAGCTGGGCGGCGAGGACGCCAAGCTCACCTACCTGCACCCCACCCCCGAGCAGCGCATGAACGGCACCTGCGCGGGCGGCACCGGCGCCTTCATCGACCAGATGGCAACCCTCCTGCACACGGACGCCGCGGGCCTGGGCGAGATGGCGACCCGCCACACCCAGCTCTACCCGATCGCCTCGCGCTGCGGCGTCTTCGCCAAGTCCGACATCCAGCCGCTCATCAACCAGGGAGCCGCGCACGAAGACCTGGCCGCATCCATCTTCAACGCGGTCGCCACCCAGACGATCGCGGGCCTGGCCTGCGGGCGACCGATCCGAGGCACCGTCATGTTCCTGGGCGGGCCCCTGCACTTCCTGCCCGCCCTGCGCGAGGCCTACAAGGCCCTCCTGCCCAAGGCCGACGCCTTCGTCACCCCCGACGACGCCCAGCTCTACGTTGCGATTGGTGCGGCCCTGCTGGCCGACAAGGAGGCTGCCAAGAGGCAACGCCAGTCCGAGGAGTCCGGTGCCACCTCCGTCGACTCCCGCGGTGACAAGCTCACCACCCTCATGGAACGCCTCGCCGCCGCCCCCGTCCAGGTCGAATCCCCGCGCATGGACCCGCTCTTCGCCTCCCCCGAAGACCGCGACGAGTTCGTGGCCCGCCACAGCCTCGACGTCATCCCCAAGGCCAGCCTCGACGAGGCCCAGGGTCGCTGCTGGCTCGGCATCGACGCGGGCTCGACCACGATCAAGGCCGTCGTCATTGACTCTTGCGACCGCATCGTCTTCACCCACTACGCCTCCAACGAGGGCGACCCTGTCGCGGCCGCCGTCGACATCGTGCGAGCGGTGCGCGGCGCGCTGCCGCAGGGCTGCGAGATTGGGCGCTCCTGCTCCACGGGATACGGCGAGGGCCTGGTGAAGTCCGCCCTCACCCTGGACGAGGGCGAGATCGAGACGATGGCCCACTACCGGGCCGCCGAGTTCATCTGCCCCGGCGTCACCTCCGTCATCGACATCGGCGGCCAGGACATGAAGTACCTGCGCATCCGCGACCATGCTGTGGACTCCATTTCCGTCAACGAGGCCTGCTCCTCGGGCTGCGGTTCCTTCCTGCAGACCTTCGCGCAGACGATGGGCACCGACGTGCGAACCTTTGCGCGCATGGCCATGGAGTCCGAATCTCCCGTGGACCTGGGCACCCGCTGCACGGTGTTCATGAACTCCTCCGTCAAGCAGGCACAGAAGGAAGGCGCGGACGTGCGCGACATCAGCGCCGGCCTGTCCTACTCCGTCGTGCGCAACGCCCTCTACAAGGTCATCAAGCTCAAGGATCCCTCCGACCTGGGGGAGAAGGTCGTCGTCCAGGGCGGCACATTCCTCAACGACTCCGTCCTGCGCGCCTTCGAGCTCCTCACGGGGCGAGAGGTGGTGCGCCCCGACATCGCCGGCCTCATGGGCGCGTACGGCGCCGCCCTGACCGCGCGCATGCACGACACGGGGGAGGGGACCTCGACGCTCGCGACGATCGAGGCCCTTGAGGGCTTCGGCGTCGACACCACGCGCAAGACCTGCCGCCTGTGCCAAAACCACTGCCAGATGACCATCTCGACCTTCTCCAACGGCGAGCGCCACGTGTCGGGCAACCGCTGCGAGCGCGGTGCATCCCTGGAGCGCGTGCCGAAGAGGTCCGACCTGCCCAACCTCTACGACTGGAAGTACAAGCGGATCTTCGGATACCGCCGCCTCACCGAGAAAAAGGCGTTCCGGGGCGACATCGGCATCCCGCGTGTGCTCGGCATGTACGAGAACTACCCCTTCTGGTTCACGATGCTCACCGAGCTGGGTTTCCGCGTCATGATCTCGGGCCGCTCCAACCACGACCTCTTCGAAACCGGCATGGAGTCCATCCCCTCGGAGAACGTGTGCTACCCCGCCAAGCTCGTCCACGGGCACATCGAGTCCCTGCTGGACAAGGGCATCACGACGATCTTCTACCCCTGCGTTGACTTCGAGCAGAAGCTCACCGAGTCCGAAAACTCCTTCAACTGCCCCATCGTGGCGACCTACCCCGAGGTCATCCGCAACAACATGGAGCGCCTCTTGGATCCGGGCACTCAGTTCATCAGCCCCTTCGTCAACTTCGGCAACCGCGAGTACCTGCCCGCCCACCTGTCTAAGACCTTCAAGGAATACGGCTACGACATTCCGGTCGAGGAGATGAAGGCCGCCCTCGACAAAGCTTGGGAGGAGGACGCCGCCGTCAAGGCCGAGATCCGTGCGAAGGGCGTCGAAACCATCGAGTGGATGCGGGAGCACGGCGTGCGCGGTATCGTGCTCGCGGGCCGCCCCTACCACCTCGACCCCGAGATCAACCACGGCATCCCCGAGGTCATCGTGGGCCTGGGTATGGCCGTCCTCACCGAGGACTCCATCGTGGACGCGCGACTCGAGCGCCCCCTGCGCGTCCTCGACCAGTGGTCCTACCACTCGCGCCTCTACGAGGCCGCCGCTCGCGTCGGAGACGAACCCGACCTCGAGATGGTCCAGCTCAACTCCTTCGGCTGCGGCGTCGACGCGATCACCGCCGACCAGGTCCAGGAGATCCTCGAGGGCCGCGGCGACGTACACACCGTCCTCAAGATCGACGAGGTCTCCAACCTGGGTGCCGCCAAGATCCGCCTGCGCTCCCTCGACGCCGCCATCGCCGAGCGCGCCTCCCTCGGCTCCGCGATCGACGAGGCCGGGGACGGGGACGGCGAAAACGGAGCGGATCGAGCGGAACTGGCCCCCGCCTCGTCCGTGGGCCTGGTGTCGGGTTCCGTCGACACCGCCACCCTGCGCGATCCCTCCGGCGACGCCGCCCGCGAGGAGGAGGCCGGGCACATCCAGCCCCGCGCCGTCTTCACCGAGGAGATGCGCGAGGCCGGATACGAGATCCTCGCGCCCCAGATGTCCCCGATCCACTTCCGCTTCCTCACCCCGCTGTTCGCGAGCGCGGGCCTGAAGGTGCGCGTGCTGGAGCACACGAGCCGCACCTCCATGGAGGTCGGCCTGAAATATGTCAACAACGACTCGTGCTACCCGGCGATCGTTGTCATCGGTCAGCTCCTCGACGAGTTTGTTTCCGGGCGCTCCGACCCCGACCGCACGGCCGTCGGCATCACGCAGACGGGCGGCATGTGCCGCGCCAGCAACTACGCGGCCCTGCTGCGTAAGGGCCTGCGTGACGCCGGATACCCGCAGGTCCCCGTCATCGCCCTGTCCGTCCAGGGCTTCGAAGACAACCCCGGCTTCCGCCTGGGCGTCACCCACATCCACAAGGCCATCCAGGCCTTCGTCATCGGCGACGCCATCCAGTCGATGCTCCTGCGCGTACGCCCCTACGAGGTCGAACCCGGCTCCGCGATGGACCTGTACCGCACGTGGGACGGCTACGTCCAGGAGTGGATCTCCTCCGGACGCGTCGCCGCCCTGGGTGGGCGCACCTCGTACTCAAAGATCATCCGCGAGTGCGTGCGCGCCTTCGACGCTCTGCCCCTGCGCGACATTCCGCGCAAGCCGCGCGTCGGCCTGGTCGGCGAGATCCTCGTGAAGTTCCACCCCGACGCCAACAACCACGCCGTCGACGTCATCGAGGCCGAGGGCTGCGAGGCGGAGTTGCCCGGCCTCATGCAGTTCTTCCACAACTCCGTGGCCACCGCCGCGTGGGACAAGGAGAACCTGGGTATCGAGGGCAAGCAGCGCTACATCATGCCGATCGTGCTGTGGGCTCTCAAGAAGTACGAGAAGCCCGTGCACCGCGCGTTTGCGGCGACGAACGGAAAGTTTGAGGCGCACCGGCCCATCGAAGAGATGATTGCGCGCTCCCAGGACATCGCGCGCCTGGGCAACCAGGCCGGCGAAGGCTGGTACCTGACCGCCGAAATGGTCGACATGATCGAACACGGCTGCCCGAACATCATCTGCGCCCAGCCCTTCGCGTGCCTGCCCAACCACGTCGTCGGCAAGGGCATGTTCCGCGCGCTGCGCACCCGCTACCCCGAGGCCAACATCGTGGCCGTCGACTACGACCCGGGAGCCTCGGAAGTCAACCAGCTCAACCGCATCAAGCTGATGCTGGCCACCGCCCTGCAATCCCCCGACGCGCGCGATGGCGACGTCCTGCACCTCGTGGACGCGGAGGAGCCGCCCGGTGGCTTGGGAGCGGTCATGCTCGGAATGCCCACCATCCCCCGTAGGAGGGCCGCGTTCCGCTAGGTCGCAGCAGCCGCGCACTCCGCCTTTACTTCCCTTGGCGTACTACGACAGACGTGCTATGTTTGTCGTGTGGTTGGGAGTGCCCAGCCACGGCCTCGTGAACGGAAGGAGGAATCGATGATCAGTGCCGACGCGATCAGGGGATACATTGACCTCATCGTGCTGGGGCTGCTGCGCGAACGCCCGTCCTACGCCTACGAGCTGGCCAAGACCATCAGCCAGGTGTCTCAGGGGCAGTACGCCATCAAGCAGACGACCCTCTACTCAGCGCTCAAACGACTGGAAGGGCAAGGGGTCACCGAGTCCTACCAGGGTGTCTCAGAATCGGGCAAGACCCGCACATACTACCGCCTGGGCCCTACCGGCCAGGCCTACCTCAACGACAAGATCGCGGAATGGGCCGACACCAAGAACCTCGTCGACCGCTTCGTGGAAGGAAGAGAATGATGGACACCATCGACAATTTCCTCGACGCCATGTTCGCACCCTACCCAGCCTCGACACGACTGACCGACGCCAAAGTCGAACTGCGCGCCATGATGGAGGACGCCTACGCCGACGCCATCGCCTCCGGCATGACGCACAACGAGGCGGTCGGCCGTGTCATCACCGACTTCGGGAACCTCCAGGAGATCGCGCCCGTTCTCGGCATCGCCGACGACCTCACCGCCGCTGAGAAGGCGCCCCAGCCGGAGGCCGCCCCTGCGCCGGCCGGGACCGAGGGGGTCGGGGCCCCGAGCCGGCCCCGCGTCACACTGCCCGAGGCGCAAGAACTCGCCGAGGCGCGCAGACGCGGGGCCGCCAGCCTGGGACTCAGCGTCGCCATCCTGGTCTCGACGGGCATCCCCCTGTTCGCGTTCCGGGGACTGTCGGAGACAGGCCTCGTCCCCTTCAACGAGGACACGGCCACCTTCCTCGCCCTGGCCGTAGACCTGCCCCTCGTCGCCCTCGGCGTCATCATGCTGCTGACCAGGTCACGGTTGTTCACCAACGTCAAACACCTGGTGGACCTGGAGTTTACGCCCGACCCCATCGTCACGGCGTGGGCGGCCAGACTGCGGCTCGAGCACGAGGACCGGCGTATGCGGCGCCTCGCCATCGCCGTCGGACTGTGGATCTGCGCAGCGCTGCCACTCGCAGTGGTCCAAGCGCTGCCGCCCATCGGCGTCGGCATGGGCGTGCCAGCGGGCGCCGACAACGGGACGCTCAACGGCGGCGACCTGTCCGAGCTCGCCCTGGCGCTGTCGGTGGTGCTTGTGGCGCTCGGCCTGTGGATCTTCCTGCCCGCCAACTGGGCCGTGCAAACGCAGCAGACCCTCATCCGCGACGGCCGCCAAGAGTACGACTACAACGAAGAGAACTACCGCGACCCCGTCATCGGGATCGTCGCCAGCGTCTACTGGCCGTGCGTCATCGTCGCTTACTTCGTGTGGGGGGCCGTCTTCAACCAGTGGGACAAGTCGTGGGTGCTCTTCCCCATCTCAGGACTGCTGTTCGGGGTCTTCGCCGCAGCGCGGACGTCGGTCCGCCGTGCCAAGGCCGGTCCCCAGTAGGCGGTGGCGCGGGGGACGGTTCCCGGTGGCCGCCTCCGCGCCGCGGGCTGCCTACCGAAGCCCCTGAGGCGGGGCAGGCATGAAGCCTCGTCCGATCTCGAAGCCCGCCGGAGCCCACCCCGTGCCGTAGGACAGTCGCACCGACACCTCGCGCATGCCCGAGGCCGGCCACTCCACCGGGAAGAACCCCGTCTCGCCGGGCGCGACGTCCAGGAACGCCGGGTACTCCCACGTGACGTGGCCTTCCTCGACCACGTGGCACAGGAACTCCAGATCCGATGTGGACGTGAACGTCATGTGGTTGCGTACCGTCACCCCCGAATACGAGGGCGCCACCGTCACCGGCGCGTAGTGCAACTCCTCGCCTCGCACCTTGCGCAGGTCCGGGAAACGCGCCTGGGAGTACTCCGGGCGCGTCGGATCGAGAGCGTGGGCGGCGCGGACCTCGTCCTCCTCGTCCCCGATCGCCCAGGCGATGACGCTCGGGTGCGCGCGATCCCGACGTATCGCGGCCTCAATGGCCTCGTTGCGTGCCACCCCCGGGCCGTACAGGTTTGACGCGCAGTCGATGACGTACAGGCCGTACTCGTCGGCCAGATCCAGGAATCGGGCGTGCCCGGGCGCGTCAGCGATCACGACCGTGTTGACGCCGTGGCGCTTACACCACACGATGTCGTCGAGCATCTCCGGGATGTTGACGGCCAGGCCCGTGCGCCCGTCGCACTCGTTGCGGGTCACTCCCCGCAGGGCCAGCGCCTTGCCCGCCAGGCTCACCCCCTGGGAGGTCGCCTCAACGTCGCGGAAGCCGAGGTCAAGGGAGACCGTGTCCTTGACTCCCTCCTCGTCGCGCAGCGTCACGATCAGCCGGTACAGCGCCGGCTCCTCCGCGCTCCACGGGATCACGTCCAGACCCCGCGCGGTCACAACCTCATCAGGAGAAGCGACCGCAGACCACAGCCTCTCCTGCTCGGTCTCGTTCACGAGCGCGGCGTGAACCTCGACACCGCCCGTCGTTTCAACCCGCAGCGTCAGCGCGCCCGCGCGACCATCGTGGGACGTCACCGGCACCACGTCCACGATGTGCGCCGGAGGCCTGGCCTCCAACGACACCTCGCGGAACAAACCGTGGCAGTACACCGGCGAATCCATCAGCAACACGACGAGCGTATGCGAGTGAGTAGGCTGCAACGCGCCGGTCACGTCGAAGGCCGCAGGAATGAAACCGTCCGCGCAGAAACCAACGAACGTTCCATCAACCCACGCGTAGAGAGGGCCGGAGAAGCCGCCGAAAGTCAGCGTCATCATCCAGCCGCGCTCAAGCGCCTCCTTCAATGGGGCATCGAAGATGAACTCGCGGCGCAGAATCGAGGCGTGCACCAGGTCGGAGGGCTCTTCGTCGCCGACACGGGAGGCGTCCTCCTCGCGGGCCTGACCCTCACCGCGCATCCACGAGCCGTCCAGCTCGAGGACGCCGGGCACAGACGTCGCGCTGAAATTCTGATGAGTGGGAGCACAACGAATCAGCTCCGAAGCGGTGCCAGTGGCACCGGTAACCTGCCAGGTGCTCGACAGCATTTGAAGCGGCCTGCGCGACCTCCACGTCGAGTGCACCGTCAGGCGGTTCACCGACGCCCCGGGGTCCCGCAGCCACACGACGTCTGGTTCCGGGATATGTTTCATGTAATAAAAGTACCATTTAATCATTAGTCATGAAATGGCATTGTTTTTTGAAATAAAGGTAAATATGCATTGACATGCGGAATATCTACGGGTGACAAGTGGGATGGTGACCACATTCTGGGATTTATGGTCACGCGGATGGACAAAAATGCCTCGTTGTCGGGAGGTTGTGGGACGGCATAACGAACCCCGGCCTTGTCCCTCGGGGGTGCGCATAACGAACCCCGGCCTCGTCCCTGAGAGTAGGAACGAGGCCGGGGGTGATGCGCAGCGAGGCTACCCCTGCGCTTACTGCGTGCTTACTTCGCGGCGGACTCGCGATCCGAGTTGCGCGTGATCTTACGGGCGAAGCCGTAGAGCAGCCACGTCGCGCCCGCGAAGAACAACAGGCCCAGCACGTTCGCAACGGGGGTGAAGCCATCGCCGATGAACGGCAGCGCCAGCGGCGACTCCGAGCCCGTCGCGCCCGCGATGCCCGCGTAGACGACGCCGAACAGGGACTCGCCGACGATCAGGCCGGTCGCAGCCAGCGTGCCGAAGCGCTTCGCGCGCTCCACGTCCGCCTGCTTGTCAGCCCACCTGTTGTACAGGAAGCCGATGAACGCGCCGATCGGGATCAGGACCGTCAGCGAAGCGGGCAGGTAAATGCCCATGCCGACCGCCAGCGGAGGCAGGGCGAGCTTGCCCTTCGAAGCGGGGCGCAGAACCTCGTCAATGATGATGACGACAACGCCGATCGCAGCGCCGATACCCAGGAGCTTCCAGTCGATGCCGCCGCCGAGCACGCCCTTGGCGAGCGAGGAAATCAGCGAGGCCTGCGGGGCCGCCAGCGCGTCGGGGCCGGCGCCGGGAGCACCCTGGAAGCCGAAAGAGTTCTGCATGAGCTCCAGGACCGGGGGAATGATCAGCGCGCCGAAGACGACGCCGATGATCAGGGCGACCTGCTGCTTCCACGGGGTCGCGCCCACCAGCTGGCCCGTCTTGAGGTCCTGCAGGTTATCGTTCGCGATCGTCGCAATACAGAAGACGATAGCCGAGGTGAACAGCGTGTAGGCGATGAGCGCCGTGTTCTCTTCCGTGGTCGAGCCGCGGCCGTGCACCGCCAGGATGACGACCGCCGTGATGACGACAACCAGCAGGCCGACGCCGGAAACCGGCGAATTCGACGAGCCGATGAGGCCGGCCATGTAACCGCAGACCGCCGCGACCAGCAGGCCGACGAGCAGAATGAAGAGCACCGAAATAGCGATCAGAACAGCCGTGTTGTGCTCGATCTGCGTGCCGCGCATGAACCACCACAGCAGGCCAGCGATCGGAATCATGGCCACGAAGATGGAGACGATGACCCACTTGCCGGGGATATCCTGCTCGGTGCGGTCGATCTGAGCGCCCTCTTCCTTTGCGCCGCGCGAGGCGCGCAGCGACTCGGACATTCCGCGGGCGATCGGACCCATGATCTTGATGAGCGTCCAGATAGCGGCGACCGCCATGACGCCCGCGCCGATGAAGCGCACGTCCGACTTGAAGACCGTGGACAGGGCCGAGGTCAGATCATCCGCGCCGTCCAGCTGGCCGTTCGCGTACAGGGGCAGTAGGACACCGTAGGAGGTGACCATGCCGATCAGCATCGCGATGCCGACCGTCATGCCGACCAGGTGGCCCACGCCGATCAGAGCGAGGGACAGAGAGGTGGAGATCATCGTGCCTGTCGAGCCGAACTTGAAGGCCGTGCCAACCTCGGAGGCCACAACCTTCATGTAGCCCAGAAGCGCCATCGCGGCCGAGGCCAGGGCGCCCCACGTGATGGCCAGGAGGCCACGCTTGTTGTCCTCGCCCGCGTCCTGGGCGTCGCCGACCTTCAGAATCTCGGCGCCTGCCACGCCCTCCGGGTAGGGCAGGTCCGAGCCGGTCACGAGCGCGCGGCGCAGGGGGATCGAGTACATGACGCCCAGCGCACCGCCGACCGCACACACGAACATGGTCTCCCAGTAGGGGAAGCCGCTCCACCAGCCGACAATCACGAGGCCGGGGAGAACGAAGATGACCGCCGACAGCGTGCCGGCCGCCGAAGCGATGGTCTGGACGATGTTGTTCTCCTGGACTGTGTGGTCGCCCCAGAAGCGCAGAACCGCCATCGAGATGACGGCTGCCGGGATCGACGTCGCAAACGTCAGGCCGACCTTCAGACCCAGGTAGACGTTCGCGGCCGTGAACAGCAGCGTAATAATTCCGCCGAGGATGATGCCGCGGAGGGTCAGTTCTTTGAGCGACGTTTGCTTCGTCGCGTTTGGCGCAGACACGAAAAATCCTTTCGCTGCCTTGAATAGATACCCTGCAAGAGTAGTGCATTTATGAGTGGGCGTGAATGGTATGCGGTTACTTAATCTCGTTTTCAACCGTTCTAAATGCCGAGGTCGTGCTCGTTGTGCGTGTTCCGTGTGAGCTTTCGGGGTTGTGGCCCTGCTCCCAGCCCGCCCGGTCGATTTGCGTGCGCAGGGGAGGGCGTAGTAGACTATCCGGGTAGGGTAGCGTGTCCGAGCGGCCGAAGGTGCAGCACTCGAAATGCTGTGTGGTGTCACAGCCACCCTGGGTTCAAATCCCAGCGCTACCGCCACTGCCGCCCGGCCCCATTGGGGCCGGGCGGTTTTGTTATGCCTACGTGACGTGTTGTGCTGCCGCTGGTGTTCCGGGTGCCGGAAGCCCCGGCCGCCCGCGAGGCTAGGCGGCCTCACGTCGTTCGGCGCCGCGCCTCGAAGCCCGCCCGTGCCCTCCGGACCCTCCGGCGCCCTCCACACCAGTGGGGCTTGTCGCTGTGAGTGGTCAGCCTGGGGCCAGGCCTCGCCACCGCCCACCGGCACCGCGGCAGGTCCCTCCGGTGCCCTCCGGCGCCCTCCACACCAGTGGTGCCAGGTCTCTGATGTTGCTCGGTGCGTTGGCTTGTTGTTTGGCCAGGCCCCGCCGCCTCCTGTGGGCGTCACGGGGGTCTCGTGTGTTGAGTTTTTGGGGTGGTCTGGTGTGTGTTGTTACAAACGTCGTCAATCTGATGGCTTTTTGGCTGAAAATGGTCGTTACCGGTCAGTTCGCGCGATGACGTCCAGGAAGTCCCGTATGTGAGGGGGCGGAGTCGTCCCGGCCCAGATGGCGGTGAGCGGGCGGGTGATCTGGAGATTGTTGATCCGAACTCGCACGAGTCGGCCGGCGCGGGCGTCCTCGGACACGGCGAGGGAGCTCAACGCGCCGGGGGCTATGCCGGCCATAATCGCGCTGCGAACGCCGAGCGTGGTCGTCAGCACGGCTGCGGGCTCGGCTGCGAGGGGAAAGCCCGCCTCGGTGAGGGCGTTCTCGAGCGCTTGTCGGGTGCCGCTGCCGGTCTCGCGGAGCACCAACCCAGTGCCCGCCAGTTCACGGACGGACACCCGGCGGGTCTTCGCCCATCGGTGACCGTGCTGCACAACGACTTCGATGGTGTCGTAAGCGACGGTGACCGACCGGAGGCCGGCGGGAACGACAGGGGTCTCGACGAGCCCGAGGTCTGCGGTTCCCTCGCGTATGGCCTCGACGACCGTGCTGCTGTTGGCGGCTGTGACTTGAACGACCGGGCCGTCATTGCCGTGAGAGATGCGCCACCGGGCGATCCAATCCGGTAGGAGGTGTTCTGCGATCGTGAGGCTCGCGGCGATGCGCATCATCTTCCCGCGATCCGTGCGGAGCGAGTTGACAGCATCCGAGAACTCGTCGGCCGCTGTCAGCAGCGTTGTTCCCCAGCCAACAACCAGCTCGCCTGCCGGAGTCAGTCGGGAGCCCCGTGCGGAACGCACCAGCAGTCGCATGCGCAGATCTTTTTCCAGGTTCCGGATGCGCAGAGATATCGCCTGCTGACTCACGCCCAACTGCGCGCTTGCCGCCGACATGCTGCTTTCCTTCGCGACGAGCGCCAAGACTCGCAGTGCCTCCAAGTCCGGCTCGTAGTGCATCTTCCGCCTCCCAGCCACAAGCATAACTTGTATAGCGGACCGTATCTGCCTCTACTCGCGCAAGCGAGTCCCAGGAAATAATGGATGCATGACACAGACCCAGAACATTGCCACTGCCCGACCGGAACACACGCTGCTTGCCCGAGTCCGCGCGCTCCTGCCCGGGCTTGTCCTCTGCCTGGCCGCGGCCGGAGCATCGTACGGGGTCAGCCTGCTGCTGCCGGGAGTCAGCCCGCTCATTATCGCGATCGTGCTTGGCGTACTCCTGGCCAACGTCGTCCGGCTGCCAGCAGCGGCCTCCGACGGCATCGACTTCTCCGCGAAAAAGCTCCTGCGCGCCGGCATCGTCTTCCTCGGACTCCAGCTGGTACTGACCGACATCCTCGACCTCGGAGCCCCAATGCTGGTCGTCGTCGTGTGCATTGTCGCCGGCGGTCTGCTTGGCACCGTTCTCCTGGGGAGGCTGCTGCGGGTTCCATCCGGGCTCTCGCTGCTCATTGCCTGCGGATTCTCCATCTGCGGCGCGGCAGCCGTGGCGGGCGCGGCAGGGGTCACCGACCCGGACGACGAGGCCGAGGAAGACACCATCACCGCGGTCGCCCTCGTGGTGATCTTCGGAACGCTGATGATTCCCCTCGTCCCACTGCTCACGAACCTGCTTGGCCTGGACTCCGAGACGGCCGGGATGTGGGCCGGGGGTTCCATCCATGAAATCGCGCAAGTCGTCGCGGCCGGAGGCATCATCGGCGGCGGAGCGCTCACGGTCGCGGTCATCGTCAAACTCGCCCGAGTGCTGCTGCTCGCCCCGGTCGTGGCCATCCTCAGCATCCGGGAGCGCCGTCTCAGCCGTACGGCAGGCGAACCCAGTCAACAGAGGTCGAGTTCGAAGCTGCCGCCCATCGTCCCGCTGTTCATCATCGGGTTCATCGCCATGGTGCTCCTGCGTTCCTTTATCCCTCTGCCGGACTTCGTGCTGACGACCGGCGGGCTGCTGCAGACAGGGTTGCTGGCTGCAGCGATGTTCGGACTCGGCTGCGGCGTCAAGATTCGGAACCTCATCAAGGTGGGCCTCAAACCCTTCGCCCTGGCCGCGCTCTCCACCCTCCTCGTCGCCACCATCGCCTATTGCGGAGTCACCCTCGCCGGCTGAACATGGCTGGCACCAGGGCGTCACTACGCGCCGCAAACGGTGGTTTTTTGGCTTAGATTGACGACGTTTGTAATAGAAGTCCTCGCAAGGCTCTTCAAATTGCTCCGGTTTGACGACGTTTGTAACGCGGTTGCCCACCGGTCGCTCAGTCAGGCAGGCATGCCTCCTCCACATTCATGAAAGTCCTTGTTACGGCGAGACCTACACCCGATCGGGAGGATTCAACCCCTTCTGATCGGGTTGAGTCCTCCCGATGAGGTTGAATCTTCCGAACCTCTGCTCATTTCGACGTCAGTGGTGGGGGTTTGGCAGCATTAGAAGCTGGCTGTCGGCGTGTCGCCGGCGTGTCGGATCTCTAATGACGTCATTTCCCCGTTTGGTGGTGGTGAGGCTGCGACGTGGGTCGGTGTGCTCGCCAAAGTGCAGACCACCTCGGTGAAAAACGCTGAAAATCGGGGTGTTGTGGGCGAGGTGGTCTGTGTTTTGGGTACAACGGTGTCTGTCGCGGAGTGTTGTTTGTACGCGAACCTCTGACCATGCGCGTTGACCCCTTGGTGCGCACGTAAACCCCTAGACCTGCACGTGGGCGGGGCTGCCCACGCTCATCTCATCGGGTCCACGTGCGGGTTGTAGGGCCCAGGTGCAGGTCATCGGGCCCACGTGCGGGTGAGAGAGACCAGGTGTGAAATGGCGGGGCCGGACATGGCTTCAGGGCCCGCGTGCGTATAGGTGGGCCGATGCGCGGTCAGCCAGATGGCCCGGTGGTCTGAAACCGCCATCGCCTTTGCTCGCTTGTGCCTGTGTGGGTTTGAAACCACCGTCGCCTTTGTGGCGAAAAATGGGCGTTTTTGGTGCGTTTTTCGGGCGCAGAGGTGTCGTCGGTTTCAGCGGTGCCTTGTTTGGGGTGAGCAGTGGTGTCGTTGGTTTCATCGTCGCCATGTTTCTGCGCGCTGCGCGCGAAATTTGTCGCCTGCTCGGTCTGATTGAGTGCGAGCGCGATAAAGTTCGCCCCGCAAGCCCAATATGGACGAAAAACGCTGTTTTCAGGCGTGTTGGGCGAACTTTGTCGCGGAGCAGCAGTCGTGGGATCCCGCCGGGCGAGTTGTGTTGTGCCGCGGTCCTGGCAGCCGGTGTCTGTCGCATCTCCAGTGATGCGACGGAGGCGGGACCCCGAAGGATCCCGCCTCTCGTTGCGTGCGGTGGCCGCGCCGTCGGCGCAGGAAAGCCCGCGCTGGACCATCAGTGCCCGAGCCTCAGCTCGGTGACAACGGCCGCGGTCGCGTCAGGCGCGAACGCTCAGTTCTTCCACCAGCCCTTGACGGTGTCGACCGCGTGGGCGCCCAGGTCGGTCAGCGCGGAGTGGGCGTTTACCAGGCCGGAGGACAGGCGGGCGGCCTGGAAACGGGAGGCGACGTTCTCCCAGTTCACCAGGTTCCACCAGGCCTTGACGTAGTCGGCCTTGACGTTGAGGTAATCCAGGTAGAAGGCGTGCTCCCACATGTCGATCATGAGCAGCGGAACGGTTGCGACCGGGATGTTGCCCTGCTGGTCGGTCATCTGGTAGGTCACGAGGCGCTTGCCGACGGTGTCCCACGCGAGGACGGCCCAGCCGGAGCCCTGCAGGCCCAGGGCGGCGGCGGCGAACTGTGCCTGGAAGGACTCGAAGGAGCCGAAGAACTCGTCGATGGCGGCGCCGAGCTCACCCTCGGGGCGCGAGGCGCCCTCGCCGGTCATGTTGGTCCAGAAGATGGAGTGGTTGGTGTGACCGCCCAGGTTGAAGGCCAGGTTCTTCTCCCACAGGTTGATCGCGGCGAAGTCGCCGGACTCGCGGGCGGCGGCCAGCTTCTCGAGGGCGGCGTTCGCGCCGGCCACGTAGTTGGCGTGGTGCTTGGAGTGGTGTAGCTCCATGATGCGGCCGGAGATGTGGGGCTCGAGAGCGGCGTAATCGTAGGGAAGTTCGGGCAGGGTGTAGACGGTCATGATGCTCCTCCTGGGCGTCGTCGTTTGTCTGTTGACTCCAAGGGTAGTACTTAAGTCCCGCCTTGCGTAGGGGTTATGCGTCACCTTTCGCACAGTGCGATCAACGACGAGGCCGGGGCTGGGTCTCGCGACGACGCCCCGGCCTCGTGAAACGACAGACGATCAGACCTTCGTGCGCGCCCGACGCACGAGTGCGGAAGCGCCGACGACGATCCACGCGATGACGGCACCCAGGATGACGCCGAAGATGCCGGACAGGAGAGTCTCGACCAGCCAGGTCGCGAAACCGCCCGCGGCGGACACCGCATGTTCGGCGACTTCGAGGATGTGGTGGAAGACGGGCACGCCGACCTCGGCGAGGTTCTCGATGACCAGGTGGCCGCCGACCCAGAGCATCGCGACCGTGCCGACGACGCCGATCGTGTTGAAGACGTGCGGCATGATGCGCACGATCGTGCGGCCCACGTTGTCGACGGGGCCGGGGCGATTGTCCTCGGGATCCAGTGCGCCCTTGGCGAGGTGGAGGCCGAAGTCGTCCGCCTTCACGAGTAGGGCGACGAGGCCGTACACGAAGAACGTCATGAAGAACGCGACCGCGATGAGGACGGCGACGCGCATGACACCGGTTTCGTTGGACAGGCCGGCCATGGATACGAGCATGATTTCGGCGCTGAGGATCAAGTCGGTGCGGGTCGCGGAGGCGACGATGCCCTTCTCGAGTTCCTCTCCGGAGGTGGCGCCACCCTCGTCGTGCTCCTCGTGGTGGCCGGGCAGCCAGCCGAGCTTCTCGAGGACCTTCTCGCCGCCCTCGAAACACAGGTATGCACCGCCGACGATCAGCAGGAATGGGAGGACCTGCGGGGCCAGCCACGTCAGTAGGAGCGCGATCGGCAGGATGATGAACAGCTTGTTGATGAGGGAACCGCGCGCGATCTTGCCGATGATGGGCAGCTCGCGTGCCGGGCTCAGGCCCGACACATACTGGGGCGTCACCGTGGTGTCGTCGATGACGACGCCCACCGCCTTCGAGGAGGCCTTGACGGCGTTGGCCGCGACGTCGTCGATCGACGAGGCCGTGACCTTTGCGAGGGTCGCGATATCGTCGAGCAGCGCGACAAGTCCACCGGACATGGGTTTCCTCCTCTGAGAGGGGCGTGAGGCTCCTGGTTGGGTACCCGCGCATTGTACGCGTGGGGATAGGCTTGAGTCATGACGACTTCCGTACCCGTCCCCGCCCTCGACCGTAACCTGATTGGCTGCCTGCGCGCCGACGTGATCGCCTCGACGTGGACCGTTGAGAATCTTCAGACCTTGATCAGCGAGGGCGCGCTCTCCGCCCTCATGCGCGACTCGCGACTGCCCGCCCTTGTCGAGCTCGCGGGCGCGACCGACCCCGCTGCGGTCCTCACGCGCTTCTTCATCCTCGGCCTGCCTGAGCGCGCCTCGGCCCTGAACGAGGCCCTACCGACGCTGGGCGCGCACGGCCTGGAGTCCCTCGGCCTCGCGGCCACCATCGACGAGGCCGAGGCCGCCTCCGCGCTCGTCATGCCCCGTGCGGGCGGCGCGCCCAAGCGTGAACCCGAGGAGGAGCGGGAGGAGTCCTCGTCCCCGAAGACGACGAGCGTGCCGACGATGCGCGACCCCGACGAGGAGGCCCCCGAGCCCGAGGTCGAGGAAGATCCGTGGATGCGAGCCCTCTTTGACCTGCGCCCCCACGCTGCGACGCTGCCGGGTGGCGACCACGAGTGGTGGGTGGCCTCGGACCTGGCGGAGGTGCAGACCGGCAAGCCCCTGTCCGACGACCACGTGCTTGGCATCGGCGGCGCGACCCTGACGCTGCTGGAGATGACGGTGCGTGAGCAGGTTGATTCGGCTCTCGACGTGGGTTGCGGCTGTGGCATTCAGGCCCTCTACCTGGCCACGCACGCCGACCGCGTCGTCGCCACAGATCTGTCGTCGCGCGCGTGCGCGCTCACCCAGTTCAACGCCGCCCTCAACGAGGCTGTCATCGACGTGCGCGAGGGCTCCCTCTTCGAGCCCGTCGAGGGCGAAACCTTCGACCTCATCGTCACCAACCCGCCTTTCGTCATCACACCGGACTCGGTGCGTGGCGCGGCCGGCCTGCTCGAGTACCGCGACGGCGGCATGGACCGAGACAACCTGATCCGCGCGGTCCTGCGCGGCGCGCCCGCGTGCATGAACGCGGGCGGCACCCTGCAGATGCTCGCCAACTGGGAGATCCCCGCTGACCGCAACCCCGACACGCAGTGGTCGTGGCGCGTGGATTCGTGGCTCGACGGCCTGCCGGTGGACGCGTGGGTCGTCCAGCGCGACGTCCTCGACCCGGCGCGCTACGTGGACATGTGGATCCGCGACTCGGGCGGTCAGCTCTTGGCCCGCGCCGACTACGAGCGCGCCTTCACCTCGTGGCTGGCTGACTTCCGCCGCGTGGGTACGGGTGCGATCGGCATGGGCTTCGTGGCGCTGCGCAGGCTCGACGAGGCCGAGGCCGCTTCGGGTGGCAAGCGCGCCTACGACCTGTCCCTTGATGGGCACGCCCCTCGCGGGCGCGACGTGGCTTGGGCGCTGGCCTCCCTGCGCGCCCCGGAGCTGTGGGACACCGCGCTGACGCGCGCCTCGGACGTGCGCGAGGAGCGCCACTACGTGCCGGGAAGCCCCGACCCGGAGCTGCTCATCATGCACCAGGGTGGGGGACTGGGCCGTTCCGTGCCCGTCTCGTCGTCGGTGTCGGCGGTTGTGGGCGCTTCGGACGCCGAGCTGACGGTCGGGCAGATCGCGGCGGCCGTCGCGATGCTGACCGAGGCGGACGCCGACGACGTGCGGGCCGAGATTGAGGCGCCCCTGCGTGACCTGATCCGCTGGGGATTCCTGACGTACTGATTGTTGTTGTGTGCGCAGGCGCCGCGGCTGCGGGGGCAGTCGCGGTGCCTGGCGTCGAGGTTTTGTTACTTGTCTTTTGGGGTGGATTCAGCCGGGGCCTCGTGAATGCTACTGGCCGTAGTGGAAGCGGCAGGCAACGATTTCGACCGTATCTTCGGTGATGCGATAAACCAATCTGTTACGTCCGTCGATCCGGCGCGACCAAAAGCCGGTGTATTCGTAGCGGAGAGGCTCAGGCTTGCCGATGCCCTCGTTCCCGTTGCGCTGGATATCCGCAATGAGGGCGTTGATGCGCGTGAGGGTCTTGCGATCCTCGAACTGCCACCAGACGTAGTCGTTCCAGGCGTGTGGGGTCCACACGACTTTGAGCATCGTTAGTTCTCCTCATCAGGGATGTCGATGAGATCGTGCTCTTCGAGGTTGCCGTGTCGCAGCTGTGCGATCGATTCGCGCAGGTGGCGGGCGTTCGCGGGGGACTGCATGAGGTAGACGGTCTCCATGAGGGACTCGTACTCGTCGAGGGCCATGATGACGACGCTCTCGTGGCCCTGGCGGGTGATGACGATTTCCTCGCGGTCGTTGACGACCTGGTCGAGGACCTCGGCGTAGCGTGCGCGCGACTCGGTGTAGGTCATGATCTTCATGGGTGCTCCTCTGCTCGCCTATGTACAGAACATTGTACAGGATGTGAGTGTGTGTGTCTCCAGTCTGCTGGTGATGTGCGGGAGTACTGCCTCCGTGCGGGGGCCAGTTACTGCGGGAGTGCTGGCGCGGGGCCTGTATCGCGGCGTCCTTCACCAGGGAGGGAGCGGGCTGCGCGTTCTGGATAGGAACTGCTGATCTGGATAGGAACTGCTGATCTGGATATGAACTGCTGATCTGGATAGGTTATTTTCCTATCCAAAACGTCGTAAGCTATCCAGTTCGTGGTTTCCTATCCACTTTATTGCTGCGTTCGTACGCGACCGCACGTGGGCCCGATGATGTGCACGTGGGCCCGATGATGTGCGCGTGGGCCCGATGATGTGCGCGTGGGCCCGATGATGTGCGCGTGGGCAACGCCGCCCACGCGCAGGTCATGCGGTTTACGTGCGTGTCGAGGGGCTAATGCGCAGTCCTTAGTGGCCGCGGTGGCGAGCTTTCGCTTTCAGGCGGGCGATGCGGCGTTTCTCTTCAGCTTTCTCACGTTTCTTCTGCTTGGTCGTGGAAGCTCGTTCTCGTGCCATGCGTTTGCGTTCTGCTTGAATCGCTGCCTGTGATGCAGTGGAAGGAAGCGCACAGCGGGCGAGGCGGGACGCTTGGCGCTGTGCGCGCTTGGGGTTGTCGTGCGTCGCCTGGCGTTGGGCCATATCGGAAGCCCAAGCGGCCTCGTCGAGGCCGCACAGGAGAGCGTTAGCGTGAGCGAGAAGGAACTCGTAGAACTCCGCGTCTGAGGGCTGCGCGCCGAACACGATTCTAACGGCGCGAACACGGTCGGCCTCGTGGCGCTCAATGACACCGACCCAGAACTGACCATCGAAATATAGTGTGGACTCCGTCTTCATTACTCGTCTCCAGGTACACCAGGGTGGACCCGATGACGCTGGATTCTGCTCGGGGCAGCGACGGATGCGAGGCATCGCCCAGACTTCCTACTGGACTGTGCGGTTCGCGTATCAGGACTGACGACTCATTATACGTCCCGTGTTCCAGGGTGTTGCTACTGGACGATCGGCTTGCCGCCGATGGACATGGGGGCGGGGGTGCGGACTCCAACAGTTTGGTCAAGGCCCTGGTGGTGCTCGCGGGCGACTATGGCATGAGGGTGAGCGTGCCTGATGAGCTGCGCCCCAAGATGAAGGGATCGAGCGAGCTCGCCAAGGCGCTGCGGGCGCTCGACGCGCTGCCTGATGCTCCGACTGACCTCGCGCGCGAAGCGAGCGCTGCCCTCAGCGCTATCGTCTCTCGTCGAGCCGATGGAGGCGTCCCCACCAGCGGGTGATCAGCCACTCGTCGTGCGTTGAGATAACCAGGGTTCCCGTCCACCGCCGCAGGGCCTCCTCGAGGGACTCCAGGGCGTTCAGGTCCAGGTAGTTCGTGGGCTCGTCGATCACGAGGATCTGAGCGTCGGCCCGCGCCGCGAACGCTAGCTGTGCCCTGCGTTGGTTTCCCGCGGAGAGCTCACCGAGCGGCCGGTTCCACGCCGCCGGGGGAACGAATCCCTTCCCGGCTTCCCCGATGCCCAGGTGCCACGCGTCCTCGGGGATTAGGGGGTCGCCGGGCCGCGGGAGCACCTGGGGCACGAGGACGACCCCGGGGGTGGCGTCGATGCTTCCGTGCGCCCCGCTGGGGGCCCCGCGTGCGATCCACTCCAGCAGGGTGGTCTTGCCCGACCCGTTGGGCCCCGCGACGAGGAGGTGCTCGCCGTAGCACGCCTCGAAGGAGGTCGGCGCGAGGCGTCCCTCCACCGACGCGCCGCGGACGGCCAGGGCGATACCCATTGCGTGTGGGTGTGGTGGCGTCCCGCCCGTGGTGGTCCCGCTGGCGTGGGGGAAGGAGAACGCCGACTCGTCGTAGCGGGGCTTGGGGACTTCGCGTGCCGCGAGAACCGACAGCCTCCTGGAGTCGTCGTTGATGCGCCGCGTCGAGGTGGCCTGGGCGCGGTCGGCGTAGTACTTCTGCGCCATCCTCGTCTCGGTGCGGGGCTTGAAGCGCGCATGCCCCACCACCGCCGAATCCCGCTTGTGGGCAGCGAGTCGACGTTTCATTGCCTGCTGCTCCGCGTAGATGGCGACGTGCCGCGAGCGCGTGGCTGCCTTGTCGCGCAGGTAATCCGAGTAGGATCCGCCCACCCTGTACGCCCCGAAGCACGCGGGCTCTCCCTCGGCGACCGCCAGCGCCCGCCACGGCGTCGGATCCAGGTCGAGCAGTGCCGTTGCCGTGCGCTCAATGAAGGCCCGGTCGTGGCTTGTCATGAGCACCGGCCCCTGCCAGTCATCGATCGCACGCGTTAGGTACTCTCGCCCATCGGCGTCCAGGTGGTTCGTCGGCTCGTCCAGGATGAGGGCGTTCGGGCGCTCAACGAGGACGAGGGCTAGGCGCAGGCGTGCGCGCTGCCCAGGGGAGAGGGACGCGAGGGCACGGGAGCGGTCGACGCCGCCCAGGCCGAGGGCCTCCAGGGTCTGCTCGAGGCGCGTATCGATGGTCCACGCGTCCCGCGCGGTCATCGCCGCCAGGACGCGGTCGTACTCCGCCTCGTCGCGCGGGGAGGCGCCCCGGGCGAGGCGCTCGGTGAGGGCGTCGAAGCGCGCCGCCAGTCCACGGGTGTCCGACGTGGCGGCATCGATGAGCTGTGCGACGGTGCGGGACTCCCTGTCCCCCGCGAGCGGAGGGCGGGACGCCAGAGGGACTCCCGGTGCTGACCGCGTGGCCGCGGGCCGAAGAATTGGGGGAACTAGCTGGGTCGCGGAGAGTGTTGGGCCGGCGATTGTTCCGGAGTCCGGCTGGAGTCGGCCCGCTGCGAGGGCCAGCAGCGTTGACTTGCCGATCCCGTTCGGGCCGACGACGACGAGGCGGTCGGTGGGCCCACACGTGAAGGAGACGTTGCCGAGAACGGGCGTAGCGCCATAGGAAAAGAAGACGCGGGAAAAGACAATCGTAGACATAACACACCTGGGGGAGGAGGGACGAGGGGCGCTATGTCAGGAGTCCATGGGCCCATTGTACCGGGAACGGCTCATTCGTGGGGCGGAGTCCGTCGGGAGGCCGCGAAGCCGCCGTCTCCCGGGGAGTCGTCATGGGTGTTTGCACTGGGAAGGGCGGGGAGGAGGCTCAAGCCTCCTCCCCGCCCCGTGAACATCAGTGAACTACTTCCACATGACTCCTTCGTCTGGTTGGGCGAGTGCTCCCGCGTTATCACCGCGCTGTTGGTGGCGTTACCTGGCTCCTTCGGTGGTCTGTGCGGGATTCCCGCCTCCCTCTTGTCTGACAACAGTTACTGTAGGATGCCAACCTTGGGGAATGGGCGAAGGAAGCCTGGAGAATCCTGGGATTTCGAGCCTTCACGGCTTGATGTATGTGGCCCCGTCCTTCGTCCACTCGCGGATCGCGGGGATGGCGGCGGGCACTTGCCCCAGCCACTCGGGCAGCGTGCCTTCGACGAACTCGTGGTTGGCCAGCGACCTGGCGCAGGCGAAGAAGTCCACGCCAGCGCGGGCCGCCGCCTCCATCTGCGCAGTCCAGTCGTTCGCGCCCTGGAGCGCGTAGACTCCAGTGCCGTTCACGATGACGACGATCCCGTGAGCCAGGCCGAGTTGCGTGAGGTTGCCGAGGTTCGACAGCGCCGCGGGCCAGCGGGCGACGTCAGAAACGTGAAGAATGTAGTCGTAGCTCATAGTGCTGTCTTCCGTGGGAATGACTGGCGCGAGTGGAGTCCCGTCGGGGTACGGGGGAAGGCTACCACGCGGCGATGGACGGCCGCTAGTGACCCCGGTGTCGTGCTTTTGCCTTCTCACGTTCGAGTCGGTACTTGGCATCTGTCGCCTCCCGTTTCTTCTGCTTGGCGTCCGCGGCTCGGCGCTGCGCCGAGCGCTCGCGGTCTGCGTGGATCGCCGCTTGCGAAGCGGTTGATGGGCGCCCCCGGTGGGCGAGGCGGGACGCTTCGCGCTGCGCGCGCTTGGGATTGGGGCGCTTGGTGCGGCGCTCGGCGTCGGCAGAAACAACGGCTGCCTCATCGAGCCGGCGTGTGAGCGCGTTGGCGTGGGCGAGGAAAAACTCATACAGTTCCGCGTCCGAGGGCTGTGTGCCAAACACGATCCGAATCGCCCGGACGCGGCCCGCCTCGTGGCGCTCGATGACGACCACCCAAAAGCGGCCGTCGAAATACAGTGTGGACTCCGTCTTCATCATGTGTCTCCAGGTGCACCAAAGTGGACCTGATGACGCCGGATTCTGCGTTGGGCAGCGACGGATGTGGGGCATCGTCCAGACTTCCTACTGGACCGTGCGATTCGCGTACCAGGACTGACGCTTCATTGTACGTCTGGTTTCCCCAGATCTGGCACTTCGTGGCCGCAGGAGAATACGGACGAGGGGTGAGCGTGCGTTAGTTGACGATCGCCTTGCCGCCGATGGACATGGGGGCGCGGGTGCGGGCCTGTGCATCGAGGTCCTTCTCCCACGCGGAGGCGTCCTCCCAGTTGCTGGAGGACAGCAGGTGCAGAGCGCCCATCTCGCGTAGCGCGTCGAGGAGGATGAAGTGCGGGGCGGGGTAGGGGGCGTTCCACGGGATCGCGGTCCACAGGCCGTTCTTGCCGACGAGGAACTCGCCGCGATTGCGGTCGTGTAGATCGTTGTTCGCGGTCTGCGCGTCGCCCTCAGCGGCCCACAGCCAGCGGGTGATGCGGAAAGCCTCCCACGTCTCCTCCCACGAGGAGTAGGAGAACTGCAGAGCCCGGTTGATGATCGCGAGAGTGTCCCAGGCCTCGTCCTCGCTCAGCCATCCGAGGCCGGCGCCCGCGCGCGTCAGATTCGCGGCACGAATGAGGTCCCACGCGGCGAAATCCAGGGACTGGATGCCGCGGTCATTGTCCAGGAAACGACGGATGCGCCAGCGGCGCTCCCAGTCCTCCATTGACGAGTCGGCGGTTTTACTCAGGCGGGCGATCTCGGTGTCCGCCCAGCTGGGCCTCGCGCAGCGCTCGCGCAGGGCAGCGAAATCCTCGCGGTGTCCGGCGCGCAGCAGCGAATAAATCTGGCGGATCAGGCTCTCGCGGTTGGTGATACCCCAGTCGCGGTCGAGCATGCCCTTCATTCCGGCGGGATCCGACAGCTTCAGCTGGTTAACGACCTCGTCGTTGCACAGCGAGTACACCATGGCCGGGGCCAGCAGGCGAGCCTGCGGATCGGTGGCCATGTCCTCGCGCTTGCCACGCAGCTTCGGGGTGTGGTGCTCGTTGAGCTTGTTCCACTCGCCTTCCTTGCCTGCCTTGCGCACGTCGCGCGGCGCGGGGACGGCGCCCTTTGAGCGGGCAGCAGCCTGCTTGAACTTCTGCGCCGCGAGGACAACGATGACGCAGCCGATCGCGAACCAGATCGGGAACGGAATGTCGGAGAGGAAATTCTGGAGCACAGACTGATTGTGCCCGATGGAAAGCAGATCACACAATTCAGGGGCGCTCGTGCGTGAGACAGGGGACGAGGCTGGGGCTTCCCCCTATTTAATAGGTATCGTCGCGTGCGCCCCCCGATGCGTCGCCCGGGCGCGCCCGCGCGCGAGAATCCGCCACGGCCTCGTGAATGTCAAACCCGAGCGGCGTGAGACGCGCGGAAGCGCTCCCGGTACCCAGATGTGGGTGGGACGCGGTAAGGTCCATCCCAGATGCCTCGCTGGGTGAACCGCGAGCGAGGGTGCTACAAATACTGGGGAAGCGACGGAAGGGACCGGCAATGTCAGCGACGAAGCTCGTGATCGTGGAGTCTCCTGCGAAGGCAGCCACCATCGAGGGATACCTGGGTCCCGACTACCACGTGACCGCCTCCATCGGCCACATCCGCGACCTCCCGCAGCCCTCCGAGCTGCCCAAGGACATGAAGAAGGGGCCCTTCGGCCGCTTCGCCGTCAACGTGGATGACGGTTTCGCGCCGTACTACGTGGTGAACCCGGACAAGAAGAAAAAGGTCACCGAACTCAAGAAGCTCCTCAAGGAGTGCGACGAACTTTATCTGGCAACTGATGAGGACCGCGAGGGCGAGGCCATCGCGTGGCACCTCCTGCAGGTCTTGAAGCCGAAGGTTCCCGTGCGCCGCATGGTGTTCCACGAAATCACGAAGGAAGCGATCCAGCGCGCGCTGGAGAACACGCGCGACCTGGATACGGCCCTCGTGGACGCGCAGGAGACCCGCCGTATCCTTGACCGCCTCTATGGCTACGAGGTCTCGCCCCTCCTGTGGCGCAAGATCCGCCCGTCCCTGTCCGCCGGCCGCGTGCAGTCGGTGGCCACGCGCCTCGTGGTCGCCAGGGAACGTGAGCGCATGGCGCACGTGAGCGCCCAGTACTGGTCGATCGACACGGCGTTCACGTCGGCAGGCCAGGCCTTCGGCGCGCGCGTCTCCTCCGTGGATGGCCATTCGATCGCGACCGGTTCCGACTTCAGTGAGAAGGGCGAGCTGAGCGCGAAGGCGCTCAAGGCCGGCGTCCTCCACCTGGACGAGGCCACGGCCCGCGCGTACGCGCAGGCGCTGTCCGACGCCCCGGCCTCGGTCATCGACTCGGTGACCCGCAAGCCCTACCGTCGCCGCCCGGCCGCCCCCTTCACGACGTCGACCCTCCAGCAGGAGGCCTCGCGCAAGCTGCACTGGAACGCGTCCTCGACGATGCGCACCGCCCAGTCCCTGTACGAGTCCGGTTACATCACCTACATGCGTACCGACTCCACGGCGCTGTCCAGCCAGGCGATCCACGCCGCCCGCGAGCAGGCCACCCAGCTATATGGGGCCGAGGCCGTGGCCGAGTCTCCGCGCCTGTACGGCACCACCTCGAAGGGTGCACAGGAGGCGCACGAGGCGATCCGTCCCGCCGGCGATCATTTCCGCACGCCGGGCGAGGTGGCCGGTTCCCTGTCGAAGCAGCAGCTGGCCCTGTACGACCTGATTTGGAAGCGCACGGTTGCCTCGCAGATGGCTGACGCCCTCGGCTACACGGCGACGATCCGCGTGCTCACCGGCATCGAGGTTGACGGTAAGCGCCACGACGTGCTGTCCTCGGCCTCGGGCACGGTCATCACCTCCCCGGGCTTCCGCCTGGCCTACCAGGAGGGCCGTGACCAGGGGCGTTACGACGCGGAAAAGAACGACGCGGAGAAGACCCTGCCGGACGTCGCCGAGGGTGATCCCGCGACGCTGACCGAGGCCACCCCCGACGGCCACGAGACCCAGCCCCCGGGCCGCTACACGGAGGCCACGCTGGTCAAGACCATGGAGGAGCTCGGCATCGGCCGTCCCTCCACCTACGCGGCTACCATCCAGACGATCGGTGACCGCGGATACGTGACGCACCGCGGCCAGTACCTGGTGCCCACGTGGCTGGCGTTCTCCGTAACGCGCCTGCTCGAGGAGAACCTGGCGAACCTGGTCGACTACGACTTCACGGCCTCGATGGAGGGCGACCTGGACCGTATCGCCGCGGGCGAGGAGAACGGCACAGAGTTCCTGACCAGCTTCTTCTTCGGCCCCGACGGCACGGGCGAGAACGGCGGTCTGCGCCACGACGTCGCCTCCCTGGGTGACGACATCGACGCGCGCGCCGTCAACTCGATCGACCTGGGCCGCGGCGTGACACTGCGCGTGGGACGCTACGGCCCCTACATGGAAAAGGCCGACGGGACGCGCGCGAACGTGCCGCCGGAGGTCGCTCCCGACGAACTGACGGATGAGCTGGTGGACCAGCTCTTCTCCCGCGCCGCCGACGACGGCCGCGAGCTGGGCGTTGACCCCGCGACCGGTCACACGATCATCGTCAAGGACGGCCGCTACGGCCCCTACGTCACCGAGGTCCTGCCCGAGGCAGCCGAGGGCGGCGAGGAAGGCGCGAAGAAGACGAAGAAGGCGGCCGCCAAGCCTCGCACCGCCTCGCTGTTCAAGACCATGGACATCGCCACCGTCACCCTTGAGGATGCCCTGGCGCTGCTGTCCCTGCCGCGCGAGGTGGGCACGGACCCGGCCTCGGGCGAGGTCATCACCGCGCAGAATGGCCGCTACGGCCCCTACCTGAAGAAGGGCACGGACTCGCGCACACTGGCCTCCGAGGACCAGCTGCTGACCATCACCCTGGACGAGGCCCTGGCCATCTACGCCCAGCCCAAGACCCGCGGCCGCGGCACAGCCCGCCCGCCGCTGCGCGAGTTCGGCGAGGATCCGATCTCGGGCAAGAAGGTCACCGTCAAGGATGGCCGCTTCGGCCCCTACGTGACGGACGGCGAGACCAACGTGACGGTGCCGCGCGCCGAGACGGTGGAGGATCTGACGGCCGAGCGCGCCTACGAGCTCCTCGCCGATAAGCGCGCCAAGGGCCCCGCCCCCAAGCGCACGCGCAAGACGGCCGCGAAGAAGACGACGACCAAGAAGACCACCGCGAAGAAGACCACCGCGAAGAAGACGGCCACCAAGAAGGCCGCGACGAAGAAGGACAGCTGATGGCAGCGCGAGGAGTGTTCATCACCTTCGAGGGTGGCGACGGCTCGGGGAAGTCCACGCAGATCCAGTCGGTGCGCGACTGGTTCGAGAGCCGGGGCCGCGAGGTCATCGTCACCCGCGAGCCGGGCGGCACCGAGCTGGGCACAGAGATCCGACGCCTCGTGCAAAACGGTCCCGAGGACGTGGACGCGCGCACGGAGGCCCTCCTGTACGCCGCCGACCGCGCCTACCACGTCGCCACGGTTATTGCCCCCGCCCTCGAGCGCGGTGCGGTCGTGCTGGCGGACCGCTACATCGACTCCTCCCTGGCCTATCAGGGCGCGGCCCGCTCCCTCGGCGTTGACGAGATCGGGTCTCTGTCCGCCTGGGCGACCCGCGGCCTCTACCCGTCCCTGACCTTCCTCCTGGACCTGCCCCCGGAGGTCGGCGCGCGCCGCCGCACCGACGCCCCGGACCGCATGGAGCGCGAGTCCATGGACTTTCACGAGCGCGTGCGCCACGAGTACCTGCGCCTTGCGGACGCCGAGCCCGACCGCATCGTCGTCATCGACGCGGTGGGCACGGTCGACGAGGTGTTCTCCGAGATTCGCGGCGTCCTCGTCGAACGCTTTGAGGGGGGTTCCGTCACGATCGACGAGGCCGACGATGCCCCCCTGTCCGCGCAGGAGGCCCCGGCCTCTTCAGAGCTTCCCGCATCCGCCGAGGCCGCAGACAAGCCGCGCGAAAAGAGCACGGACAAGGGCAGCGCCCGCAAGCCCGCCACCATGGTGGGAGCCCTGGGCGAATCCCAGGGCGCGCTCTGGGATGAATGATGAGTGTCTGGTCCTCGCTCGTCGGACAGGACGCGGCGGTCGCTAAGCTCGGCGAGGCCGCGGTGTCCGCCCGCGCTATCGTCGCCTCCCGAGGCGGCGCACGGGCCTCCGACGACGCGCGTTCTATGAGCCACGCCTGGCTCATCACCGGCCCTCCCGGGTCGGGCCGCTCCGTCGCAGCCCGCGCCTTCGCGGCCGCCCTGCAGTGCACGGGCGAGACCGTGGGGTGTGGTCAGTGCGCGGGATGTCGCACGACGATGGGCCGCACGAACGCCGACGTCGTCTTCGCGGCCACCGAGACCTCGATCATTAACGTGGAGACCGCGCGTTCCCTCGTGCTGCAGGCCCAGTCCTCGCCCTCCCAGGGGCTGTGGCGCGTCATCGTCGTCGAGGACGCGGACCGCCTGGGCGAATCCGGCGCGAACGCCCTGCTCAAGGCCATAGAGGAGCCGCCCGAGCACACCGTGTGGCTGCTGTGCGCCCCCAGCCCCGAGGACATGATCGCCACGATCCGCTCGCGCTGCCGCCACCTCGGCCTGCGTATCCCCACCGCCAGTGCGGTCGCAGACCTGCTCGTGCGCGAAGGCGTCGCCACCCCCGATGTCGCCCTGGAGGCCGCGCGTGCCGCCCAGTCGCACATCGGCCTGGCCCGAGCGCTCGCTCGCGATCCCCAGATGCGCGAACGCCGCCGAGCCATCATCACCGCGCCCGCCTCGGTGCGCAGCGTCGGCGAGGCCGTCATGGCAGCCGACCGCCTCCTCGAGACCGCGAAAGCCCAAGCCGACGCGCAGGTCAGCGAACGAAATGCCCGCGAAAAGGCCGAACTGATGCGACAGCTGGGCATGGACGAGGGCGAGAGCGCCACCAAGGCCTCGCGCACGATGATCCGCCAGCTCGAGGAGGACCAAAAGCGCCGCTCCAAGCGTGCCCTCACCGACGCGATTGACCGCGCCCTCATCGACCTGCTCGCGATCTACCGCGACGTCCTCATGGTCCAGGTGGGCGGGGATGGCGAACTCATCAACACGGATCTGTCCGACCTGGTACACCAGATCGCGCTGGACTCCACGCCCCGTCAGACACTCGCGCGAGTCGACCACATCGAGACCGCGCGCAAGCGCCTCGTGTCAAACGGCAACCCCCTGCTGGTCCTGGAAGACATGGCGATTTCGCTGCGCCCCCAAGCCTGAAAACTGACCCGGCGTTTCTCCGTTACAATCGGGGCCATGAAGACACGCTCCATTGCGGCCTGCGCCGTCGCAGTCCTCGCCGTCGTCGCGATCGTCCTGACCGTCGTCGGCTACTACGGAACCCAACGCAGGGGACCGGCCCCCTCGACGACGGCCTCGGCCACGTCCGCGCCGATCCCCGTGTCCGCGGGGTCCGTGCAGGCCTACTACGATCAGGCGATCGAGTGGGGCGTGTGCGCTGACGGCACCTTCGACACGTTCCAGGGCGTGAACTCCTCGGACGCCAGCGAGTACCAGTGCGCCTTCCTGAAGGCGCCGCTGGACTGGGAGAACCCCGACGGAGACCAGATCACGCTCGCGCTCGCGATCCACCGCTCCGGAGCGAAGGAAGCTCCTGCCCTATTCATCAACCCGGGTGGCCCCGGCGGCGCCGTCGTCTCCTCCCTGCCGTACTACGCGACGCAGGGAATCGGCGAGGCCGTGGTCAACGCCTACGACATCGTGGCCCTCGACCCGCGTGGCGTCGGCGACTCGACCCCCGTGTTCTGCACGACCGACGCCGAGCGCGACGAGCGTAACGCCGGAGAGGACGAGGACGGCACCCCCGGCGACGAGTCCCCGCAGTCCGCGGTCGCCTCGGCCCGTGAGGATGCCCAAGAGGTCGCCGCGGGGTGCCGCGAACACTCTGGCACCCTGTACGAGCACATCGACACCGTGAGCGCTGCCCGTGACTTCGACATGGTGCGCGCGGTCCTCGGTCAGGAGAAGCTCAACCTCCTCGGATACTCCTACGGCACCTTCCTCGGCGCCACCTACGCGGGCCTCTTCCCTGAGCGTGTCGGCCGCTTCGTCCTCGACGGCGCCTTGGACCCCACGCTTAGCGTCAACGAGGTCTCCGCCCTCCAGATGCGAGGCCTCGACGCCTCACTCCAGCACTGGATCTCCGACTGCGCCACCCAGGCCACCTGCCCGATGGGACGCAACCTCCAGGAAGGCATCGAGACCGTGCGCTCGTTCCTCGATTCCCTTGAGGACAACCCGATGCGCACGAACGACCCGAACCGTCCGCTCACCGAAAACCTTGCAGTCACCGCCCTGACCGGTGCCATGTACAACACGCAGTGGTGGCCTCAGCTCACCCAGGCCTTCGGGATGGCGTGGCAGAAGAACGACGGCAGTGGTCTGCTCGCCATCGCTGACACGCTGAACTCGCGCAACCCCGACGGCACCTACCAGGACAATTCCTTTGACGCGATCAACGCGATCAACAACCTCGACTACTCGCCCGAAGGCACCATCGAGCAGTGGGCCGCACAGGTGGAGACACTCAAGGACGAACTGCCGATCCTCGGCAAGTACGTCGGCTACCCGTCGGCAAGCCTTGAGGGCTGGCCCACGAAGCACGCGCCCCGCTCGCGCATCACCGCACAGGGAGCCGATCCCATCGTCGTCATCGGCACGACCCACGACCCGGCGACCCCCTACTCGATGGCACAGGGCCTGTCGGGACAGCTCGCCAGCGGCGTCCTCGTCACCGTCGAAGGCTGGAACCACACCGCCTACCGCCGCGGCGCCAACCAGTGCGTCACGCGTGCCGTCGAAGACTACTTCGTGAAGGGAATCGTGCCCACCGACGGCCTCATGTGCCAGTAGGGACGTGACTCACGACATCCTGCTGTGGGGTGTCCTGGTTTGCGTTCGGCGCGATTCGTCCAGTAGAGTTGTGCCGTTGCCTGCACGCCCCGGAAACGGTGGAACGGCAGGCGCGGCCGCCTTAGCTCAGTCGGCAGAGCGATTCACTCGTAATGAATAGGTCGTGGGTTCGATTCCCACAGGCGGCTCAGATACGCCCACCCGGTTCCGGGTGGGCGTTTTTGTATGCGTTGACGGGCCGGGCTGCTTTGTGCGCCCGTGGGCGGCGGCCCGCCCGCGAGATCGCCACACGCGAGCCTGCGGCTCGGAGTGGTCGATCTCGAAGCCCGGCCAGGCCCCGCCGCCGCCCACAGGCGCCGCAGCCAGGCCCTCCGGACCCTCCGGCGTCCTCCACACCAGTGGGGCTGGGTCGCTGTTATCTGGTTCGGCGCGTCGTCTCGAAACCCAGCCAGGCCCCGTCGCCGCCCGCGGCACTGCGGCCAGGACCTGTCGACCAGGCGGCTCGGTTGTCTGAAACCCATGTCGCCTTTGCTCGTGCGTGTTTGCGTGGGTTTGAAACCGCCATCGCCTTTGCAGGTGAGAAACGGGTGTTTTTGGTGCGTTTTTCGGCTGCAGTGGTGATGCCGGTTTCAGCGGTTCCTTGTTGGGGGTGAGCAGTGGTGTTGTTGGTTTCAATGCCTCCGCGTTGTCGCGCCGTGTGCGCGAAAAAGTTCGCCCTGCTTGGTCTGATGGTGGGCGTGAGCGCGACAAAGTTCACCCTGCGCACGAAAAATGGCACAAAATTGGCGTTTTGTGGAGTGCTGGGCGAACTTTTTCGCGGAAATGCTGCTGGAGGGGCGGTGTTGGGCGAGTTTTTTCGCGCCAACCGGTGCCGTGCCCAGGTCCTGTAGGCGATGCGGCGCACTTCAGGCGGCTGCGATGGGGGTTTTGCGCCATGCGAACCCCTCTAACGGCGTGTCGCCGGTGTGTCGGACCTTTGGATGGCGTCATTCCCCCCGATTGGTGGCGGTGAGCTCGCAGTTTGCGGGGGTGTCGTGGCCAAACTGCAGACCCATTGGGTGAAAAGAACCCAAAACCGACTGCTGTGGCTGAATGGGTCTGCGATTTGGCGGAATCGATCGCTGTCGTGGTGCGCTGTTCGCGCGTAAACCCGCTATTGCGAGTGTTAACCCGTTATTTGGAGTGTGGGCGGGGCTGCCTAAGTTCGCATTAGCGGGTTAACGTGCGGGTTAGAGGGCCAACGTGCGCATTAGCGGGTTCACGTGCGCGTTGAAGGGTTAGTGTGGCCGTTGCTAGGGTCTTGGCCGCCACTCGTTGGATGTGCGTGCGCGCGGGAAGCGTACCGACCGGGGCAGGGCTTCAGCGGTGCTTCAATTCCGCCGTTCCTCTTGAGGCCCTACAACCTCATGAGGACTCGCGACCTTAGCGGGTCTCACGACTGGAGTGCTCCCAGGCATGTGTGGGAGGCAACCGTGGCCTCGGGTAAGATTGGTTAGGCGAACCTGGGTCGAAAAATGAAAACGTCAATGATCTTAAAACGCTGAAATCCGAGGATTATTCCCTCGCAACAACGAGATAGTGAAACATTTGACTAAAGGGCTGTTAGCACTAGAAATCCTGGGACCAAAGGGCCAAGATTGATGTGTCTGAAGGGCATGGCCCCACAAGGGTGAGCCCCGTACCGAATACACATGCAGAGGAGAAACAACATGACCGTTGAGTCCACCGGCTTCAAGGCTTCCGACGTTCTCGCAGGCAACCTGCAGAAGGTCCTCACCGACGTGACCGCTCTGTCCCTCGTGGGCAAGCAGCTGCACTGGAACATCACCGGCGAGGGCTTCCGCTCGCTGCACCTCTACCTCGACGAGGTCGTGGATATCGCCCGCGAGGCCTCCGACGAGGTCGCCGAGCGCATGCGCGCCCTCCAGGTCGTCCCCAATGGCCTGCCCGAGGTCGTCGCCCAGCGCAACACCCTGCCGACCGTCCCCGAGACGATCATCAAGACCTCTGACGCCGAGGAGCTCGCCGTCGCCGTCATCAACGCGACCGTCGGCACCATGCGCGACGTGCACGAGAAGGTCGACGCCGAGGACTCCGCCTCCGCCGACATCCTCAACGACTACATCCGCCGCCTCGAGCAGCAGGCGTGGTTCATCCGTTCGCAGAACGGCCAGGCCTGAGCCTGACTCCTCCGTGAGGAGGGCGCGAGTCGCCTAGGCTCGCATCAAACAACGTGGGGTGCCCCGCCTGTTGCAGGCGGGGCACCCTTGTGCGTGGACGAGGGGCGCGTGCAAGCCGCTCAATCGGTGATCCAGGGAGGTGACACCGCGTCAGCGACACGGGGGAACGTGAACATTAGGCTGGTGGCGTGACGAACTCCCAGGACACAGCAGCCACCACTTCGGCGTCGAACCACGCGCAGCAGGGTGAGGTGCCGCCCGCCCTCGTCCTCGTCAACCTGGGGACGCCGACCGCCCCCGAGCCCGGCCCGGTACGCGCCTTCCTGCGTGAGTTCCTCTCCGACCGCCGCGTCATCGAGATGAGCCCGCTCCTGTGGAAGCCCATCTTGGAGGGCATCATCCTGCGAGTCCGGCCGCGCGAGGTCGCGGGCAAGTACCGCAGCATCTGGATGGACGAGGGCTCGCCCCTCATGCACTACACCCGCGAGCAGGCCCGCCTCCTCGGCGAGCGCCTGCCGGGCGTGCGCGTCGAGGTCGCGATGCGCTACGGCCAGCCCTCGATCGGCTCGGTCCTGGACCGCCTGCACGCCGAGGGAGTGCGCCGCGTGGCGATCCTGCCCGCCTACCCGCAGTACGCGGCCTCGACGGTGACGACGATCAACGACGCGGTCGCCCAGTGGATCGGCCGCAACCGCGACGGCTTCGAGCTGCGCCTGCACCGCTCCTTCCCCGCCGCCCCCGCGTACATAGAGGCGCTGGCGACCGCCCTCGAACGCCATTGGGAGCGAGTGGGACGCCCGAACTTCCTGACGGGGGACCGCATCGTCGTCTCCTTCCACTCGATCCCGGTCGCCATGGACGAGGCCGGGGACCCCTACCGCGCCGAGTGCCGTCATACGGTCGCCGCCCTCGAGTCGCGCCTGGGCCTGGCGATGGGGTCCCTGACGGCCACCTTCCAGTCCGTGTTCGGGCGAGCCGAGTGGCTGGGTCCGCAGACCATCGAGGAGATGGCCGAGCTGGGCGCCGCGAAGTGCCCGCGCGTGGACGTCATCTGCCCGGGCTTCATGGCGGATTGCCTGGAGACTCTCGAGGAGATCGACCAGCTCAACCGCGAGACCTTCGTCGAGGCCGGGGGAGGGGACTTCCACTATGTGCCGTGGGGCAATGACTCGGAGGGCGCGGTCGCGTCCCTGGAGGAGCAGGCGCGCATCGCCCTCGCCGGCTGGGTGTAGGCGCGCGCTGTCACAATTGACCGGCGGACGAAACCCTTCGGCATCGGTGGCCCCGGCCTCGTAGCGTGGAGGCATGAGCACGCCTGACTGTACGACCTTCGCAACGCTGGCCATCCACGCCGGGTTTGACCCGGACCCGATTACGGGCGACGTGGTGCCTCCGATTCACGTCGCTTCGACGTTCGTGCAGGATCGGCCCGGCGAGCTGCGAGAAGGCTACGAGTACGGGCGCTGCGGCAACCCGACGACCAACGCGTTCGCGGGCGCGCTCGCGGCCCTGGAGGGGGCGACGCACGGCTTTGCGTTCCCCTCGGGCATGAGCGCCGAGGACACGGTGATCCGCCTGCTGGCGCGCCCCGGCGACCACGTCGTGCATTCGACCGACGTGTACGGCGGCACCCACAAGCTCCTGAGCGTCATCAAGCCCGCTGAGGGCATCACCTCCGAGGCCGTGGACCTCACCGACCTGGCCGAGGCCGAGCGAGTGATTCGCGGGTCGCGCCCGCAGATCGTGTGGGTGGAGACGCCCTCGAACCCGTTCCTGCTGGTTACGGATATCGCCGCGATCGCGGCCCTCACGCACGAGGTGGGGGGCCTGCTGATCGTGGATAACACCTTCGCGACGCCGGTCCTGCAGCGCCCCCTCGAGCTAGGCGCGGACGTCGTCGTGCACTCGACGACCAAGTACGTGGGCGGCCACTCTGACGTGGTCGGCGGCGCCTTCATTCTGCGCGACGGCCTGGAGCTGCCCGCGCACGTCGAGCCCTTCTTTGGGGAGCGTGACGCCGCCGCCGAGGCCGTCAAGCTGCAGATGGCTCTCGGGCACGTGCCCTCCCCGCGCGACACGTACCTGGCCCATCGCGGCCTGAAGACCCTGGCCCTGCGGGTGGAGCGTCACTGTGAGAACGCGCAGAAGGTCGCCGAGTTCCTGGCCGCCCACCCGAAGGTCACCGCGGTCCACTATCCGGGGCTGGCCTCGGACCCGGGTTACGAGCTGGCTCAGCGTCAGAACCCGGCCGGCGTGGGAGGCGTGCTCTCCTTCCAGGTCGCCACCGAGGAGGCCGCGATCGAGCTGACGACGCGCACGCGCGTCTTTGCCCTGGCAGCGTCCCTGGGCGCGCCGGAGTCCCTCATCGAGCACCCGGCGATCATGACGCACTCGACGCGCGTGGGAGGCGTGGGCGGCGTGCCCGGCACGCTCCTGCGCCTTGCGGTCGGACTGGAGGACGCGAATGATCTGATCGCGGACCTGGATCAGGCGCTCGCGCAGATCTGAGGTTCCTCTCCTCGGGGACGAGGCCGGGGTTCCCCGGGCGGTGACGCGCGGTGAGGGGTGGGACCGGCGGCTCAGCGGACGCTGCGACCTACTGACGTGCGGTTGCTCAGCCAGGTCGCGGCCGCCGTCGCGCCGCCGACGGCGAGGACCGCAGGCACGAGGATCGTGGCGCCCTGGCCGGTAAACTCGATGACCAGGATGAGCCCCGTGAAGGGCGCCTTCATGGACGTGCCGAGGAATGCGGCCGCCCCGATGAACGCAAATGCGGCTATCTCGGATCCGGGCCAGGCGGCCGCCCACGGCAAGCCGATGACGGCCCCCAGTCCCGCGCCGAGTGCGACAGCGGGGGTCAGGACGCCGCCCCAGCCTCCCGCGCCGATCGTCAGGAACGTGGTGGCCGTCTTGGCGAGGAGGATCAACAGCGCGAACGCGAGTCCCGCGCCCGCCGCCCATGTCGCATCGAACTGTGTCTGTGCGCTGGCCTGCCCGTTGCCGAGCACTGATGGAATGCGGGTGGAGACCAGGCCGACGATGACGAACGCGAGCGGCAGGGTGATGAGGATGCGCCAGTCGCGCGGTCGGATCGCGCCGGTGCGTGCGACGGCCTCTTTGAATGCCCGCCCCGCGGCGCCGAGCACCGGCCCCATGAGCGCGCCGAAGACCGTCAGGGATAGCGATGGCGTGAGGGGCGGGACCGTGTAGAAGAAGGCCGGCCTCGTGAATCCTGTGGAGACGAGGACCGCGATCCCCGAGGTGATGAGCGCGGGGGCGACGGCACGCGCGGACAGGGAGACGAGGAGGATCTCGAGGGTGTAGATCGTGCCCGACAGGGGGATCGAGTACACGGCGGCTAGGCCTGCGCCCGCGCCGCACGCGACGATGATGCGCCGGTCCTCGGGGGTGAGGCCGAGGCAGTCGGCGGCGGCCGCGCTGAACGCGGCGGCCATCTCGCGTGGGGCGACCTCGCGCCCCACGGAGGCGCCGAGGCCGACGATGAGAACCTGGGTCAGGGCGTGCCAGGTGGCGCGCAGGGGAGGCATGGGGGTCCCACCCACGGCGCCGGACACCGAAGTGACGGCCGTGTTGCGGCGGAACAGCAGGAACCAGGACAGGGCGCCGACGACACCGGCGAGCGTCAAGATCCCGACGCGACGGGCGGGAGAAACCGCACTCACGGCTTCCAGGAGAGTGCCGCCGTGCATGTCCCAGGCGATCGCCTGGATCCAGTGGAGCAGATGGATGCACGCCAGGCCGACGAGGCCGGCGATGATCCCGGTGAGGAGTGTTGCGACCGCGAGGCGGCGCGTGCTCATGGACATGGCGTATCGGAGTCGAGGCGTTCGCTCACCCGCGTGAACAGGCCGGTGAGCATGTCGATCTCCTCCGGCGTGATGTCGTCGAGGAACAGGCGGCGGATGACATCGCGCTGGACCAGGGCGGCCTCGTCGAAGAGGGTCTTGCCGGCCGGCGTCAGGGAGACGAGGCCTCCGCGGCCGTCGCCTTCGCAGGGGCGGCGCTCGATGAGGCCTCGGGATTCGAGGCGCTTCATCGTGTGGGTGAGGCGCGAGCGTGAGAAGACGACCTGGTGGGCCAGGAGGGAGGGGCGTACGCCTTCCTCGCCGGCGCGGTCGGTCATGAGCAGTACAGAGTATTCGGGCATCGACAGACCGGCCTTGCACTTGAGGGCGGCTTCGATGCGCTCGGTGAGGCGAGCCGTTGTCGTGAAGTAGAGCTCCCAGGCCGCCGCTCGGGGGTGGTGTGCTCGGCTCACTGGATCTCCTCGTTCAATGCTTCCGGGTGAGGCCGAATCGGCCTCGGGCTGCCTACGAGTATAACTTTCAATTAGACCTAGGTATAAATCGGTGCAGCGCACGTCACGTTCTCAGAATGAATGATTGAATGATCTGAATTGTTTGAATTGCGCTACTCTAATTGCAGTGCAATACGCATCTGAACTCGTCAGAGAATGAATCCAAATACTTCGAGAGGAATGAATACATGAAAAAGACGAAGAAGATTGTCGAAATTGTCGACGACTTCGATGGCACCCCCGCCGATCAGACTGTCCGCTTCGCGTTTAATGGCGCGTCGTACGAAATTGATCTGAGCCGCGAGCATTTCGAGGAATTTGCCGAGGCCATTCAGCCCTACATTAAGGCTGGTCGCAAGGTGGGTTCGACCCGCCGCCGTGGCAACGCCGGCAACCCCACGCAGCGCCTGGAGAACGCGAAGATTCGCGCCTGGGCAAAGGAAGAGGGACTCGAGCTGTCCGACCGCGGTCGCATTCCCGCTCCGATCGTCGAGGCTTACCGCAAGGCTCGCGCCTGATTCACGACGCAATTGCGGGCGCACCGAAAGGTGCGCCCGCAATTCTTTGTACACAGGTGAGGGGTGGCACGCGTTGTGCGTGCCACCCCTCAGGTGCGTCGGATGTCAGTCCTTGGAGACGACGTTATTCGCGCCCGAGTCGCTGCCAACCTGAGGAGCCTTTCCGTCGTCGTACTGGACAGCGTTATTGGAGCCGGTGAAGGAGACCTTGTCGGCGGACTTCACCTCGACGGAATTCTGGGAGCCGTTGATCGTGATCTCGGAGACGGCCTCGCCCTCAATGTGGTTGTTCGAGCCGTTGACGACGACGGTCTTCGTGCCTGCGGGGATCTCGACGTGCGTGTTGGACTCGTTGACCGTGAAGGCGCCGGATGCGTCGGACTTACCGGAGTCGGTGGACGAATCGGTCTTGGTGTCCGTGCGCGGGTTGCTCGAGGCCTCGGGGGTGGACGAAGCCGCGGGGGCGGAGGAGTCGCCGCCGGAGACGTTGGCGGTCTGGGTGCAGCCGGTCAGGGCCACGGTGGCGACGGCCAGGGCGGCAGCGGCGGGAAGGAAGGACTTCAGGGACATGGTGTCTCCCTTTCGTATGTTGATCAGTTGGTCAAACGTCAATCAGAGTACTAGAAGGCGGGGATGAAGATCTCGACGCGGCGGTTGAGCGCACGGCCGGCCGGGTTGTCCGAACCATCGGCGTTCTCGTTGGGTGCGACGGGCTTCGACTCGCCGTAGCCGGTCGCATCCAGGATCGCGCTCACGCCGTCCTTCTTCAGCTCGGCGGACACGGCATCCGCGCGCTCCTGCGAGAGCTGGAGGTTGAAGGCCTCGTCCGAGATGGAATCGGTGTGGCCGTAGATGTGGGCGGTGGGAACCTTCGCGTTGTTGAGCACGCCCGCCAGGCTCTTCAGGGTCTGGGCGGCTTCGGGGCGGATGTCGGACTTGCCGAAGTCAAAGAGGACGCCGTCCTCCAGGGTGATGACCGTGCCGCAGGACTCGACGGGCTTGAGGGACTCGACGGCCGGGAACTTGCCGAGCTTGCCGACCTTCTCGACCTTCGGAGCATCGTTGATGGTCACGCCGTTGACGGTGGCCGTGCCGTTGCCGTTGTTCTGAATCGTCAGCTTCTCGTCCGAGTAGCTGCCCGTGCCGTCGCCGTTGTTGATGATCGTGACGGTGCCCTTGGAGAATTGGCCGGAGCCGTCACCGTTGTTGATGATCGACTCCATGGAGGTCGCGTTGGAGTAGTTGCCGCCGCCATTGCCGTCCAGGATGATGCTGGTCGTCGTCGTGGAGTAGGTGCCCGAACCGTCGGCCTCGACGGTGATGGTCACCATGGTGTCGGCGTTGGAGTAGGTGCCCGAGCCGTCGCCGCCGTAGATGATGGAGATGGGGCCCTCGGTGATGACGCCGGAGCCGGTGCCGTCGTTGACGACTGTGCCCTTATCGCTGGAGGAGACGGCGGAGCCGTCGCCGCCCAGGACCGTCGAGCCGGACACCAGGGACGTACCGTCGCACTTGGCGGGGGAGACCGTCACGCCCGGAACGGAGGCAAGGGATGAGGAGGCTGCCTGGACGACGGCCTTGTCTGCGTTCGAGGCGAACACGTCGATCGCGGGAACCGAGAAGAGCGGGATCGGGGGGATCTCGCCGGGGCGGTAACCCGGGACCGTCGGAACCGAGGCGGGTGTTGCGGACTGGGTGGGTGCAGCCGTGGTGGCCTCGGCGGTGGGCGCAGCCGCGGGAGTCTGAGGCTTCGAGGAGCCGCAGGCGCCCAGGGCGAGCGTGGTCGCAGCGACGAGAGCGGAGGCTGTCAGGGTGCGTCGTGTGATGATCATGAACCTAACCGTACGGGAAAATACGAGGGGTGCACATTGTTCTGGTAATCATGTAAAATCGCGGAATCTCAAGGAACTCAGGGGCATTCCGAGGGGCACTCAGGGGGTGATCAGGGTATGGCCGGGGTCTTTGTCCGCACAAGATAAGGGGGCCTCGTTCTGCGTCGTTGGAGGCGGGACCTCGTCCCCCTCGCGGTCCGGTGTCCAAGCTGTGGCGTGATCAACCCCACGGGATATATGAGGAGGGCTGGAACCTGTGGGACAATGGAGACATGAGCTACAAACTGGTGCTGCTCCGCCACGGCGAGAGCGAATGGAATGCAAAGAACCTCTTCACCGGTTGGGTGGATGTTCCGCTGTCGGACAAGGGCCGCGCGGAGGCTACCCACGGTGGCGAGCTCCTCAAGGAAGCGGGCGTGAAGCCCGACCTCCTGTTCACGTCGATGCTGCGTCGCGCCATCATGACCGCGAACCTCGCCCTCGACGCTGCCGATCGCCACTGGATCCCCGTTGAGCGCAACTGGCGCCTCAACGAGCGTCACTACGGTGCGCTCCAGGGCAAGAACAAGAAGGAAATCCGCGACGAGTATGGCGAGGAGCAGTTCATGCTGTGGCGCCGTTCCTTCGACGTGGCCCCGCCTGCCATCGAGGCCGGCTCGGAGTTCTCGCAGGACACCGACCCACGCTACGCCGGCGAGCCCGTCCCCATGAGCGAGTGCCTCAAGGACGTCATCGCGCGTCTGCTGCCCTACTGGGATGAGACCATCGTTCCCGCGATCAAGACCGGCAAGACCGTCATGATCGCCGCGCACGGCAACTCCCTGCGCGCCATCGTCAAGCACCTGGATGAGATCTCCGACGAGGACATCGCCGGCGTCAACATCCCCACCGGCATTCCGCTGGTGTACGAGCTCGACGAGGAAACCCTCAAGCCCATCAAGAAGGGCGGCACCTACCTGGATCCCGAGGCTGAGGCGAAGATCGCCGCGGTCGCCAACCAGGGCAAGTGAGCTGAGCGGAGCCCCGGCATCGTCTGAATGGACGAGGCCGGGGCTCCGTCATGCCCGGAAAACCGGGCTTTTTGGGTTGTGATACCCGTCCTTATGGCGCACGTTTGAACGTGAGCAGGGTCGCATGCTGGGATGAACTGCGGTCGTGCTTGAGGTTGGTTTGTGTCGATCCTTGTATGCGTGTAACGTTGAGCTTTCACACTGTATGGGTCGGTTTTGCTCGCCAGCTGGTAGAATAGTTGTGCTATCCACGCAAGCACTCAGGAGTCCATCCATGTCGTTTGAAATCGGTCAGACGGTCGTCTACCCGCACCACGGCGCAGCCACGATCGAAGAGGTCATGACGCGCACCATTCGTGGTGAGGAGCGGACGTACCTGAAGCTGCGTGTGAATCAGGGTGATCTTGAGATTCAGGTCCCCGCCGAAAACGTCGACATGGTTGGCGTCCGCGACATCGTCGACGAGGACGGCCTCGAAGAGGTCCTCTCCGTCCTGCGTGCCCCCTACATCGAGGAGCCCACCAACTGGTCGCGCCGCTTCAAGGCGAACCAGGAGAAGATCGCCACCGGCGACATCGTGAAGGTCGCCGAGGTCGTGCGTGACCTGACCCGCCGCGACGACCTGAAGAAGCTGTCCACGGGCGAGAAGCGCATGCTGACGAAGGCCCGCGGAATCCTCACCTCCGAGCTGGCCCTGGCGCGCAACATTGAAAAGTCCGCCGCCGCCGAGCGCCTCGACGCCGTCCTGGCTGAGGGTCGCATCGAAGTCGAAGAAGATGCCGTCGAAGAGTGAGTCCTGCGCGGTCCTGACGGCCGCCGGCTCCGGCTCTCGCCTCTGCTGCGAGGGGCCGAAAGCCCTCGTTGAACTCTCGGGTCGCCCCCTTGTCTGGTGGGCGGCCCGCGGCCTACGCGCCGGGGGAGTGGGGGCGATCGTCGTGACGGCCCCGGCCTCGTCCATCGAGGAATTTCGTAGCGCCCTGTCCGATATTGATGATCTGACCGTCGTCGCCGGCTCCGATCGCTCGCGTCAGGAGTCCGTGGCCCTCGGCCTGGCCGCGCTTGGCCGGTGCGAGGCGGACACGGTCGTCCTCGTGCACGACGCGGCGCGGCCCCTGACGCCCCCGCAGGTCACCGAGCGCGTCATCGACGCGGTTGCCGGCGGCGCGGGCGCGGTCATCCCCGTCCTGCCCGTCACCGACACCCTCAAGACCGTGGATGCCTCCGGCGTGGTCGTCGGCACGCCCCGCCGCTCCGACATGGTGGCCGTGCAGACCCCGCAGGGCTTCCGCTGGGACGTCCTCATTCGCGCGCACGAGGAGGGAGCCTCCCTGGGCGCGGACGAGGCCCGGGCGGCCACGGACGACGCCGGCCTCGTAGAGGCCATCGGCGGTTCCGTCCAGACCGTCGCGGGCGACGAACGCTCGATGAAGGTCACGCGCCCCCTCGACCTGGCGCTTGCGCAGATCCTGGTCGCCGAGGAGACGAGTGCCTAAAGGCCTGCCCGGTTGGCGTTGTCGGGTGCGCTCGTAGCTCGCGCCCCACCGCAGCCCGGGCGGTGATATGCGTCAGCGGGCCGTCAAGATCGCGCATGCCATCCTGGCTCCCTCTGAGGAAGCCAGCATTGTAAGCTTTTCCGGCCGATTGTTGAAGTAGGTGACCAGGCTGTCTACCCGCGAAAGCGGTATGGGGATTCCTGTCATGTCGAACTCCATGTCGCGGTTGGCTCCGTCGGCGGACACGTACATGAGCGGAAGCTAATCGCCGATGTCGGGAATTGGACTGAAGCCCTTAATGGTCGGATGGCGATCCCACGGAATACGTGTCGCGGACTTGTCGATGAGAGAACGGAACGCGACATCTTCAGGAGTGAATTCGATGATCGGGCCCTGATGGATGAGCCAGAGCCTGTGGGGTGAGGACATGAACATGAAATAGAACATCGTCGAGAACATGAGGCCCGTGATCAAGCTGAGGACAGCGCCGACGGCCGAGTGGGTCACCAGCACTTCGATGATGATCGCTATCGGAGCGCAGGCTATGCCGATGCCGAAGGCGATCTGTTTCACGCGAACGAGGGCAAGGGTGGGACGTATCGATATTCCCATACCCTCCACGTGCACGATCCATCTGTCGTATCGGCGGAGCATGTGAGTGACTGCGAGGAACGCAGATGCGATGCCTAAGAGCAAGCAGTAGACAGAGAAAAATAGCGCGATGCCGCCTGGAATATAGCCCGACAGTAAGAGGAAGATAACCGCGGTCACCGGGAAGAAGATGGCCGGGCGAACTAAGTTATTCGCCTTTGCATACTGCTTGTCGGCTTCCGAGGGGCTCACCAGCGTGCTGCGTGCCATCGTCTTCTCCTTCCAGGGTGACATACCAGCATATGACATGTGGTCAGGTCGCGCTGGTGGTTCCCCGGCCTCGTCGTGGGGATCCAACGAGAGCTCGGGGGTGGCCGCGTCTCAGGCGTCCGGGTCTTGTCCTCGCAGGAGCGCTCGCACCATGTCGACGCCGGTCTCGGTGCCGAGAACGCGCCGCCGCCGGGGGTTGGAGGCGAAATAGTCAATAAGTCGCTCGAAGGCGACGTAGGAGAGCCCTGGATCCTTGAGGCACAGCCACGTGACACCGTCCTCGCCATCCGAGGTCCAGTGGACGGCGGTCATGCCCTTGATAGTCTCCCCCACGCCGGTCACATCACTCCAGGCTGCCGTTTTGAGCCGAGGAAGAATGTCTTTCTCGGCGAAGGCGAAACCCGAGGGGACGAGAAGGAGCTTCTGTGCTTTGACGTCGCGCGGTTGTGGAAAATACAGATACGTGTGCTTCACGAGAAAGGAAACGATAAGGATGCAGGCCAAGAGTGACATAAGGAAACCATTCTTGGTGCTCGAGGAGAATGCGAGAGGAATGAGGGAAATCAAAACGCCGCTCACTCCCCATGTAAAGCCGGCGAGGCGCCTCTGAGAGAAGGTGGTGTCCCCGATGATCAGCAGCTCTGTGATCGTGCTTTCCCCCTGGCGCGTCGTGGTGTCAGTGACCCTCGGCGGGCGGCTGGGTGCGCGCGCATAGGCAACGGCGGCCGGAATGAAGGCGATGAGGAGGATAAAGACGATAGCGAGCCCGTAACGCAGGCCGAGGGCGGGGAAGCCGAGCGCGATGAGGGCAGCGAGGACGAGTGCTGCCGTGACTCCGACAGCATAGAAGCATGCGGGGACGATCCACGCTCGGCGCATGATGGCGTCGGCTTGTGCTGGGGTGAGAGGTCGGCGGATGAGGGTCAGGGGGAGCATGCGCCTAGCCTGCCGTCAGGATGTCGGTGACGAGCTGCGGTCCCTGCGGTGTTCCGAGCGTTGCTCGATCCTCAGGATGGGCGACAAAATGGTTGATGAGTCGCGCGAGTTGCCAGTAGCAGATGGGCATCCCCTTCATATCGAAAACGAGCGCATCCTCGGAGTCTCGGGTGGATACGTGCATTAACTGGTGTGGCTCATTGGCGACGATGAAAAGCTCGAATCCCTCAATCTGGGGGTTGCGATCCCAACGGATGCGTGTCGGGTTGTCGTGCAGGAGGGGGTGAATAGCCAGTTGCTCGGGGCCGAGCGTGATCAGCGGTGACCGGTGGATGCGTGAGGGGCGATACTCCGTCATCTTGAACATTGTGTATCCGAGGAACGAATAGGAAAATCCCAGGATTAGGCTCATAACAGAATTAGGCTGAATAAGGAACAAGAGAAGTGTGATGGGGCCGCAGCTCAAGAAGAAAACGGAGTTGATCGACGAAACGTAGAAGGGAAAAATAAAGGGGTAGAGGGCGATTCCTTCTGACTCGACGCGTATGAGGACTCCCCGGCGCTGTTGAAGGATCTCGGCGATGCCGAGTGTGAGGGATGAGAGGGCGAGGAGAATCGGCACTGCGACAAAAAGGAACGTGTAGGCGATTGGGAAAAAGCTGCGTATACAGAAAAAGAAAATTGCACAAATAGCGCAAACGGCGGTAATGAAGAAATTTGCACGTGCCTTGGATAGGCGTTCGTCCGCATCGGACACGCTACGTAAATTGTGGTGGTCTACCATGATCCTCCAAACATGTAGTAGGGAAGATGAGAGACAAATGCATCAGCTCTTTCACGATATTCAAGTGGAATCTCCTCGTAAAGAGTGTCACCTCCAGCTGCAGCGACGATACCTGCTGCGACGCCTGTTTAAGGAGGCGCTACATCGGGGTGTGTTAACGGACATCTCTGCCATGTAGACAGCATATGACATGTGGTCAGGTCGCGCTGGTGGTTCCCCGGCCTCGTCCCTGGGGCGGCCCGAGGAGTAAGTGAGCTACGAAACGTGGTAGTTTCACCCTGGACGCACACACGCCTCCGAGCACTCCCCATCGAAGGAGCCCGATCCCATGAGCACAACGCCCACCACCCCACACCGCGTGATCACGCGCCGAGTCGTCGACTGGGCGGCCTGGGACTGGGGCAGCGCCGCCTTCAACGCGGTCGCCACAACCTTCGTGTTTACGACCTACCTGACCAGCGACGGCGTCTTCACCGACGCGGGTACGGCTTCGACCTGGCTCAGCAACGGCATGACGATCGCGGGCATGTTCATCGCCCTGCTGGCCCCCATCACCGGCCAGCGCGCCGATCGACGAGGCCGGGGCGGAGTCTGGCTCGGATGGTTCACAGGCGCGGTCGTTGTCTGCATGCTCGCCATGTACTTCGTGCACCCCGAGTCGGTCCTCGGTCCCCAGGGTGCCCTCATGCTGGGTATTGCGCTGCTCGGCCTGGGTAACGTGTTCTTCGAGTTCGCCTCGGTGAACTACAACGCGATGCTCAACCACCTGGGCGAGAAGGAAGACCGCGGCAAGATCTCCGGCTTCGGCTGGGCAGCCGGCTACATCGGCGGCATCGTCCTGCTGCTCATCCTCTACGTCGGCCTCATCGGCGTCAACCTGCTGAACGTACCCACCGACGCGCACCTGAACATCCGCATCTCCATGGTGATCGCCGCCCTGTGGCTCGGCGGCTTCGCGATCCCCGTCATCCTCCACCCGCCGATGCCCAAGAAGGTCCAGACCGGCGGCGACAACGAGTCGATCATCGACTCCTACAAGCTCCTGTGGCGCACGGTGCGCACCCTCAAGAACGAGGCCCCGCACACCCTCTTCTTCCTCATCGCCTCCGCCGTCTTCCGCGACGGCCTCGCCGGCGTCTTCACCTTCGGTGCCGTCCTGGCTAAGACCGCCTTCGGCTTCAGCGCCAGCGAGGTGTTGATCTTCGCAATCGCCGCCAATGTTGTCGCAGGCCTGGCGACCGTCGCCTTCGGCTGGGTCGACGACAAGATCGGCCCGAAGAAGGTCATCATCCTGTCCCTGAGTGCGATGGTCGTCGCCGGCTTCGGCGTCTTCTTCCTGCACGCCCGCGGCCCCGCCGTGTTCTGGAGCCTCGGCCTGGTCCTCTGCGTCTTCGTCGGCCCCACGCAGTCCGCGTCGCGTTCCTTCCTGTCGCGCATCATCCCCGCCGGCCGCGAGGGCGAGGTCTTCGGCCTCTACGCGACGACCGGCCGCGCCGTGTCCTTCATGGCTCCCGCCATGTACAGCCTCTTCCTCATGCTCGGCAAGCGTATGACGCCCGCCGGCGAGGACTACACCTACTGGGGCGTCCTCGGCATCATGCTGATCCTCGGCGTCGGCCTGGCCCTCACGATCCCCGTGAAGGCAGACCGCGCGACCCTGGACCACATGGAGGGCTGAACGCCTCGCCTCAGACGAGGCGCGTCCCCGACGCATGCGAGTCCAATCTCGCCCGCCGCAGGGAGGCGCAGGCATCTCCGTCGTCGGTGCCGTGCGGCCCCGAGTGGGGGTACTACTCGGCACGCACCATGAGGGCGTTCGCCAGCGCGGCCACGCCCTCGCCTCGTCCCGTGAAACCCAGGTGATCCGAGGTCGTCGCTGACACGGTGACCGTGCCCCCGGCGATCTCGCTCATGACCGCGCAGGCCTCGGGCAGTCGTGCGGCCATACGAGGCCGGTTCCCCACGACCTGAACGGTCGCGTTGCCGAGCACCCAGCCGGCCTCGGCGGTCATGCGGCGAACCTCCTCAAGGAGCGCGCGCCCCGAAGCACCCGCCCACTCGGGGCGATCCACGCCGAACACGGTGCCGAGCTCGCCCAGGCCCGTCGCCAGCAGCATCGCGTCGCATAGGGCGTGCGCGGCCACGTCCGCGTCCGAATGCCCCTCGAGGGGCCGCTCGCCCGGCCACTCCAGGCACGCGACCATCAGAGGGCGCGGCGAGTCGGGGGCGGCGAACGCGTGGACGTCGACCGCTTGGCCGATGCGGAAACGCAGATCAGTCATGGAACCAGGGTAGCGTCACGAGGAAGTCGGCGTGAAGGCGATGAGACCCTCATCCGTCAGTCCGACCAGCAGGTCGTCGAATACCCACGTGTGATTCCGTGCCGACCTCAACTCGGTTGAGGTATGCGTCTTGTTGTTCGCCATGTCGAAGAAATAGACGGTCTGTTCCTTGTACCCGATGTTCAGAATGAACGCAGCGGTTCCGTCGGCGCTCGCACGAGCGTGCGTGGGGGAGAAGGAACAGGGCGGACGGGTGCTGGAAGAAACCCCCACCAACCCCTCCGCGGAGTATTTCGCAATGCCCCCCGAGGTGTGCACCATGAGGGTTTGGCACCTGTCGCCGGTCGCCTCCAGCATGCCCGTCGTCCATGGCGTCCTGCCCGAGTCGAAGAAAGCATCCCACTCACTCAGAGTCGGCATGCGGCCATCTTCTGCGGGGATAATGTACTTAAGGCTCGGCCCAAAAGTGCCCAGGGAATTGCCGGACATGTCGAATTCTTCGAGCAACGTGGCGTTCTTACGCACGATGAGGCCATCCGAGGCTGGATACAGAGCATTGTAGGAATAGGAACGGGCATTAGCTAAACGCCCCTCTTGTCCAAAGGTCGTCACAACACCCGTGTATACGTTGACGATCTGTGGGTTCCTGTAGTCATCGACGGGAACCAAGGCGGAAGCCTCCTCTCCGGTCCCAATCGTACGCGGCCCGTCCCACCGTGAGAGGGAGGAGTTACGGGACTGTTTTCCCGTAATGCTCTGCCACTGCTGTGTCCAGGAACCGGATTCCTGCTTCCACCCGGCGCAGGTTTCCATGCCGGAACAGGTCACCAGGATGTCGTCGACCATGGTGATCGGATGGCCGTCCTCCCACGGCGCCTGTGTCTGAATGCCAGTTGATTTCGAGATCAGGATATTCTCGACGGCGAGCCACTCGCCGATGGAGACGATGGAGAAATCTGTCCCCGAGTATGGGATCTGCATGGACCCGTCGTTGGATGTCCACAGCACGGCGGGCTCGGAGGAAGAGACGTCGATGGCTGCAAGAGAGATGGAATGGGAATGATGGTCCCGGGAGACCATGTAGAGTGTTGTGCCGTCGGCAAACAGGGTGGTTTCGGATGGCTTGTCAATGCCGGTGCGAGGTTCAGGAACGGTCCAGGCGACGCTCACGCCCGCTGCCCAGTCCGACGAGAGAATGTTCGTGTTCGTGGCCGAACCCTTGTAGCCCTGGGAGGCTACCGGCTTTGCGGTGGACTGTGGAATCGCTGTGATGAAACGCGGTAGCGCGAAAAGGAAAGCGATGACCGCGAGGCTCGTGGCGACGATGAGTGCTGCTTTCTTCCTCTGCAGTCGTATGTATGCCTGATGGCCCGCGATACGCTCGGGGTTGGTGCGCGTGCGCGGAGGGCGAGCGCCTTTTCGGGGTGCGCTCGCGGGGGCCGGCGAGGCACTGGTCGAAGCTGCGCGGTCTGCGGGCTGCTCGGTGGCGCTCTGCGTCTTCGGCTCGCTCCCGGGTGCGGGGGTGGAATCCGCGTCCGGGGGAGCCCAGCGAGAAGAATCGTTACTCATGAGTCCTCATTTAGGCCGAGGCCGGGGTGAAGGCGACAACCCCCTGCTTCGTCATGCCGATCACCAGGTCATCGTAGGCCCACGTGAGGCTATGAGCCCCGTTGAGATCCTTCGAGGTGTGTGCCTCCTTCGTGTTGGTGTTCGCGAAGTAGACGCGCTGGTTGGACGGAGAGCCGGCCTCGCTGATGAACAGCGCAGCCCCATCGGCGCTGGCTCGCACGTCGAGCGGCGAGAAGAGGCAGGGCTCCGAGTCGCTGATGGACACGTCCTTGACGCCGTACGCCGAGCGGGGCATGGCATCCGAGGACAGGATGAGGGTCGCCGTGGTGCACTTCGAGCCGGTCATCTCGATCGTTCCCGTCGCCCACGGGGCCTTCGAGTCCTTCAGGTACGAGCGGAGCTGATCGAGGCTCGGCGCGGGGCCGTCGCTCGTGGGGACCGCCCACATCCGCTCGTAATCGATGGTCTCGACGAGCTTGCCCGTCATGTCGTAGACGTCGGCCTTGTCGTAGTCGCTGACGTTGATGTATCCGTCGGAGGCGATGAGGAAACCGCGGCTCTCAAACTTCTTTGCCGGAGCATCGCCCCCGAGGGTGGTGACCGTGCCGGTGTGGATATTAATGATCTGGGGCGCGAAACCATCCTCGGCGGACAGCAGGAACGAGGCGTCCTCCCCGCTGCCCATCATCCGCGTCTTGTTGGGCGCCTCCAGAGCGAGGTCGCGCCCCTGTCGAGACGTGATGCTCTTCCACTGCTGTTTCCAGGAACCGGACTCCTGCTTCCAGCCGGCGCATGTCTCCATGCCGGAACAGGTCACCAGGATGTCATCGGCGGCGGCCATGGGAACATCGCCCGGCCACGGGGCCTGAGCGATCGCCCCGGTCTTCTTATCGATCACAACGTCGTTGTAGGCGAGCGAATCTCCGGCGGAAGCGAGCGTCTGCGCGTCACTCCGCTTCGTCACCGTCGCGTCCGAGCTCTCCTTCAGCCACAGCTTCTCGGGCTTCGCGCCCGAGATGTCGTATGCGGCGGCAACAGCATGGCCCTCACTGTCGCTCCTGGCGGCCACGTACAGGGTCGTGCCCTCCACGAGCAGAGACGGAGCGTCGTAGTCGTCGACGTAAGCGGAAAACTCGTCCAGGGTCCAGGCCACGTCCACGCCGTTGGCCCACGAACTCGCCAGAGTGCCCGTCAGGGTTCCCGACCCCGTGTAGCCCTGCCCGCGCGGACTCGGAGCAACCCGGGGCGCCTTGGTCGCGAAAAATATGACGCCGGCAACCATCGCGACGACCGTCAGCAAGGCGATCAGCGCAACGCGCCACCAGCGCAGCTTCTTGCCGTGCGGCGCGGGGGCCGGTGCGGGAACAGTCCCGGGCGCGGGGGCGCGGAACGCGTTCGGCGGGGGAAACGAAGATTTCGCGTACGTGATCGGCAGCGGTATCGAAGCGGCCGACGCGTCGGAGTCTGTCGGGGCTGGCCACTGGGAATCGTTGATGCTCACACCACGTTTCTACCACACGCCCCGGGGGAGCCTCCCCCGATCCCATGCCCCGGCCTCGTCCCACGCATGTGACGAGGAACGGGCGCCCTCGCAGGCCACGCCCCCTCTCCGATAGGATCGACCCGTGCGCTACATTTCGACCCGACGCGGCCCCAACACGCCCACCCGTTCCTTCAGTGACATCCTCCTGGAAGGCCTCGCCCCCGACGGCGGCCTCTACCTGCCCGAGGAATACCCGACGCTGTCGCAGTCCGACCTGGACGAGCTGCGCATCGTCCTGCGCGAGGACGGCTACGCGGCCATGGCCGCCGGCATCATCTCCCTCTTCGTCGATGACATCGGTACCGACGACCTGAGTGCGATCACGGCCCGCGCCTACCGCACCCCCGCTTTCTCCGACCCCCAGATCGTCCCCGTCGACGCCCTGGAGGGCGCCGACCTGCACCTCGCTCACCTCTCCAACGGCCCCACGGCCGCCTTCAAGGACATGGCGATGCAGCTCCTGGGCGAGCTCTTCGAATACGAGCTCACCCGCCGCGGCGACTGGCTGACCATCGTCGGCGCCACCTCCGGCGACACCGGCTCCTCCGCCGAATACGCGCTGCGCGGCCGACGTGGCCTCTCCGTCGTCATGCTCACGCCCGCCGGCCGCATGACCGCCTTCCAGCGAGCTCAAATGTTCTCCCTCCTCGACGAGAACATCGTCAACGTCGCCGTCGACGGCGTCTTCGACGACTGCCAGGACCTCGTCAAGGCCGTCAACATGGACGCCGACTTCAAGGCCACCTGGCACGTGGGCGCCGTCAACTCCATCAACTGGGCGCGCCTGCTTGCCCAGGTCTGCTACTACGTGGCCACCTGGCTGCGCGTCACCGAGGAAGGGGCCGACGCCTCGTCCACGGTCAGCGTCGTCGTGCCCTCGGGCAACTTCGGCAACGTGTGCGCCGCCCACATCGCCCGCCAGATGGGCGTGCCGCTCGGCACCCTCGTCGTCGCCACGAACGAGAACGACGTCCTCGACGAGTTCTTCCGCACCGGCGTCTACCGCCCCCGCTCCTCCGCGGACACGCTGGCCACCTCCAGCCCGTCCATGGACATCTCCAAGGCCTCGAACTTCGAGCGCTTCATCTTCGACCTGCTGGGCCGCGACGGTGACGCCACCCGCGCCCTCTTCGATGATGCCCTCGCGCGCGACGGCTACTTCGACCTGTCCGGCACACCCGAATTTGCCTCCCTGCGCGACACCTACGGCTTCACCTCCGGGACCTCCTCGCACGCGGACCGCCTCGCGGAGATCGCGCGCACGGAAAAGGAGAGCGGCTACCTTCTCGACCCGCACACGGCCGACGGCGTGCACGTCGCCCGCGCGCTCCGCTCACAGATCGAGGGCCCGCTTGTCGTCATGGAGACCGCCCTGCCCGTCAAGTTCGCCGAGACAATTCAGGAGGCCACCGGCCACCTCCCGCCCGTGCCCGAGCGCTTCGAAGGCATCGAAGGCCGCGAAGAGCGCGTCACGCCGCTGGCCAACTCCGCCGAGGACCTCAAGGCGCTGATCGCCGCGCGCGTGCGCCCCGGCGCCTGAGTTTTCCCTGACTCGCCGAGGCCCGAGCCCCCACCAGCGAAGCCGCGCGGTTCCGCATTGGGGGGCCCGGGCCTCGTTACATACTTCCGCGAATGCGGCCGCGGGCGGAAGCGGGCTAGGTGCCCAGGTAGGATTGAGCCATGCTTCACCTGTACGACTCGAAGAGCGCCCGCGTCCAGCCCCTGACACCGGTCACCCCCGGGAAGGTCGGCATCTACCTGTGCGGCGCCACCGTCCAGGGATCCCCCCACGTCGGCCACCTGCGCGCCGCCGTCTCCTTCGACACGCTGATCCGCTGGCTGCGCCGCAGCGGCTACGAGGTCACCTACGTCCGCAACGTCACCGACATCGACGACAAGATACTGCACAAGTCCGCCGAAGCCGGCTGGGACTGGTGGGCGTGGGCCTACCGCTTCGAGCGCGAGTTCACGCAGGCGTACGAGACCCTGGGTGTGCAGTCCCCCACCTACGAGCCGCGCGCCACCGGCCACATTCCCGAGCAGCTCGACCTCGTTCAGCGCCTCATCGACGCGGGCCACGCTTACAGCGACGGGCACGGGAATGTGTACTTCGACGTCCACTCCCAGCCCGACTACGGCTCGCTCACCCGGCAGCGCCTGGCCGACATGCGCACCACCGAAGACGACGCCCAGATCGACGAGGTCGTCGAAGCCGGCAAGCGCGACCCCCGCGACTTCGCCCTCTGGAAGGTCAGTAAGCCGTCTGAGCCGGCCACCGCCTCGTGGGACAGCCCGTGGGGACGCGGGCGACCCGGCTGGCACCTCGAGTGTTCCGCCATGTCGCGCCGCTACCTCGGCGACGAGTTCGACATCCACGGCGGCGGCATCGACCTGCGTTTCCCGCACCATGAGAACGAGCAGGCCCAGTCGCACGGCGCGGGCTGGGAGTTCGCGCGTCTGTGGGTCCATAACGCGTGGGTGACCACCAAGGGCGAGAAGATGTCCAAGTCGCTGGGCAACGTGCTGTCTATCGGTGCTCTCACCGAGGAGTATCCGGCCGTCGCCGTGCGTTGGGCGCTGTCCACCGTTCACCACCGCTCCGCCATCGAATGGGGCGCCGAGACGCTGCCCGCTGCGTACGCCGCCTGGGAGAAGTTCTCCACCTTTGTAGCTCGTGCCATTGAGGCCGCCGGTGAGGCTCCGGCCTCCGAGATTGCCCTGGCACCCGCCGACCTGCCCGAGGCCTTCGTCGCCGCCATGGACGACGACCTCAACGTCGCAGGCGCGCTCGCGGTCCTGCACGAGCACCTCAAGGCCGGCAACGCCGCGCTGGCTGCCGGGGACCAGGCCGCAGTCTACTGCGAGCAGGTCCTCGTTCGTTCCATGCTGGACGTGCTGGGCCTGGACCCCGCTTCTGAGCAGTGGCGCGGACAGGCAGGCATCGGCGCGGGAAGGAGCGGTGCTGCTGCCGCCGAGCACTCGGCGCTGGACGCGCTGGTCCAGGCCGTGCTGGAGGAACGAGCTGCTGCCCGCGCCGCCAAGGACTGGGCCCGCGCTGACGAGCTGCGCGACCGCCTGGCCGCCGCCGGCGTCACCGTCGCGGACGGCCGCGACGGCGCGACGTGGAGCGTTGGCTGAGCTGCGGTTTCTGACAGCTGTTTCCTGACGTGTGTGCCGCCCGGTCCCGATGGGGCCGGGCGGCTTCGCGTTGCTCGTTGCCTCGACAGATCTCCGGCCGCCGCGTGGCCTGCCCGCCCGCTCGCCGTCCGCGCCGCGAGCTTCGCTCGGCGCGTCGTCTCGAAGCCCGGCCAGGCCCCGCAGGCCCCGCGGCGGCCTCCAATCGGTCGGGGCTCGTTGTTTGTGCGTTGCCCGCCCGCCCACGAGATCGCCACACGCGAGCCTGATGGCTCGGTTGCTTGTGGCCCCACGGGTGTTCCGGGCGCCGGAGGCCCCGGCCGCCCGCGAGGCTAGGGCCTCACTTCGTTCGGCGCCGCGCCTCGAAGCCCGCCCGTGCCCTCCGGTCCCTCGGGCGCCCTCCACACCAGTGGGGCCAGGTCGCTGTTGTCTAGTTCGGCGCGTTGTTTTGCCGCCTGTCCGGGCCCCGCCGCTGCCTACGCGTGCCCCCGTTAGGCACTGCAGGCCAGGTGGTGTGGTTGTCTGAAACCGGCATCGCCTTTGCTTGTGAGTGCCTGCGTGGGATTGAAACCGCCATCGCCTTTGCGCGTGAGAATTAGGTGTTTTTGGAGCGTTTTTCGGTCGCATTGGTGTTGTCGGTTTCAATGGGTGTTGTTCAGGGGCGAGCATTGGTGATGGTGGTTTCACGCCGGACTGTATCAGTGGTTGTAGAGGTGTCGTTGGTTTCACCGTCACCACCTCACTGCGTCCTGTGCGTGAAAAAGTTCGCCCTGCGTGCTCAAAATGGCCCAAAATCGGCGTTTTATGGCGTGCTGGGCGAACTTTTTCGCGGGTCAGGTTGAGAAGGCATGCTGTTGGGCGAACTTTGTCGCGCCTGTGAGCCCGCCACTGCCTCCGTCCCTGGGCCCGGCCCGCCACTTCCTGCCGGCCCCACGGCCAGGCCTTGCGGTGCCTCCGGCACCCTCCACATCGGCCACGGTGGGGGTTTGCACGACACGTAGCTTTCTAGCAGTGTGTCGGTCGGTGTGTTGGACCCCCGTGTCGTGCAATTCCCCTGTTTGGTGGGTGTGAGTTTATGGCTTGGAGGGCCCGCGTGCGGATTGGAGGGATCACGTACGCGATTAGCCCGATGCGAGTCGAGGCCGTACCCTGATAATCAGTCGACGCCGCGAGGCATCACGGCAAACGGAGAGGAACAGCATGGAGTACGTGGCTCTGCTGCGCGGCATCAACGTCGGCGGCAAGAACAAGGTCGTCATGAGCGAGCTGCGTGAGCTCATCGCGCGCGCGGGCTTTGGACACGTGCGCAGCTACATCAACAGCGGCAACCTCCTGTTCGAGGCCGACACCCCAGTTGAGGACGTGGCCCAGATGGTCGAAGACATCCTGGAAAGAAACTATGACTTTCCGATCCGTCTCGCGATTCTGACGGGGGAGGACTACCTCGCGGAACTGGCCGACCTGCCCGACTGGTGGCATGGCGAGGTCGCCCGGCGCGACGCCCTGTTTTACACGAGAGGCCTGGACCGCTCCCACGTGCGCGAGCGCATCGAGGCGATGGAACTGGGTGATGAGGCCGTACACTTCGGCGAGCACGCCGTGTTCTGGGGCAAGTTCGACGATAAAGAATTCCTGAAGACCGCCTACCACAAGCGCCTGCTGCGCGAGGACTTCTACCGCCAGGTGACGATCCGCTCGGGTGCGACGGTCGAGAAGATCGCGGCCATGCTGTCACAGGACTGAGGCTCACCCCGCCCAATCGTGATTTTGGCCCCCGCGCGCGCCCCTGCGGCCCCGATGCAGCCCAAAACCCGTACGCTTGTGTCAGTTCACGAGAAAACGAGGAGACACCATGGCCTCACACAGCGGGCGCCCCGGCGCCATCCGTAAGAAGGGCACCAAGAAGGGCGCGCAGGTCGGCACCGGCGGCCACTCGCGCCGCCGCCTCGAAGGCAAGGGTCCGACCCCCAAGGCCGAGGATCGCACCTACCATCCCGCCCACAAGCGCAAGGTCAAGCGCGAGGCCCGCGAGGCCCAGGAGGCCGCGATCGCGCGCGCCCGCGCCAAGTCGTCGATCCGCGTCAAGCCCGGCCACGAGCTGATCGCCGGCCGTAACCCGGTCGCCGAGGCCGCCCGCGCATCGGTCCCGATCGAGCGCGTATTCGTCCTCGACAACGTGAAGGACGACCGCGTGGAGGAGGTCGTGCGCCTCGCCTCGGCCATGGGTGCCCCCGTTTACGAGGTCACCCGCCGCGACCTGGATGTCGCGACCGACGGTGCCGTCCACCAGGGCGTCGCCATCGAGGTGCGCGGATACGAGTACGCCGACGCCTCGGATCTGATCGCGGGTTCTCTGCAGCAGCTGGGCCACCCGCTCCTCGTCGCCCTCGATCAGGTGACGGACCCCCACAACCTGGGCGCGGTCCTGCGCAGTGCGGGCGCGTTCGGTGCGGACGGCGTCATCATCCCCGAGCGTCGCAGCGCGGGTGTCAACACGACCGCATGGAAGGTGTCGGCCGGTGCGGCTGCCCGCGTGCCCGTGGCTCGCGTGACGAACCTCGTGCGCGCTCTCGAGGAGGCCAAGCAGGCTGGCTACTTCGTGGTCGGCCTGGACGGCGGAGGCGACGCGCCCCTGCGCGGCCTGTCGCTGGCGGATGGCCCCCTCGTCGTCGTGACCGGTGCCGAGGGCGCGGGCTTGTCCCGCCTCGTGCGTGAGACCTGCGATCAGATCGTGTCGATCCCGATCGCGTCGACCGTCGAGTCCCTCAACGCGGCCGTCGCCACGGGCATCGCCCTGTACGAGGTGGCCTCCCTGCGAGCGCAGGACTGAGCCTTCCGAACCATCTGTTGTCTCGCCGTGGGTGCGTCAGCGCCCGCGGCGAGACTCTTTTTTGGCGGCCTGGCGCATTGCGATCACGTTCCGTCCCTCGAAGAGGTGGTCTGTTGGTAGATCGCCCTCGAAGAGGAGTTCTGGCTGCGCGAGCAGTAGCTCATCGAGCTGCAGCGTGACGGCGAGGTCATGGAGGTAGTGGCCGACCAGGGCCGCGCTGCGATGAGGATCCGCGACGTCTGATAGCGAGTGTTTGCGGCAGGCTGAGAGGCAGGCTGCGAGGCAGACTGGGGGAACAGGTCGCTGCGCGCAATTCAGTCAGTCACGGTGGAGAATAGTCCGCCCATCGTATCGAGGCCGTCCTTGATCTCGGTGCCGACCCACCCCTGCTGGGCGAGCTGCTCGCGCATCCCCGGCGTCTCGCCCTAGGCGCCGGTCGACACCCAGTAGCCGATGCACAGGTCGAGGGCCTTCTGCGGGTCGAGCGCGACCCTGGCGTAGAAGTACCTGCGGCGGTTGAAAATCCGGCGCAGTGAGAAACCGGGGGTCATGATCGCTCCTTCGATGGGAGGAACTTGGTGACGGGATCGAGGAAGCTGCCCCGCATCTGGGTGATGTTGGCGGGGGAGAGGGGGTGGTCCTCGGGCAGTTCCTCACTGTCGACGAGGCGCGGGGGGCCCACGAGGACGCCCTGCTGGTGCAGGGCCGTGTGCAGGTACTCGAAGACGCGGGCGAATGGGTCCTTGCCTGGGCGGGCACGCTGAATCGCTGTGTCCCAAGGGAAACACCACAGCTCAGTAGACGCCTGCTCGGCGCCCGGCATCGGGCGGGCGGCGACGATGATCGTCGTCTTGTTGAGGTGGCGCAGCTGCGCGCGCACCGCCTTCGACGTCAGGTAGACGGCGAGGCCTCCCAAGAAGAGGCCCGGGGCAATCTCGCCAAGCTCCAGGAAGGTGTCGTCGAAGCGTCTGCGCGAGGTCGTGACCTGCCCGGGCATGACTGTGACTTCTGTGCCCGACCAGCCGATGTCCGCGAAACGCTTGCATATCGTGGTTGACTCGCGCTTGATGCCGATGGCTCGCCAAAATGCCACGCAGCGCGCGACGGCCTCCGCCGGCGGACACGACACGGTGTACACCGTCATGGGGCGCCTCTTCAGGAGGGAGTCCAACGGTAGGCGCGGGGGAGTGATATCCATCAGCACTCCTGGGGATCGGGGTAACGAGGCCAGGCTATCAGCGTGAGCGTCATCGCACGAAACCCGGAGACGATACGATGAGGCCATGAGCGTCCTTGGAACCGTCATCGTTGGCATCGTCATCCTCATCGGAGTGATCGGTGCGGTCGTACAGATCTGGCCCTCCGCACCCGTTGTCGGAGGCGCGATCCTCGTGTGGTCGTGGATGACCGGCACCCGCGCCGCGTGGATTATTTTCGCCATCGTGGCCGTCGTCCTCATTCTCGGCACCGTGCTCAAGTACGTGATCCCCGCCCGCGGCATGAACAAGGCGGGAATCCCCCAATCCACGCTCGTATGGGGCGCCGTCGGCGGCGTCGTCGGATGGTTCATCGGCCTGCCCCTTGGCCTCGTCCTGGGCATGGTCGCGGCGATTTTCCTCGTCGAATACCTGCGCAGCCGCGACACCGCCAGCGCGTGGACGGCCACCCTCCACGCCCTCAAGGCCTTCGGCTGGACGATCGCCATCGAGCTGATCGCCGCCCTCACGAGCGCCACCCTGTGGGGCGTCGGCGTCGCCCTGGTTGCCGCCGGAAACTGACGCGACCAGCCAGGGCGCCCCGGCCTCGTCGTTCCTCCGGTAGGATGGGTCTGTTGCGCGCGCCCGCGTAACAGACCCAACTAAACGGAGATTCTCATGCCCGCCGTCATCGTGCTCGGCGCCCAGTGGGGCGACGAAGGCAAAGGCAAGGCCACTGACCAGCTCGGCCAGCACACCGACCTCGTCGTGAAGTTCAACGGAGGCAACAACGCTGGCCACACCGTCGTTATTGACGGCGAAAAGTACGCGCTGCACCTCCTGCCCGCCGGAATCCTCTCCGAAGGCGTCACCCCCATCATCGGCAACGGCGTCGTTGTCGACCTGGACGTGCTCTTCGAGGAGCTCGCGGAAATCACCGAGCGCGGCGTCGACTGCTCGCGCCTGCTCATCTCCTCCAACGCGCACATCATCCCGCCCTACAACCGCCTCATGGATCAGGCGAACGAGCGTGCGCGCGGCAACAACCTCATCGGCACGACCGGCCGAGGCATCGGCCCCACCTACGCCGACAAGATGAACCGCATCGGCCTGCGCATCCAGGACCTCTTCCACCCCGAGGAGCTGCGCGCCAAGGTCGAGGCCGCCCTGGCCCCCAAGAACACTATTTTCGAGGCCGTGGACATCCCCACGCTCGATCCCAACGCGGTGTCGGACCACCTGCTGTCCTTCGCGGACCGCATCAAGCCGATGCTGTGCGACGTGTCCCTCGTCGTCAACGATGCGCTGGACCGCGGCGATACCGTCCTCTTCGAGGGTGGCCAGGCCACGATGCTCGACATCGACCACGGCACCTACCCCTTCGTGACCTCCTCCAACCCGACCGCGGGTGGCGCGCTCACCGGCTCCGGCGTCGGCCCGACTCGCATCGACCGCGTTGTCGGCGTGGCCAAGGCGTACACGACGCGCGTCGGCGAGGGACCGTTCCCCACGGAGCTGGACGACGAGGTCGGCGAGGCGCTGCGCACCAAGGGCGGCGAGTTCGGCGTGACCACGGGTCGCCCGCGCCGCACCGGCTGGTTCGATGCCGTCATCATGCGCTACTCCACGCGCATCAACGGCCTGACCGACATCTGCCTGACCAAGCTTGACGTGCTCTCCGGCTACGAGACGATCCCCGTGTGCGTGGCCTACGAGGTCGACGGCGTGCGCACTCAGGAAATGCCCCTCGATCAGGCCGGCTTCGAGGCCGCCGTGCCCGTGTACGAGGAGCTGCCTGGCTGGAGCGAGGACATCTCGCAGTGCCGTTCCTTCGATGAGCTGCCCCAGGCCGCCCAGGACTACATCAAGCGTCTGGAAGAGCTGTCGCGCTGCCGCATCCAGTCCATCGGCGTGGGCCCGGGCCGCGAGGCCACGATCGTGCGCTACCCGCTCATGTGACGGTTTCTGAACGACAGTGGGGGCCGGTGCTGCAACGCAGCGCCGGCCCCGCTGTGTGTGGATAGTTGTTGTCCCGCATGGGTTCCGCACGTGGACCCGATGACCTGCACGTAAACCCCTTTATGCGCACGTAAACCCCTTTATGCGCACGTAAACCCCTCGACCTGCACGTGGGCAGGGCTGCCCAGGTGCATATCGTCGGGTTAACGTGTGGAGGAAGGGGCCCAGGTGCATATCGTCGGGTTAACGTGCGGGGGAAGGGGCCCACGTGAATACAAGTGAGTGCGCGGAAGTCACATGGTGGACAACGTGGATAACCGTGCCGTGAGGTGGTGGTGCGCAGGATGCGCGTCGGCGCGCGGAGATGACGAGGCACGCCGAACCGAATGCGCCTGTCGGCGCGAAGGCCGCTCGTAGCGGCAGAGTTTGGAGCCCGGGGCATACCGGTCCGGCGTGCCCCACAACTGTACGACCAGTCAACGCCCGCGCGCATCCCGTGGCGGCGTGCATCAACCCACACGGGGCGTGCGCCACAGGCCTCCCCTCATCGCCGAGGCCGTGGCAGCGTGAAGCGGGACTGACCCCCGGCCCCGTGCCCGGGAGAGCCGACTCGCGCGAGCGGCCCCTGCCTCGTGAGGTGCGCACATGTGGGACCATGGAAGCGTGATGACATCGACCCCGCCCACGCGGCGCCGCACCGGCTCAGGCCGCGGACGTCGCCGCGACACTCTGGCCAACCGGCACGTGCCCACGATCATCGGTATTCTCACCGTCACCGTGCTGGCTGCGGCCACGATCGTTGCCTGGTGGCTGCCGGAGTCTCGTTGGAGCGTCGGACCCGTCGTCGCGGTCGCGTCCTTCCTGTTGGCTCTCGGCTGGCCGACGCTGGCGCGCCTGCACATGCCGTGGCTCGCGCAGGCGGTCCTCGCCCTGGGTGGTGCGCTGACCCCCTTGGGCGTTGCCTACTGGAAGAACCTCGACATCGCCGTGCCGCTGACGGGTATCACGCTGGTCGCGCTGGTCGCCGCGACGATCCTGGACGCGCCCGCGCCGCGCGATCACTCCGTGGGGCGCACGAGTGAGCACTGGGGCTCCACGGCCCTGAGTGCGGCCCTCGCCTCGTCGGTGACCTGCCTCCTCATCGTCACCTCCGGCTCCATGTGGGTCTCTCTCACCGTCCACGAGCGCTGGTCGGGCATCGTTCCCATGGCGGCCCTGATCGCCGTCATCGGCGCGGCCTCCGCGCGCTTCGGGCGCAGCGCGAAAGTCGGCGTTGCCTTCGCGATGATCGCAGGCCTCGTCGCGGGTCTCGTGGTCGCCTCGATCGCCTGGTTCCTTGGGCAGACCTCGGACCTGCTGCCCGTCGTCTTCCCCTTCATCGCCAAGCGTTTCGGCGAATTCGCCGCCTTCCTGACCCTGGGTGGCGTCACCGGCTTCGGCGTCGGCTTCGCCGTCTCCGTCGTCGACGCGCTGCTGGGAGAGCGCGCGTCCTCCGCCGAGCTCGCCAACATCCTGGGCCGCGGCGCCGCGAAGTTCCTCGTCGCCGCCCTGCCCGTGTACGCGATGATCCGCATCGGCGGAATCTGAGACCCCACGACGGCTGGACGACCGCATAGCCGGGCCCCGGCCTCGTCCCGTTCGCTTCCAGCTGCGCGCGCCCCTGCTCGTGCGGTGAGCGTCCACCCGAGGCGTTAGGCTGGAGGCATGATGGTGATACCTGCTGACCTGCCCGCACTCGTCGCTCCCGTCGCGTGGATGCTTGGAACCTGGGAGGGGTGGGGCATGTACGCCGCCCCCGCCGCCCCCGGCCAGGAAGAACCCACCGAGGATTCCCCCGTCATCGAGGAGATCCGCGGCGACGTCGTCGGCGAGCAGATGCGCCTGGTGACCCGCGTGTACGCGGGCGTCGCCTCCGAGCCGATCGATCCCACGTGGGACGCGGCGAAGGGCCTGTCCGCTATCAAGAAGGGCGACCTGATCAGCGAAGAGACCGTCTACGTCTCCGTCGCCCCCTCCGACGCGCCTCTGCCCCCGCCCGGCCAGTACAACTCCCGCGAATTCACGGCGACCTCCGCGTCCACCGAGGGCCACAGCGCGGTGTGGGACGGTGTGAGCGTCGGCCCGCGCGTGCAGATGGTCTCTGATGCAATCGCTCTCGGCGTGGGCGCCACCCGCGTCACGCACCTGGGCCGCATGTTCGGCCTGGTCGCGGGCGAGCTCATGTGGACGCAGGAGCGCACGCTCGACGGCGAGGATGAGGCCGACGTCGAGATCTCCGGCCGCCTTATGCGCACCGCGCAGGCCTCCACCGAGTCCGGCGAGGTCATCGAAGGCATCGACGACACCCAGGACGGCTTCCTTGTCTGAGTCTGCGTTCGATTCCGAGTTCGTTGACGAGGCCGTGGCATCCTTCGGTGCGACCCCGCACTTCGGGGACCCGTCGGGGGAGCAGTGGGCCCTTGAGGGTGGCCGCGCGCTGGTGCGCCGCCCGGACCTGGCCGTCATCTCTGTGTCGGGGGCCGATCGGCTGATGTGGGTGACGTCGCTTGCATCCCAGATCGTCACCGACCTCGTCCCTGGCGTGAGCCGCGAGCTGCTGATCCTCTCGCCCGAGGGTCGCGTCGAGCACTGGGCCGGCGCCAGCGACGACGGGGAGACGCTGCACCTGATCGTGGAGCGCTCGGACGTGTCGGAGTTTGTGGCGTTCCTCGAGTCGATGCGTTTTGCGCTGCGCGTCGCCGTCTCAGAGAGCGATGTCGTCGTGTTCTCCTCGGTCCGCGCGGGTGCGAATACGCCCGAGTCCGTGGCCGACCTGCCCGGACACGTGTGGACCTGGGAGGACCCGTGGCCCGGCGTCGTGGAAGGCGGGGCCGCCTACTTCCAGGGCGAGCGTCATCCCGGCGCGCGCACCCCGATGATGTTTCACGCTGTTTCACGCGAGGCCGCGGACGAGTTTGAGGCCGCGTGGCTGTCTGCGTGCCCCGAGGACGGCTCGCGCCGCCGCGCCGGATACCTGGCGTGGGAGGCCATGCGCGTCGCCGCGTGGAAGCCGCGCCTGGGTCGCGAGACCGACGCCCGCGCGATCCCGCCCGAGGTGGACTGGCTGCGAAGCGCCGTCCACACGACGAAGGGCTGCTACCGCGGGCAGGAGACCATTGCTCGCGTCCTGAACCTGGGCCGCCCCCCGCGCCGCCTTACCTACCTGCAGCTGGACGGTTCGCGCGGCGACCTACCCGCGCCCGGCACGCCCATCGAGGTGGGCGGACGCCAGGTTGGCGTCATCACCTCCTCGGCCCGCCACGCGGACGAGGGGCCGGTCGCCCTTGCGCTGATCGCCCGGGCTGTGCCCGTGACGACCGTCTTCGACATCGACGGCGTTGCCGCTGCCCAGGAGGAGATCGTGCCCGTTCACGGCAAGTCCTCCGTGTCCCCGGAGACCCGCCCGGGCGCCGACCTCTCGCGCGAGGCCGGCCAGCGCGGCGGTTCCACGGGCTTCGGCGGCCTCGGCTCGGCCCTGGGGTCGCGCTGATGCGCGCCGTCATCCAGCGTGCCACCTCGGGCGAGGTCCGCGTCGACGGCACCGTCGTCGGCCGCCTCGCCTTCGACAGCCTTGACGAATCCGGTGCGCGCCGCGAGACCGCGGCGTCCGGCGTTGGCGGGCAGGACCCAGCAGTCCCGGCGGGGGAGAGCGGCTGCGAGAAGCGCCAGGGCCTTGTTGTCCTCCTGGGGGTCCAGCGTGGCGACGGTGCCGAGCAGGTGGCCACGGTGGCCCGCAAGATCGCCGAGCTGCGTATCCTCGACGGCGAGCTTTCGGCCGCCGACGCGGGCGCGCCGATCCTGGTGATCTCCCAGTTCACGCTGTACGGGGACACTCGCAAGGGGCGGCGCCCCTCGTGGGCACACGCCGCCCCCGGCGAGGAGGCTGAGTCCCTCGTCGACGCGGTGGTCGCCGACCTGCGAGGCCGGGGCCTGCACGTCGAAACCGGCCAGTTCGGGGCGATGATGGAGGTCTCGCTGGTCAACGACGGGCCGTTCACGGTCCTCGTCGAGGCCTAGCACCGTGTCCTAGGCCCCTGACAATCTCGCACGCATTTTCTGCGACAACTTTTCAAGCAACGAAACCGCATCGTTGAAATTGCAACGTTTCTGGACGGAATTGAACGTTTTGGACCATCGAATTGGGCGCGATTTGTGCAGCGGGGAGCACACATTGAGGGCCGCCCATGCGCCCAGGGCGAAAGCGCGCGCACGGCGCGGGAGCTTTTCGTAGGCTGTAACCAGTCAACTGGGACGGGCGTACGCCGAGCTCGGCGAAATGCCCGTCCTGTGAAATGAGGAGAGGCATGTTCGAACGCTTTACCGACCGCGCTCGCCGGGTCGTCGTGCTCGCGCAGGACGAGGCCCGCGGTCTCAAGCACAACTACATCGGCACGGAGCACCTGCTGCTCGGGCTGATCTCCGAGGGTGAGGGCGTCGCAGCCAAGGCACTGGAGACGATGGAGATCAAGGGCGAGGCCGTCCGTGCCTCGGTCATTGAGATCATCGGCGAGGGTGAGAAGCCGGTCGAGGGCCACATCCCCTTCACCCCGCGCGCCAAGCGCGTCTTCGAGCTGAGCCTGCGCGAGGCCCTGCAGCTGGGCCACAACTACATCGGCACGGAGCACCTGCTGCTTGGCCTCCTCAAGGAGGGCGAGGGCGTGGCCGCCCAGGTCCTGACCAAGCAGGGTGCGGACCTGGCGCAGGTGCGTCAGACCGTCATCCAGATGCTCAGTGGCTACCAGCGCGGCGACGACGAGGGCCGCGAGTCTGTCGGCGCGGGCGTGGGTGGCTCGGGTGGTCCCGAGCGCTCCAACTCCGCGATCCTCGAGCAGTTCGGCCGCAATCTGACGCAGGCCGCGCGCGAGAACAAGCTGGACCCCGTCATCGGCCGCCGAGTCGAGATGGAGCGCGTCATGCAGGTCCTCTCGCGCCGCACGAAGAACAACCCGGTCCTGATCGGTGAGCCCGGCGTCGGTAAGACCGCGGTCGTCGAGGGCCTCGCCCAGGCGATCGTGCACGGCGACGTGCCCGAGACGATCAAGGACAAGCAGATCTACAGCCTCGACATGGGGTCGCTGGTGGCGGGCTCGCGCTACCGTGGCGACTTCGAGGAGCGCCTGAAGAAGGTCCTCAAGGAGATCCGCACGCGCGGCGACATCATCCTGTTCATCGACGAGATCCACACCCTCGTGGGTGCTGGTGCCGCTGAGGGATCCATCGACGCCGCCCAGATGCTCAAGCCCATGCTGGCCCGCGGCGAGCTCCAGACGATCGGTGCGACCACGAACGACGAGTACCGCAAGTACATCGAGAAAGATGCTGCCCTTGAGCGTCGCTTCCAGCCGGTCAAGGTCGAGGAGCCCAGCGTCGATGAGACGGTCGAGATCCTGAAGGGTCTGCGCGACCGCTACGAGGCTCACCACCGGGTTATCATCACGGACGCCGCGATCCAGGCGGCCGCCGAGCTGGCGGATCGCTATATCTCAGATCGCTTCCTCCCGGATAAGGCTATCGACCTGGTCGACGAGGCCGGTGCGCGACTGCGCATTCGTCGTATGACTGCCCCGCCAGAGCTGCGCGAGATCGATGAGAAGATCGCCGAGGTGCGCCGCAACAAGGAGGCGGCTATCGATGATCAGGACTTCGAGAAGGCCGCGTCGCTGCGCGACGAGGAGTCGAAGCTGAACGAGGAGCGCAAGGCGAAGGAAGAGGCCTGGAAGGGCGGCGAATCCGACGAGATCGCCGAGGTCGGGGATCAGGAGATCGCCGAGGTCCTGGCCATGTCGACCGGTATCCCGGTCGTGCGTCTCACCCAGACCGAAACCGCGAAGCTACTCAAGATGGAAGACGAGCTGCACAAGCGCGTTATCGGCCAGGATGAGGCCGTCAAGGCGCTTGCCCAGTCGATCCGGCGTACGCGCTCGGGTCTGAAGGATCCGAACCGTCCCGGCGGCTCGTTTATCTTCGCCGGCCCGACCGGCGTTGGTAAGACTGAGCTGGCCAAGGCCCTCGCCGAGTTCCTTTTCGGCGACGAGGACGCCCTGATCCAGCTGGATATGTCGGAGTTCTCCGAGAAGCATACGGCCTCGCGCCTCTTCGGTGCTCCTCCGGGCTACGTTGGCTATGACGAGGGGGGCCAGCTCACGGAGAAGGTTCGTCGTAAGCCGTTCTCGGTTGTCCTCTTCGACGAGGTCGAGAAGGCTCACCCGGACATCTTCAACTCGCTGCTTCAGATCCTGGAAGAGGGCCGCCTGACAGACTCGCAGGGTCGCAAGGTGGACTTCAAGAACACTGTCATCATCATGACGACGAACCTGGGTACCCGAGACATCAACAAGGGTGTCCTCACGGGCTTCCAGACCGCGGACAATTCGACGCACGACTACGGTCGTATGAAGTCGAAGGTTGCGGAGGAGCTCAAGCAGCATTTCCGTCCCGAGTTCCTCAACCGTGTTGATGATACGATCGTGTTCCCGCCGCTGACCAAGCCGGAGATCTCTCGCATCGTGGATCTGATGATCGCCAAGCTGGCCAAGCGCATGGAGGCTCAGGATATGCGCCTGCAGTTGACCGACGAGGCGCGCGAGCTGCTTGCTGACGTGGGCTTCGACCCGGTCCTGGGTGCGCGTCCGCTGCGCCGCGCGATTCAGCGCGAGATCGAGGATGCACTGTCCGAGCGCATCCTCTTCGGAGAATTGCAACCTGGTCAGGTTGTCACCGTTGGTGTCACCGGAGAAGGAAAGGATCGCGCGTTCACCTTCAACGGGGAGTGATTTACTCGCCAATTATTTGAAGCTGACAAAGTGCCTTTTCTAGAGGGCGGCCCTTCGTTCTGCGGCGAGCCGCCCTCTAGTTGTTAAGTAATCCCGCCTCTGATAGATTCTGATTAACTATTAGGCTGGGTTGAAGTTGTGCCACACTATTGTGCGGGCACTACTCAGCAATCGGGAGAGGGTCAATGCGCGCGCACAAGCGACGAAACGTAACCGGTGTGAGGCGACGTCTGCCGGCGTTTGTTCTCATGCTCGTCGTTGCTGCGCTGTGTATCGCAGGCGTCATTTACAAGGGCGCCGAAGTGACTCAGGTCAACGTCAATGATGGCGGTATCTGGGTGACTAACAAGTCCAAGCAGTTGGTCGGCCACCTCGACTACGAAGCCCGCATTCTTGACGGTGCCCTGCGCACCGAGGCTACCAACTTTGACGTCGGCCAGGCTGGCGAAACGGTGACAGTCTCCGACCTCGGCTCACTGACCGTTGCCCCCGTCAACGTCACCCAGGTCGCCCTCGGCTCTCCGACGGCGCTGCCCGCCGGCTCGAGTGCGATGCAGGGGGGTGACGTCCTCGGCGTCCTCAACGCTGCCGATGGCACCCTGTGGACAACGTCTGCGGCGTCTCCGAGCCCCTCCAATCTCGCCGACTCTGCAGCTCTGGCCTCGAACATGGGGGCCAGTGCATTCGTGACCGGCGAGGACGGCTCCGTGTACTCCCTGTCGAACTCGGGAACGCTCACGACCGTCAAGCGCAGCGGGTCAGTCGATCAAGCGAAGACCACTCAGGTCACCGGGATTCCCGATGGTGCCCGCCTTTCCATCACGGTCGTCGGCGATCAGGTTGTCGCCCTTGACTCTGCCTCTAACACCCTCTTTCTGCCCGGGAATAAGACCCTCGACCTCGGCGCGGCCGGTATAGAGGCCGATGCCGTCCTGCAGCAAGCCGGACCGAAGGATGACTCGGTCCTGATGGCCACCGCCACCTCTCTTGTAGCGATTCCACTGACGGGTGGGCAACCCGTGATCACGCCCGCCGCCGAGGGGTCCCCGACCGGCATCCCGGCGGCGCCCGTGCGGCATGAAGGATGTGCCTACGGTGCGTGGAGCGGATCGGGGGCGTATGTGCGCTCCTGCAAGGATCCGGCCTCGAACGAGCAGATGGTCGTCGATACGCTCGTCTCCGCCCGTGAGGTTGTCTTCCGCACCAATCGCAAGGCCATCGTCCTCAACGACGTCGCCGAGGGGAACGTGTGGTTGCCCGACTCAAACATGGTCCTGATGGACAACTGGGATGAGGTCGAGAATCAGCTCGAAGAGAGCGAAGAAGAGCAGGATAGCCCGGAGCTCACCAACGAGGTGGCCGACCCGCAGCAGCGCGAGGAAAATACTCCGCCCGAGGCCGTCGACGACGAGTTTGGTATCCGCCCGGGACGCTCGACCATTCTGCCCGTCCTGGACAACGATTCCGACCTGGACGGGGACGTGCTCACCGCCACCCCGACCACGCAGCCGGGATGGGGTTCTGCGGTCGTGGCTCGTAGCGGGCGCGCCCTGCAAATCGAGGACGTATCAACAGACCAGAGCGGATCCACGTCCTTTACCTACGATGCCTCGGATGGGCGGGCTTCCGCTTCCGCCCACGTTCAGGTCACGATCCACCCCTACGGCCAGAATGAGGCCCCCACTCAGGTGCGTTCTTCCTCCGTCAAGATCGGGGTGGGCGCGCAGATCCAGTACCAGGCCCTCAGTGACTGGCGTGATCCCGACGGTGACCCGATCTACCTCAAGGAGGTCCAGGCTCCGACTGGCCTGAACGTCTCATTCGTCGAAGATGGCACCGTAACCATCGCGGAGGAGGGGGCGTCGGCTGGCCCCAAGACCATCGTCCTGACGGTGGCTGACGACCAGGGTGCCGAGGCCCGCGGAGAGCTCGTGGTCAACGTCCAGGAGGCGGGCAACCTCCCGCCTTCGGCCAACGGCGACCTTTTCCAGGCTCAGCCGGGCGAGATCGTCACCCTTGACCCGCTCAAGAATGACACCGACCCCAACGGCGATCCGCTCTCCCTCGCCGCCGTCTCCGGAGCCCCGTCGGGTGCGACTCTCACCCCGGACCTTGACCGAGGAACCATCGACTTTCGGGCGCAGCAGCCCGGATCCTACTCCTTCGCCTACACGGTCTCTGACGGGATCGCGACGACGCTGGGTATCATCCGCGTGGAGGTTGTGGCTTCCTCCTCGGTGCGTCCTATCGCAGAGAACGACACCGCCGTCCTACCCCAGGGCGGATCTGTCCTGATCAATCCCCTGGGTAACGATTACGACCCCGCCGGAGGCATGCTCTCAGTGACCTCGGTGGATACGACGAAGGCGCCCGATATTGAGGTTGCGCTCATCGAACGCCACCTCCTGCGGATCACCGCCCATGCGGGCATTGACAAGACCGTGACCTTTTCCTACACGGTCTCTAATGGTCAGGGAAGTGCCACCGCCGAGGTGACCGTGATTCCCGGCGCTTCGGATCGCTCCGACATGGCACCCGTGCTGCGGCCGGACCGGGCGAAGGTGCGCGTCGGCGATGTCGGAACGGTCTCGGTTCTGTCCAACGACCGCTCCCCGGCCGGTCTGAACCTCCAGGTCGAGTCGACTCTCGAGTACGACCAGGCCTCGGCGGTCGGAACGCCCTTCGTGACGGGTAACCAGGTGCGCCTTGAGGCCGGAACCAGCCCCGGACTCCTTGAAGTTACCTACTCGGTCATCGACTCCGCCGGCAACCGCGCTTCCAGTACGGTCACCTTCGAGGTCATCCCGGATTCCGACAGCAACGAGGCCCCCCGTCCGAGGACCCTCAACGCGTGGACGAGCGCCGGTCAGGCCGTGACGATCCCTGTCACGCTGAGCGGCATCGATCCCGACGGCGACTCGGTGACGCTGGTCGGCGTGGACTCTTCACCGACGCAGGGCGTGGCCACCGCCTCGGCCACCTGGATCGACTACACGCCCAACCGCGGGGCGGTCGGCACCGACACCTTCACCTACACGGTCGAGGACCGCAAGGGAGCGCGCGCCTCCGCCCGCGTGCGCGTCGCGATCTCCCCCTCACCCACGTCCAACCAGAACCCCGTGGCCGTCCCGGACACCGTGCAGGCCCGCCCTGATCGCGTCCTCAACATCAACGTCCTGTCCAACGACGTCGATCCCGACGGCGACACGCTCACCCTGGACGAGGGTGGCCTGACGACGGCCACGCCCGCGCTCAATCCTCAGGTCCGCTCCGCGACCACGATCTCGGTGCGCACCCCATCCGAACCCGGCAACTACGCGGTCGCCTACACGGTCTCGGACGGCCGAGGCGGCTCCGCGACCGGTTTGGCCACCATCTACGTATCCGAGGACGTCCCCCTCAAGGCCCCCGTCGCCCGCGACGACTACGTGGCCTACACGGAGCTGCCCGAGGACGGGTCGGCCGTGCGCGTGCGCGTCGTCGACAACGACGACGACCCCGACGGGTCGGTGGACGAGCTGAAGGTCACCACCGGCGAGACCGGGGTGAACGTGAGCGGCCAGGACCTGCTCATCCCGGTCTCCGATCAGCTGCGCCTCGTCGTCTACACGATCACCGACCGCGACGGACTGACCAACTCCGCCGTCGTCACCGTGCCCGGACGCAACGCCACCGCGCCCTTCCTGAACAACGCGAACCTCCCGATCGAGGTGGACGCGGGATCCCAGCGCACGATCTCCCTCGCCGACTACGTCATCGTGCGATCGGGGCGTTCTGCGCAGCTGGTGGAGGGGTCCTCTCCGGCCGCCCAGGCGGGGCTGACGTCGGTGAGCGCCGAGGGTGCGACGCAGTTGACGATCAGCGCGGCCGAGAGCTTCTCCGGAAACACGGCATTCACCATTCAGGTCAGCGACGGGGATGACGCGGGCGCTCTGTCATCGAGCCTGTCCGTACCCGTTCGGGTGCGCGCGACCCAGAACCAGCCGCCCACCTTCACCCCGACCGGCGTGCGCGTCGAGGCCGGGGGCGAGGCCGTCACCCAGAACCTGGCGCTCGGAGTCACCGATCCCGAGGGCGGCGACCCCTCGACCTTCACCTACTCGGTGGGCACCGTCCCCGATGGCATCAGCGCCTCGGTGTCGGGTTCGACGCTCACCGTGACCGCGGCCCAGGGCACGGCCCGAGGCCCGGCCGGAAGCATCGCTGTGAGCGTGACCGACACGGACGGCAACTCGGTGTCGGGTTCCGTCCCCGTCGAGGTCGTGGCCTCCTCCAAGCCTCACGTCAGCGCGCCTGACTACCAGGAACGGGCCCGGGTTGACGAAACGGTGCGGGTGGACGTCGCCTCCCGTGCCATCAATCCCTTCCCCGATTCCCCGCTCACGCTCGAGGGCACGGTCGTGGGACTGGGAGCCGGGCGGGTGCACGCCGAGGGGACGGTCGTGTCGATCACCCCCGACGCGGTGGGAACCATCAAGGTCACCTACCGCCTCAACGACTACCTGGGCGACCCGTCTCGCTCGGCCCAGGGCAACATCACCGTCACCGTCGTCGGTGCGCCGGATGCCCCCACGGGAGTGCGCGCCGAGGCCAGGGGGACGAGCGGCGCTCGCGTGACCTTCACCCCGGGTGCGACCAACGGCGCCACCGTCACCGGCTACCGGGTCCTTGACGCTGACTCGGGCCAGCAGGTGTCGGCCACCTGCACCGCCGGCTCGTGTACGGTCGATGGGCTCAGCGCCGGTCGCGGCTACTCCTTCTCCGTTGTCGCCACCAGCAGCGAGGGCGATTCCAAGCCCTCCGCGGCGTCGAATAGGATTACGACGGTCGGAAAGCCCAGCCAGATGGTTGCGCCCAAGGTGGAGGCCGGTGACTCGGTGTTGAAGGTCTCGTGGGTTGCTCCTGAGAGTGACGGCGGGTCGAAGATCGACCACTACGAGGTCCAGGTCAACACCGACGAACCGATCACCGTGCATGGACTGTCGACCACGCTCTCCGTGGTCAACGGGCACGACTACGCCGTTCGGGTCCGGGCCGTCAACGGCGAGGGTCAGGCCGGACCGTGGTCCTCGCCCACCAGCGGGCATCCTCATCCCTCACACGTTGCCCCGGACGAGCCGGTGGTCACCGTGACCACCGAACGCTGGGAGGGACAAGGCGTGATCGTGGCGAAAGTCTTCGTCTCGTGGACGGTCGGCAACAGTGGCGGCAGCGGATGGGGCCAGACAACCATCAACGTTAACGGCGAGTCGCAGAACGTCACGGGGGACACGCGCAAGCTCAAGGTGGTCCTCGAGGATTCGGCGACAACAGCGACCGTGACCGTGACCGTGCGCAACCTTGAAGGTGACGCCACCACGTCGGCCCCCCAGACCGTGCGCATCCCGCCGAACCCGAACACGCCGCCCTTCGAGATCGACCCTCCGACGATCACGGCGACGGGCAACTCCGGCCAGCTCCACGTCACGAACGTCAATGTCAAGCCCGGGCGAGGCTACGTGGCTTCTGACCTCGCCGTGTTCTGGGGCAAGAGCGGTGCCGAGTGTGCCGACAAGGCGCGTGCCAACGACGAAAACCGCAAGGTTCAGGGCACGAACTTTGTATGGAACGGCGGAGCCGGCAGCGACGGGGTCGCGCAGGACTTCTACTTCTGCCAGATCTCGACCTCGGGCCTGGTATCGAGCGCCATCAGGGTTTCCGGTACCCCGAGGAACGACCACGCCGCCGCTCCGGTCCCCCCGGACAAGGATTGGGCGAACATCCCGATTCACGCGGACTATGCGAGCTACCCCGACGGTGGCTTCGCGGTGGGGATCCGTCGCACCAGGGAGATCGAGGGCCTGTGCACCTACGGCTGCCGCCTGAAGGTCGTCGACTCGGCGAGCGGCCAGACGATCTACAAGCAGAGCGACGCCGTCATATCGCCCACTGAGACCCCGGCCCTTCGGGTCCTTGGCTCCGAACTGCCAAACGATGGCGGCTACAAGGTCGCCCTCTTCATCACCCTGTCGACGGGCAAAGAGATCATCAAGTACATGCACTAGGACACGGTCCCGAGCGGGAAAGCCCGGGAACCAGCCCACAGGCAACCAACACAACGACCGAAGAGAAAAGGATACTCATGTCACTGTCCATTGAGGACGCGACGCGTTTCGCCCAGGTGTTCAAGAACCTCGTCAACGGGGTCTCCGTGGCAGTCTTGGACAAGCGCCAGGCGGTGCGCCTCGCGCTCACGACCATGTTTGCCGGAGGACACCTGCTGCTCGAAGACGCACCGGGCACCGGAAAGACCGCCCTGGCGCGCGCGATCAGCGCCGTCATCGATGGCACGCACTCGCGTATCCAGTTCACCCCCGACCTGCTGCCCTCCGACATCACGGGCGTGAACATGTTCAACCAGAAGACCGGCGAGTGGGTCTTCCACGCGGGCCCCGTCTTCGCTGAGATCGTTCTGGCGGACGAGATCAACCGCGCCTCGCCGAAGACCCAGTCGGCCCTCCTGGAGGTCATGGAGGAAGCGCAGGTCACGGTGGACGGCGTGCGTCGCCCCGCACCCCAGCCCTTCATGGTCATCGCGACCCAGAACCCCGTCGAGCAGGCCGGAACATACCCCCTGCCCGAAGCCCAGCTGGACCGCTTCCTCATGAAGACCTCGATCGGCTACCCCTCGCGTAGCGCCATGATCGACGTCCTTGACGGCTCGGCCTCGCCCGACCGATCCAAGAACCTCCAACCCATGGTGTCCGGCCAGGACATCGTCGCATGGTCCGCACTTGCAGCGGATAACCACACGGACCGCGCCGTCCTGGACTACGTGGCCGCCCTCGCGGAAGCCACGCGAGAGGACGAGTCTTCCATGCTGGGTGTCTCGACGCGCGGTGCGATCGGCATGGTCCGATGCACCCGCGTGTGGGCCGCCGCCCAGGGACGCAACTTTGTCCTGCCCGACGACGTCAAGGCGCTCGCCGTCCCCGTGTGGGCCCACCGCATTGTCGTTGACCCCGACGCCGCCTTCTCCGGTGCCACCTCCGAGGGCGTCATCCAGCGCGCCCTCACCTCGGTCCCCGCACCCGCGGTCGGCGCGTAAGGAGCCTCTCGGTAGAAGTGATGGAAGGGAAGCGTTCGGATAGCGCAGACGGGGTCGGGCACCGCAGGGAGCAGACCGGCCGTCCGTGGCCCCTCGCGGCGCTCGCGGGAGCCGTCACGCCGATCGGCTGGGCCGTCATCGTGCTCATCGTCGCCGGCGTCGCGGTCGCCGCGGTGTTCCAGTGGGTCGAGGCGTTGGCGTGCGCGCTTGCTGGCGTCGTCGCGCTCGTGCTGGCGGCCACCCGCGTCGCGTGGAAGCCCCCGCACCTCGTGTCGATCCGCGTCCCCAACGAGCGCATCGTCGCCGGCCAGACTGCCGTCGGGGAGATCACGGTGCGCAACGAACGCAACCGGCCCGTGCGGTCGGGCATCATCGAGCTACCGATCGGCTCGGGCACCGGTGAATTCGTCGTGCCCCCGCTGGGTGCGCGACGGTCGTGGGACGAAATGTTCCTCATCTCCTCGCGTCACCGCGGCGTCATCAACGTGGGTCCGGCGCGTTCGGTGCGCTCTGATGCCCTTGGACTGCTGCGCCGCGTGCGCGTGTGGGACGAGCCCGTCATCCTTCACGTGCACCCGAGAACCGTGCGCGTTCCCTTCGACGCCACCGGCTTCCAGCTGGATGTCGAGGGTGTGTCCACGGGCAGGCTCTCCAGCTCCGACGTGTCCTTTCACGCGCTGCGCGACTACGAGCCCGGGGACGATCGGCGCGCCGTCCACTGGCAGTCGACCGCCCGCCTGGGCAAGCTCATCGTCCGCCAGTACGAGGAAACGCACCGTTCCCACCACGTCATTGTGCTGGACACCTCCCGCGACGTCTGGGATCACGACTCCTTTGAGACGGCGGTCTCCGTCGCCGCCTCGCTCGCTCTGGCCAGCCTGCGCGAGTCTCGTCCCGTGTCGGTCACAACGACGGAGGCTTGGCTGCCGTCGGGTAGCGCCATGCGCCTTCTGGACACCCTTTCCGAGATCAAGGCGGGTTCCGGAGGGGACCTGGCTCTGCGCGTGCGCGAGGCAGTGGCTGAGCGCCCCGGAGTCTCGGCCCTCACCCTCGTGGTCGGCCCGAAGGTGAGCGATGTCGACGCCGCGCACCTGGCGCGGCTGGCTCCCATTGACGTCCCCGTTTCCATCATCCGAATCGGTGGGGCTGAGGGACGAACCAGGCGAGACCTCGGGCGAGGGGTGCTCCTCGACTGCTCGCGCCTTGAGGACCTGCCGCGCATTATCGTTGCCGGAGGGCTTGCATGACCACCAGCGTTGATACCAAGCCTCGCGCACAAAGGGTTGAATCGCAGGCTCAGACGACACCGACGTCCCCCGTTGCAACCGAGGTGCGAGCGTCCTCCGTTCCTTCTGCCTCTTCCCGCGACGGCGACCGTCCCAACGTGGGGCCGCAGGGGCCTCGTCCCAAGACGACGCGTTCGCGCCTCCTGACCGTCACACAGCGTTTCGCGACGTACCGGTCGAGCTTGCCGATATGGTCCCTCCTGGTTCTTGCCTTCCTCTTCGTGGGGCCTGTCGCGGCCTTTGAACCGGTCTTCGGTGGCGGAGTTGGTGCGATCGCTGCCGGAGCAGGAGTGGCCTGCGGCCTGGCGATCGCCGCGGCCTCTACCTACTGGCGGTGGGATGCACTCACGACGGTCTTAAGTGTTGTGGTGACCTACTTCCTGGTCGGCAGCGGTGCCGCGCTGCGCTCAGAGGCGCTGTACGGCTTCCTACCCACGGGGCAGACCCTGCAGGTCATGGTGCTCGGATCCTTCCGTGCCTGGAAGGACCTGTTGACGCTCACGCCCCCGGTGTCGGTCTACTCCGGACCGGCGCTGGTGCCGTGGATGTGCGGCCTGGTCCTGGCGGTCCTGGCGGGCCTGATAACTGCGTGTGCCGGACGGGCCGTCCCGGGGTCCATCCCCGTCGTGGCGATGGCGGTTATCGCCGTGTTTTTTGGGCTCGCTCGCTATCCTCTTCCTCTGTCGCTGGTCCTGGTCTGGTGGGCGCTTGTGGTCGCCTGGTGGGCGAGCGCCGCACAGTACCAGAGAATCACCCTGGGGCAGGATGTGCTCGTGGGACGAGCAAGTTCGCCTGGCGGCGAGGCGACGGTTGGGCGTCGTTCTCGCTCGACCGTCTACGTGGGGAGGCGAGCGCTTGGTGCCATCGTCGTTCTCGCGGTCTCCGTCGGCGTGGCGATGCCGGCTGCGGCGGTCCTGGGGTCCTCCCGCGGGCGCCTTGTTGGGCGCGACCTGATTCAGCCGCCCATTGACGTTCAGGCGTTCCCTTCCCCGATGTCTTCCTTCCGTCACTACACGACGGATCTGAAGGACGAGACGCTGCTGACCGTCTCAGATCTACCTGAGAACCAGCGTGTGCGAATCGCCGCGATGGACGTCTACGACGGTACGACCTTTGGCATGTCCCGGAAGAGAGACGACGGACATACGGGTTACATCCCGGTTCATACGACCATCCCCGGTCGCGCGCAGGGCACGTCAGTGGTGACGCTCACGACCACAGGACTGTCAGGCCCGTGGGTTCCCGTCCTGGGAACTCCCTCGCAGATCGCTTTCACTGGCGGGCAGGCAGCCCAGCAGAAGAAGGGCCTCCATGTCGATACGTGGGCGAATGCGGCTCTGACCACCGGCCCCGTCGGTTCGATGAGCTACAACGTGACCACGGAGTTCGTCGCGCCTGTGCGCGACGAAGAACTGGCTAACCTCGTGGCGGTGTCGGCAACCCTGGAGGACAAGAATGTTCCCGACGGCCTCGCTGATAGGGCCGCCGAGCTCACACAGAACGCGTCGACGCCGCTCGCGGCGGCGCGAGCCATCGAACACTACTTGTCCACCAACGGCTATTACCTCAACGAGAACACTCGTTTTTCGCGGCCGGGCGTGCGCAGCGATCGGCTGGAGCGCATGCTGGCCTCCGACGAGAACCTGATTGGCGACGATCAGCAGTACACGGCTCTCATGGCTCTTATGCTGCACCAGTTGGGCATCAACGCGCGCGTCGTCATGGGAGCCTACCCCGAGGGCGGCTCCCAGGGAGGTGCCGCGACCCTGCGTGGATCCGATATTCGCGCGTGGGTTGAGGTCGAGTTCTCGGGCGGTGTCTGGGGCGTGTTCGACCCGACTCCGCCGCGCGATCATGTGCCGCAGACTCAGGTGCCCAAGCCTCGTTCCGTCCCGCGCCCGCAGGTCCTGCAGCCGCCGGAGCCTCCCGAGCCCCCGGCTGAGATGCCTCCGCCCACACGAGACCAGAACGCCGACCCCCTCAAGCCGCCCGAGGTGGGCCTTCCCTGGGGTCTCATCGCCGCAGGTTCGGGCGCTGTCTTCCTCCTCGCTATTCCACCCCTGGCGATCCTGGTGTTCAAGGCGGGCCGGCGCAGGCGTCGCCGCAGGGCCTCCCCCGGCGAGGCGCTGGTGGGTTCGTGGGACGAGATCGTGGACCTGGCTGCCGACTATGGCCTGCGTATCGATCTGGGACGCACTCGTCAGGAGACCGCGTGGGCTCTTTCCTCCCAGTGGGAACTGGGGCAAGACCCGGGCGATCCCTTTGCGCTGGTGACGGACGAGGTAAACCTTGGCGAGGACGGGGCGACCTCCTCCTCGGATAGTGCAGGCGTCGCCGACAAGGGGCGCTACGTGATTGATGGCTGGAGCCGTTTCGGAGGTGACGTTCCCGCTCCCGTCGTCATCGCGCGCTTCGCAGACGTCGCTAACTTTGCTTCTAATGGTTTTTCGCGCGACAGTGCACGCGCCGCGTGGGCACAGGTGAGGGACCTGCGCGACCAGGTGTCCAAGCGTGCGGGCTTCCTCGCGCGCGTGCGCCGGGCTTTCTCCCTGCGCAGTCTGCGCATGCGCCGCAAGCTACGCAGGGTTACTCCCGTGGTCGGGCGGACGATGCGAGAGGAGAACGATCAGTGAGTCCAGCTGTCGCAGGCATGAGGGGGCCGGATATTCCCGGATTCCGGTGGGTCCGTCCTCTGGGGCAAGGTGGTTTCGCCGACGTGTTCCTGTACCGTCAGGAGCTACCGAGTCGCGATGTGGCTATCAAGGTCGTGCGTGCTCAGGGTGATGCGCGGGGCACGAAGGAACTGCATCGTGAAGCCGATGCGATGACTCTCCTGTCGGGGCACCCCTCCGTCGTGGAGCTACACGGGGTGGGAACGACCGCAGACGGGCGGGCGTATCTCGTCATGGAGTACTGCCCGGTTGCCGACCTCCTCACCCAGGTTCGCGCGCGACCGATGTCGCTTGAGGACGCCCTGGATACGATGATCAAGATTTGCGGCGTCGTCGAGACTTTCCACTGGCAGGGCTACGTGCACCGCGACATCAAGCCCTCGAACATCATGATGGATGCCTACGGCAAGCCGGTCCTGGCCGACTTTGGAGTCGCGTCGAAGGTCGGAGCGTTGGAGGTTGGTGCCTTTGATGGTTTCTCGGTGCTGTGGGCACCCCCGGAGCAGCAGGACGTGACCGCACCCGCCTCGCCGCTGCAGGACGTGTGGGCTCTGGCGTCAACGACGTGGACTTTTGTGACGGGGCGTAGCCCCTTCGAGGACCCAATCGGTGACAATTCGGCGGCGTCGATCGCCAACCGCGTGCAGCGCGGACGCATGCGTGGCCTGGGGCGAGCGGATGCTCCCTGTGAGTTGGAGCGTGTGTTGCGTGCGGCGATGGCGGTGGACCCGGCGGAGCGCACGCCTTCGGCCAAGGAGTTTGGCGAGGGTCTTCAACGGGTTCAGGAAGAGATTGGCTACCCGCGCACGGAGATGGAGATCAAGGAGAAGCGCTCTAAAGCCTCCGTCACCGTCACTGGTGATCAGAAGACGCGCCTGCGTGGCGCGCCGGTCATCGACCCGGATGCGACGCGGCTGCGCTCTGCCACCTACTCATTCGAGGGAGGGGCTGGTTCCGGCGGCGTCGAGGCAGTGGCGGACTCGTGGAAGAGCGATCGCTCTGGGGATGTGGACGAGGTCTCGGCTCGTCGTGTCGTCGAGGGATCCTCGGAGGCTAAGAAGACTATCTCGCCGCTGGCGGGCATGCTGCTGGCGCTGCTGGCCGCGCTGATCGCGGCCGGGCTGGTGGCGGGGATACTCCGTGGACAGGGGTCGTTTACGCGGATCGCTCCCGATCCGGAGAAGACGAGTACCTCGGCGGCCCCGGGTGACGCGTTGGGCGTGGCACCCCCGAAGGTGTCGAATCTGGCCGGCGAGTACTCCGACGGTATGGTGGCCTGGACGTGGACCGCTCCCGAGGGTCCCGCTCCCTCGGACATCGTGTACGCTTACGAGGGCTCGGGGGCGGCCGGTAAATCGCGTGGTCGCGTGGAATCGACGAGTGTGACGATCGATGGGGCCAGTGGCGAGAACTGCATCGAGATCACGACGGTGTCGCGTTCTTCCGGGCGCATGTCAGACCCGGTCCGTGTCTGCGTGGAGGTTCCATGACGCAGATCATTTCGTCGGTTCGTTATTCTTACTTGCGTTCCAGTTTCGTCGATCGAGACGCTGGTCACGCCGGGTGTAAAATAGTCAGTATCGCGCGTAGTCTCTCGCGCTCAACGCAGCTAAAGGATGAAGGCACATGTCTCTAGAAGAACATGCGGAATGGCCCGCAGTTCGATGGGGCGCGTCGACCGACATCGGTCCGGTCCGCTCTGAGAACGAGGATTCCTGGCTGGCGGTTCCCCCCGTCTTCGCTGTCGCAGATGGGATGGGTGGGCACCTGGGTGGTGCCCAGGCCTCGTCGAAGGCTGTCATTACGCTGCGGGAGTTCCTGAGTCCTCAGCGCCTTGGGAATCGTTCCGTTGACCTGGTGGATCTGTCCGTTGCGATCGACGCAGCGGCCACGGCGGTCGCCTCGTTGGCGTCGGTCGATAATCCGATGAGTGCGCCCGGCACGACGCTGTCGGGCCTCATGGTGCTGCGTACCGCCGAAGGGTCGTACTGGCTGTCATTTAACGTGGGTGACTCCCGTGCCTATGTTGTGGGTGGTGGGGGCATTCGGCAGCTCACCCACGACCACTCGGCGCTGCAGGAGGCGCGTGATCTTGCGGCTACCTCTGGGGCTCCTCGTGTGATCCCTCCCGCAAATGTCGTGACAAAGGCACTCGGTGCAGGCCAGGTCGGAAGTGTGAAAGCGGACTATACAATCATGCCGTTGGAAGATGGAGATCGGGCCGTGATTTGCACGGATGGCGTGCACGGTGTCCTGAGTGATTCGCGGATTCATGAGGTTGTTGCGGACGGCGATGGTCCGCAGGGTGCGGCCGACAGACTTGTTCGAGCGTCGCTGGAGGCGGGGACTCGGGACAATGCGACCGCGGTTGTAGTTTACGCAGGAACCAAATCGCGAGTAACATTGACAATGAATGTCATGAATCGGATGATTCAACCAGTACGTCCGGCGTCGATTGAGACCGCTCGCCGGGTTCCTCGTAGAGAAGGCGGTAACTGATGCTTCAGATTGGACGCTTCCTGTGTCGCGGGCAGGGCGCGATGCTCGTCACGGGTCCCCTCGGTGCGGCGCTGGCTCCGCTCGACTTTGCGGATTCCGCCGCCGATGTGGTGTGGGGACGCGCCGACACCCAGGCGTGGCTGTCCCACGTCCAGGCTGAAAAGGGTGACGTCCTGCTGCTGGACTGCGCGGGCGAGCAGCCGTACCTGACTGTGCTGGGCAATATTCAGCTGCGCATGCGTGCCGCCGGCCAGATCACCGAGCAGGTGTGGACCGACCCGATCTGGGCGTGGCCATTTAACCCCGGTGAGTGGCAGACCTTTGAGGCCACCATCGTCGACGGCGACGAGGTCACGTGGATGGTGCCCGCCGCCGATCGCGTCGAAGCTGGGGAGATCCGTATCGGACGCGCACTCGACGAGGTCGAGGCCCTTGCCTCGATGCCCGTCGACACGATGGGCTTCCTGATCAATCCCGATATTCCGGACCGCGAGCGCCGTGCCCGCCGCGAGGCTCGCGAGGAGCTGCCGGAGCCTTCCATACACTCGGCTTCCGTCGATCTGGCCGCTGTTGAGGCCCAGTTCCTCGCCGCGACCAGCAATAGCCCGGTGTCGCTGTGCCCCTCTTCGCGCAACCCTGACGACGAGGAAGCTCCCGAGGCTCCCGAGGTCTCGGATGAGCAGGTTGAGGAAGCTTCGCACGAGGAGGCACCTGCGAAGGATACTGAGCAGCCCTCGGGCGAGCTCTACATCGTTGCTGATGCCGAGGAACCGCCGGTCGACACCGCTGAGTCCGCCGAACGTGCGGGCGGTTTCGGCGAGTCGGGTGTCCCGGCCTCGCCTGAGCCGGCCTCTGGGGAGGTCGTCGAGTCTCCCGCCGTCCCTGAGGCCATGAGCGCCGAGGGCCTGGCTGACCTGGGTGCTGAGACCGATACCGAGGCGACGATCCTGCGCCTGGCTCCCACGAACTCGGGCCCCGCCGCGCCCGTCGCGTTCCTGATTCACGGCGGTACCGTGCCCGTCGAGGTTTCCCGTGACGTCGTCATCGGCCGCGACCCCGACGCCCGTGCGCTGACCGGCCGCCCCGTCGCGACCGTCCTGCGCGTGCCCAGCCCGCAGACCGAGATCTCCCGCTCACACTGCGCCGTCATGATGACGACCCCCGGCTCCTGGGCCCTCATGGACCTGGGCAGCGCGAACGGCACCGTCCTGCGCCACGCCGACGGCTCGTTCCAGGACGTCACCCCCATGGTGACGATCGCCCTGAACGACGGCGACCTCATCGATGTGGGCGAGGGAACCACCATCGAGTTCCGCGTGCGCTGATTGACTCAAACGCTGCAGGTGGGGCGGGCCTTCGGGCTCGCCCCACCTGAGTTTGTCTGTGTTGTTCACGGGGGAGAGGGGAGCGGTCGACTGTCCCGGCCTCATCTATGTAAGGACAATCATACTCGCGCGCGCCTTAAGGTGACCTTGGTCCCTTGAAGCGTGTATCCTTACCCCTGGTAGCGACCCGCTGGTGGGTCGGTCATCGCAAACAAGGAAGTTGAGGACCACGATGGTCAAGTACGTATACGACTTCTCCGAGGGCGACAAGTCCATGAAGGACCTCCTCGGAGGAAAGGGAGCCAACCTCGCCGAGATGACGAAGCTCGGTCTGCCCGTTCCCCCCGGCTTCACGATCACCACCGAGGCATGCCGCGCATACCTCAAGGAGTCGACGGTTCCCGAGTCGCTTGCCACCGAGGTCACCACCGCCCTGCGCGGCGTCGAAGACCAGATGGGCCGCCACCTCGGCGATCCCTCTGACCCGCTCCTCGTCTCCGTGCGAAGCGGCGCCAAGTTCTCCATGCCCGGCATGATGGAAACCGTCCTGAACATCGGCCTCAACGATGAATCCGTTCTCGGCCTCGCGGCCGTTAGCGGTAACGAACGCTTCGCGTGGGACTCCTACCGCCGCCTCATCCAGATGTTCGGCAAGACCGTCCTCGACATCGATGGCGACCTCTTCTCCGACGCCCTCGACGCCCTCAAGGCCGAGCGCGGCGTCACCGGCGATACCGAGCTGACCGCCGAGGACCTCAAGGGCCTCGTCGACACCTTCAAGGGCATCGTCAAGGAACAGACCGGCAAGGACTTCCCGCAGGACCCGCGCACCCAGATGGACATGGGCATCGAGGCCGTATTCCGCTCCTGGAACACCGAGCGCGCCCGCATCTACCGCCGCCGTGAGCGCATCCCCCACGACCTGGGCACCGCCGTCAACATCTGCACCATGGTGTTCGGCAACATGGGCGACAACTCCGGCACCGGCGTCTGCTTCACCCGCGACCCCTCCTCCGGCCACTCCGGCGTCTACGGCGACTACCTCGAGAACGCGCAGGGCGAGGACGTCGTTGCGGGCATCCGCAACACCCTGCCCCTGTCCGCCCTCAAGGAAATCAACAAGCCCGTCTACGACGAGCTGCGCGCCATCATGCGCAAGCTGGAGACCCACTACCGCGACATGTGCGACATCGAGTTCACCGTCGAGCGCGGCAAGCTGTGGATGCTCCAGACGCGCGTCGGCAAGCGCACCGCCGCCGCCGCCTTCCGTATTGCCACCCAGCTCCTGGGCGAAAAGCTCATCACCCGCGACGAGGCCCTGGGCCGCGTCACCGGCGACCAGCTCACCCAGCTGATGTTCCCGCAGTTCGACGCCAAGGCCGAGAAGGAGCTCATCGCTCGCGGCATGGCCGCCTCCCCGGGCGCCGCCGTCGGCAAGATCGCCTTCAACAACGCCCAGGCCGTCGAGGCCGCCGAGAAGGGCATCAAGACCGTCCTCGTGCGTCGCGAGACCAACCCCGATGACCTGCCCGGCATGGTCGCCGCCGAAGGCGTCTTGACCGCCCGCGGTGGCAAGACCTCGCACGCCGCCGTCGTCGCCCGAGGCATGGGCAAGACCTGCGTGTGTGGCGCCGAATCCCTCGTCATCGACGAAGCTGCCGGCACCGTTACCATCGGCGACCTGGTCCTCACCTCCGAGGACACCATCGCCATCGACGGCCAGACCGGTGAGATCTTCCGCGGCGAGGTCCCCGTCGCCGACTCGCCCGTCACCACCTACCTGGCTGACGGCCTCGAGGCCGGCATTGCCGCCGCCGGCGAGGACCAGGGCACCCGCGAGCTCGTCGAGGCCGTCGACAAGCTCCTTGCCCACGCCGACAAGGTCCGCCGCCTGCGCGTGCGCGCCAACGCCGACACTCCCCTCGACTCCAAGCGCGCCATCGCCTTCGGCGCCGAGGGCATCGGCCTGTGCCGCACCGAGCACATGTTCCTGGGTGAGCGCCGCCCGCTCGTTGAGCGTGCCATCCTCTCCGCTCCCGAGTCCGACGAGCGCCAGGCCGCGTTCAACGAGCTCGAGAAGCTCCAGAAGCAGGACTTCCTCGAGATGCTCGAGGTCATGGACGGCAAGGCCATGACCGTGCGCCTCATCGACCCGCCGCTCCACGAGTTCATGCCCGCCCTCATCGAGCTGGAGACGAAGGTCGCCGTCGGCAAGGCCACCGGCACCCTCGACCCCGCCGACGAGGCCATGCTCGTCGAGGTCCGTCGCATGCACGAGCAGAACCCCATGCTGGGCCTGCGCGGCGTGCGCCTGGGCATCTACCTGCCCGGCCTGTTCGCCCTGCAGATGCGCGCCCTGTGCGAGGCGGCCGCCGACCTCGTGGCCCGCGGCCTCAACCCGCGTCCCGAGATCATGGTTCCGCTCGTCGGCTCCGTGCGTGAGCTCCAGCTCGTGCGCGAGGAAGGCGAAGGCATCATCGCCTCCGTCGCCGCTGCCCGCGGCGTGGACCTGTCCGGTGTCTCCATCGGCGCCATGATCGAGCTGCCGCGCGCCGCCATGACGGCCGAGGACCTCGCCGAGGAAGCCGACTTCTTCTCCTTCGGCACCAACGACCTGACGCAGACCGTGTGGGGCTTCTCGCGCGACGACGTTGAGGGCGTGTTCTTCCCGCAGTACATCGAGGCCGGCATCTTCGGCGTCTCCCCCTTCGAGTCCATCGACGTCCATGGCGTGGGCACCCTGGTCTCCGAGGGCGTGCGCCGCGCCCGCTCCACCAAGCCGAACATCAAGCTCGGCGTGTGTGGCGAGCACGGTGGCGACCCGGCCTCGATCCACTTCTTCCACAACGTGGGCGTCGACTACGTGTCCTGCTCCCCGTTCCGCGTCCCCGTCGCCCGCCTCGAGGCTGGCCGCGCCGCAGTCGAGGATCACGTGGACATGACCGCCTGATCGCTGGTGGTGCTTGGTTCGCTGAGCGCCGATGAGTGAGCGTGACGAGGCCGCGGCCGGGAAACCGGTCGCGGCCTCGTTCCGTTGTGGGCGGGGTGTTGTGGGCGGGGGAGCGTGTGGTAGATCGGCCCACCTATCGGCCCATCTACTGGTGGTGTTAACCCACTTGTGCGCAGCTACCCCCATTTACCGGAGGCTGGGCGGGTGTGCCGATGTTGCCACCAGGTGGGTTCACATGCGCAGGGGTGGGCCCACGTTGCCACCAGGTGGGTGAGTGTGCGGGCCTGTGTTCTGTTGTTGCGGGTGGTGCTTGGTGCGCCGGGGGTTGGCGGACTTTTCTCGCCAGTTCTCCTGTGCCGTGTGTGGTGTGAGCTTTCAGATTCCGCGTTTGTTCTTGTTTGAGTGTGCAGTGCACCCGATCCGTAGGCATTACACCCGTTCTGATCGGGTGCTGTGCCCCGTAACGGGTGTAGCGCCCGGTAAAGGGTGCAGTGCCTCGTAACGGGTGCAGCATCCTCGCGGTGTTGCTGGTTGAACGGTCGACTGTGGTGTCGCATTGCCTCACGAACTGGTGCAGCATTGGCCCCTCGCGCGTCGTGTAAGCGGTGCATGTCCGCGCGAATGCTTGTTGATAACTGGTGTTACACCACTTAGGTGGGTATTGCACCAGTTGGGAGGTGGTGTACTGCTCCCTAACTAGTGCAATTCTCGTGGACGCGTGTTGGTTGTGCGCATCTGCTCGAGGTATGAACCCACTTGTGCGCTGCGAGAACCATCTACTGGAGGCTGGGCGGGTGTGACCATGTGTCACCGGGTGGGGTAACGTGCGCAGGCGTAGGGCCGGAGCAGCGGTGCCACGGGTTGCGGCTTTCCGACGGTGGCTGCGCTCAGGGTGCGGCCGGTTGCGGGGCATCGGCGTGGTTCAAGCCGGGGTGTCAGGGAGTAATGCCGATGCTCTGCAGCAGGAAGATCAGGCCCACCATGATCGAGTTGTTCAGAGCGTGGAACGCCCACGAGTAAGCGATGTTCTTCCCTGATTTCACGTAGATGAGGGTCAGGGCGATGGAGATCGGCAGGTAGGCCAGCAGGTCCTGCCACTGGTAGCAATGCATGTAGGCGAAGAGAATGGCGGAGATCGACGCGACGAGCCACGTGGGCACAAACGCGCTGAGCTTGCCGATGAGGATGTGCCGGTAGAAGATCTCCTCAATCATTGGGACGCCGATGGCCACAAAGAAGGAGAACACGATGCTGAGAGCGCCTTCGGACAGGGCGTTCATGACGGCCTGTTGGTTCTGGGCTATCGGCGGATTGGTTCCGTAGATGGAGATGCGCAGCGTGGCTTGCACAATCGTGAGGAGGAACCACATGCCGAATAGCAGTGCGATCTTGAGTGCCGGTCGTGTGCGGAAGTATGAGAAGGCGGGGAAGAACTCGCGCCCGAAGAACGCCAGTACCATGACCAGGAAAATCGAGTCGAGCACGATGTTGACGGCAGTGATGTTCCATGACTCGGGGATGATCGATGTCGGCACGATGCCGAGTAGGAAGAAGGTCGCGTAGGGGATGCCGAAGATCACGATCCGCACCCAGTCGGCGCGACTTGGGCGCGCGGGCCGCATGGGGAACGAGGCCTTGGCTGCGTTATCTGTCGCGGTGACAGTGGGCAGGGGGCTCGGTGCCGGGGTCGCCCCGGTCGATACGGGAGTCGAAGGTGCGCGGTGCGTGCTTGGGTCGGTAGGCATGGAGCTGAGGCCACTTCCTGTTGGGCTGTTGTGCTGCCCGTATATTCTGACAGATTTTGAAATAGAGTGGCGCGCGGATAGTTGAAACGATGTGCCTGGCGCGCAAGCGACGTGGCTCGTTTTCCCTGACGGGGAAAGGTTTTCGTGGCAGCGTGTCAGCAAACGATCGCCCTGGGTCCTTAGTCCCTCAAGGGGGGTGTGTTACCGCGCTAGCACCGTCACAGCATGGTCACAATTTAGGGCGACCTAAACGGACTACTTTCCGCCTGGGCGAGATGTGGCTACGCTCAATGCATAGAAAACGCATTATCCCTGCGTTATCTAATCGCCGGATCGTCAGGAGGCAAGCGGTGACAGTGCTTCGCGCTCACGCGCATAGTATTCGCGCTCACGTACGCAACATCGGTCAGCGACTCAGTCGCGTCCTCATCGTCGCAGTCATGGCAGCTCTGGCCGTGGCGATGTTCGCCTCGCCCTCGCGAGCCGCGGATCAGACGTGGAGCGATGTTTCGACCACGATCAATGGCCTGATCGATCAAGGCGTGTCCACCTTTAAGGCGGGCGACGCCAAGGGCGGCAAGGACAAGGTCAACGACGCCTACTACAAGCACTACGAGATCACCGGCATGGAGAAGCAGGTCATGGCCCGCATCTCCGGCTCGCGCGTCTCCCAGGTGGAGATGGAGTTCTCCCTCCTGAAGAAGGCCATGAGTGACGCCGACAGTGCGGGCGTCGATAACCACGCTACGACCCTCAAGCAGTACATGGTCGAAGATGGCGCATCCCTGGATGGCGTGGCCCCCGGGTCGGCAGCCCAGGCCTCGTCGGACGACTACAGCCCCGGCGCGTGGGGTGAGGTCGCCAAGACGATCAACGGCATCCTCGAAGACGGCGCCAACGCCTACAAGGGCGGCGACGCCAAGGCCGGTAAGGACAAGGTCAACGAGGCCTACTACAAGCACTACGAGATCACCGGCATGGAGAAGCAGGTCATGAGCCGCATCTCCGGCTCGCGCGTCTCGCAGGTGGAGATGGAGTTCTCCCTCCTGAAGAAGGCCATGACCGACGACGACTCGGCGGCGGTCGACCAGCACCTCTCGACACTGACGAACTACATCCGCGAGGACGCCAATAGCCTCGACGGCTACACCGGCAAGGCTGCCGACAAGACCACTGACAGCTCGGGCACCTCCCCGTGGATCGCCCAGTTCCTGCCCTCCCTCCTCGTGATTCTGCGCGAGGGCATGGAGGCGATCCTGGTCGTCGCCGCGGTCTTGGCCTACCTGGCTAAGGCCGGCCACAAGAAAAAGGCCCCCATCGTGTGGGGCGGCGTGGTGCTCGCCTTCGGCCTGTCCATCGGTCTGGCCTTCCTCTTCAGTTACGTCACCTCCCTGGCGGGCGCGAACCAGGAGCTCCTCGAGGGCTTCGCCGCGCTCTTCGCGGTTGTCATGCTGATCTGGGTCTCCAACTGGATGATCAACAAGTCCTCCAACAAGGCGTGGGACGAGTACATCAAGAAGCAGACCGACGCCTCGCTGAGCAGCGGCTCCCTGCTGGGCCTCGCCTTCATTTCCTTCCTCGCCGTCCTGCGCGAGGGTGCGGAGACGATCCTCTTCTACGTCCCGATCGTTGCCGCCGCGGGCGACAAGGTCCACTACGTGTGGATCGGCCTGGCGGTCGGCCTCGTGGCCCTGGTCATCATCTACCTGCTCATCCAGTTCGCGGCGGTCCGCATCCCGCTGCGCCCCTTCTTCACCATTACCTCGATGCTGATGGCCTTCATGGCCTTCACGTTCACGGGTTCTGGTATCGGGGAACTTCAGGAGGCGGACGTCGTGTCCCTGACGCCCATCTCCGGCTTCCCCACCATTGACCTCTTGGGGATCTACCCCCGAGTGGAGAACCTGGCCGCGCAAGCCATCGTTCTCGCCATCATCGTCGGTCTCTATTTCTTCGGAAAAGCTCGCCTCGCCCGCGAGGCCGCCGCCCAGTCGCGGGCCGGGGAATGACACCCTCGAGCGACACCGACGTTTCACCCAACCAACACGCACAGGAGATCATCACATGAAGCGCTCTCTGTTCCGCGTCGGCGCGGCCCTGGCCACGCTGGCCCTCGCAGGCACTCTGGCCGCCTGCTCCAACAACTCCTCCTCGTCCTCCAGCGAGAAGCCCTCGACCTCGTCCTCGGCCGCCGCTGACTCTGCCGCCCCCGCCCCCGGCGAGGACGCTGGCTTCGAAGAGCAGCCCCTCGGCGACGAGGTCCACGTCGGCCCCCTCGTCGTGGGTGGCGTCTACTTCCAGCCCGTCGAGATGGAGCCCCAGGTGGGCACCCCCGCCGCCGAGTCCTCGATGCACATTGAGGCCGACATCGCCGCTGCCGCCGACAACAAGCTCGGCTACGGTGCCGGCGACTTCGTCCCCGGCCTGACCGTGGACTACGCGATCAAGGACAAGTCCGGCAACGTCGTCCAGGAGGGCACGCTCATGCCGATGAACGCGTCCGACGGCCCGCACTACGGCCTGAACCTGCCCAAGCTGGACGCCGGCACCTACGACGTGTCCTTCATGATCAAGCCCCCCAGCGTGTGGCTGCTGCACACCGATAAGACCACGGGTGTTGAGGGTCGCTTCTGGACCGAGCCGCTCGTCGCCGAGTTCCCGGATTGGCAGTGGGATCCCACGGCCGTCTCCTGGTGATCGACGATCGCTTGTAGAGGGGCCGAGGCAGCGGTTCTTTATAGGACCGCTGGCCTCGGCCCTCGCCCCGTGAGGGGACTAGAATCGATACCGTAGCTACGACTTCGGTGAACCTTTATTACGGGAGGAAAGCCAATGCTTCAGCAGATGAGTGAAGCAACCCTAACGCTGCTGTTGACGATGCTCGCGCTCGGCGCCGTCATCCGCTTCATGCCCGCCGCCGGGCGTGGTCGCCGCGGTAAGAAGGCACGCTCGGTCGCCGTGTGGGCCGGTATCGGCCTGGGCATGGTCTCCTCCCTGGCTTTGACGATCATTAACGTCGAGGCCCCCAAGTCCGTGAACCGCCAGACCGTTGGCCTGTTCACCCTCCCCGTCGCGATCGTCCTCGCGGTCCTGTTCCTCGCGCTCATCGCGGTGCGCTCGCGCCGCGTGCGTTCCCTCCTGCCCGGCGACGCCGACGATGAGGCCCGGGCGGCCTCGTCGATGGAAACCGCAGTGAGCGGGGATACCCTCGTGCGTATCGTCGGCGCCCTCTACATTGCGGCCGCCCTGTTCCGCGCAGTCCCCACGGCCATGAACCAGGCCGTCATGATGCTCTCGGGCGGCGTCGAGATCTACTCGACCCCGGTCGTTCTCGCGCTCGTCGGCTACGTGCTGGCGTGGGTGCTCGTCTGCTTCGTCACATGGGTCTCCTACCGCCTGTGCTCGTGGAACAACCGCGTGTGGCCGGCGGCCTTCATCCTGATCTCGCTGCTGGCCAACCACGCCCTGATGATCGTGCGCATCCTCAAGGCCAAGCGCTGGATCGCGATTCCCAAGGACGCGTGGAACGTCATGTCGTGGTTCATCAACCACGAGGCCGTCTTCACGATCGCCGCGGGCCTGGCCCTGTGCGCCGTCGTGTTCCTGACCTGGCTGGCATCGCGCTCGATTCCGACCGTCGGGGCCAACCCCGCCGAGGGACGCCTGGGCCGCGCGCGCTCGCGCCTCTACAAGTCCATGGCGGGCACCGCCGCCCTCGGCTACCTGTGCGGCGCGCTGCTCATCACTGTCGGCGTCGCCTACGGCAGCCAGGAGATCGAGCTGTCCCCGCCCGAGTCCTTCAGCGTCGTCGACGACCAGGTGAGCGTCAACCTCGCCGACATCTCCGACGGTCACCTGCACCGCTACGAGTACACGACCTCGGGCGGCGTGAAGGTGCGCTTCATCGTCATCCAGAAGTCCGGCTCATCCTTCGGCGTGGGCCTGGACGCGTGCGATATCTGCGGCCCCACCGGCTACTACGAGAAGGACGGCAAAGTCATCTGCAAGCTGTGTGAAGTGGCGATGAACATCGCGACCATCGGCTTTAAGGGCGGCTGCAACCCGATCCCCATCGACTACAAGGTCTCCAACGGCACGCTGACCGTGCCGATCTCGGCTCTCGAGGCCTCGGCCTCCGTCTTCGCGAAGTAAGGGGATCGCGTGTTCTTCCGAATGCTGCGCGGTGCCCTCACGAGGCGCGGTAACCGCCACCTGATGATCGCCCTGACCGTCGCGCTGGGCGCCTGCGTCGCCACGTCCATGCTCTCCGTCATGTTCAACGTGGGCGACAAGGTCAACCAGGAACTCAAGTCCTACGGCGCCAACATCGTCGTGCGCCCCCAGGGCGCGGCCGTCCTCGACGACCTCTACTCCACGGGCGAGGCCACCGAGTCCCGTTCCTACCTGCGCGAGGACGAGCTCGGCAACATCAAGACGATCTTCTGGACCTACAACATCCTCGACTTCGCGCCCCTGCTGAGTGTGTCAGTCACGGACGGGAGCGGCGAGCACGTGCCCACGACCGGCACATGGTTCAGCCACCACCTCGAGCTGGCCACCGGCGAGAGCGTCGAAACCGGCCTCGACAAGCTGCGCGGCTGGTGGGGCATCGAGGGGTCGTGGCCCGCGGACGACGACGAGAGCGGCGCCCTTGTTGGCACCACCTACGCGGCCGCCCACGGCCTCGGCGTCGGCGACACCTTCACCCTGACCCGCGAGGGAATCACGCACGAGTTCACGGTGCGCGGCATCCTCACCAGCGGCGATGACGCCGACCGTGGCGTGTTTATTCAGCTGGCGCAGGCCCAGGCGCTCCTCGAGCGCGAGAACGTCGTCGGCAGTGTCGAGGTCTCCGCCCTGACCACGCCCGACAACGACCTGGCCCGCAAGGCCGCGAAGAACCCGAACTCGCTGAGCGTGTCCGAGAAGGAAACCTGGTACTGCACCGCCTACGTCTCCTCCATCGCCTACCAGATCGAGGAAGTCATGACGGACTCCGTGGCCCGCCCGGTCCGCCAGGTCGCCGAGTCCGAAGGCACGATCCTCGAGAAGACCCAGCTGCTCATGGTCCTCGTGACCGTCCTGGCGCTCATTGCCTCGGCCCTGGCCATCGCGAACCTGGTGACCGCGGGCGTCATGGAGCGCTCCAGCGAAATCGGCCTCATGAAGGCCGTGGGTGCCAAGGATAAGCAGATCATCTCGCTGTTCCTGACGGAGACGATCGTCGTCGGCCTGGTCGGCGGCGCCATCGGCTACGGCGGAGGCCTCGCCCTCGCGCAGGCGATCGGCTACATGGTTTTTGGCTCCTCCATTGCCTTCGTGCCCGTCGTCGTCGGCCTCGTCGCCATCCTTGTCATCCTCGTCGTCCTGGGAGCCTCCATCCCGGCGATCCGCTACCTGCTGCGCCTTAACGCGGCGGAAGTCCTGCACGGAAGGTGATGCCCATGTCCAGACGAGCAATGTTCTGGCGGATGGTCACCTCCTCCATCCTGCGCCGTCGCTCCCGCGTCCTCATCGCGATCCTCGCCGTCGCCATCGGCGCGACCACGCTGTCCGGCCTCGTCACGATCGCCGTCGACGTGCCGGCCCAGCTGGCCCGAGAGATCCGCTCCTACGGCGCCAACCTCGTCGTCACCCCCGCCGGTGACGTGCCCATCACGGACGAGGCCGTGGCCGCCGCGACCGCCCAGGTGCCCGCGAGCGCTCTGGTCGGATCCGCAGCGTTCGACTACGAGACCGTCACCATCAACGACCAGCCCTACGTTGCGGGCGGCGCCGACCTGGAGGCCGTGCACGCCATGAACCCGTACTGGTACGTGGACGGGGACTGGCCTGCTGCGACGGGCCAGATCCTCGTCGGTGAGCAGGTCGCCTCGACGATCGACGTGAAGGCGGGGGACACGATCACAGTAAGCCAGCTGGACGCCGGCGCTTCCTCGAAGGGCGCGCAGGTACAGTCCGGCGCCCCGGCGCCCGGCCTCAAGGTCGATCCGCGTACCGTCACCCTGACCGTGTCCGGCATCCTCAAGACCGGAGGCAACGAAGACGGCTACGTGTACATGTCCAGACAGGACATGAGCACGCTGACCGGGCAGACCGGCGCCGTGTCGCTCGCCGAGTATTCGATCGCCCTGGAAGGCGATCAGCTCAGCGCCATCGCCGACGCGATGAACGCCGCGAACCCCGAGATTCACGCCCAGACCGTGCGCCGCCTCGCCCAGTCCGACACGGGCGTGCTGACGATGCTGCGCTCCCTCCTCGTCGTCATCACCGTTATCGTGCTGGCGCTGACTATGATCGGCGTGTCCACGACGATGATCGCCGTCGTCACCGAGCGGCGTAACGAGATTGGCCTGCGCAAGGCCCTGGGCGCCACCGCCCGATCCATCACCCGCGAGTTCATGGGTGAGGGCGTCATGCTCGGCCTCATCGGAGGCCTCCTGGGTGCCGGGGCCGGCTACGGCCTCGCCGTGCTCATTTCCACCTCCGTGTTCCACCGCTCCATCTCGCTGCACCCCGTGATCCTCCTCGGCACGGTCGCCTGCTCGATCCTCATCGCCGTCCTCGCCTGCCTCCCGCCCGTGCGCCGTGCACTGGCCGTCGATCCCGCGCTCGTCCTGCGCGGAGAATGAGAGTCACCATGACCACCTCCACCGCCACCCCGGCCTCGTCGGCCCCCACGGACGCGCTGCTGAGCCTCGAGGGCGTCTCGAAGATCTACGGGGACCTGCACGCCCTCGACAACGTCTCCCTCGAGATTCCGCGCGGCCAGTGGGTCTCCATCGTCGGCCCCTCCGGCTCCGGCAAGACCACCCTCATGAACATCGTCGGCGCCATGGACACCGCCACCAAGGGCACCGTCATGCTGGACGGCCACGACATCTCCGACCTGACCGCCGACGAGCTCACCGAGGTACGCTGCCGCACCATCGGCCTCGTCTTCCAGCAGTTCCACCTCATCGGCCACCTTACCGCCCTTGAGAACGTCATGGTCGCCCAGTACTACCACTCGATGCCCGACGAGAAGGAAGCCCTTGAGGCCCTGGACCGCGTCGGCCTCGCCGACCGCGCCACCCACCTGCCGCGCCAGCTCTCCGGCGGCGAACAGCAGCGCGTGTGCGTGGCGCGCGCCCTCATCAACTACCCCAAGCTGCTGCTGGCCGACGAGCCCACCGGCAACCTGGACGAAACCAACGAGGAGATCGTCCTCGACCTGTTCAACCAGCTCCATCAGGACGGCACGACCCTCATGGTCGTCACCCACGACGCGCTCGTCGCCGAACAGGGCCAGCGCGAAATCCGACTCGACCACGGCAAGGTCGTCAAGGAAACCTGGCACGACCACGACTTCGAACAGCGCGCCTCCGGCCTGGTCCTGCCCGGCCGCGACGGCGACGCGCGCAGCGGAAAGGACAAGGTGCGATGACCACGCCCACCCCTGTTGAGAGCCGATCCCGCTGGGTTGCCCCGGCCTCGTATGCGGTCCTCGGCGCCCTCGGCGCGACCATCCTGGCCGCGTGCACGCCCAACACCGGCCTGGACATGACCAAGCCCATGAGCGACGGCACCTGGACCGCCCAGTCCAACGCCGACGACCAGGGCTCCATCGGCACCATCACCATCACCGTCGAGGGCGGGCGCATCACCGCTACCTCCTACGAGACGACGCTGGCCGACGGCACCGACAAGGGCGCCGAGTACGGCAAGAACTCCGCGGGCGAAGTCTTCAACGAGGACTACTACAAGAAGGCGCAGGCCGCCGTCGCTTCCTACCAGGAGTACTCCGACAACCTCACCAAGGTCGGCGACCCCGCCAAGGTCGACGTCATCACCGGCGCCACCGTCGCCCACCAGCAGTTCGTGCAGGCCGCCATCCGCGCCATCGCCGCCGCCCAGGGCGTTTCCCCGGACGGTGCCGACGACATCAACATCCCCGGCCTGAACGATGCCACCAAGGACGGCGACCTCGACAAGGACCTCGGAGGCTCTGACGGCTGATTTGGCGCGTACTGCCGCCGCGCCGGGGGACGAGGCCGTGGCTGGGTCTCCGGGGGTAGCTCGCGCTGGGGACGCTGCGCCCACGTGGCGATCCTCTTTCCCCGCGATGGGCACCCGCGTCGACATCATCGGCTGGGGCGGGGACGGTATGGCGATCGTCAACGCAGTCGTGGGCGTTGTTGCACGCCACGAGGACATGTGGAGCGTGTTCCGGCCTTCCTCCGAGGTGTCGCGACTCAATGCCGCTGTTGCTTCGACTGGGTGCGGTGGCGGTGCATCCCGTTGCGGGGCCGATTCCGCGGTGGCCGGCCCCGGCCTCGTCGTCGGTGAAGAAACCGACCGGCTGCTGCGTGACGCGCTGGCGCTCGCGGAGGCGACTGGGGGAACGTTCAACCCGTTGATCGGGCCGCTCGTTGCCGCGTGGGACACCAAGGCGATGCGGGCCGCGTACGTCGCGGGTGTGCCCTTGCCGCCCGCGCCGTCTGAGCGCGTTGTGGAGGCGGCGTTGCGGGCGTCATCGTGGGGCTTGCTGTCGCGCGTTGGCGAGCGGCGGTGGGCGATGGGTGCCCCTGCTGAGTCCGTGGGTGGTGTCGATGTGCCCAGTCCGCGCCTCGACCTGGGCGGCATTGCGAAGGGATACACCGCCGACGCGTGCCGTGACCTGGCTGTGGCCCTGGGGGCGCGTGGTGTGTTGGTGTCGGTGGGGACCTCGTCGGTGTCGGTGTTTGGGACTCGCGCCGACGGTTCCTCGTGGCGCGCCGGCCTGCGAGACCCCCATGGCGGGCCCACGTCGGTCGCTGGCGTCGTAGAACTGCCTGCGGGCGGCATGGCGTCCCTGTCGACGTCTGGCGACAACCTGGGGCCGCTGGGCGGTGTGCGTGCGGTTTGTGCGGGGTCTGCGGCGGGGAGTGCGGTGGGTCCTCTGGTGGGGCCTGCGGCGGATCGTCGTGCGCGTGAAACATCGCGTGAAACATCTGTCGGTGGTGGTCGAGTTTTCGACCACCACATCATCGACCCGCGTACGGGATACCCCGCTCATGCAGGTGTGCGACAAGTCAGTGTCGTGGCCTCGTCGGGTGTGCTGGCGGAGGCCCTGTCGACGGCACTGCTCGTCGACCCGTCCATCGATGTTTCGGACGTCGTGGCCCGATGGTCGCGCTTGTCTGGCGCCCCGGCCTCGACGAAGGTTGTGAGCCTTGTGCGTGCCGAGCAGGGATGAGGTCCAGGCGCGGTCAGGCCTGGTCGGTGCCCGCATTACGAGAGGGTGGGGGGCGAGGGACGGGGCTCATGTGGTCTACCCGCCAGGCGTGATGTGACACTGCCGAGACTCGCAACCGAACGCTCGACGGGCGTGTTCGTTCCCGTTGTCGCTCCGTTGACGGCCGCCATGCGGTGGAGGCTATGAGCGCTGGTGCAACCGTGTGTTGTCCTATGCCCCTGTGATCATTCACCCGTCGAGGAAGTACTGAGGCAACTGTGATGACCGTCAGCTGAGCGGTGTGAGGCGCGGGATCGTTGTTGAGGTTGACCTCGACGATTACCGACGTGCATCAGGAGTACCTCCGCGTTATCACCGTTGCGTGTGGACTGGTATGCAGGGGATGAGCCACTGGCAATGCACCCGTTGTGTGGCGCTACACCCGAACAGAAGGGGTGCAACGCCGACGGTTCGGGTGCACTGCCCCTCAGAACACGTGAAAGTGTGGTCGGTGTGCGCAGAGGCGATTGTGTCGCAAAGAGGGTTGAACTAGCTCGCGCTCTATTCACAGTCCCTTGTTCGTGTCGCTGGTTATCCACAGGGGTTGATTGTCTTGATGATCTCAACTCGTGGGGCTGCAAGAATCCACATATGAGCAGCCACCAATTGACAGTTATTCGTACCTCGGAAGCGTGTCGCATGGCGCATGAGGAAATAGAATCAGGCGCTTTCTTGCACGTGATGCGAGGATGCTACGTTCGAGTCGATGACACGCGTCTTCTTGACACTCCGTGGCGCACGTGGATAACAGTGGCGCGAGCTCGTCTCCTTGCCGTCCATGCGTTGGGGAGCGGGGATCGAGTATTCGTTGGTGCAAGTTCACTTGCTTCTCGAGGTATTCCTCTGTGGGAGGCGAACCCGGACATATACGTCTGGGCTCGTACTCGGCGTGGGAGTAAGCCTCTCCGCGCGGTTCGCGCAGCGGGGATCCTCGTACCCGGGGTTTCGGTGCGATGGTCTGTTGTATCACCTCTTCAGGGAGAGATACAGACTGTTGGTGGCGTCCTGGCTGAAGGCGTCATCGATGCGACGGTACGTATGGCTTGTTGGTCTGAGCCCCTGAGTGCATTTGTAGGGATCTGTATGGTGCTGAATACGCAGTCGTCCTTTGACCTCTTTTCGCAGGAAGAGTGTCGCGATCGGGCACATGGGGTTCGGTCAGAGATGCTCGTGAGGCTCACGGAGTGGCGCGAACATAACGACAACATGCCGGCGCGCCGAGCAGAAGCCCTCATTCGAGCCGCTGACCCGGGCTGTGACAACCCTGCTGAGGCTGCGTTGCTGTGGGTCTTGAAGTCGGTGAGTGCCTTCGAGGTCGTGACCCAGTTTGAGATCGTCGTCAACGGGCGACGATACTTTGCGGACATCGCTATTCCGGGACTCATGATCATCTTCGAGTTCGATGGGATTGGAAAGCTCGGAAAGAACGAAGCCGACTTTGCTCGGGCGAAGCGTGACTGGATCCAACGTGAGAATGATTTACGTGGAGCTGGCTGGACTATCTATCGATTCTCGTGGCCAGACTATGAGGATCTGACGCAACTGAGAGCCTGGGTGACTGAGTTGTTAGCGCCGTACCAGGCATCGATCCCCGCATCCGCACAGCGCTTGTGGGCGGTTCCAACGCAGGCCTGCGACGGTCCGAATCGGCGGTTTCACATGGGTACATCCCGACGGTGGTCGCAAGGGTCATGCGCATGATCGGAGGCGCTGCACCCGTTACGTGGCGCTGCACCCGAACAGAAGGGGTGTAATGCCTACGGATCGGGTGTAGCGCACGCCGTAACAAGTAGATTCGCGGCATGGCCGCCGCTCGTCGGCACACAAAGCAGCTCGGCCCCACAGCCGGGCCCGGTGGCACCCGGAAAACCCGTGTGGCCGCGCAGCGCCGGCATTCACCCTGCGCGCCCCGCAAGCAGCGTCGCCAGGTGGACGCCACCGCGGTCCGCCAGCTGCGCGGCCTGGGTACGGCACGAGAAGCCATCCGCCAGGTACACGGCCTCCGGATGTGCCGACAACGTGGGCAGCAGTGAATGCGACGCGACGGCGACAGATAGGTCGTAGTGGCCCGCCTCCATGCCGAAGTTCCCGGCCAGGCCGCAGCACCCCTCGAGCCTCGTCACGCGCGCGCCCAGCGACTCGAGCAGCGCCTGGTCCGCGTCCCACCCCATGACGGAGTAGTGGTGGCAGTGTGGCTGCGCGACGATCTCAACACCCTCCAGGCTCGGCAGGCGACGCTCGGATGCGGGCACCGCAGACAGCACCTCGGCGAGGGTGTGCGTCGCGGAAGACACGAGTCCCGAACGCGGGTCATCGGGCAGAAGATCCAGCAGGTCGTCGCGTAGTACCGCCGTGCACGATGGCTCAACGCCGACGATCGGGATCCCCGACGCCGCGAAAGGCGCAAGAACGCCCAGCAATGATGCCAAGTGTTTCTTCGCCCCCGTCAGCTGACCCGTCGTAATCCACGTGAGACCGCAGCACGCGTCCGGCGCGACGATTGGCGCAAACCCGTTCGCCTCGAGCACGTCGACGACCGCGCGCGCACCCGCATCGTCCAGGGTCTGGCTAAACGAGTCCGCCCACACGAGCGCGTACGGCCGCCCGCTGGGGTCGCGCGGCCCGCTCAAGATCGGGGAGTCCGGCATCGACGAGGCAGTGGCCCCCTCACGCTCGCGGGCAACGGAAACGGGATCCGAGTTGGCAGACGCAGGAACGCTGTCCGCCAACAGGGAGCGGCGGCGCGCCCACGCGGTGAAGGTGCCGGACTGGAGGGTGGGCATGCCTCGTCGAGGATCGAGGCCGATGATGCGGAAGGCGAGCGAGCGTAGGGGAGTGACCGACATGGCGGCGTTCGCGATGCTTGCCAGGCCGGGCACGCGCGCGGTGACGCGGGTGAGGCGAGGCAGCCAGCCGAGCGTGTAGTGGCTGAGGGGACGCATGCGGCCCCGGTAGGTGCGGAAGAGCGCTTCGGAGCGGTAGCGGGCCATGTCGACGCCGGCGGGGCAGTCGGCGGAGCAGGCTTTGCAGGCCAGGCACAGGTCGAGGGCCTCGAGGACCTCGGGGGAGTCGATGGCTTTGACGAGCTGTGAGTTCGCGGCCTCCTGGAGGATGCGGGCCCGCCCGCGGGTCACGTCCTTTTCCTCGCGTGTGGCCAGGTAGGACGGGCACATGAAGGTGCCGGACACTACCGCTCGGCACTTGCCGACGCCGGTGCAGCGGTGGACGGCGGCCGTGAAGTCGCCGCCGTCGTGGGTGAAGGAGAATCCGCCGTCCGCGGGCATCGGTTGGGCGGCCACTCGTCGCAGGTTGCGATCAAGAGAATCGATGCCTGGCTGCAACTCTGCGGGATCGCCGGCGACACCGGCAGTGCGCGCCTTCGAGCGGGAAGAGGCCTCGGCCTCGTCCATGGGTGCGGCGAGGACTCCCGGATTGAGGAGGTTGCCCGGGTCAAAGACGTGCTTGACGCGCGCGAAGAGGTCGAGCATCTCGGGCGAGTACATGAAGCGCAGGAGCTCGCCGCGGGCGCGGCCGTCGCCGTGCTCGCCGGAGACGGAGCCTCCGTGCGCGGCGCAGATACGGGCCGCGGACTGCAGGAATGCGCGCGAGTGGGCCACGCCCTCGGGGGTCTCGAGGGGCATGGAGAGGCGCACGTGTACGCAGCCGTCGCCGAAGTGGCCGTAGAGGAGGCCGTCGATATCGAACTCTTCCATGAGGGCGGTGAAGTCCCGCAGGTAGTCCCCGAGTTTTTCGGGTGGGACGGCCGCGTCCTCGAAGCCGGGCCAGGCCTGCTGGTCGCCGCCGCCCTCGCCGTCTGGGGGTGTGCGTCCGCCCAGGCCTGCGCCGTCCGCGCGGATTCTCCACAGCGCCGAGGCCTGCGCGCCCGGCGGGTACACGACCGTATCGACGGCGGCCGATTCGGCGCACAGGGCGCGTGCGCGCTCGAGGGTGACCTCCAGGTCTTCGCCGGGGGCGCCAACCTCGACGAGGAGCCAGCCGTCGCCCTCGGGCAGGGTGGGGACGGCGCCGGGCCCCTTGTGTGCGCGTACGACGTCGACGAGGCGGCGGTCCATGCCTTCGATGGCGAGGGGCGAGTGGGCGAGCAGCGGGGGCACGTCGTCGGCGGCGTCGATCATGGAGTGATAGCCGAGTGCCGCCAGGACCGGTGCCTCGGGCAGGGGGACGAGGCGCACGGTGATGGACAGGATGAGGGCGAGCGTTCCCTCGGTGCCCGCGAGCATAGCTGCGAGGTTTCGCCCTCCTTCGGGGGTGAGGTGCTCGAGGGAGTAGCCGGAGACTTGGCGCTTGAATCGGCCGAGCTCGGTGCGGATGGGGGCCAGGTTCGAGTCGATGAGCGAGGCTAGTCCCGGCACGTCGCTGAGTGCGCTGTCGTGTCCGGTCGTGGCCGTGAAGCGCCGCCCCTGTCCGTCGACGCAGTCCAGGGACACGATGTTGTCGCAGGTGCGCCCCCACGCGGTCGCGTGTGGGCCGCACGCGTTGTTAGCGACCATGCCGGCGATTGTCGCGCGGTTCTGGGAGGAGGGGTCAGGGCCGAAGCGCAGCCCGTGCGTGCCCGCGGCTGCCTGCAGGGTTGTGCCGACGCATCCGGGCTCCACGGTGGCGGTGCGGGCCTCGGGGTCGATCGAGATGACACGGTTCATGTGGCGCGAGAAATCGAGGACGAGGCCGGGGCCGATCGCGTTGGATGCGCACGAGGTGCCGCCGCCCCGGGCGGTGAGGGGGACGCCGTGGGCGCGGGCGAGGTCGAAGGCCGCGATCGCCTGCTCGGGCGTGCGGGGGAACGCGACGGCCAAGGGTGGGATGCGCGTGAGACCGGCGTCAGAGGAATAACGCGCTCGCGTGCCTCTCGAGGAGTCGACGTCGATCAGTGTGCGCAGGTCCGTCAGGAAGCTCTCGCTCATGAGGCCAGTGTGTCACGATGGCGCAGGAGTGGCCCGGGGTATCCGGTGTGCGGATGGTTGATCGGAACGGTGGCTTGGGCGGATGCGGAGCGCGTAGGTGCGTAACGGGCTGCGGCATGTCGATGCGTGTGGCCCTCAGATTAGGCGGGTTCCGGGTCGTCGCGGAAGAGATGTGGGAAAGGTGTCACGGGGACGGGCATGCGCTCGACAGGAGGAAAGTGAGGGCTGACGGCCTGGTCAGAATGTGGATACATGCGCGGCCATGAGTGAGTGTCCAGGCGGTAGGGAGATAGCTCGCGGCGCGTCTCCTCGGAAGCCGGAACCCGTGGTTCCGGTGCCGAGTATTCAACGATGTGCAGGTCTTTTCTGCCCATTGCTCGCCACCCTGTCTGTTGCTGATACCTGATGCGCAGTAGTCTAACCACTTGGAATATGATCTGTCATCTGTTCCGTGCGCAACACAAGGTATCCTACACGACATTGGTCCTATGTAGGCAGGGAAACGAGAATAGTTGCTCAGAACATGTCAGTGCGTGGATTGCGCCTTCGTGTGAGCTGTACTGACCTGTGCCTGTCGTTGTGTCCATACGCTAACCGCGCTCGCGAGGGCGAGCGCGGTTAGCGTATGCGCGTCAGTGGCCGGGGTTCGACGTCGCGCATGGACGCGGTCTCGGCCTGAGGGGCTGGGATAGCGCCTCGGGGTGGGCTAGTTCACGAGTGGCGTGCGAGTGGATCTCCCGGCATGCTGTCTGGCGTCGTAGGTGGCGGTGTTTCCGCTTCATTGGGTTCCATGTATTGCTTCATCCAGGGATTGCGATCGAGCTCCGTAATTTTGCCTTGAGCAGTTTGGAGCGCTTCCCACTCTTCGTCCGTCGTCTGCTTGCCGCCGGCGATGATGTTGGCGAAATCCTGAGACGTTCGGGTGCCTTCGTCGAAGTAGGACATGTGGTTATCGAACGACAATGCTCCGGTCGCAACCGTATAGTTGGCGGAGCCGGTTGTGTCGCCGCTCAGATGGGTGATGCCCTCCAGCTTGCGGGGATTGGTTCCGTACGAGGCGTCAGGACCCAGTCCTTGGACAGCGTCGCCGTAGGGGGTCGATGACTCGTAGACGTGGCCCTCGGGCAGACCGTAGGCATCGATGTTACGCACGCCTGATCCGGGAGAACCGAACATGACGAAGTTGTCGATGGTCCCCGCGGCCATCATGGGCACCGACTTGCCGGAAGTCGTTGAGCCGTAGGAGTGGCCGAGGAGCGTGTTGGTGAACTGGTGGCCCCGAGCGTCTGCGCTCGCGCGCAGTCCCTCTTCGAAGCGGGCCAGCTTGGGTGCAGCCCGGTCCGCGTAGCCGATGTCCGCCGCCTGAATAAGATCCAGTCCGGAGTTCTTCGGTGCCACGTATCCGAGGTAGGAGATCGTCGCGACGTTTCCGGGGTCGACTCCCGCGTGGGCGGTCTGTGCCCTCAGGCGATCATTGAACTTCATGTAGTATCCGAGGTCTCCACGCACGTTTGTGCCGATGCCGGGGACGGTGGTTGACACGTGGGTCGCGGTGTCGGGGTTGCCGGAGGAAACGATCGCGGTCGTGCGCTTGTACTTCTCGTCGTAGTCAAAGTCAAGCAGGTAGGCGGGGGCGAGGCCGTGAGTCAGTCGATAGCTAGGATCCGTTTGCGACTTGATGGCTACGAGGTCCTGGTATGCCTCTTTTGCTCGATCTAGCTTCTCTTTGGCGGCGAGTTCCTCCGAGTTCATGTGGCCTGATCTCGGTTCGCCGGAGATGCGTGTGCGGGCATCGTCGTATTCCTTTTGTGCGTCCTTGACGGCCTGCTCGGCATCCGCAAGGGCACCCGGTCGATACTTTCCCTTGTTGTCAAAATAGCCGTCGAGGGCGTTGCGGTTAGCCCTGTCTCGCGCCACTGCGGGGAGGCCGTCGAGGTGGCGAACCTCGTCTGGGCAGTGGTCGATGAGGTGCTTCTGCTGCTTCTCGGGTAGTGAGTTCCACCAGGCGGCAACCTGGGAGGGCGTCCAATCCTTCTTTGGGTGGTCGGGAACGCCGGCGACTTTGTTGTCTTTCTTGTCCCCGTCGGTGTAGGTGTCGGTGTTGATGTCGCTGAGCGCGTGATAGAGATCCGTGTCGACCTGGTCGGCCTGTTTGAGGATCTTCCCAATGTTGATGCTAATGGAAGCCAGGGCGATCGACGGTTCCCCTTGCTCGTTCTCTGTGCCCTTCCCGGTGACGCTACCGTCGGAGAGAATCGTGCAGTCGTTCGCCTCAGCGTATGCCTGTAGGGCGTTGATGTTTGCCATGACGGTCGCGACCCCGTCGCGTGCGCCTTCGATGGCGATGAGAGCACCGTTGACGTTGGTGAGCGCGCGCTCAAGCGAGGCGAGGTTCGAGATGGTTGTCGCGCGCATGGCTGTGACGGCGTTGCCCTGCGACTGGACCGCCTGCAGTGCCCCCTCGCCCTGTTCGTAGGCGCTGCGAAGGCCGCTGCTTGCCTCGAGGAGGTCGCTCCCGATGGAGTCAAGGGGGCCTGTCTCCCATTCGAGGATGTCTGCCCACGAGATCGCCATGTTTTACTCTCCCTTCGCGGGGCCGACGGGCGGGCAGGGTTCGGGTGTGCTCGCCATGATCTGTTGGAGTGACTGCTGGTTGATGTCTTCGGTTGCCTGGAACTCGGTGGCTGCCGCCTGAACGTTGTCCGCGAGCCCCTCGAGGGAGGTCTTCAAGGCCGTCAGCTGATCCTCCATGTGTTCGCCCGCGTATTGGGCCTGCTTGTAGGCCGAGCCTCCCGGCATGGCCGACTGGACCTGGGACAGGTTGAGGGGCAGTGTCGTGTAGGTTGCGATGTTCGCCGAGAGTTCGCGCAGCTCAGTGGAAAACTTTTCGAGGTCGCCTTGGCGGATGTCGAGGTCGGGCATCGGAGTTGTGTCCTGGAGTCGAAATTGTGCGTTACTAGTCCACTATTCTACCGACTTGAAGGAGCGTGGTAGCGGCGGGTTCGTGCGGTGAGATGGCAGGCGAATGCATCTCGTTCGCACACATGATTACGTGGTATCTATCGCAATGTCCCCGTGTCACCCAAGTTTCTTTTGGAACGTATGAAACAATGGCCACGAGCGCCCCATACACGTGAAGGAAAGAGCGATGGCCCTGTTTGAGTTCGAGGATGGTCACCTCGTACCCGCTCAATTCGGATACCCGGTCGCCCAAGACCTGGGACCCGACCTCGTCGACGCTATCTGCCAGCAGGTCCTGCAGATCGTCTCGCGTCCCCTGTTCCCCGTGACCTGGCGCGATATGACCGGCCAGGACGACGAGGAGACGCCCCGCCTGACGGCTCTCGACGTGACCGGCCAGATTGTCTCCGTCGAAATCCTCAAAGAACTTGACTCCGAGACCCTCATTACCTCCCTGTCCCGACTGGCAGAGGTCGCCTCGATCTCCTGGTCGGATCTCGCCGCCGAGTACCCGTCCGGCCCCGAGGGCTTCCGCGCCGGTTGGGCGCAGTTCCGCGATTCGATGCCCCCTGCCGTCGGCCCGGGTCCCCGCCTGATCATGGTTGCGGGCGACATCGACCCCTCCGTGCGCCCCGCTCTGTCCGTGCTGGCGACCTCCGGCGTCGAGGTGCACCTCATGAACCTGCGCCAGATGTCCAACGGCCGCCTCTTCCTCGACGTGAACGCGGTTGGCCCGCGCCTCTACGGTCACGCCCCGCAGCTCCTCGCCTCCGCCACGGCCGCCCCCGAGATCACCGCCGCAACCGAACAGCCGGCTCCCTTCGAGGAAAGTGCGCCCGCAGAGTCCGCGATCCCCGCGCCTGCCGAGGAGGGCGCCGAGGCCTTGAACGAGGAGGACTCGGAGACCCCCACGACGCTCCCCACGCCGAAGGTCGCCCCGCACCTGCGCGAGGTCTTCACCTACCCGATCGACGAGGAGCCCCCGGCCCCCTGGAAGCCCGCAGCCGAAGAGTCCTCCACCGAAGACTTCTCCGACGAGCAGCCCGTTAGTGAAACCGACGAGCACGCCGAGCATACCGTCCACGGCGACGACTCCGAGGATGCCGAGGCCGAGCTGGCCGACGAGCTCCTCGATCACGAAGACAACGTCGCTGAGGCTCGGGAGCATGAGGCCGTGGAGGAGAACGCCGACGACGTGGCCGATGAGTCCGCCGTCGACGCTCACGATGACGCCGATGCGCCCGTCGACGAGTCTCACTCCGAGGAAACCCCTGAGCAGGCCGACGAACAGCAGGCCGACGATGCGTGCACGGATGACGCCCAGCAGGCCGATGAACAGCAGGCCGACGAGCAGCCGACCCCCGAGGAGGAAAAGCCTCGCTGGGAACGCCCCGCCCACATGAGCCGCCGCGCCACGCGCCGCGCTCGCGAGGAGTCGAGCGAACTCAACGATGGCGGTGCGACCGACGCGGCCACGGCCTCGTCCGTGGATCGCTCCGAAGAATCCCCCGAGGTCGCCCAGGCACGCGCGGAGGGCCTGCCGGTCCTCGGCCGCGACGAGGCCGGACTGCGCACCCTTGCGGAAATTCTCGGCCAGGACACGCCCCTCGTTGCCCGCAACGAGCTGGGCCTGCCCGCCGACCTGGTGCTCGCCGCGAGTGGCACCATCTCGGGCGCTGGCCTGACCTACCCGTCGCTCGACACCCTGCTCACCGCGCGCGGCCTCGGCCATATCGACGCGTGGGGTCAGGTGCGCATCGGCGACCCCCTGGGCCCGACCCTGGCCGAAGCCCTCGACGAGATCAACCGCGAGATCGTGCGCGAGTACGCGCAGGCTCCGCGCGGACAGCACTCCGCTAAGCACTGACGCGACCGCGGCGGGCGTCCACACAACGCGACGCACACGCACGAAGAGAGGCCCGGGATCACGCGATCCCGGGCCTCCTCGCTACCTGAGGCTCAGTGCACGAAAGCGTCCAGCCAGCCGCGCATCGTCGCGTACACGGCCTCGCGCACGGGAGCGTCCGACAGGACCAGATCGTGCTTGCCGGGGAAACGGGCGATCGTCACCAGGTCCGAGAGGCCCAAGCTCCGCTGGGCGATAACCGTGGGATCCAGGACGGTGTCGGACGTGAAGACGCGCTCGCACCACTCCTCCTCGAAATAGGCCGACGTGGACACCATCGACAGGACCGGGCAGTCCAGGTGTACGCGCTTCTCGATGGTGTCGTGCCCGGCCATGATCGCCTCGAGCCACGAGGCGGGGACCGGGTAAGATTCGGGGCGCTTCCATTCCTGGATGATCGGCCAGCCGGCGACCGACGGGTCCTCTGTTGATAGCCCCTCCGGGATCGGAAGCTCCGAGGAGGCGCGCCCCGCGAGCGATCGGCCGTAGTGGCCGGTCCCGCCCGAGGGCACCTCCCACATGGGGTTGCGCGACGCGATGCGCCCGATGACGGGAGCCATCGCCCCGCGCCAGGCGGCCATCGACTGCATCTCCAGCCAGCCCGAGTTCAGGATGAGGCCAGCCAGGACGCCCGGGTGGCGGTGCGCCCACAGGGTCGCGATCAGGCCGCCCGTCGAGTGGCCCATGAGGACGATCGGCTCGTCTTCGCGCTCGGAACGGATGATCTCGATGGCCTCTCCGATCTCCTCGTCGTACGCGGATAGGTCGTCGGCGTAGCCGATCGTCTGGTGGGGGCGCAGGGAACGCCCGTACTTGCGCATATCCAGCGCGTAGAACGCCGCGCCCGCGTCAACCAGCTGCTGCGCCATCTCGGTCTGGAAGAAGTAGTCGTTGCGCCCATGCAGGTATAGGACTGTCATGCGGGCGTCAGCGGGCGGGGTCGCGCGCACCAGTGTGGCCACGCAGGGCCCCTCCGCGTCGTCGAGGAGCTCGATCGTGCGCGACTCATACCCGTCGCCGAGGATGTCGGCGCGCCACTGAAGCCCGGGAGGGCCGTCCTCTCCCCACGGGGCCATGACGTCGCGCTCGGGGATTCCCTCGGGCGACGAGGCCGGGGTCTCCACCCTGGACAGGTCAGGCAGACCGCTCGTGTCCGGGATCGGCTCGTCTCCGGGCGTGGGATTGCTGGTAACGCTCATGGGGTCAGCATAACGCGCGAGGCCACCCCGGCCTCGTTGATGAGGAGGAGGAACCGGGGCGACCTCACGGAGAAAGGGCGCCGATCAGGCGAAGGAGGACGCGCGCGAGGGGATGCGCTCGTTGAGGAACTCGTCGAGGAGGGCGGTCAGCTGGCCGTGCTCGATGAGGAAGCCGTCGTGACCGTGATCGGAGTGGATCTCACGGTAGAACGCGCCCGAAATACCGGCTGCCATCTGCCAGACCTGCTCGGGGAAGAACAGGCGATCCGAGTCGACCGCGACGACGAGCGTGCGCGCGGTGACGGCCTTGAGGGCTTCGACGACGCCGCCGCGGTCGCGGCCCACGTCGTGGGACAGCATCGTGCGGCACAGCGTCACGTAGGAGCCGGCGTCGAAACGGCGCACGATCTTCTCGCCGTGATAGTCCAGGTAGGATTCGACCGCCAGGCGTCCGCCGTGCAGCGGATCCTCGTCGTTCTGGGGGATGCGACCAAAGCGCTCGTCCAGCTCCGAGGGGGAGCGGTAGGTCGTGTGCGCGATCTGGCGGGCGAGCGCGAGCCCGGCGGTGGGGCCGGGGCCCGCGTAGTAGTCGCCGCCGCGCCACGCCGGGTCCAGCTCGATCGCGCGGATCTGCGTGTGTGTCCATGCCGCCTGGTCGGCGGTCGTCTGCGCGCCCGAGGCCACGACCACGAGGCGGCGCACGCGCTCCGGGTAGCTGACGGCCCACTCGATGGCGCGGTGTCCGCCCAGCGAGGTACCCACGACGATGCTCCACTCGTCGATGCCGAGCAGGTCGGCCAGGCGGGACTCGGCGTAGACCTGGTCGCGCGTGGAAATCACGGGGAATCGCGAGCCCCACGGTGCGCCGTCGGGAGCGGGGGACGCCGGGCCGGTGGAGCCCTGACAGCCGCCCAGAACGTTCGCGGCTACCACGAAGTAGCGGTCTGTGTCGATGATGCGCCCCGGCCCCACGATCTGCTCCCACCAGCCGGGGGTCGGCTGGCCGGGCGCTGCCTCACCGCACACGTGCGCGTCGCCGGTGAGCGCGTGCAGGATGAGGACCGCGTTGGACGAGGCCTCGTCCAGCTCGCCCCACGTCTCGTAGGCGAGCGACACGGAGGGCAGGATCTCGCCGTTCTCCAGGCGCTGAGCGCCCAGGTTTGCGAACTTGCGGAAGGCGACCGGGTCGCCCTCGCGCCACGCGCCAGACGTGGGTGCGGGGGGCAGGTTGTGACGGCTCATGATGTCCTTCTTTCGCAGGGGCGCTTCGCTGTCGCGGGAGACGGGGGAGGGGGTATCGGCGGCCTCGGAGCCTCAGGAGTGTGTATCGCCGAGGCCGCCGACGGGTCTGTTAGGCCGTGGCCGCGCGGGCCGCGGCGAAGCCGAGCTCCAGGTCGGCGAGGATGTCCTTGATGTTCTCCAGGCCGATCGACAGGCGCACGGTGCCGGGCGCGACGCCGGCCTTGACCAGCTCCTCCTCGGTCAGCTGCGAGTGCGTCGTCGACGCGGGGTGGATGACGAGGGACTTCGCGTCGCCGATGTTGGCGACCACCGGCAGGAGCTGCACGCCGTCCGCGAAGGCCCGGCCGGCCTCGTACCCGCCCTTGAGGACGAAGGAGAGCAGGCCGCCCGTGCCCAGCGGCGCGTACTTCTTGCCCAGCTCGTAGTAGGGGGAGGACTCCAGGCCCGCGTAGTTGACGGACTCGACGTCCGGGTGGGCCTCGAGGAAACGGGCGACCGCCAGCGCGTTGGAGACGTGGCGTTCGATGCGCAGGGACAGAGTCTCGATGCCCTGCGAAATGAGGAACGCATTGAAGGGGGAGGTGACGGCGCCCAGGTCGCGGTTGATGAGCGTCTGGATGCGCAGCAGGAACGCCAGGTTCGCGCCCAGCGCGCCGCCCACGCCCAGGTCACGGGCGTAGACGAGGCCGTGGTAGGACTCGTCCGGCGTGTTGTAGAGGGGGAAGCGCTCGGGCTGGGAGGCGAAGTCAAAGTTGCCTGAGTCGACGATCGCGCCCGCGATCGTGGTGCCGTGACCGCCCAGGTACTTGGTGGCCGAGTGGACGACGATGTCGGCGCCCCACTCGATCGGGCGGATCAGGTAGGGGGTGGCGACCGTGTTGTCGACGATGAGGGGCACGCCGACCTCGTGGGCGACCGTTGCGATCGGCTCGATGTCGAAGATGTCGCCCTGTGGGTTGGGGATCGTCTCGCCGTAGAAGGCGACCGTCTTGTCGTCGGCGAGCGCGCGCCAGGCCTCGGGGTCGAGGGGATCCGCGACGAAGCGGGTCTCGACGCCCAGTCGTCCGAGCGTGTTCTTCAGCAGGGTGACGGTGCCGCCGTAGAGGGAGGGGGAAGCGACCACGTTGTTGCCGGCGACGGCCAGGGCGAGGATCGACAGGGCGGTCGCGGATTGGCCGGAGGAGACGAGGAGGCCACCAACGCCGCCCTCAAGGGCGGCGATGCGTGCGGCGACGCCGTCGGTCGTCGGGTTGGTCAGGCGCGTGTAGATGGGGCCCAGCTCCTGCAGGGCGAAGCGGCTCGCTGCCTGCGCGGTGTCTTCAAAGGCGTAGGAGGAGGTCTGGTAGATGGGCAGTGCGGTCGCGCCGGTGGCGGGGTCGAGGTTGTATCCGGCGTGAATCTGCTTGGTTTCGAAGGACCAGTCGTTGGCGGTCATTGTGCGGCTCCTTAGGAGAGGGGTGGTTCGTCTCTGATTCCCCTCCGGCGGGCCGCAGATGCGGTGAAGTGAATATGCGTCGAGGCGCGTCCCGCTGTCGGGGGACTGCGCGGCAGTCGCTTGTGCTGACGCGCAGTCAGCGGCACATTCGACGGTTCATGCCTTCAATTGTTTGTCATTGACGAGGACTGGGCGCGATGGTCCCGGATGGTGGACTTTTGTGACAGGTGGGGGCGTGACGTCGGGCTGTGTGAGAAGGCTCACAGTGGTGGTTGAAATGTTATGAAAGCGCAGGTGTTTGCGCGGTAATCATGGTGTTGGTGTTGCGAATCTTGCGATTGTTGCATGTGTGAAAGTTGAGTTTTATGGTGTGTTTGTTGCCAAGCGTGACGAAAGTGGATAGGCTCTTTCCCAGTACGCGCGCTCCGGCGCACCCAATTGGACGAGATGAGATAACGATGAGACGACGCGGAACCATCCGCATGGGCCTGACGACTATCGCCGCCTGCGCCCTCCTCGTGCTGCCCCAGATGGCGCAAGCCGCCCCCTCTGAGGAAGAGATCGCTGCCGCCCAGGCTGCCGAAGAGGCCGCGAAGATGAGCGTCGCCCAGATCGAGGTCAAGCTCGCCGAAGTCAACGCCAGCGCCGCAACCGCGATGCAGAACGCACAGATGGCGGGCGAAGACCTCAACGAAGCGACCATTGCGCTGCAAGAGGCGACCGCAACCGCCAACCAGGCGTCGGCTGACGCAGACGCCGCCGAGGCCGCCTTCCAGGAGGGCAAGCAGCAGATCGCCTCCGTCGCGCAGGCTGCCTACCGTAACGGTGGTGGCACGCTCGACGCGCTCGCCCCCTACCTCGACTCCGACGGACTGCGCAGCGTCGAGACCAAGCAGGCTGGCATCAGCTCCTTCTCCTCCTCCGCCGAGGCGAAGATGCAGAACGTTGCTGCGCTCGAGCAGGTCGCCAAGGTGACGCGCGACGCCGCGAACACGGCGCTCGCAAACCAGAAGGCCGCCACGGACGAGGTGCAGAAGCGCACCGACGCAGCCAACCAGGCCGCGACCGCCGCCCAGAACGAGGCCGCGATCGTCGCCGCTCAGCGTGGCGCCTACGTGCAGGAACTGGCCACCAAGCAGAACACGACCGTCGAGCTCATCAATCAGCGTGAGGCCGCCCTCGAAGCCGAGCGTCAGGAAGCCGCACGCGTCGCCGCCGAGCAGGCAGCCGCCGCTGCTGAAGCCCAGCGTCAGGCCGAGGCTGCAGCCGCCGCCGAGCGTGCTGCCGCTGCCGCCGCCCAGGCCTCGTCCTCCTATGACGATGACGATGATGACGACTACTCGTACTCCGCGCCGTCTTACTCTGCGCCTTCCTACTCCTACGAGGAGCCCTCGTACTCGGCGCCCTCCTACTCGGGTGGCGGTGCCGACACGGCAATCGCGACTGCGAAGAGCTACCTCGGCGTGCCCTACGTGTGGGGCGGCGAATCCTACGGCGGTGTGGACTGCTCCGGCCTGACCATGCTTGCCTGGGAGAGCGCCGGCGTCGACCTGCCGCACCTGTCGCGTGCCCAGTACAGCTACGGCACGCACGTGCCGATCGGCTCCATGGAGGCCGGCGACCTGATCTTCTGGTCCTCCAACGGTACCCAGTCCGGCATCTACCACGTTGCCATCTACCTGGGCGGCGGCCAGATGATCGAGGCTCCCACCTTCGGCGTGCCCGTGCGCATCACCGGCGTGTACAGCTGGGGCTCGATCATGCCCTACGCCGTGAGGCTCTGAGGACCGGCGCCCCGCGGACCAGTCCATCAGTCCGCGGGACGCCACCGGACGCGGCGGAGCCGGGCTCAGTGCTGAACCGCCCAGTAGACGCCCATCGAATCGAACCGCAGGGCGTGCAGGCGTTCGGGCGCGAGTACGACGGGAAAGCCAGTGACCCGTCCGGTCAGCCGCGCGAGCGCGTCACGGAACTCGCCGGGAGGAAGCGGCACGGGCATCGCCGGCCGGTAGTAGGCCACGGTGACGTGGGGCGTGAACGGCCCGGAGGGGACGACCTCGTCGAACAAGCCCCGGGCCATCAGCAGCTTGCGGTGCTCCTCCTCGTCCACTGCCCTGACCCCGATGACGGCGCTCGTGTTCATCATGTTGAAGACCGCGGTGGCCACCGTGCGGATGGGGCCGATCCCGCGCGCCCGTGCGACCAGTGCGCTCGCGCGCGCCGAGCTGGCCTCCACCAGGGGCCGGACCTGGTCCCGGTCCGGGGAGGCGTGGAGGTCGTGGAGCGTCACGTGCGCCATTTCCACTGGCAGCGGCTCCGACAGCGACTCGCCGAAACGGGCATGGAGGTCGCTCGCGATCGATCCGACGAGATCCCGGACCCGGTCGTCGAGGAAGTAAGCGACCGTGTCCCCGTGGAAGGGCCGCAGCGAGCCGGAGCGCGGGGCCACCTTCTCTTCCAGTGACGGGGGCAGTGCGAACACCGGCTCGTAGGGGACCGAGTCGGTCTGGAACGATCCGATGCGCTCGTCGAACTCGTGGAGTGTTTCCAATGCGGATCCCTCTACGGGTGGGGTTGGCGCTCGTGCGCGCGCGGGGTGCCCCGTCGTAGCGATAGGCTCAGTGCTCGCCCTCGTGCTCCTTCAGGCGCTCGTAGGAGCGGCGAATCTCGGCCTCGGCCTCTTCACGACCCACCCAGTGGGCGCCCTCGACGCTCTTGCCGGGCTCGAGGTCCTTGTAGACCTCGAAGAAGTGCTGGATTTCCAGGCGGTGGAACTCCGACACGTCGTCGATTTCGGTACGCCAGGAGGCGCGCTGGTCCGAGGCGGGAACGCACAGGACCTTGTCGTCGCCGCCCTTCTCGTCGCGCATGCGGAACATGCCGAGCGCGCGGCAGCGGATCACGCAGCCGGGGAAGGTGGGCTCTTCGAGGAGCACCAGGGCGTCCAGCGGGTCGCCGTCCTCGCCTAGGGTGTCGTCGATGAAGCCGTAGTCATCAGGGTAACGAGTGGACGTGAAGAGCATGCGGTCCAGGCGGATGCGGCCCGTCACGTGGTCGATCTCGTACTTGTTTCGGTTCCCCTTGGGGATCTCGATGGTCACGTCAAACTCCATGGCCGCGCCTTCCTCATTAGCCCCGAAACTCGGGGGTCCGGTTGGTTGTGTCGGCGCATGGACGGGTACTGTAGATACCGAAGTAACCACGAAGGGAAATCCATGCATCGCACGTCTATGGGGGCCATTGTAAGCGCTAGCGCCGCACTCGTGGCGACGGCGGCGCTGGTGGGTGCCGGTTGTTCGACGCAAACGGCTACTCCGGCGGACGCTCCCACGGCCTCGACGCTTGAACCCGCAACGATTTCCGGTGATGCGAAGGGCGCGAAGCTGCCGGTTTCCGCCGAGGACGTCCAGGCGCTGTGGGCGCCGGTCGCAGCAGCTGCGGCTGAGGGCGGCTACACGGCGTGGGGCACGGTCGTGGACGCCGAGACTGGTGAGGTCCTCCTGGATGCGGCCGCCGCCACTCCTCACACGCCCGCCTCGACGACGAAGACCCTCGCGGCTTTCTCCGCGCTGCACCACCTGGATCCGACGGCGACGCTGACGACCAGCGCGCTCCTCGGCGCTGACAACCAGACCCTCTACCTGGATTCGGAGGGCGATCTGCTCCTGGGAATTGGCACCTCCGACGAGGTTGAGGTCTCGGGCCGCGCGGGCCTGCAGACTCTCGCGAAGGATACGGCCGCGGCCCTGGCGCAGCGCGGCATCACCTCCGTGACCCTGAATTGGCGCGGCACTCTCTTCGAGGGCGCCTCGCACCTGTCCTCCTGGGACGCACAGGAAGTCGGCTCCTACGAGGGCCACGTCGGCCCCATGGCGATCGACGCCGGACGCACCTACGAGGGCGCCAACGCTTTCTACTCGGACGCGCCGGGACGCGTCGCCGAGGTCTTCTCGCAGGCCCTCAGCGCGGAGGGGATCTCCGCGACCCTCGGCGAGGCCGGGGATCCGCCCGTGGGAGCGGGAGCCGTGGCCCAGGTGAGCTCGGCGACGATGGGGGAGCAGCTGCGCTGGATGCTCGCCCACTCGGATAACACCCTTGCCGACCAGTACTGCCGTTTCGCCGCGCGCGCTGCGGGAGCCCCCTCGACCTATGAGGGCGCGACCGAGACGGTGCGCAAGACCCTGACCGAGGCCGGTGTGCCCACGGAGGGCCTGACCCTCGAGGACTGCTCGGGGCTGTCCAGCAACGACAAGATCAGCGCGCACACCCTCGTCGGTGTCCTCAAGGCCTCGTACGAGGGAACGGGCACCGAGGCCAACACGATGCGCCTCCTGCCGTGGGCGGGCCTGGTAGGCACCCTCTCGAAGCGCATGACCGAGGAGCCCGCGGCCGGAAACGTGCAGGCGAAGACGGGCGCCCTCCAGGAGGTCACCTCCCTGTCCGGTTCCGTCATGACGAAGAGCGGGCGCGTCCTCCTGGTGTCGATCGGTCACGACAACGTCACCGAGGGCGCCTACGCCACGCGCGGCCACCTCGACGCCTTCGAGGAGGGCCTCGCCGGGCTAGACTGAGGCCATGGATATGCCGTTTGGCCCGCGCAACGTCGCGGGAGTTCTCGCTTCGTTGTCCTACGCGGGGCCCTCGGCCTCTCGCGTGGGTGCTTCCGCCGTCGTGGCGCGCCTGCGCCGCTCGGTCGCCTGGTCGGACCGCCGGCTCGCCGAGCTGTCCACCCTGCCCGAGGCCTCCGAGAAGGTGGCCGGCTCCCCGACCCTCGTCGTCGACCGCCGCGGCCTGATTCGTTCGGTCGGCTCGCTCCTGGAGAGCTTCGAGGACACGCGCACGCCCAAGGTCCTGGCCGCCGAGGCCGTCATCCTGCGCGCCCTGGCCAAGGACGCGACGGGCATCTGGGACGTGCGCTCCGGCCGCCGGATCCTCGTGGCCCCCAACGTGCTCGCCGACGCGCAGCGCTACGCCCTGGACCAGACGGACTGGTGCCGATGGGTCTCCCTGTGCACGGGACTGCGCGGCGTCCACCTCACCCACGCCCCCCACCTCGTCCCCTACATCGCCGACCTGATGCGCTCGCTGCCCGAACGCAGCGACGAACTCGTGCGCATCGTCCTGCTCCTGGACGCCCTGCCCACCGCGGAGATGGAGGTCCTCACGCCTCGCGACCTGCCCTCGATCCAGTGGCTGCGCACCCACCGCGCGCACGCCGGGGGTGTCGGCCTGGTGCGCGCGTGTGCGGCGGCCGGAATGCCCCTGGCCGGGGTCGAGGCCCTGCAGGCGCAGACCGAAGGATTTGCGCGCACCGTCGTGCGCGAGGGCGTGATCGCGCAGCTTCTGTCCGGCGTCGAGGCCCTGCCGAGCGCCCGCGAGTACGCGGAGCCGGCAGCGTGGCTGGCGCGTGTGCGCTGACGCCTCCCGCCTCGTGGGTGCGAACCCGCGCGGCCCCCTGCGAGCCTGCTCCCTGGCGGTGCGCGCTTCTCTGACCTCCTTCATCGACGAGGCCGGGGCCCCTCCCGCTCTCGTCGTCGGCCTGTCGGGGGGCGCGGATTCGCTGGCGCTGGCGTTGACGACGATCGACGTGGCCGCGCGCGCGGGAATCCCGGTTGTGACGGTGACCGTCGATCATGGGCTGCGCGCGGGCAGCGGCGAGGAGGCTCGCCGCGTCGCTGATCGAGCGGAATCTCTGGGGGCGCGTGCCGTTGTTGAAACCGTGTCGGTGGAGGGCCCGGGAGGGCCCGAAGGCTCAGCCCGCGATGCCCGCCGAGCCGCTCTGCGAGCGGTCGCCCAGCGTGAGGGTGCCCCGATCCTCCTCGGCCACACGATGGACGACCAGGCTGAGACGGTCCTTCTGCGCCTCGCGCGCGGCTCCGGCCCCTCGTCCCTGCGGGCCATCGCCCCCGTCTCGCGCGACGATGATGGGGTGACGTGGCTGCGCCCCCTCCTCGGGCTGCGGCGAACGGACACGGAGCAGGCGTGTGCCCAGGCGGGCCTCACCCCGATTCAGGACCCGACCAACGACATCGACGGGCCGTGGCGCGCCGCGGACGGCAGCCCCCTGCGCCGCTCGGCGCTGCGCCACGCCGCGATCCCCGCCCTGGCGTCGGCTCTGGGTGTGGACCCGGTTCCCGCGCTGGCCCGCACGGCCGCCCTGTGCGCGGCCGACGACGACGCCCTCACCCAGTGGGCGAGCGCGCTCGCGGCCTCGGTGGAGCCCGGGGAGGAACACGACTCAGAGACAGGACACCCGTCCCTGGCGGTCTCCGGCCTGCTGAGCGCCCCCCGAGCGGTGCGTACCCGGGCGCTGCGTGAGGTCGCCCGCGCCGCAGGAATTCGCGCGTTGTCCAGCACCCACGTGGACGCCCTCGACGACCTCGTGGTCGCGTGGCGCGGCCAGGGGCCCATCGACCTGCCCGGAGGCACCGCCTCACGTGTTGGACGCGGCGCGCACGCGCGCATCGCTTTCGTCGCGCGCGAGGTAGGCGCCCCGACGGCACCAGACCCCGCCTAAACAGCGGGAATACACCGCGATGGACCCCACTGGAGCGGCCCGGCACTGCCTGCACGATCACAGGATGTTGCGCTGACAGTGAGAATCCCGTCCTTCCTGGAACAGGCGAGCGTTTGTGTGGCACGCTTATAGTGGAATCGCTCGCGTAGCTTCGATACGAAAAGAGGACACGGTGGACGCCACCGATATGGGTAACGACCTGAAGGAAATCCTGGTCACCGCCGAGGATATGGACCGTCGGCTCGGCGAAATGGCCGAGCAGATCGACCGCGACTACGCGGGCGAAGAACTGCTGATCGTCGGCGTCCTGCGCGGCGCCGTCATGGTCATGGCGGACCTGTCCCGCAAGCTGCACACCCCCCTCGAGATGGACTGGATGGCCGTGTCCTCCTACGGTTCCGGCACCAAGACCTCGGGCGTCGTGCGCATCCTGAAGGACCTCGACCAGGACGTGGCCGGACGCCACGTGCTGATCGTCGAGGACATTATCGATTCGGGCCTAACCCTGTCCTGGCTGCAGGCCAATCTGCTCGGACGAGGTGCCGCCTCCGTCAAGATCGCGACCGCCCTGCGTAAGCCGGAGGCTGCCAAGGTCGACGTGGACGTTGCCTACGTGGGCTTCGATATTCCCGACGAGTTCGTCGTCGGCTACGGCCTGGATTACGCGGAAAAGTACCGTAATTTGCCTTTCGTCGGCACGCTGCAGCCGCACGTCTACAACAACTGAGAACGCCTACCTGTAGGGGACCCACGTGAACGAGAAGATCAAGAACAAACGCCCCAGCCTGGGGTGGGTGATGGTTCCGCTCATCATGCTGCTCGCCGGTGGCTGGTTCGTGTGGGGCTTCTTCGCCCCTCGTGCCGTGACGACCTCCGAGGGCCTCGCGCTCATCTCGGGTGATACGGTCGAGCGGGTGGTCCTCAACGAGGGCACCCAGCAGGTGAATCTGACGCTGACGGAAAACTACGTCCACCAGAGCACGGGCAGTGGCGACCGCACGGCTGATCTGGGTAAGAACGTCTACTTCACGTACTCCTACGTACAGACCAAGGAGATTCTGGACACGGTGGCCGACAAGGCCCCCGCGAAGGGCTGGAACGCGATGCGTCCCCAGTCCGGCATCCTCGGCGGCGTCGTTCAACTGCTGATCTCGCTGATGATCCTGGGCGTCGCGTTCTACTTCATCATGCGCTCCATGTCGGGTTCGCGGATGATGGGCGGCTTCACGCAGTCACGCGCTAAGGAATTCAACCAGGAGCGCCCGGACGTCACCTTCGCGGACGTCGCCGGTGAGGACGAGGCCGTGGAGGAACTCGAGGAAATCCGCGAGTTCCTGGCCTCCCCGGACAAGTTCCACAAGGTGGGCGCACGCATCCCGCGCGGCGTCCTGCTCTACGGTCCTCCCGGAACGGGCAAGACCCTCCTCGCCAAGGCCGTCGCCGGCGAGGCGAATGCCCCCTTCTTCTCGATCTCCGGTTCGGAGTTCATGGAGCTGTACGTCGGCGTGGGTGCCTCCCGCGTGCGTGAGCTCTTCGAGCGCGCCAAGAAGAACGCGCCGGCCATCATCTTCGTCGACGAGATCGACGCCGTGGGTCGCCACCGCGGCAGCGGCATCGGCGGCGGCAACGACGAGCGCGAGCAGACGCTCAACCAGCTCCTCGTCGAGATGGACGGTTTCGACGAGCGCGCCAACATCATCCTGATCGCGGCGACCAACCGCCCCGACATCCTCGACCCGGCGCTGCTGCGCCCCGGGCGTTTCGACCGCCAGATCGCCGTCGAGGCCCCCGACCTGAAGGGCCGCGAGGCTATCCTGAAGGTCCACGCGCAGGGCAAGCCCCTCACCGAGCAGGTCGACCTGCGCCAGATCGCCAAGCGCACGCCCGGCTTCACTGGCGCCGACCTGGCGAACGTCCTCAACGAGGCCGCGCTGCTCACCGCGCGCTCGGACATGCAGTTCATCGATGAGCGGGCCATCGACGAGGCCATCGATCGCGTGATCGCTGGCCCACAGAAGCGCACCCGCGTCATGAACGACCACGACAAGGCTGTGACCGCCTACCACGAGGCCGGCCACGCCTTGGCCGCCGCCGCCCTGAACTACACGGACCCGGTCACGAAGGTCACGATCCTGCCGCGCGGTCGCGCCCTGGGCTACACGATGGTCATGCCCACCGAGGATCGCTTCAATAAGACCCGCAACCAGCTCCTCGACGACCTGGTGTACGGCATGGGCGGCCGCGTCGCCGAGGAGATCGTGTTCCGCGACCCGTCGACCGGCCCTGCCAACGACATCCAGCAGGCCACGAAGACGGCCCGCGCCATGGTCACCGACTACGGCATGAGCGACCGCATTGGCATGGTCAAGCTGGGCGACGCCGACACCGAGGCCTTCGGTCACGGGTCCGGCGAGGGTCCACGCTCGTTCTCCGACGAGACGGCCGCGATCATCGACGAGGAGGTGCGTCGCCTCCTCGACAACGCGATGCGCGAGGCGTGGCGGATCCTGTCGGAAAACCGCGCGGTTCTGGACACCCTGGCCTCGCGCCTGCTCGAGGAGGAGACCCTCGACGAGGCGCAGCTCGCGGAGATCTTCAAGGACGTTGTCAAGGCCCCCGAGCGCCCCGTGTGGAACTACCAGTCCGATGCGGCCGTCCCCGGCGTGGTCCTGGGCCACCCCGTGGGCATTAAAGCCGAGGACGAGTGGAAGCCCGACATGGAGGAGGACGCCGAGGTGGTGCCGACCGATGCCACCGACGCCTCGGGCGTGGAAGGGGAGCAGGCGTGACCTACGATCCCGCTGGCGTTGAAAAGGCGTCGCGCGACCTGCTCGTCGCAATCGGTGAGGACCCCGAGCGCGAGGGCCTGGTCGGCACTCCCGACCGCATGGCGCGCGCGTGGCGCGAGATGTGCAAGGGCCTGACCGAGGACCCGCGCGAGCACCTGCACACCCAGTTCCACGCCGGCACCGACGAGCTGGTCCTGGTCCGCGACATCACCTTCTTCTCGGTGTGCGAGCACCACCTGCTGCCCTTCTACGGCCGCGCCCACGTGGGCTACATCCCGCGCGGCGGCGTCGTGACGGGCCTGTCCAAGCTGGCCCGCGTGGTCGAAGGCTACGCGCGCCGCCCTCAGGTCCAGGAGCGCCTGACTGCCCAGGTGGCTGACGCGATCGACGAAATCCTTGATCCCCAGGGCGTCATCGTCGTTATCGAGGCAGAGCACATGTGCATGTCGATGCGCGGCATCTCCAAGCCCGGCTCTTCGACCGTGACCAGCGCGCTCCGCGGCATCATGAACGACGGCGCGACCCGCGCCGAGATGATGGCCCTCGTTCTGTCCGGGAGCCGATGACGTGAGTGCCCTGCCCCTGCCCGCCGCCCCGGCCTCGTCCCCGGTCCCGCCACCCCCGGCGCTGCCCGGCGGCCTGAGCCTGCCCAGCGGGCGGACGGCGATCATGGGCATCCTCAACGTCACCCCGGATTCTTTCTCGGACGGGGGACGCTACACGGACGTCGCGGCCGCCCTGCGCCACGCGCGCGCGATGGTGGCCGCCGGAGCGGACCTCATCGACGTGGGCGGGGAGTCGACCCGCCCGAACTCGACGCGCATCAGCGCGGACGAGGAGTGGGCGCGCATCTGCACCATCGTCGAGTCCTTGGCCACTGACGGAGTCATCGTGTCGGTGGATACGCTGCACGCGTCGACGGCCCGCGAGGCCGCGCGCGTCGGTGCGGCGATTATCAACGATGTGAGCGGCGGGCGCTGGGACCCCGAGATGAACGCTGCTGTTGCCGAATCGGGCTGCGCGTACGTCGTTCAGCACTACCGCGCGCTGCCGGGCATGCCGGGGGAGCACTTCGACTACGGGGATGACCTCGTGGGTACGCTCATCGAGCGCGTGGGGTCCCAGGTTCAAGACGCTATTGATGCTGGTGTGACAGCTGATAAAATTGTGGTCGACCCGGGCCTCGGCTTCTCGCTGACGGGCGACCAGTGCTGGCAGATTCTGCGCGAACTGCCGCGCTTCCTGCAGGGCGGATACCCCGTCCTCGTCGGCGCGTCTCGTAAGCGTTTCGTCAAGGCCCTCGACGGCGACGTGGACACGAACAGTGCGGACATCGCCGCCTACTGCGCGGCAGCTGGCGCGTGGGCCGTGCGGGTCCACGACGTAGCAGCCACCGTGGCGGCCATCGCCCGAAAGGAGAACGACGTTGACTAACCGACGCGTCATCATCGCCCTGAAAGGACTCGGGGCGCTGGCCAACCACGGCGTCTACGACTTTGAGCGCGACCGTAACCAGCGCTTCAGTGCGGACATCGTCATGTGGGTCGAGACCGCCGGCACCGCCGACGACATCGCCGCCACCGTCTCCTACGCGGACATTGCCGACGAGGCCATGGCCGTCCTCACCGGCACCGCCGTCGACCTCATCGAGACCCTCGCCGAGACCATCGCCTCGCACGTCATGAGCCACGAGGGCGTCGTCGGCACCGAGGTCACCGTCCACAAGCCCGACGCCCCCATCGACCACCCCTTCGCGGACGTGTCCGTGACCGTGCGCGCGGGCCAGACCGAGGCGATGCCCCTGTCGCTGTCCCTCAAGGGAGTTTACGAGGCCGAGGATGGCTCCGTCCTCACCGGCGAGATCGAGGCCTACGGACGCGCCCAGGCCCCCAGCCCCGCCGAGCAGGAGCAGAGCGGCGCCCTGCCCACGCGTCGCGACGTCCAGGCCGCACACGCCGCGCCCGCCCACGATGCAACGCGCCCCGAGTACCTGCGCTCGCGCCGCGTCGTCCTGGCGATCGGCGGAAACCTCGGGGATGTGCCCGTCACCCTCATGCACACGGTTGAGGCGCTGTCCTACATGGAGGGCTTCCAGATCGACGACGTCTCGCCGATCATGCGTACCAAGCCCGTGCTGGCCCCCGGCCAAGCCCCCCAGCCCGACTACTGGAACGCCGTCGTCGTCGGCTCCGCGATCGCGACCCCCGACGAGCTGTTCGCCCAGACCAGCCGCATCGAGCGCGAGCTGGGACGCGAGCGCCACCAGCGCTGGGGCGCGCGCACCGTCGACATCGACATCATTCAGATCGAGGGCCTGGCCTCCTCCGACCCGGTCCTCACCCTGCCGCACCCGCGCGCAAAGGAACGCGCCTTCGTTCTGGCGCCCTGGATCCTGTGTGAGCCCGACGCCGTCCTCGAGGGCGTGGGCCGCGTGTCCGACCTGCTGGCCGACACCCCCGACCGCGAGGGCATCATCGACGCGGTCGACGACTGGCTGGAGGATCCCGCAGCCGTCATGGCCGACTCCGACCAGCTCCTCGCCCTGCGTGCCGAGCAGGCCAGCGCCGACATGCGCGAGCTCATCGAGGCTCTGACCGGCGAGATCAGCCAGGTCAGCGACCTCGTCACCCGCCCGGGCGAGCCCGCCGAGCCGGTGGAGATTCCCGCTGCCCACACGGTGATCGAGGACTCCGGCGACGACGTTGAGGAGGCCGCAGACTCCGAGTCGGCCCCCGAGCAGGCCGAGGAACCCGAGGCTGCCCCCGTCTCCGCCGCCGAGGCCCCTGCCCCTCGCGCCAGCATCTGGAGCCGCCTGGCCGCCGCCCAGGCTTCGGACGAGGCCTCGAGCGCCGAAGAGCCTGAGGCCAGCGAGCCAGAGCTCGACGAATCCGCGTCGCACGGCATTGACGTGCCCGACGCCGAAGCTCCGGCCGCGGACGCCGCCGCGCCGGCTGACGAAACCGACGCAGCCCCGCAGGGCGAAGCCCCCGCGGACGAGGCCCCGACCGCCCCGGCGGTGCCCGGCCCGCCCCACCGCCAGCGCCGCCGCCGCGCGGACGAAGCCAAGGCCTCGTCGCGCCCGTCCTGGCACCCCGTGTCCTCCGTGCCCGCCGACTCCCCGGCCGGCCGTATGACCCGCAAGATCGGCACCGGCACCTACAAGCCGAGCGGGACCGAAAAGCCCCGCTGGGCCCCCGTGTTCGAGTCCAAGCGAGAGGAGTCCCGCTCCAAGATCGCGCTGCCCGACTGGAACTTCTCCGTGGGTGCCTCCCACGACGTGCGCGTCGTCGACGACCGCTCTGGCCTGGGGCGCGACGACGAGGCTCCCAAGGCCACCGTGCACGCCGACGGACGTTCCACCATCCTCGCCCCCGGGCTGCCCGACAACACCCCCGTCGGCCCCATCCCCGAGGAAGAGGCCACTCAGACTGGCATCCTGCGCCGCGTTGTCGTGCGGCCCACGATGACGGGTGCGGTCCCCATCGTCAAGAGGCGTTAAATGAAACCCCTGTCGATCACCTGGGTGACGCTGGTCGGCTTCGTCTGTGCCCTTCTCAGCTTCCTCGGCTTCTTCGCGCACATGCGCGCGGGAGGCACCCCCATGATCGTCACGCCCGGCCCGGCCGTCGTCTTCGCGGTCGCGACCGCGCTCCTCATCTGGTCCGGCCTGGCCGTGCGCCGCCTGCGCGCCAACAAGGACACGTGGATTGACGCGATTGGCGCGATGCGGGTCGCCGTGTTCGCCAGGGCCAGCGCGATCGTTGGATCCGCGCTCGCCGGTGTCCTCATCGGTGTCATGATCGTGTCCCTCACGCAGCTCGAGGCCTCGGCGATGGTCGGCAACGCGATTGCATCGGGTCTCAGCGGCCTCGTTGGCCTTGTCTGGATTGTCGTCGCTCTTGTCGTGGAACGCTGGTGCGTGATTAACCCCGACGACGACGGATCTTCGAGCTCGCACAAGCGCAGCGCAGCAGCCTAAGCGCCTCGTGTGGGAGTCCTCTCGCGCGCGAAAGTGAGCCCGCCCCGAGCGTTAGTCGCGCCCCGATGGCGCGGGCCGGTATCGTGGACGCGTGGCTGACCAGCGTAAGAATTCCCCCCGGCGACCCTCGTCCCGTCGCTCCGTGTCCGCATCCGGACGCGCCGGCGACCGCGCCTCCCGAGCCGCAACGGGCGGTCGGGGAGCCTTGAGGCGCGCGGCGTCTTCCGCCGGCGCCTCGACGGCCAAGCGGGGGAGCGGGGCAGCCGGGCGTCGGCCTAAGAAGGCCTCCTCGGGCGGTGGACGTCCGCCCGTGAATCTGTGGCCCCGGCGCATCATCACCGGCCTGGGCCTGCTCCTCATCATCGCGCTCATCGTGTGGGGTATCGTCGCCGCTGTGCGAGCCATCGTGGGAGCCTTTAGCGCCGCTCCTGTTCCCCAGTCGACCCCGCAGTCCGTCGTCCAGTCCGGAGCCCTCGACGCCTCCGGATACACGCTCAAGGGCGGCCAGGAGGCCACCGCCGACGGCCTGCTCACCGACGGCACCACGATCGACATTCCTGCCTGCCTGGACCGCGACATCACGGCCACCGCGAAGGCGAGCCCCGTGGCTTCTGGTTCCGCCATGCCCGTGACGCTCACGTTGGAAAACCGCGGCTCGGTCGCCTGCTCAACGTCGCTGACGCGCTTCAACCTGGCGGTGACAACCGGCGACCACCAGGTCTACGACTCCTCGCGCTGTGCCGACAGCCAGCAGTCTTCGATGACGCTGCTGCTGCGCCCGGGCGGCACCTGGTCTGGCTCGCTGAGCTGGGACGGATACGTGTACACCAACGGCTGTACGGCTCCCGCGGGCGGCGCGAGCGCCGCCGCGGCCGGCACCTACAAGGTGGCCGTCACGATGGGCACGCGAGAAGTCGGTTCGACCGTCGTCGACGTGACGCCGGCGCCCACCCCCGCGCCCCAGTCGGGAGCGCAGTCGGGCGCCCAGTCCGGCACACAGTCGGGCCGCTAACGGCTGGGAGTCGGCGAGCGGCTACCAGCCGACGATGCCGGCGCTCACGGCCTGAGCCTGGTGGGCCAGGTTCTCCGTAATGAGCTTCGCCCGGTAGGGGCCGATCCCCTCGAGCTCCTCCAGGTCCTCAACGGTGGCCGCGCGCAGCTGCGGCAGCGAGTTGAAGTGCGCCGACACGACCTTGATGGCGCTCCACGATAGGTGCGGCACCAGAGACAGGGCGCGCACGCCGCGCGGCGTGATCTCGCGATCCAGGTCCGCGACCTCATACACGTCCAGGCCCAGGATGTTCGAAATCGCGGTGAGGTCCACGATGCGCTCGGAGCCGAGCGAGGACAGCTCGGCCTCGACGCGTGCCAGGTCGTCCGGGTTCGCGATGTAGTCGCGCATGACGAGGGCGCGCTCGGACGCGGAGCCGCGCACGAGGTCCTCGACCTGCAGGGCCAGCAGGCGGCCCTCCGAGCCCAGCTCCTCGAGGTACTCCGTGATCTCGGAGGTGATGCGCCGGATCATCTCCATGCGCTGCATGACGGTGGCGACGTCGCGCACGGTCGCGCTGTCGCGCATTTCCAGGATCGTGAGGGTCTGCAGGACCTCGTCGAGGCGCTGGCTGTAGCGGTCGAGCGTGTCAACCGCCAGGTTCGCGCGCGAGAGCAGGGCCTCGGGCTCCTCCACCAGGCGATGCTCGGAGCCCACGTAGATGGAGATCATGCGCATGGACGCGGACAGCGATAGCACCGGCAGGTGGGTCTGGCGGGCGGTGCGCTGCGCGGTACGGTGACGCATACCTGACTCGTCCGTGGGGATCGTTGGGTCCGGGAAGAGCTGCACGTTCGCCTTGCGGATGCGCCACTGGTTGGGATCGATGATGACTGCGCCGTCCATCTTGCACAGCTCGCGCAGGCGCGCGGCCGTGAAAGCAACGTCGAGGTCGAAGCCGCCCGAGCACAGGGCCTGCACCTCCGGGGTGTACCCCAGGACGATGAGAGCACCCGTGTGGGAGCGCTGGATTCGTTCCAGTCCCTCTCGCAGAGGCGTGCCGGGCGCGACTGCGCGCAGTGCGTCACGAAGGATCGCTGCATCGGACGTCAATGTGATTCCCTCCCAGAACAGTCGGTGTGATTCCTATTATTGCGAGTCCGCCGGAAAAGAGACACGAATAGCCGTCGCCAGATCCGACACAGTAAACACGGTGATGCCGTCGACTCCCGACAGGTCTTCGCTGCCCTGGGCGGGCACGATCGCGCTGGAGAAGCCCAGGCGCGCGGCCTCGGCGAGGCGGCGCTGGGTGCCCGTGCAGGCGCGTACCTCGCCCGTCAGCGAGATCTCTCCGACCGCGACGAGGTCGGGGCGTGGAGGAGTGCCCTTGAGCGAGGAGACGATGGAGATGGCCATCGCCAGGTCGATCGCGGGCTCGACCGTGCGTGCACCGCCGACCGTGGAGACGTAGACGTCCGCCCCCGACGTGTCCGCGCCGATGCGGGCCTGAAGGACCGCGAGGATCATGGCGACGCGCGCGTGGTCCACGCCCGAGGTCGTGCGCCGGGGTGACCCGCCCGACGAGGGGGCGACGAGGGACTGGATCTCCGTGGGCAGCGGCCGGCGCCCCTCCAGAGAAACGGCCGCGCACGTGCCGGGCACGCCGCGCGTCGTGCGCGACAGGAACAGGCCGGAAGGGTCGGCGAGGCCGTAGATGCCCGAGTCTGTCAGCTCGAAGCAGCCCACCTCGTCGGTGGGGCCGTAGCGGTTTTTCACCGCGCGCAGTAGGCGCAGGCGCGAATGACGGTCGCCCTCGAACTGGCAGACGACGTCCACGAGGTGTTCGAGGACGCGCGGACCGGCGATGCCGCCGTCCTTGGTCACGTGGCCGACGAGCAGGGTGGGCAGGTCGGACTCCTTGGCGACCCGGATCAGCGAGGCCGCGACCGCGCGCACCTGCGCGACGCCGCCCGCCCCGCCCTCGACCTGGGCGGAGGAGATGGTCTGAACGGAGTCGACGATGAGCAGAGAGGGGTGTGAGGCTTCGATGTGCCCGAGGATGACGCCGAGCTCCGTCTCATCGGCGATCAGGAGGTTCGGTTCGAGCGCGCCGATGCGTTCCGCGCGCCCGCGCACCTGCGCCGCCGACTCCTCGCCCGTCACGTAGAGGACGGGGCCGCGCCCGCCCGCCGCCGCCGTGCGCGCGGCCTTAGCGGCCACGTCCAGCAGCAGCGTCGACTTACCCACGCCGGGTTCGCCCGCCAGGAGGATCACCGCGCCGGGAACGATGCCGCCGCCGAGGACCCGGTCCAGCTCGCTCACGCCCGTCGAGCGCGACGAGGCCCGCTCGCCGTCCACCTCGCCGATCGGCAGGGCGGGGCGACGCGGGGGAGTCGCGGCCGCGCGCGGCCCGCCCGAGGCCTCGCCGGCCTGGTCGACGGTGCCCCACGCCCCGCACTCGCGGCACTGGCCCACCCACTTGGGGGAGGTCCACCCGCACTCGGAGCAGCGGTAGGTGATCTTCTCTTTCGCCATGCACTCACCGTAACCCGACCCGCCCTCATCTGCGGGTCCCGCGCGCGGGTGGGCGCCGTTCTTCGAACCGGCCCAGGTCATTGCACGGGCTTGCGGTTCCCGCGCGCGGGCGGGCGCCGTGACTGCGGCGTTGGGAGAGCGGACCCGTGACCCGCACCGGCCTCGTTCCCGGAGCGTGATCGCCTAAATGCGCGACTGTGGTCAGGTTCTCGCGCATGAGGAATGGATACGCGCCGCCGCGAGAACCCCGTTCGACAGGTTGCAGATTCCTCGGTACCTGTTGTTGTCTGCGGGGTTTATCCATAGGGTTGGTCGGTGTGTATCCTTGGGATGGTTGCCCATACCCTCCGCGGATACAGACAACGCCCCATACCAGTGCGCACATTGAGACTGAGGAAAGCCACATGAACAAGGCGCGTCGATCGCGAAACACCTGGTCGAAGCGGATACCCGCGCTCTCCGTCCTATTGGTGTCCGCGATGCTGTGCGTGCTCGCGGTCGTGTATCGGGGTGTCGAGGTCACCCAGGTGAGCGTCGACGACGGCGGCATTTGGGTGACGAACCAGGACCGCAAGCTCCTCGGGCACCTCAACTACGACGCCCTCATGCTGGACGGCACGGTCTCGGTGAAGTCCGCGTCCTTCGACATCGGCCAGGAGGGCGGCGACGTGACCCTGGGTGAGACCGTGAGTCGCACAGTCACCCCGGTGCGTCCGACCTCCTTCTCCCTCGGTCAGTCCGTCACCCTGCCCGATAACGCTGTTCAGGTTCAGGGCGGCTCGGTCCTGGCGGTCCTCGACCCCAACGAGGGCCTCCTGTGGGTCGGCAGTGCCAACGAGCCCGCCACCATGTCGCTCCTGCGTGAGGACGCGGTCGCCAACGACCTGAGCGACGGCATCGTGACGGTGTCGAACTCGGGCACGGTCTTCGCCTATTCTCCCGGTTCCTCCAAGCTCGTGACCCTGACGAGCGAAGGCCAGGCCTGGCGCGTGAAAACCACTGAGATCAAAGACTTTACTCCCGCCGGGCCCCCGACGATCACCGCGGTCGGCGACAAGCCGGTCGTCTACGACCAGACCGGCAACAAGCTGGTCCTGCCCGGCGGCAAGGTGCGCGACCTGTCCGAGGAACACGTGAGCGGTGCCGTCCTGCAGGCCCCCGGCGACGAGGCCGCCTCGGTCCTCCTCGCGACCGGCGACCAGCTGGTGTCCGTGCCCCTGAACGGCAAGGCGATCGAGCGTCAGGAGGCCTCGGAGAGCGGCCAGAAGGGCACCCCCGCGCCCCCCGTCTTCCACCGTGGCTGCTCCTACGGTGCATGGGCGGGCTCGGGCGCGTTCGTGCGCACCTGCACGGACTCCACGCGCAACCAGGCGCAGACGGTGTCGAGCCTGGCCGAGGCCTCCTCCGCTGTGTTCCGCACGAACCGCACGCGCATCGTCCTCAACGACGTTTCGACGGGCACGCTGTGGCTGCCCGACAAGAACATGGTCGTGGTCAGCAATTGGGATCAGACCCCCACCGAGGAGCAGGAGGAAGAGGACACTCCGACCCCCGACCAGCGTGAGCAGGTCTCCGAGCCGGAGCACAAGGACAAGAACACGCCGCCCGAGGCCGTGGATGACGAGTTCGGCATCCGCCCGGGCCGCTCGACGCTGCTACCCGTCCTGGACAACGACTCCGACGACGACGGCGACGTGCTGACGGCGCGCGCGGTCACCAACCCCGAGTTCGGCTCGATCGTGCGCACGAGGGGCGGCCGCGCCCTCCAGATCACGGACGTCCCCGAGAGCATGACGAGCGGATCGACGTCCTTCACGTACGAGGCCTCGGACGGCCTCGCGGGCGCGACGGCGAACGTGACGCTGACGATCCACCCGTGGAGCCAGAACGAGGGCCCGCGCCAGCTCAAGCACCCGGTCATCAAGGTGGGTGCGAACGCGCAGGTCGAATACAACCTCCTGTCGGACTGGATTGACCCGGACGGCGACCAGTTCTACCTGGTGTCGGCGACGGCCCCGGAGGGCATGGCCGTGCAGTTCTCCGAGGACGGCACGGTTCAGATCCGCGACCTGGGCTCGGGCGCTGGCGTCAAGGCGATCGCCGTGACCCTGTCGGATGGCCACGCCGAGACCACCGGTGAGCTGAAGGTGAGCGTCCAGGAGGCGGGCAATGTGCCGCCGGTGGCGCGCGCCGACTTCTACGTGGCGCGCGTGGCTGAGCCGCTGACGATCGACCCGATCGCCAACGACACGGATCCCAACGGCGACGCCCTGTCCCTCGTGGCTGCGGGCACGGCCCCGGCGGGCACCGCGGTCTCCGCTGACCTCTCGCGCGGCACGCTGACGTTCACGGGCTCGGTGCCGGGATCCTTCCAGTTCACCTACACGGTCTCCGACGGCCCGTCCACGACCGTGGGCGTCATCCGGGTCGACGTGGTCGACGACGACACGAATGCTCTGCCGATCGCCGAAGACGACCTGGCGGTCCTGCCCAGCGGCGGCGCCTCGCTGATCGCGCCGCTGGCCAACGACACGGATCCGTCCGGCGGAGTGCTTGTCGTCCAATCGATCGACGTGCCCGCGAACTCGGGCCTCGAGGTTACGCTCATCGAGCGCCACCTGCTGCGCATTACGTCGCCGGGCGGCCTCACTGACGTGACGACCTTTACCTACACGGTCTCCAACGGCGCGGGTTCCGCGACCGCCCAGGTCAGCGTCATCCCGACGAACGCGCAGAGTGAGGAGACTCCGCCCCAGGTCACGGCCGACACCGCGAAGGTGCGCGCCGACGACATCGGCTCAGTGAGCGTCCTGTCGAACGACCGCTCGCCGATCGGCCTGTCGCTGAGCCTGGACCCGGAGGTGGAGGTCCTGTCGGGCGCCGAGCTGGGCACGGTCTTCGTGACCGGTAACCAGGTGCGCCTGGCCGCCGGCTCCGAAGCCGGCGTGGTGCGCGTGGCGTATACGGCCATCGACTCGGTGGGTAACCGCGCGACGACAACCGTCACGTTTGAGGTCATCGCTTCCTCCGCGGCTAACAGTGCTCCCGTGCCCAAGGCGCTGAGCGCGTGGGCCGTGCAGGGCCAGATGACGCGCGTCCCGGTGCCGCTGACGGGCATCGACCCCGACGGCGACTCGGTCGCCCTGGTGGGCATCGACCAGCCGCCGGCCAAGGGCAGCGTCGTGCTGGGCACGGAGTGGCTGGAATACACGCCCTCCGACGATGCGACCGGCACGGACACCTTCTCCTACATCGTCGAGGACCGCCTCGGCGTGCAGGGACGCGCCCGCGTGCGCGTCGGCATCGCCCCTCCCGGCTCGCAGAACCACAACCCGACGGCCGTTCCCGACTCGGTGACGGTGCGTCCGGGGCGCGAGGTGAGCATCAACGTCCTGAACAACGACGTGGACGCGGACGGCGACACCCTGTACATGGACACGGATCCGGCGACCGTGTCGGTGTCGGATCCGACCGCGACCGTGACGGTGGCCGAGGACCTGGTGACGGTCAAGGCGCCCGCCACGAACGGCGTGTTCGTCGTGGCCTACCAGATCGAGGACGGCCGAGGTGGCCGCGCCCAGGGACAGCTGACCGTGACGGTGGACGCTGAGGCGCCGCTGCGCGCGCCGATCGCCCGCGACGACGTCGTGCCGGTCTCCGATCTGCCCTCGGACTCTAAGCCCGTCAGCGTTGCCGTCCTCGTCAACGACGAGGACCCGGACGGTACCACGGCCGCGCTGACGGTGTCCTCGGACGCCTCGGGCGTGAGTGTGTCGGGGCAGAACCTGTCGATTTCTACGGACGCCCGCCGTCGCCTCGTCGTGTACACGGTGACGGACCCCGATGGCCTGAGCGCGAGCGCGGTCGTGACCGTTCCTGGCACCGACCTGCTGGCTCCGCGCCTGGACACGACGCGCGTCCCGGTGGCGATGCGCGCGGGCTCCACGCTCACCCTCGACATGCACGACTACGTGCTGGTGCGCGACAACTCGCGCTCCCCGATCATCACGGACGCCTCCTCCGTGAAGTTCAGCGGAGGCCTGGACTCGGCCTCGCTCCAGGACTCCACGCACATCACGCTGAGCGCGCCCGACACGGCCTCGGGCAAGGCCTCGGTGTCCTTCACGGTGCGTGACGGTGCCTCGGACGACGCCTCCGCGCTGTCCTCGACCCTGACGATCCCGATCACGATCCAGCCGGCCAGGAACCTGCCGCCGCGCCTGACCCCGACCCCGATCCTCGTGGGCCAGGGCGAGACCGTGACGGTCGACCTCACGCAGATGGTAGACGATCCGGACGACCAGGCGAAGGGATCCTTCGAGTACCGCGTGGTGAAGGCCCCCGGCGGCGTGGACGTGTCCCTGGACGGCCACAACCTGACCGTGTCCGGCAAGAAGGACCAGCCCAAGGGCCCGGTCGGCGCGATCACTGTCAGCGTCGATGACGGCTCGGGCGCGGTCAACGCCGACATTCCGGTGACGATCGTGAAGTCCTCCAAGCCCCTCGTGACGACCACGGAGGCTCGCATCAAGGCGAAGGCCGGCCAGACGGTGGACGTGAACCTGTCGGAGTACACGACGAACCCGTTCCCGGATCCGCTCGTGGTCCTGGATGCGTCGGTGCACGTGGGCCAGGGAACCGCCTCGGGTAACGGCAACGTCCTGTCGGTGACCCCCAAGGCGGGCTTCCACGGCAACATGACCATCGTGTACCGCGTCATGGACGCGACGAACGACCCGGATCGCGTGGTCCAGGGCCGCGTTGTCGTCCAGGTTCTGGATCGCCCTGAACCGCCGCAAAACGTGAAGGCGACCGCGATGGGGTCGAAGACCGCCTTCGTGCAGTTCGATGAGCCCCCCGCAAACGGGGGCACGATTTCTGGCTACAAGGTGACGGACCTGTTCGATGGGCAGACCTACAACACCACCAAGCCGGGTATGCAGATCAAGGGCCTGGAGAATGGTAAGAATCACCGCTTCACGGTCGTCGCGACGAACGAGGCCGGTGACTCCGATCCGTCCGAGCCATCCGCCGAGGTGAACATCGATGTTGCGCCCGAGCAGATGGCGGCACCCACGGTCGTGGGTACGGATAGTGCCCTCGAGGTCTCGTGGGTGGAGCCGCACAACGAGGGATCGCGGATCCTGTCGTACACGGTGTTGCTCAATGGACCCGGCGGCGGTCAGCCGGTTTCCTACTCGGTGGACGCTCCGAAGACCAACCTGCGGATCCCGGAACTGAAGAACGGCACGTTGTATTCGGTGCAGGTCCAGGCGCAGAATGGCGCGGAGAAACCGTCGCTGCCGTCCTTGGCGACCGAGGGCTACCCGCACACGAAGCCAGATCAAGCGACCGGCGTGAGCGCCGTCGCGATCGCCTCTGTGGGCGATCCGAACAAGGCGACGGTTGAGGTTACGTGGAACGTGGGTTCTCCCAATGGCAAGGGATGGGGCCAGGCCACGGTTTCGGTCAATGGCGTCGATGTGTACGTTTCATCAGACGCTCGTACTGCCACGCTGTTCGACGTGCCGACGGGCAGTAAGGTGTCCGCGTCGGTGACGCTGACGAACTCGCACGGGGATACTTCGGACCCTGCCACCACGTTCGTTTCGATCGCGACCGTGCCTCTGCCGATCGATACCCCGACTCTGCAGGGCAACGGCACGCCGGGGCAGCTGGTTGTCTCGAATCTGAGGCCTAAGGAGGGTCACGGCTTCAGCGCATCCGAGCTGACGGTGCGCTACTCGTTGACCCGCGAAGGATGTGCGGACGGAACGCCGGTCTATGAGGGTCAACGAATCGATGTGGGCGGTTGGCAGGATCGTGAAGTCTTCTTCTGCCAGTCTGGCCGGGGCCTCAAGGGGAATGAGGTCACGTCGGGCACCGTTTCGGCCGTTGGCCACCCCACGGCCAAGCCCGATCCGGTCAAGGTGTGGGTTTCGAATGTCGGTAGCACGTCTGCCGTCGTGCGCTGGGATGCGATCGGCGCCAACCCTGCCTTGTCGGGTCTCAAGGTGTACCTGAATAACAGGGAGCAACCCGTCGGGGTTGGCGCCACGGAGGCGACCTTCAGTGACCTGGCACAGGGCACGGAGTACTCGGCCACGGTCGCGGCAACTAACGACTGGGGAACGACACAGATGCGGGCGGACTCATCGTTCGTCACGAAGCTGGACGTGAACCTGACGTGGACGGACGTCTGCCAGGGAGGCGAGAAGCACACGGGCCCGGGTGGATGCCACACCTTTAAGTTCAGCGCTCCGGGGTGGGCTAACACGTCGCTTACTCACAAATGTACGATCCGTTCGGATCTGGACAATTGGACCGAAGAGGTGACTATCGATCGTGCCGGTCCCATAGAGTCGCACATCGCGACGCGGGCGGATTCCGACGCGGCGTTCGCGCGGAACGTGCGCATTGACGGCGATTGTCGCCCGGTGAGGTAAGCCAGTGAAGAAACTACGTCGACTTGTGAGGCATGCGTGGCGCGCCCTGTGCGCCCGCGTGCAGGCGCTGCCCGGCTACGAGGGCGTCGCCCGCTGGCTGGGTGCGCTGACCCCGGTGGGGTGGGCGGTGATCGCGGCGACGCTCGCGGGTACCGTCGCGGCCCTCGCCTTCGGCTGGCTGGAGGGCTTCATCGTGGCCGTGATGGGCCTGGTGGCCCTCGTCGTCGCGGTTGCCTCGGTCGCGTCCCCGTCCCCGCTGTCCGTGTCCCTGCACATGAAGAACGATCGCATTATTGCCGGCCAGGTGGCGGTGGGTCGCGTCCGCGTGGTCAACGAGTCCGGGCGCCGCTCGGGTTCGACCCTCGTGGAGGTGACGATCGGACGAGGCAGTGGCGAGTTCCTCGTGCCCCCGATCAGCGGAAACGGCACGTGGAACGAGTCTTTCTCGGTCATGACGAAGCGCCGCGGCGTCATCAACGTGGGCCCCGCGCGCACCGTGCGCATGGACGGGCTGGGCCTGCTGCGCCGCGTGCGTTCGTGGGATGATCCGATCCTCGTGCACGTGCACCCGCCGACGGTGCGTTTCTCCTTTGACGCGACGGGCATGCAGATGGATGTCGAGGGTGTGGCCAGCGAGAAGCTGACGAGCTCCGACGTGTCCTTCCACGCCCTGCGCGACTATGAGCCGGGCGACGACCGTCGCGCGGTGCACTGGCCGTCGACGGCGCGCTTTGGCCGCCTGATTGTGCGTCAGTTCGAGGAGACTCACCGCTCGCACCACATGGTGCTGCTGGATACGCGTGTGGATGTGTGGGATCGGCGCTCCTTTGAGACGGCCGTGTCGGTTGCCGCGTCGCTGGCCCTCGCCGGCTCGGGCGAGGCCCGCACGGTCTCGATGCACACCGCGGACGAGTGGATCCCCACGGGCTCGCCCATGGCGATGCTGGATGCGCTCTCCGAGATGGAGACGTCGACGCGCTCGGAGTTTGCGGGCATCGTGCGCCGCTGCATCATGGAGCGCGGCGGGATCTCGGTGCTCTCGATCGTCGTCGGCGCTGGCGTGGACGACCAGGAGGCTGCTCGCCTGGCGAATATCGCTCCTGTCGATGTCATCGTGTCGGTGATCCGCGTGGTCCCGGGCCGGGCGCGTCGTCGTCGCAAGATCACGCGCGGCGTCATCATCGACTGCCCCTCCCTCGAAGACCTGCCGATGCTCGTGTCGCGGGGGGTGAACGCGTGAGTACTCCTGCTCGCAACGCCTCGCGTCCGGCACCTCCGCCGCCTCGCTCCCGTCGCCCCGCCGCCCAGGAAACCACGATGGGCGGGTCGATACACCGCGCCGCCATGCCCGCGTGGTCCCTGCTGGTCCTCGCGGTCCTCTTTTCCGGTCCGATCCTCATGTTCGAGTCCGTCTTCGGCGGCGGCCAGGGCGCGATCGCGGCGCTTGCGGGCGTCGTGGTCGGCCTCGTCGTCGCGTGGGCGGCAGCGAAGTGGCGCTGGGACCTGCTGTCGATCGTCGCGGCGGTCGTGGCCTCGCACTTCCTCTTCGGTGGCGCCGCCGCGCTGCGTGAGACGACCCGCTGGGGCGTGGTCCCGACGTCGCGGACCCTCCAGACGCTGGTCGTCGGTTCGGTCGAGGCCTGGAAGGACCTCCTGACGCTGACGCCGCCGGCCGGCTCCTACGTGGGGCCTGCGATGGTGCCGTGGATGGCCTGCCTCGTGTGTTCGGTTGCGGCGGGCGTCGTGACGGTGCGCTACGGGCGCCCCATGTGGGGATCCGTGCCGCTGATCCTCGCTGGCGTGATCGCGATCGTGTGGGGGCCGTCGGGCCACTCTCCGTCCGCCCTCCTCGTCATCGCGTGGTGGGTGGGACTCATCGTGTGGTGGGCGTGGGCCTCGGCGATCGGACGCGCACGACTGGGCGCCGACATCGTCATTGGTATGGCCTCTACGGCGACCACCGCGTCGACGACCGTGGGCGGTTCCTCGCGTCAGATCGTGCACGTGTGGTGGCGCGTGGGCATGGGCGCGCTCATGGTGGGCGTGATGGTTGCTGCGGCGATCCCTGCGGCGTCCCTGCTGGGCCCCACGGCCTCGGACCGCGTCGTCGGACGCGACGTCGTCGAGCCGCCCGTGGACGCGCGCCAGTACCCCTCGCCGCTGTCCAGCTACCGCCACTACAACAAGGACCTCGAGGATGAATCCCTGATCCGCGTGTCCAACATGCCCAAGGAGGCGCGCGTGCGCCTGGGCGCGATGGACGTGTACGACGGGACGACCTTCGGCATGGGCGTCATGAACACGGTGGACGGCACGGCCGGATACCGCCGCGTGGGGTCCACGATCCCGGGGCGCAGCGCCGATACGGCGGGAGTGCAGACCTCGGTGTCGACCTCGCAGCTGCTGGGACCGTGGGTGCCCACGATCGGCCAGGTGTCGGTCCTGCGTTTTGAACCCTCCGCCCCCAACGCGGCCGAGCAGCAGGACGGCCTGAACTACGACCTGTGGGCGGATACCGCCCTGACGACGGGTCCGACCGGCCAGCTGAGCTACTCGCTGAGCACGACGATGCCGCGCGAACACGCAGACTCGGAGTTCGCCAGCGTGAACGCAGCGCGCTACGCCGGGGGAGACACGAACGTCCCGAAGGACGTGGACTCCCTGGCCGCGGATCACACGTCGACCGCGCGCTCGGACCTGGAGAAGGCCCGCGCGATCGAGCAGTTCCTGCACACGGATGGCTATTACTCCAACGAGGACACGATCAATTCGCGTCCCGGCTCCTCTCAGGACCGCATCGAGCGCATGATCAGCGCCGAGGCGCTGGTGGGCGACGACGAGCAGTACGCGACCCTTATGGCCCTCATGCTGCACTCGCAGGGCATCAACGCCCGCGTCGTGATGGGCGCCTACCGCGAGGGCACGTCCGGCAGCGTCGACCTGACGGGTTCGGACATGCACGCGTGGGTCGAGGTGGAGTTCCCCGGCGTCGGCTGGGCGACCTTCGACCCGACTCCGCCGCGCGATCAGCAGCCCACGACGCAGGTCAACAAGCCCAAGTCCGTGCCCAAGCCCCAGGTCCTGCAGCCCCCGGAGCCGCCCGAGCAGCCGGTTGAGCTGCCGCCCGCAACCCGTGACCAGGCGACGGATCCGCACGATCCGAACGGCGTCCATATCCCGTGGATGGCGATCGGCACGGTGTCGGTGTCGCTCCTCCTGCTGCTGGGCCCGGTCCTGGCTGTGCTCCTGGCGAAGTCCCGCCGCCGTAAGAGCCGCCGCCGTGCGCAGGCCGCCGAGTCGGTGCGCGGCTCGTGGGACGAGCTCGTGGATACCGCGATCGACTCCGGCCTCGTCGTCGAGCCGCACTTGACGCGCCAGGAGGTTGCGTGGGCGCTGGCCTCGCAGTGGACGCCCAAGAAATCCGAGAGCGACGAGGAGGGGGATGCTAAGGCCCGCAAGGCGCGCAAGCGCTCGGCCGCGGACGTGCGCGTGCCTGGCTGGTCGCTGTTCTCGGGCGCGGTTCCCCGGGCCGTCACCGTGGCGCGCCGCGCGGACGTCGCGGACTTCGCTGCCGGTGGTGCCCGCCCCGAGGACGCGGAGCAGGCGTGGAACGACGTGGATGAGCTGCGTCGCGAGTGGGCGGCCTCGGTGTCGCTGTTCGCGCGACTGCGGTACGCGCTGTCGCTGAAGTCGCTGCGCTGGCGCCGTCGCGCCCGCCGTCAGGCTGACGCCGCTCGCAAGGGCGGTCGCTCGCTGGCTAAGCGCATGGGCCGTAGGAAAGGGAAACGTTGATGGATAGCGACGCTCGCGTCGGAATGGTGCCGTCGCTGCCGGGTTACGAGTGGATTCGTCCACTCGGGTCGGGTGGGTTCGCGGACGTGTTCCTGTGCCGCCAGGAGCTGCCCAGCCGTGAGGTGGCCGTCAAGGTGGCGCGCAGGGATCGCGGGGCGGACGGCGAGGCCGGTATCGCACGTGAGGCTGACGTGATGGCTCTCGTGTCGGGTCACCCGGCGGTGGCCCAGCTGTACGGCGCGGGGCGCACGCCGGATGGTCGCCCGTACCTGGTGATGGAGTACTGCCCGGTTGCGAACATCCTCGATCAGGTGCGCGCAAACCCGATGTCGACGGACCGCGCGCTGTCGATGGTGATCCGCATGTGCGGCGGCGCTGAGATGCTGCACCGCGCGGGCTACGTGCACCGCGACATTAAGCCCAGCAACATCATGATCAACGCCTACGGGTCGCCGGTGCTCACCGACTTCGGCGTGGCCGAGCCGGTGGGTGCGGACCCGCGCGGCGGCCGCGACGGCTTCTCGGTGATGTGGGCGCCGCCCGAACAGATTGCGGGCACGGCGCGCGCTCACCCGACGCAGGACGTGTGGGCACTGGGCGCGACCCTGTGGACGCTCCTCATGGGCCGCTCGCCCTTCGAGGTGGAGGACGGAGACAACTCGGCCCATGCGGTCGCCCAGCGCGTCGCCCGTGGCCGCGTGTCGCGCATCGACCGCCCGGGAGTGCCCGACGCTGTGACGGCTATCGTGCGCCGCGCGATGAGCCTGGACCCGGAGCAGCGCTTCGGGTCGGCGGCGGCCCTCGGTTACGCCCTACAGACGGTCGAACGCGAGATGCACCGCCCGGTCACGGAGATGAAGCTGAGCGTGGTGGTCTCCTCGAGCGCGCCATCCTCGGCCCTGTCCGCCCCGTCTGCGGCGGCCCTGGACGCGGAGCGCACGCGCACCCGCCGCGGGAGTTTCGCGGATGGTCCCCAGGCCTCGTCGAACGAGGCGTGGGCCGGTAACTCGACGACGAACCGAACCGGGTTGGTCGAGGGGGAGTCGAAGCGTCCCGTGTGGGTGGTGCCGGTCCTCGCGCTCGTGATGGTGCTGGCGACGGCCGGCCTGGTCGTCGCGATGCTCACCGGCGGCGGACACAGCATCCACCTGGGCGGAGGCGGTGGAGGCGGATCCACACCGACCCCTTCCTCAAGCACAGGGGCAGTGAGCAACTCCGATCAGGGCGACGCGGGCGCCGTCCCGCCCGAGGCCGTCACCGGGTTGACGGCCACCCCGAACGGCAACGAGATCCGCTGGGGCTGGGAGGTGCCCGAGCAGGGCCAGTACCAGCCCGGAGCGCTGGAGTTCAAGTACGTGCTCACCCGCCCGGGTGAGGCCGTGGTGGCAGAGACGATGCGTCGCAACAGCCTGACGACTACCGCGGTGAGCGGCGAGAACTGCCTGACAGTGAGCCTCGTCGTGACTTCCACGGGCCGCGAGTCCGCGCCGGTCACTCAGTGCGTGACGGTGCCGTAGGGCGCTGGAAGGGCAGCTGATGAGTCATCCGATGGCGCGCCTCGCGCGGCGCAGCGCCTGCAAGGGGGTCACCCTGGTGGGCACGCTTGCCGTCGCGGCCCTCGTGGTTCCTGCTGCCCCAGCATCGGCGGATGCCGCGATCACGGCGGACGAACAGACCTTCTACGGCTACTACCGCTTGGACGCGATCCACTCGTCGGGATACACGGGCGAAGGCGTGACGATCGCGCTCATTGACGGCCCTGTCAACACGCAGATCCCGGAGCTAGCCGGTGCGCGCATCCAGTCCTACAGCCCCTGCACCGTGGGCTCCCAGGACAAGTACTGGGACCACGGCACCGTTATCGCGCAGGTGATTTCCTCGCCTCAATTCGGCGTGGCCCCCGGCGCGAATCTACGCGCCTACACATTGTCGTTTGCCGGTGACACGACGGGTTCCGACTGCGCGATCGGACAGTGGGGGCGAGGCTACTCCGATCTCGCTCTCCTCATCGAGGACGCGCTCAACGACGGCGTCGACGTGATCACCACGTCGTCGAGCTACCCCAGCGACTACGAGGGCATGCGCTGGGCTCTCGCCCGAGCGATTGCGTCCAAGGTTCCGGTAGTCGCCAGCACGGGCAACGACTCGACCCGCAACTCGACGGAGTGGCTGCCCTCCTGGGGTGGCGTCGTCGGCGTGGGCGCGATCGAGACCAACGGACGCCCCTCCGACTACCAGAACTGGGGTAGGCCGCTGTCGACGGCGGCCCTCGCGCGCCCTCTCGCACGTTCGGGCGTGTCACAGGAGCGAGGCGAGTGGTGGGGGACATCCTTCGCGAGCCCCATCGTGGCCGGCTCCCTGGCGCTGTCCATGCAGCGCTGGCCGAGCGCGACCGGCAACCAGATCCTACAGGGGCTGGCCCGCACAGGCGTGGGCGGCAACGGCGGCGAATGGAACGAATACACGGGGTACGGCGCGCTCGACATCTACGCGATGCTGACGACGAACCCGACGAGCTTCCCGGATGAAAACCCGTTCATGGACAAGGGAACGAACACGGTTCCCAGCCGACAGGACGTGCAGGACTATATCGACGGCGTGGTGGATCCGCGCGTCGTCATGAACGACAACTCGTACGAATATCTGGGGTACGACGAGCGTCTCGCACTCAGCCGCGAGCACGGCTACCCGACGCACCTGGGGACCAGCCCGCGCTTCCACGCGAGCAATGCGAGCAACGCGAAGAAGAAGTAGCGCGTAGGGGAGCGCCCCTGTCATCCACACGCAGTTCACGGTGGGTGGCAGGGGCGCTTCGCTGTGTCGGGTTGCCGAGGCTACTTCCGGTGGTAGCGGGGGCTCGTTCCCAGGTGGATCTCATTCTTTAGCTCCGACTGGTATAGGATGATCTGATCGTCGGCGCCCCGGTACACGTAGGAGTCGTCGAGGTCCCGGTTGCTGGCTGGATTGACAAGCCCGTCGGTGTAGTCGGCAACCTCCTCGGCTGTGGGCTCGGAACCACCCGGCTTCTGGATGATTGGGTTCTCGTCCGGGTACTGTGAAGGATCCGTCTTGACCAGTGCGCCGCCGTCAATCGCTCCATACCCCGTGTACTGTGTCCACTCGTGGTTGGGGTTCAAGCTGGTGTGAACCAGGGATTGAAGGATCTGGTTGGTGGTGGCGTCGGGCCACTTCTGGCGTGCGAGTGCGAGCATTCCTGAGACTAGCGCAGTTGAATTTGAAGTACCTGAGGCGGTCGTGGGGGCTCCGGTGTTCGCGTCGACGGTGTTGACGGGGCCGCCGAACGCGGCGGTCACGACACCGTTACCCCACGAGGAGTAGGATGCAAACGTGCCGTCACTGTTGATAGCGGACACACCGACCACGCCGGACCAGCGGATCAGCTGGGCATAGCTGTTGTCGCGTGCCGTGTTACCGGCGGATGCGACGACGATGACACCTTCGCTTATCGCGCGGGTGAGAGCCCACTGAAATTCCGAATCTCCTTCTGGGGTGCCCTGCGAGATGGAGATGATCTGGGCACCGTCATCGATGGCCTGGTTGATGAGGATAGCCATGGTATCGAGACGTAGTCCGTTGGACTTGCATGTGCCTGACGATACAGCATCAGCGGTGGCGGTCTGGTAGGTGTACAGCGTGGCGTCGGGGGCAACACCCGTATAGGGCGATACGAGCAAGGTCGCCATGTCGGTGCCGTGACGTGCTTCCGCAGGCGAGGCCTCGATTGTGCAGCGGCTCTTGTCGGTGATGTTGGCACCGGCCAGTTCGGGGGCGCTGGTATCCACGGGGCCGTCGATGAGCGCGATGGTGACGCCCTTACCTGTGTACCCCTTTTGCCGTGCAGAGTCCAGATGGTAGTACGAGAAGTACTCCTGGGTGGTGATCGGGTCCGCAGCGTGAGCGGGGGCCGGGGCCACGGTGAGGGCACCGACAGCCAGCGTGAGTGCGGAGGCGGCGGTGGTCAGGGCGCGCGCGGCGCGCCCCGCCCTCCCCACAAAACCGAAGGGAGAACGGGGCGCGGGCTGTGCGCTAGGTCGCGCGTGTGTCATGGTCACTTCCGGTGGTAGCGGGGACTCGTTCCCAGGTGGAGCGGTGTCTTGAGCTCCGCGTGATAGAGGACGACCTGATCGTCGGCACCTCGGTACACGTAGGAATCTGGGACCTCCCGCTCGGCAGCGGGATTGATGAGTCCATCGGCGTAGTCGGCAACCTCGTCAGCCGTGGGCTCAGAACCACCCGGTTTGTTGAGAATCGGGTTCTCGTCCGGGTACTGCGAAGGATCATCGATGACGAGTCCACCGCCGTCAATAGCTCCATAGCCGGTGTACTTGTTCCACTCGTGATTTGGATTCAGGCCCGAATGGACCAGCGACTGGAGGATCTGGTTGGTGGTGGCGTCGGGCCATTTCTGGCGCGCCAGTGCGAGCATCCCTGAAACGAGGGCTGTCGCGTTAGAAGTTCCTTCCGTTGTAGTCGTCTCTCCACTGCTGGAACTCCGGATGGTGACGGGGCCGCCGATAGCTGCTGTCACAACACCGTTGCCCCACGATGAGTATGACGCAAACGTGCCATCGGTATGAATCGCGGAAACTCCGACGACGCCAGACCACCAAGCAAGATGGGCGTTGTTCTCATCTGCTGCCTTATTGCCCATCGACGACACGATGATGACGCCTTGACTCACCGCACGAGTAATCGCCCACTTGAGATCCTTGTCGTGATCCGTGGAACTCAATGAAATAGAGATAATTTGAGCGCCGTCATCGATGGCTTGATTAATCAGGTTTGCGATGGTGTCGAGCTCTTGTGTGCCTTGTTTGCATGAACCGCTAGAGGCTGCACCATCGGTGGCAGTTTGGTAGGTGTAGAGCGTTGCGTCGGGTGCGACGCCGTATTTTTGGGATACCAGAAGGGCAGCCATCGAGTTACCGTGAGTCGAATTCGTTGGCGAAGCGTCCAGTGTGCATCGGCTTTTGTCGACGATGTTGGCGCCGGCTAGTTCTGGGTCGCTTAAGTCAACCGGGGTGTCGATCAGGGCGATGGTGATGCCCTTGCCTGTGTATCCCTTTTGGCGTGCGGAATCCAGGTGGTAGTAGGAGAAGTACTCCTGGGTGGTGATGGGGTCTGCCGCGTGCGCGGGGACCGGGGACACGGCGAGGGCGCCGACCGTCAGCGCGAGTGCGGAGGCGGCGGTGGTCAGGGCGCGCGCGGCGCGCCCCGCCCTCCCCACAAAACCGAAGGGAGAACGGGGCGCGGGCTGCGCGCAGGATTGCGCGTGTGTCATGATCACTTCCGGTGGTAGCGGGGGCTCGTTCCCAGGTGAAGTGGTGTTTTGAGCTCGGACTGGTACAACACAACGGTATCGTCGATGCCCCGGTACACGTAGGAAGCGGGGATACTACGGTGGGCCGCGGGACTAATGAGACCATCCACGTAGTCGGCTACCTCGTCAGCCGTGGGCTCGGAACCACCCGGTTTGTTGAGGATCGGGTTCTCGTCCGGATACTGCGAAGGATCGTCATTGACAAGGGAACCTAAAGCAGCTGCGCCGTACCCGGTGTATTGGTTCCACTCGTGGTTGGGGTTCAGACCCGAGCGCACGAGTGACTGGAGGATCTGGTTGGGGGTGGCGTCGGGCCACTTCTGACGCGCCAGGGCCAGCATGCCGGCGACGAGAGCGGTCGACACAGAGGTACCTCGCGTGGTGACGGGTTGATTTGTCACTTCGTCGCGTGTATTGAAAGGACCGCCCACAGCTGCCGTGACGACGCCGTTGCCCCAGGAGGAGTATGACGCGAACGTGCCGTCCGTGTTGATGGCGGATACGCCAACAACGCCAGACCATCTACCCAAGTGACTGTTGTTTTCGTCGTCTGACGTGTTGCCGGCTGAAGCAACAATGATGACACCGCGTGCAATTGCGTTGGTGATAGCCCACTTGGCGTCGTCACCCAGGTGTCCTGTTCCTTGGGAGATGGAGATGATCTGAGCGCCATCTTCGACGGCTTGGTTGATGAGCGTGCCGAAGTCGTCGAGCTTCTTGCCGTCGACCTTGCAAGTGCCCGCCGACACAGAATTGTCATTCGACACTTGATAGCTGTGGAGCGTAGCATCAGGAGCCACGCCGGTGTACGGAGAAACCAGGATAGTCGCCATATCAGTGCCGTGACGTGCTTCTGCAGGCGAGGCCTCGATGGTACAGCGGCTCTTGTCGGTGATGTTGGCGCCGGCCAGCTCGGGGGCGCTGGTGTCCACGGGGCCGTCGATGAGGGCGATGGTGATGCCCTTGCCGGTGTAGCCCTTCTGGCGTGCGGAGTCCAGGTGGTAGTACGAGAAGTACTCCTGGGTGGTGATCGGATCGGCCGCGTGCGCGGGGGCCGGGGCCACGGCGAGGACTCCGACGGCCAGAGCGAGTGCGGAGGCGGTGGTGGTCAGGGCGCGCGCGGCGCGCCCCGCCCTCGCCACAAAAGCGAAGGGAGAACGGGGCGCGGCGTTGGAGGAGATGTTCACCACTGGCGCGGGTCCCATCCGTCGTCCATGCGCTTCGCCGGCGCGATGTCCTTGTCGGTGCCGGAGGTCTGCGACAGGGGATTCACGTAGCCCGCGGGCAGCTCGTCCTCGTCGTCGTCGAACTTGAAGGCCACGTACCGGTTCTTACGGCCCTTCTTGTCGTCCTTGCCTGCGCCAGCGCCCGCGCCCGCGCCGGCACCCATGAAGCCGCCGCTCGTCGTTCCGCCCTTGCCAGCGGCGCCGGCCGCGCCGGCAGCTCCGCCGCCGTTCGCGCCCGTGGTGCCCGTGACGCCGGAGGAACCCGCAGGGCCGTTCGCGCCGGCCGCGCCCGCGGGGGGAGTGTAGGAGCCAAAGCCGGAACCCGAGTAGGAGCCGACCTTGAGGCCAGCCGCGCCCGAAGCACCCAGGCCGTTCGTCGAGCCTGTCACGCCGCGCATGCCCGCGGCGCCCATGCGACCGGCGCTGGACAGACCACTGGCAGAGCCGGATCCGCCGAGGCCGTTCGCACCGGCACCGCCGAAGCGGCCGAAGACGCTGGATCCACCGAAGCTGCCCGAGCCCATGCGGGCTGCGCCGCGCAGGCCGAGCGCTCCCGCGCCGAGGACGCCCGCGCCGCCGAGGCGGCCTGCCGTGGCGGAGTCGGAGGCCGCGCCGCCGTTGAGACGCCACAGCGGGTGATCCACGTCGGCCGGAGGGGCGGGGGTGTGACCTCCGACGACGCCGTTGCGGTACGCCGTGCCATTCACAGCGGTGTGGAGTAGGTCCGTGCCCATGAGCTCCTGGGGATCCGTGATCGGGTTCGTGCGCGATCCGGTCTCGCCGTAGGCGGGTTCCTGGGTCGGGACGGCACCCGATGCGACGGTACGGTTCTGGGCAGCGGCGGCGTCTGCCTCGCTCCACCACGGCTGAGCGAAACCACCCGGGTACGTACCCGAGGCTGGGTTGCGACCGTCGGAGCGCCCATATGAATGAGAGGCGCTGTCCGCCCATGCCTTCGCAGCATCTACACTCGTCTGTGAAGAGCTCTCGTTGTCAGTTTCCAGCTTCTGAGTGTCTACGAGACTTTGAATCTCTTGCATGCTGCTGCTCAGATCCCCCGTCAAGGAGTTCACTCGCTCGAGGATGCGCGTCGCCGCTGCCTCTCGCTGGGCGTTGGCCTGTGCTTCGACCGCGTCCACGTAGGCGGCGCCGGTCGTAAAGCGCTTGCCCAAGACAGAAACGCCACCTCCTGGGGAGGAGCTAGGAACCATGACAACCGGGTTGTCGCGCATTGCCTCGGTTGCAGAGTCCAAGAGGGTTGGAGACAGGAGGTTAGCCTCGTGGAGCGCCGACGCCATCGCCAAGCGACCAGCTTGGTAGGTGTTGTGACCGCTCCGGTAGGTGTCCGCGTGCGCGTTGATACGCTGAACCGCTCTGTCCACCCACGCGTTCATGGCGTTAGCAGTCTCGCCCACAAAGCCTTGCGAGTCGCGGTACTGCTTGAGGCGCTCAACGGCTTCTTCGAGGCCCTTGATCGTCTGCTGGTGGTCGGCGTCCCACGCGTCCAGGTCTCGATTGGAGCGGGCGGCCTCCATGAAGACCTTGAGGCGCTCGTACATCGGAGAGGAAACCATAACAAATCCTTTCTACAGCCAGAAAAGTTGCTCAGACTTCGGGCTGTGCACCCTGCGTAGGAGCCTGGGTGGTAGATCCACCGGTAGTCGTTGAATGAGTCGTCCCCGATTGCGTGGGCAGTAGAGCCTTAAGTGCTGCGCCTCCGACGACCTGCTCTAGCTCGTGTTGTGCTGCCTTAAGTGCGGCTGCCGCGTCAGACTTGTCGACTCGGTTCAGCGCTTCCTGGATCCTTGCAAGCTGCAGCTTGTTATCCTGCTCCGTGCCCGTGAAGTCCTTCAGAGCGGCGTTGATCTCAGCCTCGAAAGTGGAGATGAGTTCTGCTTCCTTTGCGAGGATGTCTGACACCGTGTCGAACAGCTTGGCGGAGCTGCGGCCCATGGAGCTAGGACCATCTTCGGTTCCCCAGAACATGGACTTTTGGGCGGCGCCCAGGGAAGAGGACCCCTGTGCGGACGAAGTCACGGCATCGCCGCTCTCTACCACGTGGGTGGTCGCCGCTGCCTGCTTCTCGCTGTCGACTCCTACCTGATCAGCCATTTGTAGCTCCTTAAAATCGATGGAAGATGAAAGAGCGCTGCAATGCGCCCGGTTGCTTACTTGGCGACCTTGAAGCGGCGGACCAGCGGCTTATCGGGCTGGTCGGAGCCCTCGATCTTCAGGGTCCACACGTAGGTCAGATCAGAGCCCGAGCCCTCCACGTCCACAGTCCAGGACGAGTAGTACTCGCAGTTCTGCTCCACGCACAGGTCGTAGGTGTCATTGCCCAGCCGCCAAAAGTCGGTGGCCGACATCATCTGGTAGACCATGTCATTCTTGTTGACCACGGTCTGGCCCTTGGGATCCAGCTTGAACTGTTGCGAAGAAATCAGGCTGGGCTCCACACCCACCAGCTGCGCTCCAACCATGTTGTTCAAGGCCACGGCCTTCTCGGCGATCTGCTTCTTCTGATCGCCAGACGCGGACTGCATCTGCTGCACCAGCTGCTGCTTCTGCCCCTGAGGAATGTTGGGCAGCTTGCTGATATCGGTGGCCTTAGAGCCACCCCCACCGAAGAGGGAGCAACCCGACAGCGCGACGGCAGCGAGCAGCAGGGACGAGGTGGCCGCACATGCGCGACGGGACACGAGAGAGGACATATTTTTCTCCTACTTTCAGACTGGTCAATCATATGCGACGAACGGGTCGCCGTGTCAATAAACGGTCAGATTGATGCGGGAGGGGTGTTCACCAGCTGGGCGGCGACGACACCGAGCTCACGGTGGACGACCTGCGCGCGGCCCGGAACCGCTCGCTTGGGCTTGACACCGTTGATGATCGCGCCCTCGCTGGGGTTGCCGGACAGGAGGATGCCGGTGACCGCCAGGTCATTCATCATCTGCAGGACCTTCTCGTAGGCCGCGCGCGACGCGCCACCCATACGGCGGGTGATGATCACGTGCAGGCCGATGTCGGCCGCCTGCGGCAGCAGGTCGATGAGCTCCATGAGCGGGTTGCCCGACGTCGTCGCGACCAGGTCGTAATCGTCGACCAGGATCCACGCCTCGGGACCCGACCACCAGCTGCGGTCGCGAATCTGCTCGGGCGTCACGTCCGAACCGGGCAAGCGCGTGCGCAGGTACCCTGCGAGCTCGCGCATCTTCTTCATGGCCTCGGCGTGGTTCGTCAGGTACCCCAGCTGGTATTCCTTCGGAACCGCGCCCATGAGGGTGCGACGCATGTCGATCGTGAGGATCTTCGCCTCGCCCGGCGTGTACAGGCGCATGACCTCGGAAATGATCGAGCGCAGGAACGTCGTCTTGCCCGTCTTGCCGTCGCCGAACAGGTACAGGTGCGACTCCGCGCGCGTGTTGAACAGGAGCGGACCGAGGCGGGACTCCTCCACGCCCAGGATCATGTCGCCACCGCCGCGCGGCAGGATCTGCTGATCCGACACCTGCTTGAGGATCTCGGGGACCGTGACATTCTCGGGCAGCAGGCGCAGCTTCGGACCGGGGCCGTGGACCAGCGACTCGCGGATCTTCGCCACCGTGCGCGTCACGCCCTGCGACACGGTCGATGGATCCGGATCGTCGTCGGCGCGCGGCAAGCCGATCATCATCTCGTGGCCCACCATGTCGATGCCTCGACCCGGGCGGCCCTTCGGAATACGGGCGGCGCCCTCGCGGTTAACGATCGACTCCTTCGGGTTCGCCGTGTGCAGCTCCAGGCGCGAACCGAAGATGTCCTGCGCCTCCGAACGGATATCCATCCAACGGGCGGCCGACACGATGAGGTGAACGCCCAGCGACAGGCCTCGGCTCATCATCGTCGTCACCTGGCGGTCCACGCCGTCGAACTCGCTGCGCAGCGCGCCCCAGCCGTCGATGACCAGGAACACGTCGCCATAGCCGTCGTCGTAGCGTCCTTCCAGGCGCCCGCGACGGTAGGTGTCCATCGAATCGATGCCGTTCTGACGGAAGTATCGCTCACGGTCGTCCATGATCGCCGCGATCTCGGCGATCATACGCGTACGCACCTCCTCGGTGTCGCGCGTCGCGATACCCGCCACGTGCGGGGCGCCCGCAAAGCCGGCGAACGTGCCGCCACCGAAGTCCATGACGTAGAACTGGACTTCCTGCGGTGTGTAGGTCAGCGACAGGGCCTGCACGATCGTGCGCAGCGCCGTCGACTTACCGGTCTGCGGGCCACCCACCAGCGCGAAGTTACCGCCCGCGCCCGACAGGTCCAGAACGAGGGTCTCGCGACGCTGCTCGAGCGGCAGGTCGACCGTGCCCAGGGGTACGCGCAGAGTGCCGGACTCGCGCCACGCGCGCGAGACGAAGCCGAGCTCCGGGTCCGGGCGCAGGTCGGGCATGAGGGTCGCGAAGGTATCCGGGACCTCCAGCGGCGGCAGCCACACCTGGTGCGCCGGGTAACCCTTGCCTTTCATCTTCGCGACGGCGATGTCCATCTCGGACATGTCCGCCCAGATCTCGTCGCCAGCCAGAACGACTTCCTGGTTCTGGTCGACCTCTTCCTCCTCGCCCAGGTCCTCGCGCGTGATGACGGGAGCGACCGTGAACGGCAGGATCTCGATCGGCGCGGTCGGAGCGCCGGCCGTCGAGGCCTCGGAAATCGACGCGAGCGTACGCGCCGGCGGGGGAGCGGCCACGTAGGACGCGCGGAAACGAACGAGGCCGTCGCCGCCCGCCTTCAGGAAGCCCGAACCGGGCAGCGGGGGCAGCTTCGCGGCGTCGGGAATACCCAGGACCTCACGAGAGTCGTTCTCCGTGAACGTCTTCAGCGCAATGCGGTACGACAGGTGCGACTCCAGGCCGCGCGCCTTACCCAGATCCATCTTCTGCGAGGCGAGCAGCAGGTGCACTGACAGGGATCGGCCCAGACGGCCGATCATGATGAAGACCTCGCCGAACTCTGGCTTGGCCATCAGCATTTCCGTGAACTCGTCCAGGACGATGAACAGGGCCGGCAGCGGCGGGAACTGATGCTTGCCCGCGAGGCGATCCGCCTCGTAGTCGGACACGTTCGCGTAGTTGCCCGCCTGACGCAGGACCTCCTGGCGGCGCACCATCTCGCCCTGCAGGGCGTCCTGCATACGGTCGACGAGGGAGAGCTCCGACTCCAGGTTCGAGATCATGGCCGACACGTGCGGCAGGTCCGACATGCCGGCGAAGGTCGCGCCACCCTTGAAGTCGACGAGAACCAGGTTCAGCTGCTCCGGAGAGTGGGTGAGCGCCAGGGCCAGCACGAGGGTACGCAACACCTCGGACTTACCGGAGCCGGTCGCGCCGATCAGCAGGCCGTGCGGACCCATACCCTGCTGGGCGGATTCCTTAATGTCGAGGACCACGGGCCGGCCCTCGGGCGTGACGGCGAAGGGGGCGGCGAGGCGTTCGCGTCCTTCGCGGCGCCGCCACTGCTTCTCCGGGTCGAAGTCTCGGATATCGCCGATGCCGACGAGCTCCATGAGGTCCATCTGGCGGGCCTCGTCCGAACGGCCCACGGGCGTCTCCGCCTCTTCCAGGTTCTGCTGCGTGGCGAAGGGCGTCATGCGGCGGGCCACGGCCTCGGCCTGAACGGCGGTGAGGCGGTCGGCGAACGCCTGCTCAGGCAGGGAGTCCATGGTGACCACGTCGACCACGTCCGCGCCCTTGTGATCCGGGTTGGGGTGGATGACGAGGCGCAGCGCGGTGTGTGACTTCATGGCCGTCCACTCCCGGACGCGGGACATGATCGTGACGCCGCGCACGCCCACCGCCGAACCGAAGGGGGAGTTTGGCGGGAACTCGGCCCCGTCCAACACGAGGAGGAGGTGGGGCCACTCGGGCATGTCATCACCCGGGTGGTACGCGCCGCGCATCGCGATGTCAGGGCTGATCATCTCGGCGAGCTCGCGTGGGTCAGTCGAGATCATGCGGCCCGGGCCCACCGCGTCGCGCACGATGGACGAGCGAGCCTGGGGCATCCACTTGACCCACTCCCAGTCGCCCAGTCGATCGGCCGAACACAGGACCGCGATCTTGAGCTTGGCGGGGTCGATGAAGCACGCCAGGTGCATCATGATGGCGCGCATTTCGTCGTAGGCGCTCTCGCCGTCGCCGACGACCTCGATGTGGCTGAAGTCGCCCAGGTAGAGGAACTTGCCGACGTTGTCCGTGTGGTCGTGGACACCGATGAATCGGTCCATGGCGGACAGACACACGACGTCCATCTCCGTCATCGGGTCGATCGGGGGACGCTCGAAAATGAGGCCGAGGGGCTGGGTGCCCGAGCCGTAACGGAACGTCAGCAGGTTGTACGTGTTGCCCTCGCGCGACCACAGGCGCGAACCGTTGGCGGCCAGCGTCACGAGGGCGTCGGGGGAGGGGTAGACCCAGTTGTAGTAGGCGCGCTGCTTCTTTGCGACCTTGCGCACGGACTCGCGCGTCTCAGCCAGGTAGGAGAGGTACTCGCGGCGCTGGGTCTTCACGCGCGTGCGGTACTGGGAGAACTGCCGGTACATGTTGAAGCCGACCATGCCCAGCATGGCGACCAACATGCCGCCGCCCATGAGCATCGAGCGCGTATTGTTGGGGTTCTGCATGGCCATGAAGACCATGACGCCCGTCGAACCGAGCATCGGGACGACCATCATCAGGACGTTACCGATCGATGCGGGCTCGGCCTTCTCCGGCGGCATCTGGATCGCTAGGGTTCCGGAGGGCTGCTCCGGAACCGCGGCAGTCCGCCGTTTCTTGCGTGTAACCATCAGGTCTCCTCGCGCTGTGCGCGTACGTGTTCGATGCGACTGCACCCAGTGTAGCTGAGTGGACTTCCAAGTTTTAACCGGCGGTTAGCGTCGGTGCATTACACTGGGCACTGTTGTTTACCTGAGGACGGAGGTTACATGAGCGTCACCATGGTGTCAGTGACTGTTATCGACTCCGATGGCACCTCCGATTTCGCCGCTCCCGAAGGGACGACGGTCGCGGGCCTGTGCGCCATGCTGGAGATCGATCTGTCTCTTCCCTCCGTGCGCGTCTCCTACGCCGATGGGCGTCCCCTCGACGGCGCAGCTGTCCTCGGTCGTGACCTGCCCGCAGGCTCGACGATCGCTCTGTCCAGTCGCGTCCTGTCCGCTCAGCAGGTGAACGAGGCCTCGGAGCGCCAGGAGAACCAGTGGCTGTCCCCGGTCCTCGCCCTCCTCGGCTACTGCTTCATCGTGATAGGTGCGGTTAGCTCGCTGTGCCTCCTGCCGATGCTCGGAGATGCGGCCCTGATTGGCTTTGCTCACCCCGAGGATGGCCCGAAGTGGGCCGTCGAAGTCGCGAAGATCCCGCTGTGGGCGCGCGGCGCGTGTGCCGCCGTGTGCTGCGCTGCTTCCATCCTCCCGCTTTTCGCTTCGCGCATGGTCCGTTCGAGGCCTGCCCTGCTACTCCTGATGCCCGCGCTCGCCGGATATAGCGCGATCGGCTTCGTGTCAATGTCCGGCATCCACGCCCTGTCGGTCGCCCCTGTGATCGGCGTGTGGGTTGCCCTCGCGGTTTCGCTGGCGGTCGTGTCGCTGACGACGACCCCCACCGCGCTCAGCGCCCTCTTCGCGTGGATCGGCGCCACGGCTCTCGTCACGATTGGCGCCTACCCGATGTTCGGCCTCATCGACATCGCTCCGCTGGCTCTCCTCCTCGGAGTGTTCCTGTTCCTGATGGCGCCCCGTTTTGCGCTGCGTGTGCCCGACAGCCAGCTCATTGATTCCGCGTCGGTGCAGACGATCGCGTCGCGCATCCGTCAGCCTCCCGCGCAAAAGCCCAGCACGCTGACCGGCGGCCGTATGGCGGACGCCCTCGGGCACACCGACGCTCGGTACACCCTGCTGGTGGCCGCCTCGACGCTGTTCATCCTGGTCGGCGGCATTCCCCTGGCATATACGGTGACTCCTACGATCACGTTGGGCCGAGGCCTCGGCGGCTTCATCTTCGTCATCATGTCCATCGTGACCCTATTGACGGCACCTCGGGGGATTCGCGCGCATGTCGGTCAGATCCTGCCTCGCGTCGCCGCTGTGGGCGTCGGGTGTGCGTTCCTGTTAGGCAAGTGGTCGCAGTCCTTGGCGGTGGGGACCAGCGAAGCAACGTACTCGCTGTTCCCCCTGCTCCCGTTGTCCATCCTGCTGATTATCGCGATCGCGACGGTCCTGTGGATGACGCTGCACGTTCCTAAGGGCCACGCCGCCCTTTCGGGGACGATCCTCGACTTCTTGCAGACTTTCTGCATCTTTACACTCCTTCCCGCGGCGGTCATCTCCTCGGGTCTCTTCGAGTTTGCTTGGAGGGCAGTCCTGTAATGGCTGATACGACGAAGACTCCTTTCGCCCACGCGCCCGCATCGCGGCTCGTCGGCGCGTATCTCATCGACCTGCTGATCCTCGGGGTCCTGCTTGGTGTGACGTGGTACGTGCACTTCACGGCGTGGACGATTGGAATGGTCACCGCCGAGGCAGTGGTTGCCTCCGCGCTCATGCTCGGCGCATCGGGCCGGACGCCGGGCATGGCCCTCATGCGTGTGTGCCTGATCCGCGACGAGGACGACGCGCAGACTCCGTCGCTCGGCGCGGCGCTGGGCTACACGGCCCTCGCCGTCCTCCTCCAAGTCACCGGCGTGGGCCTGCTTGCCTCGTATGCGATGGTCCACGACGGGCGCACCTGGCTCAGCGGCCCCACCCGCACCCGCTTCGTCGACCTGCGCAAGCACGCGGCGCTCGCGGCTGGCCCTGGCGAGGTTGAGCGCTCCGAGCGTCCGAGCCGGGCTCCCAGCGATTTCGATAGCGTTCGCGGGGGAGCCGATCAGTGGAGTGCCCCCGCTGCGCCGCTGACGCCCGTGCCTTCTTCGGCGCCGGACTACTCGGCACCCGGTCAGCGCGCAAACGACCCCTACGGGGAGGATTACAGCGCACCCGCAACGCCGGCGGTCTCCCCGCTGCCCGCTGCGCCCAGCGTTCCTGCTGTGCCCAGCGTTCCTGCTGCGCTCAGCGTTCCTGCTGCGCTCAGCGTGCCTGCTGCACCGGCTGCTCCCGCAGTGCGCGAGCCCAACGAGTTCGACACACTCCTCGCGCCGCCCCAGGGCGCGCCGGATACTCATCGCCCCGCGCCTCAGCGTCCCGCAGCACTGTCCATGCCCGCCGCTCCCGCGGTGCCCGCTGTGCCTGCCGCGCCTGCCGCTCCCGCCCAGGTTCCCGCCCCGCCCAGCTGGGGAGCTCCCGCTCAGCAGGTGTCCCCTCAGCCCGCCCAAGCCTCGTACGGTGGGGGAGGGCAGTATGCGGCTCCCGCATCCGGTGTGCCTGGCCCTCCGCCGAGTCGCCGCGATGTGCAGACTGTGCAGCGCTCCGGCGCGTCCCAGTGGGGTGGTGCCGGCCAGTCTCAGTGGGGTGTGCCGGTGACGCCGCCGCGCACGCAGCTTCTGTGGCTTATCTTCGACTCTGGGCAGCGCGAGCTCATCGACATGCCGGTGACGCTTGGGCGTGCACCCGCAGCCGTCGAGGGATCGCGAGCGGTCGTCGTCCCTGATGCCACGATGTCGCTATCACGTACGCACATGCGCCTGGGCCCCACGGCCACCGGTGCCTGGATCGAAGACTCCTTCTCCGCGAACGGCACGCAGATTCGCACGCCCGACGGCCGCGTTATGGAACTGACGGGTGGACAGGCGGTCGAGGTGCCCGCCGGTACCGAGGTCATCATGGGTGATCGGCGAGCCACGATCGTCTACGCCGACGCCGATTCGGTGCACTGACCCTGTTGGTGGGCGATCCCTCGCCACGTTGATTCTCTCGTGCGTCGGTCGTGTCTCCGCGTTGATCGTCTTGCTGCGCCGATCCTTTGAATGGTCACCGCCGCCGTCCCGACAGGGGACGGCGGCGGTTGTGTATGCGCTCGCGCCCGTCCCGATTTAACCGACTGGGAAATTCTTGCGGGTGGGGTCGGAAAATACCTAGCTGGTCGCTTGTGTGCACGGAAATGGTCTGTCGTAGCGCGGAATCGGACGCTCGTGGGTACGGATAAGGGCCGCCCCAAAGGGACGACCCTTATCCGTAGCGCTAGGCGCTCATGCTCTCAGAAGCGGGCAGCGTTGGACTGGTCCGTCTGCTGGTAGTTGGAGCGAGCCGAGTCAACGGCGGAGGAGGTGCGGCGCAGCACGTCCTTCAGGCCCTCGAGGCCCTGGTTCCACTGACGCTGAGCAACGTCGTAGGCTTCCTGCGTCTGGCCTTCCCACGACGAGCGCAGCTGGTTCAGCGTCTGCTCGAGATCGTCGAGGCAGTTCTGCAGGTTAGCGGCACCGGTGTTGATGTCAGCGGCAGCGGCGTCAAGAGCGCCGTAATTTACCTGGAAATCCATGTCAGTCTCCTAATCTAATCTCTCACAGGCCGCCGAGCAGCTGAGCGAACGAGTTCTCGGTCTCGGACTCGTTGGCTTCCATCGACGAATCGGTGGCGCGCAGGTTGTCAGCGAGATCCTGAAGAGCCTGGTTAACCTTTGCTGCGTTCTCCTGCCACTGAGCCATCAGCGAAGAGAACTGCACCGACGCAGCGCCCTGCCAGGAGCTGCCGATGGTCGACAGGTCGCCCTCAAGACGCTTGAGGTGGCTGTCGATGTCGGCCTTGGTGGACTCAACCGCCGCGAAACCCTGCTTTAGGGCGCCTTCTGCGGCCCTCTGGTCTGCCATGTGAACCTCCATTTGTATGAGTGGACTCTCTCGCCGGAATGCGTGAGAGCATGGGGACACATGAATACTAACCATGTTTTCATCGTTTTTTTCGATGTTACGGAATAATCATGACAAAACCTGACCGAGAATCTAGACTTACAGGGTTGTGTCGTGTAGCCAAAAACCCCATCACGCGGCATTCGGGAGGACCCAATGGCATCGAAAACATCACGAGGAGTGGCGCTGATTCCGCTCACGATTACGTACGGCGTTGACCGTAGTGACGTGACGCTTCCGCAGTCGATTCCCCTGGTGGAGCTGCTCCCCGGAATGGTTGAAACGGTGGGCGCTTTCACTGATCAGCCAACGAATGATGGCTTCGCGGTGCGCACGGCCTCGGGCCGTCTGCTCGATCAATCCAAGTCTCTGTCCGCACAGGGAGTGCGCGCCGGTGCGGCCCTCACCCTCGAGCCGCTGGGTGAGGGCGCTTCCGATATGGTCTATGACGACCTCACCGAAGCGGTTGGTCAAGTCGTCGAAAGAGTGTCCACTCCTTGGACGCGTGAGGACGCTCGCACTCTTGCCGCGCTCTCCGCGGCGGGCCTCGTCTTCGTCGCAGCCCTCCTCCTGGCGACTACTCCTCCGGACGCCCTCACCGCCCTGGACCCCAAAGCCGTCACGAGGTACAACATCATTGCCGGCGCAATCGGCATCGTCGCGGCCCTGCTCGTGACTGCGACGTCCGCCGTGATGACCCGGAAGCACCCGCAGGCAAGCGGCATCGCGCTCGCACACACTGTCCCCTTCCTGACGGCCGCCGCGGCTCTGCGCCTGAGTCAGAGCCACTGGGACACAGCCGGCTGGGGGTGGACCGGCCTCGGCCTCCTGATCGGCTCCCTCGCCGTTCTCGCGCTGCCCAAGCGGTCCCGTATCTCCATCGCGGCCCCTCTTGTCGTCGGTACGGTCTTGGCTGCCACCGGCCTCCTGGTACGACTCGGCCAGCTCTCTCAGGCCGGTATCTCCGCCATCCTCTTCGCCCTGGTGATCGTTCTTCTTCAGGTCGCGCCCTGGATCGCGCTGGCCCACATCCCCGTGCGCATCCTGGATGCCGACACAACTGAGCAGATTCCCGCGAAGGGCATCACCGACCAGATCAGCACCTCCTTCATGTTCGTCGTTGCCCTGCGCGCCGGCGGGGCAATCGCCGCTCTCTTCCTGGCCGTCGCCCTGATGACGGCACCCGAAACGCGCTCGGTCTCCCTGCCGCTGACTCTCATCGTGCTCGGCGCGGTCTCCCTTGTTCTTCAGACGCGTTCGATCCGCGCTCGCGTTGAGGTGCTTCTCGGTGCTCTCACCGGCCTTATCGTGATCCTCGTTGCCGCTGTGCTCGGCGCCTACGCGGACCCGAGGACCATGCCGTGGCTGACGCTGTCGGCGATCGCGACGGCCCTCGTCCTCGTCATCACGAACGTCGTCGGGCCTCGTGCTCGCCCGCACCTGACGCGCATTGCCGACACGATCTCGGTGCTGTCGCTGTTTGTCCTGCTTCCCCTGGCCGTCTACCTGTGGAGCTGAGTCATGCCGTCGAGTAAAGACATTCTCGAAGCCCAGCGCTTTAATCGAAACCGCCTGATCACGGCCTTCACCTCCGGCACGCCCGACGGGCGCGAAGTCGACACGCCCTCGCCCGTACGCCCCCTTATTTTCGGGCTCGTGGTCGCCGTTATTCTCAGCGTGGTTGGAATCGGCATGCGTGTTTTCGCGCCGAGTCCCCAGCTCGGGGAGGCACAGTACCAGCTGGTTGATGTCAAGGGGACGGGGGCCCGCTATTTCTGGGCAAACGGCGTTCTTCATCCCATTGCGAACGTGACCACCGCTAAGCTCCTCAGCCCCGAATCGAAGCTGCCCTACATCCAGGCCTCAGCGTCGTCACTCGAGAACATTCCGCGCGGTGCGCAGATCGGTCTGCCCGACGTCCCCGATGACGTTCCGCAGCCCGACATGCTGAGTAAGCAGTGGCTCTCCTGCGACATGGAGTCCGGATACCACACGTGGATCGCCAAGGAACTGCCTGCGGCGAATTTTCCGGTGAAGCAGGCGACATCCGCGCTCGTTCAGGCGACCGGCAGTGGAGATAAGTACTTCGTCGATCGGGAAAAAGGCAAGAAGTACTACATCGACTCCAGCGTGAGCCGCCTGGGTGACTGGGCGCTGTCCTTCCAGAACCTCACCAGCTATCCGATCACCGTCGAACCCGAGTGGCTCGACCTCTTCCCTTCGGGCACGCCTCTGCGTCCCTGGAGCTACAACGACATCGAAAACGCGGGGCAGCCTGCCACGAACTTGCCCGGCGACCTGAAGAACGAGGGCATCACCATCGGAATGGTCCTTGACCAGGTCGACTCCACCGGTCAGGTCAAGAACTCCTACCTGGTGATCGACGACTCGAATCTGGTGGTCTTCAACTCGACTGCGGCGCGCCTGTATCAGGACGCCCCGCCCTCGAAGAAGTTCCCCACCGAGATGTTCAAGTACGTCGAGCCCGTCCGGGCCGTCTTCATTGGTGACGATTGGCCTGCCGTCGAGGACTTTGAATCGCCCGAGTGGTTCGACGAGAGCCGCGACGCGGCCAGCCGGACGGTCCTGTGCGCCCAGATGGACACCACTGATCGACTCAATCCGAAGTTCGACCTAGTCACCATGCCTGAAAAGCGTGCGATCGAAGCGTCCTATGACGCGGAATCACTGCAGTCCCCGAAGGGGCCGTCCACGACGCGCAACGTCACTGTTGCGGGCGGATCTGGCGCCCTCCTCGCCCTCACGTCCGGCGGTGGCGGCGAGGCTGCATCCTACGTCTTCATCTCCGATATGGGCTTCCGTCACTCCCTCGGAGATGTTCCGGCCGTCTCCATGAACGCCCTCGAGTGGCAGTCATCCGAGGCTGCGTCGGTCCCGCGCGCATGGGGCGAGCTCATCCCGCCGGGCTCTGAGATGTCTCCGAAGGCCGCCGCCACCTCAGTGGGGATCAAGTGAGTGCCCGCCGCGCGCGTTCCCGGTCTTTGGGCCGAGGCCTCGTCGGGGCCTCGCTGATCGCAGGACTCGCGCTCGTGCCTATCGCCGCGCCGGTCTTCTCGCCTGATGACTCCGGTGCGTTCGGCCCCGGCGTCGCCCACGCGGACCCGGTACCGACCCCGAGCGTGCGTCCGACTCCGACGGCCACACCTTCGTCGTCGGCGACGACGCCCGCAAGCGATTCCGAGGGCGGCGAATGCTCGCAGAACTCGCCCTCGTACATCAAGCAAACGCCCGCCATCTTCGACGCTGTTGGAGTGCGTCGTGCCTGGGAGGTCTCACGAGGCCGCGGCGTGACGGTCGCGATCATCGACTCGGGCGTAGCCGCCGGCAACCAGCACTTCCAGGGGCCGGACGGCCCCGTGGTACTCCCCGGCATCGACCTGACCGGTGAAAACACCGACGGGCGCGTCGACGTCGGCGAACACGGCACCGCCATCGCGGGCGCGATCGCCGCACAGGAGCTGCCCAAGGAGATGGGATCGGGCCTCGTCGGCGTCGCCCCCGAGGCGAAGATCCTCCCGGTGCGCGTCGAGACCGGTCTTCAGGAAAACCGCCCGCAGAAGGAAGGCGAAGAGACCTTCATGTCGAAGGTGGGCCGTGGGATCCAGTGGGCCGCCGACCACGGCGCGCAGATCATCGTCGTCGCGCAGTCAGCCCCCGATGGCGACCCCCAGCTGGAGGCAGCCATCAACGCCGTGCGCGGCCGTGCCCTCGTCGTGGCCTCGACCGGCAACGTATACCAGGGCCAGGAAACGGATCACGTTGTCTACCCGGCCGCGTACCCGGGTGTGCTCGGTGTGACCGCCTCGAACGCCGACGGTTCGGCTTCGGAGCAGCAGGTGCACGGCGCGCACGTCAAGCTCGCTGTGCCTGCGGGCGTCATTCTCACGACCTGGTTCGACCAGGCCGACTGCCTCGTCGGTGGATACGAGGGGGACCAGCCCCTGCCGTCGTCGTCCTATGCGACCGCATATGCGGGCGGCTTCGCGGCCCTTGTGGCCTCGGCGTACCCCGATGAGGGGCCCGACATGTGGAAGTATCGCCTTGAAGTGACCGCCCTGCGCGGTACCGCCGATCAGCGCACTGACGCCCTTGGCTGGGGTGTTGTCGCTCCCTTCGACGCCCTCACCTTCACCGACATCGGCACAAGGTTCGGGCCCGAACACCCCAACGCTGCAGAGCATCCCGCTCCGGCTCGGCCCGCCGTGGCCTCGGCGGACTTGGCGTCCCGCGATAACAACCTGACGATTCGCACCTACATCGTGTCCGCGATTGCGGTCCTCGGGGCCTCGCTGCTCGGAGGCCTCGTGATCCTCTCTCACTTGCGCGGTAGGCCCGCCGTCGTCGAAGACTCCGAAGAGGACCTGTCATGACAACTCGGACAACGCGACGCTGGGGTAGGAGCGTGGGAGTTCTTGCCGGAACCCTCGCGCTCAGCCTCGGAGCGAGCCTTGCCCCCGTTGCGCCGGCTTACGCCGCCGACCCGCCGGTGACCGCTGACAAGCAGGACTACTACAAGTACTACAAGCTCAAGTCCATTCACGATCAGGGAATCACAGGCAAGGGCGTCACCATCGCGGTCCTGGACGGTGCCGTGAACCCGAACATCCCCGAACTCAAGGGTGCGAACATTCAGGATCGGACGCCCTGCGTCAAGGAGTCGGCGCCCGAGAATGCGGCACACGGCACCACTGTCGCGCAGATCCTGGTCTCGCCCGAGTTTGGTGTGGCGCCCGACGCGACGCTCTACACCTACACGATCCCCCTGTACGGCGATAAGTCGAACTGCACGCTCTCCGGCTGGACGGGTGAAGCAGAGAATGACACGCCGCTCCTTATTGAGCAGGCGATCAACGACGGCGCCGACATCATCACGATCTCCAGTAACTTTGACGATAATTCCATCGACCTTCGATGGGCCATGGCCAGGGCGCTTGCCGAGGGCGTCATCGTCGTGGCCGCGATGGGCAACGAGACTACCGAGGACCCCGATGATGCGCTGGCTATCTGGACGGGAATCTGCGGCATCGGAGCGACGACGCGTTACAACACTCTGACGGAGTACACGAACTGGGGCAATGGGTTGCTGACGACCGCCCTGGGAACAGTCCTGACGCGTGACACGTCGACTGGTCGTGTTGAGGAAGCTGACGGAACCTCCTTCGCAACCCCGATTATCGCCGGCTTCTTGGCGCTCGGCTGGCAGCACTTCGCCGAGGACGTCAGCGCAGATCAGATTCTGCAGGCACTGGCCGCAACGGGCAGAAGCGGAAACGAGTGGAACAAGTTTACCGGCTACGGCCCCGCCGACCCGATCGCGTTCCTCCGGTCAGACCCGTCGCAGTATACGGACGAGAATCCGTGCGTACCGCAGGCCAATAATTCGCTGCCCTCATGGGATGACGTTGCCGACTATGCGGACGGCGTCGTGAACCCCATTTTGATTCGTAATGATGATGTCTACGTCTACCGCGGCGTGAACGAAGAGGCTGCACTCAGCCGCGAACACGGCTACCCGACCCACATCGGCACCAGCCCTCGCTACCACAGTCAGTGACAGGCCTCGGCTTACCCGAGTGCCTGAGTGCACGAGTGCCCGAACGAAAGGAACAGACACAATGATGCGATCGATTGGTCGGTCCCGAGGCCTGCGCGCCCTCTCCGTTCTGGCCTCGGCCTGCGCCCTGGCCCTGACGGCCGTGCTCTCGCCTGTCGCTCCCGCTGCCCCTGCGGAGGCGGTGGATCGCAAGGTCACAGCGGCGGATGAGGCGTACTATTCGCGCTACAACCTTGCGTCCTTGCATGCGCAGGGGAAGAGGGGGGATGGAGTCATCATCGCGCTCATTGATGGTCGCGTCGATACGTCGATTCCAGAGCTGCAAGGGGCTGATATTCAAGACAAGACCCCGTGTCAGGTCACGCCCGATGCGGAGTCGAACGATCATGCGACATTTCTCGCTCAGCTTCTGGTCGCCCCGGACTTCGGAGTCGCTCCCGGTGCGACACTCTACAGCTACGCCCAGGCGGGTTCGACGAGAGAAGCGGGCGGAGACTGCAACCTGGGGGCGCGTTCAACAGCCTATGCAGATCAATCCGTGCTTATTGAACAGGCCTTGAATGACGGCGTGGACATCATCTCGATCTCTTCCAACTATGCGTCCAGGGACAGCGAATCATTGAAATGGGCAGTTGCACGCGCTGCCGTCGACGGCGTGCCAATTGTTGGTTCGATGGGCAATGACGGAGAGCGTAATCGCACGGATCGCGTGGGGGCGTGGGGTGCGGTTGTTGGTGTTGGCGCACTTGAAACTGATGGGCGCTATGCGGACTACTCAAGCTACGGTGATGGGGTCTCCATCGCCGCAGTGGGAGAGATGATTGCGCGTCAGGCCAGCACCAATAAAATCGTGACAACAGCGGGTACTTCGAACTCCGCACCTTTGGTTGCGGGAGTGCTAGCCCTGGCGTGGTCCGACTTTGATGACGGAGTGACGGGGTATCAGATTCTGCAGGCGCTGGTTGCGACCGCGAGCGGGTCGGGTGGCAAATGGAACGATCGGACCGGTTATGGTGAGGTCGATCCAGCGGCCCTGTTGGCGTCTGATCCGTCGCGGTATCCAGACGAGAACCCCTTCGAAGAGAAGCAAGGTGATTCCGTCGTGACTCCGGATGACATCGATGATTACTACGATGGGCTCGTGAACCCGAGCTCCGTTTATAACGACGACACGTATGTGTACCGGGGCCTCGATGAGCAGGTGGTGACTTCGGGCGCGTCCGGTTACCCGGCTCACCTGGGCACGAGCCCCCGGTACCACGTGCAGTGAATGATTCCCATGAGCGAGCAATCACTCGCAAATACTGAACGTATTGGTGACTTCCGGTCGCCACAGAGGCGGTCTTACCGTCTCGGTACATGAAGTGGTGCACGTGCGCCAAGGAACTCAGTTAGGATAACCGTATGGTAGAGACGATGGGGAGCACCCCCGAAGAAGTAAGGCAGACTATCCGGGCTCAGATGGAAGCCGCCGAAAAGCGTGCCCAGAATGCCCGTGAACTCGTCGAGATCCTCAAGACGGCGAGGACACGCGGCGTCGACGCTCAGGGTGACGTTGAGGTCGAAATCGACTCGGACGGTCGCCTCGTCAAGCTGTCGATCGATGATGACGCGCTCCAGGGAAGCGCGCGTGAACTCGAGGACTCGATCATGGAGGCCTACGCCGACGCCGGTCGTAACATGCGTGACTACGTGCGCATGCAGACCACCCAGCGGTTCGGCGAGGACGGCGGCTCGCTCGGCGGCTACCTCGAGACTATTTCCTCGAACCTTGGTTCCCTTGGAGCGGGTCAGCGATGAGCGCGAATCTTGGCGTCAATACAGAAGTAATCCGTGATCATGCGACCACGGTGAGTGACTGTGCGTCGACCCTCGATGAGAGCGTGGGCGTCGCCAACTCGACGCAGGGCCAGGTCAACGGCAACGCCTTCGGCCTGATCTGTTCCTTCTTCGTTTCCCCGGTCAATGAGCAGATCACGAACCTCACGAAGATGATCTCGGACTGCTCCGCAGCCGAGAAGCGTCTCGTCAACTGCTTGCTCCAGTGGGCGCAGGAGATGGACGATCTTGAGCAAGACATCGTTGGGCATCTGAAAAAAATCCAAGGCGCCGTGGGCACAGTCACAACGCCTACCACTGGTAACGGCGGTGCCGGTGGCGCTGGTGGTGCTGGCGGAGCCGGCGGTGCTGGTGGTGCTGGTGGTGCTGGCAGCTACGGCGGCGGCGGAGGCGGCACCGGTGGTGGCGGCGGCTTCGGCGGCGGAGGCGGCACCGGTGGTGGCGGCCTGGGCGGCCTCAGCGGACAGTCCACAATGCCCTCCCTGTCAAACAACCCCGGCCTCGGCGATGACTCCGCAAAGGACGGGCACGATGGCAAGGGCGGGCAAGACGGTAAGGACGGCAAGGACGGTAAGGAAGGCAAGGGCGGAGAGTCCGGTAACTCCTTCGACAGCCTCCTCGGCGGCCACGACAAGCTCAACGCCGATGACGACGAGCTGCGTCGCTTCCTCGAGAAGCAGCGCGACGACGAAAACACCGATCTCGCCGAGTTTTACGAGCGCCAGAAGGAAGACCAGAACGAGGCACTCGCGCGCTACGCTGACGCGCACCCCGGTGAAGACATCTCCGAGGTCAAGAGCCTCATCGAGTCCAACCAGCAGGAGCAGCAGGACGCGATGACGGACTTCCTGTCGCGCCAGCGCACCGAAGAAGAAACCCAGATCCGCCAGTACGTGAAGGACAACCCGCAGGCAACGTCCCGCGAGTTCGACGCCTTCATGTCGAAGCAGCGCAACGACCAGCAGGCCAGCTACCGCAGCTTCGTCGAGGAGCAGGAGAAGGCTCAGTCCTCCCGTATCGAAGAGTTCACGAAGGCTCACCCCGATACGAAGACGGACGACGTGCGTTCGCTCTTCGACCGGCAGGATGACCACGGCGATAAGGACATCGAAACGTTCCTGTATCGTCAGCGCCAGGATGAAGAACGCACGCTGCGTCGCTTCCTGTTTGAAGGAGTTCAGAAGTGAGCGTCGAATCCCCCGAATTCACACCGAGTATCGACAACACCACCCCGACCGAGGGCCTGGGTATCGTCGACGAGCTGTACAACGTCGCCCAGGACCTGCGCGCCGGCGAGGTGAACAACCTCGTCAGCTCGGCGAAGGCCATCTACGAGGAAGCAGCTGGGCTCGCCGTTGACCCTATCGGTGGTCTCGTCGGTATGGGCGTCGAGTGGATCTTGCAGCACATCGATCCCCTCAAGACCTGGGTGAACCAGCTGACCGGCGACTCGGCTCAGGTGTACGGCATGAGCTCCAGCTGGGACTCCATCTCGAGCTCCCTCGCCTCCGTTGCTGAAGAGCTGCAGTCCACCGCACAGGCCGCGATGTCCGGCATGCACGGCGAAGCAGTGCGCGCGTACCTGGAGCGCCAGGCCGTCGTCTCCAGTGCGATCGACGGCGTCTCTGCCGCGTCTGGTGCCTTCGGCGAGGCGCTCACGAAGGTGGCAGACTCCGTCGACAGCATCCACGACGCCGTCGTGGGCGCCATCGGCGATATCGTTGGCAGCTGTATTTCCGCAGCGGCCGAGGTTGTCTTCACCCTTGGTCTTGCAGCTCCCGTCGCCGAAGCGCAGGTTGCCAGTAAGGTCGCCAAGTGGGTCGGCCTCATCGGTCCTGTCCTCGATGTTCTCATGGAAGCCGTTCAGGCCATCATGGCGATCTACGCCGTCATGACCTCCGTCGGCGAGAACCTGACCCGCGGCGTCGAGCACATCGGCGAGCAGTGCCAGGCCCCCGGCGGCGGCTGCTGCGGCGAGGGACACAGCAAGGGTGGCGAACGCTACGAGCTGCGCGACGGAAGAAACGTGTACGTCGACGGCGATAACAACGGCACCATCGTGAACGGTGACGTCAATATCGAGCAAGACAATCACACGGAAATCAACCCCAATATCGAGCTCAGCCCCGAGATTAATATCGAGCACGAGCACGATGAGCACCACCACCACGGTAAGCACGACGGGGGCGACGACTCTTCGCACGACAAATCGCGCGGTCGCAAGGCACCGCACGAGCAGCAGCACAACGGCGCTAACGAGCACGGAACTCGCCCGCGCAAGCAGCACGGAGGAAACCACGACAGCGGAAACGACGGGAATCACCATCGTCACAAGGGTGGCAGCAGCAGCGATGGCAGCTCTCACCATCACCGCCGCCGCCACCGTCGTCCTCGCTGATTGGACGACCCTAGCCTCTGGTGACCGACGGTGCCATGCGCGCCGACGGCAAACAGAGGCCAGGGACGCGCTCTGTCTCGCCGCATGAGCGTGAAAGGCCCCGGCCTCGTTCTAACGGGACGATAGGAGGGCCCCGCACAGATCACTGTGCGGGGCCCTCCTGCGTACAGACCGCCTACGGCCTATTCGCGAAGTACTCCAGCAGATGCGAGTCGCCCGACACGATGATCTCGTCGTCAGCGTTAATGCGCGTCGACGAGTCCGCGTACTCGAAGCGCTGCTTGGGACGGCGGATCGCCAGCACGTTCACGCCGTAGCGGCCGCGCAGGTCGAGTTCCTCAAGGGAGAAGCCGCGCACCTCCTGCGGCGGGCGCAGCTTCATGATGGAGAAGCCGTCCTTCTCCATCTCGATGTAGTCGACCATGCGGCCGCCCACCAGGTGCGCCGTGCGCTTGCCGGCGTCCAGGTCGGGGTAGACGACGTGGTGGGCACCCACGCGGCGCAGAATGCGACCGTGCTGGGAAGACGTCGCCTTCACCCAGATCGAGGAAATGCCCATGTCGACCAGGTTCGCGGTGATGAGCACCGCCGCCTCCAGCGAAGAGCCCACACCGACAACGGCGCTGCGGAACTCGCGCGCCCCCAGCTGCTCGAGTGCGTCCTTGGAGGTCGCGTCGGCCTCGACGAGGGGGAAACGACCCGCGAAAGCCTGCACGCGGGCGGGGTTCTTTTCGACGGCCAGGATCTCGTAGCCCAGCTGGTCCTGCGTCACCGCGACGGCGGAGCCGAAACGGCCCAGCCCGATGACGAGCGTTCCCGACTGGAGTTCCTTTGACTCGCGTTCATCTGCCATGCCCCCATTCTTCCCTGCGTGCGCCCCCAACGCGAACGCTGCGGCTGTCAGCGCGGTCCGAGACCTGCCTACATTCGGTCGGGAGGGTGGCGTGGCCGTGAGCGCGATGGTGTTTGCGGTGTCCGTGCCCGGATGGGGCGGTGAGCGTGAAACGCGCGTGAAACACGCTTACTTGGCTGCTAACGTCCCGACTTCGCGCGGATGGCGACCGGAACCTGTGAAAGAAAGACGGTTTTGTGCCGGGCGTAGTTCGAGGTGACAGTGAGGTTGGCTCGCTTGTGAAACCGGCGTCGCCTTTGCGGGTGTGGTTGGCGCGGCGCGTGAAACCGGTGTCGCCTTTGCGGGTGTGAATGGGCCTGTTTTGGGTGGTTGGAGCCGTGCAGTGGTGTCGTGGGTTTCAAGCGCGAGTGTCGGCCGCCGTGCATTGGTGTCACGGGTTTCAAGCGCGAGTGCCAGCCGCCGCGCAGTGGTGCTGTGGGTTTCACGTCGGGCTGTGTGGCGCCTTGTGGTGGTGAGATCGGTTGTGTTTGGCGGCCGTTGGTGAAACCGGGGTCGCCTTTGCGGGTGTGGTTGGCGCGGCGCGTGAAACCGGGGTCGCCTTTGCGGGTGTGCTTGGCGCGGCGCGTGAAACCGGCGTCGCCTTTGCGGGTGTGGTTGGCGCGGCGCGTGAAACCGGCGTCGCCTTTGCGGGTGTGAATGGGCCTGTTCTGGGCGGTTGGAGCCGCGCAGTGGTGTCACGGGTTTCAAGCGCGAGTGCCAGCCGCCGCGCAGTGGTGCTGTGGGTTTCACGTCGGGCTGTGTGGCGCCTTGTGGTGGTGAGATCGGTTGTGTTTGGCGGCCGTTGGTGAAACCGGGGTCGCCTTTGCGGGTGTGGTTGGCGCGGCGCGTGAAACCGGGGTCGCCTTTGCGGGTGTGCTTGGCGCGGCGCGTGAAACCGGCGTCGCCTTTGCGGGTGTGGTTGGCGCGGCGCGTGAAACCGGCGTCGCCTTTGCGGGTGTGAATGGGCCTGTTCTGGGCGGTTGGAGCCGCGCAGTGGTGTCACGGGTTTCAAGCGCGAGTGCCAGCCGCCGCGCAGTGGTGCTGTGGGTTTCATGCTGGGCTGTATTGCTCGAACCATCTCAAAGTGTTTCCAGCGCACAGCAATATGCTGTCTGGGAATTCAAAGATGGCATGAGTCATGCGCCAATCAGATCGTCGTCTTCTTCAGTGTCCCTTCTTTGCGCGGATGGCGACCAGTACCTGGGCGACGACCTCGTCGATGACGCGCAGATCCGACCAACGGACACGAATGACTGTCCACCCGGCGCGTTCGAGGTCTCTTTGTCGACGCTGCTCGGCCTCAATGCTGTCGTGGACTTCATCGACCGTATCCCCGTATTTGATGCGCCCGTCGAATTCGATAGCGATCTTCAGGTTGGGCAGTGCAATATCGATGAAGTACGTGTGGTCGGCAACCTGGACCTCTTCTTGAGTCGTCATTCCTTCGATCCCCGCGCGCAGCAACGCGAGGAGGACCATGGCCTCGCCGGGAGACTCACATCCAGCGTCGGCACGATCAATCATCCATCGAGCCCGCTCGCGTCCGATGGTGTTGAGGGGAGTGCCAGCCAAGGTCTCGTGGAATTCTCCGCGCGCCTTCTCCTGGCGGGCACGCGACTCATCCTGATGGAAACGATCAAACTGGCACGCCCGGGCCAACCCTGCGCAGGCGATGGGAAACCCGTGCTGTTCGTTTAGTAGACGAGCGCAATCAACGACAACTCGCGCAGGTGTCGCGATGCGGAAGCCTAAGTACTCGATTGCTGGAACAGGATGGTTTGGTCGGCATGTGCTGATTGTAGTTCCGGGAACTTTAGTTCCATCAGGAGCTACAACATGAGGAAATACGATCCTTCGTGTTCCACTAGGGCTGCCTGTGTACACAAACAGATCCTTCAAGCGGCACTCGATCGGTAACCCCAGGAGAAAAGCGGCACTCGGTCCACTCAGGACATACGTGGGATAGCGGATACTCAGGGCGGCTAAACGCGCGATGAATGTAATTTCTTGGCGTTCGGTTGATGAGGTGTTGGTGAGGATTCCCGCTGGCAGGTAAATGCCTGGCATAATCCTCAAAACGTCGCCGTTCTTTCTGAGGCGATGTAGTTGTACTTTCGTTCCATGAGTGCCAACAACGCGAAGCGACGATCTGACGAATGTGACGAGTTCAGGTAACAATTGGACACCACCATGTGTAGCTGCGGATATGGGCCTGATTGATGGATGATCGCTCTCCGAGAGTGAGATGAGAAGCTGGAATTGTGCCCCTGTGGATAACTGGCGTTCAGCATCTCGCCTGTGGATAAGTCACGGTGATGGGAGTCGGCGGCCTGGGGGCGGTGCCGCCGGTTGTGTTTGTCGGCCGTTCGTGAAACCGGTGTCGCCTTTGCGGGTGTGGTTGGCGCGGCGCGTGAAACCGGTGTCGCCTTTGCGGGTGTGAATGGGCCTGTTTTGGGTGGTTGGAGCCGTGCAGTGGTGTCGTGGGTTTCAAGCGCGAGTGTCGGCCGCCGTGCATTGGTGTCACGGGTTTCAAGTGTGAGTGTTGGCCGCCGTGCATTGGTGTTGTGGGTTTCATGCCGGGCTGTGTGGGGCCTTGTGGTGGTGAGATCGGTTGTGTTTGTCGGCCGTTGGTGAAACCGGTGTCGCCTTTGCGGGTGTGGTTGGCGCGGCGCGTGAAACCGGTGTCGCCTTTGCGGGTGTGAATGGGCCTGTTTTGGGTGGTTGGAGCCGTGCATTGGTGTCACGGGTTTCAAGTGCGAGTGTTGGCCGCCGTGCAATTAGCCGATGATTGGCCGTTCTTCGGGCATGCGGATGACGCGGGAGCGCTCGCGCAGGGCGAGGGCCGCGGCCACCGTCATGGAGCCGGTACGGCCGGCGAACATGAGGAAAATAAGCACGTACTTGGCGCCGACGGGCAAGGCCGGGGTAATGCCGGTGGACAGGCCTACGGTCGCGAACGCGGAGGCGGTTTCGAACAGGATGATGTCGAGAGAATAGTTCGTTATTGACAGCAGCAGGACGACGGACACGGCCACGAGGGCCAGGCCCAGCAGCGACACGGCAACCGCCAGTCGGACGGCGCTCGTGGGGATGCGACGCCCGAAGGTCTCGATGTCGCGGTCGCCTCGAGCCTCCGCGATGACAGCCAAGACGAGAACGGCAAAAGTTGTGACCTTCACGCCACCCGCTGTGGATGCGGAGCCGCCGCCAATCATCATGAGGATGTCCTGCACGAAGTGGGTCTGGGACCGCATGGCGCCGACGTCCAGGGCGGACAGGCCGGACGAGCGCGAGTTAACGCCGGCAAGCATGGCGTTGAGGATCTTAGAAGGAGTGTCGATCGCACCCAGGGTTGCGGGGTTGTTCCACTCGGTGAGCGCGAGGGCGAGCGCCCCCACGAATGCAAGGATCAGGTAGGTCGACAGGGTGAGCTTGGTGTGGAGTCGCCAACGCCGCGGTGTGCGCAGGTTCTTCGCGACGTCCATGATGACGGGGAAGCCGATGGCGCCCACGGTGGTGCCCAGGATGATGGGGATGAGCATCCACCAGTCGGTGACATGGGGGGAGAGGCCTTCGGGCAGGATGACGAAGCCAGCGTTGTTGAACACGGAGATCGCCATGAAGACGGAGTCCCACACGGCGCGCACGGGGTCGATGCCCATCGATAGGAAGCGCGGGAGGAACATGGCGGCCAGGAGGGCCTGCATCGTCAGCGATGTCGCGATGACTGCTTTGAGCAGGAGGGAGATCTGGCCCATGGCGCCGGTGCCGGTTTCCTGCGTGGCGAGCATACGCTGGGTGAGGCCGAGGTGGCGTGAGACAGCGAATCCGAGGATCGACGCAAGGGTCATGACGCCCAGGCCGCCGACGACGATGCCGGCGGCGATGACTGCCTGCCCGAAGGGGGACCAGTAGGTCGCGGTGTCGACGGTGGTCAGGCCGGTGACGCAGACGGCGGACACGGCGGTGAAGAGAACGTCGACGAAGGGGGCGGACGTGTCGGACGAGGAGGAGATTGGCAACATCAAGAGCGCCGTGATGACGCCGATGATGAGCGCGAATGTGCCCAGAGCGAGGCGTGCGGGTGAATAACGGGCCTGCTTGGACAGCCACGCGCGCACGCGCTGCACAGTTGTGGTGGGTACCTCGCCGTGCGGGTTCTGGGGGCCTTCGGCGACTCGGCGTACGACGGGGGAGGGCTGCGGGTTCAGCGGTTCCTCCGAGAACACAGGGGACGAGGCCGTGGCGCGTCCGTGCATCAGGGACCGGGTGGCGCCGGGTTCGGGACGTAAGCGAGGGTTCTTGCCTCGCTGCTGACGACCCTTGTGTGCCGGTGCCATCGATGCTCCTTAACGACTCTGCAACAAAAGTGGATAAAGTTGCAGTTTCCATGCGGTTAGGCATTAGTATATTTCGTGAGGCTACGTAAGCGGTGAACGAATCGGGTTTAGCGCGCCTCGCGAGCATATCTGGGAGTCATTAATGGAACAGCAGTCGGCGCCGCGCTTTATGACTGTCACGGAAGTGGCGGACATCATGCGCGTCTCTAAGATGACTGTGTACCGCTTGATTCACAGTGGCGAAATGCCCGCGATTCGCGTCGGAAAGAGCTTCCGAGTCCCGGAGGCTGCGGTCGCCCAGATGATCCAGGCCGGTATGGCAGATCACTCTGGTGACCAGGCTCGCGTCATTGGCGGGTAGTATAGGCACGATGTGCCCGGCTCGGGCACCCATCATCCATCAGCGGTAGTACCTCTGCCGCACACACTACGAGGGAGGAACCCCATGGGCTCCGTCATCAAGAAGCGCCGCAAGCGCATGGCGAAGAAGAAGCACCGCAAGCTCCTGCGCAAGACGCGTCACCAGCGTCGCAATAAGAAGTGAGCGAGCGGAGGCCCGACCTTTTGGTCGGGCCTCTCGTGTATTCGGGGCCCTATACTTGGGTGTCATGGACCGCACCATTATTCACGTTATGCGCCACGGCGAGGTGGACAATCCCGACGGTGTTTTGTATGGGCGGCTGCCCGGTTTTGGGCTGACGGAGCTGGGGCATGCGATGGCTGCCCGCGCCGCTGAGTACCTGGTGGATTCGGGTGCGGATATTGCTCGCGTGATTTCGTCGCCGCTGCTGCGTGCGCAGTTGACGGCGGCGCCGACGGCGGCCGCGTACGACCTGGGCATTCAGTCGGATCCGCGCCTCATTGAGTCGGACAACGTCTTCGAGGGTCTGCCGGTGAACACCAACCGCGCGATGCTGGCGAACCCTAAGTACTTCAAGTACTACTGCAATCCGCTGCGTCCCTCGTGGGGTGAGCCCTATCGGGATATTGCGTCGCGTATGAGTGCGGCCCTCTCCTCGGCGCTGCGTGAGGCCCGGGGGCGTGAGGCACTCGTCGTGTCCCATCAGAATCCGATCGTGACGCTGACGCGCTTCGTGAACGGCCAGCCGCTGGCGCACGCGCCGAAGTCGCGCCACTGTGCGCTCGCGTCGATCACGTCGTTTATTTTCTCGGGTGCGACGCTCGTGGGTACGTCCTACGCGGAGCCCGCGGCTGACCTGGTTGCGATGGCGAAGGACATGACGCCGGGGGACTCGCAGGCGGACTTGCGCCGCTGACCGTGCTGGCCGGGGCGCCTCGCGTCGTGCCGCGACCGCGTCGCACCGCAGTGGGGTAGTGCCCGCGGCAGATGGCGTGAGCGTCGCTTAGTTGGCCTCGTCGCTGGAATCCTCGGCGGGGTCGGTCTCCTCATCCTTGGAACTCTTGCGCTGTTCCTGCGCGCGGCGCTCGTCCTCGCGGCGCTTGCGCTGGATGTCGCGCTCGAGACGGAACAGGAACTCCGGGTCGTCGTCGGGAGAGGAGGGGCGCTTGGGGGCTTCGGGCGCTCGGGTCTGCTTCTTTTCCTCGCGCGATACCCACCGCAGGACGAGCCAGGCGATGGGGCCGATGGCGGCGATCGTCGCGGTGAAGAGGATGATCATCAGCCAGATGGGCTTGGCGATCTTTCCGGGCATCTCGTCTTCGGGCGTGCGGTGCCAGTCGGCGGCAGCGTAGATGGTGACTGCGAGCATTGCGACGACAAAGACGATCCTGGCCATGCCCCTAGCATAGGGGCGTGGGCCGTCTCACGCTGGCGCGTTCACTCCCGGAGCAATCGGAGGAGTCGCGCGGCGTTTAGGCGCGCGTGACGCGGGGGAGTGCTGCGTACGAGGGGGCGGCACCCGGTGCGAGGACCGCCGTCGACCCGGCACGGATGCCGTCGGCCACGGCCTCGGCGAAAGGCTTGCCGAGGGCCATGGCGGCCGCCAGCGCGCCCACGCACGCGTCCCCGGCCCCCGTGGTGTCCACGGCCTCGCCGAGCGTGAGGGCGGGGAAGTGCCCGGCCTCGCTGCCCGACGCCCACGCCGCGCCGTCCGCGCCGAGCGTCACCATGACGTGCTTGGGGCCGAGGCCTCGCAGCGCCCATGCGACGCCGATCGCCTCGGTGGGGCCGGCGGGGGCGGGCATGCCCAGCGTCAGGCCTGCCTCCGTCTCGTTGACGACGAGAACGTCGACGCGCGCCATGAATGTGGCGTCGGTGGGGCGGGCGGGGGCCAGGTTGAGCAGGATGCGCGCGCCAAACGAGTGTGCCCACGCGAGGGCTTCGGCGTTGGCCTCGGCAGGGATTTCGGCCTGGAGGACGACGATGTCGGCGGGGGCGGGGAACAACGAGGCCTTGGCGGGCTCGACGGTCACGGTCGCGTTCGCCCCGGCGTCGAGGATGATCGTGTTCTCACCCGAGGAGTTGACAGTGATGAGCGCGGTCCCGGACGGCCCGTCGACCGCGCGTAGGTGGGTGACGTCCACGCCGTGAGACGCCAGCTCCGCGCGCAGGCGCTGGCCCGAGGGATCCGCGCCGACCGCGCCCACGAAGAAGACGGGGACCCCCGAATGCGCGGCGGCGGCCGCCTGGTTTGCGCCCTTGCCGCCGAGGCCGTAGGTGAGCGAGGTGCCCGAGAGTGTTTCGCCGGGGTTCGGGAAACGGTCGACGGTGACCGTGACATCCTGGTTGATGGAACCGACAACGATGACGCGAGACATAGTGCTCCTTTGCGAGGGATGATTCATTGTGCCACGTCAGGGGCGGGACAGTGGCGACATTGAGCCCTGATGGACGCGCATGCGTGCGGGGAGTGATGGGCTATCAGAGTGTTAAGTTGAGCTTTATTTGCGCGCTAGTTTCCTGCAATACTGCTAAACGGTTGATTTGTGGTGAACTAATCGCCGTGCGCACGCTCCGCTTCTTCATCTCCTCTCGATCGGCAGGTCCCACCTGCCGCGTCGCCACCGTCCCCTCACAGGTCATCCGAGGGGCGGCCTCGGCCCCCGCGGTCAACTTGCGCACTGTCGCCACGGACGGCGAATACGCGGACGGGCCGGCGCGCGTGCTCCTGCCGCTTCTCGGCATCTACGCGCTCGGGACCGTCTCCCTCCAGGGGTTCAACCTGGTCTACCTGCGCGTCGCCCAGGACATTGGCGCGGGGGATGCCTCCGGCCTCATCACGGCGATCCCCGGCATCGTCCTCGGCGTCGCCTGCTTCCTGTACGGAACCCTCGGTGACTTCATTCCGCTGCGCCGCATCGTCGATGCGGGGATCGCGCTGATCGTCGCGGGCTCCCTGCTCGGCTTCGTCTTCTCCTCGTCACTGGTCGGCGTCGTCGTCGCCCGAGCGCTCCAAACCCTCGGATACCAGGCCGCTGCCTCCGCGTACATGATCCTGGCGACAGCCATCCGTGACCCGAAGAAACGAGGCCTCTACGTCGGCCTCATGTGCGCGGCCTTCCAGGGCGGCACGGCGATCGGCATGCTGGCCGGAGGCATCCTCGCCGACATCAACTGGGCTCTGCTCCTCCTCATTCCCCTGGCCGGCCTCGCCTGCCTGCCGATCATGGGGCGTCGTGTCCCCGCGCGTGCCCGCGCCGGGCGTGTCGACGTCGTCGGCCTCGCGATCTTCTCCTCCCTGGCCCTGCTGCTCACCCTGGTCGCCGCGAACCCGCGCTGGTGGCTCATTGCGGGCCTCATCCTCGGCGGGGTCCTCTTCTGGCGCTACATCGGGCGTGCGCGCGCCCCCTTCATCACGCGTTCCTTCTTCACGAACGTGCCGTGGGCGCGCTCGATCAGCCTCATCGTGATTGTCTACTGCATGAACTTCACGGTTGCGCCCCTCATGAACGGAATCGGCGCAGCCAACTACGGGCTCACGCCCGCCCAGGTGTCCGTGCGCCTCCTGCCCGCCTACTGCGTCGCCCTGGCCACCGCCATGACGTCGGGTGCCGTGATGGCTCGCATCGGGCGCGGGCGGACCGTGCGCGCATGCGTGACCCTCATCCTCGCGGGTACCGCCCTCATTGCGCTGTGCATGAGCATGGGCCCGTGGGTGATCACCGCCGCCATGTGCTTCATCTACGCGGGCTTTGGTGCCCTGTTCACGCCCATCTACGACACGGTCTTCGCGACCGTCGCCCCCGGGCAGAACGGGCGTGCTGTCGCCATGAACGACCTCGCCATGCAGGGCAGCGCCGCGATCGGCATTGGCGTGTTCACGCCGATGCTCGCGACGGGCGCCTTCCGGGCCGTCGCTCTCGTCTGCGTCATCGCAGCAGCGACCGGCATCGCGGGTGACTGGCTGCACGAGTACCTGTACCGCCGGGGGCGCTGACGGCGGGGGAGCGCAGAGCAGCACCGGCCTCGTTGCTAGGACAGGAGCAGCGCGAGCACGCGTGGTCGTGATGCCTGTCAGGTCGTGGGGGTAGGGATGAGCCAGTCGGGTCGGCGGCCCGGGATGTCGGCGAGCTGCTGAGGGTCGTCCGTTGATCCATCGGAGCTGAGCATTTCGGTCTCGTAGTGGAAGGAAGAACGCTTGGAATCACGGATGTAGGCGCTGGCGCTAATCCCGTAGGTGGGGTTCCGTGCGACGATCCAAGTCAATTTTCCTTCCTTGTCCGTCATTTGTTCGTCCACCGTGACCGTGAAGCCGAGAGGGGTCAGATGACTTTCAAACGCCGTCCGTGCCTTGTCGACATTGTCTTCAAGAAAATAAATGGTTGGGGAATTGAGGCTGTAGAGTGTTTGATCTCCCGTTGGTTGGCTGGAAATCGCGTCGTCTCCATGGCGCAGCTCAAAGCTGTTCTCGTTGATGAGCTCGTTACGTACCTGGATCAGGGCCGGCTCGATATCGCGTCCAAAGTCCTCGATGGAGTGCATCTGCCCAGCCTGCTGAAGCTGCTCAGCGTGCCATGGATTCATCCCCGGAGTACCACCGAAAAACTCCGCGCATGAGGCGGTGCACAGCGCCAGGAGGGCGCAGGCGAGGAATGCGAGTGGTCGTGCTCCTCGGTGTGCCGGTGCCTGTTGTGTCATTTCTGGTCTGCTGGAGGGAGGTTGGGGTCGAACCAGTCGGGGATGCGTCCGGGCTGGTCGATGAGCTGCGGTGGGTTACCAGTGGATCCGTCTGTAGGGGTCCCCTGCGTGTAGTAGAACATGGCGGTCTGTTCTCCGAGACGTGTCGTTGATGTCACTACAGCGTGGTACTCCTCGTTGGTCCACAGGAAGTTCGCGAGTTCGACTCCACCCGATGTCCAGCGTTTTTCGGAGAGTTTGAATCCGAGGGGGAGGAGGTGCTTGTTGTAGGTGTCGCGGATGTGGTCTGTGTCCAGCTCGGCGAAGAAAAAAGTGCGTGACTGGAAAGAACAGATGGTTTCGCCACGTTTGGAATAAGTGTCGATTTGATAGCCGTTTTTGTACGCCATGAAGTTCTCAGCAGTGAGAAGCTCGTTGCGCGCGGCAATGATGGTGGGCTCAAGGTCGCGCTGGAACGCTTCAACAGTTTTGACCTTGGGGGGAAAGGGGTTCATGAAACCTCCGCAATAGAGTGTGATTGCACTGACGGTAAATAAGACGACTGAGAAAATCGAGAGAATGAGGGGGAGTGCTTTTTTCATACGTTTGGGTTACCTCCAATGACGCTGGCAATGTCACGGTTCGCCTGCGTCTCCTCTTCAAAGTAGCCGCTGTGCTGAGCGAAAGGCTTGGGGATGGGGATCGGGATCACGCCAATTGGTAGGAGGCCCCATTTAGTAGGACCGACGTCGCCTGACAGATGCTTATAGCCGTCCATAGTGTCGGGATTCTTACCGAACCAGGGGTTTGGTCCGAGTCCTTGGACCATGTCGTTCTCGTAGGGAGCAGCACTCACGTACGTGTGTCCTTCGGGGACGTGGAACTCGCTCACATCCTGCACGCCCGAGCCGGGCGAACCGAATTGAACCAAGTCGTCGATGACGCCATCGTTAACCAGCGTCGCGGCGATACCCGCCGTGGTCGAGCCGTAGGAGTGGCTGGCGACGGTGATGTGGGCGTCACCGGCCCCGTGCTCTCGCACCGCGTCGATGCCGTTCAGGAAGCTGGCGAGCTTCGGTGCACCATTGTTAGCCATGATGGTGAAGGAAGCCTCGGCAGGGCCGGGAGGTGCGTCGTAGCCGAAGAATTCGACCATGGCGACCTTTTTGCCGTTTGTCGCCGCAGTTTCTGCCGATTTACGCAGGGTTGTCGCATGCCCGTCATATTCGCCCAGGGAGTCTGCGACGCTTGTTGTCATACCGGGAACGATGACGCCGATGTGATCGGCATCATCCGGATCATTCTGGGAGACGGCCGCGAGAATGTTTGGTCCGGAGGCATCCAACTGCATCAGGTAGCGTGGGACTGGGGGATTCTCTGTATTCTCTCGCTCCAGAGTTTCTTCGATCTGCTCGAGGGCTGTCACGCGGTTCTTCAGGCGATCTCGTTCAGAACGCAGAGCTGGCTCGATATACGGCCCATTGTCATCGTAGAACTTTTGAAGGTCAGCCTCGGCCTGTTCCTTAAGACGAGGCAGCATGATGCGATTCGCTTCGTTACGCGACGTGTAGTCGACGCCCTCGAGGTTGCCGATGACGTCGGGGTGCTCGTGGATCATCCACTGCTTGTCCTCGTCGGACAGGGAACTCCACCAGGATGCGACTTCCTGCGGGGAGGCGTCGGCTGGGGGCAACGTGGGGCGACTCTTGATCGTTGCGGAGTAGTGCACGTTGTTGTCGAAGGTACCTGCCTCGAGGGCCGCGAGCTTCTGCGAGAGAGACTCGACGAGTTCCTGGGCCTGCTTGAGGGCAGTGTTGACACGTTCCTGAGCGGTTTTAACCAGGGACTTCAGCTCGCTCCTGCTCTTGCCCTCGTCGACGAGCTTTTGTACCTGGGTGGCATCCATCGACACGTTTCCGCTCGCGTCAATAGACATGCCCCACGTGTTGGCCAGCTGGAGTGCGTCGTCGATATTCGCGCGAAGCCTGTCGATCCCATGTGCGCCCGCGCTACAGATCTCAGCCGTGCTGATGAGGTGATTCACCTGCCGCTCGATCGAGGAGATTTGCTGACGGAGCGAGCTGCGAGCGGCCTGGACGGTCTGTCCGCTCCCCGACAGGCTTTCAAGGTCTGCAGCGAGGTTGTCACCTTCTGCCTGCAGCTTGCGCTGCTTATTTTCACACTCCACTGCGTACGCATGCAGCGGCGCCGACTCCCATTGCTGAATGTCTGTCCATTTCACGGTTTCATCACCGAACCCAGGGCGACCTCGCCCATCGGGGCGTGCTCGCCCGGCGTGTAGGAATCGTTGCTCATCGTGGCCTCTGCTAAACGGTGAGTAGTGTTGTAGGTCATCCTATATGACAGATGGTCGTTTTTCGCTACTCGGGGAGAGCTTGTGAACGGAGTGACCCCGGCCTCGTTCCTAGGACAGGAGCAACGCGAGTGCAGCCAACAGCGCCCACGCCAGGGTGAAGAACCCCGTGTTGCGCAGCACCGTGATGAGCTCGCGGCGCGAGGCACCGGTGAGGACCGGGAGGCTCACGCCGGCCGCCCACGCTCCCGCGCCCACGCCCAGCGCGCTCGTCGCGAAGGGGTGCAGCCCAACCGCGACGCCCAGCACGACGATCAACGCGACGGGAATCCACGCGCACGCCGCAAACGCCCAGCGCGACGGGTGATCGCCCAGGCGCACGGCGGCTGTCATCTTGCCCGACTCGCGGTCCGTCGGAATATCTCGGATGTTATTGGCCATCAGCAGTGCCACCGAGAGCAGACCCAGCGCCGACGCGCTCATCCACAGCCACCACGGAGCCGACTGTACCTGCGTCCACGCCGTGCCCACGCACGCGAGGAGACCGAAGAACACGAAGACCATCAGCTCGGACAGGCCGATACCCAAGTACGCATACGGGTGCTTACCGCCCGTGTAGAACCACGCGGCCACAACCGCCGCGGCGCCCGCAGCGATCAGCCACCAGGTACCCGATACGGCAACCAGGGCGAGGCCCGCCACGCCGGCCACCGCGAACGAACCGAGCGCGGCCGCCAGCACCGTCTTCGGCTTGGCGAGGCCGCCGCCCGTCAGGCGCGCGGGCCCCTTGCGGTTGTCGTCCGTGCCCCGAATGCCATCCGAATAGTCGTTCGCGTAATTGACCCCCACCTGCAGGGCCAGCGCCACCAGCAGCGCCAGGGCAGCGCGCGCCGCGCTGAAACCCCCCAGGTAGTGCGCGGCCGCAGAGCCCACGATCACGGGCGCGGCGGCAGCAGGGAGGGTGCGCAGGCGAGCGCCTTCAATCCAGTCAGAAACGGAAGCCATGCCCACCAGTGTAGTTGGAGCGGGCGCGGGTCCGAGCAGCGGGTTAGCGCACCCACTCCCGCTCGGTACCCGAGGCCTCGGCCGCAGCCTGCGCGGCGGCGGCGCGGTCGATCTTGTCGAAGCCCAGGTAGGGGAGGGACTCGACGGCCACAATCCGGCGAGGAGCCTGCGCGCGCCCGATGTGTGCCGCCGCATGCTCGCGGATCGCCGAGCCGAGCTCCGCCATCTCCAGCGAATCCGACGGCATCTGATCGACAACCACGAGCGCGGTCACCACGTGGCCCCACTTCTCGTCCGGGGTGCCCATAATCCACGCGTCCGACACGCCCTCGAAGGAACGCACCGCGGGGCGCACCGGACCCGGCGCGATCGACAGGCCGCCCGAGACGATCACGTCGTCGGCGCGGCCGCGCACCTCCACCGTCCCCGAAGCCCGGATAATGCCCAGGTCCCCGGTGAGCAGCCAACGGTGGCCGCCCTCGTCGAAGAAGGGGCTCTCCGCGTCCAGGTAGCGGGTCATGAGCGTCGGGCCGTGGATCGCCAGGCGCGTGCGCCCGTCCCAATCCACCGCGCGCACTGACGTGCCCGGCAGCGGCTTGCCGTCGTACACGCAGCCGCCCGCCGTCTCCGTCATGCCGTAGGTGAGGCGCACCTTCAGGCCCGCCTCGGTGGCGCGTGCCAGCAGCTGCTGGTTGGTCGCCGCCCCACCCACGAGGATCGACGCCAGGGAGCGCATCGGTCCCACGACCTCCTCGCCAGCGTCGAGGCACTGGGCGAGCTGGGTGGGAACGAGCGACAGGTAGCCGGGCATGTCGTCCTGCGTGGCGCCCTGAATCGCAGGCAGGAGGGCGCGGGGGTCAAAGCCCTCGGAGGTGTCGACGATCTGCGGGTTCGTCTCCGCGACGGCCGCGCGCAGCAGGATCATCGCGCCCGCGATATGGTGCGCCGGCATCGCCAAGATCCAACGGCCCGGGCCCTCTAGGGCCAGCTCGGTCGCCTTCGCCGAGGCCATGAGCGCCTCGATCGACAGGCCAACGAGGCGCGGGCTGCCCGCGCTCGACCCCGACGTCGGGACAACCAGGTCAATACCGTCGAAGAAATGCGGGTCCGCGTTGATCGCCTCGGCGAGGCCGGGGTAACGGTCCTCCGGGAAAGCCTCCTCGGGGGCTACCGCGGAGCCGCGTAGTGTCGCCGGTGGCACATCCTCGGGGGTGCGCAGGATGACGACCGTGTGCGGCGCCGGATGATTCGGGTCCGCCTGGCGCTCCTCGTGGAGCTCCACGAGCTTATGAATCGACGCATTCGCCAGCGCGACCGCGCCGATAGCGGTGCCCCCGGGCACAACAAGAAGTCGCGGCGCAGTCATGATGAGCCTCCCAAAGTCGACAGCGAACGCATACACAACCAGGATAAGCGCTCGTGTTCGCGCAGGTGGAAGGGGGCCTCGCGGCAATAATCACGTTTGTCGGTTGAAACGGCGAACTAATGCCTCTTTCCCTGTGGTAGACAACGCAGCTGAAAATTCAACGTTATGTGCCCGCAACTGCACGCGAGGCTATACGATAGGTGACGATGCTCAAAGTACTATCCCTGAGAACCAAGTGGGCGATCGGCGTTGTGAGCGCCCTCGTCCTCCTCGTCGTGTGCGCCGGCGTCGTCTACGCCGCCAACTACTCCGGACGCGCCCTGCCCGGAACCAGCGTCGCTGGGACCTCCGTGGCGGGCATGACCCGCGACCAGGTCGTCTCCACCGTGAACCAGCGCGCCGACGCCACCAACGTGACCCTGACCGTCGAAGGCAAGACCACCAAGGCCTCGCTCAACGAAGCGGGTATTTCGGTCGACGCCGACGAAACCGCCGACGCCGCGATGAAGGGCTCCACGTCCTTCCCCGCCTTCGTGAGCGCCCTGTTCTCCGAGCGCGACATTGAGCCCGTCGTCACCGTCAGCGAAGAGTCGATCAAGAAGCTCGCGGCGAGTGCGAACTCGACCCTCACCTCGGAAATGAAGGACGCCTCGGTCATCGTCGCCCAAGATGGCCAATCCTTCACCGTCACCCCCGCGCAGATGGGCAACGGCGTGTCCGCTGAGGACGTGGCCGCCGCCGTGAAGCAGGCGGGTGCTACCCTCACCTCCGTCACCCAGGACCTGAGCGTGCACCAGATGGAGCCCTCCATCACCACTGAGAACGCTCAGGCCGCCGCCGAGAAGGCCAACGCCCTCCTCGAGACGAACATCGAGATCTCCGACGGTATCGACACCTTCAGCGCCGAGCGCTCCGACAAGGTCCAGTGGGTTGAATTCCTCACCAAGGATGACGGCAGCCTGGATACTCCCTCGATCAGCACCGTCAAGGTCGCCGACTGGGTGAACGCGCTGGCCGCCACCACCGACGTCAAGCCACAGAACCGCGTCGACAACGTCGATTCCTCCGGCAACGTTCTGACTGTCGCCCGCGAGGGTAAGAAGGGCCTTAAGACCAACAACACCGAGCAGGTCACCAAAGACATCATCGCCGCCATGACCGACGGCAAGGCTTACGAGGGTCTGTTCCACTACGACGATGTTGAGCCCGGCTCCGAGACCAAGCAGGTCGCCGAAGGCACCGAAAACCTGGTCTACCAGGCAGCCGAAGGTGAAAAGTGGGTCGACATTAGTCTCGCCGACAACTCCGTGACCGCCTACATTGGCGGCAAGGTCGCCGGCGGCCCCTACTACATGGTTCCCGGCGCACCTGACACCCCGACCGTCACCGGTACCTTCCACGTGTACCTCAAGTACGACGTGCAGACCATGCGCGGCGAGAACGCCGACGGAACCAAGTACGAGACCGAAGGTGTCCCGTGGGTCACCTACTTCACCGGCTCCTACGCGATGCACGGCGCCCCCTGGCGCTCCTCCTTCGGCTGGAGCGGCTACGGCGGCTCCCACGGCTGCGTGAACATGCCCGTCGACGCCGCGAAGTTCATCTACGACTGGACCGACATGGGCGACACGGTGGTCGTGCACTACTGACAGCTGACTGCTGTGGTGCACTGGTGATCACCTGCCGCGTGGCGCCGATACATGTCGCGTAGCGCCAATAATCACTGTGCATCGAGGGTGGGCCGGAACCGAGGGGTTCCGGCCCGCTTTGTTGTGTTTGTGTTCGTGTTTGTGGCCCCGTTGGTGTTCCGGGCGCCGTCTGATCCTGCTGTGGGGCCGGGCTGCTTGGTGCACCCGTGGGCGGCGGCCCGCCCGCGAGATCGCCACACGCGAGCCTGACGGCTCGGAGTGGTCGATCTCGAAGCCCGGCCAGGCCCCACCGCCGCCCATGGGCGATCTTTCTTTCGTAGTCCACCATGTCTCGGCGGCGCACTTGGCGCCATCGCTGGTGTGTTTGCGCTCCGCGATGAGACCGACAGCACCTTTGCTGGCGCTTCCTTGCAGTGGAATGAAACCGCCATCACCATTGCGGGCGATGAAAGGCCATTTTCGGGCCAATTCCAACCTGCAAAGGTGTTGGCGGTTTCAATGGGGCGCGCAGCGTGGCGTGCAAAGGTGTTGGCGGTTTCAATGGGGCGCGCAGCGTGGCGTGCAAAGGTGTTGGCGGTTTCAATGGGGCGCGCAGCGTGGCGTGCAAAGGTGTTGGCGGTTTCAATGGGGCGCGCAGCGTGGCGTGCAAAGGTGTTGGCGGTTTCAAAGTTGGTCCGTCATCGCATCCTCTGCGCGAAGAAGTTCGCCCCGTATCTCCCGTTCCTGTGGCCTGGTCTGGTTTTGTGGGCCGGGTGTTTTGAGGGTTGTTGGTTGTTATT